>Ga0209698_10000007_pt1 | contig 212993 bp, 175 predicted proteins | sample LitLauG_LLR_2012_FD_187203 | JGI IMG/M metagenome (GOLD analysis project Ga0209698, IMG submission 187203) | Freshwater sediment microbial communities from Pennsylvania, USA - Little Laurel Run_MetaG_LLR_2012 (SPAdes) (version 2) | ecosystem: Environmental > Aquatic > Freshwater > Creek >... | reverse complement strand
GTGTCCCCTTGGCCGCCCGGAACACTTTAGTGAATTCACCCGGCTCCGACGCCGGTGGCGGGGGTAGCGGCGGCTCGACCACCGGCTCGCGGGCTTGCGACTGCGTTACCACCGGCGCCGGACGCACTGCCGGAACCTTCCACACACCCGCTTTGTTAAACGTTTGCGCCGGCGGCTGATGGCGCTCCTGCTCCTCGAGCCACGCCGTCAGGTGCAGGTACGGAGGCGCCGCCGTCACCACGAACCGGGCGCCATCGGCTTCGCCCACCTCGATCAGTTTCGACATGCATTGCGGCGGCAGGCTGCGCAACCGGTCGAGCAGCGCCTGGGTCTCGGGCGTTGTCCCGCCTTCCAACAGGTGAACCGTCACCTCGCGGCCGGTCGATATCTGTCTGCCTTGAAAACTCCTGCTGCCTGCTCCGAGGATCGGATCGAGTAGCGTATATTTCTGTTTGAAGTCCATGAGGCCCGCCGCCTGACAATCTGATTGTACTGCTTTCGGGAAACTCTCGAAATTCTCCAGAGGCCTTATAATCTGCTGAGGAGAAGCGTAAACTTGACAATGGGTGTGGGTGACCACGATTGGAACGTATGAATCGATATCTTGCCGCCGGCCTTGCTCTCGACCACGGCGCCATGGGTGGTAGAGTATCCTAACCGGCTTATGAAGCTACTCTCTCGCGTCGTCTGGTCGGAAGGTATGTACCTGGGGCCGCACCACTTTCAGGTACAGAGCCGCTATTTCGAGGACTCCATACAATTCGCTGCCGAAGCCATTTGGTCGTCGGGATACGGCTTGGTGGGAGTGGAGGTCGACGCGGACGCTCTCAGTAACGGCACCTTCGTCCTGCTGCATGCGCGCGGTATCCTTCCCGATGGCCTGCCGTTCAACATGCCGGAGGGCGAACCGCTGCCGCCCGCGCGCGTCATCGGCGACCAGTTCCCCCCCACCCGCGACGGCCTGGTGGCGATGCTCGCCATCCCGCCTCGCAAACCCGACGGGCTGAATTGCTCACTGGTGGATGGGTCCGCCAGCGGCGTGCGCTACCTGGCCGAATCGCGAGTCCTGCACGACGAAAACACCGGCGCCGATGAGCGGCCCGTCCGGCTTGGCCGCAAGAACCTGCGCCTCCTGCTCGATACTGAACCCGCCGGCGACCTGGTGACCCTGCCCATCGCCCGCATCGTGCGCGACGGCAAGGGCCACTACACGACCGACGCCAACTTCGTGCCCCCGGTGCTGCAACTCAGCGCCAGCGCCCGGCTGATGCTGCTGCTGCAGCGGCTGATCGAAATCCTGGAGGATAAGAGCGCCAGTATCGCCCGCCGGGGCTCGAGCTACGGCCCGACCGAGTTTTCCACGCGCGAGATCGCCAACTTCTGGCTGCTGCATGCGGTCAACTCGGCCCTGGCGCCGCTGCGTCACATGCTGGTGTCCAAGCGCGGCCACCCCGAAGAACTGTTCCTGGAACTCTCGCGGCTAGCGAGCGCCCTATGCACGTTTGCGCTCGATACGCATCCGCGCGATCTGCCGCTCTACAACCACGGCAGCCCCAGCGAATGCTTCGAAGCGCTCGACCGCCACATTCGCGCCCATCTGGAAACCATCGTCCCCACCAATTGCGTTTCCATTCCCCTCAAGCCAGCCGGCAATTATTTCTTCGAAGGCGACATCACCGACCAGCGCTGTCTCGGCCGCGCGCGCTGGGTCTTCGCGATACGCGCCGGGCTGGGGGAAGCCGAGTTGATGGCGCGGACGCCGCAACTGGTGAAGGTCTGCACGCCGCCGTTTGTGCGCGAACTGGTCAGGCGCGCGCTGCCGGGTATGGGGCTCACCCATCTGCCGGTGCCTCCGCAAGCCATTTCGGCCCGGGTGGAGACGCAGTATTTCGGCATTAGCAGGGCCGGCCCGTGCTGGGACCACATGGTCCAGACGCGCCGCATCGGAGTGTACGTTCCGGGTGAATTCCCCAACCCGGAGGTTGAAATCCTAGCTGTTCTGGAGAACTAGCCATGTCCCCTGCCACTAACGCCCGCAGGCCGGAAAACCTCGCGCTCCTGTACCAGGAAGCGCTCACCGCCATCGAGCGGTTGCGGGCCAACCGCGCCGGCGTGAACGACGCCGGCGCCTTCCGCCATCACACCCGGGAGGCCATCCGGGCGGCTGCCAGCCAGGCGATGACGGCGGGCTACCCGGCCGACGATGTAAAGATGGCCACCTTCGCCACCGTGGCCTTTCTGGACGAGTCCGTGCTGAACTCCCAGAACCCGGTCTTTACGGACTGGGCGCGCCGGCCGATGCAGGAAGAGCTGTTCGGCACCCACATCGCCGGCGAAGTCTTTTTCCAGAACCTCCAGCAACTCTTAGGGCGCGCCGATTCGCATGATCTGGCGGACCTGCTGGAAGTCCACTACCTCTGTATGCTGCTGGGCTTCGGCGGGCGCTATAGCGTGGGCAATCGGGGCGAGTTGGCGCAGGTGATGAACCTGACGGCCGACAAGATCCGGCGCGTGCGCGGCCGCTTCGGGGGGCTGGCGCCGGACTGGGCCATCCCACCCGGCAAGGTTGCGCGGGGCGGCGACCCATGGCTGCGCAAGCTGGCCATCATCGCGGTTGCCTGCGCCGTCCTCACCGTGGTGCTGTTCCTCACGTTTAAGCTGGTGCTGAACAGTGGAGCGCGCATCGCATGACTACCACCGGCTATATCTATATCGCCCTGGCCCTCATTCTGGTGGCGTTGATTGCGCTCACGGTAGTTTGGCTCATCCAGAGGCGCAAGCGGAAGCGCCTGGCTGCCGCCGCCGGAGCCGATTCGGCCGCCTCCGGCGACGAGATCGCGCTGCTGATCAAGGAAGCCGAAACGCGTCTGGCGGCGGCCAAACTGGGAAAGAGCGCTCACATCGGCCAACTGCCCGTGTGGCTGCTGATGGGCGACCCATCCAGCGCCAAGACCAGCGTGATGTTGCATTCCGGGCTGGAACACGAGCTGCTGGCGGGACAGGTCTACCAGAACAACAACGTCGTTTCGACTCGTTCGGCGAATCTCTGGTTCTCGCGGCACGCGGTTTTTGCGGAAGCCGGCGGACTGCTGCTGGCCGATCCCGGCAAGTGGAAACGCCTGGTGCAGAAGTTGCAGCCGCACAGTTCGGTGGTGGGCAAGGGCGAACCGGCCCCGCGCGCCGCGGTGGTCTGCTTCGATTGCGATCTGTTCACCAAGCCGGGCGCCCCGGACCTGGCGGTCAACGCCGCCCGCAATCTCCGCGCCCGTCTGGGAGAGATCTCGCAGGCCCTGGGAATCAACCTGCCGGTCTACGTACTGTTCACCAAGATGGACCGCATCCCGTTCTTCACGGAGTTCGTGCGCAACCTCAGCAACGACGAAGCCACCCAGGTGCTCGGGGCCACCGTCCCCATGCTGGTCAAGCGCAGTGAAGGCGTCTACGCCGAGGAGGAATCGGTCCGGCTGACGGCATACTTCGAGCGCATCTTCCACGCCATGGCCGATGCCAGGGCCGAGTACTTGGTCCGCGAATCCGACGCCTCCAAGCTACCCCCGGCTTACGAGTTTCCGCGCGAGTTCCGCAAGATCCGCCAGACGGCGGTCCAGTTTCTGGTGGACTTGTGCCGTCCCAGCCAGTTGACGGCGGGGCCGTTTCTGCGCGGCTTTTACTTCACCGGCGTGCGGCCAGTGGTGATCAACGAGGCGGCGCCGGTGGCCGCTCCGGTAGCGCCGCAAGGGGGCGGTTACGGATCGGCGGCGGGCGCCACCGGTATCTTCTCGGTGGGCGCGTTGGCGCAAAAGGCGGCGCAGCCCGCGGCCCCTGCGCCGACTACGCGAAAGATCCCGCAGTGGATGTTTCTCAGCCACCTGTTCAACGACATCCTGCTGGCCGACCGCGCCGCTTTGGAAGCCAGCGGCGCCAGCACCAAGACCAACCGCGCCCGCCGCCTGCTCTACCTGGCCGGCGTCTTCGTGTGCCTGGTGCTGATCGCCGGCTGCACCGTTTCCTTCTTCCGCAATCACGCTCTGGAAGGGCGCGTGCGCGAGGCGGCCCTGGGAATCGCGGCGGGCGATTCCGCCGGCGCCGACCTGGCGTCGGCCGATGGCCTGCGCAAGTTGGATTCGCTGCGCCAGTCTCTCGAAACCCTGGTGGAATACCGGCATGACGGCGCGCCCTGGAGTTATCGCTGGGGCCTGTATGCCGGCGACGACCTGTATCCGGTGGCGCGCCGCATCTACTTCGACCGCTTCCGGCAGTTGCTCTTCGCCCAAACGAAGGGCAACATCGTGCAGTCGCTGCGCGGGCTGCCAGCCACGCCCGGCCCGGAATACGGTCCTACCTACGATGAGCTGAAGGCCTACCTGATTACGACGTCACACCACGACAAGAGCAGCAAGGCGTTCCTGACGCCGGTGCTGGCCAAGTGGTGGCTCAACGGCCGCACCCTGGACCCCGAACGCACCCAGCTTGCGCAGAAGCAGTTCGATTTCTACGCCGGCGAGTTGAAGGAGGAGAACCCGTACTCGACGGATAACGAGAGCTTCGCCATCGAAAAGGCGCGCAGGTACCTGTCCCAGTTCGCCGGCACCGAACGCGTCTACGCCTTCATGCTCTCCGAGGCCGGCAAGACCAATCCGCCCATCAATTTCAATCGGCAGTTCCCGGGCTCGGCGCAGGTCCTGGTGGAGACCCACGAAGTGCGCGGGGCTTTTTCCAAAGGCGGGTGGGCCTTCATGAAAGACGCCATCGCGCATCCCGACCGTTACTTCAGCGGCGAACCGTGGGTGCTGGGCGACCAGGCCTCGGCCAATATCGACCTCGCCAAACTGGGCCAGGAAGTGAAAGCGCGGTATTACGCCGATTTCGTGAAGGAGTGGCGGACCTATGTGAAGTCTGCCAGCGTGGTGCGGTACGCCGGCCTCAAGGACGCTTCGCAGAAGCTGATGCAGCTTTCCGGGAACCAGTCGCCGCTGCTCGAACTGATGGCGGTGGCGTCGCAGCACACCAACGTGGACGACCCCGCCGTGGCCGCGGTGTTTCAGCCGACGCAGGCGGTGGTGCCGCCGGGCAGCATCGACCGCTTCATCGCGCCGCCAAATCAAAATTACATGAACGCGCTGGTGGCGCTGCAGGCGTCGATTGAATCGATCGCCGACCAGCCGCCGAACGATGCCGCCGCGGCGGGACCGCTCAACAACGCCACCCAGGCCAAGGTCACCGTCCGCCAGATGGCGCAGACGTTCCGCATCGACGCCGACGGCCACCTCGAGGCCAATGTGCAGAAGTTGCTGGAAGACCCCATCGTGTATACCGAGGGGCTGCTGCGCACGCTCGGTCCGGCCGAACTCAACGGCAAGGGCAAGGGCCTCTGTACCCAGCTCCACACGCTGATGACGAAGTTCCCGTTCAACGCCGCGTCCACTACGGACGCGACCCTGGCCGAGGTGAACGGGTTCTTCCGCAAACCCGATGGCGCGCTGTGGGCCTTCTATGACCAGAACCTGCAGAAGCTGCTGCCCAAGCAGGGCGCGAACTACACGCCGGTTTCGGCCGGCGGTGTGACTTTGAACCCTGGGTTTGTGGCCTTCTTTACCACCGCCGCCGGTTTTTCCGAAGCCATGTACGCCGGGGGCGCGCAGGATCCTCACATCAACTACTCGCTCAAGCCCGAGGTATCCGAAGGCATTCAGACGATCAGTTTGCACATCGACGGCCAGACCATCTCTTACTCCTCAGGCCCAGCCACGCCCAAGCAGTTCACCTGGCAGGGCAGCGGCACGCACGAGGCGAAGGCCACGGTGAAGTTCGGCGGCGGCCCCGATTTGGAATGGTCCAGCGAAACCGGTGTCTGGGCCGTCTTCCAGTTATTCGCCCATGCCGAGCGGTGGCTGCCGGCCTCCCCCGGCAATACTCTGGAGTGGGTGATCCGTGTCGGCAAAGGCCCCGTGCTGCTGCCCAACGGCAAGCCACTCACGGTGCGTTTCACGCTCGATATGGGCGGCGCGCCGCCGATTTTCCAACGCGGCTACTTCGCTCGCATGGCATGCGTGGCGGAGGTGGCCCACTAACGTCAAATCTATGAAAGGAGCTTCGACAATGTTGCGAGCAAACTCCGCCAAGATCGCGTGGGACCCGAAGAAGCACTGGCACGTGGAGATTCATGTCGGCGCGGAAGTCATCAAGCGTCCGTTCCCGAAGCTGGGGCAGAGCGCCGCCGACGAGGAACTGCGCAATCAGGCCGTGGCTACCGCCAAGGACGAAGGCTACGAGTTGGACCCGGCGCTAGTGGTAATCGCGAAGTGAGCGTGTCACCTCACCGCCATCGGGATCGTCTTCCCGGCGATGCCGAGCAGGTTGCCGCTCACCAGGTTGGTTAGGCTCATGCCCATCAGGTCTCCGCTGGTGGCCACGCTGATGCGGTCTGGCTCGCCGTAGGCGGCGATCAGCATCGGCTTCATGTTTCCCAGGTTCTCCAGCATTCTGGACTGGGCGGCGTTGCCCTGCGGGACGAAGGACCCCAGCAGGCCGGCGATGGGGGCCAAGGTCGATCCGAGGTTCTGGTAGATCAGCGCCGAGAAATTCATATAGTGGTCGCGCGGCACCATGGCGACGAACCGCGTGGAGTGCAGGATCGACGTGCCCGATGTCTTCACCTGGAGCGCCTTCATGACCAGCGCGCGCGAGGGCGCGGCGATCAGGTAGCCGTCGGCCAGCGTGTAGTGCGCCTCGGTGAGCGGGTTGGGATTGCCGCCGGCGATCATGTAGTACGTACGGCCCTCGGCCACCTCCTGTGAGGTTCGCAGGGCCGCCCCGCCGGACTTCGCCGCTTCGCGGTTGTAGGCCTCCACGACCTTCTGCATGGTGGCCTGGAAGCGAGCCGGGTCGTAGACCTCGGCCACCAGCTTCCATGAGGGCACCGGGATGGCTGCGCCATCGAGCGATACCGAGAATTCGCTGCCGAGGCTGGCCGCCAGATCGTTGCGGACGTCGACACCGGTCTGCTGCTGGACCTCCGACAGGGTCTTCTGCGCCTCGGCCTGCGAGCGCTGCTGGAGCAGCAGGGTCTCATCGAAGATGGCCACCGGGTTCTTCACCACGAAGCCGAACACCAGCGTGGCGTCGGGCGAAACATACTCGAGCGAACCCATGGGCGAAGGGCTGGCGAGCCACGAAGCAATGCCAGTGCGCGGGCCATCGAAGCCCACCGAAGCGCGGCCTTCGAGCTGGTTGTTGACTTCCTTCTCTTCGGCAATGAAGTAACGCGCGTCGGCGAGGGGAGAATGGCCGGCGCCCAGACGGGAGAGGTCGGCGCACAGCAACAGGCCCGCGCCATCGCGGTACGACTCGGCGATGCGCGCGTAGAAGGGCGTGGACTCGAAGCCTCCGGACGGCTGGTCGAGCACGGGAGCGAATGCGGCCAGGGCTTCGCGGCTGGGGCTGAAAGCCACCAGTCCGTTGCGGGCTACGATCTCGAGCGGCAGCCCTTGCCGCTTGACGAAATCGGCGAAGCCGTCGCGCCGGGCCTCCGCCAGGAAAACGGGGGCGCGCATCTGGCCTTCGCCCGCGAAGCCCGCCACCACGATCTCATCGCCCAGATACTCGCTGGCGGCCTGGAGCTTTTGCAGAACCGGCTCCACATTCATACCGTGGCCGCTCCACCAGGCGCGCAGCTCCGCATTCTCGTCCATCTTCTTGCGGAAGACCACCTGGGCCTGGCCCAGATACTCTCCCAAATTGGGAATGCTGGCGAAGAAGGCGGTGGACGCGGGCAGGCGGCCAGTCAGTTTGCTGGCGTAGCGAAGTTGCGGCAAGTGCAGTTCGGCGAGGCCGGCGCGCAGGGCCTCCAGTTGCTGCACCAGGCGATCGCGGTTGCGGCTCCACGAGATATCGTCCTTCACTGATACCGGTTCCAGGCTGGGGCTGGTCACGGTCTGCTGGCCCGGATGGAGCACCTGGTCCTGGTTGTCATGCGAGACGTGCACTTCGCCCTGGATCACGGAAACGCGCGAACCCTTGGCCCCGGAACTCACGCTAAAGACCGTGCCGGTGACGGCCACGCGGCAATCGGCAGTGGCCACGAACAGGTGGCCGGACCTGCGATGAGCGGCCTGCACGATGATGCTGCCGCGGTCCAGGTGAATGGTCAGATCGCCGGCACTCCGGGTGGAGGAGAAGCCCGAGCGCTCGCGCAGTTCCATTTCGGAACCGTCGCGCAACTGCAGCACGGCGCCGGAATCTTTGGCGGTGCGGATCTCGACTCCGTCGGGCAGATCCTGGCCCTGGGCCAGGGGCTGAATCCCCGTGGGCAGGATTTCGTAAAGCGTCCCATTGACCGTCTTGACGATGGCGCGGCCGGTGGGGGCGCCGAATTGATTGTAGGCCACCCAGACCGAAACACCGGCGGCGGCGAACACGGCCGCGGCCACGGCCCAGCGCACGGTGTAGTTGCGGCGCGGAGCGCCCTGGACAACCCCCGGCGCCGGCATGGCGACGACTTTGCCTTCGAAGACCTTGCGGCAGGCGACGCATTCGTGGAGGTGATCCTTGAGCAGCAGGGCGCGGGCATCGGACAGCCGGCCGGCGCGGTAATCGGGGATCAGGGACTGGAAGGCGTCACAGCCGTGGATGTTGTGCTGGCCGTTGGGCGATTGGGCGGCGGCACTGAGCTTTGCCCAGACTCGCCCGGCGGCGGCTTCAATGATGTCGGGGTCGAGGGTTTCGTCGCGAATCTCGGTCACGGCTTGCTCCAGGGCAGGATCGATTGGGTTCAATTCGGTGTTCATGCCACTCCTCCCAGGTAGGCTTGATATTCCTTCTGTAAACGGTCGCGCGTGCGGGACAAGGTAACGGCCACGGTTCCCGGCGTGGTGTTGAGCAGGCGCGCGATTTCGGGGTTTTCTTTTCCTTCGAAAAACCGCAGGGCGAACATTTCGGCAATGCGCGGATTCAGGCGGGCCAGGGCCGTGCGCAGCCATTCGCGGATCTCGCCGGAACTTTGGGCGCGGTCGGGGTTGCGGTGGGCCGAATCCGCCAGCACCGGCTCCAGTTCATCCAGCGGGATGTTGCGGATGTTCTGCTTCGTGCGGACCAGGTCGAGTGCGGCGTTGACGGCGGAACGGTGCAGAAAGCTGGCCATGTTTCCGACCGGCTCAGCGGCGGGGTCGCGCTTGAGCAGGCGCAGGAAAACGGTCTGGAGCACGTCTTCGGCGTCGTTGGGGTTGGCGGTGATGCGGTACGCGGCGCGAAACACCATGGCGTGGTTCTCGCGGAAGATCTTCTCCAGATCCGCGACCGAGACGCCGGCCGGTTCCATTGTGGCAGCCATTAGCGCTTTCATCCTATCAGGCTCTTCCACTATGAGGACGCGCGGCGCTCGGCCGGATTAGCGGATTCCGCTCCAATCGAGGGGGATTTAGAGGCGCCGTCAAAGAAAACAAAGGGCATAGCGTTCCGCCGCCGCTCCGATCGGAGCGGCCGAAAGCAACGGGCTCGCCGAGTACGCTCGGACGGGCGCTCCGGCGCGCGATAATCGGGCTCATGGATCCGTTTCCGATTGCCCAGAATTCCTGGTCGCCGGGGGACACGCGGGAGGTGGAGCAGGAGCGCCTGCGGAGCGAAATCGGCGTGGAGTACGATTCGTACCGGCGGATCTACATTGCCGATGGGCACGAATGGACCATCGCCGGACAGATTGCCCGCGACGGCGGGAAAAAGTACTACATCCTCGAGTGCGTCGGCTACGCCTCTCCCAGGAATCCGGCGTAGATTTGGCCCATCCGCCGGGCGGCGGCTTCGCGGTTGAAGCGCTCCAGCATGAGCCGCGCCCCGTTGGCGGCCAGCCGGCCGCGCAGTTCGCGGCCGGCGAGCACGCGCTCCAGGCGCCCGACCAAGGCGGCGCTGTCCCCCGCCGGGAAGAGCAGGCCGGTCTCGCCATTCTGAACCAGCTCCGGGTTGCCGCCGGTGTCCGCCGCGATGGCGCAGCAGCCGCAGGCCATCGCTTCCATCAGGGAATTCGAGAGCGCTTCGGAGAGCGAGGGCAAAACGAAAATATCCATCACTCGCAACCACTCAGCCACGTTTCGGACCGCGCCCGGAAAACGGCAGGCGGCCCCTAGTCCAAGCGAAGCCGCGCGGGCTTCCAGTTCCGGCTGCATGGGGCCGCTGCCCACAATCAGCAATCCCGTCTCCGGCCGGCTGGATCGAACCCGCGCGAAGGCGTCGAGCAACAGGAGCAGGCCCTTCTCAGGCCGGAGCGCGCACACGATGCCAATCACCACGGCGCCGGGCCAGGGCGATGGCACTGCCGCACCTTCCCGGCAGAAGACACGGGTATCGATTCCGTTGTAGGCCAGGTGAATCTGCGACTGCGGAACGGCATCGTGCGCAACCAGCTCGCGCATTACCGAACGGGAGTTCACGACGATGCCGTCGGCGATGCGATCCGTCAACCGCAGCAGGTGGCGGGTGGCGCCAGGCGTGAGGGTGCGGTGGGCGCGCTGGCTGGAAAGCACCACGGGGACGCGAAACAGGCGCGCCACCGGGACGCCGAACAGATCCAGCGGGACATCGAAGGTGTGAACCAGACGGATCTCATGGCGGGCCAGGTACCGGCCCAGGCGGAGCGCGCCGGTGAGCGCCGAGGCCGAGACCAGCGAACGCACACCGAGTTCGATCACGGGGATGCCCGCCTGGCGCAATTCGGCTTCCCGAAAACCTCCGGCGCGCAGGCAGGCCACGTGTGGCGCAAAGCGCGCGCGATCGAGCGCGAGGGCCGTCTCGGCCAACTGGCGTTCCGTCCCGCCCAGACCCAACTCGCGGGCCAGCAAGAGGACCGGCCAACGGCGGCGACCGACGGTTGCTTTTCCAGCAGTCAGCGGCGCGCCCTCATCCACGGGGTTGCCTGGTTGTGGCGCCGGCTGCCAGCATGCGGGTGGCGTAACGAACCTGCCCTGACCTCAAGGCAGGTTCACTCTTCATTGTACGCCAGTCGATCGGCACGACTACGACTAAACACCTTGCTTGCGCATCCACTCCCGCCCGAGGGCATCGGCGGCGCGGATCGCCTCCGCCACCATCCGCGGCTGCACTGCGAATGGCTCGTTGTGCATGGTCTCGCCTGGCGCCGTGCTGCGCGCCGCTATCTGGTCAAGCATCTCGCCCGTCATTTCCGCCAGGCCGATCGCGGCCAGGGTGGTGGGAAGCCCCACTCTCGTGGCGAAGTCCAAAACCTCTTCCACGAGCGGCTGGGCTTTTTTCTCGAGGATCAGTTGCACGAGCACTCCGTAAGCCACCTTTTCACCATGGAAATACGAATGGGTCTGCGAGACGGCGGTGAGGCCGTTGTGGACGGCATGCGCCGCCGCCAATCCCGAGGATTCAAAGCCAAGCCCGGAGAGCAGCGTGTTGGCCTCCACCAGCCGTTCCAGGGCGGGGGTGGGCGACTGGTTCCGAAGAGCTGCCAGGGCGTCTACACCATCGCGAAGCAGAAGGCGATAGCACAATTCCGCCAGCGCCAGTGCGCTCTGGCTGGAGCCGCCGCCGCGCATGTTTTTGACGTTTGCTTCCACGCAGGTTTTGGCCTCGAACCAGGTGGCCAGCGCGTCGCCCATGCCGGCTACCAGCAGTCTGGGCGGACTCCGGGCAATGACCTGTGTATCGACGAGCACCAGGTCCGGATTCTTGCCGTAGATGCGATATTGCAGAAAAGCGCCATCGTCGGTATAGATGACCGAGAGAGCGCTGCATGGAGCGTCGCTGGAGGCCACGGTGGGGCAGTTGACCACCGGCAGGTCCAGATCGGCGGCAGCCGCGCGCGCGGCGTCCAGTACTTTGCCTCCACCGGCACCGACGATTACCCGCGCGCGCTGGTCGCGCGCCTGTCGCTTCACGCGCTCGATCTCGGCGAGGGAACACTCACCGCCGAAACGGTAAACCTGATAGGCAAAGCCGGCGTCCTCAAGACTGATGCGCCAGGTGTCGGAAAGGGCGGCGATGGCGCTTTTTCCGGCCACAATGAGTGCGGGGCCAGCGAGTCCCAGGGTGGCCATTTCCCTGCCAAGGGAGAGCGTGGAGTTGCTGCCCTGAGTGTAACGGCTCGGCGAACAGAATACCGTAAGCATAGGGATACTGTATAGCTTCCGAGAAGACGCGGGGAAGACGCGGGTTCATCGTCCACGCTTTCGCCGTCCCCGCCCGCGGTTTGGAACCCGCGCGGACCGGTGGGCTTCGCGCGGCGCGAGCGTAGCGAAGACGGTTCTGAAGGCTTGGCCCGGAACTTCCTGGCTGATGGTTGGTGGAAGGGCTGTTGTCGCCAGATAGCGCGCCGCCTTGCTAGTCGGCCCGTCTCTACCGCTGCGGACGGCCCAATTTCGGTTCGGCGGTGATCCGACTGATGTTGAGCAGAATCAAACGCTGCCATTGTGATGGCCGTGATGCGACCATCGCTTCTCGGATTTTGGATGGACTATCTATCTATATCGCTCTGGTAGCTTGTCTTGACATTGTCGGGCAGAATCGCTAATAAGCTTTCAGGTGCGAAAGCCCGAGCGCAGCGAGGTCTTCGTCAGATCCCAACCGGAGTCAGGCAGAGCTACAAGTCTCGGTTGAGATCTAACTTGATTCCTGCATCTCTAATCTCACGAGCGAGAAGCCGGCGCCACCCCTGATCATCCATCGGAATGTAGAGCAGGCCGGCAAGATCTGAGGGGAGTTCGACGCCACCTTTGTGGAGCGCGCACACTCGCCGGCGACCCATTCGACCGATAAAGTATCCCAATTCCAGAATTACGTTCTGGCGAGCTCGCGGCTTTCTCTGCTCGGGTGTTCCAGCCGAATTGCCTTCGTCGTCGGGGGTCAAGAGAACGACAGCGAAATCCACCTCAGCATGGGTCTCGAACTTCTCGATGATGGTACGACCTCCGGTCGGCTGCTCATGCAGGACGACCGGTTTCAGGTCAAGCTTTTCCAAAAAACGCGCGACGGCTTCCTTTGCGGCCTCGTCATGACCATGCACGACAAAGACGGTCCGTCCCGCTGCGGCCGCCAACTCCCCTGAAAACTTTCCTGGGATCGAATCAGGGGGTACGTCCTCCCGGCGTTCCTCGAGGCGGGAGATCAGGCCTTCGAGCATCTCTATGGTCTCGGAGATATTGCCGTAGGACCTTCTTTCAATGGGATCGATATCGGAATTGGTTACCAACCTGAGAATATACGCGTCCCCGTGATCGTGGAACTCGGCGGAGTTTTGCCCGAACACGTCACAGATTGTCGCGCGCATGTTTGCTTCCACTTGATTGGCCCGTGCGTCATCGTACTGGGCGGCCCCAAGCGAACGGAGTTCCTCGATCCGACGTCTCAGATTTTCGATTCCACGATCGATCTCAGTTCGCTCGAGATTGCGGAATCCGGTTGAATGTGGTTCGTTGCTTTGCCGTCTCTCCATGTGTCCTTACTCGGGCACGCGCGGTGAGATTTCCGGGGCTAACCGGGAAGATAGTACCCCAACGAGGAACACCTGTCAATGGCGCAACGGCTCGACGGCTCGACGGCTCGACGGCTCGATGCGGCTCGATGACTGCGGCCGGCGCCTGACGATGGTCGAGAAAAAAGAACGGCCAGTGAAGCCCGATGCGGGGTCTCACTGGCCGGTGATGCTCACACCGCGAAGAATGTCGTGCTGGACATGCCAGAGGCCTATCCTACATCTTGACTTCGCTCTCCTTCAGGCCCTTGGGCGGTTTGGGTGGCAGGGGCGGACGAGGCGCCATGTCGCCTTTCGGCGTGTCGGGCAGAACCTCGCTGGGCTCCACGCCTTCCCGGCGGACGGAAATCGAGCCGCGGTTCGCGGTGATCTTGATGGTTGGCCCTTCTCCCACTTTGCCCTTCAGGGTGGTGGTGCGGCCCTCCGACTCCTTGCGGATCTGCGGGCCGAAATCGTTGATGGCCTCACCGCGCTCCGCGGTAGCCTCCAGAACAAATGCCGCCTTCTCCGGCAGGACCATCTCGATCTTGCCGACCCCGGTGCGCGCCTCGATGGCCGCCAGCGGGAGGTGCTGTGGAGACAGTTCGATATCGCCGCGCTCGGTCTCCAGTTCCAGCGAGTTGGTGAACTTCTCCACCTTGATGTCCCGCGACCGCGTGACCAGGCGCAGCGGCCCGACCACATCGTTAGCCGTGAACTCGCCCAGGTCCATGTTGATACGGCCCGGTACGGCCTGCACGTTCAGTTCGGTATTGCGCAGCCCTTCGACCTGGAGGGGCTTGGCGAGGCTCTTGAAATCCAGGGTGCCGCGGTAGGCTCCGTTGATGGTGACCTGGCCGGCGATGTTTTCCATTTCCAGATCCGAGCCCTGGCCCTGCAAATCGATGCGGCCCTTCACGTCGATGGCGCGAATCAATTCGCTGCGGCCCACGTCCAGGCGCGCGTTGCCACCCAGACGGGAGAGCCGCACATCGCCGTGGCTGGCCGAGAGTTCCACGTCGCCATCGATATCCTCGATTTCGTAATCGCCCTGGCCGCCGCGCGATTCCACCGCCATGCCGCGCGGCACCGTGACTTCCATATCCGCGGACATACGCTGGCTGTTCGGCACGCGGTCGTAATTCGTGCGCACCATCAGGCGGTCGCCCTGCGGCACGATCTCTACCGTAGCGCTATCGTTGGTCTGATCGGCATCGCGCTTGCTGTACGCGCGGATGAGTTTATGGCCCACGATGGCGACCTCCCTGGTATCCGATCCGGTCACCTTGATGTTGCCGCGCGGATTCTCGAACACCACGCGCTTCATGCCGGCGGCCGGACTGCTGGCCGAAATGGAGTAGTCGTACTGTTGGCCCCACCAGTCGAGCCCGCGGGGCGTGAAGCGGATGCCGTGCTCGTGCGCCTGCCAGATGCCCGAGCCCGCCACGCAGATCAGAATCACCAGCACGATCTCGCCGCCGGTGAAACCGGGCCGGACGTCATCGCCGCGCCAGACCAAGGTTTCGAGCAAGCGCAGCAGGCCCCAGGCAATCAGCACGAAGGGCCAATAGCGGGCCGCCAGGTCGAAGATCGGCGTTTCCGGGTGCAGGTTGGTCCACAGAAACAGGCCGCCGATCAGCAGCAGGAGGAGCGGCCCGGTAACGGAACGTCGTCTCATAAGGATTCTCCTGACGCGGGCGAGGCTCCCGTGCCCTGGCCGGGGTCGCCGGATTTGGGCGGAGCGCTCCCGCCGAAGCCGCCCTTCGCCGGTCCGGCGGGTTGCTGCGGGGGCGCCGTGTAGGAACTGCGGGCGTAGCCGCCCGGCGCGGAGGGCGGATAAACGTAGGGCGGGGGCGGCCCCGGTACTGGCGGCGCCGGCTCCAGGCCGCGCCGCAACAGGCTCATCAATCCAAACACGATCAGCAGCACCGGCCACGTCTTATCGAATCCGTAATCGGTAAAGTTATTCAGCGCAAACAGGGCGCCGACGGTGATCAGCGTAATGGGTCCGCGAATAGCGCGAATCATCGAGCGGTGAGTGGGGCTCAGACTATCGCTCATGGCCTACCTCCTTAGGCGAGTCGTGGCCGGTGAACCGCCCGTAGAGCAGGTACGCGCCGGCCGCGATCAGCAGCACAGGCCAATAGCGGGCCACGGCTTCAAAGTTCAGCAGCTCCAGGGTGTGCAGCAGCAGCAGAATGCCCATCACGATGAGCACGATTCCGACCACCGGCACATTGTGGCGGCCGCGCAGATCCAGCAGACTCGAGTATTCGTCCACCGGCTCGCCCATGCGCCGCTTGCGCGCGGTGTGATAGGCCTCGAAGGCCATATAGGCCATCCAGGCGACCACTCCCATGACAAAAACCGGTTCCAGGCCGTGGGAAGCCCGCGAGTTGGCAATGCTCATCAGCACACCCCATACCACGGCGTGGACCATCCCCTTGGCATATTGGCCGTTGTAAATGGCGCCGACGCCTGGGATCATGCCCAGGAAAAGCGCCAGCCCGGGCGAGACATCGGCATAGGCGTAGCTCATTCCCGGCGGTATGGGCGCGGACATCGGGTACGGCGGCGGCGGCACGCCGGGGCCGGGCGATGGCGGCGCTTGCGCGGCCGGCGCCGGCGCATGTTCGGCGCAGTAGACGGTTCCGAAGGCATCGCGTCGGCATTCATCGCACACGGGCTTGCCGCAAGAGCGGCAATATGCCGTAGCCGGCACTTCACTATGATTCTGGCAGTTCATAACGTATCCCTTCCCTTGATCGGCTATCGCGATCCTCCCGGTGTTTTCGGGGTTCCATTGGCCCCTGGAGCCGGCCCTCCACCGGGGTTCTTCGAGTCCGGCTCTGCAATCGGTGTTGGCGATGTCTTTACGGGAAGCTTGCGCTGGTCCGTCTTCCTGTTCTCGGATGCCGGCTGCTGCTCCTCGTCCTGCTGCTGCCATTCCCGCAGCATGGTTTGAATCTGGTACACCACCTTGAGGTTTTCGTAATACTTCACGGTGCGCGCCCAGGCGCGATGGGCCTGATCGTCCACCGCCGCCCAGACCGCGGACGGCCGCAGGTCTTCCGGCTTCAACTGGCGCAACCCGGGCGCCACAAAGGGCTTCAGCAGCGAGAACGAGAGAATGGTCATAGCCATCCCCATGGCGAATCTCGGCTGCACCAGCGGGCTGAGAAACGCTCTTAACTGGCTGCGCATGCCCTGCCGGGCCAGGTTCGCCTTGCTCCACGGCGAATCGTGCAGAATCCTGGTGATCAGCTCGGGAGGCGGCTCCACCTCGGCGGCGCTCTGTATGAACTTCACGGCGGCGGCAGAGTCCCGCGCCAGTTCGGCGCAGTTGGGGCATTGGGCCAGGTGCGCTTCGACTGCCGTCTTCCGGTCAGCCGCCAGCGTGCCGTCCACGTAATCGCAGATGAAAATTTCCAGCTCTGCGCAGTTCATACCGCCAACTTCTGCTTTCGCAGGAGGCGGGCCAATTCGGCCCGGCCCCGGTTAATTCGCGATTTCACCGTGCCTTCCGGGATGGTAAGCACCTGGGCGATTTCGCGGTATTCCATTTCCTGTAAATCGCGCAAGATTACCGCCTCGCGCAAATCCGGCGACAGCTTTTGCAGGGTGGCCTGCAGGATCTCGCTGGCCTCGCGACCGGCAACCGTATGGTCCGGCCGGGCCGAGGCCGCCGCCCCCGCCTCTTCCAGCATCGGGAGCTGCTCCTCGATCGAGTCCGTCACCCGCTCCTGACGAGTTCGGCGATAATGATCGATCAAAAGGTTACGCGTCACGCGCGCCAGCCAGGTGCCGAAGGAGCCTTCGACCGACCGGAACGTCTTGATGGTCTTGAAAACCCGCAGAAACACGTCCTGCGTCAAATCCTGCGCTTCCGATCCGCTGCCGGTGAACCGGAAGCAGAGTCCGTAGACCTGCCGGGTGTGAAGCCGGACTAATTCCTCCCACGCGGCTTCATCGCCGTCGAGACATCGCGATACGAGGCTATGGTCTTGGCCCAAGCTACTTTCTACCAGATTGCGGCCTCCACGAATACCTACCGCTTGATCCGCAGCTCCGACGACGGCGATTTGCACTCCCAACTGCTCCCAAGCTAGCGTCGCGGATGCCATGGCAACTCGTTCTTCTTTCAATTGAAGAAACGAGGCTTATCCATGATAGGTTCAATTTTTCCTGTATGCTAGCACCGTGGGGCAGGCCTCTGGCCTGCCCGGTCAAAATTCTCCATGGAGGGTCGTCCATTCGCCGACACACTTGGAGGTGGCTGAGCGGCTGCTCGATCGCGGCAGGTGCCCTGATTTGGTTCGTCGAAACCCACCTGACGGCCATTTCCTTTGATTGGAGGCTGGCCGCGGCGGGCTTCTCGAAGCTGCGCTGGCACTGGCTTCTTTGGGCGCTAATTGCCGTATTTGCCACTTATTATGGGCGCGCCCTGCGGTGGGCGGTGTTCCTCAAGCCGCTGCAACCGCACCCCTCGATCAGCGGCCTGCTGTCGGCCACGATCATCGGGTTTACGGCCATCACGCTGTTTGGGCGCGCCGGCGAGTTCGTCCGGCCCTATCTGATTGCCAAGAAGGCGGGCGTGCCCGTGACTTCGCAGTTCGCCGCCTGGGTTCTGGAGCGGCTGTTCGACCTCCTGATGGCCCTCCTGCTGTTCGGTTTTGCCTTGACCCGGGTGCAGGCAGCCGGTCCCAAGCTCGAATGGGTGCTGGTTTTCGGCGGCAAGATCGCGTGGATTACGGGCACCGCCGCCCTGTTGGTGCTGCTCTCGATGCGGCACTTTGCCGAGCCGCTGCGCCACCGGTTGATGGCCGCGCTTCACCACCTGCCCCAGCGAAGTTTTACAAGGGTAGAAAAACTGGTCGATGCCTGCGTTCAGGGCGTGGAATCCACGCGCAGCGATGCGGCTCTTCTGCTGGTTTTTCTGTACTCCACCGCCGAATGGGTGTGCATCTCGGCTTGCTATTGGTGTTTGGCGCGGGCGTTCAACGGTATAATCGATCTTAGCTTTGTCGATGTACTGATCCTGATGGGGTTTGTCACGTTTGGGGCGGTGTTCCAGATTCCCGGAGTAGGCGGCGGCATGCAGGTGGCCGCGGTACTGGCCCTTACCGAACTGTTTCACGTGAGGTTCGAACTGGCCACCGATTTCGCCATGCTGATCTGGATTATTACGTTTGTAGCAATAGTGCCGGTGGGCCTGCTGATCGCCGTCAAGGAAGGCTTGGACTGGCATAGCCTGAAGCGGATCGGGCAGGAGGTGCCCGAATGAAGTGTCCATTTTGCAGTCACTTGCATGATAAGGTGGTGGATTCGCGGGAGAGCAAGGAGGGCGATTCCATTCGCCGCCGCCGCGAGTGCCTGGAGTGCGAACGGCGCTTTACCACCTACGAGCGCATCGACGAGGTCCCCTACATGGTGGTGAAGAAGGATGGCCGGCGCGAGAAGTTCGACCGCCAGAAGGTGCTGGGGGGGCTGCTGAAGGCCTGCGAAAAGCGTCCCGTCAGCATGGCCCGGCTGTCCGAACTGGTGAACCAGGTGGAATCGAAGGTCAGCGACTCACCGGACCGTGAGATATCTACTATAGATATAGGAGAATATCTCATGGAAAACCTGCGAGACCTGGATAAGATCGCATACGTGAGATTCGCGTCGGTCTACCGCGACTTCCAGGACGAGCAGGCCTTCTTCAACGAGCTGAAGACCCTGATGCGGCATAAGGGCAGCCTGGAGTAAGGGCTCCCGACCGATTGTGGTTCTTTACCCCTTCCAGGTGGGGGCTTCGGCCGTGCCAGCCCTCACTTTGCATGTAACCTTATCAGCTTTAAGACATCTTTAAATTAGAGCTTAACTTTGCCGTGGACTGGTGTTAATATCAATCGGAAGTCAATCCCCGAATGCAGCCAATGGTTTCAACAGTTGGAGCCGGACCAGCGGAAGCAGGCCAACTTTTTTTCAGTTAGAACCCATTCCCAGTTACCGTCGTAATGGATTTTGCGTGCCTTGGGGGAGGTGAGTCTTAAGTGGACCAATTTGAGGATCAGTTTTTAACCGAGCACCCTGAAGCGTTGAACATCAATTTCGAGGAAGAAGCCAAGTTCTTCGACCCTGAAGCTGCCCAGGATGTGGACTTCCTCCACCCCGCGCCCGTAGAGGAATCGATCTATACGGACGATCCGGTTCGGGTCTACCTTCGGGAGATGGGTGCGGTTCCGTTGCTTACCCGGGAAGGCGAAGTCGATCTCGCCCGCCGCATGGAGCGCGGTAAACTACGCATGCAAAAGGCGATTAGCCGTTCCGCCCTGGTGCAGCGTGTGGTTGTCGACCTGGCCGACCAATTGCGCCGGTCCGCCATCGAACTGGAAACGGTAGTAGATCTCGGAGATGTAGAAGAAGGCTCGCCTGCCGACATCAAAGTCCGGAGTGAGGCCATCAAGCAGTTTGGCGACGTATTCTCTCTGCACCGGAAGCTGCAACAGCTTGAAGAAAAGGTAGAAAACACCCCACTCTCGAGCAAGAAGCCCCGCAAGCGGTTGTGCGCGAAGCTCAATCGGGCCAAGGTGGAAGCCTCCCTGGCGATCCGCCGGGTCCCCTTCAGGCTCATCAAGTGGAAGGAGTTCTCGCGTGAAATCGAGCGCGCGGTGGATGAGATAAGCCATCTCGACAGCGAAATTAAGAAGCTCGAGTTGCGCAATAACGCCGCTCTGCAACTGCGCCTCCGGGAACTGAAACGCGAACTCCGCAAGCGCGAGGCTTCGGCCGGCGCCAACCTCCCCGAACTGAAACACAGCCTCACGGTAATCCGGCACGGCGAAGCCGAAGCCGAGCGCGCGAAAAAGGATTTGGTGGAAGCCAATCTCCGCCTCGTGGTCTCCGTCGCCAAGAAGTACGTGAATCGCGGACTTCACTTGCTGGACCTCATCCAGGAGGGCAATATTGGCCTGATGCGGGCTGCCGACAAGTTCGAGTATCGTCGCGGCTACAAGTTCTCGACCTATGCCACGTGGTGGATCCGGCAAGCCATTACCCGGGCCATCGCTGACCAGTCCAGGACCATCCGCATTCCCGTTCACATGAACGAAAGCATGAACAAGTTCCTGCGGGCGACGCGCGAGCTGGAAAAAGAGCTGGGCCGTACTCCTACAAATGACGAAATTGGCCGCAGGATGGACATCCCGGTCGAGAAGGTCCAGAAGCTGAAGACGATTTCGCGCGATCCCGTGTCGCTCGAGACGCCGGTCGGCCGCGATGGGGAATCGGCGCTTGGCGACCTGATCGAAGACCGGTGGGTGGGTTCGCCGGTCGATGCCGTGATCGAATCCAATGTCCGGGACGAAACCGCGGGCATCCTCAAGACGCTCTCCCCCAAGGAGGAGAAGGTAATCCGGATGCGTTTCGGGATCGGCTGCGAGCGCGAACATACCCTGGAAGAGATCGGCCAGGAGTTCGATGTGACTCGCGAGCGTATCCGCCAGATCGAGGCCAAAGCCCTGCGCCAATTGCGCGCCCCCGAGCGCGCCCGCCGCCTCCGCGCTTTAATGGCTGCCAGGTAGTGGCGCAGGCCTGCTAGGGCACCCTGGATTCCCTGTCTACGTGCCCTTCCAGCCCTTCTTGCAGCGTGATGTGGTTCCGTTCCAGTGTTTCGCCCAAGGTCTGATCGAGCGACACCCGCGCGCGGGCGTAGGTGGCCATGGCAGTCACCTCGGAAATCTGGGCGGTCACCAACGCCCGCTGATCGTTGATGATGTCGTTAAACGTGGCGATACCGGACGTAAACTTCTTCTGATCGGCCTCCAGCAACTGCTCTTGCAGGACTCGCGTGTCCCTCGCCGTGGCGTAGCGGGCGCGCGATTGCCGCAGGGCGCTCATGCGCGCCGAGATGTCCACGATGATGGCATTGGTGTCCTTCTGGCCGCTGAGTTGCGACTGCACGAACTGCAACTGATCGATTCCGTAATCGGCCTGGGCCTGGCGGTTCCACAGCGGGACGCCAAAGCTCACACCTTCGATGGTGCTTGGAAAATTGCGCCGAAAGACCTGGCCCATCGCCGTTCCCAGGCCGCCCACAAAGTAGGGGTCGGCAGGGATGCCGCTGGATCTCTGAGGCGTGCCCGCCACGCCGCGGTTGACGGTCTGGGCGTAACCCGTAAGATTCGGCAGCAGCGGATTGGTGGTGCCGGCGAGCGCCATCTCCGCAGTCTGGTCGCGGAACTTCGATACGACGACGTCGGGCCGCTTCGCCATGGCGGTTTCCACCAGTTGCCGCAAGGGCGGCAGGTCGTCCGCGTCGGGTATCTGGATTTGATCCAACGGCACGATTTCCGCCGCGTCGAGCGCGGCGTCCGGGGTGCGGCTCAGGCTGGCCTTGAGCGAGAGGGCTTGCTGGCTGAGACTTTGCTCCGCGATCACGACGTCCTGGCGGCGTCTCGTCAACTCGGCCTGGGCGCGGGGAAGCTCGACCCGGGGGATCGAACCGGCCGCGATTTCCTTCTGGGTGTCTTCATAGAATTTTTGCGTGAACTCGAGCGCGCGCCGCCTCGCCTTCAATTCGTCGTTGGCGTTGACGACGCTCCAATATTGGTTGAGCACGCTGGTTACCAGGTCGAGCATGCGGGAGCGGAAGACGTAAAGAGACGCCCCGGTATTGACCTGCGCGATGCGGATGCCGCGATCGTTCAGCCTGATGCCATAGCCCTGGAGAAAAGGCTGCTGGACGGTGATATCCATGTGCGGACCCACGGCCGGGTTCAGGATGTCGGAGGGGGCGTTCTCCTTGAGATACTGCTCGTAACTCCGAAACTGCAGCGAGCCGCCGGTTAACAGGCCCTGGTTCAGAACCGTGTTGTAGTTGTGCACCGAATCGACCAGGGCATTGGTCTGGCTGGCCACCGTGTTGGCCTGCGGCTGGGTCAAATGACTGAAGGTCGTGGTGTTCTGCAGGAAGGGATCGAGTTGCGGCGTCACCTGGCCGACTTGTTGGATGGTCGCAGCGCCACTGTTGCGCCCGCCGCCGCCGCCTCCGCCGCCGCCGCCCACGCCGGCACTTTGCGCACTGCCGTTGACGCCCACACCGCTGTTGACGCTGGATACATTCGCGCTGGCGCTCGGCACGCCACGAATCGGACCTCCGGCCTGCGCCCGCTTCAGGGCGGAGTCCGCCAGCAGCGGGCCGTAGCGCTCGATCTCCAGACCCAGGTTGTTCTCGATGGCCAGCGCCAGTGCGTCCTGCACGCTCAGATAGAGATGGCCGGCCCGGATCAGGCTGTAGAGCCGGCTGGAATTCCCCAGCCGCACCTCCGGAATCGACGGCGCCGAGTAGGAACGCAGCCCGATCGGCAGTTGCGGCCGCTCGATCAGGATGGGCTGGTTTTGAGCGGCGGCCTCGAAGGCCAGGCAGGCACAGGCGGCCAGCGCGCGCCGCAACGTCCGCAGTTTCATTGGATCAGCTCCGGTTTGAGCAGCGGCGCAAGCGCCGATTTCGCGGCCTCCGGCTTCTTGCCGTCGGGCGCCGAAGCCGGTATGGTGGATTCCCGCTGCACGTGCCCGGACATGGCCTCCTCCATCAAAATGTGGTTGACTTCGAGGGTTCGGCCCAAGGCCAGATCATAGGCGATCCTGGCGTGGGTATAGTTAGCCATCGCCTGTACTTCGGCATCCTGGTTCGCCGCCAGGTCCTTCTGCGCCTGGATCACCTGCGCCACCGAGGATACGCCATACGTGAAGCGGCTCTGCTCGTTCTTGAGGCTCTGTTCCGCCAGCGCTCGCGTATCGGCCGCGGTCTCGTAGCGCGTGCGCGCCTGCTGCAGCCCGATCACGCTGGTTTTTACGTCGACGTGAATCTGATTGATGGATCGTTGCAGCGAGAGTTCCCGCTGCCGAAGCTGCAACTCGTCGGTAACGTAATCGGCTTGCGCCGACCGGTTCCTGATGGGAATCGTGAAGGCCACACCCGCGGAGTAGTCCGGGAAATTGCGGCGGAAGAGCTGAGAAAGGACGTTGCCGGCGCCGCCGACAAAATATGGGTTCGGATCGCCGCAGCAGTTGCTGTACAGCGGGTTGGCCGGACCGCTCAGCCCGTGGTTGGTGAATTCGGCAAAGGCCGACAGGCTCGGCAGCAGGCTGTTCTTGTCGCCCCTGGAAAGGAACTTGGCGCTCTCCACGTTGACCTTGCCCTGCTGGATGTCCGCACGGTTGGCCAGCGCCTCCTGGATCAGGTCCTGGACCGGCCTGATTTCTTCCGTCTTGGGAACTTCAATCCGGTCCAAGGGGATGATGTGGACGTCATCCAGCCAGGTATTCTGCATGCCGTTCCGGTTGAGCGCGTTCTTGAGCACGATCTCCTGTTGCGCCACGTTGGTCTGAGCGATCAGGAGGTCCTCTTTGCTGCCCGATACCTCGGCCGCCGCGCGCGTCACCTCCACCGCCGGCAGCGCGCCGATCGCGACCTGCTTCTGATTGCCGTCCAGCAGCTTCTGCGCCGTCGCCAGAGCCTCTTCCTTGATGCGCACGGCGTCGTTAAAGCTCACCAGGTCCCAGTATAGATTGAGCACTGCGGAAACCGTGGTGGCGACCTGCAGTTTCATTTGCATGTCGCTGATCTTGATGTTGTTCTTCGCCACCTTGATGTAACGGTCGTTGATGCCCGAGCCGAAACCTTGCAGCAGGGGCTGGCTGACCTGTAGATCGAAGTAGCCGCTGATCGAGGGATTGAAGAGCGGCGATGGGCTGTTGAGCAGGCTCCGGCTGTTGTACACCGTGAACTGAATGTTGGTGTTGCTGGTGAAGGACTGCGCGTAACCGAACTGGAACGACCGGTAGCTGTTGGTGAGCGACGTGGTGCCCACGAAGATGGTGTTGGTCTGGGGCTGGGTAAGATGGCCGAACTGCGCGTTGGCGAAGATGACCGGATCCAGGCTGGGCGGGTTCAGCCCGATGCCCGTGACCAGTCCGGCTCCCGAGGCAAGGCCGGCGCCGCCGAGGCCATTTCCATTGGTGCTGACTCCCGCCGTGCTGACGCTGGTGGGGCCGGCCGCCACGGGCGTTTCCACGGAACGTAAGAGCCCGCCGCCCTCGGCGCGCCGCAGCACCTCTCGTGCCAGGAACGGGCTGTAGCGCTGGATGGCGATGTCGAGATTGTTCTCGAGCGCCACCGCGATCACATCCTGCGCCGACAGGTAGAGATTGCCGCCTCGCACCAGCGATTCCAACCGCGGCGAGTTGTTCAGCCGGGCGGGCGCGACAATCCGCTTCTCCAAATGGAAGGGTTTCAGAACGGGGCCCACATATCGTAGGGGCTTGGGGTTCGTGATCGAAACTTCAGGGGTCTGGGCCGAAACAACGAGCCAGGAACCAATCAGGAACAGGGCGAAGGAATTTCGGAAGTGACTCATTTTGATGGTGGCATTGCGATGAAGCCAGAGCCTCACCTGTGCAATTGCCCTTCCACGGGGATCTGAAAGAAAATACGCAACTTAAATAGCTGGGACGCGGCAGTTCGGCGGGTGGTGTCCGTTTTTGAGACGGGCTGTTCGTTTTCATCAAGGGCGCCCGGACTGGCGAACACCCCAACGGCGTCCGGCCGCCTACCGCCGCTTGCCCTTGCGCCCCTTAGCCGGACGCGGCTTCACCGCGACCGGCGCCGAGTCCTGTCTCGGCGCATGGGGATCCAGCTTGCTCATGATCCGATCATGGATCCAGTGCTCGTCCCACCACTCGCGCGGATTGATTTGCACCCCGTCGATCTGCATGCTGAAATGCACGTGAACGCCGCCCGCCATTCCCGTGGCGCCGGCCACCCCCAGGCTCTGGTTCTTCTTCACCATATCGCCCACCTTCACATCGATGCGGTTCATGTGGCCGTAGATGGATTGCAGCGCGTAGCCGTGGTCCACCACCACACAATTGCCGTAGATTCCCATATCGGCGGCCCACACCACGCGCCCGTCGTTGGCTACGTGGACCGGCGCGTTCTGCTTGTCCGAGAGGTCGAATCCCAGGTGTACCTGCTGGTCCACTTTCTTGCCCTGGTAGATGTAATTACGGACATCGGCAAACAGCGATTCCTCTTTGCCCCAGTGCAGGAAGGGCCCGTTCCACAGGATTTTCTCTTCCGTCTTGAAGCGCAGATCGGCAAGCTGTTGATTGTTCTGGCGGCGCATTTCGCCGTTCATTTTGAGGAACCGCGAAAGCAGGTCCGGCCCTGGCGCTTTGCTGCCGTCAGGATCGATCCCGGTGACCACCTTCTGGATGAAGTTGTCATCGATGGGCATATCGCGCGTGCGGAATCTCTTCGGAAACAGCTTGAACCAGAAGCGCGCCGTAGCCTCGGCGCCGGCCTCGTTGCGCGCGTACACCATCGGCGTCACGTCCTCGGGCAACTCCCAGGAATAGGCGAACATAGCGAAGCGCTGCTCCGGCCTTCCGGGCAGCGGGAAGCTGCGGAAGGTATACTTCCCGACCTTCACTCCGGCTTCGCTCCACGAGCCCTCGGGGGTGAGCACCGCCAGTTCCATGCCGCCCTGGTTGATGTAGTGCTGCTGATCATCCGGCGTCACCCGCGGCGGCGCCAGGACCACTCTGACCGGCGCGGAGATGCTGTCGGTGCTGCCGGCGAAGTCGTCGGACACGGCTTCCACCAAAAGGCGCGCCTCGCCCTCCTTGAGGTTCGGCGCTTTGTTTTTGCCGGCTTCGAAGCCTACCGTCCGGACCGGTTGATTCCGCCGCCAGAAGATGCGGTGCGAGGGGCTGGTCTGCTCCAGCAGGAGAGAGCGTGCGCCACCCTGCTCCACGTAAGCCCTTACGCGCCGCACGCCGTGCGGGTTGGCGATTTGCACCGACACCGCGGTGGCGATGCCGATGGTCTTGATTTCCGGCTTCACGGTCAGAACCGTGCTGGAAGACAGGAAGAAAAGCGCGGCCGTGAAGACGACCACGAGAGATATCACTGCAACAATGGCGATTTTCACTTATTTTCTAACCCAGGAATCGATCCAATCCAGAACTGTTTTGTACCAAAGCAGGCTGTTCTGAGGCTTCAACACCCAGTGGCCTTCATCCGGGAAGAGCAGGAGCTTCGACGGCACCTTCTGCAACTGCAGCGCCGTGAAAAGTTCCAGCGCCTGGGAATACGGAATACGGAAATCCTGCTCGCCGTGAATGACCAGCGTGGGCGTGTGGAAGTCCTTGACGAAGTTGCTGGGCGACCACCTGGCGTAGCTTTCCGGCTTGTCCCAGGGCGTGCCGCCGTACTCCCACAGCGGGAACCACAACTCTTCGGTACCGCCGAATTCGCCCGCCAGATCGTAAACGCCATCGTGCGAGACCAGCGCTTTGAATCGCTGGGTGTGGCCCAGCATCCAGTTGATCATGTAGCCCCCGTACGACGCGCCCGCCGCGGCCATGCGGCCGGAGTCGCAGTACGGCATTTCATTCACCACATGTTCGGCCACGGCCATGATGTCGTCGAAAGCGCGGCCACCCCAATCGTTATTGATCTCGTCGGTGAATTTCTGGCCGTAGCCGGTGGAGCCGCGCGGGTTCGGCATCACCACCACGTACCCCGCGCCGGCGAAGGCCTGCGCGTTCCAGCGGTAGGTCCACGAGTGGCCCCAGGATCCCTGGGGACCGCCGTGGATCAGCATCAGCACCGGATACTTGCGCCCAGGGCTGAATCCGTAGGGCTTCACCACGAAGCTCTGCACCTTGGCGCCCTCCGCGCCATCCACAATGAATTCTTCGAGCGCGGTCGTCTGATAGTTGGCGAGCGTATGGTCGTTCAGATGCGTCAACGCCTCGGGCGCGCCCCCGCCCGACGAGGCGCGATAGATCTCCACGGGCGAAACGCCGGTATGCTCGGTGTAGACCATGGTCTTGCCGTTGCGCGTGAGCTGCATATCGTCCAGTTCGCCATCGCCGCTGGCGACGCTGCGCACCGCGCCGCCGGAAATCGAAATCAACTGGATGGCCTGGCGGCCGCGGTCCGCGGTAGTAAAGAAGAGTCCGGTGGATTCCGGCGCCCAGGTAAAGCTATTGACCCAGCGGTCCAGGTTCTCGGTCAGGTTGGTCACGCGGCCCGTGCTGCGCTCCAGCACCAGCAGGCGCCAACGGTCGCTCTCGTAGCCGGCGCGCAGTTGGGCCCGCCAGGCGATGTACTTGCCGTCTGGCGAATACTGCGGGCTGGCGTCGGCGCCGGCATTGATGGTGATCTTGCGCGCCGGGCCGCCGGCGATCGATACGACATAAAGATCCGAGTTCGTGCTGGTGGCAGGCACCGGGTCGGCGTTCATCGAGTAGCAGACTTCCTGTCCGTCGGGCGAGATGTCGTAGTCGTCGGGTCCGCCAAGCGAAAAGCCCGGAACGTCGCGCGTCCCCGGGGTAAGGTCTTTGGGCGCGCCGCCGGCCACGGGCATTACTAGCAGATGGCTGCGGCGTTTGCCCTGCCACTGGGTCCAATGACGATACAGCAGTTCGGTGTAGACGCGGGCTTTCACCTTGCTCTTGCTATCCGCGTCCAGATTTTTCTTATTGCAGGCATCGTCGGCGCCGCACTCGGGATAAACCTGACTGCTGAACAACAGGTTCTTGCCGTCGGGGGAAAAGAGGAGGCCGTCGGCTTCCGTGGAAAGGTTGGTGACCTGCTTGGCATTCCCTCCGTCTGGATCCATCAGCCAGACCTGCGACGCGCCGCCGCGGTCGGAAATGTAAGCGATGCGCCTGGAATCCGGCGACCAGCGCGGCCGCTGGTTGGATTCGCCATCGTGCGTGATCTGCCGCGGAGCGCCGCCGTTGACCGGCACGGTCCAGATCTGCACTGGCTTGCGATTGGCCTCGACGTCCACCGATTGCACCTGGAACGCCACGGTCTGCCCGTCCGGCGAGATCTGCGGATCGCCGATGCGCTTCAACTCCATCAGGGCTTGTGCATCGAAAGGCCTGCGTTGAGCGGATGCAATCGCACACAACGCCACCAGGATTGGGAGTCCACGCATACATGACGATTGTATGCGATGGCGGTGGTTGGCGGCCGGTGGCTGGTTGACGGACCGAAGTGTAAGAAACTCCGTCCGCGAACGACTACCTGAGTGTGGGGCAGGACGATCTGTATCAGGAAGCCGCGGCCACCTACGGCGCGGCGCTCGACCGGCTGGCCCGTGCCTATGAGGCCGACCCCGACAAGCGCCGCGACCTCGGCCAGGAGATTCACCTGGCTCTCTGGCGCAGCTTCGAAGGCTGGAATGGCCAATGTGGGCTGCGCACGTGGGTGTATCGCGTGGCGCACAACGCCGCCACCTCGCACGTGATCCGGCAGCGGCGCGCGAGAGCGCAGGTGCTGGTTAGCCTGGAAGAGTTAGTGAACCTGCCCGACCGCAACGCGGACGGCTTCGCCGCCGGCCAGCGCCAGACCCTGGAACGTTTGCTGGTGCTGATCCAGTCGCTCAAGCCGCTCGACCGCCAGGTGATTCTCTCGTACCTGGAAGGCATGGACGCGGTATCGATCGGAGAAATCACTGGCATCTCTCCAGGAAATGTCGCCACCAAGATCCATCGCATCAAAAGCATTCTGGCCCGCCAGTTTCAGGAAGGAGGACGCCGTGGCCAATGAGCTTCCCCCGGACGACCTCAAGAACCTCTGGCAGAGCCAGAGGGTGGAGCCCGTTCAAATGTCGCTCGAAGAAATTCGCCGCAAGGCCGAGAAGTTTCACCGGAGGATTCGCCATCGAAACCTCCGCGAGTATGGCGCGTCGATCCTGGTGCTGGGCGCGTTCAGTTACTACATCTGGAAGTTTCCAGACCTCCGTCTGGGATCGGCGCTCATTATCGCCGCTACCTTGTACATGGTCTCCCAACTCCGCAAACGAGGCGCGGCTACCACCGTTCCGGCTTCCATGGCGCTCGGTACGTGTCTCGATTTTCACCGCCGGGAACTCGAGCGGCAGCGCGATCTCGTGCGGGGCGTCTGGAAATGGTATCTCCTGCCGTTTGTGCCCGGCCTGCTGGCGTTCATCGCCGTGCCCATTTTGCATGCGCCGCCCAGCAAATGGATCCGCGGCCTTCCGTTTGTTCTGCTGAGCGTGGTGAGCTTCTATGCCATCTGGCGCTTGAACCAGCGCGCCGCGGACAGGCTGCAGCGCCAAATCGACGATCTGAATGCCCTGAATACGGAGTCCCAATGAAACCGCTTCTTCTGCTGTCGGCGTTGGCGGGCGCAGCGGTCGCGCAGACGGACGGCGAGATCCGCAAGATTCTTGCCGGCCGCATAGAGATCGCCAGACAATCGGTCGGAATGGTCGCCGGCGTCATTGACGCGAAAGGCCGCCGCATCGTGGCCCACGGCGCATTGGACCAAGACGACAAGCGCCCGCTCGCCGGCGATACCGTTTTCGAAATCGGCTCCATCACCAAGGTCTTCACGTCGTTGGCGCTGGCCGACATGGCGCAACGCGGCGAAGTGGCGCTCACGGACCCAATTGCCAAGTACCTGCCGACGCAAGTGAAGGTCCCGGAACGCGGCGGCAAGGCCATCACGTTACAGGACCTCTCCACGCACCTCTCCGGCTTGCCGCGTCTCCCCACGAACCTTTCGCCCGGGAACCCGGCCAACCCCTACGCCGATTACTCGGCGGAGAACTTGTATCAGTTCCTCTCGGGCTATACCCTGCCGCGCGATCCCGGCGAAAAGTGGGAATACTCCAATCTCGGCGCCGGGCTGCTGGGCCATGTCCTCGCCCTACGCGCCGGATCGGGTTACGAGGCCCTGGTGCGGTCGCGCATCACCGCGCCGCTCCACATGCAAGACACCGCGATCACGCTCTCGCCGGACATGAAGACGCGGCTCGCGGTGGGCCACAACGACAAACTGGCCCCCGTTCCCAATTGGGATTTCCAGGCGCTGGCCGGCGCGGGCGCGTTGCGCTCCACGGCAAACGACCTGCTCACGTTCCTGGCCGCCAACCTGGGCTTCGTGGAATCGCCCCTGGCCGCGGCGATGGCGGCGATGCCGAAGATCCGCAGGCCCACGGCCGCCCCCGCGCTCGAGAACGCGCTCGGCTGGCAGATCTCGCACGCCAAGGACAAAGAGATCGTGTGGAAAGATGGCGGCACCTTCGGCTATAGCAGCTTCATCGGGTACTGCGCCGAGACCAAGACAGGCGTGGTCGTCTTGTCGAACGCGTTCACCACAGCCGGTGTCGCGGATATCGGCATGCACCTGCTGGTCCCAGAGATCCCCGTGACCCCGGCCGAGCCGCCCAAGGAGCATAAACAGATCAGCATCGATCCCAAACTGCTCGACACCTACACCGGCCGATACGAACTGGCGCCGGGTTTCATCATTACGGTGACCCGCGAAGACGATCACCTCGGCGCCCAAGCCACCAACCAGGCCAAGTTCCCGATTTATCCCGAAACGGACCACTCCTTCTTCGCCAAGATCGCCGCCATCGACATCACGTTCGAAGCGGGCGCCCTCGTACTCCGCCAAAACGGCGTGGACACCCGCGCCAAACGAATCGAATAGATTCCACCAAAGGTAGGGCAGGGGTTATCTGGCAACCGGCGTGAGCGCCTCCTGAGCCAGGCGGCGCACGCCGGGCTTGGTGTCGTGCCCGGCGATCCACGCCAGGGTTTCGGCGATGCGCGGGGAAGCGTCGGGGTTCTGGCGTAACAGGGTTATGGCGTCGCCGCGAACGTAGTCGACGGGATCCGCCTTCGCCGTGCGCACCAGCGCTTCGCCGAGCACCGGTCCCATCGGATGGCGGAAGCTGGCGGCGAAGATGGCGGCCGTGCGGACGCCCGGATCGTGGTCGGTGGTGATCGCCGCGGAAAGCAAACCGGCGATCTCGGGTCCATCGGCGAGGCGCAGCGCGCGGACGGCCGCGGCCCGAACCGGTTCCCGAAAATCGCCCAGGGCCTCCTCGATAACGTTCAGCGCGGAAGCTCCGATGCTGTTGCCCAGCGCGGCGAGCAGGTCGGAGAGTTCCGCGACCTCCCGGGCTTTCCGGTAGCGCGCGATCAGTGAGGCGTCGATGGTCTCGGCCTCCGCCGGATGGGTTCGACGCCCCGCGCGCGCCAGCGCGCCGCTTACGATGCGCGCCGCCGATGACACCCGGGCGTCATCGTCATCCAGCAGAGCGGCCGGGAGGCGCATCGCCATCGGGCTTGGATCGTGCACCAGGATGAATGCGGTCAGGGCGTCAATGCGTAGGGGACGGGGCGCGGTCCGATCCTGCGCAATGACGCCCAGTGTCTCGATCGCGGCCGGCGAGCCCGCGGACCCGAGGGCGTCGGTAATCCGTTTCCGCGGCCCGTTCTTCCGCAGGACGGCGAGTGCCGCCGCCGGCGCCTCGGGGCGCCGCCGGAACAACGCTGCCAGGCGGTCGGATAGAAGGTGGTCGTCTCCCTTGGACATCGCCGCTGCAAGCAGCGATTCGGTGGTGCGCCCCTCGAGCAGGCGCTCGTCCTGCCCGGCGCGCAACTGCCTGGGGTCCGGCTTGTGCGTCACCACCGGGGAACTTGCCACTTCCGGGAGGGCACGCGCAAGACTCCCGATCAGCTCCGGCGCCTGGTTTCTACGGAGGCCGGCGAGATGGGTCTCCGTGATCGCGGCCAGTTGTCCGGCATCGCCAAAGGGCACGCTCATCCGCACCCGATTGCTGCCGTCCAGAGCCAGGATTCCGCCGTCCGGATCGAGCGAGAAGTGCAGCTCCGACTGGTCCACATCGACGCGTACTCCGTCCGCAGGCACTCCGGGCGCGCCGTCGGTGTAAACGTATTTCACCTTACGCTTCATCACCATGTTGGGGCCTGCCCGGTTATAGATAGCCAGATACTCCCCGGCGCCATCGCGCTCCAGCACCGTCCACGCCAGCCGGTCGGGACCGCCGTGAACGAGTTGAGTCTCGGTTGCAATGGTCTGTAGGAGGTTGCGGTCGCTCGGATTCACGTCCCTAAAGAAGTGAACCGCGAGCAACCCGCCATCCTCCCGGTAGGTGGCCCAAAAAGGGCGTGCCAGCCGCTGCTCAAACCGGGCAACGGCGTCTGCCGGCGGGCTCCCGGCGCCGCCTCGGATGCGCGCGTTGGCAAGCTCCAGCGCGGCGTCGTACTCACCGGAGCGCACGGCGCTGATGGTCGAGACCCAATCGCCGGCCAGATCGATCTCGATCGGCCGCTCGCCTCCCGGCTGTTCGAGCCGCACGCGAAGGTCGAGCGCCCACCGGCGCTGTTCTCCCGGCACGGCGATGGTTGCTGCGCGAAGGACGGGCGCGCCAGCCGTCACAACCACCGCCATCGTGGCGATGGCCATTAGTCTGACCGTTGTAAGGTTTGTGTTGTCCATAAGACGCGCCCTTTCTTGGTTAACGTAACCTCAGCTCAACGTCGGCGATCATGGTAGCGGTTCCGACCACCCCGAATGAGCTGTTGGTTGTGGTCAGCGTGACGGAATACAGACCATTTGTTGGAACCGTCCAGTTCACATTGAGTCCGGTTCCGAGCGAAATGGTATTTCCGCTGCTGTCTGTCACGGTCCAAGTGTTGGTGGTTCCCCCCAGTGTGCATATTCTCAAGCACGGTGCGTCGATCTCCTCCCCGGTGAGCTGGATGACGGCCGGGAACCGACCCACCTGAAAACTGAGCGTCTTACCGTTGAAAGGGGGAGTCAGGCCGTCGAGATCCACCGGATTGGTTCCGGTTATGTACGTGCCCGGCGGCAAATCCGTGACGGTGACCGATTCGGATGCGAATCCGGTTTCCTGGATCGTGCCGAACGGGTTCAGGAAGTTAGCGACCGCCTTAAGCGAGAGCGTATGCGTCCCCTTGGTGTTGAAGACGATAGAGACATTGCAGCCCAATCCGGACGGTGGGGTCATTGGCTCCTTGGGACTTACCGACCATTGAAAGTTACTGCAGTCGACGGTCGAGGAGTTGGGACTGGTGACGAAACTATTGAGGGGATACGCCAGACCCTCGATCGCGTTTGCCGGCGGGGAGGTGATCGCTACATTGAGCGGAGCCGTACACAGAAATTGTGGCAGTGGGATGGCGGCCAGGGTAGTGGGCCCGACGTCGAAGAGGGGTAGCGTGGTGCTGAGCAGCGGGGGCCAGCTAAAGAGCGTCCAGGAGTCGCTGTAACACAACGGACAAGGCCCAAACGTTGCCACCAGATCGACCTCGCCGCCGCCCGCGCTGATGTCTACCGAACCGCGAAAGGCGAAATCCACGGTGGCGTCGCACCGTTGCGGCAGCGTGTCGATCGACCAGCCGGCCTGCGCGGTTACCGGCGCGGTCACGTCGAGCAGATCGATGCGGGCGTCGACGCCGCCGCTGACCTGCCCGGGAATGTCAACGCCGCCCAAGACATGCACTCCCAGCGAGGCCTGAGGTGTGACCGCCAGACTGATACCGGTGGCCGCCAGCGTGCCACTCGCAACGACGCCGATGGAGGCAGTCGCTCCGGGCGTAATGCTGAAGATCCAGATCGGAATGGGAGGCAGATCGAAGTCCTGGCTCTGCGTAATATTGAAGCCAAAGCCCGTAGATGCGTCGGCGCTGCCGCCGCCCGGGAGTTCCTGGCCGAAGAGGAACATATGAAGGCTGCCGTTGGCGCTCGGCGACGAGCCGCTGGTGGTGTCGGCCGCAGCGTTGAGGCTCACCACATTCACGTCTTGGCCATAAAGCACCACGTGGCCGCTGAAGGAGGCGTCGAAGTGCGTGGAGGAGTTGCCGGTGGATGGGTCGTTGTTGAAATTGAGATCCCCGTTGAGCCGCCAGAAGGCATCAAAGTCCCCGCCGGGATTCATGTGGCCTTCCTGATCGAACGGTATATCGTTCTGTTGCGGTGTAGGGCTCAGTGGGCTAAACCGCGGCGAGGCGGCGGCCAGGTGCGTCGCATTCAGTTGGGATGGCGCCTTGCCCGGCTGGTTCGGATTCGGCAAGCCGTTGCCGTGGCGGCGGGCCAGGTCGGGTGTGGGAGTGACGATCCAGTTTGGAGCGGCTCCAGAAAGGTTTACTTTATTGAAGTAGCCGGTGACGATCTGATTCGCCTCGGCGGTCTGGGTAGCGCAACTGGGGGAGGTTGTGTGGACTTTGCCGGGCACGGGCAGTGGCAGGCAGCCGTCGAAGTTGCCCCAAAACGTCGGCATCGGGGGGATAAGGTCGCCGCCCACCAGGTCGCCGACCGGATTCTTGGCAAGCTGCGCCCGGACCTTCATCGAGCTGGCGCCGTCCAGGATCGTGAGTTGTGCAAAGTTGGCGCCAACCAGGTCGCCGGCCTTGACACCGTCCGTGCAGGACTCCAGAGCGTACGACTCCCCACTCTTGTCGGTCAGGTCCGCGCCGTAGGTGCAGGTGAATGCCGCATTGCCGTCGAGGCCGAGCGCCAGCTTCACCCTTGTCGTGCCGGCGGCGCCTTGCTCCAGATGGAAGTTGTCCGGCACCTGCACTGCGCCGATGTGGAACGACTGCGTCGCCGGCGCTTCTCCAATAGCCACCAGATCCACCGATCCGCCGAAACCCGCTAGAGGTTTGCTGCCGGCTTTGGCAGCAACCAGCGGAACCGAATGGACGCGCAGGTTGTCAAACAGGAATTGGCGCGGCGCAGGCGTGACTGGGAGGCTGCTTGCCGGCTCGTTCAGCGCGATTTCGAAAGTGAGGTCGTTGAAACTGGTGTCCTTGAGGGCGCTACGGACCTTATCTGGGACAGGGAATTTCAGCGTGTTGTAAATTCCGGGGCGGAACGCCGTCAATTCGACTTCCCCGGCGAGTTCGTTCTTGAATCCGCGCGAAGGGGAACTGACGGACAGCTTCAGCGATCCCGTGTTGCGGGCAGGCAGCATCACATCTACCTCGAAGATCGCCCCCAAGTCGCCTACGCCCGCGAGGGCGCCGGCCGTCGACGGCACGGGCAGGCTGGTCAGCGTCGTCAGGTTTGGCGGATTCACCAGCGCCAGTGCAAGACTTCCCTGCGTGCGGGTGGTGGTCGATGAAACCCTCGTGGCGATCGAGCCGCTCCTCACAATCCAGCCCTCGGTCGTCTCGAAACCCATAATGGGATTGCTTGCATTCGGGTCCGAAATCGGTGGAGGCACCTGGGCGGCCGCACCCGCGATCAGCGCGAACGCCATTGTCATGCGATGGGCGCGGCGCCACCGTCCCCGGCCATCGAAAACATGCGTTGGAGTTATGCCAGGGCCTGTCACCTTCGGCAGGGGAAAGACATTGGCGCTGGAACTGGATGTCGTCCTCTGCATAAGCGCTACGCAGGGTCGATTTCGAAATAACATGTCACCCTCCTTTTACTTGCCGATTCCCTTCGCCCTCGCCGCGCCGGATCGGCACCGCCGGGTTGTTGAGCCGTCTTTGAGCTGACGGTTCTCTGGGTAACCGCATCTCTAAAGTAAGGTCGGTGGCCGTTAGAAAGTGTCAACGGGAAGTAAAAGGAAAGTAACAGTTTTGACTATGCGTTCAACGCGGTTCGCTAGTCCGCTTGAGCCCCGTGCCTTGGGACCCTCCCGGCTCTACGCATCCAGCAGCGCGGCTGCGGACTCATCCAGGAACCACGTCACCCCACGCCCGTGATGGGAGGCGATCTGCGCCGGGTACTTCATCGGGTCGTACTCTTCCCGGAAGACCGCGCGCACGGACTCCGCCTTGTCCGCGCCCGCCACCAAAAACACCGTGTGCTTGGCCGCCAGCAGCACGCCGGGCAGTAGCGTCACCCGCCATTGCAGCCGCGATTCCGAGTACACCTCCGCTGCAATGTGCTCGCGATCCTCGATCAGCGGGTCTCCGGGAAACAAGCTCGCGGTGTGCGCATCCGGTCCCATGCCCCGATGCACTACGTCGAACCGCGGCATCTCGCCCTCTTCGAGCCCGAAGAATTCGCGGATGTCGTTCGCGTACCGCTGGGCCGCCGTCTTCGGCGTCAGCTCGCCGAAAACCCGGTGCACCTGCCGGTGCGGAATGTGCGCCTGCTGGATCAGATGATCCTCCGCCAGTTTGTAATTGCTGGCCACATCCGTGGGGGGCACGCAGCGTTCGTCCACCCAGAACAGGTGCACATGGTCCCAACGGAACTTGGCCACCGCCAGCTTCCGGAACAGCAGCTTGGGTGTCGACCCGCCCGAAATCGCCAGGGTGGCAAACTCCTGTCCGGAGAGCACCTCCTCCAGGAGACCGATCATATGGTGCGCGCAGGCTTCAGCGGCGGAAGTCGCGTCGGTTAGGGTATGCCGGCGAACGCTCATCAGTTCGTAGGATACGCGAGCCGGGCTGCCGAAGCCAGCGATCTTTCGAACACCACGTCCCGCCGCACGATTCCCAGTTCTTCCCGCATCAGCAGGTAATCCGAAGGCTGTGGCATGTTTGTGCAACTCGCCAGTGAGTTCACCGTAACTACCAACCGCTCGTCCTCCCGGGCCAGCTCGACGTGAAGGTCCGGTCCGGTGAGTTCCAGGTGCATCGGCGATGGCATTCCGGCGGCTTCGCGTTCCACCACCTGCAACGCAGCCTTCACGCCCGCATCGGCCAGCGCCCCGGTCACCCACGCCCCCATCAGCCAGGCCGAAACGCCGAGCGGCCGCCGAAACTCTACCCGCACCCGCTCGATTGCCGCCAACTTCGCCAGATACTCCCGGTTGTCGAAAACGTGCGACAACATTTCGCGCCAGCGCGTCTGCCGCGTCCAGGAAAGGTCGCCGATGACGAGCCCGTCGCGCACCGCCTGCGCCATCCACTGGATCGCGTCGTGCATGTCCGGAAACGCTGCGCTGTCCACCACTACCCTCGTGGCCATGCGCGCGATCTCGTTGAACTCCGCTATCTTCACCAGCCGCGGGCTGCGGCACCACACGATTGCCGGCAGGTCCGGCACCGCCAGCGGCAGCAGCACCGACGGCAAGTCCGCCAGCGCTGCATCCGACGCCGTGATCTCGATCTGTTCGCAACAGATCTGTTTACCCTGCCCGAAAGGCTTCCAGCACTGCTGCTGCACCTGGTCGGCTAGCGCCCGCGGGCCGGCGCCCGTTAAGCGGATCACGATGGCGCGCGCCGGGTGCTCCGGCATGAGCGCGGCGATCGTCTCCCCCAGCGCCGCCGCATCGTCGCTGCTCTCGGCCAAGACCACCAGCGTGAGCGAGCAGGCTCGCAGCACGCCCGCGGTGTTGCCGGCCTCGCCCTCTTTCCCGTACGAAACCCACAATGCCGAAAGTTCCTTCAGCAGTCTTTCCGGAGCTACCGTGGCGCCCATTACGGTTTCCTCCACACGTGGCCGCGCCGCGCCAGCATCAAATCCGCCGCCTCCGGGCCCCACGTTCCGGAGGCATAGTTCGGAAAGACGTGCCTGGTGGCGCGCCACACGCTCTGGATCGGTTCCACCACGCTCCAACTGGCCTCCACCATGTCCTGCCGCGTGTAGAGCGTGGCGTCGCCGATGATTGCGTCCAGCAACAGCGTCTCGTACGCCGAGGGCGAGCGCTCGCCGAAGCTCGAACCGTAGTTGAAATCCATCGACACCGGCCGCAGCGTCATCCCCGCGCCCGGCATTTTCGAAAGGAACCGCATCGAAATCCCTTCCTCCGGCTGAATGCGCACGATCAGGAGGTTGGCGGTCGACGAGGCGCCGTCCTGGTGGAACAGGTGCAGCGGCGCCGAATTGAACTGGATGGCGATCTCCGTCACCCGCTTGGGCAGCCGCTTGCCGGTCCGCAGGTAAAACGGCACGCCCGCCCACCGCCAGTTGTCAACGAAGAACGTCACCGCGGCGTACGTGTCCTGCTGCGAGTCCGGCTTCACCTTGCTCTCCTGCCGGTACCCCGGCACGTCCAGGCCGCCGATGCGCGCCGGCCCGTACTGCCCGGGAACTGCATTTACGCGCACCTGGTCCGGCGTCATCGGGCGGATCGACCGCAGCAGCTTCGACCGCTCATCGCGGACCGACGTGGCCGAGAAACTGGAACTCGGCTCCATGGCGATCGTGGCCATCACTTGCAGCAGGTGATTCTGGATCATGTCGTCCAGGGCTCCCGCTTCCTCGTAATAGGCGCCGCGCTCCTCCACGCCGATCGATTCCGCGCCGGTGATCTGCACATGGTTCACATACCGGCGATTCCACAGCGGCTCGAAGATCCCGTTGCCGAAGCGGAACGCCAGAATATTCTGGACCGTCTCCTTGCCCAGGTAATGGTCGATGCGGTATACGTCCGACTCGCTGAATACTTCGTGCAACCGGTTGCTCAGTTCACGCGCGCTGGCCAGGTCGTGCCCGAAGGGCTTCTCCACCACCAGCCGGCGCCAACCGCTTCCCTTGCCCAGACCGGCCACTCCCAGCCCATGCGAGATCAGGGCGTATTGGCTGGGCTGCGTGGAAAGATAAAACAGTACATTGCCGCCGGTGTGGCGCTCATTCTCAATGGCCGCCAGTTTCTCGCCGAGTCGCCGGTACAACTCGCCGGCATTGACGTCGCCGGAGATGTAGAACAGCCCCTGTGCGAACGTCTTCCAGACGTCTTCGTCCAGGTCGGTATCTTCGGAAAACTCCTTCACCGCCGCCTTCATGTTCTCGCGAAACTGATCGTCGCTGAGCGAGGTGCGCGAAATGCCGACCACCGCGAACCCCGTAGAAAGCCTCCGGTCGTAGGCCAGCCGGTAGAGCGCGGGCAGGAGTTTGCGCTTGGTCAGATCCCCGTTCGCGCCGAAAATCACGGCCGCACACTCGGGCACCTGCCGTTCAAATCGCAGTGGATCCTGGAAGGGGTTGTCGGTGGCCATTCAGTCCAACATATCACGGGGAATCCGGCGAACCGGCTGTCCACTTGACTCACGCGATCGCGTTACGGCAGCTTTCGAGGGCCGGCCTTTCCGGCGGTTTGCCCGTAGCCGAACTGCGTTCCCGCGTTAGGCGCCGTCTCCGCGTCGCTTCCTCCTTGCGGGTTCCCGCTCCTTGATGAACCGCCGATAAGTGCCTCTGAAGTTCTGCCGCGCTGCGAGCTCTGCGCAAACGCCAGACTGGACGATGAAGACGATGGCACGGCTCGTAAGTTGGCTCGCACTCCGGTGGTACAGCCTGGCTAATTGGGGAGGAGCCCGTGGCGCCGCCGACGTGAAGGCCGGTGCTTTTAGCGGCTGAGTTTCCGGCGCAGCCAGGCTTGTGCCAGGCGCAGATCGTGGCGGACGATATGGACGGATTGGCCGAGCGCCTCGGCTGTTTCCTCGGCGGTCATACCGCCGAAGTAGCGCATTTCGATCAAACGAGCCAGGGACTGATCTTCCCGTGCCAGCGCGTCGAGAGCGGTATCCAGATCCAGCAGCTCAATCTGAGCGGTACCGGAGCTCGATTCCACCTCGATGCGGGGCGTCCACTGCACCGGTTGCAGCTTCCCCTGCTCCTCGCCCGAACGCTTTTTGGCGGCTCGGGCTCGCGCGTAATCCACCAGCACCTGGCGCATCACGCGCGACGCCACGGCGAGGAAATGGACTCGGTCCGCAAATCCCCGCTCCCGATCGCCCAGCAGTTTCAAATACGCCTCGTGGACCAGTGCTGTCGGCTGCAACGTGTGCTCGGGCCGTTCTCCCCGCAGGTGGCGGGCGGCGATCCGGTGCAGTTCATCGAAGAGCAGCGTCACCAACTCGTTGAGCGCCGATTCGTCCGCTCCGCGCAGCTTTTCGAGCATGTGGCTCTCGTCAGGCGTCACGCCAACCAGCGTACTCTGTTACTCGCCGGGCTGCACTATAATAGGCACCCTGGGACCCCATGAATCACGAGGTGCGTACTCTATTTCACCAACTGTCCGATCTCCCGCCGGGCGAGCGCGAACGGGTCTTTCGAGAGCGGAGGATCGGACCGGAGCTTCGTGCCGAGGTTGAATCGCTCTTGAATTTCGATTCGCCCAACGCTCCGTTCCTGACCGAATGCGTTTCCGATGCCTCCGAAGAGGTGATCCGTTCGGCGAGCGGCCCCCAGACCGCCCGGTGCGGACCGTACCGGCTGGTCCGCCTGCTTGGCCAGGGTGGGATGGGCACCGTTTATTTCGCCGAACGGACCGATGGCGAAATTCAGCAACAGGTAGCCATCAAGCTCCTGCGCGCGGACGGCCACAGGCCGGCGTGGCGGGATCGCTTTCTCCGGGAGCGTCAACTCCTATCCTCCCTCAATCACCCTTCGATTGTCCGGGTGATCGATGCCGGTCATACCGGCGACGGCCAGCCCTACCTGGTCATGGAGTACGTGGAAGGCGTTCCGATCGATGCCTACGCGGCGGCTATCGAAGTCCGCCAGCGGCTCACTCTATTCCTGCGCGTGTGCGACGGGATTTCGCACGCGCACCGGCGCCTGATCATTCATCGGGACCTGAAGCCTTCGAATATCCTGGTGGACGCCGCGGGAGAGCCGAAGCTGCTGGACTTCGGGATCGCCAAGCTGCTGGACGAGACCAGCGAGGCCACCCAGACCGTGGAGCGGTTGCTCACGCCGAATTACGCCAGCCCGGAACAGCTACGCGGTGCCGTCCAAACCACCGCGACCGATGTCTACTCGCTCGGCGCCGTGTTGTACAAACTGCTGACGGGCCGTTCGCCGCACGAGTCCGAAACTCACACCTCGCAGGCCCTGGAAGTGGTCGCGGGGAATCGCCAGATTCCCGCGCCCAGCCGGCTGAACCCGGATGTTCCCACAGACCTGGACTACATCCTGCGGAAAGCGCTGCGCACGGAACCCGAGGAGCGCTATGCGTCCGTGGAGGCCTTGGCCGGCGATATCCGCGCCTTTCTCGAATCGCGGCCCGTGGAGGCGCGGTCGGGCAACACCTGGTACCGGGCGCGGAAGTTCCTGCGGCGGTACTGGATGCCCGTCGCGGCGGCGATGCTTGCAGTCGTCAGTCTCGCGGCCGGCCTGTACCTGGCCAATCGCCAGCGCGTCCTGGCGCAGCGGCGCTTCCAGGACGTGCGCGAACTGTCCAACAAGCTGTTTGACATCGACCTCCAGGTCCGCCAGTTAGCGGGTAGTTCGAAAAGCCGCCAATTCATCGTGGACACCGCTTTGGAATACTTGCGGCGGCTGGCGGCGGACGTGCAGGGGGACCCCGATTTGGCCTTGGAGGTGGGCGGTGCGTATATGCGGGTGGCGCGCGTGCAAGGCGTGCCCATCTCGCCGAATCTCGGCCAGATGGACAAGGCCGAGCAGAACCTCGCGATCGCGGAGCGATTCGTTCATTCCGTGCTGGTGTCGCAGCCGGCGAATCGAATGGCGATCTTGCGTTCGGCTCAAATCGCTCACGATCGAATGCTCCTGGCCAAATTCCACGCTCGTTACGAGGAAGCGCTGGCGTGGGCGCGGATATCGGAACAATGGCTGGGGAAGTTTCACGCAGGAGATAGCGACCAGGCCGACGGGCAGGCCGTGCTGTCGACGTATCTGAACGTGGCTCAGCAGCATATGGAGGGGCAACAGTTTGACGACGCGCTCCGGCTCTGCCGCCGGGCCGCCGAACTCGCCCGATCTTTTCATCTATCGGTATACGCCGGTAACTTCCTTTGGGTGTCGGCCGAGGCCTACAGACGCCAGGGCGATCTCGATGCGGCTCTCAAAACCGTTCAGGAATCGGTGAAGGTGCTGGACCCCGGTCCCGGGATCAACGAGCGCGGCCAGCAGACCATGAGTTATGTCATGGCCCTCAATTACGAAGGCAAGATCCTGGGGGAAGACGCCGCCATCAGTCTGGGCCGGACCGAAGAGGCCATGGCGGCTCTGCAGCGGTCCTTCGAAATTACCGACCGTTTCGTTCACCAGGACGCAAACGATCAGTTCAGCAGGAACCGTCTGGCGGATGCCGGAGTGAACCTGGGCGATATGATGCGTCACTCGGACGCTCGCCGCGGGCTTGATCTTTACGACCACACACTGCGCCACCTGGCCGAAGTCAAGAACAATTCCAGTTTTCGGCGTTTTGAGGTGAGCGCTCTTCTCGGCTCCAGCTATGCCTTACGGCAGCTTGGCCGTCCGGCTGAGGCGCGGCAGAGGGTAGAAGGGGCCTTCGAACGCTTGCGCCAGTTAGGGCTTTATCCGGTCGACAAAGTCTCGTTGGGTTCGGAAGCGGAAGACGCTCTCCGCGCGCTCGCCGACTGCGAGGCCGGCGAGGGCAACCTGCGCCGCGGCCTCGAGATCTACCGGAACCTGCGCGACCAGATCCAGGGGGCGAAGCCCAGCCCGGAGACGAACCTGTTGGAGGCCGTGCGTCTCTCGACGATATACCAGGCGGAAGCGGCCCTCGACCGGCGGGCCAGGCAGGCGGACCTTGCCGCGGCGCTCGAGGCCCGCCGCCACGAACTATGGCAGCGTTGGGACCGCAAGCTGCCGAACAACGCCTTTGTCCGCCGCCAGATCGAGGCCGCCCGCCTTCCGTAAAAAAAAATCCGCTAATTCTTTCCTCCAATTCCGCTTCATCACATAGAAGGACGAAAGGACGCAAGTCCACAACGGCCGAAGGTTCCCGACGGCGCTTCGAATACCGGCAGGAGCGCAACGAAACTTACCCTGTGCGCACTACAAGACGAACGTGGCTGCACCGCACATCGTGAGCGCGTCATGAGTTGTGGGTTTGGTGACGGAGATAAGAAGAGGAGGATTCCATGAGCAAATCAAATAGCGCAGGATTACTGTTGTTTGTGACGGGGAGTGTGTTATGCGGGTCGGCTGCCAATGGTCAGTCTCTGCCCAATCTTATGCCGATTCCTAACGCGGCAGGCTGGTTGGAGACCCTGAACACGACCGGCGGCCCCATCGATCTGAGCGGGCCGTTCTTTCAATCGCTGGGCACGAACGGACGGAGTTGCGGATCGTGCCACCTGCCCGCCCAAGGCTGGACCATTTCGTCCCAGGAAGTGAAGTCGCGTTTTGAATTGACGCAGGGGCTGGATCCGATCTTCCGGACCAACGACGGCTCCAACTGCGACCATAACATCGACACGTCTACGCTACAGGGCCGCCGCCAGGCATATAGTTTGCTCAGGAACAGGGGCCTGATCCGCGTTGCGCTGGCAGTGCCTGGGAACGCGGAGTTTACCGTGGTGAGCGTTTTGAATCCGTACGGGTGCGGCGACCCGTCGACGCTGTCGATGTACCGGCGTCCGCTGCCAGCGGCGAATCTGCGGTTCTTGAGCACGGTGATGTGGGATGGGCGCGAGTCCTCTGGGCAGCCGGGCACGCAGAAAATCACGTTTGCAACCAATCCCACAGATCTGTTGGCGGATTTGGCCCACCAGGCGTCGGACGCAACCAACGGTCATGCGCAGGCTTCCACGCCGCTGACCCCGGCACAGCAGCAGACGATCGTCAATTTCGAAATGGCGCTTTCCACGGCGCAGGCCATCGACAGAATAGCCGGCCCGTTGAATGCCGGCGGCGCCAAGGGCGGACCGGTGACGCTAGGCACGCAGACGCTGGCCAGTTTCTTCGTGGGCATCAACGATCCGCTGGGCGGCAATCCCCAAGGAACTCCGTTCACGCCGGTGATCTTCAACCTGTTCGATGCCTGGGCGAACCAGCGTTCGGGAGGCGGCGACGGCCAAGGGCAGGATGATCGCATCAGTCGCCGGGCCAGTATCGCCCGAGGGCAGGTGTTGTTCAATTCCAAGCCGATCAACATCGTTGGTGTGGCAGGGCTCAATGACGATTTGGGCGTTGCGTCGATCCCGGGGACGTGCGGCACGTGCCACGATTCTCCGAATGTGGGGAATCACTCGGTATCCGCGCCGCTCAACATCGGAGTGGGGGACGTGAACAGCCCGTTGGATGTGAGCTATCTGCCGGTGATCACGTTGCAGCATAAGACCGCGCCGTATGAGATCAAAGTTACTACCGATCCGGGGCGTGCCTTGATCACGGGCTTATGGAAAGATGTCGGAAGGCTGAAGGGCCCAATCCTGCGCGGGCTCTCGAGCCGCGCGCCCTATTTCCACAACGGCTCGGCCAATTCACTCGGTGACGCAGTCGACTTCTACGACAAGCGCTTCCAGGTCGGGTTCACTCCCCAGGAGAAACAGGACTTGATCGCCTTTCTGAGTACGCTCTGAGCGGCCGTGCGCAGGTTTCCGGCCTGCGCACCCCCCCTTTCCTTGCCCGGCACGCCGAGCAGTGCCTAAGTCTTGAGGCCGATGCCCGCACGCTGCGGCGCAGGCTAGCAAGCAGACTTCACTAAGACGACCAATTCCGCGCCAACGGATATCCGCGCCGCGATGCATATCGTTGTAGATTGGTTGGGATGCAACTATGCCAGGCGCGAAACTGACGCGGTGCGCAGCCTGCCTGGGCGCTTTCGCCGGATCGCTCGCGCTTTCTCCGGCCCAATCCGGCGTCAACCTCGACTACCAAAGTCGCGGCCGCTGCCGAGCATACGATGATGGAAGCTCGTTGCCTCTTCCAACACCCAGTGCGAAGCGACCGAACCGGGCGTCCAGAGCACAACCACGCACCGGGCCAAACGCACAGCTCTCTCGATCTGCTGGGGATCTGACTCCCTAAGGCGGACTGCTGCCCGTCATCACCATGCTGGAGAAACTCGGATTCCAGTCCGTGGTGGAACAAACCGTAACCTCGAAGCGGATTCGCCGTGCCATGGACCTGTATCGGTTCGTGCTGGGCATCGTGCTCAGCCTCTACATCGGCTTTCCGCGGCTGAACCAGTTGCGCTTCATGGCCCGCGACCCGCTCCTCACGGACATTCTCAAAGTCACCAAGTTGCCGGTGCAATCCACCTTCTGGAGATTCGTGAACGCGCTGCATCGCAATGTGGCCCGGCAGATTTTGACCGTGATGCGGACCATGCGGGAGCGGGTCTGGGAGGCGGCCAACGTGAAACTGGAGGTCGTCACCATCGACACCGACACCACCGTGCACACGCTCTACGGGCAGCAGATGGGCGGACGCAAGAGCTACAACCCCAAGAACAAAGGCAAGAAGAGCTATCAGCCGATGCTGACGTTCATCGCCGAGACGCGAGAATACGTCTGGGGAGGGTTGCGCAACGGCGACCGGCCCACCGGCCAACAGATCGGCGATCATCTGCGGAGTGTGCGCGGGGCGCTGCCCCGGGCGTGAAACAGATCTATGGCCGGGTCGATTCGGGATTCTACTGCCGGGAAGCCGTCGAAGGATATGAACAACTCGATGCCCGGTTCGTGGTCAGTGCGCGCAAAACGGCCCGATTGGTCGAGGAATTACGTCAAGCCGAGTGGAAGCCATCGCCCAAGACGGATGCCGACGCGGAATGCGAATTCCTCTACCAGCCGGACGGATGGCGCAAGCCATACCGGTTCGTGGCCCTGCGCAAGCCAAAACCACGCGAGGAAATGGAAGCCGAGGAGGCCGAGCAATACCAGTTGTTCGAGACCAGTCAGTACAAGTATCGAGTGTTCGTCACCGACTTCACTGAGCCCGTTGATTTCGTGGTCTGGATTTACGGCCAGCGTGGCGGCGCCGAAAACCTGATCAAGGAGGCGAACAACGATGCCGGGCTCGCGGCCCATCCGTCGGGCCGCTTTGACGTGAACGGCAATCACTTCCAATTGGCCATGCTGGCCTACAACCTGAACTGCTGGCTGATGCTGTTCAATCGCGAGCCGCAGGCCGACGCTACCGCGCTGAGGCACACGACGCTTGCGACCTCGCGACTCCGCTTCCTGTTCGTAGCCGCGAAGATCTGGCGCTACGCCGGGCGCACTGGCGTGAGCTATGGCGATCACTACAAGGAGAAGGGCGTGTTCGAGCGGCTGATGGATCGGCTGCGCCGGATCACACCGCGCAGGCAGGGCGATGCGGCGGTGATGGTCCCGGCGCTGCGATGAAAACTCCCCGCCGGGCCTTCGAGCGTTGTGCATAGAAATCTATGCGCGGGCGACCAGCGCAACCAAGCAGGCGACTTCGGTGCGGGGATCGGCGGGATCGACTTTCCAGGAGGTGATGAAGCAGAGAAAATCGAACTGACTTACTCAACCACGGCGCGACGCGGAGTAAACTCAACCGCGAGAAGGGTGCCCTGCTCCGCAGCCTGGGTTTCCGCCTGAGCGTGGAAGTGAAGGACGCGGCCTGACCGCCGCGGCTGCGCACACCGCTTCACGACCGGCCCACGATAAGCCCTCACGAGGCGGCAGGCCCTACGGTTTGACCTTCGCCAGGTCGGCATTGACCAGGTCCAAAAATCGCTGGTATTGGGCGGGGTCCTTCATCGCAAAAGTTTGATAAATTGCGAGCGATTCATTCAGCGCCTGGCGTGCCTCGGAGTTCTGATGCAGGGCGATGTACATTCTGCCCATAGACCACGACACGCGTGCGACCTCGGGCAGGTAAGTGTCGGGGTTGGCACGGGCCAACTGGCGGCTAATGCCCAGGGCCTCCTCATAGCCCTTGCGCGCCTCCTCCATCCGGTTCTGGTCGCGGTGCAAAACGCCCAGGTTGTTGAGCGTCATCGCCACGTCGGGCAGGTAAGTGTCGGGGTTGGCGCGGGCCAACTGGCGGCGAATGTCCAGGGCCTCCTCATAGGCCTTGCGCGCCTCCTCCATCCGGTTCTCGAGGCGATGCAGATTCCCCAGGTTGTTGAGCGTTGTTGCGACGTAGGGCAGGTAAGTGTCGGGGTTGGCACGGGCCAACTGGCGGTAGGTGCCCAGGGCCTCCTCATAGGCCTTGCGCGCCTCCTCCATCCGGTTCTGATCGCTGTGCAGATTCCCCAGGTTGTTGAGCGTTGTTGCGACGTGGGGCAGGTAAGTGTCGGGGTTGGCGAGGGCCAACTGGCGGTAGGTGCCCAGGGCCTCCTCATAGGCCTTGCGCGCCTCCTCCATCCGCTTCTGGTCGCTGTGCAGAACGCCCAGGTTGTTGAGCGTCCCCGCCACGTAGGGCAGGTAAGTGTCGGGGTTGGTGCGGGCCAACTGGCGGTAGGTGCCCAGGGCCTCCTCATAGGCCTTGCGCGCCTCCTCCATCCGGTTCTGGTCACTGTGCAAATTCCCCAGGTTGTTGAGCGTCATCGCCACGTCGGGCAGGTAAGTGTCGGGGTTGGCGAGGGCCAACTGGCGGCGAATGCCCAGGGCCTCCTCATAGGCCTTGCGCGCCTCCTCCATCCGGTTCTGGTCGCGGTGCAGAATCCCCAGGTTGTTGAGCGTCGTCGCGACGTAGGGCAGGTAAGCGTCGGGGTTGGCGCGGGCCAACTGCCGGTAGGTGCCCAGGGCCTCGTCATAGGCCAAGCGCGCCTCTTCCATCCGGTTCTGGGCGCTGTGCAGAACGCCCAGGTTGTTGAGCGTCATCGCCACGTCGGGCTGGTAAGTGTCGGGGTTGGCGCGGGCCAACTGGCGGTAGGTGCCCAGGGCCTCCTCATAGGCCAAGCGCGCCTCCTCCATCCGGTTCTGGTCGCGGTGCAGAATCCCCAGGTTGTTGAGCGTCAAGGCGATCTTGGCCGGAACCGCCTGCACCCGAGCCAGGGCCAAGCACCGCTCATAGCCTTGTACGGCGGGTTTGTAGCGGTTCAGGTCTTGAAGAAAGCGCGCCTGTTGGAAACAGGCATCGAAATCCGCTGGCGAGGCTTGAACCGCTTCCGCGTAAGCCCTCTCCGCCTCGACGAAACGGAACTTTGCGGTGAGCAATTTGCCGCGCAGCAACCAGTCTCTTGTCGACTCCGCCAGTTGCTTCCCGGCTTGCTGCTTGCGCTCCTCGGCCTCCTGCGTCAGGCGGCGCAACTTCGCTTCATCGAGCCCCTGCAAGGCTTCATCGATCTTTCCCTCGGCGAACAGGCGCATGGCCTCCTCATACAGCGCGGAGGCTTGCCCCGGCTGCAACTTTGCCAGTTCCTCCGCCGCCTTGCCGGCTGCGGCTCTTGCTTCTTCGAGTTGCCGCTGCAACTGGGCGCGGTCCTGCTTGCCCTCCTCGATCAGGCGCCGGTAACTGGCTTCGACCGCCTCCAGGCTGCGCAGCCGGAAGAAGCGGCGGGCCATTTCCTCGCGGTCGGCTTCGCGCGCCAGGATCAGGGTCAGTTCGGTGGCATCGGGATCGGCCGGCAGGGTGACTTCCAGTTGCACCCAGTTCACCACCACCATCCCCGTCATGGCGACAGAGAGCGCCACCTTGTCGCCCGGTTTCTTGGCCGGGAATTCCAGAACGAAGTCGCCCTGCGGGCTGCGCGAGGTGGTGGGATTCGCGCCTGGGGCCGTGATGCTCGCGCCCGTGACCGCCGTGCCGCCGATTTCGTTGCGCACCAGTTTGCCCTTGAAGACCGCTGCGCCGGAGGCGAGTGCAGCCGATAGCGCAAACAAACTGGCAAGCCTCATCGGTTCCTCTTCAGCGACACGCGGATCTCGTTTGCGCCCGGCGTCACGCCCAGGGTCTGCGGCTGAAACCCGGACGCCCTCACGTCCAGAGTCATATCCTGGCGCACCTTCTCTCCAGGGATGGTGATTTCAAAGCGGCCCGCCGTATCGGTCTTGGCGGAAAATTCGCCGGCCTCGAGGGAGGCCCCGGCCACCGGTTCTTCGCGGCCGTCCAGAACCTTTCCATAGAGCCGGACGGCGCTCTTGCGGACGGGCAGATAGAGGCTCTCGCCGGTCAACTTCAGCGGATCCCCGGCGGCCGGCTCAAAGCCCTCGGCATCGAGCCCGATGGGGACCGGCTGGCCGCGAAACCCGGCCGGGATGCCGACGAAGTGGGCCGCGCCCTTGTCGTCGATCGGTTCGGGCCGGCGGTTGCCGTGAAGGTCCATGACCACCGTGCCGCGGCCGCGGAGCACGGCGTCCTGCGGGCCGGCGGGGCCGTGAACGAAGACGGTGACGGCGAAGACGCCACCTTCCGGAGGCGGCAGAGCAAAACCGCCCCACACGACGAGAGCGGCCGCGATGATGGGCCCTCCCATCTCGACGATACCGCCGAAGGCTTGGCCGCGATAGGTCGCCACGGAGCGCAGCACGCCGAACAGGAAGCCCGCGGCCGCCAGTCCCATGGGGATCAGGGCCAGGTAGAAGAGCCTGCCGGTGAGCCCGAACGCCGCCAGCGTCTCCGCTTTCCAGATCATCAGGAACAGCAGGCCGGCGCCCAGAAGGAAGCAGACCAGGGACAGCGCGGCGTATTGGGCGAGCGAGCCGGCGGAATTCCCGCCGCGCGTTGGTGGTACGGCTGGCGGCGGCCCGGCGGCCGGTGGTGAGGCTGACGCCGGCGCCGAACCGGGGAAAGCCCTGGCCCCCAAGGATGGAAACGGCACGGATGCCGGCTTGGGACGGCCGCCGCTGACGGCCGCGAGCAGACGGGCGCGCGCCTCGGATTCGGTGAGCCCGGCGAGGTCGGCATAGACGATCGAGCGCAGCAGGCCGTCCGGGGTGCACGGCTGCACGCGCACGGGAACCAGACGCCGCTGCCCGCCGGCGGGGTCCAGGACCAGCGCGGCGGCCCATTCGGGCTGGGTAAAGAGAGCGCTCAGGTAGTCCGGGGAAAGCACGGCGATGGTGCGGCCGGCGAGCGCGGCGGCGCGGTGCATTTCCAGGACGAAGTTGCTGCCGGGGAGGAAGTCCCAATGCTGGAAGAAAGTAGTGTAGCCGTTAGCTTCCAGTTCGGCGGCGATCCATTCGGCCCAGGCGCGGTCGGCCTGGTTGAAGGAGATGAAGAAGTCGCGACGGCCGCTCGCCGTGGAAGACATAATGAGTAGTATATGGGATTGGCCCCTAAGCAGGGATGATAAGGCGGAGAACGTAGCGAGCTTTGAGTTAGCGGCGTGGAATTCCACTTACTGGGGCGGCCCGGCGGCCACAACGCGCCCACCGGGCGTCACCGCGCCAGTTGGGCGCGTTTCCACCGGCTCACGGAGCTATACGGGAAAGAGAGGTTGATAGGTTGATAGCAGCTCATGCCTGCGCCGACACGTCAGGTGACCATTTGAAACAAACGATTGGATTGCCTTCTTAGCCGCAGACGGCCAACACCGCGACCTGGCCTTTAGCGTATACTACCGTGTACCGATGAGCCCTCCCGAACCCATGCGGGATCGCCGCCAGTTCCTACGGTTCCTGGCAGCCAGCCCGCTCCTGGCCCCGCTGGCTTCCGGGCAGCAGCCTGTGACCCTCGCGAGCGTCCGAGACGCCATCAACGTGATGGACTTCGTCGAGGCGGCGCATCGCGCGCTTCCTCCCGCGCACTGGGGCTACCTGGCTACCGGCGTCGACGACGACGCCACCCTCGAAGCCAACCTCGGCGCCTATCGGCGCATTCAGCTCCGGCCCCGGCGGCTCGTGGACGTCTCCAAGCCCGACCTCAAAACCGAACTCTTCGGCAAGGTCTGGGATAGCCCCCTGTTCCTGTGCCCCGTCGGTTACCAGAAGGCTTTTCACCCCGAGGGCGAAGTGGCCGTGGCGCGAGCCGCCCAGAGCACCAGAAGCCTGCAGATCCTCTCGACCATGACTTCGTCGCCGGTGGAGACCGTCGCCCAGGCTCTCGGCACGCCACCCTGGTTCCAGCTCTACATGCCCATGACCTGGGCCGGAACGGAGAAGCTGGTTCGCCGCGTGGAAGCTGCCGGATGTCCGGCGCTGGTCTGGACCGTGGACCTGCTCGGCGGCCGAAACTCCGAGACGGCCGAACGTTTCCGCCGCACCGACACCCGCGACTGCACGCTGTGCCACACCAGCGCCCGCGGCGGTGTTCGCAAAAACCCCATGCTGGAGGGTATTGAAGGCGGCATCAACCCGGCGTTCGCCACGTGGGAGTTTGTCGACCGCCTCAGGAAGCTGACGAAGATGAGGCTGGTCCTCAAAGGCATCGAAACTCGCGAGGACGCGCGTCTCTGCCGTGAGCACGGCGTGGACGCCATCGTGGTCTCGAACCACGGAGGCCGCGCCACCGAGGACCTACGCTCGACCATCGACAGCCTGCCCGAAGTGGTCGATGCGGTTGCCGGCCAGATCCCGGTTCTGCTGGACGGCGGCATCCGCCGCGGCTCCGACATCTACAAAGCCCTGGCCTCCGGCGCGCGCGCCGTCGGCATCGGCCGCCCCTACATCTACGGCCTGGCCGCCTTCGGCCAGGCGGGCGTCGAGCGCGTGGTGGAGATCCTGCGCGCCGAACTGACCATGGTGATGAAACAATGCGGCACCCCCACGATCCCGCAAATCACCCCGGCCGCCATTGCGAGAGCGGGGTAGGCGTTCCCCGGCCGCGGTGAGCCGCGAAACCCGCTCAGGCGCAGGCCAATCGCTGCCGGGCGTTGCAATTTCTTTCGCCCGCGTGTTGTAGTCGTATAGCGCCCGTCAGAGATGAACCCGGCAGACCCGATCGCAGTCGTCATTCCCGCATACCGGCCCCCCAAAGGTCTGATCGAGCTGGTTCAGACGCTGGCGGGGCGGCGACCCGTCGTGGTAGTGGACGATGGCAGCGGCGAATCCTACCAGTCCGTCTTCTCGCGCGCGGCGCAGTTCCCCGGCGTACAGGTGTTGCGCCACGCTACCAATCAGGGCAAAGGCGCGGCCCTCAAGACGGCGATGCAGTTTGCGCTGGACACGTTCGCGGATCCTACGGGAGTGGTCACGGCGGATGCCGACGGCCAGCACCATCCCGAAGATATCGAGCGAATCGCCGCCCGCTTAATGGCTGAGCCGGAATGCCTGGTGCTGGGGGCGCGGCACTTCGATGGCGCGGTCCCGTGGCGCAGCCGCATCGGCAACCTCGTTACGCGGCGCGTGGTGCAGTTGCTGGCGGGGCAGAAATTCACCGATACGCAGACGGGCTTGCGCGGCATTCCGGCACGGCTGCTGCCGGAGTTGCTGCGCATTGCGGCCCGGGGCTACGAATTCGAGCTCGAAATGTTGCTGGCCGCGCGGCGACTTGGGGTTCGCGTGCTGGAAGAGCCCATCCGCACGATCTACGAGCCGGGCAACGTGTCGTCCCATTTCAATCCGCTGCTGGATTCGATGAGAATCTATTTCGTTCTGCTGCGGTTCGGTCTGGTGTCGCTGGTCACTGCGTTGCTGGACAATCTGGTCTTTATCTTCGCCTATAGTCAGACTGGCCGCATTCTCGAATCGCAATGCTTCGGCCGCCTGGCGGCGGTGGCTTTCAACTACCTGATGGTGCGGAGCACGGTGTTCGCCTCCGAGGAGCGCCACCGCAAGCTGCTACCCAGATATCTTGTGCTGGTGGCGGTTAACGGCGCCGCGTCCTATGCGGGCATTCGGCTCCTCGCTCCCTACCTGGGCGTCTACGCCGCGAAGGTTCTGGTCGAGACCCTCCTGTTCTTCGCGAACTTCACGGTCCAGCGACTGATCGTCTTCCGTTTGAGGAAATCGGATGCGTAAGTGGATTCCGCGGCTAACGTGGCTCGTCTTCCTGGCGGTGGTCATCGCAGAGGCTTACGGCTTCGCGGTTGGCAACCTGTTCTCGCAGCAGGTCTGGAATCCGGTTGGGCAGGCCAGGCTGATCCGATACACTGGGCTATTTGTCGCGCTGGCCACGCCGGTGTTGATTCTGGCGCCCTGGGGATTCGCCGTGCTGGTGGCCGCCATGGCTGCGGTCTACACGATGGCTGCGACCGGCCTGCCGGCACTGGCGGCTCCGGTCTTCTTTCTAATCTCGGCTTGCGCTCTGGGGTCCAGATTTCTGCGGGGTCACCTCCTCGCCACGTTGCTGGGGCTGAGCATCTACACTCTTCCGATGCCAATCCTGGCCCGCTTGCCCGTGAACTACTGGTGGGCCTATGCGGTGGTGCTTGCCGTTCCGGTGACGCTGGATGCGCCCGGCACATCGCGGCGGTTGGCGAGTTGGATGAAGGCGCTGGGGTCGGTGGAGTTAGGGTCTTGGGGGGAGCGCGCCGCGTTCGCGGTTCTGGTCTACGGGCTGTCGATGCACTGGCTGGTGGTCCTCAAGCCCGAGGCCGGCGCTGATGCGCTCTCGATGCATCTGGCGGTGCCGGCGAACATCGCCGTCAACCACGTATTGACTTACGAGCCCAGCCGCTTCGTGTGGGCCGTGATGCCGATGGGCGCGGATTTTGCGTACTCCATTGTATATTTGTTGGGCGGAGAGTTTGCCGCCCGCTTGTTGAACTTCGCCATGTTGCTGGTGTTGGAAGGGCTGCTCTATGGCGCGGTGCGGCGGTGGCTGCCGCGCTCCGCCAGTTTCCTGATGCTGGCCCTGTTTGCAGCCAGCCCGATGGTGCAGTATGTGACCGGATCGCTCTTCGTGGAGAATCTGCTGGCGGCCCTGGTGCTGGGCGCGATGATGGCGCTGTGGGGTTTCGCCGAGACCGGCAAGGCCCGGTTCCTCTACGCCGCTGGCGCGCTCTTCGGCGGCGCCGTGGCGACCAAGGTGGGCGCGCTCGCGTTGGTTGTATGCGCCCTGCCATTCGCGGCCTGCGAGGCGCGCCGCCGGTGGAAGGCCCTGCTGCTCGCCGCCGTGGTGTTGATTGCCGCCGCTTCGCCGCCCTACGCCGTGGCCTGGTGGAAAACCGGTAATCCGCTGTTCCCGTTTCTCAACCGCCAGTTTCCTTCTCCCCTGCTTGATGGCCAGACCGAGATTCGGGATACCCGCTTTCGACAGCCGCTCACCGCCCACACGCCGTACGACCTCACATTCCACACCAGTCAATGGTACGAGGGGCAGGACGGATCCTTCGGGTTTCAGTTTCTGTTGCTCGCACCGCTCGGGCTGCTGGGCCTGTTGGTTGCCCCGAGACGTGTGGCTGCCAGTGCCGCGGTGGTGGCGATGGCGGCGTCGGCCGCGATCCTGAAGTCCGAGCCCAATGCCCGATACTTGTACGCGGCCTTGCCGCTGCTCGCGGTACCGTTCGCAAGCCTGGCGGGCTGGCTGCGCGAGCGCCGACGGTGGCTCTATCGGTCGTTGCTGGTGTACGTGGTCCTGTGCACGGCACTGAACGCCTGGTTCCTTCCGGCATCGAGTTACTACCACAAGGATTTTTACGCTCCGGGCATATCCGTTGGGGAAGCCGCGCCCATCCGGCAGTTGGTCGCGTATTTTAACCAGGCGCATCCGCATGCCGCGGTACTGCTCACCCAGGATAGCTTTGCCGCGGGTTTTACGGGCGAGGTGTACGAGAATCACTGGCACCAGCAACGCGTCATGCAGCAGATCGCTCATGCCAAAGACGCCGGGCAGTTGCGGCAATTGCTCGAAGCGTGGCAAGTGCAGTACCTGATTGCGCGGACGCCGCGGCCCCATCACAATTTGCGGCCGCCCGTGTTGCGCGAGTTTCTGAATGCCTGCACCAGTCCGGAGTACGAGTTCCGGGATTTCTATGTGGCAGCGGTGGAGCCGGCTTGCCGGAGGCTGCCGCCACCGCCGCCGGCGCCGGTGGCGGGGCCAGGGACCTACGACGACTTCGACGCGCCGGTCCGATATCGGGGCGACTGGCTCCAGAGCGACGAATTCGGAGGGCCCTATCGTCACACCGTCAGCTATTCGGACGACGCGGGTGCGGAAGTAGCGCTGGTTTTCGAAGGAACCGGCGTGACCTACGTTTTCACCAAAGCGCCCAATCGCGGATTGGCGGAAATCGCGATTGACGGCGCGAGCCGGAGCACGGTGGATCTGTACTCGCCCACCGTCGAGTGGCAAAGCCGGTTGGAATTCGGCGGGCTGGACCGAGGCAGGCACGCGGTGGTGGTTCGCGTGACCGGACGAAAGCAGAACGCTTCGCAAGGCAGCTTCGTGGATCTGGATGCGTTTGAAGTGAAGTGAACGGATTGCTACCCAGTCGGAGATGGCGGACCAGAGTTGACTGAGGGGATGCTTCGAGAACACCGCAACCTCACTCTGCCGCCTTCGCGGGATAACCGTATCGAGAACTTGCTGACGCTCGGCGGCGGCTGGATTGAGTTGGTGATCGTCATCAGCAAGCGCGGCCTACTCGAAAGAGCGGCAAAATTCGCCGATGCCAAGTCCGCGCTTCAGGTTTGGTTCGATACGGCCGTGGAAGCCGAATGGAGAAACCTCGAGGACGTTCGGAAGTCGTTTCCGGCGACAGACATGGTGGGCGATCTCGCGGTTTTCAATATCCGAGCGTGGAAGAAATGGTCTAGCTTCTAGCAGCGATCAAATCAACGACGCCGCCTACGGCAAACTCCTCGCGCGGGCGCTGCCGCGCGTAATCAAGACGGCGGAGGAGAACAAGCGTGTTGTTGCGGAACTGGAAAAACTCGATACCCGCGGCCGTCCGCTCAATCCGGAAGAAGAGAACCTCGCTGAACTCATGACGCTACTGGTGCGCCAGTTCCAGGAAACGAAATACCCGCCCGGCCACGCCGAGCCACTGGAGGCCCTTCGAATTTTCTTGGAGGATCGCGGTATTCGTCAGCGCGACCTGGTTTCCGTTTTCGGATCGAGCAGCGTTGTTTCCGGCGTGTTGAACGGAAAGCGCGCAATCAGCAAGGCGGATGCGCGCAGCCAGTCTGTTCATCTGAACGCTCAGGCCACAATCTGCGGAATCAACTCCCCGTATACGTCCGTCAGCCGCATGTTCCGGCCATTAAACAGGTACGTCAGCCGCGTGTGATCGATGCCCAGCAGATGCAGCATGGTGGCATGCAAATCGTGCACGGCGATGGGCTGCTGCTCGGCTTTGTAGCCGAATTCGTCGCTGGCGCCGATAATCTGCCCGCCCTTGATGCGCGCGCCGGCCATCCACACCGTCATGGTTCCGGGATTGTGGTCGCGGCCAACCCCCCTCTGCGAGATCGGCATGCGGCCGAACTCCCCGTGCCAAACCACCAGAGTCGAATCCAACAGTCCGCGCGCCTTCAGGTCGGTGAGCAGCCCGGAGATTGGCTGGTCCACCTCGGCGCCATGCCGGGTATGGTTTTCCTTGACATTTTCGTGCGCGTCCCACGTGTCCAGGTTTTGCTGGCCCAGGCCGCCATGATAGAGCTGCACGAACCGCACGCCGCGCTCCACCAGGCGCCGAGCCATCAGGCACTGACGGCCGAAGGGCTCGGTGGTCTTCTCGTCGAGACCATACAACTTGCGCGTGGCTTCCGATTCGCGATTCACGTCCACCGCTTCCGGAGCGCAGCCCTGCATGCGATAGGCTAGCTCGTACGAAGAAATGCGCGCCGCCAGTTCGGAGCTGCCGGGGTAATGCTTCAGGTCCATCTCGTTCAGCTTGGCCAGCAGATCCAGCCGGTCGCGCTGCTGCTCGGGCGTGACTTCGGCCGGCGGCTTCAGATCGAGAATCGGGTCGCCTGAGGACCGGAAGACAGTGGCCTGGTAAGCGGCCGGCATGTAGCCCGCGCTCCAGTTGGACGGTCCGCCCAGCGGTCCGCCGCGGTGATCGTAGATCACCACGAATGCCGGCAGGCTCTGATTCTCCGACCCCAGGCCATATGTCACCCACGATCCCACGCACGGCAGCCCCATCTGGATCTTGCCCGTGTTCAGCTCATAGTGGGCCTGCACGTGGTCGTTCGATTTTCCGTACACCGACCGGAGAAAGGCCATCTCGTCCACGTGCCCGGCGAGCTTCGGGAAAATTTCCGAGACATCCATGCCGCATTGCCCGTGCTTTTGGAACTGGAACGGGGTGGGCATCAGCGGCCCGGGATTCCCTTGTCTGACGACGATCTCGCCCTTGCCCGCCAGAGGCTGCCCGGCGTATTTTTCCAGCGCGGGCTTCGGGTCGAACGTATCCAGATGGCTCACGCCGCCGCTCATGAACAGCGAGATCACGTTGCGGGCCCGCGGCGCGAAGTGCGGCGGTTTGGGAGCGTACGGATTGTAACCCACCGCCTTGGCGTCGCACGCGCCGCCCTCCGTGGGAGTTGCGCCCAACAGGCCGTCCTGGTTCAACAGGTAAGCCAGAGCCAGGCCGCTCAGCCCGCCGCCCGCTTGAAACAGGAAATCACGTCTTCGCCAGAACTCCTTCATAGTCTCACCTGACGTACAGAAACTCGTTCAAATTCAGGACCACGTGGGTGAAGTCGGCCAGCGAGCGTTTCTTCAGGAAATCCGCCGCGAGCACCGCTTCGTCCGAGCGCGGCGGGCGGGCCAACGCGATGCGGTAAGCCAGGTCGGCTTGCTTCACCGGATCGTCACCCGCCGTCTCTTTCACCCGGTCGGCGAAGAGCTGGGCCTGGCGCAACACGAACTCGTCGTTAAGCAGCGTCAGCGCCTGGGTGGGCACGGTCGACACGTTGCGCCTGCCGCAACTCGTATTCTGATCGGGCAGATCGAACACTTCGAACATGGGTAGCGGCAGGCCGCGCTTACGATAGACGTACACGCTGCGGCGCCACACCGGCGGTCCATCCTCTTGCTTCTTCCAGATGCCCTCCGTCATCGATCCTAGAATCTCCTTGGGCAGATGCGGAAACACCGGCGGCCCGCCCAAGGTCAGGTCCAACGCGCCGCTCGCCGCCATCATGGCGTCGCGCACGATCTCGGCATCCAGCCGCTGGATGGGGAAACGCCACAGCGCGCGATTCTCGGGGTCCTTTTCCAGGTCCCCCGGGTCGGCAAACTGAGACGCCTGTTGGTACGCTTCCGAGGTCATCATGAGGCGGTTCATCTGCTTGATGCTCCACCCGCGGCTCATGAACTCCACCGCCATCCAATCCAGCAACGCGCGATTCGACGGCTTTTCGCCCATCTTGCCGAAGTTATCCAGGGTGGGCACGATTCCCTGGCCGAAGTGGTGGCTCCAGATGCGGTTCACAATCACCCGGGCGGTCAGCGGATTCTCGGGCGACCCCAGCCATTCCGCCAACGCGCGTCTCCGCCCCGAGGTATGTCCATCGGCCGGCGGTATCTCGGTGGGCGGATTCCCGTACGTGATCACCTCGACGAACCCGGGTTTCATCAACGGGCCATGGCTTTCCATATCGCCGCGGATCAGGAAGTACGAGGGCGGGGGCTCATAGCGGCCCGGTCCGTGGAAGAGAAAGCTGCCTTCGATGGCCTCATGCTTTACTCCCTTGCCCGGCGCCGGTTCGTCGCCGAGGCCGTCGGGCGCGAAGCGGTAATCGCCGTCGGTAACGATAGCCGCCAACGGCAGCGGTTTGGGCCGCTCACTTTGCAGCGTGCGGATCTCCTGATTCAGCGCCTTCTTCCGCGTGAGGTCCGCGGGTGACATCACGCGGTCAATCTCATCGCTCGAAACCGAAGTGGTGCGAATCACCTGCCCGGCCAGCAGTTGCTCTCCCGGCGTCCGCTGGGCTTCCGGAATCGCGATGGCGCGCTGTACGTTGGCCGGGTACTTCTTGTACTTCTCCTGCGCCAACTTCAAGCGGTAGGGTTCGTCGATCTCGCGGATCTGCTGCCGCAACGGCGCGACTTTAGCATCCAGTTCGGCATTTTTCCTGGCGTACGCCTCGGCCTCCGCCTTGGGCGCAAGCGGATAGTCCGTCTCCACGTACCCGAAGAGCGACGCCTGCATCCGGTAGTAGTCCTTCTGCGAGATCGGGTCGAATTTGTGGTTGTGGCAGCGCGCGCAATTCACCGTGAGCCCCAGAATGCCGCGCCCGATGGTAGCGATCATGTCGTCCAAGTATTCGTATCGGAACTGCGGATTATCTTTCTCGCGATAGCCCACCTTGGCGTAGCTGCGCAGAAAGCCGGTGGCGATCATGCTGTCGTCGGTCACGCGGTCCAGTTCGTCGCCGGCGATCTGCTCGGCCAGAAAAACGTTGTACGGCTTGTCCTGGTTGAAGGCCCGGATGACGTAGTCCCGATAACGCCAGGCGTTGGGCCGGTCGTAATCGTGCTCGAAGCCGTTGGAATCGGCGTACCGGGCCACATCCAGCCAGTGGCGGCCCCATCGTTCGCCGTAGTGCGGCGAGGCCAGCAGGTTGTCGATCAGCCTCTCCCAGGCATCGGGCGAATGGTCGGCCAGGAACTCGGCCGTCTGCGCCGGCGTCGGCGGCAGACCGATCAGATCCATGTAAGCCCGGCGCAACAGCGTGACCCGGTCGGCGCGCGGGGCCGGCTTGAGTCCTTTCTCGAGGCGGGACTTTTCCAGGAACCGGTCGATCGGGTTGGTCAGCGGGCGGCCAACCACCGGCGCCGCGGCCCGAACCGGCTTCTGGAACGCCCAATATTGGCGCGCCTCGGGAGGAATCGCCAATTCCACAATGGCACTCTGGGTGGTGGAGACGGCCGGCGCAGCATCCCACGGCGCGCCCTGATCGATCCACCGCTGGATGGCGGCGATTTGCTCCGTGGTGAGGCTGCCGTCCATCGGCATCGAGGGCTTCTCCAGACCCGCCACCAGGCGATAAAGGCGGCTCTCCGCGGCCTTCCCCGGAACGAGCGCCGCGCCCCGTTCCCCGCCCTTCAGCGCGGATTCCCGAGTGCGCAGGTCGAGCTTGGAAAGCTGAACGGACGCCCCGTGACACTTCCAGCAACTGTTCTCGAATACGGCCCGGACCTCGGCAAAGGAAGCGGGCGTGTCCGCGGCGCCGATGGCGGCCGTGGCTAATCCCCAGGCAAGGACGAAGCAGACTCTTCGCGTAACTTACGCCCTCCGATTCGCTGCCAGCCAGTATAATCCAAAAAAGAAGCGGTCAGCAGCTCTCCGCCGTGAGCTTTCCTCGAACGCCCCACCCGGCCTGCCCCATCCCGGAGGAGCCGCGGTGCCCGCTGAAACGGCCGCCTTGTTTGACGATTCCACCGGCCCGTGACGCCCAGCCAGACCATGCGGCGCGCGCCGGGGCCGCGTCAACTGACCATTCTCGAAGCTGATTGCTGAAGCACCCGCCCTCGACATTTCGAGTATCCTTGGCTACGGAGGACTCCGATGAAATCCCTTTTACTCCTGCTATGCGTCTGCGGCGCCGGCAACTGCGCCGACTCCCTGGTTGCTGAAAAGCCCGACCCTGCAGCCGCCGGCATGGACGCTTCCCGCCTGGCGAGGATTCCCATCAAGATGAAAGACTTCGTCGATAAAGGCACCGCAGCCGGCTTCGTGACCCTGGTGGCGCGCCATGGCCACCTGGCCAGCCTCGAGGCCGTCGGTTATCAGGACCGCGAAGCCAAGACGCCCATGCGCACGGACTCGCTCTTTCGCATCGCCTCCATGACGAAGCCCATGACCGCGGCCGGGCTGATGATCCTGGTGGATGAGGCGCGCCTGTCCCTGCTGGACCCGGTCGAAAAATATCTACCCGAATTCAAGGGCATCAAGCTGAATCCCTGCGGCGCCACGCGTGCGGGTTTCGGCTGCGACCTGGTCGAGCCGTCGCGCCCGTTCACGGTTCGCGACCTGATGACTCACACTTCGGGGCTGCCTGGTCAAGGCGCACCCGCGGGTTCGGAGGCCGTCGGTTCACTGGCCGACCGCATTCGCACGGGCGCCCGCGTTACCTTACTGGCCGAACCCGGCACGGTCTGGAACTACAGCAACATCGGATACGCCACGCTGGGCCGCCTTATCGAAGTGGTCTCCGGCCTACCCTACGATCAGTTCATGGAGGGGCGCCTCTTTCAACCGCTGGACATGAAGGACACGGCCTTTTTTCCGCCTCCCGAGAAAGCCAGCCGCCGGGCGGTGACCTACACCTTGGATGCGGAGGGCAAACTCAACCGGGCGGCCTCCCCCGCGTCACCGGCGGTGCGAATCGCCGCCCCGGAAGGCGGCCTGTGGAGCACCGCGGCCGATCAGTCGCGCTTCTACCAGATGCTCCTCAATAAGGGGACGCTGAACGGCAAGCGGATCCTTTCCGCCGCCGCCGTGGACGCCATGACCACCAATCAAACCGGCGACCTGAAAGGCGCCGAATTTTCGCCCGGCCTCGGAATGGGCTTCGGTTTCGGCGTGGTGCGCGAAGCCATCGGGACCTTCCGGTACCAGTCCATAGGAACCTTCGCCAAGGGCGGAGCGTTTCGAACCTTTGGCTGGGGCGACCCCGCCAAAGGCCTGCTCGGTATCATCATGTATCAACGCACCAACGGCGGTGGCGACATGGCGCCCGAGATCACGGCGTTCGCGACGCTGGCCAATGCGGCGATCGAGTAGTGAGGCCCGGCACACTACAGCGGACGAAAGGCGCACGGATCAATTCGCTCGCACCCAGATCAAAGCCAGGCGTTCGCGGAGGTTGACGCCCACCAATGTCGGTGTGACCGGGTATGCCGTACTCGAAGCCAATGGCGCCGGCGCCTTGAACTGGATTTGCTCGACGCCATTCAAAGCGCCGGGCAGGGTCGAGGTCTCTGTAATGAGCGGGGAGAGGTTCGGGTCGAGAAGGGTCACGCCCGGAGCGAGCATAACTGCCGGCGCCGCCGCCACCGTTCCCGTGGCCAGAGCCGGTGTCAGTTGACCGAGCCCGTTGGCGAACAGCGTGACCGTAGAGCCGGAAACCGCCGGATTGGCGCAATCGTTTAACGTCCCATCCGCATTTACGGCGAGCGCAGCCGGACCAATGGCTACCGTTCCGCCACACTGGGTATAGCCGGGAAACGGGCTCGTCCACGCGGCGGTCGACAGGAAAATGGCCGGCTGCCGTTCCGCCACGGCGAGCGTGTAAGTCTCCGCCAATTTCAATGGAAGCTGCTTGTTCACCACCTGTACGCGCACGCTGGCTTGGCCCGCGAGTTCAAAAGGAATCTGAGTGTTGATCTGCTGCCCGGAGGAGTAAAGAATCGGCGCAGGAATGCCATTGAAAAACACTCCGAAGTCATTCGTCGAGGCCGAAACACCGCTTGCCGGAAGGAACGGAAGCACGGGCGCAAGATCTTCGCCGAAAAGCGAAAGCAGTTGACCGGGCGCCAATTTTCGAAGCTGCACGTTGTCCGCCGGATCTTTCACGCACGCCAGCCGGCTTGCGGACAGATAATCGACCGCGGCCAGCGTGCCGTTGGTACCACCGGTGACCGCCGTCCCGCCGGCGCTCACGGTCACCGGCCAGGAGGCGAGGTAATTGGTGTAACCGGATGCCACGTCGCAATTCAGGTAAGTACAGTCGGGCGCACCCGCAATCAATTGTGTGGGCCCGGCCGTGGCGCCGTCCGCAGCAACGCGCGCGATGAATCCAAGCTCCTCTACCGCGGACGGCCGGCAGCCGGCCGGAGTCACTTCCAAGCCTGGAAGGTCGCTCGAGCCAGCGCGGCCCGAAACCAGGATCTCGCCGGTTGGAGTCGCAGCCAATCCGGTAATCCGGTCGGTGAAAGAACCGCCGAAGTAGGTCGACCAGACTAATCCTGTGCCTGTCGAATTGACCTTGGTGATATAGCCGGTCGCTGGAGGCGGGTCTTTATACGAACTCCCGGGCGCCACCGGAAATGGCATCGCCGCAGCGGTATACGCAGTCTGGAAGGCACCCGGAGTAACCGGATAGTCATCCGAATTGGTCGTGCCGGCCACAATCACATCGCCCGCTTCATCCACGGCCATGCCGCGAGTCATCGCTCCGTAAGTGCCCGTCACATACGTTGCCCAGAGCACCGTGCCGGCCGGGTTGAGCTTCGCTACGTATTGGTAACGGCAAGAATATGAGCCGCCCGGTCCGCCCGGGCCTGACCCAAAAGTGATGCAAATCGCCGCGTCGTGGGTTGGCTGAAACGCGGTAGCGGGGAACGCGGGAAGAACCAGGGTCTGAGCCGGGCCGATGCTGGTCAGGTTCGGTTGCGCGCTGCCGGCTACATAGATGTTGCCCTGACTATCCAGTTGCAACAGGCCGCCGCCGGTTCCATAAACCGTCATCACCACTTTGCTGAGCGCTGCATCCAGTTTCAGAATGAAGCCCTGGGGAGCGGCACTGAACGGGGCATCCGGCCGGCGGCCGATACCGGTAAGAAACAGTTCACCGCCACTGGCGAGGGCAATCCCGGTCATCTGCGGGTATAAAGGCGACGTGAGGTAGGTGCTGTAGGCGATGGCGCCGTCCGGGTTCACCTTCACGAGAAATCCCTGCTGTTGCCCGGGCGTCGGATTCGTGGTTTCCAACGCTCCCGCAGTGACCGGAAAATCGGCCGACTGCGTGTTTCCAGTGACGTATACCGACCCGTCGGCTGCCAGCGCAAGCCCCGTGGCTGCGTCCTGCTGCGAACCGGCCAAGGAAGTAAAGTAGATGAGTCGCGAACCATCGGGAGAGAGCTTTGCCACAAAGGCGTCCTGTGAGTCTTGAAACGTCGCCGGCGTCGTGTATCCAACCGCATAGATGTTACCCGCCCGGTCAAGCTGGACCGCGGTAGAAACGGCTCCCCTCGGCAGCAGGGACAACAGTTGGACGGCGCCTCTCGACGCCGGCATGGCCGCGAACATCGTCAACAGTGCGAGGCTGCGAAGCATGATGGCTTCAGCCTAGCATGGCAGGCACAGCGGATCGCCTGGAAAGAATCCGGCGCTCTCCCGTGCGATGGTATGATGCGTTTGAGGCGCGCCTAACCGGATCCCCATGGCAACTAAACTCGCGTTCATCCATACGAGTCACGTGCTGATTCCGACGTTCGCAGGCCTAGCTCGCGAGATACTGCCTGAGCTGGAAACCTTCCACATGACGGATGAATCCCTGATCCGCAACACGATCGCGGCGCAGGGACTCACCCGCACCACGAGCCGCAGGCTGGTGGCCATGATCGGCCTGGCCCATGAGGGGGGCGCCGACGCAGTTATGGTCACTTGTTCTTCTATCGGGCCCGGGGTCAAAGTGGCGCGCGAGGTGTACGATTTTCCGGTGCTGCGTGTCGATGAGGCCATGGCTGAGAAGGCCGTGAGCATGGGAAGACGCATCGGCGTCGCCGCCACCCTAAGCACCACGCTTCAGCCCACGGTTCAGCTCATCGAAGAGACTGCCGCCGGGCAAAACCGAGGCATCGAAATCCTACCCGTCCTATGCGAAGGCGCTTTTGAAGCGGTGATTGCGGGGGATACCGGACGCCATGATTCACTGGTGTCGGACGCGTTGACCCGGTTGCGTCCCAAGGTGGACGTGATCGTTCTGGCGCAAGCTTCGATGGCGCGAATCCTGAGCAGTCTCGCTCCTAATGGCACGCCGATTCTCTCCAGCCCCGAACTGGCGTTGCGCCGGGCGCGCGAGACTCTCGTCATGGCTCCCGCGGCCACGGCGCGGTGAGAACCGGGCTTTCGCATTGAAGAAACGGCGCCAAGTCCTACTCTTCCTGTTGGCCCTGGCCATTATCACATTCCTCGATCGGATTGCGATTGCATCGGCGGGCCCCCGCATCCAGGATGAACTGCACATTTCCGCCCGGCGGTGGGGTTGGATACTGGGCGCATTCATCCTATCCTACGGCCTCTTCGAGGTGCCGACGGGTGCGCTCGGCGATCGCCGGGGCCAGCGCCGCGTCCTGGCCCGGATTGTCCTGTGGTGGTCGGTATTCACCAGCTTAACCGGCGCCTGTTTTGGGTTCTACCAGTTGCTGGCTACCCGCTTTCTGTTTGGCGCGGGAGAGGCGGGAGCCTATCCGAACATGTCTGGTGTCCTGGCGCGCTGGTTTCCCGCAGACGAGCGGGCCCGGCCGCAGGGATTCGTCTGGGCCGCCAGTCGCTTCGGCGGAGCTCTGGCGCCCCTGCTGGTGGTGCCCCTGCAATCTGCCGTGGGATGGCGGTGGACCTTTGTGATCTTCGGTGCGGCCGGAGGTCTCTGGGCGGCGCTGTGGTGGCTGTGGTATCACGATTCGCCAGCCGACCAGCCCGGCATCGGGGCGGCGGAACTGGCTGAGATTGCGCACGGTGGCGCGCCATCCGGGCACGCATCCGTGCCCTGGAGACGGCTGCTGGGCCGCCCGCAACTTCGGCTGGTCTTCTGTATGTACTGGTGCTACGCCTGGGGATCGTGGTTTTATTTCGGGTGGTTCCCGAATTACCTCATGAACGGCGCCGGATTCAGCGAAGCGCAGATGGGCATCTTTGCCTCACTGCCTTTCCTGCTCGGCACAGCGGGCAACCTGGCGGGCGGATTTCTGAGCGATTTTCTCGCCGGCAGATTCGGATTAAAGGCGGGGCGCCGTGTAGTGGGCTGCGCCAGCCTGACAACCTCCGCTGCGCTGCTGATGGCTATGACGATGACCCGCAATCACGCGGCCATTGCCGTTCTCTCTTCCCTCGGCTTCGGCGTGGCCGACTTGATGCTTCCTTCGGCCTGGGCGATTTGTCTCGATATTGGCGGTGAGCATGCCAGCGTCGTTTCTGCCGTGATGAATACGGCTGGACAGTTCGGTGGATTCGTGTGCTCCGTGCTCTTCGGCTACATCGTCGCGGCGACGGGCAGCTACCAAATTCCAGTCTGGGGAGTGGCGGCGATGGTGCTGACGGCGGCGTTCCTGTTTTCGCGCATCGACCCGACGCGCAAGCTGCTCGAAGAAGTCCCTACGCTGGCGGCTGTGTAATATTGCGGATGCTTCGCATCCACTCCTGGCGCTCGAAGACCTTCTTCCAGTCCGGCTGAAAGAGGCTGCGCTTGGCTTCTTCGATCGCTTTAAGGGCGCCATCGGAGAACGTAGCTCCTTCGAACAGCCGAAAGACAATGCCGAGTTCTACCTTCAGGTGGCCAAGCACGAAATCGCGCGCGGCCGCTTCCGGCACGCCCAGGCGCACGGCTTCCTGCACGGCTTCACCCACGATGGTTAAGCAGGTACCCAGCACGGTTTCCGAGAGCACGGGCTCCAGGATTGCCATTTGCTCCGGGGTGCAACGATGCACCTGGATCACGGGGGCGTAAATGGCACGAGCGATCCGCTCCCCCGTCTCGTAGGCTTCCTCCGGGCCTTGCACAAGGGAGCAGACAATGTTCTGCCGCGCATGCACGCCGCCGAAGAAATCGCATTGCGCCTCGGGCGCCGTCTCGCCCCCGAAAACGGAGGGATGGCAAGGGTGCGTTACGAAATAGATGAGGTCGTCCCGATCGGGGAGGTGGCCGGCCAAGGGCGCGGCGATATCGAGCGCGATGACCATGATGCCTTGCGGCAGCAGTGGTTCGAGCCGCCGCACTACTTGCCCGATACGGTTGTCGGGCAACGCGAGGATCACCGCGCTAGTTCCCACGAGCGCCTGCTCGATGGGCGTGACAGCGACCCCACGCCCGGCCAGCGCGCTCCGGCCGCGGTCGCTTACCTCCACATAGCGAACGTCGTAATCGGTGCGCCGCAGATTGTCCGTGATGCGCAGGCCCATTTTGCCGCCTGCGCCCAGCAGCGTGATTGCGCTCATGCCTTTCCCCTCCTCACCATCCCAAAAAAATCTGCCGGTCCCACCTGCCCTCCTTTTAGTACCAGTTCGATCCCGTCCATCCCGCCCGCGGATGCATGACTTCGACACAGAGGCGCTCCGGGCGCCAGAAGGCCAGCGAAGGTGAGCGCTTGAATCCCGAGTCGCCGCACCGAGTGTGTGGCCGTGTCACCCCCGGCTACCACGGCCCGGCGCACCCCCGAGCGCAGCAGAAGTTCGCGCAGCAGAAGGCCGATGGTTCGGCCCAACTCCTCGCCGCGCAACTCTCCAACACAATCCCGCGGGCCTAACGCCGAGTATAGGACCACGCTATGTCCGGCCGACAACTCCTGCAAGGCGGAGTCCGGAACGCTCTCGCTGCCGCGCGCTCCGATGCGCATCGCGGCGAATCCGTTGGCCATGCTCCAGTGGATCTGGGCTTCTGTAACCGGTGAACAGCTTCCACTGACCACGATCAGGCGGTCCACCGGCTCTGGTATCCCGGGCGTAAACTCTGGTGTGATCATGCCGATGGAACGCCAATGATGAATCAGCGCCAGTGTCATTCCGGAGCTGCCGACCGCGAACCATGGCGCAGCCGCGGATCGGTTCCACAGCAGGCGCCCGGCCGCGGCCAGCGTCTGATCGTCGAGACCATCGAATATCACGGCCTGGGCGCCTTTGGCAGCTAACTCTTCCAGGTTCGCGCTGGCGCAACCATCACGCAGTGTGTTGATGTCGAGCAGCGCAATCTTACGCCCCGTCTGCCGGCCCAGATGGATGCGCAGGTCGGCTTCGTCCATCGGCGTCACCGGATGATTCCCCATGGTGGGATGGCGGTCGATCCGGTGCACCGCTCCACCTCCGGCCGCGAACAGGTTCCCGAAGAGCACGTATCGGCCGAGGTGCGGCGCTGCCACCATCACCGGAACGAAGGGGACCGCGAATACGTCCTGCCCGATCTCGAGCGCGCGTCCGATGCTGCCGATGCGCGGCGAGCTGTCGAAAGTCGAGCAGACTTTGTATTGGCAGATCGGGGCGCCGTGTTGTTTCAGCCTGCCGAAAATGCCGGGCAGATGCGCTGACATCCATTCGGGGCTTCGGCTCCGGCTCTCGCCGGCAACGCCAATGGCGCGGCAGCCGTGAAACGCGGCGAGCGCCTCCTCGGACGGCGGGTCCAGAAACAAGACGCTGGGAACACCATTGGCTGCCAGGGCCTCGAGCGCGTCCGTTGAGCCCGTGAAATCGTCGCCGTAGAAGCAGAAGAGCCGCCCGGTCATGATGCGAACTTCGCCAGCGCCTGGCGCAACTCCGGATGCCCGGTGGCGTATTCGGCAAGCGGGATCCCGGCCATCGCGGCTTCCCACGCCTGCTGCAGGCTGCGCACTCCCGCGCCGATGCCGCCGGGATGGGCTACCAGCCCGCCGCCACAGGCAAAGATCAGGTCCGTCGAACCCAGGGCCCGGTACGTGCCGGGCGCCTGCTTTGCCGACTGGCCCGAGGAGAAGACCGGCATGATCTCGCAACCCCGCCCCGGCGCCGGAAACATGGGAGTCAAGCATTCCCGCGCCGAGGCGATGACGCTTTCGTCGGTTTCGCAGAACTTGTTTTGCAGACCATTGACATGCATGTGGTCGACGCCCGCCAACCGCCAGAACTTCTGGTAAGCGATGTAACTCATGCCGATTGCGGGAGAGCGGTCAAACATTCCCCAGCCGTTGCGATGCCCGTGAATCACGAGCCGGGCGTGCCGGCGCAGCGCCACCAGCGCGGGCAGACCGATGCTGTTCATGCTGACCATCACGCAGGTCCCGCCGGCCGCCGCAACCGCATCGTGCCGCTGCAGCATTTCATCGATTTCGCCGGTGATGTTGCATGCATACATCACTTTCCGCCCGGCCGTATCCGCGTGCCGGTTCACGACCTCCATCACCGCGGCCAGCCGCTCGTCGAACGGACAGTGCGGGCCATCGGCTTGCAGTTCGTCGTCCTTGATGAAATCGATTCCGCCTTCGACCAGGGCGCGAACGAGCCCGGCAGTCGCATCCGGCGAGAGGCCCACGCTCGGCTTGATGATCGTGCCGATCAACGGCCTTCCGAACACACCGCTGGCGCGCCGCGTTCCCTCCACACCGAACTGCGGCCCCTGGTAGCGGTTCAGAAATGCCAATGGCAGAATTACATCCAGAAGCTTCAGACCGGAGAAGGGCTTTAGCTCAAAAAGATTGCCCGCCAAGGTCGCCAGCAGATTCGGCAGGGAGACACCCATGTTGACCAGAGGCCACGATAGCTCGACCTCCGCGCGCCGATAGAGCGGCGCTGTAGCGCCCTTCGGCACTCCGGCACCGGGAAGCGAGGGCTGCGCGACCGGGTTGAGTTCGCGAATCCACTCGACCCGCGCAGCGTGGCGTTCGCGCAATTCGTCGGTCTCGCCCGGCACGCGCACGAAGGTTCCGCTGGATTGTTCCCCGGCCATCACCTCGGCGGCGTATTCGAGCGGAAACGCAGTCTCGATCCAATAGCGTGCCCGAAGCCGCTCGGTTCCTGCAGGTGCCGCATTCATTGGCGGGCTTATGATAGCATCCAGTGAACCTGCTCGAAAAGGCGCTCTCCAGGCGTACGGCAGGGGTTACGGGGTTGACCGACGGGCGTATGGGACGCCGACCAACAGGTCAACGACTACCTGATCAAACGCCTCTGCCAGCGTGCACGACAGCCGGCGATTGGAAGAACCGCGTGGGCGCTGCGTAACGGTATGGCTACTGGAACAGCGTGACTTAGCGTGGTGAGCGGAGCGGCGATGCACCCATTGTAAGCGATCGTGCCCCGTGATACCTTCGGATTCGGACGAGAACGTCTCGAAAGCGAGGGCACGACGGATGAACCATAACGCACGCATTTTCTGTTTTCTGGCACTTACGCTTGCCGCATTGGCCGGTTGCTCGAGTGAGCCACCAGCCAAGAAGGCCAGTATCGCGCTAGACAGAATCCAGGGGAAGGCCCAAATTCTGAAGGAATCGGGCGGGGCGACCGATGCCGCTCTGAACGCGGGTGGAGATTCTGTGTACCTTTGGGAAGGCATACGTCGCTACCGCTTGTTCCTGAGGACGCCGGTTGACGTAGTCCACGGGAAGGAGTATATCGCCGAGGGCATCTATGCGCAAAAGGCCATCGACGAGATTGGCGATCCCGACCAGGGCAAGAACGGCTATCCGCTGCAGTCAAGCTGCGAACATGTCGTCAGAATGGCCTGGAACAATCTGTCCTTGGATACCATCGATCCGACTGCCTCCTTGGTGCGCGCCCGGGTGAAACGGTATCCCGCCAGGCCCTTATTCCTAGTTACGCGGATACAGGAGAGCAGCACAGGTTCCGAACCGAAGAAAGACGCCGCGGCCGATGAGAAGAACATCCGCGAAATCACTGTTGCGGGGGATAAACAAAAGGGTTCTCTGATCGAGGGTCCGACCGTTCAAACCGCACCCCTTTGGGAGCCTGCGGGGGGAACGGTTCGCTGCAAGGTCGTCATCGACCAGGAAGGGAAAATCTCCGAGCTTGAAACGGGGGTGCAACTCTGTGAGACCGTGCCGTGGTCTAAGTTTCGTTATCAGCCTCCGGCCCAGGGCGGGCGCCCCGTCAAAGTGCACAGCGAGGTTGAAGTGCGCTTCGAACCGCGAAAATGACAGCCTCGATGTGCTGCTTCTTCCAGGCGCGCCGAATCGCGTGGCCTGCGTCCTGGCTCGTATTGAGGAGGAACTGGTTAGAGCGCACGCCCGATTCGCGGCCAGGCACTTGGCTTCCTCGATGCCGGCGGCGATTTCCTGTGACTATGGGTTGGCCGGGATCTCGTTTCGATTCCCTGACGCGTCATTGCCGGCACCAGCGCGGTCGGAAACATCGGTTGACGCCGGACCATTTACCATGGCCTCCAATTCGGCGGTTTGTCGCCATCGGGTAGCTTAGGAGCCGCGGCAGCGGCGTTTGGTTGCCGCGGCCGACGCGCAACTCCCGGTCGCGGCGGGATCTCACGGATGGCGGTGGTCAGCGGTCTCAGTAGAACTACAATCCGCAGAGGCCTGCGTGAACTCCAGGGGGACCGGATGCCCGCTGAGCGGGTGCGCCGTATCCGGGCGGCTCCTTAGCTCCGGGACCGTGGGGTAGGGGGCCAGGGGCTCCGCAGGCCGGACGGCAACGGAAATTCTTTTTGCGCCTAAAGGTTGACAATGGCACTGAGTGCCGAGTATACTGCGTTTGTGGCACCGAGTGCCACAAATAAAGAAAGGCTCGCACATGAGATTCACTCTCCTATCGTTTATCCTGGCGTCCGCCGGAGTTCTGGCGGCCGCTGACAACCTCGCGCTCACCGGCAAATGGCAGATCCACCAAAGCATCGGGGGCACCGAAAACGATCAGACCTGCACTTTCGTTCAGAAGGACTCCGATCTGTCGGGCAACTGCGAGTCTGAGGCGCGCAGCATGACCATCAGCGGAAAGGTCACAGACGGCAAAGTCAACTGGATCGTGAAGGTCGAGTACAACGGCAGCCCGTTGACCGTTACGTATTCCGGGACCCTGACGGGGACTGACAAGTTCTCGGGGACAGTTAACGTAGAGGAGTACGGGGTGGAGGGTGAGTTTACCGCTACCCAGTCGAAGTGACACGCTTGCAAGGCGCTCGATGGGCAGTGGTGTTTCTCGCGCCAGTCTTGACCATGCGGATGGGTGCGCAGCCGGTGACGCTCGCGCCCGCGACGATGCCGCGCATGGGCGCAGTCGACGAACGGTATCAGTCGTACAACATCGAGATGATCGAAGTCACCGGCGGGCGCTTCTGGAAGCCATACGATCCGGCAGCCAAGAGGCCGGAAACACCGTCGCCGTCTGCCGGACGAACCGGCTCCACTGCCAGCGGCATTCCGGCAGACCGTTATGAATACCGCCCGCCCATCGACCTCTCGAACGGCCGGTTGCGAAAGCTGGCTGCGGCGCTCGGGCCCGCGTACGTCCGCGTGAGCGGCACATGGGCCAACACGGTCTACTTCCACGATTCCGACGATCGGCCGCCCGAGAACCCTCCGGCGGGCTTCAGCGGGGTCCTGACCCGGAAACAGTGGAAAGGCGTCATGGATTTCGCCCGAGCCGCCAACGCAAGCATCGTGACGTCCTTCGCCTTCAGTGCGGGGACGCGTGACGCGGCCGGACGATGGACTCCCGGACAGGCCCGGCGCTTTCTGGCATACACGAAAGCGGCCGGCGGCAGCATTGCCGCAGTTGAATTCATGAACGAACCGAACTATGCGGCGCAAGGCGGGGCTCCCAAAGGTTACGACGCCGCGGCGTTCGGCCGGGATATCGACGGATTCCGCCGCTTCTTCCGGGAAGCGGGGCCGGGGAGCCTGCTGGCAGGGCCCGGTTCGACGGGCGAGGGTGGCGTGCTGGGAAGCGTGCCGACACCAGGGAAACTGAACACGGAGGACCTGCTCAAAGCAGCGGGGCCGGGCTTCGACGTGTTTTCCTACCATATCTACACGGCGGTCTCGCAACGGTGCTCGGACGCCATGCCCGCCATCGGGACCACGGCCGCTGCAGCCCTCTCGAAGGAGTGGCTTTCCCGGCCCGACAAGATTCACGACTTCTACGCTGACCTGCGCGACCGTTACGAACCGGGCAAGCCGCTCTGGGTGACGGAAACGGCCGATGCCGGCTGCGGGGGCAATCCCTGGGCGTCCACGTTCCTCGATACCTTCCGTTACCTGAACCAGCAGGGACGGCTGGCGCAAAAGGGCGTTCAGATGATCGCGCATAACACGCTCTCGGCAAGCGATTACGGCCTGCTGGACGAGAAGTCATTTACCCCGCGCCCCAACTACTGGGGTGCGCTGCTGTGGCGGAGGCTCATGGGCCGGGTGGTTCTGAACCCTGGGCCCACCACGCAGAACGACCTGTACCTGTACGCGCACTGCATGCGCGATCGCAACGGCGGTGTGGCCGTGCTGGCCATCAATGCCGGCAGTGCTCCCCGGGAGTTGACAGTGCCGTTGGCTGGAGAACGTTACACCCTGACCGCCGGGGAACTCGAGAGCCGGGCGGTCCAACTTAACAGGCTTGAATTGCATGACGGCGCGGACGGCGCGCTACCCCGTATCCAAGGCACCCCGGTCCGCGCAGGCCGGGTGAGTCTGCCGGCAACGAGCATTACCTTCGTGACGCTTCCAGGGGCGGGCAACGAGGCTTGCCAATGAGAGGGTGCCTGGCCGCTGCCCCGCCAGAGGATCAGAAGTACAGCTTCAGCGCCATCTGAATCACGCGCGGCGTGTTGCCGCCCGGACTGTTGAGGCCTTGATAATACGCCGTGATCTGCCCGAACGTGCCGCTGGAGAGGCTGGTGGTCGGGTTGCCCAAGTTGGCGTGATTCAGGATGTTGAAGAAGTCGGCCCGCAAGTCGAGCTTCCACCGCTCCTTCACCGGGAAGCGCCGGGTCAGGGCCATGTCAATATTGATCTGGCCCGGACCGTAGAGCGCGTTGCGTCCGAGATTCCCGAACTGGCCGCTGAATAGCGTGCAGGCCGCGTTCGATCCCGCGCACTGGAACGCCGCCGGGTTGAACCAGTATATCGGGTCGTTCTGTGCAACCACGTGCACCTGGTCCGGCGCCGACACATAGGGACGGTCCAGGTTCTGGCCGCTCAGGGAAATGTCCTTGCCGGCGGTAAGCTGGATCGGATTTCCCGTAAAGGTGTTGATCGCCGGCGTAAGCTGCCAATCCTTAGTGAGCAGCTTGGCGGCTCCGTTGCCGAGTCCTGGGCTTGTGGCCACCAAAGAGGTATTGAACACCTGCCGGTGGTCGTAGCCGCAGTTGCCCCGTTCGCCCGTTTTGCGGTTGGTCGGATTCTGATAGACCGTGCCCGCCAGTTCCCCCGCGAAATCCCACGAGCTGATGCAATGACTCCAGCCGTAATTGGTCAAGAGAGTGTAGTGTTTGGCGAAGCGGTGCTCGATCGAAGCATGTAGCCCATGGTACTCGGAGTTGGCTCCGTCGTCGGTCTGCTGGATGTTGCCGTAGTACTGGCCCTGCGCGGGGTTGGCCAGGTATGTCAGGCGCCGGTTGTTGGTGTTCGAAGTGCTGGCGCCAGCGATGGAGGACACGGCGTAGTTGGCGTCCACCGAACCCCAGATGTGCCGGCCGGCGTTGCCCAGGTAGTTCACTTTCAACACCCAGTCACTGGCAAGCTGCCGCTGGTAACTGAGGTTCCACTGCATCACGTAAGTGACGTCATTGTTAGGCGGAACGCTGATATAAGCGCCCCCCACGGGGAAGACCACATTGCCGGGGAACGGGTCGCCAAACTTGCCATTTCCTAATGAATAGTTCGCGAACGGGTTGGAGAACTGCCCGCTGGTGAGGGTGAGGGAAGAGACATACGGCGCATTGGTAGTCCAACGCTCGGGGTAGAACAGCTCGGTGGTATCGTGCAATAAACTGAAGGATGCGCGTACGGTCTGTTTGCCATCGCCTTTGGGATCCCAAACCAGGCCGAGCCGGGGCGAGAAGACATTCCAATGGGATGCCGTGAGCGCCTTGCCGTACGGATTCTGAGTGCTGTCGCCGGTGAAGATCAGGCCAGCCGGGGCGGTGGGATAAACCGAGCTGTGCCAGCCCTGGAGAAAGAGAGGCCAACTGAACTGGTTGCCGCGCCCATATTTGTCGTAAGCCGGCACCGACGGTTCCCAGCGCACGCCGATGTTGATAGTGAAATGGGGTGTAGCGTGGATGGCATCTTGCACGTAAGCGGCGATCACTGTTTGGCGCAGGTAATCGGAAATGACGTTGCCATCCGTCAAGCCTGAAAACCGCCCGATCAGCAGGTCCGCCAGCCCATCGCCGCTGGTGCTGCCATTGAAGGTGAACTGGCCGTTGGACTGCTGGTTGTTGTAGGAGTTGAATTGGTCCTTGCGGCCGTCGAATCCGAAGCCGATCTGGTGCCGGCCCCGGCTGATCATGAAATCGTCCGCCACCTGGTAGGTATTGATGTCAAAATTCGCCAGGGCGCAGGTGCCGCAACCGACATTAAATCCGCCGCCCGAGTAATTACTTACCGTGAGCTGCGTATAGTTCGGAACATTGAGGAACATATTCACGCCCAAGTCCTTCGGGCTGAACAGGGTGGATGCCGACGAGCGGTTGTCGCGGCGCCGGTCGAAGGTGGCGTGGAAGGAGTTCACGGCGTTCGCGGTGATCGTATAGGTATCGCCGATGGTCATAGTCTGCGACCGGTCCTCGTTCCCCGGCTGTCCGGTGGTCAAAGCGTTGTGGCCGTCGAACAACGAGAGCGCCAGGAAATCGTAGAGAAAGTAGCGGCCGTAAAAGAAATGCTTGCTGCTGATGTTGTAGTCAATGCGGCCGATGTATTGATTGTCGGGGTTGTTGGCCAGGTAGCCGAAAAGGAACTTCCCGCAAGGATCTGGGGAAGTCGGGATATACGTGTTGGCCAACTTCAGTCCCGCGGCATCGAAAGTGGAAACGGGAATCTTGTTGCCGGGGTACGGGGTGCCGCTGGCGTCCTTCAGGGCTCTGGCTGATGCCAGACAGCCGCCGTTCGCCTTGGAGGCGTCCAGCACGCTGAAGTCGCCGGCCATCGCCGCCGCCGTGGGGGTATAGGCGGTGTTTTGGGCTGGATCGCTGCGCTGACGGGTGCCCTGGTAGCCACCGAAGAAGAACAGCTTGTCTTTGATAATCCGGCCGCCGGCCACCCCCCCGAACTGGTTGCGCTTCAGTGAGTCGCGCGGGGATTGCAGTCCCACCGTGCCCTTGGGCCGCGCGTTCAGATCGCCATTGCGCAGGAAGTAGAAGAGGTCGCCATGCAGTGCATTGCTGCCGGATTTGGTCACGATATTGACCACGCCGCCGGGATGCAAGCCGTATTGGGCCGGCAGGCCAGTGGTTTGCACGTTGAATTCCTGGACCGCGTCCGGGAACGGAATGGGCAGGTTCACGTTGCTGAACGCGTCGTTATTGTCGCCGCCGTCCAACAGGAAGTTGACCCCATTGGCCGCGCTGCCAGCCACCGAATACTGGCCCGAACCGTTGGATCCCTGGATATTCTTGCTGCCGGTCAGATCGCCTGAATTGAGCGTCATGACGGAGGTGGAGAAGCCTGTGACTCTCAGCAAGTCAGCGGGGTTTCGCCCATTGAGGGGCATATCGATCAGCCTCTGCTGGTCGACGATCTGCGCAATGGAATTCTCCTTGGTTTCCACCTGGCTGGCGTTGGCGGTGACCTGAACGCTCTCGGTCACGGCGCCGATTTGCAGGGTGACGGGGATGCTTCGGTTACTGGCCACTTCGAGCTGGATGCCTTTCTGCACATAGGTTTTGAAACCCGCGGAGGAGACCTCGAGCTGGTATCGGCCCACCGGCAGGTTGGGAAGCGCATAGCGCCCTGTGATATCGGTAGAGGCCGAGTGCACCTGGTCTCTGTCCAGGTTAATGGCCCTGACTTGCGCGCCAGCGATTGCCTGGCCGCTTGGATCGGTGACGTATCCGTCGATTTCGGCGACAGCCACCTGTTGGGCACTGGCGGCTGGCGCCAGAAAACCGATTACTGCCAGGGCCAGCAAGAGTATTGCCGCCCTGTTCCTTAGATCTGCAAAGATCCCTGAAAGCAACATAGATTTCACCTCTGTCCTGGCCCTCCCGGCCACACGGCGGGAAGCGGTCCACCGTTAACAGGTATATGTAATCTGAAACTCCCATATCGATTGTCCGTTAATTCCCGCCCCGAAGCAAGGCCATGTAGGATAGGAGTCCTGGAACTATCGCCGGTTGACATTGGAAGCTCCCATTGGCCGCCATGGCCCCTTTTGGCCGAAGAGCTAGCCCGGCCGTAGCCGGCACACCGCGTCTTGGGGCGCGCGTCGAACGGGTTCTGGCCCGAGGCGGAACGGCCTCCAGGGCGTACGTGTGGAAGCCGTTGATGGCCCGGAACGTGTGCTTGACCTGGTGGGCACCGAACAGATCCGCCAGCTTCTGAGACCTGGGAAACAGCGAGTCCTGCTTACCGCAACCCAGCCACACCACTTTGAGTTTTGGCGTTGGTCTCGGCGGAATGCTTCAGTGCCTCGGCGCTTGGTGGCGCGTTTGACCGTTGAAACACACGCTCGCCGTAGGGATAGTTTGACTAGCCAGCTCTCATCCATGCGGCTCGCATGATAAACGGTCGGGGGCCACGCTATCCCCATCGGGCGGAATCACTGGCCCTTTGGCATAGCCGTTGGGGCGACGGCGCTCATTGTACATTGGGCCGCTGCCGTCAATTGAGGGACGATGAAACCATGAGCGGAATCCAGTTCGTCACCGATGAGAAGGGCCACAAGGTGGCTGTTCAAATCGACCTGAAAAAATGCGGCTCGGTGCTGATCAAGGAATCCCGCCGCAAGGAGAAGGGGATACCGCTCGGAAAAATCAAAGCCGATCTCGTAAAACGCGGGCGTCTGCGTGAGTAGCTTCACCGTCGAGGTAAACCGGTGCGGAGCGTCCAGGCTCTTTCGCAAATTTGGCCACGGTGGTTCTTGGTGGCCTCCAACCCAAGCCGGTTCTTTTCGAGGCGTCTCGAAACGCGGCGACGCTGGAAAGCGGCTCGCCGTGATGCTGGCGGGGATCGCCCATCGCTGTTTGGCGGCGCAGGAAATGAGCGCATCACCGAAGCGGACGGGGTAAGGCTCAGCGGAAAAGCAAGGGCGCCATTTCTGCCAGGAACTGCCTCCAAACGGCATAAGTGTGGAAGCCGTCGATGGCGCGGAACGTGTGTTTGATCTGGTGGGCGTCGAACAGATCCGCCAGCTTCTGAGACCTGGGAAACAGCGGGTCCTGCTTACCGCAACCCAGCCACAACACTTTGAGTTTGGCGTTGGTCTCGGCGGAAAGCTTCAACGCCTCGGCGTAGCGGGTCTCAAAATCCGCGGGGACAGCCGCGCTGAATGCACCGATCGCGCTGAAAAGGTCGATATGACTGAATCCGATGGAGAGCGACTGGCCGCCGCCCATCGACAGGCCGGTGATGGCGCGGTTCGCCCTTCCGGGCGCAACCCGGTACTTAGCCTCCACCAGCGGAACCACGTCTTGGAGAAGGTATTCCTCGAACACCTGGTCGTTGGACCTGGGACCGCGCGGTGCCCCGAAAGGCAGAGCGTGGCCGAAGGGCATTACCACGATCATCGGCGCGGCCTGCTTGGCGGCGATCAGGTTGTCCAGGATGAAATTGGCTCCGCCCACCATGGTCCAGCCGGCCGGTGTGTCGTTTGAGCCGTGGAGCAGGTACAGGACCGGGTAACGGCTGCCGCTCCTCTCGTAACCCGGAGGCGTATAGATCCACATAGCGCGGGTCTCACCGCCGATGACCTTCGACTTTTCCCAGTTGATCTCGACCGCGCCGTGCGGGACGTCGCGCGGTTGCCACACGGCCGGCGGGTCGGCGGGAATCTCCAGAAGACTGGCCGACGTGCGCGCCCGCAGTTTGATGCGCGGGTTCACCGGGTCGGCCAGGGGCGTGCCGTCCACGTTGAACGAGTAGATGTAGATGCCGGGCTCCAGCGGGCCTACGGTCACGCTCCAGACACCGGCCTCGTCGATGGTCAGCTTCACGGTGGCGAGGGGAGGAATCCAATCGGCGATGAGCGTGACTTCCGAAGCCTTGGGCGCACGGATGCGCAATGTAGCGCGGCGGTCGGGCTGCACCTCTGGCGACACCAGGTTGGCCGGCGGCTGCGCCATCAGGCAGGCCACGGCAAGCGGTAGCAGGGCAAGCGAAGTCTTGATCATATTGCGTATAGTAGCGCTCTATCATCGTCCACCGCCCTTTGATAAACTGGCTGCGCCATGACACGACGCAGACTTCTGAAGACCGCCCTGATGGGCGCACCCATGGGACTCCTGGCCGATACGCCCGGCCGCGGCAAGCCGATCAAGATCACCGGACTCGAAGCGCTTCACCTCGAAAAACCGCTCAAGGAGCGGTTCTGGATGGCCAACTCTCCGATCGGAGGTTACCAGCCAAAGGCATCGCGTCTCATCGTTACCTTGCACACCGATGCCGGCATCTCGGGAACCGGCGAAGGGTCCGGCGGCGGAGCCTCCATCCTGCGTAAGGGGTTTGGCGATCTCGTCGTCGGCGAGGACCCGTTCATGGTCGGTAAGATCTGGGAAAAAATGTTTGCCGTCACCTATGGCCGCGAACCCTCGTCACGCGGCTGGTCCCAGAACGAAGTCATCAGCGCGATGGCGCCCATCGATGCGGCCATCTACGACATCATGGCCAAGGCCGCCGGCCTGCCGGTATACAAATTCCTCGGGGGCTATCGCAATACCGTCCCGGTATACGTGACCGGCGGCTACTATCGCGAAGGCAAGGGCATCCCGGAATTGGTGGAAGAGATCCGCGGCTACGTGAACCAGGGCTTCAACGCGATCAAGCTCAAGGTGGGCGGGGTCAGCGGCGGCTTCTCGGTGGAAGACGATTACAACCGCGTCAAGGCGGTGCGGCAGGCGGTCGGACCCGGCGTGATGCTCATGCTTGATGCCAATCAGGGCTGGGATGTGCCCACCGCCATTCGCGCTTCCAACAAAATGTACGACCTGGATATCGCCTGGCTCGAAGAACCTCTGCACTGGTATGACGACGTGGAGCCGCTCAAGCAGGTCAAGCTGAACACCCGCATCCCGCTGGCATCGGGCGAGCACGAGCTCACCCGTTGGGGCGCGCGGCGCCTGATGGAGACCGGGGCGATCGACGTCATGCAGTTCGATTGCAACGCCCACGCCGGCATTACCGAGTGGCGCAAGGTGGCTGGCATGGCGAGCATGTCGTATATCAAGATGGCGCCCCATCACGAACCCGTTCTGCACGGGCACCTGCTGGCGTCCATCCCCAACGGCTACATCCTCGAGTCTTTCGCCAATCCGGACCGCGATCCTTTCTGGTTCGAACTATACGACCGCAAGCCGCGCATCGAAAAGAGCATGCTCTACCTGGACGACACGCCCGGCTTCGGCATCGAGTTCAACGCCAAAGCGCTCGAGCAGTACGGAACCAAGGTATTGTAATGAGAAAGGGGACCTTCGTCATGAAATTGGCGCCACTGGTGATTTCCACGTTATTCGCCGCGGGGCTTTTGGCCCAACCCGCCGGCAAGCCGAAGCTCTATAACACCGCCAAGCAGAAACTCCTCGACGGGAAGCAGATCTTCAGCTTCACGCAATCGAAGTTCGACATACCGGGCTACTGCGAAGCCGCCAAGCACTATGACTTCACCTGGTTCGAAATGCAGCACAGCACGCTCGAGTTCCGCGACGTCGAAGCCATGATCGCCGCCTGCCCGCACGCCGGAGCCACGCCCATGATCCGCCTGCCGGACGCGCAGGAGTGGCACATCCAGCACGCCACGGACATCGGCGCGCTGGGCGTCATCGTCCCCACCGTCGACGACGTGGACCGGGCGCGCGAGGCGGCCAAGTGGGCGCGCTATCCGCCAGTCGGACGGCGCAGCGCCGGCTCCGGCCAGGCGGCCGGCATCTGGGGCGGCAACGGCGTCAACTACCGCCAGACCATCAATGACAACATGCTGGTGGTGATCATGGTCGAAACGCCCACTGGCGCCGCCAACGCCTATGACATCGCCTCGGTGCCCGGGGTCGACGTGGTGATTATCGGGAACAACGATCTCAGCTCCTTCTCCGGATTCCCGCAGTCCGACGACCGTTACCAGATGCTCATGAACAAGATCCACGACGACACGTTAAAGGCCGGCAAGATCTTCGGCCAGGCTAACTCCAACTACTCCAGAGGCAACGTGCTCAGTAAGGACTCGTTTTTCTTCCAGAACGGGCCTTCGAACGACGGCTGGATGCGTCCCGGCCGCGGCAACCCGAACGCCCCGCCGCCCGGAGAGGAAGACGCGGGCCGGGGTGGACGCGGACGCGGTGGACGGTAGGCCCGGGGGCCCTCGCCCATCCCCGCAACGTTAGGCGCCACTGCCGCCCAGTCCTAAAACCAGAATCGCCGATGAGGGCTCATCCTCGAACTGCGGCCCTGGCTCTTCGGCCTCGGCATTCGTCAGCGTGCGCCAACGGGCCGCAACTGCCAAGGCGCCGGGCAGCGCGTCGTTCGAGTCAGAGCAACCCAGAACCAGCAGTGCCAGAACCACCATGTGTTCCGGCGCCGGACGCCAGGGCCAGATTGAAAGAAGGAGGGTGGCCGGAGCCGGCAGCGCCGAGAGTACCAGGAGCGAGGGACGGCGCGCCCTCAGGTACTCGGTATCGCCGCGCACCGGCGTCACGCGGAAGATCGAGTGGGCCCGCAGATCGAGCGGCATGGAGAAGCCCACTCGGGTGCCCACTACCCAAAACCCGAGGATCACGATGCTTGCCGCCATCTCCGTTGATCCTCTTCATGGTGGTGGACTTGCCGGAGCCGTTCGGCCCCGGGTAACCGGTGATCTCCCCGGGACGCGCGGTAAAGCTGACATCGTCGACTGCCAAGGTGCCGGGGAATCGCTTGGAGACGTTGCGCAGTTCGAGCACCGTGAGCCTCCCCTCGCGGAGGCTAATCATGGTGAGACTGCGGTTTGCGGCTTTCGGTTCCCGCGCCCCACGCCACGGCGGCATTTGGCGGTCTACAGTTTTGGAAACTATCCGCCGATCGGTTGGTTCCGGGAGCGTGCCGTCCGGCAGGCCGAAGAACTGATCTTGGCGCGCAGGGCGACCCGGTGAGCAGTTTTGGGACGGCGCGCCAACAACGTCTGGCCGGCGTCGCGCTGCCGCTTCGCGGACGCCTCAGGCGGCTGAATCGCTATCAAGTTTTCTAACCGGACCGCCGATATATAAGCCATGACGAAGTATGGTCTGAAGACAATAGGTCTGTTGGCGCTGCTGCCGGCGGGCGCCCTGGTGTCGCATGCCCAGCCAACCGCAAGTCCGGCATCGCTGTCCTTTACCTATCAGTTGAACACCTCGACGTACCCGTCGGCATCGCTTACCGCCACATTGCCGAAGTCACTCGGCAGCGGTTATGTGCTAACGGCGACCGTGAATTCATCGACCACGGGTTGGTTAACGGTCACCCCGGACACGGGAGCCTCGCCCCTGAAGATGACCGTCAGCGTGAATCCGACCGGTCTGAACCTCGGGAGCTACAGCGGCGTCATTACCCTCGGCACGAGTCCGGTCTCCACCACCTCGACGGTTGCGGTGAACCTCTCGATTTCCAATCCGCCTTCGGCGCTGACGGTCTCGCCGCCCACCCCGCTTCCGGCCTACTACACGTCGGCGGGCTCCGGCAGCCTCGGACTGGCATTTAACTACACCACAGGTTCGCCGGCCGTCGACTATGCCTTCGAGGAAATGGATGTCACTTCCAACAGCGGCATCCCGTTCAGTGCGGTGGCCGCCACCACCACCAAGTCGTCGGCCTGGCTCAGGGTCAGCGCGGCCAACCAGGTTCCCAACTTCACTACCAGCGGTGTCGCCCTGGCTGGCTCGTATGTACCCATTTACGCTTCGGTGGATTTCACGGTACTCTCTACCCTGGATGTAGGCTCGTACACGGGGACCATTACCTTCACGAACAACTCTACTGGCGCCACCGCGGTGGTGAATGTCGCCCTGAATATCTCGGCGGGCGCTCCGTCCATCAATACGATCTTCCCGACCAGCGTTGTGGCAGCCCCGGCGGCTGGCCGCGTGCCTCCCGTAGTCACGGTTTACGGCGACAATTTCTTCACCACCTCGTCGGTAACCCTGACACCCGACGGGGGTGTGCCATATCCGAATCTGCCCATGCATCTGGTCACCCGAAAAATCCTGCAAGCCACCATAGACCCCAGTTATGTCACTACGCCGGGCAGTTATACGATAAGGGTGGCCAATGGCAAGACCCTTGCCAACCCGACTCCGCAGGAGGCCTCGATCGCTTTTATCGTCGCCGACCCTACGGTGCCGCTGATCTCTTCGGTGGTGAATGCTGCCAGTTATTTGGCCAAAGCTTTTCAGACCGGATCGGCCGCGGATCCGGTGCCTGCCACGGGAGCCGGCAGCACCGCGGCATCGCCGCGCGAGATCATCGCCATCTTCGGCCAGAATCTGGGACCGAGCACTACAACTCAGGTTGCGGCCACCACTAGTCTGTTCCCGAATTACTACCCTTCCTCGATACAGACAGGCACTGCGCCTAACACCACCACTTATCAAGTGGTGTTTTCGTTCGGAGTGGATCCCACGTGTGTCGGCGGCGGGTGCGCTCCGGTAGTGCCGGTGCCAGCGCCGCTGATCATGGTATCGAGCAACCAGATCAATGCCGTCGTCCCGCGTCCGCCGCCGGCGGTATCCATTCCGGCTACCGGACTTCCAAGCTGGGTACAGGTTACCGAGACTGCTGACGCTACCGGATTCATTACCGCCACCGACTGGTTTCCCATAACGGCCCTCTCGGCGGACCCGGGTATATTCACCTTTGGCGTTCTGGGTCAAGGACAAGGAGCAGTGCTCAACTATGATGCCAGTGCCGGCTACTCGATCAACTCGGCGAAAAACGCCGCTGCCAAAGGATCCACCGTCAGTCTCTATGCGACGGGGATGGGCGACCTCATGGCCGGAGTGCAGATCACGGTGACCGACAGTTCCACTACGCCCCAATCGGCCTCGGCCATCCTTCCCCTGGTCATCAACCCAGGCCAGGCGGCCGCCGGCGCTCCCTCGATCCTGACTCCATCGCCGCTGCCCTCAGGCACGCAGAACGCTGTATATCCGGCGATTACGCTGCTTGGAAGCGGCGGCACACCGCCCTACCAGTGGAGCGTGGCGGGCCTGCCGACCGGCATGAGCATGAACAACGCTGGCCTGCTCACCGGTACTCCCGTTTTGGCGGGCGCCTATAGCCCATCGTTCACGCTGACCGACAGTTCGACGCCCAAACAGACCGCATCGGCGACTCTTTTGCTGACCATTAACGTCGAGGTCATCACCATTACTCCCGCCTTGTTCTTGCCAGATGGCGTGCAGGGCCTCCCATATACGGCAACCACGGTGGCGGCGACTGGCGGCAAAGCGCCCTACTCCTGGAGCGATCCGCTCTCCACCCTTCCGGCATGGTTGTCCTTGAGCAGAACCGGGCAGCTAACCGGCACCCCGGGCGCGGCGGGCAACTACTCAATCACGCTCCAGGTGCAGGATAGCTCCAGCACTCCGGTGACAGCAACCGTTTCGTATACCATCAACGTATTTGCCAGTCCCGGAATGGCGATCACTACCCCGTCGATACCCGACGGAGTGGTGGGCGTGCCGTACAGCGCCACGCTGGGCAAACAGGGTGGCACGGGGCCCTTCACCTGGGTCGCCCCCGGTTTTGCGGCGATTGGGCTGACAGTGGACCTGGCCAAGGGACTGGTGACCGGCAGGCCAACCCTCGCCGGACCGGAAACGATTATCGTGACGGTGACCGACAGCAGTGCGGTGCCGTTGAGCGCCACTTACCCCGTCACTCTCAACATCGCCGGGCCGCTACAAATCACCACTGCGGCGCTACCCGCGAATCTGTACCAGTACCAGGCCGTGCCGGCAACCGCCATCCAGGCGACGGGGGGAACTGCGCCTTACAAATGGACGGCTTTCGGACTGGTTCCAGGCTTGGTCCTGGACCGCAACACGGGAGTGCTGAGCGGCGTGCCCACCGCGCAGATTTCGTTGCCCCTACCGGACGGAGGGGTCTCGCTGGGCGCGGTTTACCTGGGCGATAACACCTACCGCGTGGATATTGACGGACAGCCGGCTGTAACCAATTATGCCGGGGCATCGCAAGGCTCCGTCGCGGGACTGGTACAAATCAACGCGGTGGTGCCCCCTACCGCGAGGAGCGGGACTGCGGTCCCATTGACGGTGTCCATCGGAAGCGCAACGGGAGCCCGGCGCAGTCAGCTAGGGGTGACGCTGTCTGTGAAGTAAGGCGACAGCCAATGCCAGGCGGACGCCGCCTACTTGCGGCGCGCCGCCATTTTCCTTTCGAGCGCCTCCATGAGGCGGGCTTCCACATCCACTGGAATGGGGTGCGGTTCGATGCCCTTATAGATGCGGATGGTCTTCTTGGTGGTGTCGGCGATCACCCAGCAGTTGGGGCACTCGGTGATGTGCTCCTCCAGTTTCGCTCGTACCTCGGCATCGACGCATTCGTCCAGGTAATCGCTCAGCTCGTTAAGAAAGTCTTTACATGTAAGCAAAGGCGTCGTCTCCCTTGCGTTTAAAGAAGCGTGTCAGCTTCTCGCGCAATTGCAGGCGGGCCCGCAGCAGCCTGCTCTTCACGGCCGGTATGGACAGGCCCAGGGCCTCCGCCGTTTCTTCGGTAGAAAGCTCGTCGATATCGCGCAGCACAAACACGGAACGGTACGGCGGCTCCAGACTCTGAATCGCGGTGTTCAAAATGCCGCCGAGTTCTTCGCGTGAAAACTGCTGTTCGGGATCTTCGTCCCAGGCGGCAATCTCGCGGACCACGGTGTCTTCACCGGTGTCGAAGGTTTCATCGAGCGACACGGATTTGTCGGTCTTCCTGCGGCGCAGTTTCATCAGCGCCTGGTTCACCGCGATGCGGACGATCCAGGTGTAGAATTTCGAGTCGCCCTTGAACTGTTCCAGGTGTTCGTAGGCTTTCATGAACGTCTCTTGGAGCACGTCCTCGGCATCCTCGCGGTTCTGCGTGACGTGCTGCGCCAGACGAAAAATTTTGCCCTCATAGCGCCGGACCAGTTCGCCAAATGCACGGGTATCGCCCGCCCGTGATTGCGCAACTAGAGCGGCCTCATCGATTCCGGGTTGGCTGGAAACCGCCATGGAGAGTATATTTCCATGATAACCCAGTGAGGTTGGTCCTCAACCGGCAGGCTCCAGGCTCCGGCGGCCGGGGAATGTGCGGGATTTTTAAGGTGACGATATATGAATACCGCCTACGCGCTCACGAACCGGCTCCCGCGAATGAAGTAGCGCAATGGGAGACCGGCGCATTGGGTGATGCCGATGCGGGGGGATACGGCGATCTCGATGGTGCGCGGATACGCAGGCTCACGCACCACCAGGGCGCCGCGAGTGACATCCACCCCGTTGTGAATGCGGCTGATTGCCATGGCGAGCGTGAGTTTGCCGGGACCGTTGGCCAAATCCTCGGGCTTCCGCGCAGCCGGGCGGCGGCGGCGCATGGAGTCCAGGCCGGCCACCGGCTCCAGCGCACGAATCAGCACGCAGCCCGGCACGCCCTCGGGTTGGGCCACGATATTGAAGCATTCGTACATTCCGTAAATGAAGTAGACGTAGGCGTGGCCGGGCGGGCCGAAGATGACGCGGGTGCGGTCTGTGATGCCGCGAGCCGAGTGCGACGCCAGATCGTCTCCACCGGGATAGGCTTCGGTCTCCACGACGATGCCGGCGGTGTGACCGTGTACCAGCACCTTGCCCAGGAGCCCACGAGCGACTGCAATGGTGGGGCGGTGGTAGAAGGCGCGTTTAAGGATCGGACCGAAGGGCATGGCGGCAACTCCATCATAAAATGCGCTTATGGTGCGTCCTGAAAGACGCGTGTTCGAGCAGGTGCAAGTCCTGTCCGGGTAGGCGCCGGAGCGCCCGGTAGCAGACTCCACCCGGGGGAGGAGACTCCCTAGCAATACACAGCATTCTGGACCGGAACGAATGCTGGAACTCCCCTGGGGTCGCAAGCGGTGGCACGCTGGGACCGAGCAACGTGGAACTGGAGAGACTCTCCCTGGTGGCCTTGTCGCGCAAAGACTGGGCGCATCAGGCCGAACGGCTGAGTCGCGCGGAGCCGGGAGGGAGTCCGAGGGCTCCGTAGTACCGATGAAGGCGCGCATGATAACGCGCTGGAGGGAAGGGGCTCTGCTTTGGTCACGTCGGCAAAGAGGTAAGCATCCCGGAAGCGGCCAACGCCCCCTCGTTAAAGCGCGACAACTCGTATGTCCGGCTATCGGTGCGTGCCAGGTGCGCCGTGAATCGGGGCGATACTGTGAATGCAGTGACAGCCGGGGTGACGCACCGGCGAAAGGCTGGATCGCGCTGGAGATCGGTTCGCACGGACGCCGCACGTACGGTTCGAAAGCAGGTTCTTGGAAACAGGCCTGCGCGCTGCGTAGGTACCGCGCCATAATCTACCAATGCGACTGTTCACCGGTCTGGATCTGCCCGCGGAGGTTGCAAACAATCTGGAGGGGCTACTGGCGCGCCTGCGTCCCACGGCCCGAATCGCCTGGAGCCCGCCAGCCAACCTGCACATCACCACCAAGTTCATCGGCGAATGGCCGGAAAATCGTCTCCCGGAATTGCAGTCGGCGCTGTCAGTGCTGGCTTCCCGGCCAGTGATTCAGGTAAGCATCCGGAGAGTTGGGTTCTTCCCCAATCCGCACTCACCGCGGAATTTCTGGTGCGGAATCGAGGCGCCCGGGCTGGCCGAATTGGCGGCGGACACCGACCGCGCGGCGGCTCGGCTCGGGATTGCCAGCGAACGACGCGCCTTTTCGCCCCACCTGACCCTGGCCCGAATCAAGGAGAGGCCGAACCTGCAGGCCCTTCGGGAAGCCGTGGCGGCGCTGCCTTCGCTGGAGTTCGGCAAGTTCACGGCGTCAGCCTTCTTTCTGTATCGGAGCACACTCCGGCCGACGGGTTCCGTGTACACTAAACTTGCGGAGTTTCCGCTCTCAACGTGATGATGCCGCCTGTGGCTATTCTGGTCGCGTACCTGCTCGGCGCGATTCCATTCGGGTATCTTCTGGTCAAGTGGAAAACCGGCGCGGACGTACGCGGGTCGGGCAGCGGCAATATCGGCGCCACCAACGTGCTGCGCACCAGCGGGCGGTTGGCCGGAATCGCCACGTTGCTGCTGGACACCGGCAAGGGCTATGCCGCCGTGTGGATTGCAGGGCGCTTGACGGAACAGGACACCCTGTGGATGGCTGCGGCCGCCTTGGCCGTGGTGGCTGGTCATGCGTATCCTGTCTTCCTGCGCTTCAAGGGCGGAAAGGCGGTGGCCAGCTTCGTGGGCGCATTCCTCTGCCTGACCCCCGGCGCTCTTGCGGCTGAGGCTATTGTGTTTGTAGTAGTTGTGGCCTGGACCCGTCATATCTCAATGGGTTCCATCGTCGGGGCAGCAACTTTTCCCTTGGCCGTGTGGCTGATTGCCAAGTCACCGATTGCGGTCCTGGCTGCGGCGATCGGCGGCGTATTCATTATCTACAAGCATAGTAGCAACATGGCAAGACTGCGTCTCGGAACCGAAAGCGTGTTTACCTTCGGAGCAAAGAAGCCTTGAAGAATCTGGCGATTATCGGCGCCGGAAGTTGGGGGACGGCGCTCGCCATTGTGCTGGCTCCACGGTTCCGGAAGATCCGGCTTTGGGTTTACGAGACGGATCTGGCGATGCGGATGAGGTTGACTCGAGAGAATGACGTCTACCTGCCCGGCGCTGCGCTGGCTCCGCACGTTGAGGTTACCAACGATCTGTCCGAAGCCCTGCGGGGCGCGGAGATGGTCCTGAGCGTCATGCCTTCCCACCTGGTCCGCGGACTGTACGGGCAGATGCTGCCGTTCCTTAATGATTCGATGGTCTTCGTGAGCGCCACCAAAGGGCTGGAAAATCACACTCTTCTACGTATGTCAGATATAATCCGAGAGGTGCTGGCTCCCCACTTCAAAGCCAAGGTGGCGGTCATCTCCGGGCCCACGTTTGCCAGTGAAGTGGCACGATTTGAACCTACCGCGCTGGTAGCGGCTTCGGACGATCCCACCCTGACCGAATGCGTCCAATCGGCCTTCTCCGGCCCGACATTCCGCCTCTACAGCAGCACAGATCCTATAGGTGTAGAAATTGGTGCTTCCATTAAAAATGTAGTGGCCATCGGAGCTGGCGTGTTACATGGTATGGGCGTCGGTCACAACGCCATGGCAGCGCTGATTACGCGCGGGTTGGCGGAGATGACCAGGCTGGCGGTAGCCATGGGAAGCCGGGCGCAAACGCTTTCGGGTTTGGCCGGACTGGGCGATCTGGTGCTGACCTGCAACGGGAATCTCAGCCGGAACCGGAGGGTCGGAGTGGAACTGGCACACGGACGGAAACTGGATGAAATTGTCAGCTCGATGCAAATGGTGGCGGAAGGAATCAGGACTACGAATGCCGCGGCGGACCTCGCCAGGAAGTGTTCGGTGGAGATGCCCATCGCCAGCCAGATGTACCAGATGCTGCACTTCGGCAAACCGCCTCGCGAAGCGATTCAGAGCCTGATGGAACGGTCGCTCACGGGGGAATGAGCAACTTGTACTTTAATTCCCCGCGGAACGCAACCTCGGATGGCAGAAAGGGTTAGACCGGATATGGGGGGTGCGGAAGCGGCGCTGGATTACGACGCTGAGCTGATGCTCCGCGTGAAAGAGGGAGATGGTGCGAGCTTTGGTGTATTGCTGGACAAACACCGCTCGTCCGTGGTTCACTTCCTCTACCGGATGATCCAGAACCACGCTCAGGCCGAGGAGTTGGCGCAGGAAGTTTTTCTGCGCGTGTATCGTTCGCGGAGCAGGTATGAGCCGACCGCGAAATTTACAACATGGCTCTTCCGGATCGCGACGCATTTGGCGTTGAATTCGCTCCGGGACGGGAAGAATGAAAGGCTGCAAGAGCATCTGGACGACGACACCAACGGCCTGCCGGTTCGCCAGGTATCCGATTCACGGCCTTCGGTTGAGCAGTCCATGGTCAATGAAGCGAAACTCGGCGAAGTGCGCAGGGCCGTGGCAGCACTGCCGGAGAAGCAAAGGGCGGCGGTCCTGATGCATAAGTACGAAGAGATGGAGTATACGCAGATCGCCAGGGTGTTGAGTTGTTCGGAATCGGCGGTGAAGTCGCTGCTGTTCCGGGCGTATGAGACCTTGCGCTCCAGACTGGCGCATATGGCGTGAGGTCGAGGATTGATATGATTTGCCCTATCGAGACGCAAGAAAACACCGGGTTGCTGCTGGCGTATTGCGCCCGCAAGTTAGATGCCGAGACCACGCTGGTTCTGGAGCGGCACCTGGCGGCGTGCCCGGCCTGCCGCCAGTTCGTCGGCAACCAGCGAGCCGTGTGGACGGTGTTGCAGACCTGGGAAGCGCCGCCGGTTTCGCCGGATTTCGACCGAAGGCTTTACCAACGCATCGAGAGAGAAGTCTCCTGGTGGGATCTGCTGATCCGTCCGTTGCGGCCGATGCTGGCCCGCCAGGGGTTGCCTGTTGCGGCAGCGGCTTTTCTGGTAATTATGGCCGGGACGGTCTTACAACAACGGCCGGACGCGGTTCAGCCGGTTCCGGAGATGGAGTCGGCCCAGTTGGAAGGGGTACAACCGGAACAGGTGGAGCACGCCCTGGAGGACATGCAGATGCTGAGCGACTTCAGCCGCCAGGTGCGGGCGGCGGCCAACGAGTCGCAGATGTAACGGCCGGGGCGAATCCAGCGCCAACTACCGTCGAAGATTTTGTTTAGGAATGATTCGAGCTCTCCAAATCGGTGCAGTGCTGATGCTGGCGGCATCCTCGGCTTTCCCCGAACAGAAGGGCGGCAGGCCGCCGAAGGCTTCGCCGCCACCTTCACCGCCCCGGGTGAACAATAAGGCCAACAACCCCAGGCCAACTCCGGCCGGCAGGGGCCCGGCCGCCGGAGGCCCGCACCTTCCCAATCCGTTGACGAACCCGGTGCAGCGGATGATGGCCATGCCCCAGGAACAGCGCGAGCGCATCCTCGAGAAGCTTCCCGCCCAGCAGCAAGCCAACATCCGGCAACGGCTGGAGGCCTTCGACCGGCTGCCGCCCGCCGAAAAGGCCCGCCGCCTGCAGCTTTACCAGCGGTTTTCCGACCTTCCCCCAGCTCAGCAGCAGGTGCTCGGGCGGCAACTACCGGCGTTCAACCGGCTGCCGGAGGAGCGGCGCACCGCGCTCGGCAAGGAACTGCTTCAACTGAGCGATATGCCGGAAAGCGAGCGGCAGGTGCGGTTGAACAGCGAAGAACTCAAGAGCCGGTTCTCCAGTTCCGAACTCCAGATGCTCTCCGACATCTCCGCCAGCGACATTGCTCCGTACCTGCTGCGTCCGCGCACGGCAATACCAAAATAGTACTGTTTTTCCTGGCAACTTTTTGATAGTGTTCTCTGACACTAATCGGGCGCTGGTGTCCGAAAACGAGCCGGCGCGGGAGAAATCATGAGGGGAATCAGGGTTGTCCCCGAAGGAAACCAGGAGCACAGGGAGAAGCTTCTGGAGAAGCGTAGCTCGGTGCTCTCAGGCCTCGGCGTCAAGTTCGACACCGTGGCCCGCATGGGCCGGGTGGCCGAAGAAGGCTGCTGAATGAAGCGCTCGACCGGATGGAGTCGGGAGACGACGGGACCTGCCTCAACTGTGAAGGGCCGGTTGCGGCCAAACGTCTGCGAGCCCTGCCATGGGCTAAGTACTGTATCGATTGCCAGGAGGCCTTCGCCCCCGAGTTGGTTCCAGGCGATTAGTCACCCGCGGGGAATTCATGGAAGCGCCGATGACCGACGCTCGTCGATCACTGCACCGGGATTTGAATCGTATTCGACTTGATGCTGCCCTGGGTGAGAACTACCGGCGTCGAACCCGTGACCCCGGTTGGTATCGTTAGGGCCACCTGATAGAGCCCGGCATATCCCGGAGACGCGATAGAGTATGCCACCGCGGCATCCTGGCCGCCGACGGTCGCCGTGACCGTGGATGTGTTCGCCACGACGCCAGTCGGCACCAGGCCGCCGGTTGCGATGGCGGGCGTGGTCTGGCCCATGCCGGTGAGGTAGACCAGGATCACGTCGCCGGCGTGCGCCGGATTGCTCGCGGTAACCAGGGAGTAATCGGTATTCTTCAGGACCGCCGCCACGGGGGCGAAGAAAATGGCGGGCGCGACCGCAGCCACGGTGACGGGGAAGGACGCGCTTGGGCCAACCACGCTCGTCACCACCACGTTCTTCTGGCCGGGGGCCATATCTACCGGCACCTGCGCATTCAATTGCGTGGGCGAAACGTACAGCAGCGGCGCGGCCTCGCCGCCGATGGTGACATTTGTCCCGTTGAGCGACGAAGGCAGCGTCTTGCCAACCCAGCCGCTCAGGTCGGCGGCCGTCTTGACCAGGTTGGTGCCGAAGATCGAGATAAGGCCGCCGGGAGCCACCGTGGTGGCGTTTTTGTCCAGGTTGGCCGCAATCACGGCGTTGACCGTGCCCACCGCACTGACGACCGGCGCAAGCTGGGAGCGCGCCGCACCCCCGCCATCGGTGCTGGTGTGGATGTTGACGTAGTGGTTCTCGGGGTTGGTGATGACATCGGTCAAAGTAGCCAGGTTGGCGACACCGGGGGTCCAGTTCCAGTAGTTGCCGAAGCCGGTAGCGCTGCTAAACGCAGCGTCGTAAGTGGGCACCATCGGAATCGAGACCGGCCCGTTGACGCCCGCGCCGGCATCGTGAATGTGTAGGCCGGTGAATTGGGTGGGGCCCCCAAAACGGTAGTTGATGTCGAAGAACACAGTGCCGCCGGCCACTGAGCCATCCTCGTTGCGGATCGTGTGCAAGGTGACGATGGCGGGTGCGGTTCCCTTGCCCGTCACGGCGCCGGTCTCATTGGCCGAATCCATCATCACGTGGAACGCCATGTTATCGGTGGGCCGCAACTGGGCGCGCATCACGCCGCCGCCGTGGGTATTGGTGTGGATGTTGATGTAATCGCCCGCCGGATTGAGGAACAGGTTGGCGAAGGTGGCCACTTGCACGGCGTTGGCGAGGTTGATCTCGGTATAGAAAGGACCGACCAGACCAGCGCCGCTGGGGTCGATGGGGGTTCCCGCGGGCATGGAGGACGGCAGTGCGGCTGGACCGGCGTTGCCCGCGGTGCCGGGGTGAATATGGAATCCGGTGAAGGTTCCGCGGTCCGAAATGTCGTAAGTGCACTCCATGTAGACCTCGCCGGAAAGCGGTGCGTTGTTGGCATCCAAGGTGGCCAGGGCCACCACCACGGCGGTTCCGGTAGCGGTGGCATTGGTTACGGGAGGTGTTTCGTTAGCCGCGCTCATCTGGCCCATCAGCACCGTCCCGATGGCCGGCGCCAACTGGCCGCGAATGGCGCCGCCGGGGAAATCCGGCGTGTGGATGTTGACGTAATACTGGCGGGGATTCACCAGCAGGTCGCGCAGCGCGCTGAGGGCGCTGCTCTCGCCGGTGATTTGCACCGGCAGGCGGACCGTGTCCCCGTCGGCCTTCAGGGCCTGGGGCGCGCCGGCGCTGAGGCTGGTGCCGATGACCACGGGTCCGGCCACGCCGGCGGCGCCGCTATGAATGTGCAGGCCGGTGGCCATGGTGTCCGCCGCGAAGTTGGCGCGCACCAGGAAATCGACGGTGCCGTTAGTGACCTGGCCGGAAGAGTCGCGCACCATGTGTACGACGATGTCGGCGATGCCGGTGGCCTGAGCCGTGGTTGCCGGGACCTCGTTGGAGGGCAGCATGACGGCGCGGAAGTAGGCGATATCAGCGGTCTGCGCGCAGAGCGCAGCCGGGAACAGGAGCAGGAACAGACAGGCAGCAGTTTTCCTCATGGCAAAACAGCATACAGCAGGAGAGGCCGTGAGGAAACCGGGGGTGCGATCCAGCGGCAGGCGCTCAACGGAATTGGGGCCCACGCAAATCGGGAAGCGGTCGGAATGCCCGGCAACCCACACCAGAGCCGCTCGCTTCATCTTGCCAACCTCAGATCCTGGTACTGCTCATCCGACTGGCGGGCCACCTCCCGCATGATCCCGTACCCGTTCGCGTTTTCGCAGTCACACGTTTTTCCAAAATATTTTCGGACCCGTAACTACCCTATAGATCAACCGATTACCGCCACCCGCCACCTCTTCGCACCCTTCGTGCCCGTACCCCCGCGTGTCATCATTGACGTTAGGGAGGGCTGTGCCTCCCACAGATCTTTCTCAGAAAGAAACCGGGGACCAGGACAAAAATGTCCCGTGCAAATAGCACAAGGCCTTTGTTTTCAGCAAATGTAACCCTAAAAACGGGACATGCATGTCCCGCCCACCACGTACGGCACCTCGGCCGATCCGCGCGGATAGCGCTACCGGCCCCCCGTTCGGGGAACTGCTCGTAAAGTAAACGATGCCTGTTTAAGCACCCCCCGGCGGCAGGCGGACGAGGCGTCCACCGCCGTGCCCAAGGCCCGTCCTAAAGACCGCTTAAGCCCACCAGATCGCTGAAGACCCCGTAGGCCGTCTGCTCCACCCCCGGGTTTATCGACACGGTGCCGAACGTCCCCATGAGGTCGGTATGAAACAGAATCAGGTTCGACGTGCCCGGCGTGCACGCCAGCAGGTCGCCGCGGTCCAGGACTTCGGCGCGCACTCGCAGCCCGAGCCCCGATGCCGTGCGGCGGCAGCGGCTGATCAGGCGCACTGTCTTGCCGTCGCGCCCGATCTCCTGCATGCGCTCCGGGGTGAGCCGCGTGATGCCGCGCGTGGAAACCTGTTGCGGCGTGACGCGGGCGTCCATCAGGACGTTGGCCAGCGCGGCGGTCTTGGCGGCCGAGTCCCATCCCTCCACATCGAAGGCGCCATCGGCCTCGGTGATCCCCATTTTGCGGGCGGTGGCCAGGCCGTCGTCGAACGAACCGCCGCGCTCCATGGTCTCGATCACAACCTTCGAGGTGGAATTCAGCACCCCCGTGAACCCCAACACCTTCACGCCGGGCAGGGTGTGACGCCACAGGTTGAAGACGGGCGCGCCATCCATCACTGCCGATTCGCAGCGGAAGGCCACGCCGGCGCGGGCGGCCTCGTCGCGCAGCTCCGCGTAGGCGTGCGCGATGGGGCCCTTGTTGGCGGTCACCACGTGCATTCCGCGCGCAAACGCGGCTCGGATGTGGCCGATGGCCGGCTCGCCGGTGGATGGGTTCAGTGTGGTCAGTTCCACAGCGACTTCCGCCCCCGCCGCCTCGAGGAACTCCTCGATGGAGGCGGCTCGTTGGCCAAACACCGGGGCCGGCGGAAGGCCCGCCGCACGAACCGCCGTGCCATGACGCAGGGTGTGGATGCCGGCGATGGTGAACGGAAATTCCCGGCGCTTCTGACGCAGCAGGCGGGCCAGCGCCTGGCCTACGTTGCCGAAACCGACGATCGCGAGTTTCAAGGCTATTGACCCAGCGAATACAGCAGCGTTTGCACCCGCTCGGGCGATCCGGCGAACAGGTTCCGCGGCGCGCGCCGGTATCGCAGCATCTGGCGGTAGATCACGTCCTCCAGGCGCGAGTTGATGCCCCATCCGCCCATGTATTGCAGGCGCAGGTCGCGGTCCAGGTTGAGTTCCACGCCGGCGTACCAGGCACCCAAATCGGCCTTCTGGCCGGCATACGTCGAGAAGAGATCCATCGGCGAAGCGATTCCGACGTCGCGCAGCGATTCCGCCACGCGCGCGTAATCGGGACGGTTCAAGCGGCCCTGCAATTCGTCCAAGTTGATGGTCAGAGGGTTGGCTTGGCCCATGAACACCAGGTCGTATCCCGCGCCGTTCACCGTATTCGCCCAAACCGTGCCGTATGGGAAAGCTTCCAGAAAGGTGGCCAGCTCGCTCTTGACGGTCCGCTCGTCGCTCTCATACAGAGGCACGTACAGGCTGAACAACCCGCCCGGATTCAGGTGGCGCTTCACGGCTTCGAAATACTCTTTGGTGTAAAGCGCCGCCGTGCCTTTGACGAATACGTCCAGCGGGTCCGACGCGATGACGTCGAAAGTCTCCCTGGTGGTCAGGAGGTAATGGCGCGCGTCGTCGAAAACGATATGGGTGCGCGGATTGTGCAGAACATCGTAGTCCTGCTGCGCGAAGTACCGCGTGGAGGTGGGCGGAATGATCGGCTCGATCTCACAGACGGTGATCTTCTGAATTCCCGGATAGGTGGTGAACGTTCCCGCGGAAACGCCGGCGCCGAAACCGATCCCCAGCACCGACTTCGGGTTCGGATGAATCAACGCCGGCAGGTGGCCGACCATGCGCTGCAGCTTCATGTCGTAGGGTTCGGTGGTGGCCTCCACGTGGCCGTTCACGTCCACCTCGAAGGCGCCATCGTTCCACTGCGAGATCGCCACCGACGAATTGATGCCCTCCGCCGTGTACAGAATCTTAGAACTGCTGGCGGAAATCGCGATGCGGCGGCCGTAAGCGATCACCTCGCCGGGAATCGCATCGATGCCGCGTACCAGCAACCCCGCGCCCAGCATCGAGACCGCCACCACCGCGGCCACGGACGTCGAACGATATTCCACGACGTAGGGCACCAGCATGAACAGCGCGCTGGCCGCGGAGAGCATCAGCAGCACGCGCTGCGACTGCTGCGTGCCGATCCAGGGGACCAGCACCAGGCTGACGGCCAGCGCGCCTACGATCGCGCCGAATGTGTTGGCTGCGTACACGCCGCCCACCACGCGTCCCGAATCTTCGCCATCGGAGGCGATGGCCGAGCAGGCCAGCGGAAAGCTGGCGCCCCACATCAGCGTCGGCGGCAGGATGGCCCAGAGGCAGCGCACCAGGTCCAACTGGAAGGTATGCCACGGGCTGATGGTGAGCAGGGGGTTGATGGGCCAGTAGGGCAGCGAATCGGCAATCATGTAAGCCGTCCACGCGAACCCCAGGGTGAGCAGGATCTGGCACCAGCCGAGCGCCAGGCGCGGATTCACCATGGGCACGATCCAGGAACCGGCTGAGGTGCCGAGCGCCAGGCCAATCAGAAACACCGCCAGGATGATCGAGAAGACATACACCGTGGAACCCAGCAGCATGCCCAGCAAGCGGGTCCATATGACCTCGGCGCCGAGCGCGGTGGCGCCCGATACCGCGATGGTGACGTAGACAGGCCAACGGCTGGCGGCGACATCCCGGGACGTGGCCGCTGCGGCTGCCGTGGACTGCGGCGATTCTTCGCCAAGCTGTGCCGGCGTATGCCCGGCCAGCCACAAACTCAGCAACGCCACCAGCAGATTGGTACCGGCGGCGACATAGGTGGCGGTGGCGGTATTATGAATCCGCAAGAGGTAGAAACCAGCCAACAGGCAGCCGAAGACCGCGCCGGCGGTGTTGCCGCCGTACAGCCATCCCCACCAGGACACGCCGCTGGGCGTCGATTGGATCCAACGCACGATGGCCGGCAGCGACGCACCCATCAGCACCGTGGGGGGCAGCATGCAGACCGCCGCGACGAACCCGCGCAGCAGCATCCCGGGCATGCCGCTTTCCGCCCCGGCAATATAGACCCGCTGGACCAGGGGCAGTCCCCACAACACCAGCAGGCCGAAGACACCAATCCCCGCTTCGAGATAAGCATAGACTCGCAGGGGGTGCTCGTTCCTGGAAACGTAACGCGGCAGACCGACGCTGCCCAGGCACAGGCCGCCCATGAATGTGGCGAGCAGCACGCCCATAGAGACAGAAGTGGACCCCACTGCCAGTTGCAGAAGCTGATACCAGACGATCTCGTAGATCAAGGCCGAACAGCCGCTCAGAGCGAAGAGCAGCAACAGCAAGGGCAGGAAACGTGAGGGCGGTTTGGTCATGGCTCAGGGCTGGCACGTCGCCGGACTTTGGTAGCGCCTAGTATACCGCGGCTCGCTGCGCTGGCGATGCCGGATGCCTTGCGCCTTGGGGCCGGTGGGGAAATCCGGCGGATGGCCACCTACGGCCGGCCAGTTCCGCCACGGCGCATCGCATCGACGCTCCACTTTCCCGCTCCCCGCGCGGCCATCGAGAGGAATGCGAAGCAGTACAATACCGCGAGTTCGCCGCCGTTCTGGATCGGCCACAATCCCCGCGGCTGATGCGCCGTGAAATAGGCGGCGGCCATCTCACCGCACGCCAGAATAGCCGCGGCGCGGGTGCAGCACCCGCACATCACCATCAGACCGAGCACTGTCTCGAGCACCGCCGCCGCACCCAGCCGGCTTGCCAGCGGTGGCGTGGCGCCATGGCCGTCGAGACCGCCGAACAGTCCAATCAGCTTCTGCAGTCCGTGGCAGCAAAACAGGAATCCGAAGACGATTCGAAACAGCGTGTAGGCAATGGACGAATACCGATCTGGAATCATACGCTCCTCAGAACATGAGCTTCAGGGCGAAGCGGAACTGGCGCTCGCCGGTGGCGCTGGTGATTTCCGTATAGCCGTTCAGCGCCTTGATGCTACCGTCGGCGTTCCTGGTCATCGACGAAACCGTGGCGCCCGGAGTGCCGAACTGCGGCGTGTTGGTCACACCGAAGGCTTCGGCGCGGAACTGGAGCTTGTAGCGTTCGGTGAGGCCGAAGGTGCGGAAGACGCTGCCATCCAGGTTGAAAAAACCGGGGCCGCGCAGGATATCGCGGCCGCTGTTGCCGAAGCGCACGTCCGTTACCGGGGCGAAGGCCAGCGGGTTGAAATAAGGTTGGCCTACGCCGTGTCCACCGAGAATCTGCACATCGGGGAGAATCTGGTCGGCGGTCTGCGTGTTGCCCGGCGAGTTCAGCGAGCTCGCGGAGGTTCCCACGGTGAACGGAGTTCCGCTGGTGCGGCTCATGATCCAGTTGGCCTGCCAGCCGCCCAGCAGCGCCGCGGCGATGCCACTCTGAGCGTACTTCTGGCCGCGCCCGAAGGGCGCGGTGTAGTTGCCGAAGAACTGAAAGTTGTGCGTGCGGTCGAAACCGGCGACGGCGCGGTTGCGTTGGAACATAGGCGCCCAGTTCCAGGTGAGGCCGGAGTCCTGGTCGTCGGCGTAATCGATGGCGCGCGACAGCGTGTACGACACGCCCAGCATCGAGGTCGCAATGCGGCGCGTGGCCTGGAGTTGCAGGCCGTTGTAGGACGCGGTGTTGAAGGGCGTGAAGTCCTTGATGTCGGAGATGCGCCCGAAGGCAGGGTACAGCGCCCGCCCGGCATTACCGCCCCCCGGTCCGGCGGCGTTGATGTTCAAAATCACGGTCTGCCGGATGGCGTGGCTGCCCACATAGGCCGCCTGCACGTTGAAACCCGCGCCGGCATCGCGCTGGATGGTGAAGTTGAAGGACTCGATGTAGCCGCGGTGGAAGGTTTGCGGGAAGGTGGTGGTGCCGACCGCGGCCGGCAGCGTGAACACGCTCTGCGTCAGGTCGGGACCGATCACATCCGGGATTCCAGTTCGCAGCGTCCCCGCCGGTGTGTAGCTGTTGAGGCCGGAGTATTGCGTGGAGATGGTGGCCGGGTAATCGTCGCGCAGGTAGCGGAAGGAGTTGGGATCGACGCTGATGCCGGCGCCGGTGCGAATCACGGTCTTTTCGTTCAGCCGGTAGGCGATGCCCAGGCGGGGGGCGAACTGGCCCTTGCCCACGTCGTATCCGCCGCGGTAGACCTTGTCGGTGTTGGGATCGTAGCGCTCGCCGGCAAAGTGGTCGCGCGTGGGCGCGCCGTAGAACTCGTAGCGGATGCCGTAGTCGATGGTCAGCTTGCGGCTGACCTGCCAACTGTCGCGCGCGTACAACCCGTAGGAGGGCATGCGCACGGTGGCGGGGTTCTCATACTGAACGTCCTTGCCCATGGAGAACGGCAGGCCGAGCAGGAAGTCGGCCCAACTGTTGTACGGGGTCGTGGATGCGCCGCCGTTGAGCGAGGTGGCGCCGCCGCTGAAGTTGAATCCGCCGCGCGGACCGTTCGAGGCCTGCGGCTGAAAGTGGTTGATGTCGTACTTGGAGTATTCGAATCCGAAGCGCAGCGAGTGGGCGGCCTTGGTCCAGGTGACGTTCCCGGTGCCGACGTATTGCGGGTCGCGGAAGAGGAACGGATTGGAGACGTTGGGATTGCCCAGATTGGAGAAGGTGTTGAAGGTGAAGCGGGGGTAACCGCCCTGCAGAGGGTCGGAGCCGTTGGTGCCGGGGATGTGCAGAACATCGAGGCCGTAGTTTTTGCCGATGTCGACGTTCTGCGCGGCCAGGCGCAGGCGGGTGTAGCCGACCGTCGCGTCAAAGAGGATGTGGGGCGAGAAGGTGTAAGTGCCGCCCACGCCCGCGCTCTGAATCAGTCCGGGGGCCCGGCCGGGCTGGCCGCCATTGGTGGCGTCGCCGCCGGCCGGCCCGAGCGAAGGGGGATCGAAGATGAGCGTCGGCGAGAAGCTGTAGCGTCCGAATACCTGGGTTTTCTCGTTGGGGACGTAATTGACTTTGAAATCGGCGTTGTCGCGCGTCAGGCTGTAGTCGCCGATGGCGAGGTAGTTGTTCGGAAAGACGCTCTGGTTGGGCTGCGGGATCAGGGCCGTCATGGCGGACGCCGCCGGGTCGATGCGCGCCGAGGGAATCATATTGTTGGGAAACGGCGTGCGCCCGGAGCCCGTGGCGGTGCCGGTGTTCGGGTCGTAGATGGTGGTGCCGGTGCCGTTGAAATCGCCGGTGCGCAATTGGGCGGCCGGGATGGTGCGCAAGGCCGACGCCGCCTGGCGGCGCAGGGTGCGCTCCCAGTCGGCGAAGAAGAAGAGCTTGTTCTTGCGGATGGGGCCTCCAAACATGGTCCCGAACTGATTGGAGAGATTCTTGGGCGGATGATTGGGGTCGCCCGTGCAGGAGTAGAGGCAGTAGAAATAGTTGCGCGCCTTGAGCTGGCTGTTGGTGTGATACTCCCAGGCGCCGCCGTGAAACTCGTTGGTGCCGGATTTGATGGTGACGTTCATGGCGGCTCCGCCGGCCATCCCCTGCTCGGCATCGAAGCTGTTGCTGACCAGGTTCACCGTTTCCACCGCCTCCACCGGAGGCAGGTAGGCTACGATGCGCGGGAGCCATGGATAGCTGATGGTGGCGCCATCGAGCCGGGTGGCGTTGCTCGACTGCGGCATGCCGTTGACTTGCGTGACCATGGAGCGCTGCGGATTACCGGCGTCGGAGTGGGCCTCGGCGGGCGGTGTGAAGCCGGGCAGGATCTTGTAGAGGATCTGGAAATTGCGGCCCTGCGAGTTGATCAGGGGAAGGTCGGTGATCTGCGAGGAGCGGATCTGATTGTTGATGTCGGCGCGGTCGGTCTGCAAGGTGACGGCGCTCGCGCTTACGATGACGCTTTCGGAGATCTGCGAGACTTGAAGCACGACGTCGACGCGCAACACCGCATTGGCACTGACCACCGCGCCCGCCAACACGCGGGTGGCGAACGATGGCGCCGAGACGGTGATGTTGTAGTCGCCGGGTTGCAGATCGTTGAAGAGGTAAAGGCCGCGCTCATCGGACACGGCCGTTTTGGCGATGCCCGTGCCGGTGTGTTTGACTTCGACTTTGACGTTGGGCACCGAGGCTCCGCTGGGGTCGGTCACGTTGCCGGTGAGCGAACCATACAGAACTTGCGCGCGCAGGGGCGACCCGCCGGCAAATAACGCGGCCAGCGCGAGGACACGAACGATTCCTGTTTGTTGCATACTTCCGCTCCAATCGGACGGGGATTGGGCTCCCGTCGCAGTTTGGTCATGTTATCAAACTCGCAAGAGCAGATCAGCGGCCCGTAGCGGCCCGTAGCGGCGGAGCCGGGAACTTTCTTCCACCGCGTGGTGTCAAACTCGAACCATGGCTCCTCTGCTCGAAGCCCGCGAATTGGCCAAGCGCTACAACGCGTTTATGGCCGTGCGCGATGTGAGTTTCGCCATCCAGCCAGGGCAAATCCTGGGTCTGCTGGGCCCCAACGGGTCTGGCAAGAGCACCATCGTGAAAATGGTGACGGGACTGCTTGACCCATCGCGCGGCGCGGTTCTGTTTAGGGGCGAGCGCATCGGGCAGGAGTTGACCGCGTTCAAACAGAGCCTGGGGTACGTGCCGGAACAGCCGGACCTCTACACGTTTCTGACCGGGTGGGAGTACCTGGACCTGGTGGCCACGCTGCGCGGGCTCGACGCCGCGCGCTTCCGCGACAAGGCCACGGCCATGCTCCAGGGTTTTACGCTCTACGGCAGCCGCGACGCGCCGATCGGTTCGTATTCCAAGGGAATGCGCCAGCGCATCGTGCTGATCTCGGCGCTAATGCACGATCCCGAGTTGTTGGTGCTCGACGAGCCGTTCTCCGGTTTGGATGTGACCAGCGCTTTGATTCTGCGGAACGTGATTGCGCGCCTGGCCGCCGAGGGCAAGGCCATTCTCTTTTCGTCGCCGGTGCTGGAGCAGGTGGACCGGCTGTGCTCGCACCTGGTGGTGCTCAAGCAGGGCGCCGTAGTGGGCGCCGGATCCATGGCGGAGATGCAGGCGGGTTTCGCCGGGCTCGGCCTGGAAGAGGGGTTCATGCAGTTGACGGAGCAGGTGGATGCCGATCGCATCGCGCAAAGTGTTGTCTCCGCAGTCCGTTCGCCGGTTCATTGAAGGGCTGGCGGGCCGCCCGTTCGGCCGCCTGGTGAAGCAGTTTCTTGCGCGCACCTTCAGCGGCAGCCAGGCTTCCGCGGATTCGGATCTGGATCTGGGCATCGGCGGCCTGCTCGGGTTGCTGGCCACGCCAGGGGCATTTACGTGCTTCCTGCTGCTCGACAAATACTCGACGTTTCTGAACTGGTATCGCGGCCGGCGCCACACCGATATCTACCTGGTTTCGCTTTCCGACAAGTACCTGTTCATCGCGCTGGCCATGGCGGTGACCGGCATTGTGACCGTGCTCAAGTGGGACAAGATCGTGCCCGATTCGCAGGACTTCCTCAACCTGGCGCCGCTGCCGGTGCGGCGCCGCACGATCCTCGCGGCCAACGCGGCGGCGATCGCGATCGCGGTGCTGGTGTTCGCCACCGACGTCAATGCCGTGCCCACATTTTTGTTTCCTCTGTTCGTGAGCGCCTCCGGCGAGACCAGTTTCGCCGACTTCCTGCGATTTGCCGGCACGCACTTCACCTGCGTCCTGATGGCCAGTTTCTTTTCGATCTGCGCGGTGTTCGCACTGCTGGGGACGTTTGCGGCCGTGCTGCCGGGCGCGGCGTTTCGCGCGATCTCTTCCTGGGTGCGCGGCGTCATGCTGCTGGGGCTGATTACCCTGCTGCTGACCGGGTTCGCCGGACCGGCCCTGGTGCGGCATCTCGAACAGGCGCCCGGCTCGCCCGTGCGCTTTCTGCCGTCGCTCTGGTTCCTGGGCCTGTACCAGAGTCTGCAACTGCGCAACAGCCCGGCGATTGACGGCCTGGCGCACAGCGCGCTGGTGGCCACCCCGGCGGTGTTCCTGCTGATGCTGGTCTCGTACGCCGGCAGCTACCGGCGGCGCTTCGCGGAGGTGCTGGAAAGCCAGCGGCGTCCCGCCGAGCAGCACCTGGCGAAGTGGATGCTGGTGGTGCTGGATTGGTTTGCGCCGCGCGCCGCCGGGTTCCCGCGCGCCTGCCATCGCTTCACGGTGCGCGCGCTTTTGCGCAGCGAACCGCATCGGCTGGCGATCTCTGTGGGGTTGGGGCTGGGCTGGCTGATGGCGTCGCAAGGATCGCCCGAGGCGGCCCCGCTGACGGCCGGATATCTGCTGGCGCTCGGCATGCGGCTGGCGTTCGACCTGCCGGCCGGCGTGCCCGCCAACTGGATGTACCGGGTGGCGCTCGACCCGCGCGCCAATGAGACGCTGCCGGCCGCGCGGCGCATCATGGTGGGTTTTTGCGCGCCGCTGGTGCTGCTGCCGGCGTTCGTGTTGGCCTGGTGGCACACGGGCCCGGCGGTGGCGGCCATCCACACGCTTTACGTTCTGGCGCTGCTGCTGTGTCTGATCGAAGTGCAGTTGGCCGGCTACCGCAAGATTCCGCTCACCTGCGCGATGCCGGGCTTTCGCGGCAATTTCCTGATGATGTGCTTTCTGCAGTTTCTCGGCTTCGAGGTATTTACGCGCGCCGGCGCCGCGACCGAACAATGGATGTTCGCCCAGCCGCTGCGGTTCCTGCTGCTTCCGGCGCTGATGTACGCGGCCTGGCGGTGGAACCGCAGCCGTATTCGCGACGCCCGCGAAGCCGGCGAGTGGGAGGAGGGCCTGACCTTCGAGAACGTGCCGCCGCGGACCGTGGAGCGGCTGAATTTATCGGAGAGCGACTGAGCACCAACCAGCCGGTATGTCCGGTCCGCCGGTGCACCGATCCATCAGCGTAGCTATGGTAAGGTGACCTGTGGAGGATCACATGGCCTTTTGTACGAACTGCGGCGCCACGGTGAATGGCGCCTTCTGCGTGCAGTGCGGAACGCCGGCGAGTGCTGCGGGGCAGCCTGGCGCGGCGCCCGCGAGTGCGCCGCCACCGGCAATGCAGGCTGCTCCCCAACCGGTTCCGGGTGCGGTTGTGCCTCGCAAGACCAGCCCCATTGTTTGGGTGCTGGTTGGCGTATTGGGCCTGTTTGTACTTCTCGGCGTGGCGGCGGTAGGGACGCTGCGGTACTTCGTACACAAAGCGGGGATCGACCCGGAACTCATGCAGCGCAATCCGGGCCTGGCCGTGAGCAAGATGATCGCGGCGGCGAATCCGGATGTGGAAGTGTTGAGCACGGACGATTCCGCGGGCAAGATCACGGTTCGGGACCGCAAAACCGGCAAAGTGGTCTCCATGACCTTCGATGACGCCAAGAACGGAAAGTTCAGTTTCCAGGCCACCGGAGACGACGGCAAGACGGCGCGCGTGGAGATTGGCGCCGGCTCAGGCAAACTGCCGTCGTGGGTTCCCGCTTATCCGGGCGCGGAGGCAAAGGGCACGTTCTCCATCAAGGGAGACGATGGGAACGGGCAGGGCGAGGGCGGAAGTTTCTCATTCACCACGCCGGATTCCCCCGCCAAGGTAAAGGCTTTCTACGAAGACAAGTGTAAACAGGCGGGGATGAAGGTCAACTTGACCCTTAACTCCGACCAGGGCGGCATGATGGTGGCGACTGACGAAGACGAGCGCCATACGCTGACCGTGAACGTAGCCGGCGGTTCCAACGAAACCACGGTTTCGGTGATTTACGGAGCGAAAAGGTAAATAGCCGCCGGGTCCCGCGCGGCGCAGCGGCCGCGATTGCTTCAACTCGATCCGCAGACGCTTTGGTTTCCTCCCGCTGGTCAGCCGCCTTATTGAAGTTTTGCCTTCCAGCCTGCAACCCCGAACACCGGAGGGAATCGAGAAACAGCCGGAAGTCAGCGCGAGAAAATCGACGGCCCATGTCGGCGCGCTCTTCGGCACAAAAATGCCGGAGAACTTCAGCCCGTACAAGCGGCTGTAGTCCTTCACTGGCTGGTGCGCTTGTACCTACGCCTCAGGTCCCTTCCTCGATGCCCGCAAATCAATCCCCAGCGCCTGGCACTTCTTGTAAAGATGGCTCCGCTCGAGCCCCAGCGCCTTCGCCGTATCCGTCATCCTGCCCTGGCGCTTGAGCTCGGCTAGAATCTGCTCGCGCTCGAAGCTGTCGGTGCGCTGCGCCAGGGTCCCGCTGAACTGCACGCCCGCCCGTTCTGGCGGCGCGCTCTCGCCGGGGGGCAAAGCCAAACGTACAGCGGCCACGTCCACTGGCCCATCGGCTAACAGGAGCAGCCGTTCGACGACGTTGCGCAGCTCCCGCACATTCCCGGGCCATGGGTATCGCTGCAATTCCTGAATCGCCGCCGGTTCAAACGGCTTCGGCTTCCATCCGTTCAACTCCGCCACCTGGCCCGCGAAGTGCGTCACCAGCGCCGGAATGTCGTCGAACCGTTCGCGCAGGGGCGGCAGCACCAGCGGGAAGACGTAAATCCGATGGTAGAGATCCTGCCGGAACACCCCCCTCTTCACCAGTTCGTCCAGATTGCGGTGAGTCGCTACCAGCACCCGGACGTCCACCGGAACCGGCCGGTCGCCGCCCACGCGCTCGACTTGCCGTTCTTCGAGAACGCGCAGCAGCTTGGCCTGCATCACCAGCGGCATGTCGCCAATCTCGTCCAGGAACAGCGTGCCTTTGTGGGCCTGCTCGAACTTGCCGAGGTGGCGCGTAGCGGCGCCCGTGAACGAGCCTTTTTCGTGGCCGAACAGCTCGGATTCAATCAGTTCGCCCGGCACCGCGGCGCAGTTGAGAGTGACGAACGGCCCGGCGCGCCGCCCGCTGCGTTCGTGCAGGGCGCGCGCGATCAACTCCTTGCCGGTGCCGGTCTCGCCCAGAATGCAGACGCGGGCTTCGCTGGCCGCCACGCGATCCACCTGCGCCATGACACGCCGCATGGCCTCTCCGGAATGCACGATCTCGTGCTTGCCCACGCGCTGCCGCAGCTCGCGATTCTCGTCTTCCAGGCGTTTGAGCTTGAGCACGTTGTCGACGGTCAGCAGCAGCTTATCGGTGGACAGCGGCTTTTCCAGGAAATCGGCGGCGCCCAGCCTGGTGGCGCGCACCGCCATTTCGATGTTGGCCTGCCCGGAGATCATCACTACCGGCAGCGCGATCCCCAGGTTGCGCAATTCCTCCAGCAGCGTGAGCCCGTCCTTGCCCGGCATCACCACATCGGACAGCATCACGTCGAACGACTGCGACTTCACCAGCTCCAGCGCGCGGCCGGCATTGTCGCAGACCGTGGCTTCATGGCCGGCCAGGCGGAAGGCCCGCGCCAGCGAGGCCAGCGTGTTTGCGTCGTCATCGACGATCAGGAGGTGTGCCACGTTACTACCCTAACTCGATCCGAAACGTCGCGCCTTTGCCAGGCTCGCTCTCCACGGAGATGCGCCCCTGGTGGTCGCTGATCACCGATTGCACGATCGCCAGGCCCAGCCCCGTGCCATGGGTTTTGGTGGTGTAGTACGGCGTGAACAGGCGCGCGCACTCCTCGGGCGTCAGTCCCTGGCCGGTGTCGGAGACTTCCACGCGCAGCCCGGTCCCCAGCACCGTGGTACGCAGCGTGAGCGCGCCGCCCTGAGGCATGGCATCGATGGCGTTGAGGATCAGGTTACGCAGCACCCGGGTCATCTGTTCGGGGTCGGCCTGCACGGGCCGGAGCTGCGGGTCCAACTCCGTCCGGGGGGCGATCCGCGCCTGTGCCAACTGCGGCTCGAACAGCTTCACGGTCTCGCTCAGCAAGCGATTGAAATCCACCGGCTGCATTTCCGGCGCCGGCATTTTGGCGAAATCGCTGAACCGCGCAATAATCTGTTTGAGCTTTCCGAGTTCGGCCAGCAGCGTGGCCGTGCCTTCGCGGAAGACCTCGTCGAATTGATCGGGATAACCCTGGCGCGCCCGCTGCATGTTTTCGATCGTGATCTGCAGCGGAAACAGCGGGTTTTTCAGCTCGTGCGCCAGGCGCCGCGCCAGTTCGCGCCAGGCGGCCACCCGTTCGGCCTGCACCAGGCGTTCGCGCTGCGCCACCAGTTCGTGCGTCATGCGGTTGAAGGCGCGGGCCAACTGGCCGATCTCGCCGGCAGTGGAGACCTCCACCGTGGCGCCCCAATTGCCCGCCGCCACGCGGCCCGCGCTTTCGGCGAGTTGGCGCACCGGGCGTGTGACCCGGGCCGTGGCCCACCAGCTCAGCGCGATCCCCAGCACGATGCCCGCCGCCGCCACCCAAATCCCGGTTTCGAGCAGAGACGCTTCCAGTTCCACCAGTTCGCGCCGGGAACTCGCGAACAGCAGCACCCCCATCAGATTGTTCTCGTACCCCATCAAGGGCAGCGCGTGCAGGGTCTCGGCGTCCACGCCGCTGCCCAGCGTGCCCGCCGCCTCGCGCTGTTCCTTCCGCACCTGTTCGATCAGCGGTTTGAGTGCCGCGGCCTGGGCCACCGGACCCGCGGCATCGATCGTCTCGGCGGGCGAGAACTGCGGCTCCAGGTTGCGGTACAGCAGCACCCGCATGCCCTTGGGAAGCAGCAGGGTCCCCAGAAACTCGCGATCCAGTTCCTGGCCGCCGGCGACATACAGCTTGCGGTCGCCGGCGTGGGTCTCGCTCACGGCCAGCAGCGCCAGCGTCACGCTCGTGGGCAGCTCTTCCCGCTTCAGGAAGGCTCCGCGAGTTTTCCAATCGCCAACGCCCGGGAGCCAGTCCTCCGGGAATCCGAATCGCGCGTGGTACTGGGCCGAGGACACGATGCTGCCGTTGCCCGCCACCAGTTCCAGCAGATCCAGCCCGTGCGCTGCCGCCAGTTTCGCGGCTTCGTCCACGTAAGGAGCGTAGTCGCCCGCGATGGCGATGTTGACCGCCGTATCCGAATGCGCGATGCCATCCACCGCGCGAGCGATTTCTTTGCCGCGGCGCGCGAACTCGCTCCGGAACTGGGCCACCAGCGCCTGCACGCGCTGTCTCTCCACGTTTTCGAAGGCCTCGCGGGTGCGGCTGGTGACGAGCAACTCCACCACTGCGACCGCCGCCACCACGGCCACGGTGAACATCAGCATCAGACGCGTGCGCAGAGTCATGGCCGCCCGCCTTCCCCGGCAAGCCACAGGCTGTCGAAATGCCATTCCCCCAACGGCGTGATGCCGGGCCCGCCCTTCACGCGCAGGCTGACCCCATAGACGTCCGGCAAATGGATCAGCGGCACCACACGGAATCCCTGAAGCAGCGCGCGTTCGGCCGCCTGTAGCGCCTCAACTGAATCTGCGCGCGGCGGCTCGGACAGGCCGAGCGCCGCGGCCAGCCCGGCCAGCGCCCGCACCGGGTCCGCGGAACCGACTCGCACTTCCACCAGCCGCACATCCGCATTGGCCGTTTGCGGAATTAACGCAACGTTGAGGCCCACATAGCGGGCGTTGAGCGCGATGCGTTCCGCGATCGGCCGGGCGGCCGCGTCCTCCACCTCGAGCGACAGCGTCCGTAGCCCCGCCGGCAGCCCCGCGAGCAGCGCGCGGGCTCTGGCGGGGTCGGCTGCCGTAGGGAACAGAAACGCGTAGCCGGACAGCCACTGCGGCAACAGCGCGGCCGACACCTCGCCCTGCCGCTGCATGAGCACGCTGTGGATGGCCGGCCGGTCCACTGCCAGCGCCAGCGCTTCGCGAATCCGCGCGTCTTCGACGCGCGCGGCGAACACCAGCGCGATCACGCGCACCGGCGCCGAAGACCAGACTCTGCGCCCCGCCGACTGGCGCAGCAACTCGCTGGGACCAAGTTCCACGATGTCCGCCCTGCCCAGTTCCAGATCGATGGACTGGTCATGCAGGGGTTTGCCCATCTGGATATCGATGGAATCGAGATAGGGACGTCCGCCGGCCGGGTTCTCGTTGGCTTCGTAGACTGTGTGCCGCCCGCCCTCCCATCGGGCGATATTGAACGCCGTTGCCAGGTCCGGCATCCCGTGCCCGGTCACCGGCGGATCGGGAGCCTCGATGGCCGCCCGCATCTCGACGCGCAGGGTGCCGCCGTAGCGAGGCCGGGTAGCGGCGTGCACCAGGCACGAGGCGGCGAGGCTGGTGCCGGCTGAAAACCAATACAGCCAGCAATGGCCGTGCCCCCTACCCGCCACAATTCACCGTGACCAGGTACGCCACATAGCGTCCGGTCTCCCCATCCCTCGCTACGGCCAGGGCGGAACCTGCGCCCGAAGGCCAAAGCGCCGTGACCGGTCCGGCAAAATCCACCGGCGATGTCAGCGGCGCCGGCACGCGGTTGGCCACGGCGTAGGCTCGAATCGCATCTGCCTCGCGCCCGTCTCCAGCCTTGGTCGCCAGCACCTGCGATCCACCTCCGCAGCGGGCCTCGGTGGCGGCAATGTCGCTTCCCCAGGGCGCCACCGCGCCCACCGGGTCGAAGTTCGCGTCGAAAATCTGCGTGCGCCCATCCAGCATCGCCAGCAGCCACAAGGGACGGCCCTGGTCTTCCACCGCCGCGGCCGAAAAAAAAGGCGCCACGGTCTTGCGCACGCCGGTCTGGGTGACCACGTGTCCGTCGAAGTAGTTGCGCGCCGGCGCGAACGCCGCCAGCATCAAGGCGCGGCTGCCGGATTCCAGCACCCACGGCTCATCGCTGGCCCGGCAATCCATCGACAGTGCCGGTTCCACGCTGCCGCTGCAAGCCATTCCTGGCACGTAGACCTGAAAGCTCGAGCCGTTCAAACGCAGATGCCCCCGCATGTCGCGCGGCCACGGCTTCAGAGGCGTCAAGGGCAGCGACTGGCGGGGTTCCCACCTCCCGTTCACGCGTCCGTACAGGGCCACCTGGGCGGGCGACAGCACCAGCAGACCGGCGCCGGGGAAGACTGCGTCGAGAATCGGTTCGGCCTGCTCGAAGACCAGCTTCTTCTCCAGCGTGACGCCCTGCGCACCGCCCACTGCCGGGGTGCTTTCGACGCGTGCCCAGGCAGCGATCCATACCTGCCGGTCTTCCCCCTTGCGGGCCTCCTCCACCATCAGGTACTGAGCCTGATTTTCGGAGAGCGTCAGGTGCAATTCGGCGACCGGCGCCACCTCCGTGACGCGGTTGCCGGCATCCCTCACCGCCGATTCGAACGCGCTTCGCGCCTGGCTGAAAGCGGCTGAGCCAAGGGACGAAACATTGCGCCATGCCACCGAAACCGGCTCGCCCCGGCCGGCAAAGCTTGCGGTCTTGCGGGCCAGTTCGCGCACTGCGCCACTCAGGTCGTCAGCGGCTCGGGCGCCGGGCGCTAGGAAGAACAGGAGCGCGACCCAAGCCGCGTGCCACCCCTTCACGGCTGCGATCATAGCACATTGCGGTTCGGCGACCCGGTTACCGCCCCCATCCGGATCAAACGCAGCAGGCCGCGCAGGCAGCCCCGCGCCACGTAATAAGAAATCGGAAAAGTGAGGGCAATCATCAGAGCACAACCGAGGAGATTCTCCATGATGTTTCTGCTTGCAGGAGGCGTACCACGGGGCAAACTGGTGGATCTACGTGATTTCTGCGATGCCTCTCGTGTCAGGAAATCTACGTGTGGAGGAACCGACACGCGCGGGCTTCGGCTGTCGCATCACGGACGGGACAGGACCTCTTGAACGGTCACAATTGGCTTCTTCGGGTCGTACAGCAGCGAAGATCCGACCTGCACCACGCGCTTCCTCCCTTCCGGATTCAGGCTGATTGGAGCAAGTCGACGAAGTTGGAAGCCGGCGCGAACCAGGCTGAGCTCCACGGCCTTCTCGCAAACGGATAGTACATCGGCGCCAGTCCAAACCGCATTCCAGGCTACCGAGTCCAAATCCGGATTCTCGTTTCCCTGTCTGTTGTCAATGGCGAAACCAAAATCATTCCAGGTCGTCGTGAGTTTTGCCATAATCCGCGCGTCGATGATCTTCTTGGGGTAATACCGGATCGTGAACGACCGGCACCGACGGTCCACGGTCCCGTCAGAGCGCACCGCCACAATCTGTAGACTCTCAAGTGCTTCGTTTGCCTTGAGCCGCTCCTTGACTTCGTCCGAACCGAGTTGGTCCACCGTGGCCGGGAAACCCCACTGGGTCAGCAACGCTATGAGGTCGCCGGATCGCCGCTTCAGCTCGGACTCGGTACGTTGGGCTCTCTCCTTCGTCTGCGCGGCGAACTTCTCCGCCGCAGTCCGTGCCTGTCGCTGCCAGTACCAGCCCGCAAGGCCGATCGCAAACAGGAAGAGCGATGCCGCGATTACCGTGGCAATGCGACGGCGACGGGCGGCCCATGCGTGATTGGTGGAGAGAATCGGCGCGATGAACCGGTCGTGAGTCAGCTCGATCCACTCGGCGCCGGCGCGGCGCTCCAGTTGAACGACGCGCTCCTCGGCAATGACGCGAACGACATCCTTAGTGAGCCCGACGGAGTCCACCTCGCCGAGGTAGACGTAGCCCCGGGTGCCGGCCTTCGTGATCAAACTCGTACTGAACCAACCGCGAAGCCTCGCTTCCACTCCCTGGCGCTTCCGTACCGTGGTGTATACGCGCCGTAGCACCGGCACTCGCTGGCGATGGTACTTCGAGGCCTTCACGACGGTCGCATTGTAGTAATCGGAAAGCGCCTGACTGACATTGGCGTACCTCGAGACGTGCGCGCGCGTGACGGAAATAACTCCTTCCGGCAGGTTGGCCGTCAGGTTCCTGCATACCACCTGGAGCTGCATCGGTTCTATGAATTCTCCCGGGACTTCAACGACATCCTTTCCAAGCTCGATTCGCTCCTTGCTGAGCTCGGCGAGAAGATCGTTGACCACTTCAGGCGACTCGAATGTCCGGCCGGCACTGGCAAGGGGCCCTTCGATCGCTTGGCGTGACTGGTCGAGCCGGAGGCGCTCCAACCGGTATCGAAAGCGAAGTCCTCCAGGGGCCAGGTCCGAGAATGGATCCAGGCTTGCAACATAATCCTCACGGATGACCAGAAGGACATGGACGTTCTTGTTCGTGCGAAGCAACTCTCCAATCTGAAGAAAGAAGGGTTTCCGGTCGGTCCACCGATCTGGGTGAGCGGTGAAGAACTCCTCAAACTGGTCGAGGATCAGACAATAAGAGGACTCGCCGTTCAGTTGGCCAAAGTATGCAGCAAGCGACATCCGGGCGATATCCTGGGGATTCGTCCCCTCCGCAGCCAGCAGGGACAGGGCCTGAAAAGCGTGAACGTTGAATCCGGGCAGCGCTGTAAGGCTCCGGTCTTGAGCCAGTTCGCCGCCGACCCTCGTGACCAGAGCGGTATACCCTTCCAGCCGGAGAATCGGCAAAAGCTTGGCGTTCACGAGCGATGTCTTGCCAGCGCCAGAGCGGGCATATAACAGCAGCATCGGGTAGGAAAGGACCAAGTCCCGCAGGTTGGCTACTTCCTGATCGCGACCGAAAAAGATGGCCGATTCATTGGGCCGGAAGGGGCGCGGTCCCGGGAAGACGTTTCTCAATTCCAGTTTTGCCGGGGCGGAGGCTGGGCTCATTCTCCACCACTCTGCCACTTGGAGCGGAGTTGTTCACAGAACTCCGCCGCGGTACCCCAAATGACGTTGATATCCAGCGTCCACTTGAAGTAACTTTCCAAGTACTCCAATAACTCTTTCGAACTTCTGCCTGCATATTGTACAGCGACGTGAATCTGCCGGCCGTTTGGCTGAATAGTATTTACGAGGCCGCGCAGAATCACTCTGAAGTTCAAGTCGTTCAGGCCGTACCCGACAAACAGGAGCGTCGTTGTTTTGATTGCCCTTCGGATGCGGGGCGGCAGGATTGTTTTCAGTGTTGGGTCGAGTCGGGTTGCCCCCAGATCCTGGGACATATTCACCATGAAGTCCAGGTAATCGTCTTCGGTGGCGACCATGGAGAGCGGATAACCGGCATGCCCATGCAAATGGAACACTACCGGAGAGGAAGGTGTCGGATCATAATGGCCATCGAACGCGGAATCGTGTACACGGAGATCCTCGGTCCACCGCGCAAACTCGCGCCTGACCTCACCTCGGCCGTCGATCTTCTGTTTGAGGGCTCGAACAAGGAAGTCGTCGTAGTTAGTGGTGAGATAAACCGGAAGCTGAAGATCGGCCAGGACTCGGTGAGGGTCGTCTTCATTCGTTAAGGGTGGTGGCTGTGCGCTATTGATGAGCTTGGCGATTCGCAGCTTCGGCCAAGCCGCGTCCTGCTTGGTAACCGCCAGAAACTGCGTTACGCGGGCCAGGTCCGATCGGTCCTCCAGCGGACAAATTGTGCCGTGCCGTTCCTCGTCGGCGATCAACATCTGCGCGAGTTCCGCTCCGAGAGGGAGATACGGATAAGCTGTTCCGGCTCCAATGAAGGGTGTGCAATAGCCATCCCTAATTTTAGTGATAAGAGTTCGCCAATCGTTCTCGGTGATCATCCGAACCTTCGAACCGTAGTAGCTTGTGAGCCTACCACGTTATCAAACTGTGCGGTGATGGCTGAATCGGACTGCTTGGAAGCCCAACCTCACTGCCGCAGCGCCTGCACCGCGAAGTCGCCATCTCCAGCGTTTTGCGGTCCAATACCCTGCACACTCTCGAAATCCGTCGGGTGCAGACGCCGCACCACCTGGTCCTTGATCAGGCTTTGGTACTGCGCGGCCACATAGCGGTCTTTCCGAATACACATGCGCGTCAACGTGTACTGCGAAGTCTTGCTTTCCCACGGCATGGCTTCAATCCGCCAGCACGGCGCGCCATCGATGGCTTCCAGCTGGTAGTCGTACTGATTGACGTCGCGCTCTTCCATATCCTCGAGCACTTGACAGATTTCGATGGTGTGTCACAATTGACACGCGTGGGAAGCTGGACGCAACCGTATCGCGGTAGGAAAATGGGTGCTCCGGATGCGCAGACTCGCCATACTGGAACCGCTGCTGGTGTTCGGCCTGATCGTCGCCTACATCTGGGAGGTGCGTGCGGCACACCCGAACTGGTGGATCGCCATCCCGGCGCTGATGTTTCTGTCGCACTGGGTGCACCACGAAAGCCCCCGCGCGCTCGGTTTCGACCTGCCTAACCTGAAGGACGGCCTCAGGCAACTGGCGCCGGCGCTGGTTTTGATCGCGCTTCTGCTGGTGTCCACCGGCGTCCTGATGCGCACGCTCCGCCAGACCGGTTTCGACGGAGCGCTCCTGGCGTTGGCCGCCTACCTTCCCTGGGGCCTGGCCCAGCAGTATGCGCTCAACGGATACTTCCTGGGGCGCTTCGACGCGGTGCTGTCCACCCGCGCCTCGTCTCTCGCTGCCGCAGTGCTCTTTTCCGCGGCGCACGCACCCAACCCGTTCCTCATGGCCGTCGGGTTTCCCTTAGGTTGGTGTGCCACGCTTCTTTACCGCCAAACCCGCAACTTATACCTTCTCGGAATCGCGCACGCGGAAGTTGGCCTGCTGCTCTTCCTGGTGGCGCCGGACTCGGTCAGCCGGCATATGCGAGTCGGTCCAGGCTGGTTCCGGCCCTTACCGTGAGCGCTGCGCGACGCGGACAAGTTGGCCGTGTCAGTTGGCCAGCGGGTCGGGGCGAAGTTGGAAATGCAGCACCTTGCTGGTGGTGCCTTTGCCTCCTTCCATGTGGAAGACCGTTCGCGTCGCGTAGGTGGACCACAGGCCCTTGCCTTTCCAGCCGGTCTTCGGGTTGTCGATGCGGCCATCCAAGCCTTTGGCGAAGAAGCCGATGGGGTACGGCACGCGCAGGGCCACCCACTTGCCGTTCACCAGCGCCATCAGCGCGTCTTCTCCGTTGCCGGTGGCGATCGGCACGTTGGCACCTAACCCGAAGGTGTCGAACTGATCGACCCAGTCGTAATAGCTGGCCTCGGCGCTGCCGGAGTCGGTGAGGCCCTGGAACTGCGGCGCCGGGAACGGATAGAGGCTCCAGCCCTCCGGGCAGTGCTGGCCGGTTGCCGTCGGGCCGTTCAGCACCTTGCACTTGCGACGGTCGAAGCTGGCGAAGTGCCCGCTGGCGAGCACCGTCCAGACCACGCCGTTGCGGTCGATATCCAGCCCGCGCGGTGAAAAGCCTTGCACCTTCGCGGCCGGATTGTTCCAGGGCAACTCGTAGACTTCCGCCAGCGCGGTCTCCGGAGGACGGGTCCCCGGATTGATGCGGACGACGCGCCCTGGGAAGCCCAGGATCGAGCCCCAAATGGAACCATCGGCCGGACTCACCGTGACACCGTAGAAGGCGCCCGAGATCCGTTTGTCCTTGGTGGGATCCACCGGTTGGTTCGGTTCCACATAGTCGTCGCGCTTGCCGTTGCCGTTGGTGTCAAGAACCAGCGCGGTCCATCCCTGCGACTTCTGCTCGTCGTGCGTTTCGTCGAACATTCTGGTGTTCAGCCAGCCGACCACGTCGCCGCCTCCGCCGCTGCTGGTCCACAACGTGTGGTTGGCATCCTCGGCGAATTGCAGGTGGTGCGTGCCGAAACAGGTGTCGATGAGGGTCACCTGCTTCGTCTTCGGGTCGTACATGGCCAGTTGGCGGCCGCTCCGGTTCACGGGAAACAGCTTCGCGGAGGGATGGCTCGACCCCTCCTTGCAGAAGGCCGGGTTGTCGGGATTGCGAATGACGGACGTGAACCAGACCCGGCCCTTTTCGTCGAACATCGGGTTGTGCATGTTGGCCTGGCTGTCCCAGATGGCTTCGTCGCCCCAGTAGGGCGACGGCTGCAGCGGCTTTCCTGGACGGGAAGTTTGCGGATCGCGGACCAGCATCTTCACCTGGCTCGTGGTATGGTGGACCGGGTCCAGGACGGGGATGTTGTCGGTGCTGAGTTCGGGGGCGCCGTAGAGCAGCCCATTGGCATTGACCGTGGGATTGCGCTTGTCGGTGGCGATCTCGTCGTGGAGGTAGGCTTTGGGGCCGGCCCAATCCCATTCGGTGATGACCACGTTCCGCTCCACGCCCTGGGGCCGCGGCGGCGCCGGCGGGACCTCACCTCCGGCGATTCGGCTGGTCCAGTCGGCGAACTGAGCGAGCGCGCGGTCCTTGCCGAGCTGGCCGATGCCGCCCATCATGCCGCCACCGGCCTGCCCTGACTGGATGCGCCGTTCCCACGCCTTTGCCGGCGAATCGAAATTGCCCAGCGCTTTGGAAATTTCGCGGGTGGCCTTGTTGCCGAGTTGATGGCACGACCAGCAACTATCGGTCTTGATCATTTCCAGCCACTGCGCCTGGCTCTTCATGTTCGGCGAAATGCCGTTGCCCTGAGGACCGGTGCCGGGGAATTCGCTTTTGTCCGGTACGTGGAGCAGGGAATACCAGAAGCTGGCGGGATAGTAGTCCGCGGCGGCGCGCGGGTTCGGCGCCGGCACGGCGGTGAGGTTGACGATCTTGCCAGGCTTGGACACCACCTTCGCCGAATCCACCAGTCCATAGCCGCGCACCCAGAGGCTATAGCTGGCGGATGGAAGGTCGGGGAGCACGTAACGTCCGGATTCGTCGGTGACTACGATCCTGGCGAATTTGGTGGGCAGGTCGGTGGTTTCCGCGATCACCCAGACGCCTGCTTCCGGGCCTTTGTGGCCAGTAACTACGCCGCCTATGTCGTCGCTGTCGATGTGAACGGCGGCGGCGCCTTGTTGCCCGCGTAGTCCGCCTGGCGAGGCGGCAACGTATGCCGCGAGTGCCGCAGCCGCGATGCGTATGTAAAGGGACAATCGTAGGATCTTCATGCCGTCATGCCTTTCTTGACGGCATAGTATATACCCTGCGAGTTCCGAGTGGCGTAGGCCTCGCCGCCTGCGCGGGGGAACCTGAACCAGTTCACGCAATCGGCGCGATCGAATGCGTGAACCGAGGTTCGGCCGCGGGGAAAGGGGCGGCAGGCCCGGAGGCCCTGCCCCACTTCATTGCGCTACATGGCTTTCTTCGCGGTAAACTCCACCGGTTGGCCCCCGCCCTGGCCGCCTTCCATGGTGCGGGTGAACTTAATGGTGTCGCCGGAAACCTTACCCTTATAAGTCTGTTTGATCGTGTTGTCGCCGAACGTGCGAACCACCACGAATGAGATGTTGTCGCCGTCGACCTTACCGTCGGTCAACTCGACATCGCCGCCCCGGCCGCCGCTCAGCGTGCCCGTCAGCTTGGCACCATCGGCCTTGAAGACAAAGGTGTTGGTTTGCATGTTACCGCTGCGTCCCGGGACCTCGGCGGTCCACTTCCCCGTGACGTCGGCGGCAAACGCCGCGAATGCGAAGAGGCCCAGCAGGGCGCTCAGAAAGAGTGTTTTCATGCAGGTAATGATGGTTTTCCAGGGGCGGAAAGTTACAGCCCCTTCGATTGCAGGAAGACCAGCAGGTCCACCACACGGCAGGAATAGCCCCACTCGTTGTCATACCACGCGACCACCTTGGCCAGGTTGCCGTCGAGCACCTTGGTCAACTCCGCGTCCACGATGGAGCTGTTCGGGTTGCGCAGCATATCCGTGGAAACCACCGGATCCGTCGTGTAGCCCAGGATGCCCTTCAACTCGCCCTCGGACGCGGCCTTTAACGCCGCATTGACTTCCGCCGAGGTGGCCGGCTTGTTGAGGATGGCCACGAAATCCACCACCGAAACATCGGGCGTGGGAACCCGCATCGAGTAGCCATCCAGTTTGCCCTTCAAATGCGGCAGCACCAAGCCGATGGCTTTGGCTGCGCCCGTGGTGGTCGGAATCATGTTCAGCGCAGCGGCGCGGGCGCGGCGCAGGTCTTTGTGGGGAAAATCCAGGACGTTCTGGTCGTTGGTGTAGCTGTGGATGGTGGTCATCTGACCCTTCTGCACGCCGAAAGCCTCGTCCAGAACTTTCACGACCGGGGCCAGACAGTTGGTGGTGCAGGATGCGTTGGAGATAATCCTGTGCCTGGCGGGATCGTATGCCGCGTTGTTCACGCCCAAGACCAGTGTGACATCCTCGTTCTTGGCGGGCGCCGAGATGACGACCTTCTTTACGGGTCCGCGCAGGTGCTTGGAGGCGTCCTTGGCATCGGTGAAGCGGCCGGTGGATTCGATCACGATCTCCGCGCCCACCGAGTTCCAATCCAGTTCCGCCGGATCCTTGGAGGCGAACACCCTGATGGTCTTGTTGCCGACGGTGATGGAGTGATCGTCGTGCGTGATGGTTTCCGGCAAGGGTCCGAGCACGGAGTCGTATTTCAGAAGGTGAGCCAGCGTCTTCGTATCAGTAAGATCATTGACCGCTACAAATTCCACGTCGGTCCGGTGCATACCTGCCCGAACGACATTCCGGCCGATGCGGCCGAAGCCATTAATGCCGACTTTAACTGCCATGGTTTCTCCTGTTTTGAGATGAGGGATTGAGTTACAGAACAGGATATCAGGACGCAGGTATCGGGAGCAACTTGGGAAGCGGAGGAGGGAGTCTGAAATACGGATGGCGGTGGCCGGATGCCGGTTGGCGGCGGTTCGCATGCGAGACTGCTGGTCAAGTCCCCCGCTGCGCCCAATCCGGTCCGACACGGAACAATTAGGGTCGGTGCTTGGAGTCCGCTTCGAAATGCAGCCTTGTCCCCCACACCGCCCCGCGCCGGATCCATTCTCTCAAAGTCGCAATCTCCCTGGCGGGCAACTTTTGGCCGGGAGGCATCTGAACCTCCCCTTCGTGCCGCAAGACGTCGATCATCACGCTGCGTTCCGGCACCCCGGGCACAATCGCCGGACCGCGGCTGCCTCCGTTCAGCAGGCTGTCGCGGTCCATGAACGAGACGCCGGCGTTCTTGAGTTGCTGGTTGTGGCAGCCAAGGCAGCGCTTCGTCAAAATGGGCGCTACCCGCTTGTCGAAGAATTGTGCGGCGCGGTCGGGACGGTCCGCGGCCTGAACTGAGATGGCAACGGCAGCCACGCTGCATAGCCACAGCAGCCGGCTCACCTGGCTTTCATGCCGACGCCGAACTGATTGCCGGCGCGCACCACTTTGCCGTTGGCAATCGCCATGTCCAGCAGCTTTTCGCTCTGCACTTCGCGGCCGGTCTCGTCCCGCAAAGCGGCCACGATCTTCTTGGTCGCCACGTCGATGATCTCTCCCGTGGACGAGTAGACGAAGAGGCCATCCATGCTGACGCTGAGCCAGCCGACGCAATCGCGCGCCTTGATGCTGGTGACCTGCTTGGGCGGCACCACCGTGGAATCGAATACATGGATGGCTTCGTTGGCGCAATCGGCCACCCAGAGCTCCTTTTCGTCCGGTGTGAAAGCGATGCCGTGACTGGGGCAGCCGTGGCGCTTCACGGGCCCTTGCTTGTAGCCTTCCACTTCCACGCGGTAGAGCTTCTTGCCGGTGAGCAGGTCGCCGACCTCGAAGCCCAGCAGGCCATTCACGTTGACGAATACCCTCGTATTGGCGCCGTTCACCGTGAACGGGCGGATCACGTTCTCGAACGGCCCTACCGTACTCGCGACCTTGTGCGTTTTCGGGTCCGCCACCGAAAGCACCTTCGACTTCAAACCTGCCAGGTAGACATGCGCGCCATCGGCGGAGTAGATGGTGTTGTGCGAGCCGGAGTTGGTTTCGATATCGCCGATAACGTCGCCATTGGCGGCGTTGACCACGTGCCACTTGGGCCCTTCCAGTTGCGGCACGTACAGGATTTTCCCGTCGGGCGAAATGGCCAGGCGGTCGCAGCCGCCTTCATAGGTCTTATCCCACACTCGCTTGCCACTTACGGCATCGATGGCGATCATGCGATTCAGCGAGGTCACGTACACCCTGCCGGTCCTGGCGCTGGCTGCGATTCCTTTGACGTTCTCGGGCTCCTTACCCGCCGGCACATCCCACGTGGGGATCCGGCGGACGAATTTGTAGCCGTTATCGATGTCGAAGACCAGGATGCCAACGCCGCCGTACTGCACGTAGTTGCGGGTTCCAGGGCTGGCCACGTAAAGCAGGTGTTGCTCCGCAGCCGCGGGCATCCGGACCGTGGAAGTAGAGATAGCCAACGTAGCTACCACCAGCAAAAGTTTCAGCTTGGGAATCATACCCGGCGTGCCCTCCATTCTTTAGAGCATAGACATGATACTCCAACCGCAACAGCGGCGGCTGTTCCGTCACGTGCGATGGTCAGCGAGCTCGCCAGGCACAATGCTTCAACGCAACACCGGCCACCGGGCACTGACCACCGGCCACCATCCCCGTCGGCCGCGGAAGTCATACCCCGTTCAATCCGGCGCCGCGGAGGCCCAACTGGCTTCTGCCTTCTTGCGCCACAGCCTGTTTGGTCCCGGCGATGCCGGGTTAAGGTTTAAGATAGATGCCGTGGAGAGGGACGAGTTTCAAGCCCTGGAGGAGACCTTTCAGACGGAGGGGTCGGAGGCCGTCTTCGACCGCCTGATCCGCCGAGCCCGCGGAGAGAAAGACCATCGCCTGCTGTTCGCGGTGCGCCTCATGGCTTGCCGCCACCGGCTGGGACTCCCGCTGCTGGAGACGGAGCCGGTGGTCGACGTCGGCAGTGAGCAGCGGCCGGCATACGAAGCGGCCTTCCGGGAAGCGGTGCGCGAGGCGGGAGAGTTGTGTCTTGCCGGCGGCGATATTGTCGGTGCCTGGCCGTATTTTCAAGCCATCGGCGAGCGGGAAGCGATGGCCGCCGCCATCGAAACAGTCAGCGGCGGAGACCACCTCGATCGCGTCATCGAGATCGCCTACCAGGAAGGCGTGAATCCGCGCAAGGGGTTCGAGCTCATCCTGGAGCACCACGGAGTCTGCCGCGCGATTTCCTGGTTCCCGTCCAATCGGGACTACGGCAGCCGGCAAGCCTGCCTCCGCCTTTTGGTTCGCACCCTGTATGGCGAACTGGCCCGCAACTTGAAAGAGACGATCGCCGCGACGGAAGGCGCCTCGCCCGAAACCGATGGCGTGGCGCAGTTGATCGCCGGCCGCGCCTGGCTGTTTGAAGGGAGCAGTTACTACGTGGACAGCACTCACCTGGCATCGGTCCTGGGGTTCGCGCCGGAACTGCAGGATCGGGAGTCGCTGCGAATGGCCTGGGAGATGGCGAACTATGGCGACCACCTGGCGCCTATGTTTCATTTCCGCGGCGATCCACCCTTCGAGGACATATACCTCGATCATGCGGTGTATCTGAAGGCCCTGCTGAACGAGGAGGTCGATGTGGCGATTGGCCACTTTCGCCGGAAGGCGGCCGAGGCCGGAGACAGTACCGCGGCCGAGGTCCTGATCGATCTGCTGGTGCGCCTGAATCGCTACCCGGAGGCGATCGCCGCCTCGATGGAATACTTCCCCGATGTCAATGCCGCACCGCGCGGCTGTCCATCGGCCGCTCAGTTGTGCCAGTTGGCCGGCGATTATGCGACTCTGCGAAACGTAGCGCGGCAGCGCGGAGATCTGCTGGGATTTGCCGCCGGCGTGATTCAGAGCTGATCGCGGCGCGAATGGTATGGCAGCGATAGACCCCAGAAAGTTGGCGGCAGCCGAGGCCGCAGCGGAGCTAGTCGAGGACGGCATGGTGGTGGGGTTGGGCAGTGGCTCCACTGCGTCGCTGGCGGTTTCGGCGATCGGCAGGCGCGTGGCGCAGGGGCTGCGCATCGTGGGCATCCCCACTTCGGAAAAGACGGCGGAGCAAGCGCGAGGTTTGGCGATTTCGCTGGCGACGCTGGACGAACACGATCGCATCGACCTGACGATTGATGGCGCCGACGAATTGGAACCCAGCACGCTGGACGTCGTCAAAGGCCGCGGCGGAGCGCTGCTGCGCGAGAAGATCGTGGCCAGCGTCAGCGCGCGGCTGGTGATCGTCGTGGACGAGAGCAAGTTGGTGGACCGCTTGTGCGCTGGAGGCGAGCAGATCCCTCTGGAAGTGGTGCCTTTCGGCTGGCAGGCAACCACGCGGCGCCTTCGCGCCATGGGCGCGGACCCGGTGCAGCGCCTGGCCGCGGGCGGACAGCCGTTCGTGACCGATGGCGGCCACTTCATTCTCGATTGCCGCTTTCCCTCGTTCGATTCAGCCAGGGAATTGCAGGCGCGGCTGGACGGAATCGTGGGCGTGGTGGAGCATGGTCTGTTTCTGGGGATGGCCACCGAAGCCATCGTGGGAGGCGCGGCCGGCTATCGCATTCTGCGAGTGCGCGAATAAGTGGGGCAGCGCTTACCTGGTTCCGGTGAGCCAGTACCGATACGCAGCAATCCACTCCCATCCCTCGGGAGGCGGAGAGGGTAGCGGCAATTCCGCGAGTGAGATCCGCTGGCGTGCCTTGCCCTTCCGGCAAACCGCGACGAGTCGGTCGTCTTCGGTGATATCAATGCTTTCGACCGTGACCGAGGCGCCCAGAATGGTGGTTTCAAATGGCAGCCGAAGGTCGTTTTCGAGCATCGTGTAGAATCCCGTCGCTTGTTCCGAGTCGCCGTACGCGTCCACAATTGCTTCCTCGACAAGTGCATCGAGCCGTTCCTGGCTCAAGCGAGGACCGTGTTTGACCGATGCGCCTTTTGCGGGGCGTTTTCCGTCCATGGCTCCTATAGTAGCCCGCCGGCCGTTGCCGCCTGTTAAGGTATCCCCTATGGGAGCGCTACATGATTCCGCGGGAGGCCGTTTGTTAAAGCGCACCGCCCTGCTTTTTCTCTTGCCGGCCGGGTTGCTCCTGGCACAGCCGGCCGCGTTCGATCTCGTGGTCTACGGGGGAACGGCCGGTGGAGTGATCACCGCAGTCAGTGGCGCGCGCATGGGGCTCAAGGTGGCATTGCTGGAACCGCGGCGGCACATCGGCGGCATGGTGTCGGGCGGCCTCTCGCGCACCGATGTCGGTCGTCGCGAGGTAATCGGCGGCTACGCCCTGGAATTCTACTACCGCGCCGGCAAGGTCTACGACATGTCCCAACATTTGCAGGACATCGCGTGGCTGCCGGAACCCAAGGTCGCGGAGACCATCTTTCGCCAGTGGCTGCGCGAAGCCGGCGTCACGGTGCTGTTCGAACACCGGCTCCGCGAAAAGGACGGCGTCCGCAAAGATAACGGCCGCGTGGTGTCAATCGCCATGGAGAGCGGGGCGCAATTCACCGCCAGTGTCTTCGCCGATTGCACCTACGAGGGCGATCTCATGGCCCAGGCCGGCGTAACCTACACCTGGGGCCGCGAGAGATCGGCCCAATACGGCGAATCGCTGGCGGGCGTGCGTTCGGAGACGCCCTACCATCAGTTCCTGGTGGACCTTTCGCCGCGCGGGCCCGACGGCAAGCTGCTGCCCGAGATTTCCGCCGAGCCGGCCGGCGAACCGGGCGCGGCCGACCGCAAGGTGCAGGCCTACAACTTCCGCATGATCCTGTCGCATGACCCCGCCAACCAGGCGCCCTATCCGCGGCCGGCGGACTACGACCCCCAGCGCTTCGACCTGATGGCCCGCCTGCTGGCGGCCATGCAGCAGAAGCGGGGTCGCGCCTCCACGCTCGGCGAAGTGATCTCCATCTCGCCCATCCCGAATCACAAGGCCGACATGAACAACAACGGCCCCTTTTCCACCGACTACATCGGCAAGAGCTACGACTACCCGAACGCCAGCTATGCGCGCCGTCAGGAAATCTGGCGCGATCACGAGGAGTACACCAGGCAATACTTCTGGTTTCTGGCGCACGACGCGCGCGTGCCGCCGCCGCTGCAAAAGGAAGCCAACGAGTGGGGCCTGGCCAAGGACGAATTCACCGACACGGCCAACTGGCCGCACCAACTCTACATTCGCGAGGCGCGCCGCATGGTGGGCGAATACGTCATGATCCAGAAGGATATCCAGACGGACCTCACCAAGCCGGACCCCATCGGGATGGGCTCCTACAACAGCGATTCGCACAACGTGCAGCGCATCGTCAATAAGGACGGGTTCGTGCGCAACGAAGGCGACATGCAGGTGGCGGTCACCCCATACCAGATCCCCTACCGCGTGCTGTTGCCGAAGCGAAGCGAAGTGCGGAATCTGCTGGTGCCGGTCTGCTTCTCCGCCAGCCACGTAGCCTACAGCACCCTGCGCATGGAGCCGCAGTACATGATTCTGGGCCAGGCCGCGGGGACCGCTGCGGCGATGGCTATCCGCGCCGGCGTCGCGGTGCAGGATATCGACACCGGCCAACTCACCCGCACTCTGGTGGAGCACGGGGCGATCCTGGAGTACTCGGAACCGGCGCAGGCCCGGCTGCTGAACCGGTTCAAGGGCAAGTGGCCGCCGGCGCCCCGGTAGCGGGGGTACGTTGAAACCCGCAGCCGGTTGTTGACCGGCCCCGGCCGCCGATTGCCAGTCGGCTGCTCGAGCGTGCTCAAGCGATTTCGCCGAAACCTCAAACCCGACCCAAGCCATTACCGCTCTGCGCCTCCGCTTCCTATGCGGCCGCGGGTTTCACCCGCTGCGCCGCAGCATCCGGATAGCATCCTGTCCCGCAAGGCAGTAAAGTAAAACCATGGTGTCCACTACCAGACGTCACTTTCTAGGCGCCACTGCAGGTGTTGGCCTGGCAGGAGCGCTCGCTGCCGATGAACCGCAGCCGGTGAGCCCCAATGATCGCATCCGCATCGCGCTGATCGGCGCCGGCGGCCAGGGCAGCGGCGACGCGCGCAACGCCCTCAACGTCGGCGGCGTGGAGTTGGCCGCTGTCAGTGACATTTACGATGGCCGCCTGACCCGCGCCCGCGAAGTCTGGGGCGACCACGTTTTCACCACGCGGGACTACCGTGAGGTCCTGGCGCGCAAGGATGTCGACGCCGTGATCGTCGCCACACCAGATCACTGGCACCAGAAAATCTCCATCGACGCCATGAACGCGGGCAAGGACGTCTACTGCGAGAAGCCGATGGTGCAGCAGATCTCCGACGGAAAGGACGTCATCGAGACCCAAAAGCGCACGGGCCGCATCCTGCAGGTGGGCAGCCAGCGCGTCAGCTCGGTGATCTATCACAAGGCCAAGGAACTGCTGGCGGCGGGCGCCATCGGCGAGATCAGCATGGTGGAAGCGTGGGTGGACCGCAACTCCGCTCTCGGCGCCTGGCAGTATTCGATTCCCCCCGACGCTTCGCCCTCCACCGTGGATTGGGACCGCTTCCTGGGCCGGGCGCCCAGGGTACCGTTCGAACCCATCCGCCTTTTCCGCTGGCGCAACTACCGCGATTACGGCACCGGCGTGCCGGGCGACCTGTTCGTTCACCTGATCTCGGGTTTGCACTTCGTCCTCGACTCCCATGGTCCGACGCGGGTTTTCGCGACCGGCGGTTTGCGCTTCTGGAAGGACGGCCGCGACGTCCCCGACGTCATGGTGGCAATGTACGACTACCCGGCGCGCGGCAAATTCCCCGCGTTTAACATGATGCTGCGGGTCAACCTGGTGGACGGCGCCAGCGAGACGATGGGCTACCGCTTCATGGGAAGCGAAGGCATTCTGTCGATCGGCGACGGTGTGAGTGTGGCCAAGCAGCCGCGCGAAGCCGAACCGGGATACACCATCGATACCTTCCCAAAGGCCGTCCAGGAGCAGTTCCTGAAAGACTATCGCCAGACTTACCCGAAGCAGCCGCGCATCGCTACCAGCCAGATGGTGGCGGAAGAAAAGTTCATGCCGCCTAAGGGCTACAGCGACCACTTCGAGCACGTCCGCGTCTTCATCAACGCAGTGCGCGCGAAGAGGCCGGTGGTGGAGGATTCGACTTTTGGCTTCCGCGCCGCGGGTCCGGCGTTGCTCTCCAATGTGAGCTACTTCGAGCAGAGGATTTGCGTGTGGGATCCGGAGAGCATGACGCTGGCGTAATGCGGCACTCCTGTCCGTGCAAAGTCGGATTCCCGGTTTTTTTGGGCCGATGGATCATCGAAGAGGGGCAGACATGGCTGATGGCAAGGTCAACCACCACGCGAGATGCCCGAGCCAGAGCCTGCCAAGCCATGGCTCACTCCCTCACTCCCTATCGCCCTCAGAATCGGCCATAATAAACGTATGCGTCAAGTTCTCATCTATCGCGGGGAAGATGGCTTTTGGATCGCCGAGTGCCCCAGCTTGCCCGGCTGCGTCACCCAAGGCGAAACGCAGGATGCCGCGCTGGCCAACATCAAGGAAGCAGTCCAGGTGTACGTGGGCGCCCTGGAAGTCGACAACTTGCCGGTCCCTGAAGAACATTTCGACGCCCGCCTCGTTACCGTGTGACGCACCTCCCCGTCATCTCCGGCAAGGACTGTGTCCGAGCCCTGGAGCATGCTGGCTTCCACGTTGTCCGCCAAGTGGGAAGCCACATTGTGTCGCGCCGTGAGAACCCATTCTGCCAGGTAGTTGTGCCGGACCACCGGACCCTGGATCGCGGCACCCTGCGCTCCATTCTTCGTTCGGCGGGTCTGACTCCAGACCAGTTCCGCGAACTTCTGTAAGCCCAGACTCGAGATTTTCGGTCGATGCCGGTCACGCTTGCTGGACAGCCCGATCCAAAAGGAGGTATCGGCGAAGTAAGTGGCCACTATTCGCGTGTCTCCTTCTTGGGGCGGCCGTAGAGGTAATGATCGTGTTGATCGGCCAGATCGGTGGGCAGCGCATCGCTGTCAACCGCATTGGCGGCGATCCAAGCCCACGCCGACTCTTCCGCTGTCTCACGCGGTCCCACCCGTTCGACCTGCAGGATCAAAGCCTGATTCGGTGGCATGTCGAGTGGCTCATCGGGAATGATAGCCTTGCCGTCAAAATGCGCGTGGACCGTCATGAAGGCTCCTTATCGGCGACCTCTTCCAGTATGCAACCGCGGCAAACACTGACCGCTAGCGGATCCGCTCCAAAATCCGCCGTCCGGAAGTCACCGGTGGGCCTGCAGTCGTCCCCAACCCGGCCCTCGTCATGATTCCTTGTTGGGCCGCCATGCCTTGCTCAAATCCTCAGGTAGGACTCGAACCTACAACCCTTCGGTTAATAACCAACATTGTTCTCAGCCGCCCCTACCGTGCCTCTTTCACGCACCGGAACCCCAACGTGCCAGCCCGGTCCTTGGAAGGTCCGATCAGCAGATACTTCCCGTGCTCGTTGAGCTTGTATGCGGAAGGGAAGTACCAGCGCGAGCCTGACGGCCGGTAATACCCGCCGCCGCGCAGGATCGCCGCGCGCGTGTGTTCGTCCACGAACTCATCCGTCCACTGCCACACGTTGCCCGTCAGGTCCATCACGCCGAACGGGCTCGCCCCCTTGGGAAAGGCATCCACATCGGCCGGCGCGCGCAGGTCGCGGCCATGCTCCTGCTTGGGCGCGCAGGCGTCGCACCAATCGCTGCCCCACGGATAGGTCCGATGGTCCAGGCCCTGTGCGGCATATTGCCATTCCCACTCGTGAGGCAGCCTCTTGCCGGCCCATTTGGCATAGGTGCGGCTGTCCTCCTGCGAAACCCACGTCACCGGCTTGTTGTCCCAGCCAGCGGGATACTTGCCTTCCTTCCAATCCTTGAGGAAATTGTGATCGTCCGCCGGACGGAAGCCGGTTGCCTTCAGGAACTCCGCGAACTGCCGGTTGGTGACCGGGTACTTATCGATGTAAAACGGCGGGATCGCCAGCTTCTGGAAGTGCTGCCGCCGGGGAGAGTCCTCGCCGGGATACTGGACATCCACGCCGATATCGTCGCCGCCTTCGATCTCGATGCCGTGAACTTCAAATGCGAACTCGTCCGCGCCCGGAATCCGGACCATGCCCTCCGGCGCTTGTGCGGCCGCGGGCGCAGGTTCGATTGGCACGATCTGCTGCGGCAGGAAACGCCAGACCTTGGGGAACGAGGCTAGCGGCTGCGCGCTCAGCTTGCGCATCTCATCCAGAAACGCCGTCATCGGTCCATCAGCCGCCTGCGGTTGCGCCAGCACCGCGCCGTACCCCGAGGCCTCCATGCCAAAAGACAGAGTCGCTTTTCCGCCGCTCACCACAGGCGTCAATTCCACCCCGTGCCAGAGATCGAAATAACGCATGCCCGCTTGTACGGGCAGTTCCAGTTGCGGCCCGTCCACGTTGTAGACCGTGCGATTGACGAGGGTCCACAGCGTTCGCGCATCCTTTGGGAACCGGCTGGAAAAAATGCCGAAGGCCACCGTCGGCGTGTGCGGCTCCCAATCCGCGCTCACCAGGAATTCCGCAAACCGCCGCTCGATCCTGGCCACGCGGCGGATGGCCTCAGCATCGCGCGCCGTGATGCCATTCCAGATCCCCCAGATGTTCTCCCAGGTCTCGTAGCCCACGCCATTAAAGAAGGCGTACTGCAGGTTGTCGGTTTTGTCCTTGTTCCAGCGGTCGCACACGTTCACCATGTGGCGCGGCTCCAGCCATTTGGCGCGGCTGATCATGGGGACGAACGGGTACTTCCAGTAGCCCCACGTCATGTTGTCCCAGTTGAGCATCTCGTCGCTGTCCGGGTAGCCTTCGGGTTCGAAGACCAGCGGGTGGCCGGTGGCGTCCGATGCCGTGCGGAAGGTGCGCGGCACGCCGCCGTACGTGTCCCCATTCACGCCATCGGCGCCGATTTCGGCCATCAGCCCGGCGATGGTTTCCGCGAACGGACGAGGCTCCGCGCGCGTCCCGCCATCCCAAGGCATGTTCGGGAACAGCACGCGCACGCCGCGCCGGTGAAAATCGGCCACCATCTGTTTCAGGGCCGGCAGGCCGCCCGGCATGTCGCGCAGCAGGTCGAACTGGTTGCGGTTGTCGATCCCGATATTCGGATAAACCGGCCACAGCAGCACGCTGTCGATGCCGCCGTAGCGCTGGTCAAGGTCGTTCAGAAAGCGGTCCACCGTGTAGCGCCGCTCGACGGGATCGTAGAAATACCGGTCTTCGACCATGGACTGCGGCTGGATGAAGCTGCTCTGCGCCCACTTCAGCTCCGCCCGCTCGTAGATCTCGCCGCTCAGCCCGGCGCGGATGCGCCGCTCCTGGCGGTATTGGCGTATTTCGCGCAGCCACTCGGCGGTGTCGGCCTTCGCGGGCGGGCCCGGAAATTGTTGCCCTTGCGGCGGGTACCTGGTGTCCTGCCCGGACAACACCAGACAGGCGGCCAGCGCGCACATGCCAAGGCGCTTGTGGCACCGGCCTGCGAGCCTGTGTTTCCGGCGGAGATTCTCTGGCATTCCTTGTTCCTCGAATGCCCATTCTATCCCCCTGCCCGCTCTATTTACCTGGTGGCTACCGTAACCGCCTGCGACCACTGCCGCCCGCCTGCATCCGCTCCGTTAAAGACGAACACCAGGCTGGGCGGGAGCGGGCTCCATTGCACCAGGAGGTTCGTCGACAGCCTCCCTTTGGCGGGGATCTGAGCCGTGCCGAAGAAAGCGTTGATCGCGCTGGTGAAGTTGGTTCCGTTAATCGTGAGACCAGTCAGCGTCGTAGCGGAGCCTCCGGTCTCCTGCAATTGAACGGTCACTGGCAGACCCTGCGGAGTGACGGGCTTCACCGTTACCGTTGGCACTACGTTGGAAGCTACCGTGCCCGTTACCGTCACTGTCGCAGCTCCCGAGGAGCCGCCGCTGCCGCCATCGCCGGCATAGGTCGCGGTGAGAATGTTGGCGCCCGCCGCGAGCCTGCTTCCGTTCACCGTCAGCGTGGCGGTCGCCGTGCCGCCGGAGCCCGACAGCGGAGCCGTTCCAAGCGCCGTGCTGCCCATCGTGAACGTCACGCTTCCCGCCGGTGAGGCGGTGCCGGCCGAAGGCTTCACGGTCGCAATCAACTGGGTCGAGGCCGTAGCTGTGATGTTGACCGGACTAGCCGCCAACGTGGTTGTGGTGGCTACCGGCGCGGTCGAGAGGGTCACGGTCACGGATGCCGTGGAAGCCGCAAAGTTGTTCGTGGGCGAGTAAGCCGCGGTTATGGTGTTGTTGCCGGCGGCGAGGCTGCTACCCTTTACGGACAACGTCGCGCCGGCGTTGGCTCCGGATGCGCTAAGCGCCACCGTCCCGAGCGATTTGCCGCCCGATGTGAAGTTCACGCTGCCTGCGGGCGCGGCATTTCCGTTTCCTGGTTTGACTGTGGCCGTCAACGTCGTGGTGGCGGTGGCTGCAATGCTGGCTGGATTCGCCGACACCGTGGTCGTAGTTGTCACCGCCGTGAGGGTCACGGTCGCCGAACCCGTGGAGGGCGCGAAGTTACCGCTCGGAAGGTATGTTGCGGTGATGGTGTTGCTGCCCGCCCCGAGGCTGCTCCCCCTGACGGACAGCGTCGCGCTGGCGTTGGCCCCGGACGCGGTCAGTGTTGCCGTCCCGAGCGATGTGCTCCCCAACAGGAAGTTCACGCTGCCGGTGGGCGCGGCAGTTCCGCTCCCCGGCTTGACCGTAGCCGTTAACGTCGTGCTTGCCGTGGCCGCAATACTGGCCGGGCTTGCCGTCATGGTGGTGGTAGTGCCAACCGGCGGCGTGACGGTTACACTCACGGTTGCCGTCGACGCCGCGAAATTGCCCGTGGGAACGTACGTCACGGTGATCGTGTTCCCGCCAACGGCCAGGCTGCTGCCCTTGACGGTCAGGGTCGCGCCGGCGCTGACCCCGGACGCCGCCAGCGCCGCCGTCCCGAGCGCCGTCTTTCCCAGGGCGAACGTGACGCTACCCGTGGGCGCGGCCGTTCCGCTTCCTGGCTTGACGGTGGCCGTCAATTGCGTGGTCCCCGTGGCCAGGATACTGGCCGGATTCGCCGTCACCGCCGAGGTGGTGGTGACCGGCGGGACCGTGACCGTCACGGTTGTGGCCGCCATCGAACTGGCGAAGTTTCCGGTTCCCGTGTACGCCGCGGTAATCGTGTTAGCGCCAACCGCGAGCCCGCTGCCTTTCACCGTAATCGTGGCCGTGCCCGTTGCCCCGGACGCAACCACTGCCGCCGATCCGAGCGAAGTACTTCCTAGCGCGAATGCCACGCTTCCGGCCGGCGCGGTGCTGCCACTCACCGGCGTAACGGTAGCGGTCAACTGAGTGGAGCCCGTGGCGTCGACGCTGGCCGGGTTGGCGGCCAGCGTCATCGTGGTGCCGACCCCGGCCGGCGCGGCATTCCACCGGGTCACCAGATTGTAGGCGTCCACCGAACCCAGTCCGGTCACCAGATCGTACCCCGTACCAGCCCGGTAGCCGAACGACCTGCTGGCAGGACATCCCGTGCTGCCGCTGACGCAGGGAACGATATTATCGCCAACGGTTATGTCATGGATGATTCCCGTCGTATTCTGAGCCAGACTGTAGAGGTTCGGGTTGATATTGCCGAGCCCCGGCTTCGACTGCGCTCCCTTTGCGACCACGTACTGGTTAAGCAGCGCGACCATGCCTGCGAATGCCGGCGAGGATGCGGAGGTGCCCCCTACCGCCCCGAGGCCGCCCGCGTAGATCAGGTACCCGTCATGGGCGCCCGACGCGGTCAGCGAGATATCCGGAACGTCGCGAGCATGGTCGTTCGGCACGCCGGGTCCGGCCTGCCACCACGGTTTGGAAAACTGCGCGCTGGCGCCGCCGCCCGAAGCCCAAATACCTCCTCCCAGCGAGGTGTCGTTCCAGGCCTTTTCCGGCAGGTAGCCGGTGGCCGAACTCAAGGTCGCGCCATTCTGGCTGGCCCAGCCGGTGTTTCCAACCTCATTGAACGCCGTGCCGCCAACGGCCGTGACCTCCGGCAAGTCGGCCGGAAAGGTAACCGCCGGGCCGTAGCTGGCAACCGCAACTTGGTAATCGCAGCCGGCCGCTCCGGAGTCCCCGGAAGAATTCATCCAGGTGATACCCTGGGCGTTAGCCTGCTGCGCCATGGCACGATAGGGGACCACGTTTCCCGACTCGCAACCCCCATAACTCATGCTGATCACTGGCGCCAGGTTCTGATCGATTGCGTACTGCAGAGATGTGAACACATCCCGCGAGTACACGTACACGATGGTGGCGTTGCGCGCTACTGCCCCGGACCACTCGAGGTCCAGGTCTGCTTCGATCTGATCGTTCGGGCGGACGCCCGGGTTGGCGCCGTACAGAACCAGTTGCGGATCTTTCGCAGGCAGGCCAAAATAGCTTCGGAAGCTCCGGATATCCGAGAGGTTGATGGCGGTCTGGCCCACGATCGCCAGCTTCTGCCCGGTGCCATCGAATCCGCCTTTGTACAGCGGCGAGATGTTGTATATCGTGGCCAGATCGTCAGGCGCCAGATAGTGGTTGCCGTTCGAAGCGTTGAAGTCGGGTCGCAGGAGCCGGCCGCGCGGCGGTTTGGGATGGAAGTCGTCCAGTCCGCGGATGGCCTCAACCATGCCAGAGAGCGCCGCCGGCACTGCGGGCGAGGTCGCGTTGGCGAAGTGCATTTCGCCATCGGTTTCGTAGTGGCGCAGTTCGGTATGGAACACCGAGCCGATCTGCGCAGCCGTGCCGCTGAACGCGATCCAGTTTCGCGCCCGGGCCACCTGTTCCACCGGCAGCGACTCGGTTTCGAGCCACGCGGTGATTCGCGCCAGATCGTTCTCGCTTATGCCGAAGCGCTCGCCATATTCCTCGGGCGTCAGCCAGTGTTGATAGTCCGGCGACAACGGGTTGCGCTGGTCCTCCAGAAACTGTTCCAGGGCGGCCGCCTGCGGCTCCGTCTGCCGTAGAACCAGCGTGACATGGCCGATTCGGGTGGAGGCTTCCACGGCACCCCGATCGTTTTCGGGTTTCACGCGGGGGTGAATACCACCCTTGAGCAGGACCGTTCTATTCCTTTCGATGGGGCCTTGAATGCGATCCTGCGCGGAAAACGCCCCCAGGGAAAGAGCGACCAACAGGCCGGTGAGGACGGGCCAACGACGCCCGATTACTGAGCGAAAAGCCGGCAACGATGAACCTCCGGATATTGAGCTTTATGTCTGTCTCATCGGCCAAACGGTAACGTCTCTTAGAAAATGTTCCGAATTATTTTGGCTTCCCACCCGGAATGCGGGGGAGTGGATATACCCGCCACACACCATCGGCGAACCCGTGCGAACCGCTCGTTATCTCCGCGGGAAGGGCTCACTACGAATGATGCCGGCGCCCTCGCGAATCACGATCAGGCGGTCGGCAGCAACATCGGCCAGGTTCTCCGCTTTTCCGTTGGGCCAGCGGATTTCCAGGCTCGCCCGAGTCTCCACACCCAGCCCGAAATGCAGCCTCCGGTCGTTGGCCGACAGGTACGAAGACTGTGCCAGCACCGCCTGCGCCTGCCGCCGCTCGCCGTACGCGGCCACCACCTGCGCGCCAATGGCGCTGCGGTTCGATTCGACGCCGACCAGCAGCACCTTCAGCCAGTGATTGGCGCCGGTTACATCGTTGCGGAGCAGCGTTGGCGGCTCGTTCATATTCATGATGAGCACGTCCATGTCGCCGTCGTTATCGAAATCTCCGAAGGCCGCTCCGCGGCTCGAGTGCAACTCGTTCATGGCGGGTCCCGCCAGATCCAGCAGTTCTTCGAACTTGCCTCCGCCCAGGTTGCGAAACAAGACGCTGGGTGTCTTATACGGAGCGTCCGGCAATTCACGCTCCACCTCGGGAGAGACCATGCCGGTAGTGAAGAAGATGTCGGGAAGACCGTCGTTGTCGAAGTCCTGTATGGCGGCCCCCCAGCCCACGAAGCGGGTTTCCACGCCGAGACCCGCCCGAATGGTCACATCCCGAAAGGTGCCCTTGCCGTTGTTCTTGTAAAGGATATTCGTGTCGGCGCTGAAATGGGTCTTGAAAATGTCGAGGTGGCCATCGGTGTCGAAATCGCCGATGCCCAGCCCCATCCCCGCCTGTTCCTTCCCGTCCTCGTTCAGCGCGATGCCGCTCTCCAGACCCCGCTCGCTGAACGTGCCGTCGCGATTGTTCCGGAACAGCAGACTGGGAGAACTGTCGCAGGCGACGTAGATGTCTTGCCAACCGTCGCCATCGAAGTCGGCGGCGACGGCGGTCAGCGCATGGCCGGCATTGGGGGCCAGGATGCCGGATCGCTCGCTCACGTCGGTGAACGTTCCGTCCCCGTTGTTGTGGTACAGGCGGCATCGCTCCTCGGGAAGTCCCAACGGGCCGCAGTAGACGGGAACGCCTCTCCAGTTACATGCGGGATTCTTGCCTCGAGGCTGGATCTTCTCCTGGTCGAAGACCAGATAATGGGCGACCATGAGATCCAGCCTGCCGTCGCGGTCGTAATCGATCCAGGTGCAGCCCGTGCCATAGCGCACCCCGGGATGCAACAAGCCCGCCTTCTCCGTTACGTCCGAAAACCTGCCGTTGCCCTCGTTGTGAAACAGAATGTTCTGGCCCCAGCAGGTGATGAAGATATCGTCCAAACCGTCGTTATCGTAATCGCCCACCGTAATGCCCGCCGCCCAAACACTGCGGCCGAGGCCGGACTGAGCCGTCACGTCTTTGAACGTGCCGTCGCGATTGTTGTGATACAGCCGGAGCGTCGCGTCGGCCGGAGTCGGCCCTGTCCGGCGGCGGCCCGTCAGCATCACGATGTCCAACCAGCCGTCGTTGTCGTAATCCAGGAACGCGGCGCCGCATCCCATGGATTCCAAAATGTAATCGGCCCGGCCCTCGTCGCCATAGATCACCGGAGCACGCAGGCCCGCCAGACCCGCCACATTCACGAACTTCGCGTTGAACGGCAGACCGGACGGCTTGCCCCGCGGAGCCGGTGTGAGGCCTCGAGACGCCATCCCGCCATATCGTTGCGCGCGCGCCTGTGAGCCCAGGGTGGGAAGCGCCAGAGCAGGCAGCGACAGGAATTGCCGGCGCGTCATCGGGTTAAGGATATCAGAAGCGATAGAACCGGACTTTGCGCCTGGCTGGCGGCGCGTTTCCCCGTTCCAGACGATCCGTTCCGCGCGAAGCAGGCTGACGCGGTCCGCTCGGCAGAAGCCCTGATCCCTCCGCGCCCTCCACGGCCGAACCTCGGTCCACGCATCCGATCACAATGACTCCTAACTCTATACCATGGTTTTCTCCGCGTCTTGCTCCGCGCCTCCGCGGTGAGCCTTGCATTTCAACCCACGCCGCGGTCTCGACAACGTCTAAGCACCTCCGCCGCAGCCGGTAAGCAGGCGCAATATGATACAGTTAACATGAAGTTCGGTGGCGTCGAGCAACAGCATTCGCTGGGTTACGTCTCGGCGAAGCTTCCATCCGGAACCCTCTCGATCAGAATGACTCTGGACGACCGTTATTTGCCTCCCCAAGCCTCGACCCCACGGTCGTACTCCCGCGCGTACGAAGGGCTCCGCCGCAACGCCGCCTCCTTCCTGAGTTGCCTCCTGATTCTGGGCGTCGTGTTCCTGCCGGTTTTTGTGGTGCCGTATGCTTCCCACGATCAATATCGCCATTTCGTCGACCCGGGTGGCCGCCCCGCGTTCAAGCAGAGCTGCATGGACGATCCATACTATGTCCTTGGCTACCGTCTGGGCAGGCCCATCTCGGCAGAAGGCGAGTGCCTGGTATTCAAACATACCTCGCGGCTGTCCGACCTGAACTTCCTTCGATTGTGGGTGCTCATGGTCATGGCGATGGCGGCGGCGTGCTATGCCTCGGTCCTGCGGAGCTGCGGGTTGGGCGGCATCGCTTCCGTGTGTCTCTCCCTCGCGGTTTTCACGCTTCCTGGCGCCCAAGCCGGGATTTTCATGACCAGTTTCGCCGTGGTTGGCGTCTCGACGCTGACCGCCACCATCGCCCACATGGCACTGCAACTCGCCCAGACAAGGTACACCGCCCGGCGGTATATGTCGGCTGCCATCCTAACTGTGGCGGCAGCCGGATTCTTACTGGCGGCGCTATTCACTTATCAGTTCCTTGCGCTTTTCTTCCTCGCGGCAACCATGGCTCACTTACTCTTCGATCATGGCAAGGGGTGGCGCCAGAAAGCGTGGCTGATGCTGCGGGACGTCGGCTTCTTCACCGTCGCCGCTGGAATCTACTGGTCGTTTGCTAAGTTCCTGTTGTTCCCACGCGACCCCAATGCAGTGGCAGCCGCGTACAGCAGCAATTTGGTGCTGTCCGGACTGCCCTCCAAGCTCGCGGGGTTTGTCCGGGTAGAGTTGCCGAGGGTGCTGGCGCTTTGGTATCTTTATCCTAACCCTGTCCTCTTCGGAGGGATCACATTGCTGGCGGCCACAGGACTCGGTTTGTATATGTGGCGGGGAGGCGAACCCACGGGCCGGCAGTGGAACCCGGCTCGTTTGGTAACCGGAGCAGGAATCTTCGTCCTCCTGCTGGCTTCCATCGGACCGTTTCTGTCTACGTCGGCATTCTTTCTGTACCGGATTTTCTTCGTCCTTGGGAGCCTGTTCGTTCTGCTGCTCTATTGGAGCGCCGTACAGATTGTCTCGTATGTTCCCAAGGTGCGCGTGGCTCAGCTCCGGAGCGGAGTATGGATCGCCGGCGCGATCTGCGCAGCCGGTTGCTGCCTGGCATCCAGAAATACCATCCTCAATGTCATGAATTCGTACGTCGAGTTGGCGTTTATTCAGGCTCAGATTGCGGCTGCGCCGGTGCCCGGCGGCATCGCCCGGATCCACCTGATTCAGCCAGGCGATCAGGGTCTGAGTTTCAACGGACTCCCGGCTCTTACCGATGAATTCAACAGGCCGTCCACAACTTATTGGTTCGATATCACTCACATGGTGCGGGCGGCGATGTTGGAAATGGGGGGGCCACCAAAATTCATCGCGGACGGCGTTGACTGGCTCAGAGCCGCCCAACAGCGCGCCCGGTGCTTCATCGTTCGGGCCGGACCAGCGGCATTCCGAATCACCAGAGTGGACGGGGCCGCCACAATTGCCACCGTACACGGGGCCGCCATCGAGGCGCCTGCATGGAAGTTCGCGGGAACCGTGACCCCCGACAGGAGAGCCATCCAGTGGAGCGATGGAACGATCTGGGGGCGGCCCTACGAAGAGGTTCAGCCCGGCAGTGAGGATGCCGAGGCTGCCCTGGAAGGCGAATGGACGATGTTCGACGGCTATCCTGCTAATACGATGCTGGTAACCTCGTCTAAGCCGGGAGAGCAAGTGGTGGCTAGCCATCACTTGATCGTGATCGATATGAACGTGCTTCTCGATTCGGCCTGGGGCCGCACGGATTGGTCTGCGGGTAAAGTCGCTGCCGAACGCAAGCTTGCACGCGCCTTTGCGTCCAATCACCGGAAAGGGTATGAGGCAGCAGCGCTTAACGATGGAACCCCTCTGGCATGGGGCAGCGCCGAGGGGATGGATGACGTGTACTTCGGCCTTGAGTTTTCCGTCAAGCAAACCATTCGATCGATCAGGATCACCGCGTTCTCGCCTGAACATCGCCCGCATCTGCGAGAGTTTAGCGTGGTCGCTGCCGATTCGGCCCCGCCCCCCGGCGGCAGTTGGAGCATAGTGCGCTCTCGGGTTCAAGGCAGCGGTTCGTATACGGAAAAGGTGGTGGTTCCACCGGTCGAGGACAATGGACTGATAACAATTGAAGTCGATCCCGGCGACGCTCATGCGGGGGCTCATCAGATATGGGCTCTGGCCTGCCTGTCTCGATCACGCGGCTACGCACGGAACTATCTCACCGATGGAACCGGGGTCTATGTTCGCGAACTTGAAATGGCAAGCGCCCCGGGCCGGCGCGGCCAGCGCTAACGTCCAGATCGGAAGCTGCGATTGATCGAGGAAACGGGCAATCGGTCCAGGTCCCGTCGCCTCAATAGAAGGACATTGACGTCTCGACAGCCTCCTCCGGCGTGCCATGGTCCTCGCCGTTCTGCAAAAAGCTGGGTTCGTACTTCTCGTGACTGTAGTTATACCAGGCGAAGCTCCACCGGTCTTCGTTGCCGAAGTAGCGAATCCGGCAGAGATGCAGGGGAGTGTTTCGCTGGCGCTCCATCCACGCCTCGCGCGTCTCACCCGAAGGCGGCTTGCCTTCCAAGACCGGCTCTTCAAACGCGTCGATGTAGCAGAGAGCGCCGTGAAAGCGCACCTCGACCCGGCTGAATTTTCCGGCGTGGTGCTTGGCGGCATAGTTGAGGATGCGCCGGTCCGTTCGTTCCCTGACGGTCGCTGGAATCTTGACTCCCCCGGCGTGGGGATTGCGGACCCACATGCGCATGCGAGTTCCTCCTTCATTCCGCTCACGCGCGGAGGGCGTCGGGGGAAGTGAGTATCCCCTATTCTACCAGGCAAGGGTGGCGCGTACGGGTGTAGGGGGCTTAACCGAATTGGGGGCCCACGCAAACCAAATCGGGAAGCTGTCGCGTCGGCAATCAAAGTCAAAACTTGAGAGCGTGGAGGAAGCAGAGACTATGTAGATGCTTCGCCGTGGAGAGACTGGTGTGCCGCGTGTTCGAACAAGCTTCTCAGCCCCCGGCCGCAGGGCCCCCGCTCAATGAACGCCGACCTCAGTCGGCGCCTGGGTTCCGCCGTCGAGAAATCCCTCGCCAGCCACACCGCGGTCCCGACAACGTTTACGCACCCGCTCTTAGGGGATTCCCAGGAGTCATCGTTTGGATTATGATGGCTTTGAGATCGTCACGCCCGCAAAAGGTGACGGTCCGTGCAAGAAGGCGGTTCCTTCTAAGGCAGGTCACCGGATTCCGGAGGCGGGACCCCGACGGAATCTGGCATTATGCCGCAAGCGGCCAGCGATCGCATTCGCACACGGCCGAACTCAGCATCAGAACCCGCCTATCGCCTCGGTTGCCACGACAGGCGGCGCCATCGTGCCGGGCGCACAGTGGCCAGAGGGCGGCGAATCCTCACCTGGTCGCCACCCGGGATGTCGGGAAGGGAATTATGGAAAAGGAAGCCTTAAGCATACTCGACAGGCGCACGCAAGCTACTTATGAGATCCCGATTCACGATGGGACCATTCGGGCTATGGATCTGCGACAGATCAAGACCGGACCCGAAGATTTCGGGCTCATTACCTACGACCCCGCTTTCATGAACACCGGCTCTTGCCGAAGCGCCATTACGTTCATCGATGGCGACAAAGGCATCCTCCGCTATCGCGGCTACCCCATCGAACAACTGGCGGAGAAGTGTAGTTTCCTGGAGGTGGCCTATCTGGTCCTGTTCGGCGATCTGCCGGCCCAGGCCCAACTGAACGAATGGGTCGCCGACATCACCCATCACACCATGTTGCACGAAACCACCAAGAAGTTTTTGGAGGGATTCCGTTACGATGCGCATCCCATGGGCATGCTGGCAAGCACGGTGGCGGCGCTCTCGACCGTTTACCCCGAGGCGAAGGACGTGCTCGATCCCAAGGTAAGGGCGCTGCAGATCCGGCGGCTCATCGGCAAAATGCCCACCATTGCCGCCTACACTTACCGGCATAGCCTGGGCTACCCCTATGTGTATCCAGACAACGAATTGAGCTACACCGAAAACTTCATGAACATGCTCTGGAAGATGGTGGAGCCCAAGTATAGCGTCAATCCGGTCCTGGCTCGCGCGCTGGACATTCTGTTCATCCTGCACGCCGACCACGAGCAGAACTGCAGCGCCAACGTCATGCGCTCCGCGGGCAGTTCGCAAGCGGATCCATTCCTCTCCACTGCCGCTGCCGCGGCAGCCTTGTCCGGTCCGCTCCACGGAGGGGCCAACGAAGAAGTCCTCAAGATGCTGGATGAGATCGGCTCTAAAGACAAAGTACCGGCCTACATCGCAAAAGTTAAAGCCGGCGAGTTCAAACTGATGGGCTTCGGGCACCGGGTCTACAAGAACTACGATCCACGCGCAAGGATCATCAAATGGGCCGCGGACAAGGTATTCGAGGTCACCGGCCGCAATCCGAAGCTGGAGATCGCGCTGGAGTTGGAGCGCATTGCCCTCGAAGATGAGTATTTCATCAAGCGCAAGCTCTATCCGAACGTGGACTTCTACTCCGGGATCATGTACCAGGCCATGGGATTCAAGCCGGAGATGTTCACCGTACTGTTCGCCATTCCGCGTACCGCCGGTTGGCTCGCCCAATGGGAGGAGATGCTGCGCGATCCCGAGCAGAAGATTGCCCGCCCACGGCAGGTGTACACGGGCTCGGCGGCGCGCGATTTCGTCCCATTAGAGAAGCGCTGCGTCGCGGTGGCCCCCAGCACCGCGTAACCGGTTCATCGACGCCCGAGCAAACTTGCCTGAAACCCTCCGGCGCGCGATTCGTCAGAAGCATCGAGATGCGGCGCTTGGCCCTGGTGGCGGTGTGGTGTGCCGGTTTGGCTTGTGCCGCCGACCGCGAGCAGGTGGAGGCGCTGATCCAGCAGGTTCGAGATCTCGCGGGCGCCGAACCAGCGCTGCTTTCGGTAGATACCCGCGTTGGTTTGGCTGCGGCGGTGGCCAAATTGCATCCCGGGAAAGCGCTCGAAGTGGCGCGCGAAGCCGCAAGCCTGCTGTTGACCCTGCCCGATGCGGAGACGCGCGGCCTGTTTGGCGTCCGGCTCACGGAAGTGCTGCGGCGGATCGATCCGGAGCAGGCCCGCGGGTACATGTTGTCGATGGAGCCACGGCGAGCCACCGGGACCTATCGCGATACCAAGGCCGAAGCGCTCGATATCGTGGCGCGCTATTGGATACCGCGCGACCATAAGCGAGCGCTGGAGGTGGTGAGCGAAGGGATCGGCGCCGGCGCCTTCCGCGCCGATTCCATCAAGGAAGCCATGGACCTGCTGGCCGCCGAAGATCCGGCGGCCACTGCCAGCTTGTTTGCCGTTCTGCTGGCGGCCTTTCCGGACGAAGGCGCCACCGATCGCGACTGTCTCCTCCTGCTCCGGCGCGGCCCAGGTGGCGGCCGGCAACCCGGCGCTGGTGGTGGAGGCGGCGCGCAAGGTGCTGCGTGCGGTGGATGCCAAGTCGTTCCGTGAGGACCCGGGATGGCGTTTCGAAGGCCGCCACCCGGTAGGCGCCGGCACGGTCAAGACGGACGGAGCGCGCGACGCGATTCTGCTCGAGGCCACCGCGTTCCTGGCGGCCTTCAGCCCGGAAAGCTACGGCCTGTACAAGGAGCGGTTCAGCCGCTGGGACTTGGCCGGAGTGACACGAGAGGACGCCGTGGGATTCGCCGCGCGGCAGAGCTTGACCCTTTATCCACGCCCTGCGCCGGGAGCGGAGGACGTTTCGATGGCGGACTTGCTGCTCCTCAAACGGCCGGACACCTCGCTCGTGGACTTGGCGCAACCGGTTTACGGAGAGACCATCGAGGCCGCGCTGGAGCGCGTGCGACGGAGGGAGGACGGCGACGCGTCCCGCGCGCTCGCGCTGGTAGACATCGCGATGCGGCGCGACGCCACCCCGGGGCAACGCGCGCGGATCGCCGGCGAAGCCATTGACGAGGCGGAAAGGGAACCGATCCTTTACAGCCGGCTGTGGGTATACGAAGGCCTGTTGCCCTACTTGTGGCAACACGGTGATCGCGCGCTGGCCATAAAGGCCGGGCAAGCGATGGCGGGCACGGTCGCGCGTTTCTGCAAATGCCAGGACCAGGCTTGTGGCAGCCTGCCGGAGCGTTCGGAATGCCTCACCGCCCACCAGCGGGTGGCGGAGGATCTGTATAACTTTGAGATCGCGCCCGAGGATCTCGGCCTGGGGGATGTCAGCTTGCGGGCACGGGTCCTGGTGCTGAAATTGAAGGATCTGGGGCTGCCGTGACGCGCGGCTACTCTTTGGCGAAGGACGCGATCAACTGGTCGAACAGTTTCTGGTTCGAGGCCACGGTCTTAGCCGGACCCACGAACTTCACGAAAATGTTCCCGCCCGGTCCCTCGATAATCGCTCCCAACAAACGATAGCTGCGATTCATCGTGGTCCCCTGTGCCATCGGACCTCCCATGCCGGTGTAGTCGCCGGCGGATTCGATTGTGCTTACGGCCAGACCATGAACCGTCCGTTTGCCGATTTCGGCTTTGGCCACCTGCCCGTTCGACAGGAACTGGCCTTTCCAGCGGTCGAGGTTGGCCTCGATGGAGCCGCCCTGTCCGGCGCCGAAGAAGTAAACTACACACTCGGAACTCCCGGAGTCGCCGGAGGCGTTGGGCACGTCGTACGTGGCCGCGCGCATGGGCCGGGAGCCAGGCTCGATCTTCCAGCCGGCAGGCGACGTCCACTTCAAGCCCGCAGCCGATTCGGCAAGAAGCGCCAGGGGAAGGCAGATCAGCACGCTCAGAGTACGCATTCCTGTAGTGTAAACCAGCCTGTTTGACGCCGTTCGGACCTTTGCGAAACCTCGGAGAGTCGGGCGCTACCGTTGGCGCAACTCTGCTTCGCGCTGCCGGTCGGCGGCGGCGCCGCGGAAATCGCCGGTGGCTTCTCTGACGCGGGCGCGATTCAAATAGGCCGGCGCGAAACCCGGATTGATTTTGATCGCAGCGTCGAAGTCGGCTAGAGCCAGGCGATAGTTCTTGCGGCGAAAGTAAACGCCGGCGCGCCCTCTCAAGGCAGGCGCCAGGTCGGGCCTCAGTTCCAGGGCCCGCTGGAAATCGAGCAGGGCGTCTGGATCCCGGTGGTCACGAACCAGGCAGACGCCTCTTGCGGCATAGGCGAGGGCCATACGCGGAGCGAGCCGGATTGCCTCCGAATAATCCTGGATGGCCAGTTCGTTATGCTCCAGGTTTTGGTGGGCCGTCCCCCGGCTGTGGTAGGCCGGAGCGAAATTGGGACGAAGCGCGATCGCTTTCGTAAAGGATCGAATGGCTCCCGGGTAGTCCTTGCCTTTCAACTGCTCGTGGCCGAGTTGGATGGCAGCCTCAAACGGCGTTGGAGTGGCGCCGGTCTTTGGCGCCGTCGGCGGGGGTGGCAGTTCCGCTTCCTCTATCGGTTCCGGTGGCTCCGGAGGCTTGGCAGCCACGGCTTGGGGCGTCGCTTTCGGCGGCGTCGAATCGCCCCTGGCCGGGTTGGCATTGCGAGCTTGGGATTTTTGCGCGGCGCCTGGGCGTGGTGCCACTGGCACGGGATTGGGGACCGGCGGTGCGGTGGCGGGCTTGACCGCAGCCACCCGATCGGGCTGCCCGGCGGTCCGATCCCACGGCTTCCAGACAGCGAGAGCACCACCCAAGCCCAGCACTGCGACCACGGCAGCCAGCAACGCCAACGAGGAGCGCTTGGCGGGCTGGGCAGGTTCGGGACAGGCTATCGTCGCCTGGGTGGGTTGAGCCACCATTGGACCTGCAACCGGAGCCGTGGGTGTGCCGGAGAAGACCCGTGCCAGCGCTTCCACGAACTCGCAACAATTGGTGAAACGCTCGGAAGGTGTTTTGGCAAGGGCCTGCGCCAGGACGGCGTCCACGCCTCGGGGAAGGGCGCTGTTTCGCGAGCAGGGTGGCGGCGGCGCTTCGTTGACGATCTTATAGGTCAGGGTGGCCATGGTCTGGGGACCGAACAAGGTGCTGCCGGTCATCATCTGGTACGCCACCACGGCGAGTGCAAACTGGTCCGCCCGTCCGTCAGCCGTCTCGCCGCGGATTTGTTCCGGCGCCATGTACTCGACGGTCCCCATGACCATACCCGTGGGCGTGCACGTGCGTGCATCGGTAATCCGTGCGATGCCGAAATCCATGATCTTGGCGTTTCCGGCAGCGTCGATCATGACGTTTGCCGGCTTAATATCGCGGTGGATCACGCCTCGGGAGTGAGTGTAGTCCAGAGCGTCCGCCATCTGGTGCAGCACCTTGAGTGTCGTCGCCGCTTCGGGCAGCGGATTGGCTTTCAGCCTCGCCGACAGAGTGCTGCCTTCCACGTACTCCATCACCAGGTAGGCCCGGCCGCCGTCTTCGAAAACGTCATGGACACCCACGATGTTGGGATGTTTGAGCACGGCTGCGGCGCGGGCATCGCGAAGCAAACGGCTACGCAGAAATTCGCGTTCCTGGGGATCTTCAACTTCGAGGTCGACCGTCTTGACCGCGACCTGGCGGTTCAGCAGCGGGTCCGAGGCGAGGTATACCACACCCATGGCGCCTCGTCCCAGTTGGCCCACCACCGTGTATCTGCCGAACATCTGGCTCATGGCCCGTCCGATCGATGATACCGCGGCCGCGGCAGGTTGGCAGTCTTACCGGCTGATCTTCGCCTTGGCGAAATACATTGCCACGGCACGTTCGATGTTTGGCTTGGTCATGCGTACCGGACGTCCCTCGTACTCGCTGATCGCTTTGATCAACTGGTACACGTCCTGCGGATAACATGCCCGCAACAATCCGGATCCGAAATCCTCGCATCGCTCGCGCAGATACTCGCCGCAGCCGGGTTCGCAGGGCACCTGATATTGCTGCATCACGCGCAGGAAGATTCGGTCGAAGATGTCGTCGCTGACTTCCTCCACCATGATCTTCGCCTGAATGCGGCGCAGGAAGGCTTCGTCGGCCAGGTCTTGCGGGTCGAGGTTGGTGGAGAAGACCACCATCAGCTCGAATGGCACCTGAAATTTCATGCCGGAGGCCAGGGTAAGATAGTCGACTCGCCGGTCGAGCGGCACCATCCACCGGTTGAGCAGATCGCGCGGGGCCAGCATCTGGCGGCCAAAATCGTCGATGATCAGGATGCCGTTGTTGGCCTTCATCTGGCAGGGCGAGATGAAGACGCGCGTGGCTTCATCCACGCGCAGTTCCAGCATGGCCGCCGACAGTTCGCCGCCCACGGTAATGCAGGGGCGCTCACATACCGCCCAGCGCGGGTCGAGCAGGTCGTCGTTGCATGACGCGGGCTTGTGGACCACGGGGTCGAAGAGCGCGATGATGTGGCCATCCACCTCGACCGCGTAGGGCACCACGATCACATCGTGATAGACGCGCAGAATTCGCTCGGCGATGCTGGTTTTGCCGTTGCCCGTCCCGCCGTAGAGGAACAGCGACTGGTGGCCGATTAACGAGGGTCCAAGCTGGTCAAGCAGGCCATCGGGCAGCACCAGGTCGTCGAAGGCGCGGCGCAGGCTCTCGCGGCTGAGCCGCACCTGCGCAGCCTGCGCCTTCACAACCTTCTGGTATTGCTGGAGGGAAACCGGCGCCGGCCCGGTGTACTGACAGACTTCGTTGCGGCTCGATGCCAGGACCCGCCCGGCCACGGTCAGGGAAAACGAGTAGTCGTTCCCCACCATGCCCTTCACCTCCAGCAATTGCTGTTGCCGGAACTGGTGAAATAAGGTCTCCAGGACGGGGAAGGAAAGCTTCAGGTTTTCGTGGAGCGTGGCCAGCGTGCCGGCGCCGTGAAGCCACAGGTAGCGGAGAATCAGGTCGGTGACCACCGAGCGCGAAACCCCAAGGTCCTCCAAGCGGTCGGGAACGATGGGCCAGGCATCCTGCCTCACCACTTGCGGAACGGTAGCAGCAACGGTACTCATCCAGGATGGACTATACCGTAGGATGCTGCCCGCTACCAATACCCCAATGGTTAACCCAAATGCGTTGCGTTCCGGGGAGGAGATCTCGCACGTGGCTCGACGCAGCCCAGGGGCGGCGCGCGGTATATTTGGTTTGAGCGATGAATCTTCCGAACGCGCTGTCGATTCTCCGGATCTTCTTCGTGCCGCTACTGGTGGCGGCGCTGCTCCAGGAAGATTTCATGCTCCACATCCGCGGGGTGGCAGTGACCAACGAGTGGGTATCGCTGGCGATTTTCCTGTCGGCCGCGGGCACCGATTTGTTGGATGGGTATCTGGCCCGGCGGTGGAAGCAGGTGACTACCATTGGGACGCTGCTCGATCCTATCGCGGATAAACTGCTGGTCTCGGCGGCGATGATCTCGCTGGTCCAGGTGCGCGCCATGCCTGGATGGATGGCCATTCTGATTATCGGGCGCGAATTCGCGGTGTCCGGTCTGCGCGCCATTGCGGCGGCGGAGGGTTACACCATCAAGGCCAGCGACTTGGGCAAGACCAAAATGTTCTCGCAGGTGGTGGCCATCTCCTGCATGATGATCAGCGTTCGGCATCCGCGGCTGAGGACACCCGGCCTGGTCCTGATGTGGATCGTGATCGTGTTTGCGCTGCTTTCCGCGGTGAGTTACTTCGGCAAGTTCTGGCACAAGGTGGACGAGCGGGTGAAGAACCGGAGGCGCCGCGAGTTGCTGGCCTTGGAACGTAAGCGGCAGCGGGCCGATATGCGTCAGAGGAGAGGATCGAGAGCGGCCGGAGGCTTGGCCGGCACGATTTGGAAGCCGCCCGAAGTGAATTGAACCGTGCGCACCTGGCCTTTGGGCCCAACCGGGCCGATTGGCTTGCCATTGAGCGTGATGGTGACGCCGCCGGCATTGCCCAGCCGAAGCAGCACGTTCTCGAGCGCTTCCACGGTGCGGGTCTGGTTGGCCTCGAGGGTTCCCGAAAACGCGAACTTCCCGTCGCTGCGCGCCAGCAGCCAGACCGGCTCTTCCGCCGTGATCTCCAGGTGAACGGCTGCGTTGGGATCGGGCTGCGCCACCCGCGTTACCGGGGTTGCCGGCCGGGTTGAAGCAGGCTGCGCCGCAGCCGCGACGGTTTCGGGTGCGGGCTTCGCCGCGAGGTTCTCGCCGGGGGAGGCCGCCGCTTCTGGAGGAGGTACCGCCGGCGCGGGCTGTGGCGTGACGGGCTGCGGGTTTGCCGCTGGCTGCTGCTGCGGCGCCGGCGGCGTTTGTGCGACTTCGGCGGTGTGGGGGCGCTGCATCCAGGTGTACACAAGGGAACAGATCAGCAGCGCGACCACGAAGATGGCCGCGGCCGAGAGCGAGCCCGACCAGCGGAAACGGTTTTCCCCGACGCTCTCCCACTCCTCCATCTTCGGAACGTGGAATACGGATTCGACGGGCTTTACTTTCGAGTCGAATTGCGGAACCTCGGGCGCCGGTTGCAGAGCGCGCTGGACCTGGCTGGCGAGTTCCTCATCATCGAGGCCCAACAGGCGTGCGTACTGGCGCACGAAACTCTTGGTGAACACTCCGCCCGGCAATTTGTCGAATTCGCCTGTTTCGATGGCCCCCAGAAACCGGGCGGAAATCTTGAGTTCGTTGGAGATCTGGTCGAGGGCGAGATTCCGCCTTAACCGCTCGGCGCGGAGCGTCTCGCCAACGGATATCATATCGATGATCTCCCGGCCCCCCTAAAGTCATCATACTACGGGTATACTGGGCCGAAACAGGAGTCAGAAAAGCCGCATCTGCTCGTCGCACTGGTTGGCGCGGCGGTACTCGAGCTGCGCGGCTTCTTCGGTATGGCCCCAACCCTCCAGGATCCATACCATCTCGCGGGCCGACTCGTTGAGAATAGCGTCGTCGTCTTGCTCCTCGGCGGCCGCATGCCACTGCTCCATCAGTTCGTAGCACTCGGCGATCCGGCCCTGCTCGTGCGCGATGCGGCGGCCTTGCCGCGCCAGGCTGCACCACTCGAGCCAGGTGAGCCGCGGGTCCATGGAGTGAAACGCCTGTTGAATCGGAAGCAGTGGATCGGCGCCGGTTTCCGGCCCGGCTTCGGAGACAATCAACGTGGAGCTGCGCCCGCCAAAAAGCAGTTCGTGCGGAGGCTGATCCGGGACGCCATCGATCAGTATCAGGAAGCGCCGCGCTGAGCAAAATTCGCGCAGACGTGCGAGGTTGGAAGGCAGATCGCCTTCGAGTCGCATGCCAAGCTGTGTCGCCAGGCAGCCCGCCAGCGCGGCCAGAGTGCGGCCGGCGGCTTCCAGGCGGAAGACCTCGTCGAAATCTTCGCGGTATTCTTGTACGAACTCGAAGGCGAGAGTTGCCCGGGCCACGGTTTCGGCGCCGGGCCGGTCGGCAATCGCGATCCCCAGAATGCCGAGATCGGGTTCATAGCCGCTTTCATCACCGGAGGCGCGCATCTCCGCGGGCGGCGTGTAGCTGGCCGCGCGGTCGCGAACCCAGCGCTTCAGTCTGCGCAAACCGCGCAGGTTCAGGCCTGCGCATTCGAACAGGGGAGCAAGCACGCGCGGAGGCACGCAATCGTCGCACCGCACGAACCCGATGCGCACCCCTTCGGCGGCGGGCTCCGTGACCAACGGTGCTTCCCACTCGGCGCGGGGCCAGCGCGAGGGCAGGGAGTTGCGCGAGAACAGCACCAGCACCAGGTCGGCCATGCGGGCCTCGCGCGCCTTGGCTGCCAAGTCGTAGCCCGGCTGAATCTCGCCTTCTTCCAGAAAGATGCGCACATCGGCGCCGCGTTCCAGGAAGGCTGCGATGCCCGCGGCCCGTTCGCGGTCGGCCGCGGCATAGCAGAAAAAGACCGCGGGATTCAAAGCTTGCACGCCAGCGTCAATCCATCGCCCAGGGTCACCAGGCTCAACGCGACCCGCGAATCGGCGCTCAGTTTCTGGTTGAAGGCGCGGATCGCCTCGGTGTCGGCGGAGCGGTCGGCGGGGTCGATGACGCTGCCGTCCCACAATACGTTGTCGATGGCTGCCAGCCCGCCGGGGCGCAAGAGCGTCAGCGCCCGTTCGTAGTAGTTCCAGTAGTTGCTCTTGTCGGCATCGATGAAGGCCAGGTCGAAGGCGCCGGCCTGTCCCTCGGCGATCAAGGCATCCAACGTGTCGAGAGCCGGGCCCAGGCGCAGATCGATCTTCGGCTCCACCCCGGCTTCGCGCCAGGTGCGGCGCGCCCGCGCCGTGTACTCCTCGCTGCGGTCGCAGGCCACGATCCTGCCATCCGGAGGCAGCGCCAGCGCCACCCAGGTGGAGCTATAGCCCATGAAGACGCCCACCTCCAGCGTTTTCCTGGCGCGCAGCACGCGCGCCAGCAGATGCAGGAACTGTCCTTGTTCGGGAGCCGTCTGCATGGAGGCTTGGGCGTGGTCTTCGGTCTCCTGACGCAGGCGTTGCAGAGTTTCCGGTTCTCGCAAAGTCACATGGCGGATGTAGATGGCCAGTTCATCGGTGATCGGGGTATGGGTTCGGGACATCCTGAACCCTCAATTCTAACCCGCGACGCACGCTGTTATCGGGAACTTTAGCGCGGCGGATTCGGGTGGGGGTGCGTCCAGTTGTAAAGCGCCCACATCAACCCGGCAACCAGACCCAGCACGATCAAGATTTCCGGAACATCCAGTGAGCCCATAACCTATCTCCCAATTCAGATTATACGCCCTGAAAAAGGGAAATGATAGGCTCGTCGTTTCTTCATAGAATTGGAACTGGAGCCCCGTATGCATCCCACCTTGACCACCACGGCGATGGGCGCCGATTGCCTGGCGCTGCGCGCCACTTCGGCGCCTCACCGCCTGTTCGGACTGCCCCCCGGCCACGGGGCAGGCGGCAACATGGAATACCATCAAGGCACACATGTCCCCCATTCGACTGTTGCTGCTCGATGATCACGTCCTGTTCCGCGAGAGCCTGAGCCGCCTCTTGGCTTCGGAGCCGGATTTCGAAATGGTGGGCGAGTGTGGCGCGGCCTCCGAGGCCCTCGAAACGCTGCGGCGCAAGCCCGTGGACGTGATCCTGCTCGACTACGATCTGGGCGAAGAACTCGGGAGCCAGTTCATTTCGGCGGCGCGGCGCGCGGGCTATACCGGAAGGATCCTGATGGTGACGGCGGGAATGAACGCTTCGGAGTCTTCGATCGCGCTGCAGATGGGCGCCTCGGGGATCTTTCTCAAGCACAACTCGCCCGGCAACCTGGCCAAAGCCATCCGGCTGGTGGCTGGCGGCGAGATGTGGGTGGACCAGCGCGTGATTCAGCTCATGGCCGACGGAGTGCAGCAGCGGGAAGACCAGGCCGTCCGGCGCCTGCTGACCGAGCGGGAACGGCAGGTGTTGCGTGGTATTTTCGAGGGCCTCAGCAACAAGGAAATCGCCGGCCAGATCGGCGTCTCCGAGGGGGCCGTCAAGGCGACACTCCAGCAGTTGTTCCAGAAGACGCGGGTGCGGACGCGCAGCCAGTTGGTGCGGATCGCGCTGGAGGAATCGTTGGGGACAAGCCGGAAGGGTTGACCGCCATCTTCGATGATCACTCAAGCCATCAACCCGGCCAGGGACTCAGTCGAGGAATCCATCTTGGAACAGCGGAGCGGAAGCGCTCGTATTCCGGCCCAAAAGTGGCCCGCAGAGTCGGTTCCTCATACACCAGTACGAACATGTGGAAGGCCAACCAGACGATCCCGCCATACTCCAGCACACGGATGCTTCCGAGGATCAGGCCCTGACCGGCAATGACGGCCACGACTGCGACGTACATGGGATTTCGGACGTAACGGTATGATCCCGTGACGACCAGATGGCATGCCGGAAAAACGGGAGCAGGCGTGCCCAGCCCTTGCACCGCAAATCGAACCACCGAATCGATCAAGACGATTGCCCCGGCCGCTACCAGCACGCCCCCCACACCCCGTAAAAGGAATCAGCCAGCCGCGGGGGTGTCAAAGCGCCATCGCGAGATCCACCACGGCGCCAGACCCGCGACCGTGCCTGGGACAAGCACAACAAAGATTGCTGACCCGAGGACGGCAAACACGCGCCTCATGTTGGGCACTCGAATCGTGAAGGGAAGCTTCGCCTACGCGCTTACCCAAGCTTAGCCGGCGCAGGGCTCCAAGTCACTCGCGGCTTCTTCGACCACCCGCCCCACCGCCATGGAAACCTGTTCCGGCGCCAGCGAACCATCCACGCGGCGGACCACCTGCGGGCCGTACCATTTCAGAATGGGCCCGGTCAGTTCCTCATAGGCGCACAGCCGCCGGCGAATCACGTCCTCGCAGTCGTCGTCGCGGGTGATCAGGGTGGCGCCGTCGCTGTCGCAGACTCCGGCCTGGCGGGGAGGCTGCGTGATCAGGTTGTAAATGTGCTTGCACTCCGGGCACTGCCGGCGGGACGCTAGCCGCTCCACCACCAAATGGTCCGGGACGTCCAGATGGATCACCACGGGCTCGGGCAGCCCGCGTTGCGGCAGCACTTCCGTAAGGTACATGGCTTGCGAAACCGTGCGCGGGTACCCGTCCAGCAGGAAGCCGTTGGCGCAGTCGGGGCGGGAGATCCGGCTGGCAACGATCTCGTTCACCGTTTCATCGCTGACTAACCCGCCGTTGTGGACGATCGAGCAGGCCATCCTGCCCAGAGCAGTGCCCGCGCTGCACTCGGCCCGGATCATTTCACCGGTGGAGATGGCGGGGATGTGGAAGCGATCCGCCAGGAACGAAGCCTGCGTACCTTTTCCACAGCCGGGCGGCCCAAACAGTAACAGGATCAAAGCTACCTCCCTGGACCCGTCGAGGGCGGGTCTAATTGAAGGTTAACTTCTGGCGTAATTTAAGTCAATAAGGTCTTATTAGATATTGGGGCGCCGGAGGCGGGCGCGGGACCGTCTTCGAGGATTCTGCCGTCGGGCTGCAGGCGCAATTCGCGGTCACGCCACTGCACGCGATTGCCGAAGGCGCCGCCCACCCAAACCGCGAACCCGAACAGGTCGCGCAACGGAATCAGCCAGAAGTCCGGGAGGACGTTGCGGTCCTTGAGGATCGCTGTCCCCACCAGCACACCGGCTAGGATCCGCACCCCGAGCGTCACGAGGCCGGCCCACCAAAGGCCCGAGGCGAACGCCACCAGGCTCCACAACGTGGCGTGGGTGACCACATATCCGTAGTAGCCCGCGGGACGCGAGACCCGGATGGTCCGCGACCAGCGCAACTGGTGCCGCCACGTCTGGGCCCAGGATTCGCCGCCGAGATCGGTTTCCACCACCAGCGGTGCGAATTCGATGCGGTAGCCCAGCCGACTGATGCGGAGGCCGAGTTGGTAATCGTCCGCCAGGTAGTTGGCGATGGATTCGAAGCCGCCGATGCGGCGCAGGGCTTCGGCGCGGAACACCATGGTGGAACCGAGGGCGAACTCGGCTACGCCCAGCAGGCGCGCCACCAGCACGCTGGGAGCGAATTCGGTGGCGATGCCGAGCGCTTCCGAGCGCGAGGCCCAGGACTCGGCCGCGCCGCGATACAGGCACGTCACCATGCCGATTCCGGGGTCGGCCATCGGCGCCGTCACCGCCGCCAGGTACCCGGGTGCGACCACGATATCGCTGTCATTGACCAGCAGCAGCGGGTACCGCGCCCGCTTCGCCAGTTCCGCCAGCACGCCTACTTTGGCGTTAGGGGAATCGCTGGGCGCGATCACGATCTCGATACGCCGCTGCGGAAACTCGCGCTGCAGGCGGCGAATATCTTCGAGTGCCAAGTCGGACGGGTCGCCGGCCCCAAACAGGATTTCGAACTCCGGGTACTGCTGAGCCGCGTGCGAGAATATGGCCTGGTAGAACCGGGGGTCGCGGCCGTGGACCGGCTTCAGGATGGAAAGTGGCACGGGCACTCCTGCTTGTGATGGCTGGATCTCACACAGGCAGGAATGCCGGTGCCACCGGACCGCCGCAACGATGGCAAGAAGATAGTAGGCGGCTGCGGCCAGAGCGGGCAACGCAGCCAGCCAGATCACAGCGAAACCAGCGTCACGCCGCAGACTACCAGCGACGCGCCCGCCCAGCGCAGCCAGTTGACGTGCTCTTTGAGGAGGTATTTCGCCAGCACCGTTTCCAACACGTAGGTCACCGCGGAAACGGGCACAGCGAAACTCAAGTCCGTAGCGGCCAGCAGTTTCATGAACGCGAAGAAGGAGGCGGCCATGCAAACCATGGACCCGATCACGAACCGGTTGCGGGCCATCAAGGCCAGCGCTTGCCCGATGGCGCCCGGCCGGAAATCGTGAATCTCACCGTGGCGGCGCATACCCATCGCCTGCATCACTTCGCCGGCGGTGGTGGCGCCCACCATGATCGCGATCAGAATCCACTTCATCGGTGCGCCTCGCGGGACCGGGCAGTCTGCGGAGTGCCGCTGCTGACCAGCGCCACACCCGCCATAATCAGGGTGATGCCGGTCCAGCGCCGGGCGGTGATCTGTTCGTTGAGCATCACCTTACCGAGCAGCGCCACTACCACGTAACCAATCGAGGTGACTGGCAGCACATAGCTCAGGTCGGCCCAGCTGAGCAGGGCCATGCGCGACATCTGCCAGAGGATGAGCAGCGCCACCCCCGCAGCCACCCAGGGCTGGAAGAGCGCGCCCACGAATTGCAGGGGCGTAGCGAGTTGCGCACCGTCGGGCATCCCGCGCTTCATGAAGAAGTCGCCGAAGGCATTGCTGCACACCACAACGAAAACGCAGATCCAGGTCTTGAGTCGAAGTTGCGCGTTGTCCGTGCTCATGCCGGCCGGTCAATCGCCGGAACTGGCTGTAACGGGCGCCGTCTTCGCGGCTCCCTTGTTCTCGGCCACGAACTTTCTTCGTTTAGAGCGCAGGGCCATGTACTCGCGGGCTTCCTTGGTGAGACGGCGGCGCTCGTCGCCGTTGAAGATGGCTTTGCGCACAATGCGCCAGATCACGCGCGGACGGAAAAAATACTCACCGTAGAAGCGCTCCACCCATTCCACCAACTCTCCGCGGTCCAAGCCGGGGTAGATGATATTGGGAAGCTGGTGCCCGGCCTCGTCAGTCATGGAATCGATGGTGATGAGATCGTTCTTCCTGACGTAGTCGTAAAACTCAGTCCCGGGGTAGGGGTGAGCGATCGAAACCTGGATGGTCTCGTTGTCCAGCCGCTTGGCAAAGTCGATGGTCTTGCGAATGCTTTCCCGGGTTTCGCCCGGCAGCCCGATGATGAAATCGCCGTGAACCAACAGGCCGAGCTTTTTGCAGTTGGCGGTAAAGCGTTCGGCCATCTCGACCGTGGCGCCCTTCTTGATGTTCTTCAGGATCTGCTGGTCGCCCGATTCGTAGCCCACAATCAGCAGCCGGCAACCGGCTTCCTTCATGGCCTTGAGGGTGTCGTAATCGGTGGTGACACGCGACGTGCAGGACCATGTGAAACTAAGCGGCTTGAGCTTCTTGCACAGCTCGATGGTGCGTTCCTTGCGGTAATTGAAGGTATCGTCGTCGAAGAAGATCTCCTTCATCTGCGGGAACTGCTCAAGGGCGTAGCGGACTTCGTTGGCTACGTCGCCCGACGAGCGCAGGCGCCAGCGATGGCCGGAGTGGGTCTGCGGCCACAGGCAGAAGGTGCACAACGCCGGGCAGCCGCGCGAGGTGTACAAGGAGACGAACGGGTTCAGCAGGAACGGAACGTTGTAGCGGGTTATATCGAGATCGCGCTTGTAGGTCTTGGTGACCCACGGCAGCTCATCCAGGTTTTCGATAGCCGGACCTTCCGGGTTGTTGACGATGTAGCCGTTCTTGCGGAAGCTCACACCGGGCAGTTCTTCGAGCGGCTTGCCTTTGGCGTAATCGGCGATCTGGTAATCGAACTCGCGCCGCACCACGAAATCGATGGCCTTGTTGCCCGCGAGCGTCTTGTCCGGCTCGATCGTTACCGGCGGCCCGACGAACGCCACCTTCAGCTTCGGGTTGACGTCCTTCATCATCTCCGCCATCTTCACGTCGACGTGAAAGCCCGGGGTGGAGGTGTAGAGCACCAGCAGCTCGAAATCCTTGCCCATTGCCACCGTCTGTTCGATGGAAATCCGGTGCGGCGGCGCGTCCACGACCTTGCTGTCGGGGAGCATGCCGGCGGGGTAACAAAGCCAGACTGGATACCAGTACGACTCGATTTCGCGGGACGCCGGCCAGCGGGAGCTGGCGCCGCCATCAAACCCTTCAAACGACGGCGGATTCAGAAATAGCGTTCTCATGGAATCTCCGCGCGTTACTGAGCGTCGTCGCTCAACGCTCCGCGATTGGGATCGATGGAAAAATTGCTGAAGTCGATGGTCAACTCGGCCCGGCCTACCAACCGTGTATCCACCACGCTGAGCACTTGCCTTGGCACGGAAATCCCATCGCGGATCTCGTATCTCCGTATGAATGCGACCCTCTTGAGAAAGATGGAGGGACTCTTCACCAGGTAGCCGGATTCCTGCACTTTCAGATACGTGGCGGCATCGATACGGACTTCGCCTCTAAACAAGCCGTGGCGCTTCTGTTTCGGCGAGACCTGGAAAACGTGGACCGGGCGCCCATCCAGCAGGCTCTGGCCCTTGTACCTGAACTTGTAGTTTTGCGGGGTCACCGCCGTGGCAGCCGGCTGCTCCATTTGGGCTTCGGCCTCGGCCGAGAGGTACCTGGCGATGATCTGCTTGTTGACCGTGGAGTCGCCCTCAAAGTGCAACTTTTCGTACTTGATGAGCCCCAGGGGGGAAATATGGCGCAGGGCGTGCAAGCGGCCCTGTTTCTTGAGTCTGGGGAGCGAGGCGGCGAACTCGACTTCCATGGAAGCGCCCTGTAGCGTCCGCGCCTCATCGCGCGAAGCGGAAACGTAGTTGTCCACGATCGCGTCCGGGGACGCCGGCCCCGGTTCCGCGGTGATGCAGACAGCCATGGCGAGGAACAGCCAAACGACGCGGGTACTCAATGTATGACCTCAAGCAATTTGATGAAATTTAAGACCAGAGTATTCAAGTTTAGCAGAAGATCAGAACTGCCGAGGCAAGGGGAGAGGGCGGGAGGCAGGAGGGGCGGTGGGCGTTCACCGGAGAGTCTGGGCGCCAACTGAGGTCTGCGTTCATAGAGTGGGGAAAACTCTGGGGCTACGCGCTGGGCGGGGACCGGGGGCCCCGGGCTGCCGCCGATTTTCACGGCTGCAGATTTCGAGCAGGATCGGGAAACGATTCGTCAGATCCGGGCAAGAGAGGCTCAGCACTGAGGATAGCCGGCCGGCATCACCATGGGGGCGATGATCCGAAGGATTTAAGGAGCCCTATTTGGCGTAGAGCGCCTCCATCTGACCCACCGCGCGCGCCAGGTCGGCCCGCGACTGGTTGTAGCGGTAGAGGGCGCCGATCTGGTTGTCGTTAGACCGTGACAATTCATCCTGGGCCGTCACGATTTCGATGTTGTTGGCCACGCCCGCCTGGAAGCGGTCGCGGGCCTGCACCACTTCCTGTTGCGCCAGTTGCACGCCCAATCGGGCGACATCCACTTCGCTGCGCGCCGATGCCACTTGCGCCAGCCCGGTCTTCACTTCGAGCGCGATCCGGTTGCGCACGTCCTGTTCCTGCTGCCGGAGCTGGCGGATCGCGATCTCCGCCTTGCTGCGCTCGGCTCCGATGCGGCCGCCCGTGAACACCGGAACCTCCAGGTTGAGCTGGTATTGATAAACCGGAATCACGTTGCTCCCGGTGACGCCCTGCTCCGCCCAGAAGCCGGTGGCGGAGACTTTCGGCAGCCGGGCGTCGCCGGCCGATCTCAATTCGACCACTGCCCGCTGCTGCTCGGAGAGAATCTGCCGCAACTCGGGGCGCGAATGGAAGGCTCGTTCGAGCGACTGATCGGCGGATACCTCGGGCGTTTCGAAAAAACTCACCTGGTCGGCCAGTTCGATCTTCGTCCGCGGTTCGAGATTCAAGAGGCGCGCCAGACCGAAGAGCGACGTCTCCGCCTGGGTCCGCGCCACAATCAGCCGCTGCTTTTCGTTTTGAAGCTGCACGTTGGCGCGCAGCGTGTCGATGCCCGTGCCGGCGCCGTTCTTCTGCAAGTCCGCCGCCTGATCGTAGAGCGCCTGCGCCAGCGAGACGCGCGATTGCGCCGCCTCCACCTCGGCGGCGGCCCGCTGGCTGCCTAGATACTGCGACACCACCAGCATCACGCTCTCTTCCCGTATGCTGGACTCTTGCGCCCGCGAGGCGTCGATTCCGATTTGCGAAGCCCGGTAGCGGCGCCACAATGTCAGGTCGAAAATCGGAGCGTTGAAACCGACGCCGGTCTGGTTCACCCAGTAGGGTCCAACGTGTTGCGCGAATCCGGGGAAACTGAAACCGATAGCCGCTTCGAGATTCACGCGATTGACCGTCTCCGCGGCTCTGGCGCTGGCTTGCGGCAGCAAACCGGAGCGGGCGATGGTGCGATCCTGCTCACTCTGGACAACCCGGAGATTGGCCAGGATTACCTGCGGGTTCTCCTTGAGTGCGAGCGCCACGGCATCGCGCAGGGTGAGCTTCAGCGTCGTGTCTTGCGCCATCCCGTTGGCGGCAAGCGGCAGTACTACCAGCGTCCTCAACAGCATTTGAGCCATCTTCATTTGCCGTAGCAGGGTGCATCTGGATTGCCAAACCAGGCCTCGTAACTGGTTGGTGGCTTTGGACTTGGCGGGTGCTGCCAGTTCCGCGGTTCGTCATCCGCCCAAATAGCGGCTTCGGCGTGGCACAGGTCTCCGGGCCTAGCCCAACTAAACGCTCTTCGGGTCGATGCCCAGTTTGCGCATCTTAGCTTGCAGAGTCGTGCGCTTCATCCCGAGTTTGGCGGCCGCGCCGCCGTCGCCGCCCACTTTGCCCCCGGCATCGCGCAAGGCGCGCACAATAGCCTCACGCTCCGCATCGTGTAGCGTCACCACCGCGGCTCCCGGCGGCCCGTGCTTCAGTTCCCGCACCGGCGCCTGCAGCACCGGGCCGGGGGATACGATCACCGCGCGCTCAATGAAGTTCTGCAGTTCCCGGATATTGCCCGGCCAGTGATAGCGCGTCAGCGCATTCATCGACTCGGTGGGAATGGTGGTGATCCGCCGGTTCATGCGGCGCGCGAATTGCTGCACGAAGTAGCGCACCAGGATGGGAATGTCCTCCCGCCGTTCGCGCAGCGGCGGCACGGTCATCGGGAAGACATTCAGTCGATAGTAAAGATCGGCGCGAAACTGTCGCTCCTCCACCATTTCCGACAGGTTCCGATTGGTCGCCGCCACAAGCCGGGCGTCGGTCTTGATGGTGCGCGAACTGCCCAGGCGTTCGAATTCCCGCTCCTGCAGAACGCGCAGCAGCTTGGTCTGCAGCTCCAGTGGAATTTCGCCCACCTCGTCCATAAACATGGTGCCGCGGTGAGCCAGTTCGAAACGGCCGATGCGCTGCGCGATCGCCCCGGTGAAGGCGCCCTTCTCGTGGCCGAACATCTCGCTCTCCAGGAGTCCCGTCGGGATGGCGGCGCAGTTCAATTTCACAAACGTGCCTTGTTTGCGCGCGCTCAAGTCGTGGATGGCTCGCGCAAGCAATTCCTTGCCCGTGCCCGTCTCCCCGTAAATGAGCACGGTGGAATCCGTGGGGGCCACGGTCTCCACCTGTTTGAGGATGGCCCGGAGCGCACGGCTTTGGCCGACGATTTCTTCGAAGCGGTTGTCGGTGCGAATTTCGTCTTCGAGGTAGACCTTCTCTTCCTCCAGCCGCGCGTTGAGTTCTGCGATGCGATTGTAGGAGAGCGCGTTATCCAGCGCGATGGCTACCTGCCCGGCCACCTGCGAGAAGTATTGCAGGTCGTCGGCCTTGAAAAAGTCCGGCTGGCGCGAACCGGAATTGAGCGTGCCCAACACATTGCCACGCGAAATCAGCGGCATGACGCAGAGGGAGCGCAGTCCCTCGCGCTCCATGATCTCGCCGGTGGTCCGGGAGATCGCGCTTGCCTCCTCCAGGCTGAACAGGCGGCCCTCCCGGGTGCGAAACACGTAGCCCGCCAGTGTGTCTTCCAGCGGAACCACCACGCCCTCGCGAATCAGGCCCGAGCCATCGGGAAAATCCAGCATCTGCATACGCAGAGCCCGGATCTCCGGGTCGTGGATCAGTAGACTCACGTAATCCAGCCCAAACGTGCGGCGCAAGGAAGCCGAGATCGCCTGGAACAGGCGCTTGGTGTCAAGGCAGCTCACCACCGCATTGTTGACTTCGAGCAAGATGCGCAGCCGGTCCCTATCGTGCGCCACTTGCCGTTCGTAGGCTTTGGCCGCTTCGTGGTTGAGCGCATTGTCCACGGCCACCGCCACTTGGCGCGCCACCAGCCCCATGAACTCGATGTCCTCCGCCGAGTAGGCGTTGCGCTGGAGCGAACCGAAATTCAGGCCTCCCAGTATGCGCTGCGCCGTCAGGACCGGCAGAATGCACGACGACTGAATGCGGTTCGCCAGCAGCAGGTCTCGGATGATGGGAAACCGCCGCTCCGCCGCCACATCGGGCATGTAGTAGGGTGTCCGGGTCTCCAGCGCTACCATCGTCGGTGTCTGGTCGAACGGTGTGGCCAACGCCGTGTCCCCTACGATTTGCTGGTCCGTTTCCAGAAGGTGAAGGCGCACCACGCGCTCCTTGTGATCAACCAGTGTGAGGCTGATGAAATCGAAAGGAACCAGGGGCTTGAGCAGACGGCTCAGGTCGGCGAACAGGGTGGAAAGCTGTTGGTGGGCCGCAATCGAGCCACTAACCTCCAGCAGCGTGTCATAGCGCGCGCGGATCGGGTCCGATTGTATCAGGGCGGACGAGGGCATCGTGGCTGCTGGCCGGTCTTTCAACCGTACCACAACACGGATCGCAGCAGACCTCCTCCACCACCGACCGGATGAGTGGCGTTAGCGCCACCAGGCGCACGCCCTCGCGGTGCATTTCGGCCAGAAGCAACTGGCCTGCGGGATCCACGAAATCCACCTCGCCCAGATCGACGACGGTGCTTCGTCCGGTGGTGGCCGAGGCGGCGGTTTGCCAGCATTGTTGCAGTTCGCGGACCCAGGGCCCGGACAACTTGCCCTCCAGCTTGAAGCGAAGTTCCCTGGAACTGTCGTGCAGCGTAATCTTCAACATTCGGTAACCACAGGTGTTAGGGCACGAAGCGGGCCACGGCTGGACGACACATTTGCAAGGAGATCAGGGTGCCGGGAAAGACGGATGGGCACGGGTTTGCCCAAATGTTGGCAAGCCGCGTTTCCCCGCACGACGCGAGCGGCGTCAATCTCACTACACTGTAGTGTGGTGACCGCCTACACGCTTCCGCCTCACCGACTTTCGGGCAGGCTGTGTATTCTGGCGTTCTCGGCGGTGCTGGCGTACGCGCCGTCGCTCTCAATTCCCTTAATTGCGGACGACTACCCGAACCTCGTCCAGGCACAGACTTACGGGTCAACCTCAGGCCTGCCGGTTCTATTGAATGATGCGCAGTTTCGTCTGCGGTCCACGACCTATTGGGCCATGTTCGGTCTGTGGCGGATCGGGGGCGTTCGCCCAGCGGTGTACCACGCCGCGAGTCTGGCGTTGCACGTCGCCAATGTGTGGCTCTTGTTCTTCGTAGCGGTGGCGTGGCCGCGGATGCGCGGCGCGGCGTTTTGGGCGGGCCTGTTCTTTGCCGTTCAGGAAGGCCACCAGGAAGCCGTGATGTGGTTTTCGGCGATCAACGAACTGCTGATGTTCTTCTTCGGCATGGCGTCGCTGCTGTGCTGGCTCCGGGCCGGCGCCGGCAAGCGGAGATGGTGGCTTGAGGTGGCGGGGACGGCACTGTTTGCCCTGGCGCTTCTCTCCAAGGAGTCGGCGCTGGTGCTCCTGCCGTTGTACTTTCTGGCTATCCCGGACTCGGACCGGCGAGCCACGCTCCTGAGCCTGCTCCCGCGCGCCGCGTTGGCCGCTTTGGCGGTGGCCTCGATTGCGGCCAGCCGCTCCAACTCCTTCCGCTTTTCCGACGGCAGCTTCTCGCTCCACGCGCCGGTTTGGACTACGTGGCCTTATGGAATCGCCCGCCTGCTTTGGATTTGGGGCTGGCCGGCGCTGCTGGTGATTCTGCTATCGAAAGAGCGCAGGCTGAGGCGGTCGGGAATGCTGGCTCTGGCGTGGATGGGAATGGGTCTGGCGCCTTACAGTTTCCTCGCCTATTCCACCCGCATACCCAGCCGTCAAACCTATCTGGCCAGCGCAGGATTGGCTTTTCTGTTCGGCCTGGCGTGTGCGCATGTGGAAGAGAAATGGCCTCGCCGTACGCGCCTGGTGGCGGCGCTCGCCGGCCTGATGGTGGTTCACAATGTGGCGTATCTGTGGACCAGGAAGCGTACCCAATTCCTGCAACGCGCGGCCCCGACCGAACAACTAATCGCGCTGGCGCGCAGGACTCCAGGTCCGATTTGGGTGAGATGTTTTCCGCAGCCGCCCCTGGTGGCGGAACGCGCGGTGCAACTTGCCGCGGGGCGTTCGTCCGTGAGCCTGGTGTGGCATGAGGCGGAGGCCGCGGCGGGTGGCGCAATTCCGTTTTGCTACCGGGCGCCGTGAGGCCGGGTGCCACGGCCATACCTGGCTGTGTGCGTGAGGGACGGGTCGACCGCGTTACGCCGTGGCCGCCGTCACGCGGGCCAAGGCCGCATTTGCGCCTTGGCATCACTGCCCCGCAAGCGTCGCGGTAATATAGCTAAATGACCAGCGCCCTTCCTCCAGTAGTGGGGAACCCTGCCCAGGCAACCATGGACCTCGAGCGGGAATACCTGCTGCAAAATTACGCCCGTTATCCGCTCGTGCTCGCGCGTGGAAAGGGTTGCTATGCGTACGATCTGGATGGCCAGCGCTATCTGGACTTCATCAGCGGTATCGGCGTCAACGCTCTGGGCCACGCCCACCCGCGCATGGTCAAAGTGATCCGCGAACAGGCCGGGCTGCTGCTCCATTCCTCCAACCTCTACTACCACCAGTATCAGGGCCCGTTGGCGAAGCGTCTGGCGGCCATGAGCGGCCTCGAGCGCGCCTTCTTCTGCAACAGTGGCACGGAGGCCATGGAGGGCGCGCTCAAGATGGTGCATTCGCACGGCCGCGCCATCAGCTCCGAAAAATACGAAGTGATCGCGCTCGATAACTCGTTCCACGGACGCTCCTTCGGCGCGCTTTCGATCACCGGCCAGGCCAAGTACCGCCAGGACTTCGAACCGCTGGTTCCGGGCGCGAAGTTCGTTCCGCTGAACGACCTCGAGGCTCTGGAAGCGGCTGTCAGCGGCCGCACCGCCGGCATCGTGCTGGAGATGATCCAGGGGGAAGGCGGCATTAATCCTCTTACGCCGCAGTTCGTGGTCAAAGCGCGCGAGCTTTCCGATCGCCACAATGCCCTCCTGGTCGCCGATGAAACGCAGTGCGGCGTCGGCCGTCCGGGAACCTACTTCGCGTATCAGCGGACCAACCAGGTGATCCTGCCTGACGTGATGGTGACGGCCAAGCCGCTGGCCTGCGGCATTCCGTTGGGCGTGATCATGGCCAACGAGAAGGCCGCCGCCGCCATCAAGCCGGGAATGCACGGCTCCACGTTCGGCGGCGGCCCACTGGCCTGCCGCGTGGCGCTGGAATTCTGCGACATCCTCGACGAACTGCTCCCGCAAATCCAGCGCGTGGGCGGCTACTTCCACGTGGAGTTGAACGAACTGGGCCGCAAGCACGCCTTTGTGAAGGAAGTGCGCGGCTTCGGCCTGATGATCGGAGTCGACCTGCACATGTCCGGCAAGCAGTTGGTGCTGGACGCCATGGCCGAGGGCCTGCTCATCAACTGCACTCACGATACCGTGCTCCGCTTCCTGCCGCCCTACATCGTGACGGAAAGGGAAGTGGACCAGGCGGTCAAGATCCTGGCCAAGTTGTTCGGCAAGGTGAAGTAAAAGGGGCGCACCCGGGAAGGCGAACGACCAGTTCAAGCAACCCGACTATCAACTGGTCGACCGTCTTCGTGTCCGGAACAGCGATCTTCTTGCCAAGACGATCAACCGGAGTTGTCCGAACCGGCGAGATCTTGTTCGGCCAACTGCGCTCCTGGTGCTGACGCGGACGTTTCTCCAAGCTCTACGGCATGGCCGACGTCCGCGTCGGTTTCGGCTGCGCGCCCGCGACCGGCATTCCGGGCGTGCGCGCCGCCATGGCGGCCCTGGAATTGAACGATAATCTGGTAGTCAGCCGGCGAGCGCGGCGCAACCAGGTGTGCGCGCCGACTTGCTCCCGGCTTGGATGCGCGCGGCTTCCGCTACGTGCCACCGGGGGTGAACTTTGTGCTGATCGAGATTGGCCGCGACGTGCAGGAAGCAATTTGAGAAGGTGGTGGGGTGAATATGACTAACCGAATCATGGTGACGGCATGGCTCGCGTTGGCGGCAGCGGCCTCTGCGCAGCCGAATCCCGCGGCCACCGCTGCCCGCGCCTGGCGGGAGACCCACGAGCGCGCCATCCTCACCGAGTTCATGGATCTGCTCGCGCTGCCCAACCTGGCACGTGAGCAGGACGGCATCCGCAAGAATGCCACGGCGGTCGCGGCGCTGCTCGAAAAGCGCGGTGTCAAGACGCGCTTTCTCGAAGTGTCAGGCGCGCCGCCCGTGGTGTTCGGCGAGATTGCCACACCGGGCGCAACCCGCACGCTCATCTTCTACGCCCACTACGACGGCCAGCCGCTCGACCCGAAGGAGTGGGCATCGCCGCCCTGGCAACCGGTAGTCCGCGACCGCCCGCTCGATAAGGACGGCCGGGTGGTCCCACTACCGGCCACCGGCAAAATCGATCCCGATTGGCGCATCTATGCCCGCTCGGCTTCGGACGATAAAGCGCCCCTCGCCGCCATCGCAACCGCGCTCGACGCCCTGAAAGCCGCGCGCATCCCGCTCCATTCCAACCTCAAATTTGTCTTCGAAGGCGAGGAGGAGGCCGGATCGCCGCACCTGGCCGAGATCATCGGCAAATACAAGGATCTGCTGGCCAGCGATGTCTGGCTGATCTGCGATGGCCCGGTGCACCAAAGCCGGCGGCAGCAGATTGTCTTCGGCGCTCGCGGAGTCACCGAACTGGACATCACCGTGTACGGACCCAGCCATGAAGTGCACAGCGGCCATTACGGCAACTGGGCGCCGAACCCCGCGATGATGCTGGCGCGGCTGCTGGCCTCCATGAAGGACGACGACGGCCGCGTGCTGATCGACCATTTCTATGAGGGAATCGAGCCGCTGACGGAGACCGAAAAACGCGCCATCGACGAAGCGCCGGAGGTGGACCGCGACCTCATGCGCGAACTGGCGCTCGGCCGCACCGAAGGCGGCGGCAGGAAACTGGTGGATTTGATCAACCTGCCCTCGCTCAACGTTCGCGGCATGTCGAGTGCGCGCACCGGCGACAAGGCCAGTAACGTAGTGCCCTCCACCGCCACGGCTACCATCGATATCCGCCTGGTCAAGGGGGTCGATCATCAAGCCGCCGAGCGTCGCGTGTTGGAGCACATCCGCAGCCAGGGCTACTTCATCGTAGAGAACGAACCCGACGCCCAGACCCGCATGGCGCATCCGCGAGTGGCGCGGGTTACCGTGGATCGCGGCGGCTACAACGCTTCACGCACCTCGATGGACTTGCCGATTTCGCAGTTGGTGCTGCGCACGGCCGAATCGGCCAGCGGCCCGGTAGTTAAACTGCCGACCATGGGCGGCAGCGTGCCGTTGTTCATGATCGAGGAAATCCTGCATGCACCCACCATTACCGTCCCCATCGCCAATCACGACAACAACCAGCACAGCTACAACGAAAACATTCGCATTCGAAACCTGTGGGACGGCATCGAACTCATGGCGGCGTTGCTGGCGATGTGATGGGCGCGCAATCCGTCCGCGATCTATCCCCTGGGCCGCATCGCCAGCCCCGCCGCGCCCACAATGCCGGACTTATCGGCTACGGCTTGCTCCACCAGCGGAACCTCCCGGCCCAGCAGCCGCCGCGAGCGCTCCCAGACCTGTTTCTGCAACGGCGTCAGCAGGTCGGCGCCGGCGTCGGCCACCTGACCACCGACGATCACGATCTCCGGGTCGAAGATGTGCAGCAGGCCGGCGATGCCCGCCGCGAGTTTGCCGACGGCCCGGGAGATAATCGTCGAGGCCAACTGGTCGCCTTCGCGGGCAGCCTGAAAAACCGTGCGGCAGGTGGCAAGCTGGGGTTGTTCGCGGAACAACCGGGTGAGTGCCGACGACACGCCCCGGTGCACCGCGGACCAGGCCTCGCCTTCGATGGCGCGCGCCGAGAAAGCCGTTTCCAAACAGCCCTGATTGCCGCAGACGCACAGGGGGCCATCCGGATCTACGGTCAGGTGCCCAAGATGCCCGGCCACTCCGGTGTGGCCACGCAGCAGCCGTCCGCCGACCGTCGCGGCGCCGCCGATGCCGTTGCCCAGCGTCAACATCAACACGTTTTCCAAGCCCTTGGCGGCGCCCCAAACCATTTCACCGGCCAAAGCCACGCGCGCATCGTTATCGGCGAAAACCGGGACGTCGAGCGGAAGACCGACCAGATCGACAATGCGCAGTCCCTGCAAAAAGTGCAGCGAGCCCAGCAAGGTCTCGATGGTCGTATCCTGGCTGTTGATGTTGCCCTTGCAGCCGACGCCGACTCCCGTTGGATCGCCGGCCGCCTCGGTCAGCCAGTGGATGATGTCCTGCAGCGCCGGCAGGAACGTGTCCAGATCGTTAGGGGTCGAGATAGTTCGCGACGCCAGGATGGCCCCCTCTTCGTCCACCATCCCCGCCTTGATTTGAGTGCCGCCGATATCGATTCCTAAGACCGCCATTCGATCCTCCTCAATCAGACCCCAGTGACGCTCCAACCAGCGTCCACGGTCAAAATCTCTCCGGTAATGCATCGAGCCTCTTCGCTAAGCAGGAAGAGCGCGGCGCGGGCGACGTCTTCGGCGTCCACCATGCCTCCAGCGAGAGCCTGTTTCTTACGGATGAATTCCTGCAATTCGGTGGTGCCCTGCGCGCGTTCGCTGGTGGGCGTGCGAATCAGCCCGGGCGCCACCACGTTGACGCGGATCTTGTGGGGTGCGTAGTAGGCCGCCATGGAGCGGCTCATCGCGGCGATTGCGCCCTTAGCCGCGGCATAGGCATGGGTGGCGAAGTGTCGCGGCTCGGGCGCGTCCGCCAGCACGCTGCCCATGTTGACGATGGCGCCGCGCACGCCATGTTCAGGCACGGCCTGCTCCATCATTCGGGAAATCGCGGCCTGGCAGAACCGGAACGTTACGGTCAGGTTGTGGGTGAGGGTAACCTCCCAGCCTTCGCTCGTGACCTCATGCACGGGGCCATCCCCAAAGCGGCGCCCGCTGAGCCCGGCGACGTTGAAAAGCGCGTCCACGCGGCCGAACTTCGAAAGGCAGAGCCCGAGCACGGAAGCCGCCGCCTCCGGCCGGGTGAGATCGCCCACCCAGCACTCGCCGCTCGTTTCGGCCGCGAGTTCCCATCCCGAGATTTCGTCGTTGGTGGCAACAACGAGGCGGGCGCCTTGCTTCCCTGCGAGTCGCGCCGCGGCGGCTCCAATTCCGGTGGAGCCGGTGATGATCAGAGTCTTGTCCCGCAAGTGGGTATGGTTCTAATGGTAGCAGGGGATCGCAGCGGCCACGGAAACGTGGGCGGCGGGGTGGGTTCCGGAGCGGCCGATGCTCGCCGCGGCCCGGTAACCGCGGGCCTGCGCCCAACTCATGGATTCACCCTCGTCCTTTGGAAGAATCGCCGACCGGGATTCGAAAACTCCCCAGGCCATTCCCTAGCAGCCCGTGGTAATAGTCAGTGGTTTCAGGGCGGAACCTGACCTCCGAAAGTACGACGCATTTAGAGCCGCTACAACGCATTCCTGCGGCCTTGCTGGAGGTTTGGGTACCCGCGATTTCCGGTCTGGCACCTGGATTTCGGTCTCGACTGACTATTACCACGGGCTGCTAGCCCCCAAGGATCAGATCCGCGTCGCCGTCCGAAGAGAGGCTTGAGGTTTTCGGGGTGGTGGTAAAGCCCAATGCCGTTCACTTGAGGATTGCCATCCTGACACTTCCCGGATCGTTTCGGGGCCAGTCTCAGCATAGGCGACGTTACGCTCATGTGAATTCCGTGGCCGCCATTCGCACGCTCGATGGTCCAAGCCAGCCCTGCTGCATCGACGCCAATGCTATGCTTTCTCCGAGTGGCGCGTCATATGGACTAAGCTACCTACAAGTAGACGTTATGACCACGGACGAATGGCAGAAGCGACTGGAGGACACCTTCACCGTTAATGGGCTCATCGGCGGGCATCTGATTGAGGTGCACGAGCGAGAACGCAGGATCGGTACGCAACTAGTTAACGCCTTCCGCGGCCAGAATGTTCTTATAGATTCCTTTCAGAGCTTTTTTGTTGAAACGCTTAACCTCGTATTGGAGGAGATCGCAGAACAAGGTTGGCCAAAATCCGAAAATTACGCGCTCACATTCGCCTATTTCAATACGATCTTCCGACGCTATCGCGCGGCCGAGGTCCTATACTACAGCGGGTATCCGCTTGAGGGATATTCACTTTTTCGCGACATCAAAGACCGCGCGCTGCTGCTGTGCGGTGTGCTGCATAGTGTGACGACGCTCCCACACGTAATGGGGATGCTGCCCGTTTTCGATGACACGCCCGAAGGGCACAAAAAGGCCACTCGCGTGCGGAAAGACGAAGAGAACAGGATTACAAAACTGATCTGCGGTACCGATTCCGGATTGCCGCCTAGTGTTGCTGCGGAACTCAAGTTTTGGGACGACCTCTTTCACTACGAACTGCACGGAGCGAGGCTTTCGATCGCGCATGAGTTGGCGCTCCTGCGAGGCGGAATGACAAATCGGGTCGGCCCGACGTTCCATCAGCAGGCCTTCACGGTGTACATGAACCGGGCTGCCGAACTTGGGTGGTTAATTCTGAGACTTATGCCATATCTCCAAATGAGCAATCGCGCCTTTGGAGAAGAATGGCACAGGAAGCACGAGGTTCTCGATGATTCGTTCCGGAGGATGGTTCAGTCACTCAGTAATCTCGGGAAGCCAATCGGCGATGCCTTCGTCACCCTGGTTGAAACTAAATTCAGTTTTGGGCCTGACCTGAAGTACTTCGATCCCGACGGACCGGCGTAGATGGCGCGGCGAATCGCCGTCGCTCTAAAGAAACAATGCCGAATGCGAAATCATGCCACCTCCTACGAATGCCCGACCTCGGACAACTCGGCACCACACGTTTGCACCTGCGACGGCGATGCGTAGTTATGGAGATCGGCTGTTATGGGGATCGGCTTTCCTACCAACCGCTTTGGCGGTAAAATGACGCCTATTTGAAGAGGCGGGTCGCTGCTACCCTTGCAGGGCTGGTTCATTTGGCGCTCCGGTCGGATCGTCGTTTTAATACGGCCAATCTTTCATTGAGGTCGTTCGTTGAACGAAGCACTCAGGGTTCCGATGGATAGGGCCGCATTTCTTCTTTTCGTTCGAGCTGTCTTACCGGAGAGCGCCATCGAAGCCCTGACTGGGCGGCTCCCGGCCTTGGTGGTCAGGTTCTCACAAAAACCTCTTGCCGTGGCCGCCTTTATTGTGCAGAATGGTCGTGCGTGGTCCTGAGTGACTCGCCGCACCGACAATGGATCGGGCAGAGATTGGCGGTATAAGTCGGCATTCCGGACAAAGCTGTGGTCCGGTACGACGTTCCGAGAGCATTCTACGAGTAGCGCGTTATCAGACCGGAGGAAATCGGATCCAACTTCCCAGAACCGGACCTTAGGGACGGAGCCTCATCATCGCAGCCCGGCAAGGAGATGCGAATGATACCGTCCTTTTATCATTCACTACCAGAGGTGGCAAGCTGAAACGTGAATCCTAGCTTCCCAGATCCGGGCGTCGGACCCAGATCATGTTTCCAGAAGTACGTCCCCGCGCTCCCAGGCCCAGCCAGACTGGGCATCGAGTTTCTCTGGCGCGGAGGGTTATCTAACTCACTTGCTATTCGGCTGTCGTGTTGGAGCATCAGAAGCCAGAATGACATGATTGGGCTGACTCTGCGTGGCGAGCCTGACAAGCCGATCAAGTTCCTCGTGCGACGTGCCGACAGGCACGGTGACCTCGAAGCCGTTTGAACCCTTAATGTGAATGGTCCTGCCATTCTTGGCATTAATGTATGACAACAGCCCTCCAATGACGGCGACAAGGACATTCGCGCCAGTCACAATTAACGACGGCGCCAATGCATCAAACGACAGACGAGCGCTCACGGCGTAAATGGAAACAGGCATGATCGCAAGTTGGGCGCGGACTTCGTCAACATCCTCGATGCTCTGGCAATACAAATAGACGATCTCAGCCGGTCCTTGTACGTCTCCTTGGGGGTCGTTCATACTCTCTCCAAAGCACCACGTACAACCTCGGCCTCTTCCAAGATATAAACAGTATCTGCATCGGCAAATAGGCATTCCCTAACGTTTGCTGCTCGAAGGGTACCGTCGGATATTCCTGATGCCTTGTAACCCAGCAGCTTCTTGCATATGGCATTGAACATAAAGAAAACCTCGATTCCACTATAAAGAGTCGCATTGAACAGGACACCTTCCTGCGAGGCATTCGATTTGCGCAGGCACTTCACGGCCAATCCATCAGCAGCAAACTCGCGCTCTAAATCAGTGGCATATGAATCAATGTGTTTAAAGCTGCCGCTACTTATGATTCCTGCCCCGGGGTGTGACTCTTTAAGGTGCCCTAGAAGAAAGTGGCTGTACTCGTGCGCGAGAATAAATCTCTGCGCAATATTATTAAGAGCGTCAGCCATGAGCGTAGTTCGTTCATCCACATCTAAGCCAGGCGGAACACTCCCCTCCTGACATCCTCCGACAACAAATCTCGCGATGCTAACGATGCGATCTTCAGCGGCCAGTCTGGATAGCTGTGGATATCTGGGCGTGTGGTGCTTGAGGAAGGCACTCTTCGCCATTGTGTAGAAAACAGCGAGCAGGACGGAGTTCAAAGCTTCAGTGAAACAGATGATATTGCCTAGCGGCGTCTTGGTGATAAACGCATCTAGAAACGGATAGAAAGGGATAAAAGCAATCGGAATGGACTCCAGGGCGGCGCGCTCTCCGAATGGATATTCCTTGATAGTCTGCAGTCGAATCCACCTATGAAATAAGAAGTTCGCGGTAGTCTTGTCCAACAGATGTCTATGTGCGATTACTATTCGATTGAAAAGCCCATCGTCCCGTTTGGCTTCCGCCTCCTCAAGCCGTTCGATAGTCTTCGGATCGAGGACCTCGGAGGTACGAGACAGGAGAAAGCCATGGAGGTTGTGCAAGAGAACCGAGGAGCCAGAATGTCCCTTATCACGAAGAAAATCGGCGTACCGGCTTCCTTCTGGGTCACGCAATCGTTCTTGCAGCGACATAACGTTAATATTAGACCATAGTGGGGGAGGCCTCGGCGATTTGCTCGGGAGCCTATGCGGGGTTATTTGCGCGATGTCCGGCGCGAAGGTGCGGCTTGCACGGTTGTGGACTCCACATTGCATAGAAAGCTCTGGCGACCATCAGTTCCTGTCCGGTCGTGCATAAACGGCGTCGTGGGAAGCGTCCTCGTGAAGTCGCCATGCCATGAACTTGACGGAAATGTTCACGGCGGATAAAGTGGCTTACGAACCTTCCGCCGGTTGCCAACTCCGGTGGTGAATGATAAAGGACGGTGTCATTCACAACGCCTCTGCGAATCGCCATCGGGACCTTTGTTCGTATTGTCCCCGATTCGGAGAAAGGTCCGTTCGGGTTCCCCGTGAAGTTCCGATTACGGCAAGTGACGGCTCACGCCCTACTCGCGGATGTGCCCGCGTAGGCAGAACCAGGGAAAGGGGCGGTTGATTCAGTCCGCCCAGCACAAGCTGTGCTAGTGGCCGGCGAATAGGTTGAGCTGATACACCTTCATCTGCTTCGGAAAGAATCGGCCAAAGAACCGCAAGCTGGCTCGCAGCGGTAAGGACAGGCGCGGCCACAGGCAATCGGGAACGTCCGCTACCGTGCGTGACTCCACCAGGTGCAAGCCGATGTTCCAATCTTGAATCGCGATCGGATCTTCGCAGATCCAGGCGAACCGCGCCGCCATTTTGCGCCGCGCAAAATCCTTGTTCCCGGCGTCCACGGCCCGGCGCCCCAAAGTGTCGAGCGCGATCGTGACTTGCGGCAAGCGGCTCCCAATCTGACCCAACGCGGATTTCACCTGCGCCTCTTCCAGGTAGGCGAACACCGTTTCGGCAACCAGGGAGTACGGCCCGGGGCTCCGCCGGACTGTCTCGATCCAATCCGCGTCCAAAACCGATGCGGCGAGCGTGATACGGCGCTCGGAATCGGAAAAGAATTTCCGCCGCAGTTCGACCATGTCCGGAAGGTCGAGGTCGTACCAGTGGACCCTGCCATTGTCGAGCCGCTCGAAGCGCGTGTTCAACCCGGAGCCGATCTCGACCACGGTGCCCTCCGGATGCCGCCGCAGAAAGTCCCGCACCCATACGTCGAACATGGCGCTCCGCAGAGCACACCCCACCACCCTGCGGCGCTGTCCGAACCGGTGGAAATCCCAATCGATCGAGTCCACGATCTCGGCCGCCTTGGGGTCTTCCAGAATCGGCCGCTTCCTCCGGCTCTCCACGGCGCGGGCATAAAGCGGCACCAGCGCCGTCTCCTGCACTCGCCCGAGTTGGATGGATCGCCGCACCGGGGATCGCCGCCGCATCATCAATATAACTCCGGGCGCAGTGGCATTCACGGATGCCCTCGCAGCAAATTGTCGGAAAGGCGGCCGGAGGATTGGATCGGAACCGATCCTTCCAGCCAGGTTAGTTAGGGTCCGTCATCCCGCAAATAGTGGAGCTGAAGAAAAGCGGTAAAGAACCGCGCGGCGGCCGAGCGTCCTCCGAGCGTGGCAAGCATGAGATTCTCTGGCACCGCCAGACTCCCCCAGGTCAGGTTCTGAGAGACAACTCCTGCAGCGGACCCGTCCACGAGTTTCCGCAGCCACGCAGCCGGGCTATGCGCTCGACTCGTTGGGTTAAGCGCACAGCGTGGTGGTTAACCCCGGGTCACCACACCGCAGGCACAAGCCGTTTCCGTACGCGAGCCGCGTATTCGGCATAACCCGCCAATTCGATCCGCAGAGTCCGGTCTTCCAGAGCGGTGCGAATCACCAGCACTGCCGCCACCACCGCGGCCGGAATCAATGCGCGCCACGAACCCAGCGCCACGGGAGCAGCCAGAGTGAACGCCAGGGCCCCGGTGTAGCCGGGATGCCGCAGATACCGGTATGGTCCGCCATCCACTACACTATGGCCCCGCTCGGATTGGATGCGAACCGTGCCTGAGAAGAATCGGTTGGCTGCCATAGCCCAGGCCGTGAGCGCCCCACCAAGACAGCAAACCGCCAGCGCGGCGAGGCTCCACGCGATGGGAACGGCGGGCGGCCACTGGAACCTGACATCCCAGGCCGCCATGCCGAACACGACGAGCGGCCCCAGCGCCACTACCGGCGCGAGGATCTTGTCCCACTTCTTGGTGCCCTTCTGCATACGCGACCGCTCAACCAGCAGTTCCGGGCTGGTCCGGGTTAGCACGACCCCTACGGCCACTTGCAGCCCGAAAGTCAGCCCGACCAGGGCCCACCCCCGAATCCAGCCGGGCCGGCCGGAAAGCAGCATCAGGACTCCGGCCACAACCAGCGCGGAGATGCAGTACTTAATGAACGGTCGGCCTTTGCCCATAGTTTTCGCCTTTCTTCGATCATACTGCGAAAACGGATGTACGACTCCGAATCAGAGCCGGGCCTGCCGTTGCTACACTTTTGAGATGGCACTCGTCGAGACGTACCGTTGCCCTGGGCCGGCCGCGATCTTGTTGGCGGCCCTGGGCGCTGCCACCATGGGCCCGATTTTGGCCGCCCCGCAGCAATCCAACGCCGGCAGCGATATTCCCAAGACCTTCACCGTGCCCATCGAGGGCTATGACTACGTCAGGCGGGAAGTCATGATCCCGATGCGTGACGGGGTGAAGCTGTTTACCGTGATCGTGCTGCCCAAGGGGGCACGGGATGCGCCGATTCTTCTTACCCGCACACCGTATAATGCCTCCAGACGCGCCTCCCGCAATGCCAGTCCGCACATGGCGGCCGCCTTGCCGCTGGGCGACGACGTATTTGCCGCCGATGGCTACATCCGCGTGTTTCAGGACGTTCGCGGCAAGTACAAATCGGAGGGCGACTACCTGATGACCCGCCCCGTGCGCGGCCCGCTGAACCCCACCGCGGCCGATCATGTGACGGACGCATACGACACCATCGACTGGCTGGTGAAGAACACGCCGGAGTCGAACGGCCTTGTGGGGATGATCGGCTCGTCGTACGAGGGTTTCACCGTGGTGATGGCGCTGTTGGGACCGCACCCGGCGCTGAAGGTGGCCGCGCCCGAGAGCCCGATGGTCGATGGCTGGATGGGGGACGACTGGTTCCACTACGGCGCGTTCCGCCAGAACAACTTCGACTACACCAATCACCAGACCACCAAGAGGGACGAAGGCGAACCGGTGGAGCGCGACGCCTACGACGATTACGAGGCTTACCGCCGCGCCGGTTCGGCCGGCGCCTACGCGCGGCTGCACGGCCTGAATCAACTGCCGTGGGCCCAGAAGATGATCGAACACCCGGCCTACGATGCCTTTTGGCAGGGGCAGGCGCTGGATAAACTGGTGGCCGAGCGCCCGTCGCCGGTACCCGCCATGTGGGTCCAAGGCCTGTGGGACCAGGAGGACATGTGGGGCGCAATCCACTGCTACCTGGCGCTCAAGGCCAAGGGGCAGGTGGATCACAACTACCTGGTGATGGGTCCCTGGCGGCATAGCCAGGTCAACTCCGACGCCTACAATCTGGGGCCGCTGAAATGGGATGGCGACACCGCTCTGCAATTCCGGCGCGACGTCCTGAAGCCGTTCTTCGATCAATATCTGAAAGCCGGGGCGCCCAAGGCCGGCACGCCGCCGGTTTTCATCTACAACACCGGCGAGAACCACTGGGACCGTCTGCAGAACTGGCCGCTAGCCTGCGAGCGGGAGTGCGCCGCGCCCATGAAGCCGCTCTATCTGCAGGCCGGCTTCGGACTGGGATTCGACAGACCGGCCGTCTCGGGCGCCGCCGCGGACACCTATGTCTCCGACCCGGCCAAACCCGTGCCGTACATTCCGCGGCCGGTGCGCTTTGCAGATGGGGAGCGCTGGGGGCGGTGGCTGGTCAGCGACCAGCGCACGGTGGCCGACCGCACCGATGTGCTGACGTACCAAGCGCCCATGCTCACCGCGCCGTTACGGATCAGCGGCGCGCCCATCGCCGACCTGTTCGCCGCCACCACGGGGACGGACTCGGACTGGGTGGTGAAACTGATCGACGTCTTTCCCGACGAAGTTCCCAACCAGCCGGAAATGGGCGGCTATCAACTGGCCGTGTCCATGGACATCTTTCGCGGCCGTTACCGCGAGAGCTTCGAGCACCCGTCGGCCATCCCATCCGGCAAGCCACAGCGCTACCGTTTCACGCTGCCGACCACCAATCACGTGTTCCTGCCGGGCCACCGGCTCATGGTGCAGATTCAATCGAGCTGGTTTCCGCTTTATGACCGCAATCCGCAAACCTATGTCCCGAATATTTTCTTCGCCCGGCCGGAGGATTACGGGAAGACGACGCAGTCCGTGTTCCGCTCGGGCGAACAGGCCAGCGCGGTGTGGTTGCCGGTGGCGCCGTAAGCGCGGGGCCTTCGTCCTCGTCCAGCCGGATTACATCTCCCGGCCGCCGGAATCGCAGGAGCGCTCGCGCTCAATCGGGCTCGCTTCAGCCGACGCTGTGCGGCGGGCGGGTTGGAGTTTGACTCGGCGGCCCGCAAGGCGATTGATCCGCGGGAGCTCTCGATGAGTTGCTTTGAATGGGCCACCTTGGCCTAAAACAGCACTGGCTAAATCCCCTGTTTTCAATAAACCGATGCCCAAAATGAGCCAAACGTAGCCCAAAAAGTCGGACCTTGCATCGGTGAAGCGTAATTTTCTAACTTACGAGCAGTTCGGCGCTCTCGGAGCAGCATTACTTAGCAGATGTCTTTATGAAGTGCCCGCTGATCGAAGAGCTTTTCGCTTACCCGGGAACAAGCTCGGTGACGTTGGCGCGGAGAGCTTGGCGAGCTCGTTGGGCGCACTACGGTCCCTCCGGCAGTTGGAGATATCTGGCGCGCAGGCGCTGGCGCGGAGCCTGAGTAAGCTAGCTTCCGTGAAAAGTCCCGATTTCCGCGGCAACTGGATCGGCGACGCTGGGGCGAACGCGCTGGCGAATTCTCTTGACGGGGTGAGGTCCCCGAAGTACCTGAACGTCGATGGAAACGAAATAGGAGATGCTGGGGTGGCAGCAATAAGAGCGGCGGTTGAGGCTTTCATAGAGGCACGGCACGACCATACGGCGGTCCGCCCGCCACGATGCCACCGGCTAACAACGGCACGCGTTGCGGGTGGCCAGCCCACTGACGGCGGACAGTCCGCGTTACTCGCGCGTTGCAGAAAGGACCGTTTATGAAACAGGGGTCCGTAGCATTTCAAGATCGCAGAACTCGAAGGCGGCCACAGCTTTTCCGGTAGCGGTCAGCGCTGACCGGAAGGCCTCCCGCGGGATCTCGACGCGGCTGGCGCGCTTCATGCGCTTACGGCTGGGCCGAGATGGTTTCGCGGCGGCAGCGCTCCTCGTCGATTCGCCCGCCCGCAGGCCGGACCGTTGGCCGGCGCGGGCGAGGGTGCCCACCTACGGTAAAGTAAAACGGTATGTTGAGCGCCCGCATCATTCGAGTGAAGGGCGTAGTGCAGGGGGTGGGTTTCCGTCCGTTCGTCTTCCGTCTGGCGGCGGCAGGCACGCTGGCCGGGTGGGTCCTGAATGGAGAAGAGGGCGTCGAAATCCACCTGGAGGGCGCGGAACCTTCGCTGGACGCATTCATCCGCGAACTGCAAACTCAGCCGCCGCCCGCCTCGCGGATCACGTCGATCGATGTCTCGCCCGCCACGCCCGCCGGGTTCACAGGCTTCACCATCCGGGAGAGCCGCCGCGAGGCCAGTCCAACGGTCCGCATCTCTCCCGATTTGCCGGTGTGCGGCGAGTGTCTGCGCGAAATGTGCACGCCCGCCGAGCGGCGCTTCGAATACCCGTACATCAATTGCACCAACTGCGGGCCGCGCTACAGCATCGTTCTCGGCCTGCCGTACGACCGCGGCAACACTACCATGCGCGCCTGGCCGCTCGACCCGTACTGCCGCCATCAGTATCTGGATCCGGCGGACCGCCGATTCCACGCGCAACCGGTGGCCTGCCCGGAATGCGGTCCACACTACTTCCTCCGTACAGGCGACGAGGTGTCGGAGGGCGATGCCGAAGCAATCCGGCGGACCGCCGCGCTGCTCGGCGGCGGCCGCATCGTCGCCATCAAGGGACTCGGCGGCTACCACCTGTCGTGCGACGCCAGAAACGCCGCGGCGGTAAGCAATCTGCGGGAACGCAAGTTCCGCAAAGAGAAGCCGTTCGCCGTCATGGCCAAGGATCTGGAGGCGGCGCGCGCGCTTGTGGAACTGAGCGCTGAGGCTGAGGCGCTGCTCACTTCGGCCGAGCGGCCCATCGTGCTGGCGCCGGCCAAGGTGACGTTGGACGGGGTGGCTCCCGAGAGCGACGAACTGGGCGTGATGCTCCCGTACACTCCGTTGCAATATCTGCTGTTTGCCAAGGGCGCCCCCGAAGTGCTGGTGATGACCAGCGCCAACCGGTCGAGCGAGCCCATCGCGTTCGAGGACGATGAGGCCCTGGCCCGGCTGGCGGGTCTTTGCGACGCTTTCCTGGTGGGCCAGAGGCCCATCGCGCGCCGGGTGGACGATTCCGTGGCCCGCGCCGGCAGCTTTGGTCCCACCGTGCTGCGCCGCGCGCGCGGCTACGCGCCAGGCGCGGTGGCGCGGCTGCCGGTCGAGCGGCCGGTGCTGGCCGTGGGCGCGGACCTGAAGAATGCCATCACCCTGGTGGTGGGCGGCCAGGCTTTCGTCAGCCAGCACATCGGCGACCTGGACCATTACGAAGCGTTTCGCGCATTCGAGGAGACCATCGGCGATCTGGTGTCCATGTACGATGTCCGCTGGGAGGACTTGCTGGTGGTACACGATTGCCATCCCGAATACGCCTCCACGGTGCATGCCCGGAAGCTGCCCGCGGCGGCCCCTTACGCGGTGCAGCACCACCGAGCCCACATCGCGTCCGTGCTGGCCGAGCGCGAGGAGTGGCAGAAGCGCGTGATCGGTGTCAGCTTTGATGGCACGGGCTTCGGCGACGATGGCGCCATCTGGGGAGGTGAAATCTTCACCGGCAGCGTGGCCGAGGGTTTCGCTCGCGTGGCCCATTTGCGCACCGCCGCGCTTCCGGGCGGAGATGCCGCAGCGCGATTCCCGGTGCAGGCGGCCGCCGGATTCCTGGTGCAACTGGACGCGCTCCCGGATTTTTCAGAGGCTCCATTCCGGTTCCCCAAGCGGTACCGTCAGTCGCTCGAACTGGCGCGAAAGGGAGTGCGGACCTTCGCTACCAGCAGCATCGGGCGGCTGTTCGATACCGTGGCCGCGCTGCTGGGATTCATCCGCCCGATCACCTTCGAAGGGCAGGCCGCCATGTGGCTGGAGCATCTGGCGCGGCAACACCGCGGCCCGTCGGGAACTTATCCTTTCCCCTTCATCGGCGGCGAACTGGACTTCCGTCCGCTGCTCGCCGCGGTGGTGAAAGATCGGGTTTGCAGCAAAGACCCGGCCGCGATCGCCCGCGCCTTTCACCAGGGACTGGCCCAGGGCCTGGCCGATGCCGTAAGTTCGCTCGGTGGCGCCTGCGATACGGTGGCGCTCTCCGGCGGCGTGTTCCAGAACGAATTGCTGCTTTCCGAACTGGTCGCACGGCTGGCCGCGGCCGGCCGCGCGGTCTGGGCCAACAGCGCGGTGCCGCCCAACGACGGGGGCATCAGCCTGGGGCAGGCGGCACTGGCGGCGTTCGGAAGGTTTAACGAAACCCATGCATGAACTTTCGCTGGCGCTGAGCCTGATCGACGCCGTGGAGGAGGAAGCGGCGCGCCACACCGGCGCGGTGGAGGCCATCCACCTCAAGGTGGGCCAACTCTCCGGCGTGGTCAAGGAAGCTCTGCTGTTCGGCTTCGAAACAGCGCGCGAGGGTACCCCGCTGGCCGCTACAAGGCTCATCATAGAAGAGGTGCCCATCGAGGTCTGGTGCTCCGCCTGCCAGGCACGCCGGCGGGTGGTGTCGCCGCAGGAGTTCTGCTGCGCGCAGTGCGGAACGCCCGCAATGGAAGTGGTGCAGGGGAAGGAACTGGATATCGTAGCGCTGGAGATGACCGATGGCTAACGAACCGCGGCTGGTGGAAGTCAGACGAAACATCCTCAAGCACAACGACGTGCTGGCGCGGGCACTGCGCGAGCGTTTCCGCCAAGCTGGGGTGCGCGTCGTGAGCCTGGTTTCGAGCCCCGGCTCGGGCAAGACCGCATTGCTCGAGAAGACACTCACCATGCTGCAACCGGAATTCCGCGTGGCCGCGCTGGTGGGAGACCTGGCCACCGAGAACGATGCCCAGCGCCTGGCCCGCAGCAAGGCCAAAGTCGGCCAGATCGTCACCGGCACGGTCTGCCACCTGGAGGCCGAGATGGTGAGCCGCGCCTTGGAAGGATGGGAACTCCGCGACCTGGATTTCCTGTTTCTCGAGAACGTAGGCAACCTGGTGTGTCCCTCGTCCTATGACTTGGGCGAGGAATTGCGCCTGGTGCTGCTATCGGTGACCGAAGGCGAGGACAAGCCGCTGAAGTACCCGACCATCTTTAACAGCGCGGACGTAGCGGTACTCACCAAGATGGACCTGGCGGCGGCGGTGGAATTCGACTGGCCGGCGGCCGAGGCCAACATCCAGCGAGTCCGCCCCGGCATGCGGATTCTGCGGATTTCCGCGAAGACCGGCGAGGGCATGGAAGCGTGGCTGGAGTTTTTGAAATCGGGCGGTAGGGCAAACTGACGCGCTAACCAGACTTGGCCCCTACCCGTCCCCACGCGACGCTCCAGGATAGGGCCGACGACGAAGCGGGCAGCGTCACTTGCCTCGCTCGCCGGCCCGGCACCCGAATCTCCACACGCTGCGGCCCATCCCCAACATAGGAACCCGACACCCGATCGCGCCCGATCCGATACTCCAGGACCCGGCCGCGCCACTCGAGCGTTTGTCCGAAGCCGCGATCCCAGAACTCGGGCGTGGCGGTGGGCGCCAGGACTACGGCGCCGTCGAGTTGGAATTCGACGCCGAACAGAAAGCGCTGCACGATCCGGATGAGGTTCGCAGGATATTCGCAATACTTCTCCGCTCCGGTGCCGCCCTGGGGTCCGTAGCGCTCCCGCCAGTAATATCCGCCGGCCTGGCCAACGCGGCACACTCTGCCGATCGAATCGAGCAGGCCCGCGGCATCACCCATCCGGGCACGCGCGGCAGCTTCGAGATACCAGACGCGACCCATCGCAGCCAGGTCCATCCGATCGGGATAGGGGAACTCCCAAGCCTCGTAGCGATCCGGGTCAGTGGCGATTCCGGTGGGCATGCCGCCGTAGTAGAAGCGCTTCTCGTCCTTCAACCGTTCCCACAGGAGCCGTTGCTGTTGGGCGGTGGCCACCCCGAATGCCAGGGCAGCCCAATTGGAATCCGTCAGGCCGTGACGGTCGATCAGGCCGTGCTCGGGATGCAGATACTCGGCGAAGTGATCCTTCACCCAGAAGCGGGTAGTGAAATGATGGTGCACGCGCGCGGCGAGCCCGTCGTATCGCCGGGCGCTGACGGAATCTCCGAGCACGCGGTTGAGCGCGGCCGCGCGCCGGAAGGCATCCACCGCATGCGGCTGCGCGACCCCGTCGCAGCCGAGCCGGGCCGGCCGTTCCACGTAGTAGCCTCCCCCTCCGACGGCGCCAATGCCGCTGGTCAGCCATGCCAGGAAGTCCGCCGCCAGGTTCACGGAACCGATCTGGGCTTGCAGCCACGCGCGGTCCAGCGTTCGCCGGAAGATCACGTCGGCATTCTGGATGTAGGTGGGACTCGCCAGGGCCGCCAGCGGATTCCCCGGCACCCAGTGCCGATAGAGCCCGCCGTTCCCGTCAACGACGCCCGGATACCCCTTGGGCCCGATGTCCTTGCCCGCGTTGGAGGGCAGGATGGCCAGGGGCAACGATCCGTCCGCGCGCTGAAAGCGGCGTACGTAATCCCAGTTCCCGCGTACCGTGTCCACCTGACCCAGCCACAACAGGGCATCGGTCAACTGGTGGCCGTCGAGCGACGGATAGGTGTTGCCGTAGCCGAAGCCGTGCCCGTCGGCGCACACCGACCAATACCCTGGAAACACCAGCGGGTTGACGGCGGCCAGCACATTCTGCGATGCGGCTTTGCTGTAAGCCTCGCTGAGCAGGTCATCGGGAAGCACCGCGCCTCTCGCGGCGCCGCCTAGTCCCAGCAGGAAACTGCGTCGCGTGAGCGCGCTCGGCACGCTCCTCATGATAACGAATGCGGAGCGGGGCTTCAGACCTTGCATGTCCACGCCGCGGTACCCTCCGAAGATGGACACGGACCCGCGGACCGATTTTCCCGAACTCAACGCAGAGACCCACGAGATCTGGGAGCAAAACGCCGGGTGGTGGGATGCCACCACTGGTGAGGGCAACCATTGGCACAGGTCGCTGATCGCACCCGCCGTAGAGCGGCTGTTGGCCATTCAACCCGCCGAGCGGGTGCTGGAATTGGCCTGCGGAAACGGGCAGTTCGCGCGCCGGCTGGCGTCTCTGGGCGCGCAAGTCGCCTCCGGACCAGCGAACGCTTGGACCGAATCGACTACCGGCTGGTGGATTTGACCAGGGAGGACCACCTCGCCACGTTTCGCTCGGGTGACTTTGACGCAGCAGTCTGCAACATGGCGTTGATGGACACTGCAAGTATTTCGCCTCTGCTGCGCGCGGTTTGCCGGGCACTCAGGGCCAGGGGCCGTTTTGTTTTCTCCACCAAGTTGAGACAGGTTGTTCGCCGAGCGGGATGATTATCAGGGCGACGGTATCGTGACTTTCGGTGTCAAGGTCACACGCTACCGGAACCTGGCTCTGCGGCGGGCTGTGGGAATCGCAGGGCAGCCTCAACACCACTACTACTTCCACCGCCCGCTGAACAAGCTCTTGGCGGCTTTCCTTGCGGCGGGGTTCGTGGTGGACGGGCGGGAGGAGCCCGCCTTCGATGCCGCCTCCGGAGACCTCGCGCCGAGTTGGAACAACTGCACCGAGATCCCCCCGATTCTGGTCGCGAGGCTGCGCGGGCCCGCCCCACCCAATGCTACCCGATGACTTCGATGGCCTTGAGAATGACCGGGTCGCGCTGCGCTTCGATTTCGTCACCCTTTTCCACTCCGAAGGCCTGGTTGAAGAGCTCGGTCTTCAGGCGGTTGGCGATGAAGTCGCGTTCCGCGGACCACTCGGCGATGCCGGGCCGGATCTCGCGGTCGGAGAGAAAGATGCGGAGCTGGTCGAGGACGTCGCCCGTCACTTCGAATTCCGGGGTGATCTGGTGGTTGCGCAGGTACTCGGTGGCGAAATTCGTAAATGAGGCGGTGGCATCCAGCACCGCGCGCAGGCGGTTCATCGGCGGCGGCAGAACCACCAGGTCGGGCTGAATGCCGCCGCCGCCGCGCACGATCCGGCCCGTATCGGTGTGGAATTCCGTCTGCGTATTGGGGTGAGCAGTGGTGGGTCCGAGCTCGAAGCGCGCGGCATCCAGCGGCTTCTGGATGGAACGGCCGCTGGGCGTGTAATAGAGCGCCGTGGTCAGCGCCAGACCGGCCGATTCGGTGAGCGGGAAGACCGATTGCACCAGACCCTTGCCGAAGCTCGATACGCCGAGAATGGTGGCGCGGTCGTGGTCCTGCATGGCGCCTGAGACGATTTCCGAGGCGCTGGCGGTCTTCTCATTGACCAGGATTGCCAGCTTAAAGCCATACGGTCTGGCCGTTTCGGGAACCGACTCGGAGGTTTCAGTAACCTTACGGCCGCGCACGGTGACGATCTTCTGGCCCGGCTGCAGAAAGAGCGAAGCCGTCTCGATGGCGGCGGTCAGCAGGCCCCCGGGATTGTTGCGCAGGTCGAGGACGAGTCCGCTCAGGCGATCGCCGCCCAGCTTCTCGATGGCCTCCCTTAACTGCTGGGCGGTCTTCTCATCAAAGCTGGCGACGCGGATGTAGCCGATCCCGGCGCCCACAAAGAAGGTGCGCTCCACGCTGGGCGACTGCAACTCCTCCGGCGTAAGCGTGAAGTGCATAATGGCGGTGATGCCGGGCCGGCGCACGTCGAGCCGTGCCTGGTGCTGCCGCGATTGCTCAAGCAACTGGGGAAGCTGTTCCAGGTCGAGGCGGCTGATTTCGTATCCGTTGATCGCCAGGATCTCATCGCCGGGAGCTAGTCCCGCCTTGGCCGAGGGCGTCCCCGGCAGCGTCTGCAGCACGATCACCCGGCCTGGCAGAATCGACACGACGCTGCCGAAGCCCTTCGACGTGGATTGCTCCATGCGCTTGAGTTGCTCGAACTGGCCGGGGTCGAAGAAGACCGAATGCGGGTCGAGTCTCTTCAACAGACCCGGAATCGCACCTTGGTAAAAGGCCTGCTCCGACGGGAACGGATCGGCCGCGTTCTCCTGAAGGATGGCGAAGGTGCCGATCACGGAGCGGATTTGCGTTTCGAAATCGTCCGCCGCCGGCAGAACGGCGGCAGCGCAAGTTAAGGTGGCGATAAGTCGAAGCATCAAGCGGGCCAGGTGCCGTTGCTTCCATTCTATCGCGCGAATCGGACGTAACCCCAGCGATCGGGCACGTGCATGTTGATCAGGCCTTGCGGCGACCAGACCCAGTTGTCTTCCTTCGCACCGGCCTGCTTCACGTATTTGCCGTTCACGAGGTTGGTGCGCCATTCGACCCGCGAGAAGTTGACGCGCCACTCATCGCCGGGGGACGGGCGCTGGACCGGTGCTCGCGAGGCGAAGGCGCTCCAGGGGAAGGCGATTTCCACCGTCCAGCCGTGGTCGCGGTCGCGCGGGTCATTGAGCGTACCATCCACCCATACGGCGGTGCGCAGGCCGGGGATTTCCCAACTGTTGTCGGCCTTCCCGCCGTCGCGGTAGGGCTTCGGCAGGAAGAGGTCCCAACCGGTGTTGAGAGCGTTGATTTCGAACTCGAAGTAGTTGCGGCCGTCACCGGAGGGGTTCAGGAAGACTTCGAAATCGTTATCACGGAAGATAACGGAATCGTGCTCGGTGAGGGTGGCCCAGACGTGCGGCTCTTCGAGTTCGGCGGCAACGTAGAAATACTGTTCGTCCCAGAGCATTTTGACGCGAGTGCGAAAACGGGGCGCAGGTTGGCCGGCGCCCTGAATGTCCACGAACCAATCGGTCCAGGCGGCGTTGCGCCACGCCGGGTCGTCCAGGTGGCCGTCGATCTGAATGGGAGCGCTGGCGCGGGGGCAGGTATACCGTTTGGGTTCGGGCTGCGCGTGTGCGGCACAGGCGGCGAGGAAGAGGGCGGCGGCCACCTTCGGCATGCGGAGCCGCTGTTCCCAGGTGACGTTCGTCGTGTTGGGCAGGCTTGCCATTGGCCCTATTATCGCCCTGCCTTCGTTACGATGGGTAAGTTGGAGGCACGCGAAGCTGGCATCAGACGCGTTCGCCCGGCTGTCCTGGGCAGGCAGGGTGACAGCCGGGCGAATATCGGTACAGAAGGAAATCGTGGTGGTCAGAATCCCGGCGCCGGGTTCACTTCTTTGGGCAATTGTTGCGCAGGATCGGCGCGCCGTCGATGATCGTGTCGATGCAAGGGATAGCGCTAAGATACTCGTAGATTGCGCGGAGGTCGCCGTCAGACATGTTCTTAAATGTAGGCCACGGCATGATTTGAAGAACGTCACCGTTGAAGGGAGCGGGAACGCACGAGCCCGAGCCGTTGGGGGCTCCTGTACAGGTAGGATGGAGGTGGTCGTAGTCCTTCCCTGTCCTCATGATCGTAATGAACTCCTGAAGTGTGTGGCCGCCTTCGGGACGCCCGGTTTTGTCTGGAGTCAGATTGCGAGTGTAGAGGTGTTGTAGCCCGGGGTAAGGACCGAAATCATTACCGCCGCCCAGGTAAGTCGCCGGATTGACGGTTATCCTACCTTTAAATGGGCCGTTGGGCGGAGGCAGGAAGTACGGGTTTCCGTGGTCGGTGTATTCCGTGGACGCGTCCCTGGTATGGCAGCCATTGCAATCGGCCAGAGCGTTGACAATGTAGCTGCCTAATCCCACCAGCGCGCGGTTTCTTCCGACCAGGTTCAATGGGACCGGGGCTATATCGAAACCTTGTTCGATCTTGGCTTCGTCGGGGCTCAAGGCGCTCTGTGCTTGTCCATGTGTGGAACTGATCGACATTCCCGCCAGAATGATCGCGGCAAAAGCTGCGGTGGCTCCGACGGTCTTATAGAATCTTCTTAGATGCATCGTATCACCCTCCTCATTGGGTCTAGCGAGTATATATGAAGCTATGCCAAATGACAAGAGTTCTCTGTCACGACTTATTCTGTGACTAATTAGATCTGCTAGTACCGGGGTACCGAGTTAGCGCTCAATATATAGGACGGGTTGCCATACAGCCTGATTCTATCGGGTGAACCGCGTGGCCTTTTTCTGGCGGTCCCGGTCCAGTGCCAATTCGATCAGCCGGTCAATCAAGTTCGCGAACGGGATGCCGCTGTGCTCCCACATCTTGGGATACATGCTAATGGAGGTGAAGCCGGGGATCGTGTTGATCTCGTTGAGGTAGAGCCGGCCGGTGTTGGATTCCAGCAGAAAATCCACGCGCGCCATGCCTTCGCACTCCACCGCGCGGTAGCATGCCACGGCGAGGCGGCGCAATTCTTCGGTCTGTTCCGCCGCTAGATCGGCCGGCACCTTGGTCTGTGCCAGGTCCAGCAAGTACTTGTCTTCGTAATCGTAAAACTCGCGCGAGGGCAGAATCTCGCAGGGTAGGGAAGCGATGGGCGCCTCGTTGCCCAGCACTGAACATTCCAGTTCGCGGCCCTGAATGCCGCGCTCGATGACGATCTTGCGGTCGAATTGGGCGGCGAGTACGAATGCCGCCGTGAGTTCCTTTTCGTCGTGAGCCTTGGAGATCCCCACTGAAGAGCCAAGGTTGGCCGGCTTGACGAACATCGGAAACGGCAGGCCTTTGCAGGCATCGAGTATGTTGGTGCAATCGCGTGAGACTGTCACATAGTCGACAATTGGCAACATCCGTTCCTTAAAGACACGTTTCATCATGTCCTTGTCCATGGAAACGGCCGACGCCATCACGCCCGCGCCGACGTATGGCAACCCGGCCAACTCGAGCAAGCCTTGCATGGTGCCATCCTCGCCGAAGGTGCCGTGGAGGACGGGGAAGACCACGTCAATCTCCGGCTGCGCGCCCGGTTCGGGAAGGATGGGGCGCGGAGACCACTTGCCCTCCTTGTCGATGAAGTAATCGATCACCTGGTACTTAGAGGAGTCCATACCGGCCATGATGGCTCTGGCCGATCGGACCGACACATCGTGCTCGCCCGTGCGGCCGCCGTAGATGACGGCTACTCTTAGTTTCATAGAATGCGTTTTCCCAGCCCGGACGTAATGAGTTCGACGGCAAGATCAGCGGTGCGGTTGGCCTCGTCGATCACGGGGTTCACCTCGACCACTTCCATCGACAGCATACGGCGCGAATCACATATCATTTCCATGGCCAAATGGGCTTCGCGGTAGGTGGCGCCGCCTCGCACGGGTGTGCCGACGCCAGGCGCGTCCTTGGGGTCGACGAAATCCATATCGAGCGATACGTGGAAACCGGCAGTGGCGTCGGAAGCGAGGCGAATGGCTTCCTCGATCACCGCGCGCATGCCGCGTTCGTCGATGTCGCGCATGGTGAAGGCGCGGATGCCGGATTCGCGGACGTGCGGCCGTTCCATCTCGTCCACGTCCCGCAGGCCAACGATCACGGCGTTGCGCGCCGCGATCATGGGCCGGAAGCCGTCCATCTCCGCCAGTTCGGCTGGACCCATCCCCAGGATGCAGGCGAGCGGCATGCCGTGAATGTTGCCACTAGGACTGCTCTCGGGGGTATTCATGTCGGCGTGGGCGTCCAGCCAGATCATGCCGACGCGATGGCCCTGCCGGCGGAAATGCCGCGCCACGCCGCTCACCGTGCCGACGGCCACCGAGTGGTCGCCGCCCAGCACTAAGGGCAAGCGGCCTCGCGTGAGTGCCTGATCCACGCGCTCCGCCAGCGTTCCGCACGCGGCAGCGATCTGCGGCAGGTATTTGGCATGTTCGTCGCCTTCCGGCAAGGCCTCGGCCTGCTCCACGGGAATGTTGCCGAGGTCTTCGACCTCGTAGCCGAGGAATGCCACCCGCGCGTTGAGGCTGGCGACCCGCAGGGCCGAGGGCCCCATGTCAACTCCACGGCGGTCTTGGCCAAGGTCTAGGGGCGCTCCGAGGATCGTGATGTGAGAGAGATCCGCCAACTATCCATTCTAGCGAGGTTGGTGTTAGTTAGTTCACCGTGAGACGCGAGGGAAACGAGGGCTGGGATAGCCGCGACCATAAGGTTCGCGGCCCGTCCAAAAACCAACCGCCGGAGGTCCGGCGATGGTAGCGCTGCGTAAGCCAGAGCGAGTGGGCGGAGCCTTACTTTCCGCGAAGCCTGTCGTACCGCTCCCAAGCCGGCCCGCGATGCCTCCGGCTTGCCGGATTGCGCCGCGTCACCGGTGAAGAAGACGAAATGGACGGAGCCTTCCTCCTGGAGCATGGTCTCCAGGTTGCGCAGCCAGGCATCGCCCAGAACGCGGCGTCTGCGCCAGGGTTCCTTCTCCGCGGCACCCTTGGCGTGGAGGTCCGAAATGTGCAGGAACTGCAGCCGTGTTGCCCGCGCCGCAGGGCCGTTGCCGAGAGGGAACCAACCTGCGCTCCCCGGGCTTTCGGCACCGCGAGGCCATTACTCGAGCGCGACGACGATAATCTCGTACGGGAGTTTGCGTGTTACCGCGGTGCCGGCGGCCGACTTCTTGCCGCCAGCGGATTTCGGGAACGTCTTGTCGACAAACGCCGACACGGCGTTCAGATTGATTCTCGGGATTCCGAGCACCTTGAGTCTCTGGTCGCCGCCTAGACCGCCCGTTACCTTCTTGAACGGATCGGTGCCGGGGACAAAGATCATCCGGATGCTCTGTGCCAGGGTTTCATCGGTGTCCCCGTCCGCTGGGAGAATGTCGGCCATGACCGCGATGCCGCCGTCCTTGAGATTGGTGGTGGCGCCTTTGCCGTGTAGCGTGAAAAGAACATAGTTGAAACCCGACTTGGTCGAAGTCAGCGTGACAGCCGAGTCATTTGCCTGCAACGAGACAGAGAGTTTTTCGTAGGAAGTAAATGCCGTTTTCGCGTCTTTTGGGGGAAAGCCGGGGATGTGTTTGAACGATCCGGTCAAATCGTTCGGACCCGCCTTCGTAACCGGATGAATCTCGAAACAGTGATCCGGGTTGGTGTTGGCGGCCATCGGCACGGCATTGAACTGGATCTGCGATCCCGTCGAAGGCGGGTGTTCAAACCAAAGCCGCCATGCGCCAGTCACCGGGATGGCTCCGTTCTTTTTCTCGGTTTCGTGAACCAAATCCACCGCGGCCTTTTCGGTTGGGGCGATGGCATTCATGATCTCCGCCACCATCGGCAAGCCGATCTCCTTGGGGGCGCGTCCGGCGACATGCATATCGCCGTCCTGGGCCCCTGGGTTCGGTCTCGGATGCGCGTGATCGATGGTAAAGGTCGCGTCTATGGTGGCCCGATCCTTGAACTGATCGATCCACGCACGTTTCAGGACGAGTGTCCCTCCTCGGCTGACTGCCGCGATGGTGATGAGAAGCGCTAGAATCCGGCTCATTCCCAGCATCGATTGGATCTCCTACCTGTTCGCCTGTGGCGCGGAAGTTGGCGGTGCGGCCGTGCCGGCCGTGGGTGGAAGAAGCGGCGTACCTTGCGGCGCCGGGCTGCCCTTGTCGCCCTTATCGTCAGGCACCCGGCCCGCGTTCCTGATATTCACAAAACGGTTGAGCGTATCGAACCAGAAAGGCGCACCCAGGGACACTGCAATGGCGGTCAGAATCCACCCGATGCCGTGCAGCCAGACGATCCCGGGCAACGCCGCGAGCCAGTCCGAGAGGGAAGGAGAGTCACCTTTGTTCAAAGCCCGCTTGTCGGCGGCCCATCCCGTCAGATCGCCTAGCAGTTGCTGTTCGTTGGCCGTGAGGGCCTGCTCCGCGGAAGTGGGCACATTCTGGGGTGTACTCGCCGTCGCATCATTTGGATTGTCGTAGCTCACCATCGGCAGCGTCTCTTCCGGCGGTTTCTGGCGGGAGCGCGCCTGGGCCTGGTCCACCACGGCGGCGCGCAAGGTGGGATTGGTCCACAGCGTCTGCGCGATGCGTGCGGTGTCGGCGTTCATCACCAGGGTCAGCCCGATGGCGATCAACTGCGCGTTGCGTTGGGAGTTCCGCTTGTACCAGCCGGTCACCCGATCCATGCCGTCGTTATACCAATCCTCGACATGCTTCTGAAGCGCGGCAGGGTCGCCGCCCGAAGCGTCGAGCAAGGTCCCGAAAGCGGTCTTGAACGGAGGATCTTTGTCGTTGGAGTCCTTCGGTATGCCTGCGATACCCTGCTGCACGGCCGCAAAGTCGGTGTGAGACTTTCCGGCGCCGGAAACGATATCCAACAGCGCTACGGCGAACTTTTGAGCCGCGATGTAAGACGGGCAGGTGTGCTTTTCGTCCTCAACCGTGCTGCGGATCAAAGGGTGCTTGTAAAGCCGGGATTTGAGGTCGGTACCTTCGAGAAGACGCTGAATGCCCCGGTCCAGAAATTTCGCCCTGGTCCTGAGCTGGCCGGCGATCATCTCATTTACGGTGGTGCAAATGAGCCCGAGCAACAGGTATACAAAGCTGAGGCCAATTGCCACGTCAAGCATCGGTGTCGAAAACATAGATTCCCTATCTCCAGGCGTAGACTGGTTCCGGCAGTTCAGTCACATCCAGATCCGGACACCCGTCAAGTTTCCGTTAGTATATATCAGACAGAACTGGGGAGCGCTTTCCCACGGCAGGTCAGGAGGTCTACCCCGCGTCAGAACTCCGCATTCCCGGGCGTTCGCGGGAAGGGGATCACGTCGCGGATGTTTTTCATGCCGGTAAGGTACATCATCATGCGCTCGAAGCCCATGCCGAAACCGGCGTGCTTGACGCCGCCGAAACGGCGTAGGTCCAGGTACCACCAGTAGGATTCTTCGCGCATGCCATGGGTGGCCATGGCGCGGATCTTTGCGAGCAGCTCATCGTGCCGCTCCTCGCGCTGGCTGCCGCCGATGATTTCACCGATCCGCGGCACCAGCACGTCCATCGCGGCCACGGTCTTCCCGTCGTCGTTGCTGCGCATGTAAAAGGCCTTGATCTCGCGCGGGTAATCGGTCACGATCACGGGCTTCTTGAACAACTCCTCGGTGAGGTAGCGTTCATGCTCGCTCTGCAGGTCGGCGCCCCAGGGGGCGGGGAATTCCCAGTTACGGCCGGCTTTCTCCAGGTGCGTGATGGCCTCGGTGTAAGTGATGCGTTCGAAACTGGAACTTAGCAGACCGTCGAGGGTCTTGCGTAACTCCGGGTCGTACCACTTAGCCAGAAAGTCCAGGTCCGGACCGCACGCACTCGCCACCTGCTCCACCTGGCTCTTGAGAAAAGCCTCGGCCAGATCCTGGTTGTCCCGCAGATCGCAGAAAGCCATCTCCGGCTCGATCATGTAGAACTCGGCCAGATGGCGCGGAGTGTTGGAGTTCTCGGCCCGGAAGGTGGGGCCGAAGGTGTACACGTTGGCGAAAGCGTGCGCGAAGATCTCGGCTTCCAACTGGCCGCTCACGGTGAGGTAGGCGCGGCGCTTGAAGAAATCCTGCTCGAAGTCGGCCGGCCGGCCGCTCTTGCTCAGCCCATCGAGCTCGAGCGTGGTCACCTGGAACATGGAACCGGCGCCCTCGGCGTCCGAAGTCGAAATCACCGGCGTGTGAACGTACACGAAGCCGCGGTCCTGGAAGAATTTGTGGATCGCAACGGCCAGCGCGTTACGAACGCGAAATACCGCGCCGAACGTGTTGGATCGCGCCCGCAGGTGGCCGATCTCGCGCAGCGTTTCGAGCGTGTGCTTCTTCTTCTGCAGCGGATAATCCGCGGAATTGGCGGCGCCGTGGACCGTCAGGGAGCGAGCCTTCAACTCGACCGCCTGGCCCTTTCCCAACGACGCTACCAGTTCGCCTTCCACGCTCAGGCAGGCGCCCGTTGTGATGGTGGCCACCACCTCGTCGGGCACCGCGCCCGCATCCAGCACCACCTGGAGATCCACCGGCGACGAACCGTCGTTGAGCTGGATGAAGTGGACGTTCTTGCCGTCGCGCCGCGTCTTGACCCATCCCTGTGCGAGCACCGTCTCACCGGGGGCTCGTTTCAACAAGCTGCGAATGTAACTGTCCGGCTGAATCATCGCGATGGAGTTACTGTTCTTCCAAGCTGGCGAAGCACCGGGCCACGGCCTCGAGCGGGTTTGCGATTTCGGGCCTCTCTTTCAATTCGAGCAGCAGCGGATAGTTGCTCTCGCGGCTGCGCAGGAGCTGCATGGCTTCCTTCCAATCGAGGGTGCCGCCCTCGGAGACGAACGGAACCAGGTGGGTGTCGCTCCGGCCGTCGTTGTCGTGAACATGGGTGGACCGGATCTTGTCCTTCATCAGGTTGAAGGCCGCCGCCACGCCTTCGCCCATGTGAGCATGGCCGGTATCGAAGACGTAGTTCAGGCCGAGGTGAGTCATTTCCTCGAACAGCTTGAGACGCTCGGCGCTCGAAAGCTCGTTGGGGATGTTCTCCAGCAGAATTTCCACGCCCCGCTGGCGCGCGAACAGCTTCAACTCTTCCAGCGCCGCGAAGGCGGCGTCGAACTTGCGCATGTCGAACTCTTCCCCGCCCACCCCAATGTGCTGGATCAGGTAGCGAAACGGGATGACTTCGGCGATCTCTAGAGCGCGCTTGATCTCGTCCACCATTTCCAGGCGGCGCCCCTTCACCTGTTCGGTGATGGTGATGACGGCGTGCGGCCCGGAGCGGCCCCAGATTTCGTCGTTGTACATCGGCGAGTGCAGCGAGTGGAGCTTGAGTTCCGAATCGCGGAACCAGTGGCCCATTTCGGCAATCTGGGCCTTGTCGCGGTAATCCAGGTGCTGGCGGCCGCAGAAGATCTCGACCAAGGGAATCCCGGCTTGCTGGATCTTGCTAAGCAGCGCGACGGTCAGGCGGTGATTGACGAAGAAGTGCGTCGAGAGGGCGTGGATCATTGGGGGGATCAGTTTCCTTGGGCGGTGCCTTCCGTGCGAGGATCGGGCGCGCCTTCGAGCCAGCCGTTCTCGAACCGGATAGCGGCAACTTCGCCTTGGGCGGCGAGGCGCTTCACGGTGTAGCCGCGCTTTTCGAGCAGCGCCACGGTGTCCGGCGAATAGCCGGGTTCCACGCGCAACTCGTCGGGCATCCATTGATGATGGAAGCGCGGCCAGTTGACGGCGTCCTGCACGTTCATGTTGAAATCGAGCACGTTGACGATCACTTCCAGCACCGTGTTGATGATGGTGGGACCGCCCGGCGAACCGAGCGCCAAGACCGGCTTGCCGTCCTTCAGCACGATGGTCGGGACCATGGAAGAGAGCGGCGTCTTGCCCGGCTGGATCGCGTTGGCCTCACCCTGCACCAGGCCGTACATATTGGCCTCACCGGGCTTGGGCGCGAAATCGTCCATTTCGTTATTCAGCAGGAAGCCCAGGCCGGTGGCGGTTACTTTGCTCCCGAATGAGCCATTTAGGGTGTATGTGACGGCGGCGATATTGCCCTCCGAATCGGCAATCGTATAGTGCGTGGTCTCCGCCGATTCATGGCCCTTGAAAACCCCGGCTTTGATCTGGCTGCTGGGCGTGGCGCGTTCCGGGTCGATGCCGGCCCGCTGCCTCGCGATGTATGCGGGATCGAGCAGCCCAGTGAGCGGCACCTTGGTGAAATCGGAATCGCCCAGGTGTTCGGCGCGGTCGGCGAAGTAGCGCCGCATGACTTCGGCCATGTAGTGGACCACCGTGGCCGACCCGGCGCCGGCCTTTTCGTAGCCGGTGCCGTCGAGCATTCCCAGCATCTGCAGGATGCCGACGCCGCCGGAGCTGGGCGGGGGCGCGGTGACAATGGAATAGCCGTGGTACGCGCCTTCGAGCGGCTTGCGCTCCTTCACCGTGTAGCTCCTGAGGTCCGCTGCAGTGATCAGGCCGCCGTGCGCCGCCATGTCTTTGGCCAGGAGGCTTGCGGTCTCGCCCTCGTAGAAATCCTTGGAGCCCAGCTTTTCGATGCGCTCCAGCGTACGGGCCAAGTCCGGCTGAACCAGAAACTCGCCAACCTCGTAGAATTTGCCATCCTTTAGGAAGATGCGGTTGGACTCCGCAAAGCGAGCCAATCCCTTCATATTGCGCAGCGACTGCGAGAGGCCATAAGAAACCGGGAAACCCTTGGCGGCCAGTTCCACCGCGGGATGGACCAGCTCGGCCCACGGCTTCTTCCCGTATTTCTTGTTGGCGTACTCCATGCCGCGCACCGTTCCCGGAACCCCGGAGGCTCGGTACCCGACGGTGCTGTCTTCGGTGACCTTGCCGGAGGCATCCAGATACATGTTGCGCGAGGCCGATTGCGGAGCGCGCTCGCGGAAGTCGATAAAGGTGGTGCGTCCATCGGCCAGACGCAACAGCATGAATCCACCCCCGCCGAGATTGCCGGCCGAGGGGTGAGTGACGGCCAAGGCCAGTCCCACCGCGACGGCCGCGTCCACGGCATTGCCTCCGGATTGGAGAATCTTCAGCCCGGTTTCGGTGGCGTGACGTTCTCGTGAGACCACCATGCCGTGGCGCGCCCGCACTGGCTGCGCGGCCCATGCCGGAATGGCGGCCGCGATCAGCACAACAGCTAGGATGCGGCGCATACCCTCGATTCTACTATGTAGAGCCGGCGGCCTCGCTGGCCCCGCCCGCTTGCGGGCGTTCTCCATTCGCGGCGCCCTTGCGCCTCCTCCACTCGAACAGGACCACCCCCGCCGCCACCGAGACATTCAGCGAAGAAATTTTGCCCGCCATCGGGATGCGCAGCAGCAGATCGCAGTGTTTGCGCACCTGCTCGTGCAGACCCTTGCCTTCGCCGCCCAGGACCAACACGGTGGGCGACGAATACTCGATCGAAGCGTACGGCCGCTCGCCCCGCTGGTCGAGGCCGTAAATCCAGAAACCCCGCTCCTTCAGTTCTTCCAGCGTGCGATTGATGTTGGTCACCCGCACGATGGGCAGGTGCTCGAGGGCTCCGGCGGCCGCCTTGGCGACAACGTCGGTGACGCCGGCGGCGCGGCGCTCGGGGATGATTACCGCCCCTGCCCCGGCCGCATGCGCCGTGCGCACGATCGCACCCAGGTTGTGCGGGTCTTCCACGCCATCCAGGACTACCAGCATCTCCGACGCGGCCACGTGTTCGAACTCGGCGTACTTGCGGGCGGCGCCGAGAGCGACCACGCCCTGGTGGGCGCTGGACCCGGCCAGCCGGTCGAGCGCATTGCGAGGTTCGAACCGGACCGGCACACCGGCGCGGCGCGCCATGTCGATGATCTCCTGCAGGCGAGGTCCGCCGGCGCCCTGCGCGATGTGCAGCCGTTCCAGCGGGTGGTGCGTGCGAAGGGCCTCCGCTACCGGGTGGATGCCGCTCAGAATCGGCATGATTACGGGAGGATGGCCAGGCCGTTATTGAAGCGGTTGGTCCAGTTGGCCGTGGCCGCGACCAACGTGATCTCCACGATCTGTTCGTCGTTGAAGTGGGCGCTCAAGGCTTCGCGGGTAGTGGCCGCGGCGGCAGTGCGGGTCAGTTCGCGCGCGTAGCGGATAGCCGCCAGTTCCGGTTCGGAGAATTCCACCTCGACTCCGGCCTGCAGTGACTGCATCTCCTGTTCGGTGATGCCGGCCTTCGCGCCGGCGGCGGTATGGGCGGCCGTGCAGAAGGCGCAACGGTTCGTGTAGGAACAGGTCAGGTAGACAAGTTCCTTGATACGGCGTTCCACCGATCCCGGGCCCATTACGGCGCCGTAAAACGGCACGAAATTCTTGAGCACGTCGGGACGGTTGGCCAGCGCGCGGAAAAACAGGTTGGCCTGCTTGCTGCGCGCTTCCAGGCTGGCGAGGAATTCGTTGCCGGCGGGGTCCACGGTTTTGATCGAGGCGGTCATACCAACCAGTATAGAAAGCCTTTCATTTCTCGAATGAACTTCGTGTCGCCCTCGACGAAGTCCAATTCCGCCAGTCTTGCCGGCGGCTCCCAGCGCATTTCGTGGAAGATCAGGTTGGTGAGGGTTCCTTCGAATTCGGTGACGCGATAAAAGATGAGTAGAATCGGCTTCTTGCCGGGGTAGGTGTGCTGGTAGCGCGTGATCTCCTCGCCGCTGGCGTGCTGGATGCCGAGTTCCTCGGCCAGTTCGCGTTCCAGGGCCTGCGGCGGTGTTTCGCCGGGCTCCACCTTGCCTCCGGGGAACTCCCATTTGAGCGCATGGGATTGCTCCGCGGTCCGCCGGCAAATCAGGATCCGCCCTTCGCGTTCGATGATCGCCGCTACCACCTGAACCATGACCCTATTGGAGCATACGGGCACCCGGAACGACTACCCGGCCATTTTCAAGGCCCGCGCAAGGTGGGCGATCTAGGGCCAGTCGGCAGGGGCTGAAATGGATCGCGGGTGAATCGCGGCGTAAGCTCTTCATTGGCCGCCATTCAACTCGCTTGGACAAGGACAGCGACAACGGGGCGGGGGTGAACAGTGAGCCGCTGGGCCCCCAAGCGGCGGAGGGAGCCGGTCTGACTCGAATTCACTCCGTGGTGCGTCGGCGCTTCTCGATCATCGATCGTGTACCAGTACGTGCCATCGGCCCCGCATGTGTACCACTCACCCGTGTAACTCGGCGGCAAGAAGGCGCCGGTCGACGGATTGACCAGTTTGCCTGAAGCTTCGCCCCTCTGAAGCGCTTTGATGTTTAGCCTGATGCTATTATCCATCCATGAACCGCAGATCGCGCCCTTCGCCTCAGACAAAGAAGCGCCGGACGACCCTGACGCTAGCGGCCGATTCTCTCACTCAGGCGCAACGAATCGCCCAGCGAGGAAAGTGAATCTGAGCACAGTAGTCGCGGAGTTCGGTGGACCGGCCACGCAATTAGCTTACTCCCTGCCCTTGGCGCCAAAGGTACAGTCCGGAGCGTCACTAGCCCCGGATTCGTACAAAGGCGCGCCCGCTCGGCGCAGCATCGGTCCATACAGTTTGGCGTCCCCGCCCTCTACCGCCAGCGTTACGGCGACCAATGCCGACCTCGTGGACCTTGCCGCCATGCTGGAACCGGACGGGGGAATGCCGGGAGACAATCCTGGCATGCGCGCCGGGAGAACCATGGCGGCAGTCCTGGCTTTCGTAACCGCGGGTAATACCCTCACGATGGGCGCCTTCCGGTTGCGTGTCACTCGCCTCGTGGGATTCCTCAAATCGCTCAGCGTTGCGTCTGAGAAGGAAGCACGCTTGATGGAAAAGGTGGTCGATTCCGCTTCAACGGGCAAAGTCCCGCCGGGCTGGTGGCTTGAACTTGCGTGCGCAAGTGGTACCGGGTGGAAAGAGATCGGGAAGGCACTGAGATAGCGGGCGGATATGTACTCTCAACAACTGCTTGACCACTTCCAAAACCCGCGCAACGTGGGCGATCTGGGGCCGCCGGCCGTCACCGTCGAGGTTTCGAACCCGGCCTGCGGCGACATCCTGCGGCTGGCAGTGCGTATGGAGAGTGGCGTGGCGGCGGAGGTGCGTTATAAGGTGAAGGGCTGCACGGCATCGATTGCAGCCGGCTCGGCGCTGACCGAGTGGATTGCCGGCAAAACGCTCGAACAGATCGGGGCTTTCGTTCCTGCCGTGGTGGACGAAGCCGTGGGCGGCTTGGCGGCGGAGTCGAAGCACGCCGCGGTGCTGTGTGCCGACGGGGTGAAGGCCTTGCTGAAGCGGCTGGTCAGGACGTAATGGCTTGCGAGCGCAGCCGGTCGATCTCCCGCGCCAGAATGGAAAGGGACGCGCTGCATTCGGGGAAATCGCGCCGGGCCGCATTCTGCTCGATTTGCTTCAGAACTTGCGCCGCCGCATTGGCGCCGAGGTTGGCGCAGGCGCCTTTGGAATAGTGCGCCAGCCGCATGGTTTTCAGCGGATCCGCTTCGCGAATTGCCGATTCCAGCAGCGGGATCTGCCGGCAAGTATCGTCGATCAGCGCAGTCACGATCTCGCGCATGAGTTCTTCGTCGTCCAGCGTGACGTTGCGAAGTTGTTCCAGGTCCAGTACGGCGGTATCGTTCACCTTCACGCCTTTATTGTGGCCCGAGTTCGCCGTCCCTGAGAATCAGCGCAACACCTTAAGAGCGGAGTCTGAAAGCCTTATCGCGGCCGGAATCTGCCGAACTGGAAAGCGCTTTGGACCACACGGAACCTGGAATCCAGGACTGCGCTCACCGTGAACCCCGGCGCCATCGGGCTGCCGAAGCGCAGGTCGAAAATCTCGACCAGCTTGCCGTCCTCGGGCGATGGAACCGGCGAGACCCGCCACAGCGGGAACTGCGAGAACCGCAGAAATTCCGCGAAAGTGGCGGTGTGCGCGGCTGCCTCGATCGCGGGTCCGGGGTCGGGCTTCTGAAACACCAGATCCCGGCTGGGAGGTTGGGCGCCCAGCAAGTCGATCTCCTGCACGGTGTCGGCGCCGCTGGTTTCCACCAGACCGCGCCAGCGCCAGGGGTTGGCGCCATCCGGCATGGCTGCCACGCGCACTGGCGGGGAGTCCTGGTAGAGGCGGGAACCGAGCGTCGCCACGGCGCGCGCGTGAAGCACGCCGCGCCCGCAATCGTAGAACAGTACAAACAGCAGCGCGAACCAGGCGAAGCCGCGCCCGTGATGCGGCGACTGGACCGTGCCCGAGCTGATCTCCGAGCCGACCAGGCGCGCCAGGAACGGTCCCAGAATCCCCAGCAGCAGGGCGCCCCAAATCCAAGGATCGATGATACCGGTGGTGTCCAGACGGTACCACTCGCCCGAGAAGGGCAGCAACAAACGGACACCATACACATTGGTCCAATCCAGGGCCAGGTGCGAGGCAATGCCGATGAGCGCGGCGCCAATGGCGCCCGGCCAGTAGACCGGCTTTCTGCCGATCAGCCTGACCAGGAATACGACGAACAGCGCCATCACCGGCATGCCCGCCAGCGAGTGGGTTACGTGACGATGGTAGTGCAGATAGTTCAAAGCGCCACCGGCAGCGCTCAGCACGTCGATGTCGGGCGCGTTGGCCGCCAGGATTACGATCGGCAGGGCGCGTGGACTCCACCCTCCTAGTCCGACTCTGCTCAGGAACAGGCCAACGGCCGTGTGGGTGAGGTTGTCCATGGGAAAGTGTTGGAGTAACTATTGTAAGAAGAAAGCGGGGAGGAAATGGGGACCGCCTGCCTGGCCGGTCCCCTGAGAAAACGAACCGGGACGGCTAGGCGGACAGCGGTAGTGTGAACCTGGGTTCGGTGCGGGGCCGCATCGGGACCACCTGAAGTGCGGGGCCACATTCCTTCTTCAGCACCCCTTCGAAGTAATCGCTCAAGGGGTAAAGTCCGTATGGCTCCAGATCGGCAAACGCCCGGCCGAGAATCTGTTCAATCCGGTAAACCATGTGAAAGAAGTTGCCCCGGTCCATCTTCATTTGGCGGCAACAGAGCTTCCAATCGGCGCCAAGAAGAAAGAAATACCGGAAGATGCGATAGTCGAAATCGTCCAGGAATCGCCGGCTGACCAGCGTAAAGTCGGCCACAAATTCTTCCCGCTTCCGGGAGTAGGAACGCACGCCGGCACGTCGGCCGCCGGGTTCCAAGCAGACCGATTTGGTGTGGTCACCCATGGCGACGCACTCGCGAAAGCGGTTGTAGCAGGCACGAAAGATGGCCCGAAACACGCAGTTGCATGGTGTTTCCCTTGTCTTATGGACGATGCGCATGCCATCGCCATGGCAGGTGGTGCAAGATGCACTGGCCAGACCTATGGTGTTCGACCGATTCCACTGCATACTCTAAGAATGTCCTCCTGGCGGCGACCAAAACTGCATTGCCGCCATCTCTAATTAGCTTTTCCCACTGTATCCCCTCATTGAAATTCGTCAAGAATTCCACATTTTTATTATCCGGAGTACTGAAACGTACTGTATATTAGTACCAGTAGTCTATATGGCTGTTGTAAAGGAACTTATGTCGAATCGACAAGGAGGTTTTGCGTTGTGCGTCTGGGCCGATTTCAATTGAAGGTCTAGGGCATTCTAGTACCACCCTATTTCTCGCAGGAATAGACCATCGAATTCGTCATGAACTTTCAAGATCTGCACCAAAGGCTGGTCGAACATCTCCGGCAACGGGTTCGCAGCGGGGAAATCACCGAGCGGAGTCTGGCGCGCTCCACCGGTGTCTCCCAGCCTCACATCCATAACGTTTTGAAGGGCAGGAAAACGCTTTCTGCCAAGATGGCCGATAGCCTGCTCCGCCGCCTGCGGATAGACCTGCTTGACCTGGTTGAAATCGAGGAGTTGCTGGAATTGGAAGTTCAGCGCCGCCCATGAATTCTTAGGGATTGACCCGGGGGACCGCAGTATTCTGAAATAGTGAATCGGCTGCGCAATCAGACTCATGTTCGCGACACGCGCTTGCAGCGTCTGGCCGAGAAGATCGACGCACTCTCCGAAAAGGACGAGATGATGCTGCGCCATTCCCGCGAGATTGCTGCTCTCCGCCAGGTCGCCGCCAGCGACCTGTTCGCCATCTGTGCCGATTTCGTCAGCTCCGTAAACCGTCTGCTGACCCACTGCCAGATGGAACTGGATCCCCGGGGCTTTTCGGAAAACACTTTCAATGAGGATGCCGCCAACCTGATCCAGATCAATGTGCGCGGCCGGATCCTGCAGATTTCGTTCACTGCCACCCCGGAACTGATCTCTACCGAGGATTTCCGTGTGCCCTACACTATGGAGGGATCGATCCGCGCCTTCAACCAGGACCTGCTGGACAAGGACATCATCGAGGAACAACTCATGTTTTATACCCTAGAGAAGGATAAGCGGATGTGGCGGTTCTTCGATGCTCGCACATACCGGTCGGGCCCTTTCGACCAGGAGTACCTCATTTCGCTGATGGAGCGGTTGATCTGAGGCTGAACCGCCTCCGGCTAACCGCTATCTTTGCGCCCAGTACTGATGGCGCGACTGCACCACGAGTCCTTTGGTCTTCGACGTGAGCTGGATCTTGCGGAATTCGGAAATGCGTACCGGGTCGGCGGAAACATAGCCCAGGTTGTATTGGCTGCGCAGTTCCTCCTGGATCCGGTCGAAGATCGTGTCAATGGTGAGCTTCTTCGAGACCTCGAAGAAGCTGCCGCCGGTCTCCCGGGACATGCGCATCAGCGCATTTTTGCCGGTCGAGCCCGCGAACGAAAGCCCGTAGGCTCCGGAATCGGCAAACAGGATCGAATAAATCAGCGTATCGGCCCGCTGCGATGCGGCGATCGCCTGCTCCACCGTGGCCTCGCTGCCGGTATCCACTCCGTCGGAAAGCACAATCAGGGCCTTGCGGTTTCGCTCCTTCTGCATAATCTCCTGCGCTGCCGTCACCACCGCGTCGTAGAGTAGCGTGCCGCCGCCGGTCTGGATCCGCAACTGCTTTTCGGTTGGGGTGTCCACGTACGGCAATACGTCGCTCAGCGCCTTGCGGGACGAGGTCAGCGGCTGCCGTAGTTGCACCCCCATATCGAACTGCATGATAAAGACTTGGTCTTTCTTCTCGCGCAGCACCTCGTCCAGGAACCGGAAACTGGCGCCGCGCTCGGCCTCGAGCACGCGCCGCTGGCTCATGCTGGTATCCACCATCAGCCCAAGGGTGAGCGGGAGATCCGTGTCGCGCGAGAAGTAGCGGATTTCCTGCGGACGTCCGTTCTCGGAAAGCAGAAAGTCCTCTTTGGCCAAGTCATGCACGATCTCGCCCCGGGAGCCCCGTACGGTAGCGAGCAGGCTCACTACCTTGACGTCGGTTGAAAAAGTCGGTATCTCCTGGGCGCTCCCTTGTGGCCTGCCCAGGACCAGCGCGCCCGCCGCCGCCAGCAGCCGGCGGCGGTCGAATTCCAACACCAATTGGGGTATGAATAGCAGAAGATTGGGACGCGCCGGCTGTGACCTTGGTTTCGGCGACTCTACAGCTTATAGGGCTCCGCGGATCTGGTCCTATCCGCTTGCATGACAATGGGTTAATTTAAACTATGAGTACTAGACGGGCGCCTTCGAGGTACTAGTATCCGTTGGTTAATAACGCCTCAAGAAAAGCGCCTTTGCCTATATTCAAATCGAACCGTGAGTACTCCTCAGTATTGAACGCCACGATTAGCACGCCCTGTTAGTCAGGGAACCAGAGTGTCCGAAAAATATGATGCACTACGCGCTTGACGAATGGGTCGATTTTACCAGAGGATTGGTCGCGCCCGAAACACATGCCAGCATGGCTCGGCATCTGGCTACCGGATGCATCCGCTGCCGGGAAAATGCCGATTTTTGCGCCAAGGTCGGCCAGGCCTGCCGCCGGCTGTCGGCCGAACCGGTTCCGGAGTCGGTTATCCGGCGTGCGAAGGCGATCTTCCCGGTTCGACGGTCGGCTTGGCCACATCGGGGCAGCCGCCTTCCCGTCGAACTCGTCTTCGATAGTTTTTTGGCTCCTTCCCCGGCCGGGTTGCGCGCTAACTGGCAGGTGGGCTGGCAGGGCCTATACCGCGCTGGCGACTGCTCCGTGGACCTCCGCATCGAGCCGGAGCTGAAATCCACCCGCGCTGCCGTCATCGGCCAGATCATCAGCCAGCTTCCCGAAGTGGAAATGAGCAACATCTCGGTAAGCCTGCGGTCGGGCAACCAGGTGGTCGCCGAAACCCTGAGCAACCGTTTCGGCGAATTCCAGATGGAATACGAGCAACAAGCTCGATTGAAGCTCTGCATCGTTCTCGCGGACGGTTCCGAGTACATCCAGGTTCCCCTGAAGCGCCTTACCAAAGAAGTGTCTGTGGGCGGCGCGGTGGCGTCCCGCCGCCGGCGCTCGTCCCACAACCAACCGTAACGGCGAGGAACCATGATGCTAAAGAAGCTAACCATCTTGATCCACGCCGGCCTCCTGATCGGCCTGCTGGCCCCCAGTTCCCGGGGCCAGGACCAGAACTTCGTGGTCCGTCTGGGTACCGGCGCTGATGTGGTGTCAGTGGCTGCCCGCAACGGAATGACCGTGGTCAGGTCTCTGGCCGGATCGGCCACCGGTATCCACGTTCTGTCAGCGCCTGCGGGCCAAGCCCCGGCAGTCACCTTGCAGAACCTCGCGAGCGATCCCTACGTCCTTAGCGCCGAGCCGGACGGCGCCGTTCTCCATCCCGGACAGGACGCGGCCGCCGCGATCCACCCGGCTTCGGCGGTCCAGCCGGTGCTTCCAATCGATGGAACCCCGGTTTCGTTCTTCGGCATGACCGTCGCCAACGGCTATATCAATCAGCCGGCGGCTGCGATCATTAACCTTTCGCAGGCACAGGGACTGGCTACGGGTACGGGCACGGTGGCGGTCCTCGATACCGGTATCGACCTGTCCCAACCAGTACTGCTGGGTTCCCTGGTTCCAGGCTGGGACTTCGTAAATGGCCTGCCGGGCGGGCAGGAAATCGCCGATATCAACCAGGAAACCACGCCCATCCTGGACCAGGAGACCACCCCGATTCTGGATCAGGAAACCACCCCGATCCTCGATGGCGGCAGTGCCATCGTTCTGACGCAGGAAACCACGCCCATCCTGGACCAGGAGACCACTCCGATTCTCGATAATCCCCAGTTGTACCCCGCCTACGGCCATGGGACCATGGTCGCCGGCTTGATCCACTTGGTCGCTCCCACGGCCTCGATCATGCCGGTCAAGGTGTTCGCCGCCGATGGCACGGCCACCATTTCCAGGGTGATCGAAGGGCTCTATTGGGCGGTGGACAACGGCGCTGATGTGATCAATATGAGCTTCAGTACGAGGCTGCCTTCCCAAACCCTGAAGGCGGCGCTCCAATACGCCTATTCCCAGGGTGTGATTTGTGTGTCGGCCGCCGGCAACGATGGTGCGGAGGAGACCCTGTATCCCGCCGCCTACGACGGATATGTGATCGCCGTCGCTTCGACCGACAACCAGGAAATCCGGAGCCTTTTCTCCAACTTCGGAGACCACGTCGATCTGGCCGCGCCGGGGGAAGGCGTGATCACGACCTATCCAGGTAACCACTACGCGATGGTTTGGGGCACGTCCTTCAGCGCTCCCATGGTCGCAGGCGCCGCTGCCCTGTTCCTCCAGGTCAACAAAAGCCTGAATGCCTGGCAGGCGAGGAGTGCGCTCTCTCAGGCCGAGGCCATCGGCCAGGAACTGGGAGCGGGGGAACTCGACTTGTTCCGGAGCCTGTCGTACCTTTTGAGATCCGGTCGCGATGACTGAACCGGTCAGGTTGGTTTCGAAGGGAAGGGGAATTCGAACGATGTTAACGCGTCGACAACACGGAAAAAGCACTCAGCCCGTACCGGTCTGGCTGGCGGCCCTGATCGCCGCCGATTGCCTGGCCACGGACGGAAGCCGGGGCCGCGCCGTGCCTTGGGTGTGCGCCTCGGGGCGTGCCGTATATACCAACGCCGGGCCCACGGCTGAGCGGATCGAACCCCTGGGAGTCAGCCTGGAACGCGGTCAGACCCTGGCGGTTTGGTGGCGGCCCGGCGAAACGGCCTACTCCCTGGAAGTCTACGAGGCCGCCTGGCCGGAGAACCGCTGCTTGAACCCATCCCTGCCGGCCATGACTATCCCCCGCTCGCCCCGCCCGCAGCCTCGCGACCGGCGCCGGGCCGCACTCGCACCCACATCGGGCGCTGTCCCTACCAGAAGCGCGGCCAGCGCAGCCTAGCCGATCGAGTTTCCTTTTCGCGTCCGGCGGTGGCTTTTCCTGGCCATCGCCGTTTTTTCGTGAACTGGCAACAACACCCGGCAACAACACCCTTGACTCGCTGCCGGCGATTGCTATAGCATCTGCCACATGCACCGACGTAACCTGTTTCGCCTGGCAGCCGGTACCGCTTTCGCCGCCCTCCAGGACAACGCCATTCAGCGCGTCTCCGCCGCCACCGCCTCCACCCAGGGCCGAACGCCCGAAGACATCGCCACTGACGAAGACTTCTGGGCGGAGATCCGCAATGCCTTCACCGTGGACCGCAACGTCATCAACCTAAACAACGGTCACGTGAGCCCGGCCCCCCGCTCCGTGCAGGACGCCATGCGGCGTTACCTCGAATACAGCGACATGGGTCCGTACCACACCTTGATCAACGTGCTCGAACGGCAGGTGGAATCGGTGCGCCGGCGCCTGGCAGCGGCCGCCGGCTGCGATCCCGAAGAGATGGCCATCACCCGCAATTCCAGCGAGTCGCTGGAGATCGCGCAATGCGGCATCGATCTCAAACCCGGCGACGAGGTCCTCACCACCAATCAGGACTACCCGCGCATGCTCACCACCTTCCGCCAGCGCGAGCGGCGGGAGGGCATTGTCCTGAAGACCATTTCCTTTCCCGTGCCGCCGCCCTCCATGGACGATCTCTACCAGCGGTTCGAGAGGGCCGTCACTCCCAAGACCCGGCTCATCCTCGTCTGTCACATCACCAACCGCACCGGCCAGATCTTTCCCATCAAACGCATCTGCGCCATGGCCCACGCGCGCAACATCCCCGTGATCGTGGACGGCGCCCACGCCTTCAGCCATTTTCCATTCCAGATCTCCGACCTCGATTGCGACTACTACGGCGTCAGCCTCCACAAGTGGACCTACGCTCCCATCGGTACCGGCTTCCTGTACGTGCGGAAATCGCGTATCGCCTCCACTTGGCCGCTCATGGCCGCGGACCATCGCCAGGACACCGACATCCGCAAGTTCGAAGAAATCGGCACGCACCCCGCGGCCAACCACAACGCCATCAGCGACGCCCTCATCTTCAACGAGAATATCGGCATCGACCGCAAGGCCGCCCGCTTGCGCTACCTGCGCGACCGCTGGGCGCTCCGCCTGGCGCAGAATCCGAAGTGCAAGACCCTGCACAGCGCCGACCCGGCCCAATCCTGCGGCATTGGCTTTCTGTCCTTCAACGGCGTGGATCCCGGCGCCATCCGCGAAGCGCTGCTCTCGAAGTACGCCATCTACACTGCCTACGTGCCGCACGAGGAGTACACCGGCCTGCGCATCACGCCCAATGTGTACACCACCGTCCGGGAAATCGATACATTCGCCGACGCGGTCGAAAAGGAAGTCACCTAACACGGCCATTCCTGGCCGTGTTGCCTTTCTGCCTCACGGTCCGCCAATTGCAAGCGATCCGGCATGCCTCCGCCTGCCGCGGCCATTGCGCTCTTGGCCTCAACGCTGGTCCGCTCCGTTGCCGTTCCCGGCACCAACCTGCAAGTGAATCTGTCCACACAGGTGGGCGCGCCCTACGACGCTGCGGCCGTCGCCAAAGACGTCCGCTATCTCTGGGGCCTGGGCCGCTTCGAAGAAATCCGCGTGGAGACCGGCGGCGACGAGAACGCGGTAGACGTGGTCTTCCGCGTAGCCGTGGAACGCCGCTACGCCGTTCGTGACGTGCGCATGGAGCCGCACACCTTCGGTGTCGAGATGAGCCTGCCCGATGGCACCCTGCTCACCCGCCCGGAGGCGCACGGCCTGGCGGTCGAGGCCGAGCGGCAATTGGCCGCGCGCGGCTACCGCGAAGCCAAAGTGGACTATGCTTTCGTCCCCGCCGGCCATGACCGGTACGATCTGAAACTCACCTTGGACCTCGGGACGGACACCCACATCAAGCACGTCGATCTGGCCGGCCACCTCGGCCTGGACCCCAAACAACTCCGCCAACCCGTACGCGCGCTCCGCAAGTCGGATAGTCCCGAGGCATTGGATGCCGCCGTGGCGAGGCTGCGCTCGCTCTATCTGCTCCACGGCTACTTCGACGCGACCATACGAACCACCGAAATCCCGGAAGCCAGGCGCGCCGCGCGCCTCCAGGTGGACATCGACGCCGGGCCGCAATATCCACCACCGGCGATCTGCGGCGGCCTTCTTGCCGGGCGCCGTGAAGCCGAGCGGCGCGGGATCCTCGACTTTCCCGTGGCTCTCGACGCATCCTCCATGACCACCACCGCCGCACCCGGCCGGTCCTACACCGTACGCCGCATCAACTTCATCGGCCACCCGCACTACAGCGACGCCGTGATCCGCCGGCAATTCCTGCTCGACGAAGGCGTGCCGCTCGACCAGTTCCTCCTCCGCCGGAGCATCGCCCGTCTGAACCGCGCCGGCCTGTTCGAGACCCTTACCGAACGGCAGGTCTCGATCCGCACCGACCTCCGGACCGGGGTCGCGGACCTCACCGTGCACCTCACGGAGCGCAAGCGCGGCGCCTGGAATCTCTCGGGCCCGGTAGGTCCGATGAGCCTGGCGGGGCCGCTACGCGGCTCGGTCGGTTCGCGGTTGCCGCCGTGGGGCCGGGGTCTGCTGGAACTCTCCACCTACACGGTCTCATTCAACCTCTTCGCTTTCTCGCGGTCGTTCCTGCCGGTGCTCTCGTCCGCTACCCGGAAAAATCTCCTGCCGGTCGTGGCCATGGAACGGCCGTTTCTCCCGGCCTCCGGATGGCTGTCCGGTTTCGCCATCGCGCCGCAGATCGGCTGGAAGACCGCGGTCGCCGGCTACGCGTCCACCCAGATCCACCGGCGCCTGCAACCGGCGATCGCCGGCGCGCGGGGCGCAGTGCCCGAGTTGCCGGTCACGGTGCGTACCACGGCCGGTGAGGCCACCATGTTCTGCGAGCCGCCGAAGCCGCGGTTCGCCATGGTGCGTACCGGGGCTGGCGTCGCTCTTCAGTTTCTCGCCGCCATCCCTGCGCTGTGACCGGTCGTAACGGGCTCGCGCCAATGTGGGCTTCGTCGCTGCCCACCAAGGTGGTATACCAGTGACTGGTACCCTGGGAGGCAAGATCCAAATCCCGGGGCAGAGGTTCTCCATGCGCCGTTACACTCTCTTCACTCTTCCCGGCGCCGCGTTGCTATTGGCCCTCGCGGCGTTCAGCCAAACCCTTCCGCAAGGTGTTCACAAGGTCACTTCCGTCGAGGGCATCACGGAGTACGCCTATCCAAACGGTTTTCATCTCCTCCTTTTCCCCGATCCTTCCAAACCCAAGCTGACCGTCAACGTCACCTACCTGGTGGGCTCGCGCCATGAAGGCTCCGGCGAAGGCGGCATGGCCCATCTGCTGGAGCACATGCTTTTCCTCCGCACCAAAGACGGAAGGGACGTGAAGAAAGACCTGACCGATCATGGCGCCCAATGGAACGGCACTACCTCCGATGACCGCACCAACTACTTCGAGATCGTGACCGCCGGCGATGACAATCTCCGCTGGGCCATCGGTCTCGAAGCCGAGCGCATGGTCAACATGCGGATGGAAAAGCAGCTCCTCGATACCGAGATGACGGTGGTGCGGAACGAATTCGAGGCCAGCGAGAACAACCCGTTCGGCGTTCTGTACCGGCGCGTGCGCAGTGCTGCGTTCACGGCCCACAACTACGGCCGATCGACGATTGGCAACCGTTCCGACATCGAACATGTGCCCATCGAAGCGCTGGCCGCGTTCTATACCAAGTATTACCAGCCGGACAACGCCGTTCTCCTGCTGGCGGGTCAGTTCGACGAGTCTAAAGCGCTGGCCATGGTGGCGCAAACCCTGGGCGCCATTCCCCGCCCGCAGCGCCAGCTCGCGCCGTCCTACACGGTGGAGCCGACGCAGGATGGCGAACGTCAGGTCACTTTGCGCAGGGTGGGCGACAACAAGGCGATTATGGTTGCTTACCACACGCCGGCTGCCGCGCACCCCGATAACGGCGCGCTCGAGGTGCTCGCCGGCATCCTCGGCGACCAGCCCTCGGGCCGGCTTTATAAGGCGCTCGTGGACAACAAGAAAGCCGTGGTTGCCGCCATGAACCACCAGGAAGCTCACGATCCTGGCGTGATCCAGGCAACCGCCATTCTCCAGGTCGACCAGTCAATCGACGAGGCGCGCCAGACGCTGCTCAAGACCGTGGAGGGAGTTGTCAGCGAGCCACCTTCCAAAGAAGAAGTGGAACGCGCCAAGGCGCGGCTGCTGAAACAGTTCGATCTCAACCTCAATAACTCCGAGCGGATCGGCTTGATCCTCAGCGAGTACGAAGCGTCGGGCGACTGGCGTCTGTATTTCTATTCGCGCGACCAGATCAAAAAGGTGACCGAGCAGGATGTGCTCCGCGTGGCCAAGGCGTACCTCAAGGAGTCCAACCGCACGCTCGGCGAGTTCATACCCACCAAGACGCCGGACCGCGCCGAGGTTCCAGCCGCTCCGGAGGTGGCCGCGGTGCTGAAGAACTACACCGGCGGAGCCGCCATTGAGCAGGGCGAAGCCTTCGTTCCTACGCCCTCCAATATTGAAAGCCGCGTCATTCGCAAGACCCTGCCGGGCGGTCTCAAGCTGGTGATGCTACCCAAGAAAACCAGGGGCGGAACGGTCTTCGCCCAGGTCAGCCTGCGTTTCGGAGACCAGGCCTCGCTGTCGGGGAAAGCAACCATCGCATCGTTCACCGGGCAGATTCTGATCCGCGGCACGAAGAACAGGTCGCGCCAGCAGATCCAGGACGAAATCGACCGTCTGAAGGCGAGGATTAACGTCGGAGGCGGCGCCGGCGGAGCCACGGCCAATATCGAGACTGTGGAAGCGAACCTCGCGGGTTCCCTGCGCCTCGCAGCCGAAGTCTTGCGCGAGCCGTCGTTTCCCGAAAGCGAGCTCGAACCGATGCGCCAGCTCCAGATTGCGGCCATTGAGAGCGGCAAAAGCGAACCCACCGCGATCGCTTCGATCGAGTTCAACCGCCACTTGAACCCGTGGCCGCGCGACGACGTCCGCTACGTCGGCACTTTCGACGAACAGGTGGCTGCCGCCCGCAAGGTTACGCTCGACGAGATGCGCCAGTTCTACCAGCAGTTTTACGGCGCTTCGAATGGCGAGTTTGTGGTGGTCGGCCAGTTCGAGCCGGCGCAGGTGGAGAAACTGGCTGCGGAGCTGTTCGGCAACTGGAAGAGCCCCGCCCGTTACGAGCGCCTGGTGAACAACTATCGGCGGATTGAACCCATGGATAGCAAGTTCGAAACGCCGGACAAGCAGAATGCCCTGTTCCTGGCCGGAATGAAAGTCAAGATGAACGACGAAGATCCCGACTATCCGGCCATGATCCTCGGCAATTACATTCTGGGCGGTTCCGGAGCTTCGCGGCTGTTCAAGCGTGTCCGCGATAAGGAAGGACTCAGCTACGGCGTCAACTCGTCGTTTGTCGCGCCTACTAGGGACGACGCCGCCATGTTCACGGCCAATGCCATCAGCAACCCGCTGAATGCGCCCAAAGCGGAAGCCAGCATCAAAGACGAGTTGGTGCGCACGGTCAAAGACGGATTCACCGCCGATGAGGTGGCTGCCGCCAAAAAGTCCTGGCTGGAACAGCGCATCCAGAGCCGGTCACAAGACCAGGGCTTGACGGGCACGCTGGGAGCCCGCGAGTTCTGGGGCCGCACCATGAAATGGGACGACGGGCTCGAGACCAGAGTCTCGGCGCTCACCGTGCAGCAGGTCTCCGATGCCTTCCGGCGGCATATCGACCCGGCCGCCTTGACCGTGGTGAAAGCGGGCGACTTCAAGAAGGCTGGAGTGTTGCAGTAGGATTAGCTGCTGTACCGTTCAGTGGAGGACCGCCGCCCTACACTTCCCAGAAGCCGTTTCTGGATCGTTTCCGGATGCCGACCGTCCGCAAGTAGTCAGCCTCCGCTACTGGTGCACAGTGATCAATGTTCCCGGCTGGGTTTTCAAGCCGTTGTACATTGCGGTCACCGGTTGGTCTCCATTGGCGAGCGAGGACGGCACCACGACGTTGAACTGAAACTCGCCGGGCGCAACAAGGCCGGCGAACGCCACCGTCGCAGGCACGCCGCCGATGGTGATGGCCGGCAGCGGCGTCAACGTTCCCGATTGCGATATGGACCCACTCACCACCGGCGAGGAGGTTGGTCCGAAGCCGTTGGCGTAAATCACGATCGTCTCGCCGGGTTGGGTGGGGGTGGTAAGGCCGGGATATAGGCTGGTGGGTCCGATATAACTTCCGTCGACGTGGGTGGCCGCAATATAGGGCCCGCCATTGAAAACGAAGAACGAAGGAGCTTCCGCCTGCGCTTGCACCATGAAGGTCGCGCTGATGGCGCCATTGTTTGTGACCTGTACCGGCACCGACCCGGAGAGAGTAGCGGGCGGCGTGAGAATGTTCACCTGCGTGGGGCTGATGTAGTAGACGTAGGCAGGCTGGCCGCTTACCGTAGCGCTAACGCCGTCGAGCTGCACGGGCATTTGGCTATTCACGAAATCCGAACCCTGCCAGATGCGCGAATCGCCGCTTGGGGCGAGATTGGAGCCTTTTATTTCCACCCATGTGTTCGGCGCAATCGTGGGAACGTCCCCTTCCGCGTTCGCCACCAGCGTGATCGTCGGGGTGGGGGGAATCGCAGGAGCGCTGATTTTGGCGATGAACCCGTCGTAGTTCCCATTTATAGCGGTTCGGAAAGCACCCGCGGTTGTCGGCAGGCCAGGTTGGGGGGTGTAGCCCGCCACATAGATGTTGCCTTGCGAATCGATATCCACGCCGCTGTTGAATACGCTGCCATTGTTCTTCGGGTCGTAGATCACCGTGGAAAAGTAAATCGTGCGCCCGGTGGGATCATACATCGTCACGAACGCGCCGCCGAAGTTATTGGCGGGTTGCAACGGATTCACCAGCGGAACTTGGGTGTTGTTACCCGCGGCCCCACTGACATACACATTGCCGTTCGCATCAAGACGGGGAGCGCTGATGGAATCCACAGCGCTTAGGTCCGGGCGGGCGCCACCAATGAATGTGGCCCAAACCAGCCCGCTGCCGGCGGGATTGATCTTCGCAAGGAATGCCCGGTTTTGGCACAAAGTGCTGGGGCACGGATTTGTGTCGTACGCCCCCGCGGTCACTGGGAAGTTGTAGGACGCGTTGCCGCTGACATAGGCATTGCCCGCGGCGTCGGCCGCAATGCCGCCAATGCCGTCGCTGTAGGCTCCTTGGGCCGGGTCAGTCCCGCCGAGGTAAGTGGCGTAGGCCAATGCGGCGCCGGAGCTGACTGGGTTGAATTTCGCGACGAACCCCCGGCTATTGGATGAAAAATTCGGAGTCGTGTTACCGAAATAATGCTGAAACGCACCGGCAGTCACCGGCAGCCCATTGTTTTGGGTGTTCCCCGCCAGGTAGAAGTTTCCGGACGCATCCACGGCTACACCGACGCCGTAGCTGGCCCCGCGGTTGGTCTTCGTGATATCGGAATAGCCATACAAGCTCGAGTAGAGCAGGTTGGCGCCGGCAGGATCGAACACCGATATAAACGCTGAACCCACCTGTTGGTTGGCCGGGTTGACGGTGTTGTTAAAAGCCGATCCCGGCAGCACGGCATTCGCTGTAGTCGGGAAGCAGCTTGGAACGGCGGTGGTGCAATTTGCGCTCGAATTTCCCGCGACATAAGCCCGGCCTTGAGAATCGACAGCGACCGCGACGCCCGTCTCATTGAGATGCCCAAGATAGGTCGAATACACCAAGCTTCCGCTCGAACTGAGCTTGGTCAGGAATGCGCTCTGCGTGTTTGGGCAGCTGTTTCCGGAAGTGGTCGCATATCCGCAAACCGTCTGGTACGCTCTCGCGGTCACCGGAAAATAGGGCGAACTGGTCAGTCCGGTGACGTACGCGTTACCAGAACCGTCGACGGCAATGGCGTAAGGTCGAGTCGTCGAGTTGCCGTGGAGGACATCCCCGCCAATATAAGTGGAGTAGATCAACTGCGAGCCCGCCGGGTTCAGCTTGGTTACGAAGCCCGTTGGCGAGTTCGCGGTGGTTGCCCCTTGGATCGCGTTTTGCACCGGAAAATCAGTGGACTGAGTGTATCCGGTCACATACACATTTCCCGATGAATCGACAGCTATACCTTGCGTCGGATTGGAAGCGTTAGAGCCCCCGTAGTAGGGGGTGTTGCCGATTTCGTCCGTATTGGTACCACCCAGATAGGTCAAATAGGTCAGGACCGGATCGATCACCAGCGCGCGAGTGTGGTCGTACTTGCCCAGCGCAAATTGAACGCGGCCGCCGGACAATTTGTAATTGCCCACGATCATTTCCTTCTTGCCCGCGATGGTTTGATAGACCACCGGTTTGCGGAAAGTGAGCGGAGCGCCATCCAGCGTCAGCACCAAATCGCCGTCCGGGCCGAGCATCGGTCTGGCACCCGAAAACTCCAGTGCGATCTGCTTGGGATCGGCGCCTGGAGTCACGATGAAATCGTATTCGAGTTGCCGCTGCGTTCCGTAATAGACCAGATCGATGCCCTGATAAACTTGCTGATAGTTCACTCTGCCGAAGGTGCTCACGCCCTTGGTCCACTGACTGGGATCGTTGCCCATGAAATAGTTCACGGTCCCTGGGAGAGTCTGCGCGCCGCTGATCCCGGCGCGCGAATTGGCCCCGGCCAGTTTCATCCGCACCACCGCGGGAGACGAAGTCCCGGGGACCGAGCGGAGCTTGAACACGGCGCTATCTGGGGTTAAGAACAGCGCGTATCCATCGCCGCGCGAAAAAAACTTCACCGCTGGGTCCGTCTGGCCCTGGTTGGCCTCAAAACTCAAGGGCAGGCTCAGAACCTCAGATTTGCCCTTGGGTTCCGGCACGGAGGCTGGCTTGGGCGGGGTTCCGCCGAGTCCCGTGCTGACAACAGCAAGGATCGAAAATACCCATTCGGCCTTGTGCGAACGCTTCATGATGTGTTTGTCCTCGGTAGCTACCCAACTCCGGCTTGGTGTCTTTGGCCGGATAGCCGTCACCCACGCCGAGGCGGTAGAAGTTCCTGCAGGCCCAATCGAGTTCCAGGAGTGGGCTTATTGAGTCTAAAGCAATTGTACCGTACGGGATGCAACGGTTGAGGCGGGATGGGGCCCAAGTCCCGTTCTGGTCCACGGGGACGAAGTGGGTGGTGTCCCAAGGCTGTTGCGCGGTGTTGAGCGCCCGCCTATACGCCCAAGTAACGTGCAAGAGACTTCGTTAGAACGTACCGCTTTACTTCATTGAACCAATAGCTCCAAATTTTCTTGAGCCGCACGAACTCCCGAGTCAGGGGTCGCTCTCGGAGATCGTTGCGGATTTCATCAGGAGGTCCGGCATCCGTTGCTCAAGGCGCAAGAAGATCAGCTCATCATCGTCGCCGAGGTCGCCCTTCAATTCGAGTGTTCGCAGCGCAGCAGCTTCGCTTATGGTCTTCCATCGCTGCAGGACGGCTACCGTGTAACGTTGTGCGTCGTTGTCCACGAGCTTCCCGCACGATTGGCAGAGCCAGATTCCATTGACTGCCGACGTCCGTGCGTCAGCAGTTAAGGCGGGGTCGTAGCGCGGACCGTCTGGCGATGCCGCCGTGATGTGTGCCGCAACCCCAAGATTTATCGCTTTGGTCGGGTCTTCCTGCGGGCCGCTCGTTGGCTGCCGGCAACCCGGATTGGAGCAGCGAAAACTGACGCGTTTAGCCAGCGTCTCCTTCACCGGAAGTGGGAAGTCGTCTCGCATTCCCAAATGGTAACTCGTGTTGTTGACGATGATGGCGGGCGATGCCTCGCGTCCCGACAACCGGCGGGATCGCGGCTCGATAGCGGCTGGTCTGAGCTGCGGAAAAGCTGGTGTGTCGCCTTTTCCCATGGCGTCGGCGTAAGCGAAGTCTTTCGCGACGAGGGACAATAGTCCGGTTGTGGGAGATCCACTGCGCTTCGCCGATGCGCATCCACACGAACGAAGTCGGCATAATCCGCCGTAAGCCGGTAAACCAGTCACGTCAACTCCAACTTTCTTTTCTCCACCGTTTCAACCATTTCCAGACCTCCCCGTCCGAATCCCTTCCCCCGCCATGCTACACCAGAATCGGAGAACTCTATGCGCTCTAACCCCCGCGCCGCCTCGTCGGTCGCACCCCTCATCGCCGTCGCCCAGCGCGGCCTCCCCTTCACTTCCGGCAGCGGCCAGGCCTTCGTCCGGATCCCCGTCTCCGCCGACGGCTTCATCATCCTCCCCCTCCGCTCCCAAGCCTTCCGCGACTGGTTCTTGGCC
>Ga0209698_10000006_pt1 | contig 219753 bp, 211 predicted proteins | sample LitLauG_LLR_2012_FD_187203 | JGI IMG/M metagenome (GOLD analysis project Ga0209698, IMG submission 187203) | Freshwater sediment microbial communities from Pennsylvania, USA - Little Laurel Run_MetaG_LLR_2012 (SPAdes) (version 2) | ecosystem: Environmental > Aquatic > Freshwater > Creek >... | reverse complement strand
GGCCCGGCCGGGCCGCTCGCCAAAATGCCATCCTGGCATTTTGGCTGCTGCACGGCTCGTCGCTCCCGCCATCCTGGCTCCGCTCCTCGTCCGAGCCCCGGCCGGGCCCATGCACGCCCCACAGCCCCTCGTGGCGAGCGGCCCGGCCGCGCCCACGCGCCACCCCGCAGCCCCCACCACAACGCTACGCCCGATAAGCCGCAGCCCGCGCCGCATTGAGCCCGCTGAGCGTCGCGCCCACCGTCGATTGGCCGGGGAACGTCGTGTCGCCGGCGAGATAGAGGCCGCGGATCGGCGTGTGGTGGGTGAAGGCGCCCAGGATGGCGCTCGCCGGTGATTGGGGCAGACCGCCGACGAGGCCTCGGCTGCGGCCGGTGTAGCGGGCGTAGGTGTGCGGGGTGGCGGCTTCGACCAGGAGCGCACGGCTCGAGGCGCCCGGGAGGACGCGATCGAGCGAGCTCAGCAGGCGGCGCGCGTACTCCGCTTTGAGGGCGTCGAGGGTGCCGTCGCGGTGGGCGCGCTCCCAGCGGGCGACGTCGGTGTGGGTGGAGATCGTGACGGCGCGGCCGCCGTTGCGCGCCCGTTTCACGTCGCCGTTTCCCGAAAATGATAGAAAAGTAGTATTGCCCTCGCCGAGCGGGGAGTCATATGAATTTACGACCTGGTGGTGCGAGGGGAAATCGGCGGGCACGACGTTCGGCGGCAAGCCGCAGTAGACGACGAACGCTCCCCAGCGTTGCGGCAGCGCGGCGAGACGCGGACGGAACGCGCGTTCGAGATCCGGCGCCAGCGCGCACGCGTCGCCGACGGGGATCGCCGACACGACGCGGTCGGCGGATATTTGAGAACCGTTCGCGAGTACGACGCCGCGCACGCCGTTGCGACAAACGTCGACCCGCGAAACGATACTGTTGTAAAGTATTGCCGAACCCGCGCGGCGGATCGCCCGCGCGAGCGCGACGGAAATTGTCGAAACGCCGTCCGGCAGATGAAACGTTCCTTCACGCGCTAAGTCGAGCGCCGTGGCGCCGTACGTAAGTTCCGTACCTTTCGCGCCGGCCTGCGCCGTGATCAGCAATTGCGCGTCGACGAAAGCGCGCAGCGCCGGCGTCGCGCTCGCGGGCATGATCGAGGCCACGTCGCGCCCGAGCGCGGCGAGCAAACCCAGGTGGCGTAAGCGAAAGGCGCGCACGAGCGCCGCGGCCGACGGCGCGTCGACCGGCAGCGCCGGAAAGCGCGTGGAGAAGTCCCACGCCATTTCTGCGATACGTTCCTGAGAGCGCCAGAAGGGCTCCGCCGCGCTGCCGAAGGCGCGGACGCGCTCTGCGGGCCAGCGCCCGTCGCCGTAGCGGACGACCGAAATATCGGGTAAGTGTACGACCATCGCGGGCTCGACGGCCTCGACTGGAACATCGATGCCCAGTCGTGCGTTGAGCAGGCGGTGAACGCCGCGGTGCCCGAAACCACCGACCAGGGTGGCGCCGACGTCAAAACGATATCCGTCGCGCTGGTAGAACGACGCGCATCCGCCCGGGACGTTATGGCGTTCAATCACTAAAGTGCGTAGGTTTCGCCGCGAGAGCTCGGCGGCCGCCGTCAGACCGGCGACTCCCGCTCCGATGACGATCGCGTCGAATGTACGTCGTGGGGCCACAAAACGTTAGAATACATTAAGGACTGTTTCGGTCCAGCATGGAACGGGTACACCTCGTTCCGAGTTATAGGGTATGCCTTGGAATTCTCCAAGCTCATTTTAGGAGGCAATATAGTGAAACGACTCGTTTCGCGCCCACTCGCCTTGTTGGCGATGTTCGCGTTCGGGATCGTGACCTTCGCGGTCGCGGCGATCTCGCCGACGTTCGCGCAGGCACAAGGGGCGCCGGCACCCCAGTTCGGCAATCCGCCGTCCGGCGAAGTCCCGATCCTGTTCAATGACCAGCACGTCTACTCGAAACCCGACCGCCTGAAGAAGGGTCGTGTCCTGGCCGCCTTGGTACGCGGGAAGACGATCCTTGTTCCCCTGCGGTCGCTCTTCGAGCAGATGGGCGGTACCGTTTCGTACAACGCGTCGACGAAGACGGTCGACGTTTCGAAGCCCGGCGCCGACATTCAAGTGACCGTCGGCAAGCCGGAAGTCGTCATCAACGGCGAAGCGCGTCCGCTGGACGTCCCGCCCGAGATTTACAAAGGCTCGCTCGTGGTGCCGCTCCGCGTGATCTCCGAAGGACTCGGCGGTTACGTGCAGTGGGTTCCCGACAAACGTCTGGTCGTCGTGCGCTATCTGGCGCAGATTCCGCCGACTCCCGTTCCGTCGGCTCCCCCAACCCCGACCCCGACGGCGGCGCCCACGGCCGCTCCGACGTTAGCGCCGACTCCGACGCCGACGGCCGCCGCGAAGACGGAGTTCTTCGTCGCGGGTGACGCGCTCTTCAACCCGATCGTGTACAACGCGTTCAGCCCCGGCAACAAGGGCGGCACGTCCGGTGCGCTTCGGGCCGGTCTCACCTTCAACATGGACAATCTCGCGTTCTTGATCGAAGGCGACTACAGCGCGTTCCGCTACCCGCACCTGGGCAGCACCCGTTTCGACGGGAATCCCGGCTCGCCTAACTACAGCGGCCCCGGCATCTGCCAAGGCGCTGCGGCCGGCGATCAGGGTTGCGTCTCGACTCTCGGACCGCTCACGGGCCAGTCGTTCGTGAACTCGTTCTCGGCGCGCGACACCAACGTCGACGGACGGGTCGGCATCGGCATCGCCAATCCGAAGATCTTCCTGGTCGGCAGTTACCTGCAGAGCTGGTCGAACTACGGATATCCGAAGCTCACCGGCCTCGGCGGCGGTCTCGAAAAGACGGCCAACTACGACCAGCCGATCGACATCTACGGCAGCGTGCTGTACTACCCGCAGATCAGCGGTAACTATACCGACGTCTTCGGGAATGGCCAGCAGTTGCAGTATCGCCTCCTGAAGTACCAGGCGGGCATCAACATCAACGTTCCCCGGACTCCGCTCTTCTTGGATTTCGGCTACATGGGCAACCATGGAATCGCCAAGCAGAACGCCCCGGTGAACACCAACGAGAACGCCCTCTACGGCGGGTTGGGGCTCCACTTCTAAGTAAGCCCCTGCCGCAAGGCTAAGAGAAAGGGCGCCCCTCGACCGGGGGGCGCCCTTTTTCATGGGCCGCGGAGCCCCGAAACGAGTAGGCCAATGCTTCGCTACCGTCGTAGTGCCCGCAAACGACTGTCCGCCGCTCGTTCGGGCACAGAGTGTCGCCGCGACACCGAAATAGCAGCGGAGTAATCGTCATGTTCTTCTCGTGGAGGAAACAATTGAAACTTCTCAGCACAGGCGTGCTGGCGGCAACATTCGCCGCGGGCCTTGGGCTGACGATGGTCGCCGCAACCTCCGTCTCGTATGCCGCGCAAGGGAATAAAGCAGTCTACGCGCGGGCGTCCGTTTCGCATGCATCGATCCTCGCTCAGGCCTCGGCGGCCCCTTCGGCAATGCCGTCTGAAAACGTCGCGCCGGTCCCGAGCACACCACCGATCCCGAGCGCGGCGCCGGCCGCCGCACCGGAATCAGCCGCACCGGCGGCCGCACCGGCAACCGCGCCGGCAACGTCTCCCGATCAATCCGCGCCGGCCGCTTCGACAAGCGTACCGACGATGAGTTCGGCCGATTTCGGCTCGCCGCCGTCGAGCCAAATCCCGATTCTCTTCAACGACCATCACGTCTACGCGAAACCCGATCGCCTGACGCACAATCGCGTCCTGGCGGCAATCGTTCGCGGCAATACGATTCTCGTGCCGATGCGCTCGATGTTCGAGTTGATGGGCGCGACGGTCAATTACAACGCGGCGACCAAAACGGTCGACGTGAACAAGCCCGGATCCGACGTTCGCGTGACGATCGGGAAGCCGGAGGTCATCATCAACGGCGAGAGCCGCCCGCTCGACGTCGCCGCCGAAGTCTACAAGGGCACGGTTCTGGTGCCGCTGCGCGTCCTCTCGGAAGGCATGGGCGCGTACGTCCAATGGGTTCCCGAAAAACGGCTCGTCGTCGTGCGCTACGTAGCCGCGCCGGTTCCGACGCCGCCCGCCACGCCCGAGCCGACGGCTACGCCGACGGCCGCTCCGACGGCCGCGCCGACCGCGGCGCCCGCGCCCAAAGCTCGGCCGAAGAACGAGCGCTACGTCGTGGGTGACTATATTTTCAGTCCTAAAGTATACAACTCGCTGAGCCCCGGCAACTCGGGCGTGTCGTCGTTCCACCTCGCGGCGGCGACGGAGTTCTCGCTCTTCAACTTGCCGTGGCTCCTCGAAGGCGACTTCCGCAGCTTCCGGTACCCGCACAACGCGAACGGCTCGGGCGGCTGCCTCGTGGCCGACGGCTCTTGCGTCAACGCCATCGGCAATCAAGGCTTCGTCTACGCGCCGTCGTTCCAGGCGCGCGACGACGACTTCGACGGCCGATTCGGCCTGAAGATCGCCGAACCGAAGATCTACATCGGCATCGGTTACATCTTCCGCAACAGCAACTACGAAGGCGGCGCCTTCCAAACGCAGGCGCACGGCTTCGGCGGAGGCATCGAGAAACTGCCCGACCTCGACCAACGCTTCTCGATCTACGGGTCGGTATTCTACTACCCGAGCGTCGTGACCAACAGCGGTCAGAATCTGGGCAACGGCGTCTTCGGGCAGGTCTCGTTCCGAATCCTCAAGTACGACGTCGGCGGCACGTTCGGCTTAGCCAACAGCCCGCTGTACCTCGACTTCGGGTACCTCGGCGACCGCGTGAACAACAAGTCCAACGCGGCCTCCGACGAGACGCACCAGGGTCCGTACGCGGGCCTGGGCATCCACTTCTAAGTCGCGGCGGCGCGACCCGAACGGAAGAAGCCCTTCGCTCGCGCGAGGGGCTTCTTCGTTCGTTCCGTCGCGCGCTTACGGCAACGCGGAAGCGGTGGGTACCGCGACCGGCGGGGCGCTCGCTGCCGGAACGGACGGCGGGGCGCTCCCTCCCGGAACGGACGGCGGCTGCGACGGCGCTTCGGGGGACGGTTGCAACGCCGGCTGCTCGGTCGGCCGCGGCGTCGGGACCGGCAACGGGGCGAGGTGCTCGGCGGCCAGCGTCTTCTTCAGCTGCTTCGCTTGAGGCGAGGATTTGAAATCGTTAAAAAGCCACAGCGCCGTCGCGTGGGCGCGATCGCGCGACGGTTGGTACAGTACTTTCGTATAAAGCCGCTGCAGGAAGTAGATCGAGCGGGGCAGCTGCGTATCGTGCGGATACTTGTGCTCCCACTCCCGGATCGAGCGCTCGGCCAGCTCCGCCGAGGTGAGCGTCTGCTCGAAACTATCGTGATTGACGTCGTACCGCCGCCCGAGATCGCGTATGGTGTTGTTGATGCCGAGTTCGCTCAGTTTGAGGGGGCCGAAGTACTCGTCCGCCGGCGCGAGTTGCGTGATGTCGACCTTGCTCTTGGATACGAGGCGGACGGTGGTCGCCGGTTTGGGGTCGTGCTTGGCCGCGGTGGTCGTCTCGGCGGTTGCCGGCAGACAGGAAGCCGCGCCGAACATAAAAACAAGCCCAATGACTCGCTTCACGTGCAATAAAACCTCGAAAAGTGGGGCGTGAGAGCCGCGTCGTTGGAGAAACGCATTTCGTGGGGCCGACTAAAATACCCGTCGCGTGCGTCCAGGCGCGCGCGCACGACCGCGCCGATTTCGAACGGGCCTGGCCCCGCCTCGCCGCGCGCGTCGCCGAGGCGGGGCGGCGCGGTGCGAAGCTGATCGTCCTTCCCGAAGGGACCGTGCCCGCCTACGTGCTCGGCGAGGAACCCGCGAGCGCGAGCCAACTCGCGTCGGCGGCCGCGCGCGTCGGCGAACTCGCCCGGCAAGCCGAGGCGACGATCGTTTACGGCGGCGTGAAGCTCGCCGGTGAGCGAGCGTTCAACGCGGCGATCGCGGTCGGGCCCGACGGTCGCGAACTTGGCTTCGCGGCCAAATCGTTCTTATGGCATTTCGATCGACGCTGGTACGTCCCGGGAACGGCGCTCGAACCGGTCGACACGCCCGCCGGCCGCCTCGGCTTGCTCGTGTGCGCCGACGGCCGCATTCCGACGATCGCCGCTACCCTCGTCGAACGAGGCGCGCAAGCGCTCGTGATGCCGACCGCTTGGGTCACGAGCGGCCGCGACCCGCGAGCGCTCGAAAACGTGCAGGCCGATTTGATGGCGAACGTGCGCGCGCGCGAAAACGGCGTACCGTTCGCGGTCGCCAACAAGTGCGGCGTCGAAGGCGAATTCGTCGCGTACTGCGGGAAGAGCGCACTGATCGACGCTCGCGGCAACTTCGTCGCCCGCGGCTCGGAGCGCGATGAGGAAATCGTCTACGGCGTACTGGAGCTCGCGGCCGCGCGCCCGTCCGCGCCGGAAAGAACGCCGGCTCCGATTCGCGGCGCGGGCGCGAGCGCGCCGCTGCGCGTCGCGTTCACGACCGCGGGGGCTGACGATCTCGAACGATTGTCGGCGCGCGCGGCGCAAGCCGATGCCGACGTGCTGATCGCACGCTGCGGCGCGCAAGGCGGCGCTCGCGCCGCGCTGCCGCTCCTCGACGCGTCGGCCGCCGGCACGACGCTCCGCGGACCGCGCGGAGCGACGTTCCTGACGGTCGATTCGGCCACGACGCGCGACCCGCGCGGCTTGATCGACGCGCGCTTGCACGGCGTCGACGCGTTCGTGTGGATCGATTCCGACGATTCCGTCTGGGACGCGGCGTTCGCGCGCACGCGCGCGGCGGAATTGCGCGCCTACATCATCGTGTTCGGAACCGAGCGCGCCTTCGCGATCGATCCCGACGGCAACGTCGTCGCGGGCACGTTCGACGACTATCGCCTCGCGGCGTTCGCGTACGATCCCGCTCGCGCCGCCGCAACCGTCGTCGCGCCGGCCACGGACGTGCTCGCGGGCCTGCGCGAAGCGGAACGCACGCGCTCGCTCGAGCGGCCGGCGCGCAGCGTGGCGCGCTAGCGACTGCCGAAGACGGCGCGCCCGCCCGGCTCGGCCTTCGCCGGGCGGACGATCGCGATCATCGCGGTCACGATCGGCGCGTCCCACTGCGAACCCGCGCCGGCGCTCAACTCGTCGATCGCACCGGAAATGGAGAGCGCGCCGCGATAAGGACGATTGCTGATCATCGCGTGAAAGGCGTCGGCAACGGCGACGATGCGCGCCGCGAGCGGAATCGCGTCGCCCGCGAGGCCGTCGGGATACCCGCTCCCGTCGACGCGTTCGTGATGCGCGCGCACGATCGGGGCGAGGTCGCAGAGCGTCGGAACTTGCTCGAGCATCTTCGCACCGATCTGGGCGTGCGCCCGCATCTCGACCCACTCCGCTTCGTCGAGCGGACCCGGTTTCAGCAGAATTTCGCTCGGCGTCGCGATCTTACCGATATCGTGCAGCGTTCCGGCGAGTGCGGCAAAGGTTCGTTCGGGCGCCGCACAGCCGAGGGCGGCCGCTAAGCGCGAGCACCACATGCCGACCGCGCGCGAATGTTCGCACGTCGCGCGATCGCGCGCATCCATGGCGGCGAGCAGCGATGCGACCACGGCGTCCCGCTGCAGCGGCCGCTCGGGCTCCGCTTCGCGCGCCGTAGCGGACCGATCGGCGCGCAGCCGCTGATCGACCTGCGCCGCGCGCAAGGCGAGGTAAGAAACGACGTCGTCCGACGTGCCGTGTTCGGCAACGAACCCGGCGGACAGCGCGGCGCAGGCATCGTTGACGATGCGCGCGCGTTCGGCCGCCGCGACGGGATCGGCTTCGGCGTCCGCCCACTGCTCCACCGCGGCGCCGTCGCCGTCGAGCAATTCGCGGCACAGCCGGTCCAGAAACGCGCTCGCGAAGGCGAGCTTTTCAGCGACGTCCTGCGCCGCCCCGGGCTTCCGGACGACGGAGGTGACGAGCTCGCGGCGGCGCTCCTCGATGTATGCGGCCAGACGGCAGCCGACCTCACGCGGGGGCGGTCCGAACATTCGGCTCCAATGCAAGGCGACGAGATCTCGTCGGCGACGAGCTCGCGAAGTTGAGGGTCCTTTCCCGCACGAGGGAAATCGGCCCTCCGCCGCCTGCCCGTTCAGTCGTGGAGCGGCCGCGGCACGGCGGGCGCGGGCGCGCCGAGAACGCCTCCGGACGCCGCGGCGGCGCGGCCCGCGGGCGCGGGCGCAGCCAATCCGAAACCGATCCCGAAAACGATGAGCGCGAAGCCGAGCCACATCGCCGGCGGATACGGAATCGCGCAAATCTGCAGCGTCGGATACGTTCCGAGCGTCGGGCGCAAGCGCAGGCCGCCGAGCGTTACCTCGCCGCCGCTCGGCGCGAAGCCGATCCCGCCCGGCAGCAGGCGGCCGCCGTCGTCGTCGACGGCGAAGAGCACGGCCGTTTGCGCCGCGAGCCCGTGCGCGCGAACGGCGCCGGCCGCGTCTTTGGCAAAATAAAAGGCTTTGATCTGGCGGTGCAGCGCCGGCGTCGCGAACGCGTCGGCCGGCAACTGCTTGTTCGCGATGGTGACGCGCTGGGGAAAGAAAAGCACGGGCGACAGAAACGCCGGGTTGGTGGGCTGCGTGATGGTGAGCCGCCGGCCGGCCGCGTCGCGCGCTTCCACGTAGGCCGCGACGGCGGGCACGAGCGCGAGCGCAGAGGCGCCGATGAACCGGCGTTCGCCGGGGCCGAGGTCGACCTCCGGCGCGTTGCGACGCCGCAGCACGATGCGGGCGCTGCCGCTCGCGATCTCGGCCGCACCCGCCGGCGGAAAGAACGCCGCCGCTCCGACGTCGGGCAGCGGCGCGACGGTGCCCGGCGCGCGCTGAACGGTCTGCGCGTCGGGCCCGAGCAGTCCGGATGCGATGCCGGCCGCGACGACGACGAGCGCTCCGATGGCGGCGATCGTGAAACGGCGGCCGCGTTCTCCGTCGCCGCCGGCGCGCGCCTCCCAAGCGTAGCCCGCGAGCGCGGTCGCCGCGATGGCGAGGGTTGCCGCGTACTGCCAGGTGTGAAATCCCGCCCATGCCGGCACCACGTCCTGCGCGAGCACGAGCGCCGTGCACGCGAGCGCGGCGACGGCGGCGATCGCTCTCGAACTCAAAGCGCCCTCACCGCGCCCGCAGGACCGGCGCCACGGCGTCGCGCATTTGCGCGAGCGTCAGCTCGCCGTCGATGCCGCGCACGATCTTGCCGGCCGGGTCCACGACGAGCGACGTCGGCAAACCGACCGCCGCGTAGGCGCGTCCGTAACGCTGATCTTCATCGAGCAGGATCGGATACGTCAACTTCATTTCTTTAGCAAACGCGCCGGCCGCCTGTGCCGACTCCCCCTGGTCGATGCCGAGCACGACGAGGCCGCGACCCCGTTCTTGTTCGTACAGGCGCTCGAGCGCGGGCGTTTCGCTGCGGCACGGTGCGCACCACGACGCCCAAAGGTTGACGAGTACGACGTGGCCGCGATAGCGCGCCAGCGCGTCCTCCTTGCCGTCGAGCGTCTTGACGCTGTAGCTCTGGGCGGGCGCGCCGGCCAGCATCGCGGGCCCGCCGCCGAACCCGGGGCCCGGCGAACCGCCGCCCGGACCGAAGTAGAATTGAACCGTCACCACGACGGCCGCCAGAGCCGCCAGCGCCGCCACGAGCAAGGGAAAACGAGGCATACGCGATGACTTCGCAGGTATCCGGAGACGCCCCCGTGAGCGAACGCGTGCGTGCGGCGTGGCGGCCCTTTTCGGTTGCGTGGAGCGGCGGCGAGATCGCGGCCTTCGAGGCGGGACGCGCCGGCGCCGGCGCGCCGGCGCTGGTCCTCGTGCACGGCATGGGCCATTGGACGCAAGCGGCCTGGGACGTGCTCGCGGCCGCCTTCGAGCCGACGCACCGGGTGATCGCCTTCGACTTGCCCGGCTTCGGAGCGTCCGCCAAACCCGATGCCCCCTACACGCTGGAGCGCTTCACGAACGCGCTGCGCGCGGTCGTCGACGTCGCGGCGCCCGGGCGGTACGCGCTCGCGGGGCACTCCCTCGGGGGCCTCATCGCCGCGAACTTCGCCGCGTCGTATGCGGACGAGGTCAGGCAATTGACCTTGCTCGATCCGGCGGGTTTTCTGCGCACGCCGACGCTCGCGTTGCGCGTGGCGGGCAGCCGTCCCGTCACCGCGCTCTTCCGGCGCATCCGGCCGTCGGCGCGGTTCGTGCGGCGCACGCTCGAGCGCGCGGTCTTCGATCCGCGCAGCTTTCCGGCCGACCATTACGCCCGCGCCGTCGAGCTCGGGCGCGACCCCGAGGTGACGCGCGCCTTCGTGCGCGTGTACGCGGGAGCGATGCAAGAGCTGCTGCACATGCGCGCGCTGCACGAACGGCTGGCGGCGTATCGCGGCCCCGCGCTCATCGTGTGGGGGCGGCAGGACCGGTACGTGCCGGTGCGCGCGCTCGCCGCGGCTCGCCGCGTGTATCCGCACGCGGACGTTCTAGAAATCGACCGCTGCGGGCATTGTCCGAGCGTCGAGTATCCCGAACTCGTCGCGGCGCGCATGCGCGCGGGCGGTGCGTGAGTTACCAGTCGCCCATCCGCTCTTCGTCGACCTCGCCTTCGAACGCGATGGTTCCGGGCGCGAGCACGGCGGCCGAAAGCGGCACGCCCTCGTAGCGCAGCCGCGTCGACGTCAGATGGACGCTCGTCCCGCGCGGCTCGTAGAGCGCGCAGAAGCGCGCGAGCACGTCGGGCGCGCACAGCGCGCGTAACGGCGCGACGTTGTACGTCTGGCGAAACGTCGCGAAAGCGCGTTCGAAATCGGCGCCGGTGAAGGCGCTGCCGAGCCTCACTTCGCGGCGAACGAATTCCAAGCGGCACTCCCCGTCCAGGCGCTAGTTCAGCGAGAAGTGCTTTCCGAAGAACTTCTCTTGCGTGCTGCGGAAGGCGCCGCCCGGCGCGGCCGACGGCTGCTCGTGGGGCGCGGAGCGTTTGCGTTCCAAGAGCGAACGCAGTTGCGGCAGCAAGCGCCGCAAGAATCCGAGTTCCGCGGTCAGACGCTGTTCGGTGCTCGATAGCTCCAGCAGGCGCTGCTTCATCGAGTCGGCGACTTGCAACGCGTCGCCGATCAGGAACGAGGCTTCGACCGGATCGTCGGGCAGTTCGATTTCGGCGTTCATGCCGGAAAACTCGACGAGCAGGCGCAGATAGTCGCGGAACACCGCGCGAATCTCGCGCACGAGATCGCGCACCGCGGCGGCGTCGTCCGGCGGCTCCTCGTACAAGTACGAAACCTCGGCCACGAGATACGGCTCGCGTTCGAGAACCGCTTCGACGCGAAAGCGCCGTCCGCCGACGGTGTTGATGTAGTAGCGGCCGTTATCCAGCGGCGTGACGTCGCCGATTTCGGCGGTCGTGCCGACATCGTACGGCATCACGGTGGGATCGCCGGCTTCGTCGCCGTCGCGAATCAAGCAGACGCCGAAGGCCTCGCCGCCTTCGAGACATTCGGCGATCATCTGCTTGTAACGGGGTTCGAAGATGTGCAGGTTGAGCACGGCCCCCGGAAAGAGCACGGTATTGAGCGGGAACAGCCGGAGGCGGCCGGAGCGCACGTCAGGCCGCGGAGATCAGCCGCGACTCGGCCACGTTCCACGCGACGTTGGCGAAGAACGACTCGATATACTTCGAGCGCTCGGCCGGTTTGTAATCGAGCAAGAACGCGTGCTCCCAGACGTCCATCACCAGGATCGGTTTGTAGCCGGCAACGTTGCCCTCTTCGTGCAACGTGATCCAATGGTTGGAGATGCGGCCCGATTTCGGATCCTGGTAGGCGATGGCCCAGCCGACGCCGCGCATGCCGCCCACCGCGGCAAAGTCTTTCTTCCACGTTTCGAAATCGCCGTAGCTCGCGGCGAGGGCGTCGTGCAGTTTACCGGACGTGGGGGCGCCGGCCGCGTTCGAGGTCATGTTGTCGAAGTAGTACTCGTGCAACACCATGCCGTTGTACTCAAAGCCGAGGCGGCGCGTCAGTTCCGCGAAACCCGGGTCGGCTCCGGCGACTTGACCCGCCGCGAGCTTCGCGGCGATCTGCTCGTTGAGCAGGTTCGTGTTCTTCACGTAGCCTTCGTACAAACCGAAATGCACGGCTAACGTATTGTCCGAAATGCCCTGCAAACCGGACAGGTTCCATTTTTTCGGAACGTAGGATTCTTGAACTAGGGTCGCCATTTCTTCTCTCCTCAAACGGCCGCTGCAAGGTCGCAACAGAGGCCTTCGGGTCGTTCGACGGCCGCCGGGTCATTCTTGTCGCGCGCGCGGATGCGAAAAGGTTACCCGGCAGCCGAGGCGGCAAACGTACCGCGTGGGCGACCTCGATTATCTCACGCGGCTGCACCGGAATCCCTCGCCGCTCCTGCTCGAACTCGAACAGCTCGGGCGCGCCGACGACGTCCCGATCGTGTCCCGCGAAACGGGCCGCCTCCTCTCCACGCTCGTGCACGCGATGCAGGCCAATCGCATCCTCGAAATCGGCACGGCGTACGGATACTCGACGCTTTGGATGGCGCTGGCGATGCCGCCCGCCGGTCGCATCTGGACGATCGACCCCGATACGGAGCGCACGGCCGTGGCGCTCGATTTCTTGCGCCGCGCCGGCAAGTTCGACTGCGTCAACGTGCTGAACCAGCCCGCGCTCGAAGTCTTGCCGACCTTCCCGGTGCGCAATTTGGACGTCGTCTTCATCGACGCCGTCAAAACGGAATATGAAGAGTATCTGGAATTGACGGTACCCCTGCTCAAGCGTTCGGGGCTCGTCGTCGTCGACAACCTGCTCTGGAGCGGCAAGTCCGCCGCGGAGCCCGCCGCGCACGACTCGGCGGCGACGCGCGCGATCCGCGCCTTCAACCGCACCTTCCTCAACCATCCGCAACTCGACGCCACGATCGTGCCCGTCGGCGACGGCGTGGGTCTCGGCGCGCGCGTCGAATGAACTCCGATTTTGCGAACGCCGATTTTGCGAACGCCGATTTTCGCTCGACGATGCGGCGCTTTCCCACGGGCGTCACCGTCGTCACGACGATCCTCGACGGCGCGCCGAAGGGCTTCACGGCCAACGCGTTCGCGAGCGTGTCGGCCGAACCGCCGATGGTGCTCGTCTGCGTCAACCGGCAGGCGCGCAGCCATCCGCTGATTTCGGCGGCCGGCCATTTCTGCGTGAACATCCTGCGGCTCGAGCAGCAGGCCATCGCCGAACGCTTCGCGGCGCACGGCGGCGCCGATCCTTTCGCCTCGCTCGCCTACGAGCGGGCGACGACGGGCTCGCCCGTCATCCCGGGCGTCCTCGGCTTCCTCGATTGCGAGTTGACCGAAGAGCACAGCGCGGGGACGCACACGATCTTTCTGGGCACGGTGCTGGCCTGCGGCGCGCGCGACGGTTCGCCGCTCGGCTACTTCAACGCGGCCTATCGGGATTTTCAATGTTCGATTCCGTAACGGTCGAGCATTTTGCGGTCGGACCGCTCGCCTGCAACTGCACGATCGTCGCCGACGCCGCCGCCGGCGAAGCGATCGTCGTGGACGGCGGCGACGAAGCGGAGGGGATCGTCGCGCGGCTCGACGCGCTCGGCGTGCGCGCGACGTACCTCGTGCACACCCACGCGCACTTCGATCACATCGGCGCGCTCGGCGAACTGCGCGAACGGACCGGCGGCCGCGGGCTGCTCCACCCCGCGGACCGGCCCCTCTACGCGCTGCTCGCGGAGCAGGCGCGCTTCTTCGGCGTGACGGTCCCGAAGATCGTCGAACTAGACGGCGATTTGCGCGACGGCGACCGGCTGCGCGCCGGGGCGGCCGCGCTCGAGGTGCTGCACACGCCCGGCCACACGCCGGGCAGCGTTTCGTTCGCGCTGACGGGCGGCGCGGGCACCGTGCTGCTGAGCGGCGACACCCTCTTCCGCGGCTCGGTGGGCCGGACCGACATCGGCGGCACCACGCTCGAAGAACTCGTCGGCAGCATTCGCAGCAAACTATTTGCCTTTCCCGACGACACGCCCGTCGTGCCCGGGCACGGTCCGCCGACGACCGTCGGCATCGAGCGCGCCACGAACCCGTTTCTCGTCGCGCGGCGCGAAGCGCGCTGACGGCCCGGCGCGGGCCGGCTCACAACTTGGAGCGTGAAGCATGAGCTGCGGCCGGCAACCCGTAACTTCGCACGTTCCGCGGGAGCGCGACGCCGCTCGCGGCGGGGCGAGCGAGGGTCGCCTAGCGCAGTAGCGAAAAGTTGCCAGAATCCCTTGACCCTGCGTCAGAGGCCGCACGATGAACGTTCCTCGAGCGATACGAACCTTTTCCGGCGCATGCGTCCTGGCCGCCGCCGGAGCGGCCTGCAGCGGGTCGCCCGCAACGAATCCGAACCCGGCGCCGCTACGGCCGGCGGCGTTCGCGCGGGCCGCTTCGGCCCTCGTCCGAGTGCACGGCCCGCTCTTGCCGCCGGCGAGGACGATCTATCTCGGCGCCTTCGTCGCGCCGAACCCCAACCCGCAGCCCGCGCAGCAAATCGTCGACACGGCGAACTTCGAGTCGCAGATCGGGCGCAAACTCGCCGTCAACCTCCATTACCACCTGTGGTCCGACACGCTGGCGGGACTCGGCGAGCAGGACGACGTCAACAACGGCCGCATCCCGATGATCTCGTGGTCGTGCGTCGACTCGAACAAGACGGGCGTGAAGGACGCCGACGTCGCGGCCGGGCTGTACGACTCGGCGATCGCCAAGCGCGCCGCGGCCCTGGCCAACCTCAAATCGCGCGTGTTCCTGCGCTACAAGTGGGAAATGAATCTCGTATACAACCCGCAGTGCGCGGACCCGGCGCACGACATTCACGATCCGTACGGAAAGCCGCGCTATTCGCCGATCGAATACGTGGCGGCCTGGCAGCACATCCGGCAGATCTTCCTGCGGAACGGCGCGACCAACGTCGTGTGGCTCTGGAACCCGTCGGGGAACGGCGAAGATCCCTGGTTCTACTATCCCGGCGACGACCAAGTCGATTGGGTCGGCTTCGACTGGTACGACACCTTCGATCAGTATTTCGAAACGATCTACAGCGACACGACGAATCCGGGCGGCCATCCGGTCTGGACGTATCCGTACTTTGCCGCGCGCTTTCCCCGCAAGCCGCTGATGATCGGCGAAACCGGCGCCGAGCAGAACTTTCAGACGAACTACTTCAACGGCGACGCTTCGGACAAGAGCGCGCTGCAAGCGCTCGAGCAATCGTTTCCGAACGTCAAAGCGTACGTCTATTGGGATTCGAAGAGCGTCCGCGGAAACTTCCAGATCTTAGCGCCGGCGCTGCCCGCGTTTACCGCCTTCGCCACCGACCCGTACATGTCGGGGCACGCGCAGCCGGCGTCCGCGCGTTAAGCGCGCCGGGCGACGCGGTCAGCGCAGCTTGATGAGCACCTTGCCGTCGCCCTCGGCCGCTGCCGGGGTCGCCGCCGCCTCACGCTTCGGGCTTGGCGCTTCGGCTTGCGCGCGTTCCAGCATCGCGTCCGTGATCGTGCCCGCGGCGCGCTTCGCGCGAAAGTCGTCGATGGCGGCACGCAACGCCAGGAGCGAACGCTCGGGATAGTCCTTCTTCTTCTCGGGGTAGCCGTCGAGCTGCGCCTCGATGTCGGCTTCGTCGATCGCGTACGCCTCGTCGAGCGTCTTGCCGTGGGCGAGTTCGACGAGCAGGCTGCAGGTCGCAGTGCCGAAGCCGCAGCCGGTCGTGAAGTACGAGACGTCGACGATGCGTTCGCCCGGCCCGACTTTCAAGTAGTACGTGTACATGTCGCCGCACGAGTCGCTGAAGTACTCGCCGCTCGCCATCGGCGCTTCCATCGTGCGGAAGCCGGTGCGCTCTTCGACGAGCTTCTGGAACTTCGGAAAATTCACGTGCGGCGGTACTCCTACAAGCGTCCGGCGGCTTCGGGAGCCGCCGCAATTTCGAACCGGCACGTATCGCCGCCGGTTGCGATCGACTCGACCTGGCGTGCCTGCGGCGACACGGCGTCGCTCAGCACGGTATGGATGATGGCGCACACTTCGGGATGCTCGCCGACCGTCTGGCCGTAGGGACAGTTGTGCTCGCGCAGCTCGAGTCCGCCGCCCGGCGTCTCGACCACGTCGGCCTCGACGCCGTTCTCGCGCAACAGCCCGGCCAATTCGTACGTCCGGCCGCGAACGTCGGGCGCGGTCAGTTTCGCGCGATACTTCTCGGCCGCGCGATCGCCCAGTTTCGCGAGCACCGCTTCGAGGGCGTCCGTGCCGAAGGTCGAGCGGACCTCGTGCAGCACGGCGTTGAGCATCTTGTCGTACTGCTGCGGGAACAGCCCCTCGCCGCTCGGCGTCAACGAGTATTCGAGCGTCGGCTTGGTCGGACCGCGCCGCACGGAGCGCTCGACGACGTACCCGTCGCGCTCGAGCGCCAGCAGTTGCTGCCGGACGGCGTTCGCCGACAGGCCGAACTCCTCGGCCAAGTCCACGGCCGAAGCCGCGTGGCGGCGCCGCAGCGCCGTCACGATCTTGCCCCGGGTCGACTGGAAGAAGCGGGCGTCGTGCATGAGTCGATTCAGCCTAGCATGAATTTCCAAGATAGTCCATACTTTCCTTGACTTTCTAGCCCCCGAGCCGTACCATGGTGCCGATATGAGCGAACGCGGATTACGAATTTCCGGGCTGACGACCAGCGTCGACGGCAACGAGATCCTCAAGGGCATCGAGCTGGAGGTCGCCCCGGGCAGCGTCCACGCGCTCATGGGGCCCAACGGCAGCGGCAAATCGACCCTCGCCTTCTCGATCGCCGGCCATCCGAGCTACGCGGTCACGGGCGGCTCGGTGACGGTGGACGGCGAGGAAATGCTCGGCCTGCCGCCCGACAAGCGGGCCAAAGCGGGGCTCTTCCTCTCGTTTCAGTACCCGGCGGCGATTCCGGGCGTCTCCGTCGCGAACTTCATCCGCACGGCGCGCCAGGCGATTCACCCGGACGATCTGACGCCGGCCAAGTTTCGCGCGATGATCTTCGAAAAGCTCGACGTCCTCGACATGGACGCGGCCTTTCTCTCGCGCTACGTCAACGACGGCTTCTCGGGCGGCGAAAAGAAGCGCCTCGAGATGCTGCAGCTCGCGATGCTGGCGCCGAAGTACGCGATTCTCGACGAAACCGATTCCGGTCTCGACGTCGACGCGCTGCGCGCGGTCGGCAATTCGGTGAACGCCCTGCGCGCGAGCGACGCCGGCAAGGACATCGGTTTCCTGATCATCACGCATTACCCGCGCATCCTGCAGCACATCGCCGCCGATCGCGTGCACGTCATGATGGACGGCCGCGTCGTCACCTCCGGCGGCCCCGAGCTCGCCAACGACATCGAACGCGACGGATACGATCGTATTCGCGAGGAGTTCGGCGCGAGTGTCGGCTGAGCCCGGCGTCGCGGCGCGCGGGGTGACCAAGCGGTCTCTCGACGCGCTGCTCGCGCTGCACGGCGCGGGCGCGATCAAGCCCGGCGCCCGCTACGACGCGCTGGCGCGCTACGAGGAGCTGCCCGCGCGGGCGATCATTCGCGGCGGGCGCGGCTGGAAGCACGACCTGGCCAAACTCGACCTCTCCGGCATCGTCCCCTTCGATCGCGACGGCGCCGAACTCGACCTCGAAACGCTCGTTCCCGCCGCACGGCGCGCGGGCGTCGTCATCGAGCGCTTCTCGCTCGCGCGAGAACGCCATCGCGCGGAATTCGAGCGAGCCTTCGGTCGCGCGTTCGACACGCGCGACGACAACTTCGCCTCGCTGGCGCTGGCCTTTCAGAATCACGGCGCCTTCGTGCACGTGCCGGCGGGCGTCGTCCTCGAGGAGCCGATCCTCATCGGCTACGAAGCGCGCGAAGCGGCGCTCTTTCCCTACACGCTCGTCTCGCTCGGTGACGGCGCGCGCGTCACGATAGTCGAGCGCCTCGGCGCCGCGAGCGCCAGCGCGTTCGTGTGCGGCATCGTCGAACTCGTCGTCGGCGACCGCGCCCACCTGACGTACGTGGCCGACCAGCGCACGCCGGCGGACGCGCGCCTGATCTTCAATCGCCGCGCGCTCGTCGGCGCCGACGCGCAACTCGACGTGGGCCTCGCGGAACTGGGCGGCGGTCACGCCGTGTCGCGCTTTCGCGCGCTCGAGTCCGCGCGCGGCGCGCGCACGGGCGTCACCGCGGTCTTCTTCTCCGACGGCGACCAGCACGTCGATCTCGAAACCGAAACGGTGCATGCCGCCGGCGCGACGACCTCCGAGACCGTCGTGCGCAGCGCCGGCACGGGGCGCGGCCAGGGCCGCTACCTCGGCAACATCAAAATTCTCGCCGACGCGCACGGCGCGGAGGCCTCGCTGCGCGACGACGCGCTCTTGCTCTCGCCCGGCGCCCACATCGATTCCGTGCCGGCTCTCGAGATCGCCGCCAACGACGTGAAGGCATTCCACGGCGCGACGGTCGGCGCGATCTCCGAAGAAGAGCTCTTCTACGCGCAGAGCCGCGGCATCGAACGCCGGGCGGCGGAGCGAATGATCGCGCTCGGCTTCTTCGAACCGGCGGTCGCGCGCTTTCCCACCGACGGCCTGCGCGTCGCGATCCGCGCCGCGCTCGAAAACAAACTCGCCCCCGCCGAGGTCGAAAGCAGCGTATGATCGCCGAACGCGACGCTCGCGCCGCCGCCATCGCGCGGGATTTCCCGCTGCTCGCCAACCCGACGTCGCGCGGGAAACGCCTGGCTTACCTCGACTCCGCCGCGACGTCGCAAAAGCCGCAAGCGGTCATCGACGCGCTCGTCGGCTACTACACGCACGATAACGCCAACATCCATCGCGGCGTGTACGAACTCGCCGAGCGCGCCACCGCCGCCTTCGAAGCGTCGCGCGCGAAGGTCGCGCGCTTCATCAACGCGGCCGAACCCGCCGAGATCGTGTACACGCGCAACACCACCGAAGCGATCAATCTGGTCGGTTACAGTTGGGGGCTCGAACGTCTCCGTCCCGGCGACGCGATCCTCACGTCGCAGTTGGAACACCACTCGAACCTCGTGCCGTGGCAGCTGCTGGCGGCCAAGACCGGCGCCGAGCTGCGCTTCATCGAGGTCGACGCGGACGGCATGCACCGCCTCGACGATCTCGACGCGAAGCTGCAGGGCGCGAAGCTCGTGGCGATCTCGCACGTCTCGAACACGCTCGGCACGATCGCTCCGCTCGAAACGATCGTGCCGCGAGCGCACGCCGCGGGCGCCGTGGTCCTCGTCGACGGCGCCCAATCGGTGCCGCACTTCCCCGTGGACGTGCGCGCGCTCGACGTCGATTTCTTGGCGGCTAGCGGTCACAAGATGTGCGGCCCGACCGGCATCGGCTTCCTCTACGGAAAGCGGGCGCTCCTCGAGGCGATGCCCCCGTTCCTCACCGGCGGCGACATGATCAAGGAAGTCGGTTACGAGAAAACGAGCTTCAACGAACTCCCCTGGAAGTTCGAAGCGGGAACCAGCAACATCGCCGACGCGATCGCGCTCGGCGCCGCCGTCGATTACCTCGAATCGGTCGGCATGGACTGGATCGCCGCGCACGAGCGCGAGCTCACCGGCTACGCGCTCGACCGTCTGGCGGCGTTCGTACCGCGCGGGCTCGCGCTCTACGGTCCGCCGGAACGCGCGGCGCGCTCGGGCGTCATCTCGTTCAATTTCGCCGACATTCACGCCCACGATCTCGCCTCGCTGCTCGATACCGAAGGCGTCTGCGTGCGCGCCGGCCACCACTGCACCATGCCGCTCATGGAAAAGATGGGCTGGCCCGCCACCGCTCGCGCGTCGTTCTACCTCTACAACACCGAGCGCGACGTCGACCAACTATGCGCGGCGCTGGAAACGGCGGCCAAGGTGTTCCGGCTGTAACGTGCAAGACTTTTACAAAGAATACATTCTCGACCACTACCGCAACCCGCGGAATTTCGGCCGCCTCGAGGCGCCCGACGCGACGGCCGAGGATCTCAACCCGCTGTGCGGCGACCGGATCCGCTTCGACTTGCAGGTCGACGCCGAGGGCCGCGTGACCGACGTCCGCTTCTCCGGCAAGGGTTGCGCCATCAGTCAGGCCTCGGCATCGATGCTTTCCGAGTCGCTGCGCGGCGAGAAACTGGAAGACGTGGCACGGCTTTCGCAAGAGCGCGTGCTCGAGAACGTCGGCATCGGGATCAGTCCCGCGCGGATGAAATGCGCGATGCTCGGACTCAAGGTCGTCAAGTCGGCGGCGCTCGGCGAGATCGCACGTTGGCCGGACGAAGAAGCCGCCGCCGAGAACGGACGATCGACCTAGCAGCCTTCGTCGACGCTTCGCTGCGGCTCGCGGGCGCGATCGCGCTTTCGACGCTCGCCTTCATCGTTTGGAACGTCGGCACGCGCGCGCCGCTCGACGTGGTGCGCGACGTCGCGCGCGGCTTCCGCTCGTCACGCTCGCTCTTCGCGGGCACCGTCTCCGCGCTCGTCGGGTTCATCTTCGTGGTGGCGGCGACGGTGCTGCTCGTGCCCGCGATGCCCGATCCGCCGAACGACTTCGCACCCGCCGAGATCTTCACGTTCGTCGTGGCGCTGGCCCTCGAACACCTCGTCGGCGACGACGTTCGGGCACTCGCGGGAGCGCGCGAGTGACGTACGTCCTGCCGCTGGGGATCGTGGTGGGCATCGTGTACTGGCTCGCGAGCAACGTCTTCGCGCTGCTGCTGGCCAACGTCGTCGATCCGTCGCTGCGCCGCGCCTATCGCGAGGACGGCACGCGCAACCGCCGCGGCTACCTGCGCAGCATCGCTGCCGCCAACGCCGTCGCCCGGGCGGCCACGGCGGCCGCCATCTACGCGACGTGCGATTTCTACGCCGAGAACAATCGCCCGTCGTGGCCGGCCTGGATCGTTTTCGCGATCGCCTTCATCGCGCTCGTGGCCCGGCCGCTGTGGATCAGCGCGGCGAGCGCCGTACGGGCGACGAGGCTGCCCGGCTAGGCGCCGGCTTCAGCCCTCGCGCTTGCCTTCGACGCACACGTTCTGGACGTCGTACGCGCGAACCGTAACCCAGCGCTGCCCGCCGCGATCGCGCAGCAGCAGGTAGAGGTGCCGCGTCGTCGCGCCCTCCGGCGCCGGCGGAATCGCCGCTTCGCGCACGCGGACGTAGCCGTCGGTCTCGCCGAGTTCGCGCGCCACGTTCGGCATCGCCAGCGGCTGGTCGTGCCAGTAGATCAGCACGCCGTCGCCCGCGGCGACCGCGCGGCGCGCGTCGGCTTCGGTGGGCCGATCGTCGAGGAGCCGATCGTCGGTCGAGGTCAGCACGCTCGCGATGCCCGTGGCGCGCGCCTGTTTGGAGCCGCAGAACGCCTCGACGCGCGTTGCGTTCGCGAAGCGCACCGCGTGCGGCGCGCAACCGCTCGCAGCGCACGCGAGCGCGAGCGCGAACGCCGCGGAGCGGTTCGGGCGCGTCACTGCCGCGAAGGCGGCGTTCCCGGAGGCGTCAGTCCCCGAATTCCGCCCTGCGGCTGCCCCGCCGGTTGCGCTGGCGTCATTTGCGGCAACGCCGACGGCAGGACGAGCGGCCCCGCCGCGGGCGCGGCGTTACCGGCCCCGACCACGTGCGGCGTCACGACGATGTAGAGATTGTCGAGCGAGTGCGACGTGCTGACGTGGCGGAAGAGCAGTCCGATCAGCGGCAGATCGCCGATGAAGGGCAGTTTCGAGAGACTGCGCAGTTCGTTGTCCTGCAAGAGCCCGCCGATGATGAACGCCTCGCCGTCGCGCACGGTAGCGCTCGTGCTCGCCGTACGTTGGCTGATCTGCGGCGCGCCGTTGATCGTGCCCGTCACGCTCGAGACTTCCGAGTAGATGTGGGACGTCACGAATCCGTCGGAACTGACGCGCGGCTGGATTTGCAAATTGACGCCGACGTTGATGTAGTTGACTTGGCTCGCCGTGCCGACGTTGGCGGCCACGACCTGCGTGAAGACCGGAATCGCGTCGCCGGTGAGGATCGACGCCTGCTGGCCGCTCTGCGCGAGGATGCGCGGCTTGGCGATGACGCGGCCGTTGCCTTCGGTGACCTGCGCGTACAGCGCCGCCTGCAGGGTCGCGGCGGCCTGACCTTGCTGGCCGGTCTGCGTGGTCAAGCCCGTGCTTCCCGTGGTCCCGCCGGTCGTCGACCCGTGCGTCGCGTTGACGACGACGCCGCTCCCGTCGGGCGAAAAGTCGAGCCCGATGTTGCGCGCGGCCGTTTCGCTCAGTTCGACGATCTGCGTTTCGAGAATCACGCTCGGAACGGGGATATCTATCTTGTCGATGATGGCTTTGAGCGCCGAGACGACCTCGGGAGTTCCGCTCAGGATGATCGCGTTGAGGCGGCGGTCGACCGCGATGTTGTCGTTGACGCGTTGCGCCAGACCCGTCGCCTGCTGGCCGAACTGCCCGAACGTCTGCGTGACGGCCGGTTGAGCGAAGCCGCCGTTCGTGCCGCCGAAGCTGCCGTTGAGCGAATTGGAGCCGATGTTCGTCTGCACGGGCGCGAACGTGTCGTTCGTCGCGATCGTCGAGCCCGAGACGAGCACGCCCGCGATCTCGCTGATGTCGGCGTACTTCAACTCGACCACTTCGGTGACGGGACCGAGCCCCGTGGCCGTCGTGGCCGCCGACGCCGCGGCGCCCGGAGTCGCCGTCGCGCCGTTACCGGCCACGCTGATGAAGACGATCAGCCCGCCCGTCCGCACGCGCACGGTCGCCGCCGACGACAGGTGCAGCGCGACGCTGGCGGACGTGCCGGTCGAGGCGACCGACACGCTCGTGACGGGCCCGATGCCCGCTACGGTCGGCGGCACTTGCGGGCCGAGCGTCGTCGTGTCGAAGATGATCGCGGTCTCGGTCGTTCCCGCGCCGACGACGTGGTACGGCGGCACGCTGCCCGCAAAGCTCACCGACACCAGCGCGTCGCCGTTCGCCTGGCCGTTGACCTGCACGGTGTTGAGCGTCGAGGCTGCGAGCGCCGGCAGCGCGGTGAGCCCCATCGCTACGGCCGTCACGAGGGCCGCGGCGGTCGAGCGGGTCAACGCGAAACGAAGCATAGACAAGGTCTATTGCGTCGCCGCGGTGGCGAACCTCCCGAGTCGCGCTCGCGACCGAAAACCTGGTAGCAGTCTGAGCGTTTTGTGACGCCGCCGCCGTTTAGGCGATCGCGGCGGCGCGGTTCGCGTAAAACGAATTCGGCCGCGTTGCGAGTTCGCGTCGAACGGCGAGGCGGAACACGTCGCCGGCACCGATTTCCGAGAGCTCGAGCGCGGCGTAGCCCGCGCGCCATTCGTAGCCGATCGCCGTCCACGTCGCGAAGGCGGATTCCAGCCGTCGCCGCGACTCGTCGAGACGGCCCTCGGCGCGCAGGACGATGCCGTGCGCGAAATCTTCCTCCGCTCGCACGCGCGCTTCGATGCGCGACGCGAACGTGGGATCCATCGCTTTGCGGATCGCGCCGTAGCGTTCGAGCGCGCCTCGCGCGCCGAGCGGCGCGACGGGCGCCGCCGCGACGGCGAGGTCGAGCAAGACGTTGCGATAGTCGCCCGCGGCGTCGTTCCAATCGAGCGTCGACGCCGACTCGAGCGCGTAATCGATCTCCTCGATCGACATCGGCGCGTATCCGGCTTCGCGCGCGAGCCGCGCGCGATCGACGGCGATCAGCACGCGTTCGGGAACCGTCGTCGCCGCGTCCGCGGCCGCGCGGAAAAGTCCGAGCGCCGCAACGGCGTCGCCGCGCAAGGCCGCGCACCAGCCGAGGGCTTCGGCCGTCGTGAAGTGCACGCGCGCGATATCTTCCGTCCAAGCCAGCCGGCCGGCGCGCTCGCGTACGGTACCGGCGTCGGGCAAATCGAAATCGCGCGCGAGGATCGCGAGGTTACGCAACGCGAACGCCTCGACGTAGACGTCGGTCGTGCCGGATGCTTCGTACACGGCGAGCGCCTCGCGAGCGTGCGCGATCTGCGCGGAATAGTCGCCCGAAGCGCCGTCGACGATGCCGAGCAACTCTTCGACGCGGGCGACCACGTGCTCGGGCGGCACGACGTCCTCGCGCGACGCCAGAGGAAAAAGTTCGGGCGTACGGGCGCGCTCGAGCGCGCGCGCGCAGGCTTCGCGCGCGTCGTCGAGTTCGCCCCGGCCCAGCGCGAAGAGCCCTTGATAGAAGTAGACTTCCGCCTCGAGCGGCGCTTCGGCTGCCGAGACCGCGTAGACGACCGCGTCGACGAACTCGCTCGCGGCGCGCGTTTGGTGGCCGAGGCGCGAATTGGCGGCGCCGCGCAGCATCGCCAGCTCCGCGCGGTCGCGCCCGCCCGTGACGCGTTCGTCCCACAGCGACGCCAGGGCTTCTTCCGCATTACCCAAGCGAAGATACGCCCGCGCTCGCAGCGCCGACGCGGCAAACGCTTCGACGCCCGTCAATTCGCCGAGACAATGGCGTAACCGAGCGGCGCGGTATGCCGCCAATCCTCGTTTGTACGAACCGGGACGCGGCCGTAACCGCGTGACTGAAGCGCTCAATGGGACCTCGGAAGGACGTTAGTATTTTTACGTCACGTCGCTTCCGAAGTCCCTGTCCGTACGTTAGATGGTGACTTTACCCTCCGGATGCGGTACCCGTGGTCGACGAGAGATCGAAGAGATGGACGATGGCGTGGAACAGCGCCGCGAAATCGATGTGGATCACTGCGATATGGAGCATCGTAAATTAGCCTCCGAGCGGCGGCACGAACGTGCCGGTAGTGAGAAGGCTGGACCCACCCCCGACGTTTACGGAGTCGGTCTTATTTACTTTGTTGTAAGTATCGGGTGCGAATCACAGCATCTCTTGAGTTTCTTGCCCGCCGCATTTTCGCCTCGACGCGCCGGAGCGGAGGCGAGCCGCGGCATCGCCGCCGATTCGCTTCGGCCCTAAAGCGTTTGCCGTTACGGCTTGATGATCTGATGCGCGACGATCACGGCGGCACCCGTAGCGCTGCGACGCACCGTGAACTGGCCGAAGTACGCGCCGCTCGACGTTTCGAAGTCGACGTTGACCGTGGCCGCTTCGCCCGCGCCGCGCGCTTCGACGTGCTTGATGCGCGTGCTCGCGTCGACGACGCCCGATTCCGTTACCGAATCGCTCGAATTCCCGAGCGCCGCCGCAGCCGAGGCGAGGTCGCCGCGCGCGACGGCCGCCAGATAGCCGCGCACGACGCCTGCGGCGAGCCTGCCGAAATCCGTATCCGCGTCGTCGGTCGCCGCCGGTTCGGCCGATGCCGGCGCAGCGCTCGCGGGGACCGTCACCGTTTCGCGCGGCGCGGGCGCGAGCGCCGCGCGCGCCGTCACACGCGGCAGGGCGGGCGAAGGTGACCGGGGCGAACCGGCCGGCGCGCGCGAGGCCGCCGGAGCCTTTTCGGTCGAAGGCACTCTCGACGGCGCGTTCGAGACCGCAGCGAGCGCGCGCGGTGAAGGCGGCCGGTGCATCGACGCTCGCGGCAGCGGCGTCGCGGGCGCCGTCGTTGCAGGTTCCGGCATCGCGGGTGCCGGCGTCGCGGGCGCGAGCGTGGCCTCGTTCGCGGGCGAAGCCGTCGCGACGGCGAGGCCCTGCGTGCCGTGCCGCCCGACGACCGAGAGTCCGGCGCCGATGACGAAGCCGATCGCGATCGTGCCCAGAACGATCGGGATCAACGGAAAACCGCTACCGGAGTTCCCCGGATCCGAACGGCGCGAACGGCGCGGCGGCGTACCTTGCATTCGCCGGGCGATTCGGCGAGGGATGAAGGCGGTACTGCGGCCGCGAATCGCCGCGCGTGATCCGAACGCCGGTCCCCATCGACATCGGAACCATTTCGGCGACCGCCAACGGTGCGTTTGCGCTCGCCACGCCGTTGCGCGTCGACACGCTGGTAGCGCTGGCGGTCACGCAAGCCCTCGGCGCGCGGGCGCCGCGCGACAAGCGGGAGCGGAGCATCCGCGCGACGCTCGCCGGACTCGCCGCGGGCGAATTCGTGGTGGACGTCGACGGGCGCACGTTCGAGCGGCCCGACGACGTCGTCGTGTGCACGGGAACGGCCACGCTGCGCTTCTTCTCGACCGGCCGTACCGCCGGACGCCTGCCCGCGCGCGAACGCGAGGCGTGAGGGCGCGGGCCGCTGTCGGGTTTGCCGCGGCCTTAGCGGCGACGGCTTCGGGTACGGCCTTCGCGCAGGTCGTTACGCGCGACGCAAAGCTCGGCACGTTCTTTCGTTACGGGCTCGATGCGGAGCGCGTGCGCCTCGATAAGATCGAACGCGTCGACCGCATCGACGGGCGAGCCTACGTCCGCACGGTCGAACCGGGCAGCGGCCGCGTCGGCTACCTGATCCTCACGCTCACGGTCGACAACGACCGAAACGCGCCCGGATACGTGCCGGCGCTGGTCACGACGCTGCGGATGGATACGGGACCGGCGATCGACCCCGGCGTTTACGGTCCGTTCCTGGGCGATTCGACGGAGCCGGTCGATTTGCGGACGACCATCCGTCCACACGGTCGCGCGACGCTGCGGCTGGTCGTCATCGACGTTCCCAACGGCCACGCGGTACGGGAAATCATCCTGAGCCCCAACGACGCGACCGCGCAGTACCGCTTCCGCCCCAAACCCTCGGAGATCGTTCCGCTGGCGGCGCGGCCGCGCTAGGGGGCGCTGACCCCGCGCGTGTGAATGAGTTCGCCGTAGAGCGCGTTCGGCCAGGCGAAGTCGTCGCGCGTAAACGCCTCGGGCCAGTCGCCGTTGAACGACTCGTGGAGCCGGTGATCGCCAACGTCCGAGGCCGCGATGTAGCCCATCACCCGGTCGATCTCGGCGCGATCGGTCGTCGTGAGGGCTTGCATGACGAGCGAGAGCGGCCAGATGTACCCGCGCGGCGTATGCGGCGAGCCGATACCGCTGGCGACCTTGCCCCGGTAGAAGTACGGGTTGCGATCGGAGAGGACGAACTTGCGCGTATTCTGATAGGTGGGGTCGTTGGAATCGAGATAGCCGAAGTACGGGATCGAGAGCAGCGACGGGATGTTCGCGTCGTCCATGAGGTTGGCGTGGCCGTAACCGTCCACTTCGTAGGCGTAGAGCCGGCCGAAGCCCGGCAGCGACGCGCGCGCGTACTGCTCGATCCCGGCCTGGACTTCTACCGAAAGACCCCAGGCGTTCGCGGCGTCGCGGTCGTTGCGGTAGACGTCGCGTTCGATGCTCGCGAGCCGGCGCAACACGACGACGGCGAACATGTTGTCCGGCACGTTGTACTGGTAACGCGCCGGGTCGTCCGAGGGCCGGAAACCGGTCCAGATCATCCCGGTGTAGCGCACCCAGCTGCCCTTGCCGCCGTTGGCCAGGTCGGGGTGGCGGTAGTGCGAGCGGCGGTCGTGATGCTGCTCGTCGCGCAGCGTCGCGAGGACGCGCTCGAACGCGCGGTTCACCTCCCGCGTGAAGATCGTCTTGTCGCCCGTCGCGCGCCAGTACTTGTCGGCGAACCAGATCGGGTAGAGCAGCGAATCGACCTCGAACTTTCGCTCGACGACCTTGTAATCCGACGAGAACGCGTTGGCGTAAGGATCGACCAGAATGTACTTCGCCTCGCGCGCGACGACGCCGCGCAGCGCTTCGGCGACCCGCTGGTCGTCGGCGGCTTCGCCGATGTACGGCTCCATCACGGCGCTGGCGTCGCGCAGCCACTCGGCTTCGATGTCGCCGGTGGAGACGTACGTCGTGCCGTCGCGCTGCCGGCTCGCATGACGATTGAGCGCCTCGTCGAATGCCGTCAAGTAGATTTTCTCAAGCTTCGGCGCGAGCGGCGGCGTCTCGGCTGCCCGCGCCGCGGTCGTGCCGAGAGATAAGAGAACCGCGGCGGCGGTAAGGACGAACGCGCGCACGAAGACCATGAGCACTCCATACATCGGCAGTTTCGCGCTCAAACCCTTGCGCGATTACTGTTTCTGACGCCGGAAGGTTGCCACAAAACTCATCGATCTCACACTTATGAAGCGTGCGCCGGCTCCGTTGGTGCTCGCCGTCGCGGTCCTGTGGGGCCAGACCTGCACCGCAGCGAGCAAGGAGCGAGCCTACGTCGTCGCCGGAAAGGACAGCTTCTCGATCGGTGCGGGCGATATCCGCAGCGAAGTTTCGTACGCCGGCAAGCAGACGTTGTCGCTGCAGCGTCGCGGGAAGGCGACGCGTTTTGAGGCGCGCGTCACGTACACGCGCACGGACGGCAGCGCATCGAGTGACGCGACCGGCACCTACGTTGCCGACGTGCTCCCCTCCGGCGACACGCTCGATTCCGCCAACGGCGACCCGGATTATCTCACCGTGCTCAATCAGCCGTTCGCGGCGCACCTCGATCCGGCCACGCTCGGCGATCTGCGTCGCTTGCGCGGCGAACTGCCCTTCGACTTCCCGTCGCCGTTCGTCGGCTCGACGCTGCACGGGTACTTGGCGCATCTGCCCGCCGGGCTGCTCGGCACGCGCCGGGTCATCGGCGTCCGCTTCGAAGCTGCCGGACCGATGAAAGGCGCGCTGCCCGACCGGCCCGGGCTCGCGCTCGACGGCAAGATCGCGATGCGCGGCAGCGCGTACTACGACGCGCGCGAGGCGATGCTGCTCGCGCTGGACACGACGGTCACCATCACCGGCTTCGTCTCGAACCGCAGCGGCAAAGATCCGGTGACCATCGTCTACCACCGCACCATCCGCGCCGATCTACCGCAACGCACGCAGAGCGCGAAGACGCCGTAAGCGCGCCGCGGTCGTAAGGTGAGTTCCGGCCGGACGCAGAAGGCCGCCACTCGCACTCGAGGTACGAGGAGTTTCGCGTGGTCCCACAAGCGGGGGCCGCCGAGCGGAAGCCGGCCGCATCTGCACCGTCGCCGCCGCGGTCCGCGGAGACACCGTCGGTCGAGCGCTTCGAGCGCATCGTCGACGACTATCAACGGCGTCTCTATGGTTTCGCCCTGCGCATGACCGGCAACCGCGAAGATGCCGAGGAGATCGTGCAGGACTCGTTCGTGCGCGCCTTTCGCGCGCTCGGCAAGATGACGCCCGAGCAGCGCTCGGAGCTGCGCCTGCAACCGTGGCTGTACACCATCACGTTAAACGTAACGAGGAACCGGCTGCGCTCCAAGCGGCCCACCAACGTCGCCCTCGACGCCCTCGCCGACCCGGACGCCCTGCTGAACAGCACGCAAGAGGGTCCCGAGCAGCCCGAGCACGTCGTGGAACGCGGGACGGATTTGGAGCTCGTCGAGAAAGCGCTGCTGCAGTTGCCGATGCACCTGCGGGCCGCGGCGACGTTACGGTTCATCGAGGGCCGCAGTCACCCCGAGATCGCGGAGATCCTCAACCAGCCAATCGGGACCGTCAAATCGCACGTCCACCGGGCCGTGCGCATCCTGCGGCGCATCCTGGGCCCCCAGGTCGGCCGGGTCGTCGCGACCGAGGAACCTGTCAATGCGGTGTAGCGATGTGGAAGCACTCTGGGACGAGATGCGCGAGGGCGTCGAACCTCGCGACCGCCACGTCCTGGCGCACCTTCGCCGTTGCAAGACGTGCCAGTCCGCCTACGAGCAGTTCGAAGGCGTCGCGTATTGCCTGACCTGCCTGCCGATCGTCGAGCCGCCGCAGCACCTGGTGCCGCGAATTCTCGATCACATCAAGTCGATGCGGCTGCAATACCGTTCCGCGGTGGCCGACGGCTTCGCCCGGGTGCCATCGCCGCTCGGCGACCTGCTGATCGCCTGGCGCGACAGCGGCATCACCTTCGTGGGCATCGACCGCGGCGAAAGCGGCGAGGCGGCCCGCGAGCGCGTCGAACAGCGCCTCCGGCGCCCCGTCCGCCCGGCCGAACCGCCGGCCTGGGTGGAGGAAGCCGTGAGGCGCTTTTTTGCGACGTGGCAAGCCGACACGTCGCGCGTGGACATCTCGGAGCTGAGCCCGTTCGAGCAAGCGGCGCTGCGCAAAGCGGCGCAGATCCCGCCGGGCGAAGTCCGCTCCTACGGCTGGATCGCCCGGGAAATCGGCCGGCCGATGGCGGCGCGGGCGGTGGGCCAGGCGATGGCGCGCAATCCGGTCGCCCTCTTCTTCCCGTGCCACCGCGTCGTCGACGCGTCCGGCGCCTTGCACAATTACGGCTACGGCATCGAACTCAAGGCTCGCATCCTGCAAATGGAAGGCTACGCGCAAAACGGCCGTCCCGCCGCGCCGCGGCGCTGAGAACCGTTCTCGAAAAAAGGCCTTGCTCCGGCGGCGCGGAAGAGAGCCCGCACACTACGTCCGCGGCTCCTTCACAGACATACCAGCGAAGGCTAACAGACGGACCAAGGGAGGTGATCATCGTTAGTTCCGAAGGTAATCAACGACCCAGATATACGATGATTGGAGGTGCGCAGACCTAGTCTGCGCCGCATTTCGCCCTACGTCCGCCGGCCGCGAGCCGGCTTTTTTTTTGCAACTTTCGCGGACACGCGGCGGGTCCGGCGAAATGGCGTTGCGACGCCGCCCGCGAAGTCGGTCACGGTCCGCAAAAAAGAGTCGCGTTCGTTTCTTCACGTCCAAAGGAGTTCGTATCGATGCCCTCCGGCAGAGTCCGTTCGCATCGCCCGCCGGAGCCGGCGCCGGGCCGCGGAGCCTCTCTTGCATTCTGAGGTAAACCCCGACCCCCGCATCGCCGCGTTGCCCGACATCCACGGCCACGCGAAAGGCGAACATAAGCCCTACGCCGAGGAACGGCCGATCCCGTATACGGCGCGGATGCTGTTCCTATGGTTCTATCACGCGTGCCGCCGCGCGTCGCCGCGCTTTTTGATGGTCGCCGATCACATCAACTACTTGACCTTCGAGGATCCGGCCGCCGTCAATCTGGTCCGCCGCGCGCTCAAACTCGCGCAAGCGGGCGACCTGTACGGTGCGGCCGAGACCGCCGGCGTCGAACTCGGCCACGCCGCCGTCGTCTCCGAAGGCTTGCGTAAGGGCATGCGCTACTCGATCGGCGCCGAGGTCGACAACGATCCGCGCAGCCGCCCCGACGCGCAAAACATCGTCGACGCGATGAAGCCCGACGGCATGATTCGCTCCGTGCACTTTCTGCCGATCGCGCATCCGCAACACGGCGAGAACTGGATGTGGCCGTTCGACAACGCCGAATTCGTCGAGTTCTACGAGACGGTCGGCACCGAACGCGTGTGGGAACTCTACATGGCGACGCTGCTCGAGGCGATCGAGAAGCTGCCCGGTCACATCGTCGGCCACTTCTACGTTCCGGCGAAGTTCGGCCATTGGCCCGACGACGCGAAGCTCGCCGCCTACGAAGACCAGCTGATCGACGCCTGCGCCGAACGCGGCATGGCCATCGAAGTCAACTCGCGTTACTTCTACAAGTACTACGCCGGCGACGACGCGCAGATCGCGCGCTACCGCGCTGCTCACGCGAGGCTGCTCGCCAAGGCGAAAGCCAAAGGCGTGATGATCGCCGTCGGGTCCGACGCGCATAGCCCGCGCGACCAAGGCGGGGCCTTCGACGCCGTGCTCGAGATGCTCGATCGCGCGGACATCAACGAGATCGCTTTCCCGATCAACGGCCGGCTGGCGCGCGTGGCGTTGCGCGCGACCGAAGAGATCTTGCGCCAGCACAGCGCCGCCCTGGCGGCGAACGCGCCGCCGCAGCGCTTCACGCAACTGCCCGAACCGCTCTACGGAGCGTCCGAAGAGGCGGCCGCGCGGCCCGCCGCCGCGCCCGCGGCCGAAGCCGAGCGCGTTGCCGCCCCGGCGAAGAAACGGCCGGTGCCGAAGGCCGCCGCGGCCACGCAGAGCGAAGCCGCCGCGCCCGCGAACCCCGAACCCGCCGTCAAGACGGCGGCAAAACCGGCCGCGAAGGCCGCGCAGAAGACCGCCCCCGCGCCGAAAGCGGCGGCAAAGCCCGCAGCCAAACCGGCCGCCAAACCCGAGCCGAAGCCGACGGCCAAACCCGAGCCGAAGCCGCAGGCCAAAGCCGAGCCGAAAGCGGCGGTAAAAGCCCAGCCGAAAGCCGCGCCAAAACCGGCCGGCAAGGCGGCCGCGAAAGCGCCGCTCAAGCCCGTTGCCAAGCCTGCCGCGAAAGCAGCGGCCAAGAAGAGCGCGAAGCCCGCACCCCGCAAAGCCGCCGCCAAAGCCGTCGCGGCGAAGAAGACCGCGCCGAAAAAAGCCGTCTCGAAACGGACGCCTCCGAAGAAAGCCGCGGCGCGCCCCGCCGCGGCCAAGGCCGCTAGAAAGGCCGCGCCCGCGCGACGCGCTCCGACGGCGAAGGCCGCCAAGCGTCCCGCGGCGGCGAAGCGCGCCGCTCCGAAGCGGGCCGCGCCCAAACGCCCGGCGGCAAAGAAACCCGCGCCGAAAAAATCGAGCGCCAAAAAGAAGCCCGCCTCGCGCCGGTAGCGTCGCCGCGCGGCTCGTAATTCCGCCGTCTCGCCGGCCGACCGGAATCCAGTACCGCGCGCCGAATGCGTCGGGACCGAAATCGAAAACCGAGCCGGGAGACGCGTAATGGAAGATCTCGCCCGCCGCCGCAACGTCGCCATCGTCGGGCCGCACCACAGCGGCAAGACGACGCTGGTGGAAGCGTTGCTCGCCACGAGCGGAGCGATTCCGCGGCGCGGCTCCGTGGTCGACGGCACCGCCACGACCGATTTCGAACCCGAGTGCATCGATCGCGGGCAGTCGACGTGCGTCGGGTTCGCGTACGCTTCGACGCCGAACGTCGACGTCACGCTGGTCGATTGTCCGGGTTTCGTCGACTTCTTCGAAGAAGTGAAGCTCGCGCTGACCGCCGTCGACGCCGCCGTGATCGTGATCGACGCCGATCCCGAGCGCGTGCGTCAGACGCGCGAACTCGTCGAGTTCCTCGACGCGCGGCACATGCCGCACTGCTTCTTCATCAACAAGCTCGATCGCCCGGGCAGCGATTTTCGCGGGACGCTGAAAGCGCTGATCGACACCTACGGCAAACGCGTCGTCGCGGAGCACCTGCCGATCGGCGAGGCGGAACGCTTTCGCGGCTACGTCGACTTGGCCGAGCGGCACGCCTACCTCGCCGAGAACGGGGCGACGCGCGAAATTCCGATCGACGAGGAATTGGCGCGACCGGTGGAAGAGGCGCGGCAACGGCTCTTGGAAACGCTCGGCGATTTCGACGATCACCTCCTCGAGGAGCTGCTCGACGGCGTCGAGCCGCCCCTCGACGAAGTCCGCAAGGATCTGCACGACGAGACGTGTTCCGATCTGATCGTGCCGGTGCTCGCCGGCGCGGGCTCGGTCGATATCGGCGTCGCGGCGAATGCGCTCATGGGCGTGATCGAACGTCAGTTTCCCGCGCCTACGGGCGATCCGCGCGCGCCGCTCGTCGCCCAGGTGTGCAAGACCGTCGTCCATCCGCAATCCGGCAAACTCTCGATCGTGCGCGTGCGCGAGGGCACGCTGACCGCCGACGCCGCGCTGGTCGACGTCTCGCGCGACAATCTCAAGGTGCGCGCGGCCGGCCTCTATCGCATGCAGGGCAAAAAGCAGGATGCCGTCACGAGCGCGGGCCCGGGAGAGATCGTCGCGATCGCCCGCCTCGAAGGCGTCCGCACCGGCGACACGCTCGTGACGACGGCCGCAAGCGCGCCGCTGCCGGTGCCGCAACTCGCCGAGCCGCTCTACGCGATCGCGATCCGCCCGAAGGAACGGCTCGACGAAGCGAAGGTCTCGCAGATGCTGGCGCGCATCGTCGAAGAAGACCCGACGCTGCGGGTGGCCCGCGCCGAGTTCACGAGCGAACTGCAACTGCTGGGCCTCGGCGAAGTGCACGTGGCGACCGCGCTCTCGCGCTTGGCGCGCAAGTACCACCTCGCGCTCGAGTCGAGCCCGCCGTCGGTCGCCTACCGGGAAACGATCTCGCGCGCGCACGACGTGCACGCGCGCTACAAGCATCAGACGGGCGGCCACGGCCAATTCGCCGACGTGACGCTGCGCATCGAACCGCGCGAGCGCGGCCACGGCGTTACGTTCTCCGAGGAGATCGTCGGCGGCGTCGTGCCGCGTCAGTTTTTCGGCGCGGTCGAAAAGGGCGTGCGCGAAGCCCTCGCGCGCGGCCCGATCGCAGGCTATCCCGTGGTGGACCTGCACGTGACGCTGATCGACGGCGCGTATCATGCGGTCGATTCGAGCGAACAATCCTTCAAGACCGCCGCCGGCATGGCGATCCGCGACGGCCTGCCGCGCTGCGAACCGCTGCTGCTCGAGCCGATCGCCTACGTCGAAGCGATCGTTCCCGACGATAGCGCGAGCGCGATCGCCAGCGGCCTCACCGCCAAGCGCGGTCAAGTGCTCGCCTTCGAACCGGCCGAACGCGGCGGCTTTCAACGCGTCATCGCCTGCGCGCCGCAGGCCGAACTCGGCCGCTACATCACCGAACTCCGCACGGCGACGCGCGGCCTCGGGACCTACGCGTGGCGGCACGAACGCTTCGACCCCGCCCCGCCCAACGTTTCGCGCACGCTCGCCGCGGCGGCCGGTTCCTGAACCTCGACGCCGAACCAGGGGCGCCGCGCCGGCCCGGCCTAATACTCTCGGCCGCCCTGCGGCACGAGCGGCGGCGCGAGCGCCCGGAGAGGTCGAGAGAAAGCTTGAGAGTTGCGTAAGGAAATCGCGTGCCTCGTCGCGTGCGCGCTGCTCGGCGGATGCACCAAGGTCGGGACGACGGCCGCAACGTCGAGCGCCTCGGGCGGCGATACGGGCCGGCGGCCGTGGACGCAGCCGCACGTGTTACGCATCGGCTCGCAAGCGCAGCCCAACACGCTCGACATCCTGCTCGCGGGAAACACGACCGAAGCCGCGATCGATCGCCTCATTTCCGATCCGCTGGTCTCGGTCGACGCCGGCGGCACGAAACAAGTGCCGATCCTCGCCGAGACGGTGCCGACGCTCGCCAACGGCGGCATCAGCAAAGACGGGCTCACGATCACGTACCACCTGCGCAAGGGCGTCCGTTGGCACGACGGGGCCCCCTTCACGAGCAAGGACGTCAAGTTCACCTGGTCGGCCATCCTCAACCCGAACAACAACGTCATCACGCAGACGGGATACCAACTCGCCTCGCGCGTCGATACGCCGGACGATTACACCGTCGTCTTTCACATGAAGCGGCGCTTTGCGCCCGCCGTCGACACGCTCTTCGGCGAGAGCGACAGCCCGTACGGCATCCTGCCGGAACACCTGCTGGGGCGGCTGCACGACATCAACGACGCGCCGTTCAACTCCAATCCCGTAGGAACCGGACCCTTCAAAGTCAAGGAGTGGGTGCGCGGCGATCACCTGACGCTCGTGCCGAACGACGACTATTTCCTCGGCAAGCCGAAACTGCAGCAGATCGTCGTGCGCTTCATTCCCGACGAGAACACCGAGCTCAACGCCCTGCGGACGCACGATATCGACTGGCAGTTCGAGGCGTCGCCGCAAGAGTATCGCGCGCTCGAGTCGATTCCCGGCCTCAAGATCGTTCTCCAAGACCGCAACGAGAACGAGCGGATCCAATTGAACACGAAGCATCCGCCGCTCGACGACGTCCGCGTCCGGCAAGCGATCGCCTACGCGATCGATTTGAAATCGCTCGTGAACAACCTGACGTTCGGTTCCGCGGCCGTCGCCGATCAGGACCTGCCGCCGTTCATGTGGGCGCACCAGGCGAACGTCAGGCGCTACCCGTTCGACCGCGCGAAGGCGCGGGCACTGCTCGCGGCCGCCGGCTGGGTTCCCGGACCCGACGGCGACGTCGTCAAGGACGGCAAGCGGATGACGCTCGAGCTCGCGTACAACGTGACCAACGCCACGCGCCGCGCCGGCGTCGTGCAAGTCCAGGCGATGCTCAAGGCCGTCGGGATCAACCTCGCCGTCAAGGGGTATCAAGGCGCCTTGTTGTTCGCGTCCGTGGGGCAGGGCGGCATCCTGCAAAACGGCCGCTACGATCTCTCGTGGAACGGCTGGGTGGCCGGCATCGATCCGGATCAGTCGTCGCTCTTCGTTTGCGACGCGCGCCCGCCGCGCGGCAATAACACCTCGTTCTACTGTAACCCCGAACTCGACGCCGCCGAAGGGGCGGCGCTCGAGAACTTCGACCGCACCGTGCGAGCCCGGGCGTACGCCCGCATCGAAGCGATCCTCACCCGCGACGTACCGCACATCAACATCTGGTGGCCGCGGCAGATCCAGCCGATCAATCCCGATTTTCAAAATTTCACGCCCAACCCGGTAACGGAGACCTGGAACGCGTACGCATGGGATATTTAGAACCCGAAGGGTCGCGACTCGGTCGCATTCCGGAGATCAAGTGGCTCGTCGGCATCATCATGGAACGCGCGCTCACGCGCGGCGACTACCTGCTCGCGGGCGGCATCCGCAGCGACTACTACATCGACAAATTCAAGTTATTTTCCGATCCGGGGATCCTGCGGCGCATCGCGCGGCTCTTCGCGCCGATCGTCGCGGAGGTCAGTCCCGACCTCATCGCGGGCACGGAACTCGGGGGCGTCATCCTCGCGACCGCCGTGTCGCAGATGGCGAACATCCCGATGATCGTCGTGCGTAAGGCGCCGAAGGCCTACGGCGCGTTCGCCGACGAGTACGTCGAAGGTCCCTACACGGCGGGACAGCGCGTGCTGCTCTTAGAGGACGTCGTCTCGAACGGCCGCGAGGTCATGGCGGCCAAAGCGCGTCTGGAAGAACTCAAACTTCACGTGACAGTGTACGCCGTGATCAACCGCGGCCTCGCCCCGATCAAATCGCTCGTGCAGTTCTCGTTGCCGCGCGGCGACGCGAAGACCGACAACTAACGCGGGGCGCTTACGGCTCGAAGCGCGTCCCGTCGTCGGCGACGTCGACCGGGCCCGCGTATTCGCTCCGCGCCTGCGCGGCCAGGAGCGCGACGTCGGCCGAGCGCGGATAGTGGGTCAGCACGAGGCGCCCGACCTCGCCGCGCGCCGCCATGACGCCGGCCTGGCGCGCCGACACGTGGCCGCGCGGACGTTCTTCTTCTTCCTCGGGCGAGAGCGTCGCTTCGCAAAGAAACAGATTCGTGCCGCGAGCCAGCGCCGCGACGCGGTCGTCCGGGGCGGTGTCGGCGCTGTAGGTGACGCTGCGCGCCGCGCAGTCGCAGCGGACGGCAAAGGTCGGCACGTAGTGCGAGGTGGGCGCGAAGCGCAATTCGGCCTCGCCCACGCGCAGCACCGCCTGCGGATCGTAGGCGCGCACGTCGAACACCTCGCCGATGAAATCGTGATGCGACTCGCGGGCGAACGCATCGACCAGGCGCGCGAGCATGGCCGGGCCCCCGGGCGGCAGGTAGAGCGCGACCTTCCGATCGTTCGTCCGCGCGCCGTACTTGAGCGCGTAGCGCATCGGGATGACGTCGAGGAAGTGATCGGCGTGCATGTGGCTGATCACGATCGCGTCGATCGATTCGGCGGAGCGATGCTGCAGCAGCTTCGCGAACGCGCCGCTGCCCAGGTCGGCGACGATCGCGGTCCCGTCCGCCTCGAACAAGTACGAGCTGCACGCACCGCCCGGCCGCGGGATCGAGCAGCTGGAGCCAACGACGGTGATCCGCAAGGATCCGCGCGTTATAGTTTCGACAGGACGTCCTCGGCGTGGCCGTCGACGCTGACCTTCGGCCACACGTGGACGAGTTTTCCCGTCTTGTCGAACAGGAACGTCGAGCGCTGGATTCCGAGCGATTTCTTGCCGTACATGTTCTTTTCGACGATCACGCCGAACGCGTCGCAGAGCTTGGAATCGACGTCGGCGAGCAGTTGAAACGGAATTTCGTACTTCGTCTTGAACTTCTGATGCGAGGCGACCGAGTCGCGGCTGACGCCGAGAATCCGCGCGCCTTTGGCTTCGAAATCCTCGTAGAGGTCGCGGAATTGCGTCGCCTCGTTGGTACATCCCGGAGTGTCGTCTTTCGGGTAGAAGTAGACGACGAGCGGCGCGCCGGCCAGGTCGGCGGTCGAGATTTCCTTGCCGGTATCGTCCGCCAGCCGGACTGCCGGCAGTTTCGCACCGGTTTCAAGCATACGAGTGTTCCCCTTGTCGAGTAGCATGGGCGGCAGCGAACACGATACTCCGGCCGCACGAGCGGAGCCTGGTCCGCACCCGCTGGCCGAGGCGCTCGCGGCGACGCTCGCGGCCGCGGGCGGCGAGCCGCGCGTGCTCGTCGTCGGCGCGGGCAGCGGCCGCAGTTTGCCGCCGCTGCTGGCCGCGGGCGCGCGCGTCGACGTGCTGGAAGCGGATCTCGAACGCGCGGCCGCCGCGTCGCGGCGCTTCGCGAACGAAGCGCGGCTGCGCGTCGCACGGGGTTTCTACGACGAGCCCGCCCCGTTCGAGGGCGGATATGCGGCGGCGTTCAGCAGCCACGCCCTGCTGCACGGCACGACGAGCGACGTGGCGCGCGCGGTCGACGCCATCCGCATCCGTTTGGCGCCGGGCGGCGCCTTCGTGCTGACGCTGGGCTCGAAACGCGATCCGCGCTTCGGCACGGGGCGCGCGGTCGCAGAAGACACCTTCGCGCCGACGAGCGGCAGCGAGGCGAACGTCGCGCACGCGTTCTTCGACGCAGGCGGCGTCCGCGAGTTGCTCGGCGCGTTCGCACTCGAGGAGATGTGCGAGGCGAACGCGGGCGAAGCGGTCGGCCGCTGGGCGCACGAGCCGCGCGAAGCGGAGAGCATCGTCCACTGGTGGGTGCGCGCGCGCCTCGTTCAGTAGGTCGGGACGCTCGGGTCGACCTCGCGCGACCACGCGTCGATTCCGCCCGCCAAGTTCGCGACGCTCGTGAAGCCGCGCTCGCGCAGGAATTGGGCGGCGCGCGCGCTCCGCGAACCGCCGTGACACATCACGACGACGTCGCCGCGGGGATCGAGTTCGCCCAGGCGATCGGGAATGCTCCCGAGCGGGATGTGCTTGACCGACGGCAGACTCGCCACGGCCAGCTCGTCGTCCTCGCGCACGTCGAGCAGCGTGAACGCGTCGCCGCGATCGCGCATGCGTTTCAACTCGGTGACGGAGATTTCGGCGGGCAGACTCATCGTGCGGGCGTTCCGATCAGATCCGTCGTCGGGCTCGAGGCGTTGGCGTACAGTTTCTTCTCCATTCTTCCGGAAAGGTAAGCGATGCGGCCCGCTTCGACCGCCAGGTTCATCGCCCGGGCCATGGCCACGGGGTCGCGCGCGGCGGCGATGCCCGTGTTCATCAGCACGGCGTCGACGCCGAGTTCCATCGCGATCGTCGCGTCGGACGCCGTGCCGACGCCCGCGTCGACGATCACGGGGACCGTGGCGCGCTCTTTGATGATCGCGATCGAGTAGCGGTTGCAGATGCCGAGCCCGCTGCCGATCGGCGCGCCGAGCGGCATCACGGCCGCGCAGCCGGCGTCTTCCAAACGGGCGCACGCGGTCGGATCGTCGGCGATGTACGGCAAGACGGTGAAGCCGTCGCGCACGAGTTCGCGAGCCGCCGCGATCGTCTCGACCGTATCGGGATAGAGCGTTTGCGCGTCGCCGATCACTTCAAGTTTGATGAGATCGGTGCCGAGCAGTTCGCGCGCGAGGTGCGCCGTGAGGATCGCGTCCTTCGCCGTCGTGCAGCCCGCGGTATTGGGAAGAATCGCATAACGCGAGCGGTCGATGTAATCGAGCATCGTCTTCCCCGACGGATCGTCGAGCGAAATGCGGCGAATCGCGACCGTGACCATCGACGCGCCGCTCGCTTCGTGTGCGGCTTGCATGACCGGGAGCGACGGGTACTTCCCCGTCCCCACGATGAGGCGCGAGCGCAACTCGTGCGCGCCGATGCGTAAGGGCTCGTCCATGTCAGCCAATCTTTCGTTTACCCGCCCGCGACCGCGCGGATGATCTCGACGGCGTCGCCGTCGCGCAGCGCGTGGTCGCCGAACGACGCGCGGCGCACCACGCGCTCGTTGACCGCGACCGCGATGCCGCCGCCCTCGATGCCGAGGCTCGCCAGCAGGCCCGCGACCGTCGTTCCGTCGGCGAGTTCGCGGCGCTCGCCGTTGACCGTAGCATTCACGCCCGGACCTTCGCGATTGGTTTGGCCGCCGCTTCCCGGGCGCGTCCCGGCGCGAAGGCCGCGAGCGCCGGGGCCGGGCGGCCTGCGGCGACGTCGGCCAGCGCGGCCGCAGTCGCGGGCGTCAGCAAGATGCCGTTGCGGTAGTGGCCGGCGGCGACGAGGTAGCCGCCGAGCGCCGTCGCGCCGAGGTAGGGCAGCCCGTCGGGCGAAGCCGGCCGCAGGCCGGCCCACGTTTCCGCGACGCTGAAGTCGCCGAGCGACGGCATGGCGGCCAGGGTCGCGTCGAGCAGCGCGCGCATGCCGCTCGCCGTAACGCGGACGTCGAACCCGGCGTGCTCGACCGTGGCGCCCACCAGCAGCCGCCCGTCGTCGCGCGGCACGAGGTAGGCGCCGGGCACCCACGTCACGCGCCGCACGAGCCCGGCGGGTACGGCCAGCGCGAGCATCTGCCCTTTGACGGGGAAGACGTGCACGCGCGCCTCGGGCGGCACGCCTTCCAATTCTCCGGCCCACGCGCCCGCCGCGTTGATGACGACGTCGGCCGGGATGAAGCCGGCGGGACCGCGCACGCCGAGCGCGCGCCGCGCGTCGGCTTCGAGCGCGACCGGACCCGCGTGCGCTTCGACGCGCACGCCGAACGCTTCGCACGCGGCGCGCAGCGCCCGGCCGAAACGCCGGTTATCGATCGCGCCTTCGGCGGGGCTGAGCGAGGCGCCGAGCACCTGCGCCCCGAGCGCCGGCTCGAGCATCCGCGCTTCGTCGCGTTCGAGCCAGCGCGCGTGCGGGCGCGCGCGCAGCCCGGCAACGCCGGCTGCGTCGAAGGCCGCCTCGAGGATGCCGTCGAGCGCGAGCCGCGGGTCGACGCCGCTCGCCGCGCGCACCGAGTTCACGAAAGCCGGAAAGCGCGCGAGCGAATCGGCGCAGAACGCCGCGAACGCGGGGTGCGGCACGTCCTCGGTGTAAGGTGCGAGCATCCCCGCGCCCGCCCACGATGCGGCGGCGCCCGGCTCGCGCGCGTCGATCACGCGCACGTCCGCACCGCGCCGCGCGAGCTCGAACGCGATGCCGAGTCCGATGAGGCCCGCCCCGATCACGACGATCATCCGAAACGGTTTCGACGCCGCGGCGGGTTCGACCGTCGCCGCCGAGCGGGACGCGCGCGGACCGAGGCGCAATGCGCAGCCTGGCCCATGCATCTCAGCCATCCGCTCGATTTTCAGCCCGACGCGGCGACGCTCGCGGCCGTTCTCGCCGAATTCGCCGAGCTCGGCGACGGCGGCGGCGGTGCCGTCGATCCGGACGCACGCCGCGCGGCGTTACGCGCTTTCGAACGCTTCGGGCCCGAGCGCGATCTCGGCGGCGGTTGGCGCCACGATTACGCGGCGCTCGGTTACGATAATCTTACCTGGACGACGGGACGCGTCGCCGTCCCCGCGCGACCGAAGTTCGTTCCCGGACGCGCGGGCGAGGAAGACTCGCCCGCCCTCGCCGACGCCAACGCCGGCGGCATGGTGCACGCGGGAAGCACGTATCTCGCGCCGGCGGAGCGGCTCGGCGATCCGCGCGTCACGCTGACGGCGCTGGCCGACGCGCAACGCACGCACGGCGCGCGCGTCGCGGCCGTGCACGGCCGGATCGTCGCGCCGCATGCGGACCGTTTCACGGCGCTCGCGACCGCGTTCCAGAATTGCGGCGCGTACGTCGAGATTCCCGAGGGGGTGACGCTCGACGCGCCGCTCCAAATCGTCTGGTCGGCCGAGGCGAGCGAGGCGCGCGCGGTCTTCCCGCACACGGTGGTTCGGGTCGGCGCGGGCGCGCGCGCGACGATCGTGGAGCGACACGTCGGCGCGAGCGAGACGTTCTTGTGCGGCATCGTGGAAATCGAACTCGCGCCGAACGCGCAGCTCGATTACGCGATCGTCCAGCGGGCCGACGAAGGGTCGCGCCTCGCGCTGCGCCGCGCGGCGCGTTGCGCGGAGGGCGCGCGCATCGGCTGGCACGGGGCCGACCTCGGCGGAGCGCTCGCGCGCTCGACGTACTCCACCCGGTTGCGCGGCGCGCGCGCGCGCGCCGAAACGGGGGCGTTCTTCTTTGCGAACGCGTTCGGCCACGTCGATCTGGCGATCGAGGTCGAACACGCCGGCGGCACGCACTCCGACACCGTCGCGCGCGGCGCCGCCGCCGACCGCGCGCGGGGCCGCTTCTCCGGCACCGTGCGCATCCCCAACGTCGCGGCGCACTGCGAGGCGTCGCTGCGCGCCGACGGTCTCGTGCTCTCGCGCGACGCGTTTCTCGACGCGCGGAACCACCTCGAAATCGCCACCTCCGACGTCGCCGCGTTCAACGCGGCCTCGGTCGGCTCGCTCGACGAGGAGCGGCTCTTCTACGTGCAAAGCCGCGGCATCGCGCGCTCGGCCGCGGCCCGGATGATCGCGCTCGCCTTCTTCGAACCGGCGATCGAACGCTTTCCCGGCCACGCGCTGCGCGACGAGGTGCGCACCGCGCTCGACGCACGGCTCGACGAAGTGCCCGACACGTTCGCGTCGTAGGACGCGAACGGCTCGCGCGACCTACATCCCCGTGTAGACCGGCCCTTCGCCGCCCTGCGGCGGCACCCAGGTGATGATCTGGTACGGATCCATGATGTCGCAGGTCTTGCAGTGGACGCAGTTCGAGAAGTTGATCTGCAAGCGCCCGTCCACTTTCGCGCCGCCGTTCGAACCCGTGACGTTGAAGAGCGGCTCGTACACTTTCGCCGGGCAAAAATACTGGCAAGGGTTGCCGTACTCGACCGTACAGCGGTTCGCGCAGATCGACGTGTCGGCGACGTGCAGGTGCGGCACCTGATCCTCATCGTGCATCGTGCCGCTGTTGAACACGTCGGTGAGTTTATCGAAGGTGACGACGTTGTCGATCTTCGCGCGGTTCTCGAGCGCCTTGGGCGCGCGCTCCGAGAGTTTCTTCATTTGCGCGTAGCCTTCTTCGCCCTCGAGTTTGTCGATGAAGCCGAAGGCGCGGCCGCCCGTGTACATCGAGATGCCGGCGTTGAGCATGCCGGCGAAGAGCCCGCCCTTGAAACCCTGATGGAAATTGCGCGCCGTGCGCAACTCGTCGTACGCCCACGACGACTTGAACGCGGTCTCGAATGCGGCGAGCGAATCCATGTCGGTCGCGCCGGCGGCGACCGCGTCGTACGCCGTCTGGGCCGCGAGCATGCCCGATTTGATCGCGAGATGGATGCCTTTGAGGCGCATGCCGTTGAGGAATCCGCCCGAGTCGCCGGTCAGCAAGAGCCCGTCGGCGTAGAGGCGAGGCATCGCGTAGAGGCCGCCTTCGGGAATCGCTTTCGCGCCGTAGCGCAGCAGCTTGCCGCCTTCGATCATTTTGGCGATGACCGGGTGCTGCTTGTAGCGCTGCAGATTGTCGTGCGGGTCGGTCGTCGGATCGGCGTAATCCAGGCCGGTGACGAGGCCGATGTCGAGCACGTCGTTCTGCATGCCGTAGATGAAGCCGCCGCCGAACGTCTCGTTAGGGAGCGGATAGCCGAAGGTGTGAATCACGCTGCCCGGCTGCACGCTGCCCGGACGGCACTGCCACAGTTCCTTGATGCCGGCCGCGTAGACTTGCGGTTCGCGATCGCGCCCGAGGCCCAGCCGCGCGATGGCTTGCTTGGCGAGCGTGCCGCGCACGCCTTCGCTCAAGATCACGACCTTCGCGAGCAAGTCCGGGCCCGGCTCGAAGTTCGCTTTCGGATTGCCGTTGTGATCGACGCCTTTGTCGCCGACGCGCACGCCGATCACGCGGTCGCGATTGGTTCCGGGGACCGGCTCCCACAAAAGCTCCTGTCCCGGGAACGCCGGGAAGACGTCGGCGCCGAGTTCCTCGGCGATCCCGCCCATCCACTTGGTGAGCTTCTGCAGACTCGACACATACTTGCCGCGATTCTTCATCATCGGCGGCATCGCGAAACCGGGAACGCCGATCTTGCCGGTGGTCGTGAGATACCACATCTCGTCGCTCGCGACGGGGGCTTCCACGGGCGCGGCGTCGCGCCAAGCGGGCAAGAGCTCGTCGAATCCTTTAGGATCGACGACGGCACCCGAAATGCCGTGGCTGCCCACGTCGCCGCCCTTCTCGATCAGCATCACCGAGAACGCGTCGTTGCCGCGTTCTTTGGCGAGCTGCCGGAGTTTGATCGCGGCCGCGAGGCCCGCGGGGCCGCCGCCGACGATTAAGACGTCGACTTCGAGTTGATCGCGTTCAGCCATAACGCTTTGACGTTCCGCGTCGCGACATAAGTTTCTTGTCGGCCGCGCAAAGCTCCGCGAGCCTGGCCAGGGCCTCGACCACCGCGATGCGGTGCATCGCCAGGCGCTCGTCCCACGGCCGCGCGCTCGGGCTTTCCAGCGTCAGCGCCCGCGCGGCAGCCCGCCGCAGCATGAAAAGGCTATAGGGTAAGCCCGGAAGCGCGGCGCGCTCCGCGACGGGGTCGGCGAGCACGCGGCCGCGTTCGAGCGTGCGGAGGTGGCGGCCGTCTTCGGGATAGCCGAGTTCGAAGGCGTCGTCGAGCGCCTGGACCGGGAGACCGTTCTCGTCCATCGCGCGCACCACGGCCGCGCCGAGCGGCGCACCGCCGTCCACGACGGGTTCGTAACAATAGAAGCCTTCCGCTTCGAAATCTTCGTGCAGGTCGACCACGAGCGCGAAGCTGCGATCGCGATTCGCGGCGATCATCGCACGCGCTTCGGGCGTGCGCCCGCCGCGGTCGAAGCTGCGATTGACGTCGTCGCCTTCGGCGTTCTCGCGCGTGCCGCGCTCGTAGCCGCTCGGATTCGTACAGGGCCACAACCGGTACGCGAACGCCCGCTCGAGCAAGCCGTCGCGCACGAGCGAGTAGAGCGCCCAGGGGGCGGCCGGTTCGTCGCCGTGGACGCCGGCCGACAGGCTGACGGCGGGTGCGCCGGGCGGACCCGGAATCTCGGCGACGAGCATCGTGCGGGCCGCGCCGACGCAGGCGAGTTCGCCCACGCCGAGATTTCCCGTTCCGCGCAAGGCTTTCCAAGCGGCGACGAGTGCGGGGTAGGGAGGGTTCGCCGGGAGCGTCATGCAGGTGGACCGTTTCCGCCGTCGGATACTAGTTCAGTTCAAAACTAAAAGTACAGCGTGCAGCGTACGGCTTGCAACGCATACGACGATCGTGAGGCGACCGCCGTTCTTCGTCAACCCGCACCTCTTTGAGGAGGACTCGACTATGAACTTCAGGTCCGGACTCGCGGCCGCAGCGCTCTTGGCGGGCTTCGCGGCCACCGCGGCGGTCGCTTCCGCCGGGACGCGCGTCGCGCCGGGCATCGCTCCGGCACCGCCGTGCAAGGTCATCTATCTCGCCGATTTCACCGGGGCGAAGGATTTACTCTATCTCAACTTCTCGCCGTGGACGTCGTATTCGCCGCTGCCCGCGCTGCCCGCCGTCGACAACGGGTGGGGATTGTGGGCTTCGGCGAACGGCGTCATCTACGCGGGCGCCGCGCCGAACAAGATCAACCTGCACAAAGCGTGCGGCAGTCAGATCGGCTTCACGTTCGTGACCGCCGGTTTCGGCGCTCCCGCGAGCATCGCGGCCGATACGAGCGGCAACGTCTACGCGACCGAGGCCGGCTCGATGGTCGTCGACTGGTTTTCCGGCGTGACGGACACGCCGGCCCCGTACGACACGCCCCGCGCGCCGAGTACCCCCGATTACCTGGCCCTCGACAACGCCGGCAACGTCTACCTGAGCGGCTGGAACGCCGCGCACACGGCCGAGCAGGTCGACGTCTGCGGCCCGCACATGGTCGGTTGCGCTCCGTGCGAGCTGCTGCCGGGCGGCACGGGGCCGGGCGGCGTGGCTCTCGACGGTCTGCAAAACCTGATCGTCAACTCGTCACCGAACAAAAAGCTCTACGTGTTCCATCCCGGTTGCGGCACGCTCGCGTCGTCGTATTACTACGGCCCCAAGTTCGTGTTCCGGGACATCACGCTCTCCACCGCCGAGAATCTCATCTGGGGCGGCAACGACATCATCGCAACGATCCCGGGCTGCTCGTCGCCGGTCTGCATGGACGCGCAGGCCGTGAAGTACTCCGCGAGCTCGTCGCCCGTCGTGGGGCCGCTCGTTCCCGCCCACACGGCACCCATCATCAACTCGCAAAAGGCTGGTTCGGGAATCGCGGTCTACCCGCCGGGCCCGATTTAGGCGACCGGGGCCGATCGCGCCGTTCGCCGCTACGCCAGCGCCGCGTCGAGGATTTCGATGGGGTGAGCGGCGAGCGGCGCCTTCCCGCGCCCCGCGAGAATCGAGACGATCTGCAGCGTGCACCCGGGATTGGCGCTCGCCAGCACGTCGGCGCCGGTCGCCAGCACGTTGTCGGCTTTGCGTTCGCCGATCTCGGCGGCGCTTACCGGCTCGAGCACGTTGTAGACGCCGGCGCTGCCGCAGCACTCGTCGCCGCGAGCGATTTCGAGCAGTTCGAGTTCGGGAATGCCGCGCAGCAGCGCGCGCGGCTGCTCGCGAATGCGCTGGGCGTGCGCGAGGTGGCACGCATCGTGGTAGGCGACGCGTAGCGGCAGCGCGCGCTTCTCCGCGACGCTCTCGACGCTCGCGAGAAATTCGCTGACGTCCTTCACCTTCGCCGCGAAGCGCCGCGCGCGTTCGTCGTCGAGCAACTCCGCGTACTGCTTGAGCGTCGAGCCGCAGCCCGCCGCGTTGATGATGACGGCATTGATCGCGTCCAGGTCGCCGAACGCGTCGACGAGCGCGGCGGCGAAACGCTCCGCCTCGGCGGCGCGCCCTGCGTGCAGCGAGAGCGCGCCGCAGCAGCCCTGTTCGGCCGGCACGAGCACGTCGAAGCCCTCGGCGGCGAGCACGCGGATCGTCGCCGCGTTCACGTTCGGAAAGAAGGCGCGCTGCACGCAGCCCGCCACGAGCGCGACCGTCCCGCGCCGCGTGCCGCGCGCGGGCGTGTACGCCGGCAGCGCCGCGCGCACGACGTCGAGCGAGAGCGGCGGCGTCAGTTTTTCGAGCTGCCTCAGCCGCGGCGGCAACACCTTCAGCAACCCGCTGCGCCGGACGAGCCCTCGCAGCCCGCTCTTCGCGTAAAAAACCAAGGGGTAGGCGAGCGCGCGCAAGCGATCGGGGTAGGGAAAGAGCGCGAAGATCGCGTCGCGCAGCGCGCGGTCGGCGGGCGGGCGGCGGTGCGCCGCCTCGATCGTCGCTCGCGTCGACTCGATCAGCAGATCGTAGCGCACGCCGGAGGGGCACGACGTCACGCAGCCCATGCAGCCCAAGCACCGGTCGAAGTGGGCGACGACGCCGTCGGTGAGCTCGATCGCACCCTCGTGCAGACCCTTCATCAGATCGATGCGGCCGCGCGGCGAGTCCGCCTCTTCGCCCCACGACACGTACGTCGGACACGTCGGCAAGCAGAAGCCGCAGTGCACGCAATCGCCGATGAGTTCGCCGAGCGAGCGGCGTTCGACGGCGTCGTCGTGCACTACAGACCTCCGATGAAGCGGCCCGCGTTGAGCCGGTGCGAGGGATCGAAACGATCTTTCAAGTTTCGCATCAGCGCGAACGACCCGGGAACAGCGCCGTACACGTCGACGCGCCGCGCGAAGTCGCGGTCGCGCGCGTCGAGCAGCACGAGGTTCCCGCCCAGCGCCTCGACGGCCGCGCGCGCTCGCGCGAAGGCTGCCGCCGCCCGTTCGGCATCGCGCAAGTACGCGGAGAGAAACGCCGCGCCGACGGCGGGATAGCAGACGGCCGCGGCCTCGTCGAGCGCGCTCGCGAGCGGTGCTAGGACGTCGCGCTCCACCAGATCGAAGGCCGCGGGCGGCGCCGAACAACGCACGCGCACGTCGCCTCGCGTGCGAATCGCTTCGTCGCGCAAGCCCGCAGCGCCGGGATCGTCCGGCCGTTCCGTCGCGAATCCGAGATCGGCGGCGAGCCGTTCGAACCGCTCCGCTTGATCGTCGACGCCCTGCGCGAATCCCTCGAAGAGCACGGCGCACGCGTAGCCGCCGTCCGTGCGTTCGGCGGTGAACGCGGCCGGCTCAAACTGCCGCGCGAGCAACTCGCGCGCGATGCGACGCACCTGCGCGGCGTCGCAGCCGCCGACGCGAAGCAGCGTCGCGCTCTCGGGGAGCGGATGGAGCCGGAAGGTCGCGGTCGCGATCATGCCGAGCGTGCCGAGCGAACCGACGGCGAGCTTGGGCAGATCGAAGCCCGCCACGTTCTTCACGACCTTGCCGCCGCCGCGCACGCGCACGCCGTCGGCGCGCAGGAGCGAGACGCCGACGATGAGATCGCGCAGACCGCCGTAACGCATCCGCCGCGGACCGAAGGCGTTCGTCGCCACGAGACCGCCGACGGTCGCGAGTTCGGGATGCGGCGGATCGAGAGCCAGCCGCTGACCGTGCGGCTCGAGCGCGCGCTGCAGCATACTCAACGTGATGCCCGCTTCGACTTCGACCACGAGATCGAACGGCGCGTGCTCCACGATGCGCGCGAGGCGCGTCGTTTTCAACAGCAGGTCGACGCGGCGCGGCGGATAGCCGAGCCCGAGTTCCGTCCCGCCGCCGAGAAACGCGACGGATTGGCCGCGCTCGGCCGCACCGCGCAGCGCGGCCGCCGCCTCGTCGAGCGTCTCCGGCGCCACGATCGCGTGCGCCGGCGTGCCGAGCACGCCGTCGCCCCCGGCCCGGACGTCGCGAACGACGAGTTTCATCCGCGGCCCGCGGCGCCGCTCGTTTCGGTCGCGTGCGCGCGGTAGGGGCCCGGCACGTCGCCGCACAGGCGCGGCGTCGGAAAGACTTTGCCCGGATTGAACGACCGCTCGGGGTCGAACGCACAACGCACGAAGTTCATCGTTTCCAGGTCCGCGTCGCCGAAGAGTTCGCCCATGTAGGCGGCCTTGTCGGAGCCGACGCCGTGTTCGCCCGTGATCGAACCGCCGTGACGGATGCAGATGCGGAGAATCTCGCCCGCCACCGCTTCGGCGCGACGCTCTTCGCCCGGCACGCGCGCGTCGAAGAGCACGAGCGGGTGCAGGTTGCCGTCGCCCGCGTGAAAGACGTTCGCCACGCGCAGCCCTTCGCGCGCGCCCGCTTCCGCGATCTCGCGCAACACGTCGCCGATCTCGCTGCGCGGGATCACGCCGTCCTGGACGTAGTAGTTCGGGCTGATGCGGCCCATCGCCGCGAAGGCGCTCTTGCGGCCTTTCCACATGAGGGCGCGTTCGGCGTCGTCCTCGGGCATCCGCACCTCGAGCGCGCCGGCGCGCCGCGCGATCGCGACCGCGGCGCTCGCCGTCTGCTCGACCTCCGCCCGCGTGCCGTCGACGTCCATCAAGAGCGACGCGCCGACGTCGAGCGGCCAGACCACGCCCGTCGCCTTGACGATCGCTTCCATCGCGAGCGCGTCCATCATCTCGACCGCAGCCGGCACGATGCCGGCCGCGACGATCGCCGAGACGCACGCGCCCGCTTCGTCGGTCGACGGAAAGGTGGCGAAGAACGTGCGCGTCAGTTCGGGAACGCGCAGGACGCGCACGACGGCCTCGGTGACGATGCCGACGAGCCCCTCGCTGCCGACGACCGCACCGACGAGATCGTAGCCGAGCGGGTCGCTCGCGGGCGCGCCCAGTTCCACGACCTCGCCGTCGGCGAGGACGACCGTCAGCGCCACGACGTGATTGACGGTGAAGCCGTATTTGAGGCAGTGCGCGCCGCCCGAGTTCTCGGCGATGTTGCCGCCGATCGAGCAGATGCTTTGCGAACTGGGATCGGGCGCGTAGTAGTATCCGTGCGGCGCGATCGCTTTGGAGACGTCGAGGTTGATCACGCCCGGCTGCACGCGCACGCGCCGGTTCTCGAGATCGACCGCGAGGATGCGATTCATCCGCGAGAGCACGACGAGCAGGCCGCCCTCGACGGGCAGCGCGCCACCGGAGAGTCCCGTGCCGGAGCCGCGCGGGACGACCGGCAGGCCGTGCGCCCGCGCGACGCGCAGACACGCCGCGACCTCTTCGGTCGACGCCGGTAACACCGCAACGAGCGGTCGCACGCGAACGCCCGCGAGCCCGTCGCTCTCGTAGGTACGCAGGTCGGCGGGTTCGGTGATGCAGTGGCGCGCGCCGACGGCGGCCGCGAGTTCGCGGGCCACGGCGTCGAGCGAAACGGTCTCCATGACCGAATCTTCAGGTGCCCGGACGATTGTCCATGCCGGGAGCGTTGCGGATCTCGAAATCCGTCACTCGGCCGTCCAGTCCAGCAGCGCTTCCCACTCCGACGGCGCGAACGTGGCCTTCGATTTGATCGCGTCGAGGTAGCGGCGTTTGCCCGCGCGATTGCCCTTACCCATCATCACGACGCCCGCAAGCCGATTCTGCCGGAAGAACAGCGCGCGATAGTGCTTCTTCTCGCGATCGATCTTCCGCACCATGTCGAGGTCGCTGCGATATTCGGGCGAGATGCCGAACTGCGTGATCGTCTGCTCGCTGAAGAGTTTCGAAGAGTATTCGGGCACGTCGTGATAGCGTTCGTCGCCGCCCGCCATGTTGATCGCGGCGACTTTGCCGTGGGCGCCGGCGTTGTTCCAGGTACCCATGCGGTAGTGCATCTCCGCGGTCGGATCGTAGAACTCCGCGACGTCGCCCGCCGCGAAGACGCCCTTGAGATCCGTCTCCAGCCGGTCGTCGCACACGATCCCCGTGTTCACGCGCAACCCCATGCCGGCCGCGAGTTCCGTGTTCATGGTGAGGCCGAGACCGACGCCCACGCAGTCCGCCGCGAGCTCCAGGCCGTTCTTGGTGACGACTTTCGTGACCACCCCGTTCGAGCGCACGAGCGACGCCACTTCGTCCTCGTAATGGACGTGGATGCCGTCGGCGCGCGCCGCGTCGTCCACCATCTCGCCCGCGATCTCGTCGAGCAGGCGGCGCAGAAAGCGCGGACCGCGCACGAGCCAGTGCGTCTCGACGCCGCGCGAAGCGAAGGCCTCGGCCAGCTCGTAGGCGATGAACGAGCCGCCCACGGCGACCGCGCTCTTCGCGCTCTCGAGCTGACGCGAGATCGCCAGCGTGTCGTCCATGTACTGGAAGTTGAAGACGTTGTGCGCGCCCGCCGCGCCGGGAGCCTCGCTGCGATTGGGCCGCCCGCCCGTAGCGATCAGCAACGCGTCGTACGGGTAACCCGTGCCGTTCGCGTACGCGACGCGCTCCACGGGATCGACGCTCGTCACGGGCGTCGTGAGGTGCAATTCGATCGCGAGCTTCTCGTGCCAGGCGGCGTCGCGCATGATCACCTTGGCTTGCGCGACCTGCTTGCGCAAGAGCGGGGGCAGCGCGATCCGGTTGTACAGCGCGTAGGGTTCGTCGGCGAAGAGAACGATCGAGCAGGCGGGGTCGAGCTTGCGAAGCTGCTCCGCACAGGTCGTCCCGGCGAAACCGTTCCCGACGATCACATATCGCCGCTGGCCGCTATCCTGCATTCCGTCCTTCTAGGTCCGTCCGAAAAAAGTGTGAGGCGTCACGCCCGGCCGAGTCCCGGCGGAGGGTGGGTAAGGCGCCGCCGTTCATTGAAAACCAACGTTAGGTATGGAAGTCCGCCTCGTGCAACTCCTGGGGTCGTTCATTTCGACGACGAGCGCCTACACGTTGGCGCGACTCGAGTATGCCATGCGCCACGCCGACGCGCCGCCCCCGCCGCTCATCGACCGGCTCTCCGACGCATCGGAAGCCACGCTGCGGGAAGAATGGGACCGGGTCGAACGCCAGTTGGAAGCCGCCCGCGCGTACCTGCGCGCGCACGACGACGCGCGCGGCAAACGCGCGGTCTACGATGCGACCTTCGGCTGGTTGCAACGCACGACGCGGGAACTCGAGCAGTACGCCCGCGCCGTTCGCTGGGTGATGACGGTCGACGAAGGCCGCTAGAGGACGCTCCTCGTAGACCTTGGGTCCACCCCGAGACCACGAGGAGTTCCACCATGAGTTTCCACGATGCGATGGCCCAGGCGCTGGCCCAAGCACGGGAGATGCAGAAGCAGGCGATGGAAGCGGCCAACAAGGCCGCCGAACAGATGAAGCCGCACATCGAACGTTCGCTCGAGAACGCGCGCGAGATGCAAGCTACGCTGACCAAGCACGCCGCGGAGTCGGGCGAAGCGACCTCGCAGCAGATGCAGACGGCGATGAGCCACCTGACCGATTACATTCGCATGGGCACCCAGGCCATGCGCGAGTCCGCCGAAGCCACGCGCGAAACGGCGGCGAAGATGGTCGATCAGTCCAAGAAGATCGTCGAAGCGGCCACCGAGGCGATGACCAAGGGACGCGACGGGTAGCGGCGCTCAGGCTCCGCGCAAACCGAGCGCGACCATCATCCGGTAGCCGACTTCGAGCGAACGTTCGTCGATGTCGAAGCGCGCGTTGTGGTGCGGGAACGCCGTGTTCTCGCCCCCGCGCGCGCCGACGATGAAGTAGGCGCCGGGCCGCATTTCCTGCATGAACGACATGTCCTCGGCCCACATGACGATGTCGTGCTCGACGACGTTCTCCGCGCCGAGCACCTCGCGGCCGACGGCGCGCACGAGATCGTTCATCGCCTTATCGTTGACGGTAGGCGGATACGACCAATGGTAGTGGAGGTCGTAATCGATCCGCATCGCCTCGCCGAGGCCCTTCACGATGCGCTCCATCCGTTCGGGCATCGCCTTGCGCACCTCGGGATCGAAGCAGCGCACCGTTCCCATCATCGTCGCCTCGTCCGGAATCACGTTGAACGTCGTGCCGGCGTGGAACTTGCCGACCGTGAAGACGGCGGGATCCTTCGGCGCGACCTCGCGGCTGACGATCGTCTGCAGCATGGTGACGAAGTAGGCGCCCGCCACGACCGGATCGACGGCCAACTGCGGCATCGCGCCGTGACCGCCCTTGCCGCGGATCACGAGCGTGTACTCGTCGGCCGAGGCGAAGAACGCGCCGTCGCGCACGCCGATCTTGCCGACGTCGAGCCCGCTGAAGAGGTGCAAGGCGAACGTCCGGTCGACGTGCGGGTTCTCGAGCGCGCCGTCTTCGATCATGAGCCGGTTGCCCGCGTAGCCTTCTTCGCCCGGTTGAAAGCAGAAGACCAACGTGCCCGGCACGTCGGCGCGGCGTTCGGCCAGCGTTCGCGCGGCCGCGAGTAAAATTGCGACGTGCCCGTCGTGGCCGCAGGCGTGCATGACGCCCTGCTTCTGCGAGCGGTACGGCGATTCGACCAGTTCCGCCATCGGCAGCGCGTCCATGTCCGCGCGCAACAGCGTGACGGGCCCGGGTTTGCCGCCCGTCAAGGTCCCGAGGACGCCCGTCTGACCGACGCCCGTGCGGATCTCGTCGAGGCCCAGCTTCGCGAGTTCGGCCGAGACGAAGGCGGCCGTCTCGTGCTCGACCATCGACAGTTCGGGGTTGCGGTGCAACTGCCGCCGCACGCGAACGAGATCGTCGGTCGGGAGCTTTTCGGGTGCCTGCATGCCGCCGAGGTTCCACCCGGTCGAAACGGGGGCCCGCCGCCGGGCGGACCCCCGTGCGGCCTATTTGAACGCGCCGAACTTGCGCTCGAGCGTGACCTCGATCGTATGCGGCTGCACCGGGTAGGCGGTGAGCTGATACGGTCCCGTCAAGCCGCCGTACGGCACGCCGCCGTTGTAGGCGGAGAACAGGAACGCGTTCTTGTTGAAGACGTTGCTGTCGGTTACGCGCAGTTGCTCTTCTCCGAGGGGCACCGAGAAGCCGAGGTTCCAGAGCCAGAACGACGGCAGATTGTACGCGTTGTTGTCCGCGTAGAACGTCCCGTTCGCGAAGGCGCTGGAGCGACGATCGCGCGATTCGAAGTCGAAACCGTAACCGTACTTGTGCAGCGGCACGCCCTGGAACTGTTGTTTGTTCACGACGTTGCCGAGCTGCGCTTCGGTAAGCGGATCGACGCCGAGCGGGTACGCGGCTTGCGTATCGTAGTAGCCCGTCAGTGCGAATTGCGGAAACTGCGGCACGGGAAGTTTCGTCGAGAACTCGAGGCCCTCGAAGACGGTCCCGGCCAGATTCACGGGCTCGTTGAGGTAGAGCACCGGCGATCCGCCCCCTTGACCCGTAAAGGTCAGGCCTGCCGGGGCCGGCAGCAACGCCGTGAAGATGTGGCCGTAGACGTCGGTGCGGTACACGTCGGCCGTGAAATTCCCCCGCCCGAGAAAATTTCGCTCGAAGCCGAGGTCGTAGCCGGTCGCAGATTCCGCTTTCAGTCCACGGTTTCCGACCGAAGCGACGCAGTACTGATTCGAACTCGGACATTGGGCGGCCGACGAAGCGTCGTTCGCCGTGAGATCGAGTTGCTGGACGATGTCGCTGATGCGCGGCGGTCCGAATCCGGTCCCAACGGAAAAACGCAGCGCGGTCTGATTGTCCGGCCGGTACACCGCACCGAAACGCGGATCGATCCGGCGCACGTTGAGGATGTCGTAGTCGCTGTACGATGCCGAGAGGCTCAAGTTGAGTTTGGGCGTCGCCTGATAATCGTCCCGCACGAGGTACGTCCGTTCGACTTCGGTGCCGACCGCGTTATAGGTGAAGTTCGTGAAATCGATCGGGCCCGGCGCCGAAACCGAACCCGAGTAATAGTTATCGCCGTTCCCGCCGAAGCCCGCCGTCAGCGAATGGTTGCCGAGGATGCGGTTGAAGATGATCTCGTCGCCTGCCAGGCGATCGACCGAACGCGATTCGAAACAGCACAGATCGGCGGGTTCGCCGTTGCCGTCGACGACGCGTTGCACGTTTTGGAAGTACGACCGCAATTCGAGATCGCCGCCCAGCACTTGGGTATGGAAGTCCGCGGCATATTTGGGCTGCGTGTTCCAAACGTAGTCCCCGGGATATCCGAAAAAGTACGGAATGCCGTGGGGATCGAGCGATGAGTTGTTCGGTCCGCCCGTCGTCGGATTGGCGAGGAGCCCGAGTTGGTCGCGGTAGTCGCTTTCGAGCGAACTCGAGAGCGTGAGCGACGTGGCCGGCGAGAAGTCGTAGCGCAGCTTTCCGAGCGCCGACTTCAAGTTGATTAGTTGCGAGGGCGTCGCGTAATCGCAAATTCCCGAATTGCTGCCGCAAAAGCTACCGCCGAAGTCGGCGACGAAGTTCGGCGGAAGGGCGCCCGCCGTGCCGTACTGATGGATGTCGAAAAGGTAGCCGAGCTTGCCGACCGTGTCGGAAACGAGCAGGTTGTACTCGCCGAGTCCGAACGCGCCGGTCCCGACGACCGCATCGGCTCCGAAGGACTTGAGCGGATCGCGCGTCACGAGGTTCAACGTCCCGCCGATCGTGTTGGCGCCGAAGATCGACGTGCCGCCCACGCCTTTGATGAGTTCGGCGCGCTGGTAGATCGCGGGCGTCAGGGACGACAGATCGAAGTCGCCGTACTGGCCGTTGCGCAGGGGCTCGCCGTCTTGCAGGACGAGCACTTCGTACCCCGTGTTCCCGCCGCCGGCGAAGCCGCCCGCGCCGCGAATGGAGAGGGTCGCGACCGCGCCCGGAGCGCCGTTGTCGTAGTGTTCGATGGTCACGCCGGGCACCTGATCGAGCGCGTTCTGCACCTGATTGATCCCCTGGTCGAGAAACTGCGTCGAAGCGATCGTCGTGATCGAAGCCGAATTGTTCGAGGCCGACGCGCGGCCGTTGACGTCGATCCGGCCGATCGTACGCAACGTCGTTGAGGTGATGGGCTGCAGTTCGACCGATAGCGCGACCTTCTCGCCGTCGGCGAGAACGAACGGCGCCGAGGTCGTGGGCTCGAACGCGTTTACCGTCGTGCGCACGCCGTACGTGCCCGCAGCGAGGTCGTGGAACGCGAACGCGCCGTTCGAATCGGTGGCCGCCGTCGCGACGACGCGCTCGGCCTGCAGCAGCTCGACCTTGGCGCCGGCGACGGGTCCGCGCGACGACGCGCTAACCGCGACGCCGGTCACCTGAGCCGTTCCCTGCGCGAGTGCGGCGCTTGCGGTCGCCGCGACGAAACCGATGGCGACCGCCGCAACGATCGTCCGTATCCTATGCAAGAGAGTCCTCCTTACGAGATGTGCGCGCGTCGAAACGAGCGCGCCGGGAGTAATCGCCCGAGACTCGACCCCCGGTTTGACGATGGTGGGCCGGGTCGCGTTTTCACATGCCGAAAGGAATCCTGGGGGAATTTCCGGATATCAGGGTGTTCGAGGGGAGAGGCACATGGCGAAGGCGATGCCGGGGCCGGCACTGGACCGCCGCGGTCTGAGCGACGAGCAGTTGCGCTGGATGTTGCGCAACATGCTCATGCAACGAACGCTGGACAACCGCGGGTTCCAGCTCAACAGGCAAGGCAAGATTCCGTTCGCGACGGGCAGCGAAGGCCACGAGGGCATCCATGCGGGCGCGGCGGTCGCGTTCGAGCGCGGCAAAGACATCCTCGTCTCGTACTATCGCGACATCGGCCTGTGCATCGGCATCGGCATGGAGCCGATGCAGGTGCTGCTCTCGATGTTCGCCCGGGCCGCGGACATCTCCGGCGGCCGCCAGTTCCCCAACCACTACTCGAACCACGCCCTCGGCCTGCTTTCGATCAGTTCGATCATCGCCGCCCACTGCCCCCATGCGGTCGGCGCGGCCTACGCCATGAAGCTGCGCCGGGAAGCGGGCCGCGCGGTGCTCTGCACGTTCGGCGACGGCGCGACGAGCGAGGGCGAGTGGCACGAGTCGATCAACTTCGCCGCCGTCCACAAATTGCCGATCGTGTTCTTGTGCGAGAATAACGAGTGGGCGATCTCGACGCCGCGCGAACATCAGATGGCGATCGCCGACGTGATCGATAAGGCCCCGGGTTACGGCCTGCCGGGCGTCAAGGTCGACGGTTCCGATCCGATCGCAACGTATGCGGTGATGAAAGAGGCGATGGACCGCGCGCGGAGCGGCGGCGGCCCGACGCTGGTCGAGGCGAAGTGCTACCGCTTCCTCGCGCACACGACCGACGACGACGACCGCACCTATCGCACGAAAGAGGAGATCGAGCGGCATCGCCACCTCGATCCGGTGCCGCGTTTCGAGAAGGTGCTGGTCGAGCAAGGCGTGATGACGGCCGACGAGGTGGCGGCGATGAAGAAAAGCGTCCTCGCGGAAGTCAACGACGTGACCGACCGCGCCGAGGCGCTGCCGTACCCTGCGCCCGAAGAACTCTACAAGCACGTTTACGAAGGGTCGCACGAACCATGGCTGTAGCTTCGCCCGGTACCGTGATGAACAACGTCGAAGCCGTCCGCTCGACGCTGTACGAGGCGCTGAAGGACGACGAGCGCACGCTGATTCTCGGCGAGGACGTCGGCGCGCGCGGCAACGTCTTCTTGATCACCAAAGGCTTCATCGAAGAATTCGGCCCCGAACGCATCATCGACACGCCGCTGGCGGAAGCGTCGATCGTCGGCATCGCGATCGGCATGGCGATGGAAGGCCTGCGCCCGATCGCGGAAATTCAATTCGCCGACTTCATCTATCCGGCGTTCAATCAAATCGTCGGCGAAGCGGCCAAGACGCGCTACCGCAGCAACGGCGACTACACGTGCCCGCTCGTCATCCGCACGCCGTACGGCGGCGGCGTCCGCGGCGCGCTCTCGCACTCGGTCTCGATCGAAGCGCTCTTCTACCACGTGCCGGGCCTCAAGATCGTGGCGCCGTCGTTCCCCGCCGACATGAAGGGGCTGCTCAACGCGGCGATCGACGATCCCGACCCCGTGCTCTTCCTGGAGCACAAGAAGACGTACCGGCTCGTCAAGGGCGAGGTGCCGGACGGGCACTACACGATTCCGCTCGGCAAAGCCGACGTCAAACATCCGGGCGACGCGCTGACGGTCGTCTCGTACGGCCTCTACGTGCATCAGGCGATCGAAGCCGCCAAGCGGCTCGCCGCCGAAGGGATGTCGGTCGAAGTGATCGACCTGCGCTCGATCCGCCCGATGGATCGCACGACGATTCTGGCGAGCGTGCGCAAGACGCACAAACTGCTCATCATCCACGAGGACAACAAGTTCGGCGGCATCGGGGCCGAGATCTCGGCGATGGTCGCCGAGGAGGCGCTCTTCGAACTCGACGCGCCGATCCGCCGCCTGTGCGGTCCCGACGTTCCGGCGATGGGCTACGCGCTGCCGCTGGAAGAGGAGTTCATGATTTCGACGGACCGCATGGCCGAGGCGATGCGAGAAATGGTTCGGTTCTAAACGATGGCCACCACCATCACCATGCCGCAACTCGGCGAAACGGTCACCGAGGGAACGGTGGCCCAGTGGCTCAAGAAGCCGGGCGACGCCATCGAAAAGTACGAAGCCTTCGTCGAAGTCTCGACCGATAAGGTCAACGCGGAAGTGCCTTCGCCCGTGAGCGGCACGCTGCGCGAGATCATCTGCAAGGAAGGCGAAACGGTCGCCACCGGCGCGCCGATCGCCATCATCGACGAGATCGGCGCCGCGCCCGCACCCGAGCCGCCGGCCGCGGTTCCGGCAGCGGCGGCCGCGCCCGTCGTCACGCCGTCGAGTTACGGCGCGCCGGGCGCCGGGCCGGGCGTCAACGGCTCGTCGGGGTTACCGGGGCGCAACGGAAACGGCGCTGCGGCGGGCGGTGCCGTGCTGCGCGGCGTCTCGCCCGCGGTGCGCCGGCTCGCGCGCGAACACGACGTCGACGTCTCGCGCATTCGCGGGACGGGCACCAACGGCCGCGTCACCGCGAACGACGTCGTCGCCGCGGCGAGCGGCGGTCCGGCAGCCGCGGCCGCCGCCGCGATCCTGAGCGCTCCCGCGCCGGCAGCCGCACCCGCCGCCGCCCCCGCGGCCGCGGCGGTACCGGCACCGAGCGGCACGTCGACGTACGCTTCGCCCGTGCCGGGCACGCTCGTGCCGCTCACGCAGGCGCGCAAGATCATCGCGAAGCGCATGGTCGAGTCGCTCGAAACCGCGCCGCACGCGTGGACGATGGTCGAGGTCGACGTCTCGAACGTGTGGGCCTGGCGCGCGAAAGAGAAGGATCGTTTCCTGCGCGACAAGGGCTACGCGCTGACGCTCTTGCCCTTCTTCATCTACGCGACCGTCCAATCGCTCAAGAAGCATCCGCTGCTGAACTCGCGCTACACGGACGACGGCATCGCCATCGCGCGCGAGATCAACATCGGCATCGCGATCGGCCTCGATTCCAACCTGATGGTGCCGGTGATCCGCGACGCCGACGCGCTCGGGATCGGCGGCCTCGCCGTCGCGGCGGGCAAGATCATCGAACGCGCGCGCACGGGCAAACTCTCGGCCGACGAACTGAGCGGCGGGACGTTCACCGTCAACAATACGGGCGCCAACGGCTCCGTGCTCTCCAAGCCGATCATCAACGGCGGTCAAGCCGCGATCGTCACGATGGAGGCGGTCGTCAAGCGCCCCGTCGTGATCGGCGACGCGATCGCCATCCGCTCGATGATGAACGTCTGCCTCTCGCTCGACCACCGCGTGCTCGACGGCACGAGCGCCAACGCGTTCCTCGGCGACCTCAAGAAACGCCTCGAAGCGATGGGGCCCTCGGGAGAACTCTAGGCGGTCCGAAAACCCCTCGCGGCGAAACCCGGCGAGTCGTGCAGATTCGCAAACAGTTCCGGTTCGAAGCGGCGCACGTGCTTCCGCACCACCCCGGGAAGTGCGGGCGGCTGCACGGGCACTCGTATCGCGTCGACGTCGCCGTCGCGGGCAAGTTGCGCGAATCCGGTCCCGCAACGGGGATGGTCGTCGACTTCGACGAGATCTCGTCCGTCGTCAAAGCGCACGTCGTCGAGCGGCTGGATCATTCGTCGCTCAACGACTTGATGGCGAACCCGACGGCCGAGCACATCGCGCTGTGGATTTGGGACGAACTCGCACCGCACTTGCCGCAGCTCGTCGAAATCGTGGTGTGGGAAACGCAGACGGCCTGCGCCGTGGTTCGAAGCGACGATGCTCGCGCTCGCTGAGATCTTCTACAGCGTCCAGGGCGAAGGCACGTGGACCGGCACGCCCGCCGTCTTCGTGCGCCTCGCCGGTTGCAACCTGAACTGCCGCTTCTGCGATACCGACTACAGTACGCGCGCGTTCGCTTCGGTCGCGGACGTCGTGGCCCGCGTGCGCGAACTCGGCGGCGACTGCCCGATGGTGGTCCTCACCGGCGGCGAGCCGTTCGCGCAAACGGAGTCGAGCGCGCTCATCGAAGCGCTGCGCCGCGACGGCCGCCGCGTGCACGTCGAATCGAACGGCACGATCGCCGTGCCGCTTGCGGACGACGTGTGGCTGACCGTCTCGCCGAAAGAGCGCCTGCATCCGGCGATGGCCGCGCGCGCGAACGAGGTCAAGCTGATCGTGGACGGGCGCGTGCCCGAGGAATGGTTCGCCGCGTTCGGCGCGCGCGACGTCCCGACGTTTCTCCAGCCGGAAGGCAACAAGGCGCCGAACGTCGCGCTCGCGCTCGAAGCGCTCAAGACGCAGCCGGCGCGCTTGCGGCTCGGCTTGCAAACGCACAAGTTCATCGGCGTGCGCTAGTGATTCTCGTCGTGTGCGCCTTGTTGCCCGAGCTGCGCCACGTCGCGGCGCGCGAGGGCGTCGAGATCGTGCAGACCGGGGTCGGCCCGGTCGAAGCGGCAGTCGCGACGGCGCGGCGCCTGGCCCTCGGGCGTTACGAAGCGGTGATCAACGCCGGGATCGCGGGCGTGTTCCGCGGCAGCGGGCACGTCGGCGACGCGGCGATCGTCACGAGCGAGTGGCTGGCCGATCTCGGCTTGGAAGGCGGCATCGCGCCGAATTTGCCGGACGGCGCGCGCTTCGTCGACTTCGAGCGCGCGAGCGAATCGCTCGCGGCCGCGACGAAATCCCTCGGCTTTCCTGCGGCGACGGGACTGACCGTCGCTGCCGTGACCACGACCGACGCGACCGCGGAGCGGCTGCGCGCGCGCTACGGCGCCGACGTCGAGTCGATGGAAGGCTTCGCCGTGCTGCGCGCCGCGGCCGAGGCGGGCGTGCCCGCACTCGAAGTGCGCGGCATCTCGAACTACGTGGGCGCGCGCGAAAAGAGCGAATGGAATTTCGATGCCGCCGCCCGGGCCGCGGCGCGCGTGCTCGACGCCGTGCTCGGCCGGCTGCGCGACGCCTCTTGATGACGCGCGAAGAGCTCGACGCTCAGTACGACACGTCCCGCCCGCTGCCGCCCGGCGCCGTGCCCGCCTACCTCGAACGCTTCGCCGCCGAGAGCGCGCGCGCGCGCGAAACGTGCGCGTTCGAAACGATTCGCTACGGCGCGCACGAACGCGAAACGCTCGACTTCTTCCCGAACGGCGGCGCGGGCGCGCCGCTCTTCGTGTGGGTGCACGGCGGCTACTGGCGGCGCATGTCCAAGGACGAATCGTCGCTCGTCGCGCCGCCGCTCGTTCGCGCCGGCGCGAACGTCGCGGTGCTCAACTATCCGCTCGCGCCCGGGCCGACGCTCGACGAGATCGTCGCGTCGGCTCGCGCCGGATTCGCCGCGGCGACGGAACGCGCGCGCGCCGCGGGCGGCGACGCGGAACGAACGTTCGCCGGCGGCCACTCCGTCGGCGCGCAGTTAGCCGCGATGATCGCCTGCGCGTTTCCGGTGCGCGGCCTGTTCGCGCTCAGCGGTTTATACGATCTCGAACCGCTGCGTCACTCGCACGTCAACGACTGGATCGCGATGGACGCGGCGACGGCGGAGCGCAACTCACCCCTCCAGCACCGGCCGCTCGGTACGCCCGAGCTCGTGATCGCGACGGGCGAACGCGAGCAGTCCGAATTTCGCCGTCAGCAACGCGACTTCGCGCACGCGTGGCGGATGTGGGGCGGCACCGTGCGCGCGATCCCCGCGCCGGGGCACGACCACTTCTCGATCGTACTCGAACTGATCGACGACGCCGGCCCGCTGACGCGGGCACTGAGCGATATGATTTTCGGCACCGCTGACGGCCGAACCGGAAAGCAGTAGCCGCACGGTGAACCGACTCGCCATCTGAGGTTCCCCTTAAGGAGAAACCATGACGATGCGCGTCCGCTCCATCGGCATCTTGCAGACGGCGAAGACCGCTGCCGCACTCTACGGACTAATCGGGATCATCCTCGGTGCCGTCGCTTTTTTCGTCTACCTGTTCGCGCCCGCAAAATCGGCCGGCGGAGCCGGAATCGTCCCGGCGCTTCTCGCGCTCATCCTGGTTCCGGTCTTTTACGGCGTCGTCGGCTTCATCGGCATCGCAATTTCGGCGTGGATCTACAATTTCGTCGCCGAGAAGACCGGCGGCGTGGAATTCACCACGACGAACGTCGGCTAATTCGCTACGCTCGCTCGACCGGAACGGCCCGCATCGGTATCACGACGCCCGGGTGATCGGTTTGATTCGTCCCACCGCTTTGCCGGCGCGACCGTGTAATGCATCGTACATGTCGACCGTCATCTGCATCCGCATCCACGATTCGGCGCTAAATCCGAGCGCTCGCTCGAAGCGGAGAGCCGAATCCATCGTTATCGGCCGCTTCCCATGGATGATCTCGGAGAGACGCGCGTTCGTGACGCCGATGTGCCTGGCGAAAGCCGTCTGCGTGATGCCGAGCGGCTCGAGGAACTCGCGAAGCAAGATGGCCCCCGGGTGGGTCGGTCGCCGATGGGTATGATAGTCGACGATCTCGACGTCGACCGCGCCGAACTCGGTCGCAGCGCGGGCAGGTGATTCCGGCTCCCGCTCGCCAAGGGAGCGCGCATGAAGACGATCACGTTCCCCGAGATTTACGTCGAATGCTTGCGCATCGCGTATCGCGAGGCCGACGACCGCGTGGAAGGTCCGGCCCTCGACGACGTGCTCGTCGCGGCGGCGAGCCGGCTGTACGAGCGGATTACGGGGGAGCGGGTAGCGCCGTAGCGGCGGCGCCGGCGCGCTACCCCGCCGCGCTGCCCACCGTCCCGCCGTACGCCGAGGCGATGATGTCGGCAAATTTCTTTTCGACGACGCGGCGCTTCACTTTCATCGTCGGCGAAAGTTCGCCGTCTTCGATCGTCAGGTCGCGCGGCAAGAGCGCGACGCGCCGCACCGCTTCGAAGCTGGCGAGGTCCGAACTCTTCTCCGTGACTTCGCGCTGCATGAAGTCGCGCACGTCGGTGCGCTGCGCGATGACGGCGGTCGGCACGCCTTCGGCGATCGCGAAATCCTTGCGAATCAGATCCCAGTTAGGCACGACGAGCGCGACCGGATACGGCCGGCCGTCGCCGATGACGAAGCACTGGCCGACGTAGATCGACCGCTTGAGCGCCGCCTCGACGCGGCCCGGCGCGACGTACTTGCCGGCGGACGTCTTGATCAGCTCTTTCTTCCGGTCGGTGATGAAGAGGTAGCCGTCCGCATCGATCTCGCCGATGTCGCCGGTTTGGAACCAGCCGTCGGCGCTGATCGGACGCTCGGTCGGCAAATTGTAGTAGCCCATCATGATGTTGGGACCCCTCGCCAAGATCTCGCCGTCCGCGGCGAGTTTGATCTCGACGCCGGGAATCGGCTTGCCGACCGAGCCATAGCGAATCGCTTTGTGATGGTTGAACGTGAGCACCGGCGACGTTTCGGTGAGGCCGTAGCCCTCGCACACGGGAATGCCCATGCCGGCGAAGGTGAGCGCGATGTCGCGATGCAGCGGCGCGCTGCCGGTAACGAAGAAGTGCAACCGGTCGAGGCCCATCATCGGGCGAATCTTCGAGAGGACGAGTTTCTGCGCGATCGCGTACTGCAGCGGCAGCATTCCGGCCGGCTTCTTGCCGTCGAGCGTCGCCGCCGCGTAGTCGTGACCGACGCTTAGGGCCCACGGCACGAGTTTGGCCTTGAGGCCGCCCTCGGCTTTCGCCTTCCCTTGAATGCCGGCCAAGACACGCTCGAAGATGCGGGGCACGAGCGCCATCGTCACCGGCCGCACCGACTTGAGATCTTCGAGCAGGTAGTCGGGCGTCGTGACGTGCAGCTGCGCTTTGAAGAGCAGGAACCCCAGGATGTCCGCGGTTTCGAAGATGTGCGCGAACGGCAGCACGGAGAGCACCGGTTCGTCCTGCGTGCCGGAGAACTCCGACATGCCGTATTCGAACGACGCCGTGACGTTCGAAACGAGGTTGTCGTGCGAGAGCATGACGCCCTTGGGGTTGCCGGTCGTGCCGGAGGTGTAGATCAGCACGGCGAGGTCGGTCGCGCTCGTGCCCGCGGTGAACGATGCGAGCCGGCCGGGATTCGCCTGCATCGCGGCCGCGCCCGCGCGCTCGAACTCGCCGAGCGAATCCGGTCCGCTGCCGTCGAAGACGATGCAGCGCGGCGCGTCCGGGCAAGCCGCCCGCAAGCGCTCCGCGTCCGCGGCCGTTTCCACGAAACAGAGCTTCGCCGCGCTATCCTTGAAAATGTACTGCACCTGATCGAGCGCGAGCGTCGCGAAGATCGGCACGGTCACGCAGCCGGCGAAGAGGATCCCGAAGTCGACCGCGATCCAGTCCACGCGGTTGTTCGAGATCAGCGCGACCCGATCGCCCGCCTCAACGCCCGCATCGCGGATCGCGTACGCGATCGCCGCGGCGCGGTCGCGCATCTGCGCCGTCGACCAGTACTTCCACTCGGGCGCCCCGCGCCGTTCGGCGAACGCGCGCTCTCGCGGCTCCTGCAACGCGGCGCTGATGAATTGCGGTAGTGTTTGCATTTCGCCCCTCTCGGCGCGTTAAAACGGACGGGCTCCGAGCGTACGGCTCTTCGAAAAAATTTCCTATCGTGAGAGCCCTTTTTGAAAGAACATCGGTTCGAGATGCTAAAGTTGGGCCCAATCGTATCGCGCTCCCCTGGGCGCCGCAATTCGGAAAAAAGAGGACCCTCTATGAAGACCAGGCTCGTCCGGGCCGCGATCCTATGCGCGGGCGTCGCGCTCGCAGTCCCGGCGTTCGCGCCGACCGTTACGAACGCCCAGAGCGCCGAAGCCGTCGCCGGCGGCGGCGCCGTTGCGGGCTCTGCCGCCGAGATGCTGCGCGACGAAATGCGCTCGCGCAAGGCCGAACGGGATGCGGCGAACGCCGCCAAGGCCCAAGCCAGACGGCAGGCCGCGGGGCAAATGGCGCAGGCGGCCCCGGCCGGCTCGCCCGCCGCCGCGACCCCGGTGCCGTTTTCCGAAAGCCTCGAGACGCCCAAGCCCGGCTTCCTCCACCCCGACAGCCCCGGCTTCAGTTATACGGCCGACCTGAACAGCACGTACTCGATCGGCAACATCGGCTACCGCTCGAATAACCTCAAGGGCGGGACGGACCTCGCCTTCTACTACGCGCCCTTCAAGTACACGCGGCTCTTCGCGGGCTACTACGAGCTCTCCGAATACCCCGTCGGATTCGACACGGGAACCGTCCCGACGTACGTCTCGAATCAGGCGGCGCAGTTCCCGGTGAGCCCGTCGTTGCCGGCCAACGGCCGCACGTACTGCGGCGCGTTCGGGCCCGGCCACGTCAACTTGATCGGCCAGCTGCCGAACTGCAACGTCGACCTCAACAACGTCGTCTTCGGCAACAACCCGCACTACCAGAACGACGCGTCGGTGCAAAACCGGATCTTGGTCTTGAGCCTGCAGAAGATCGTCTACGTCGCGGGCTTGATCCCCATCGTCATCTCGCCCACGTACGTGTCGCGCAAGGGCTCGATCGGCGGCCAAGACGACGTGTTTCTGGCGTGGGATCAGAAGAACGGCGGCTATCACCAGATTCACTTGCGGCAGGCCGAGACGAAGCAGGTGCTCGTCTCGCTCCCCTTCGCGAACTCGCCCAAACTGTTCGGCGTCTACTCGATCGGCCCGCAGTGGAACGTCCACACCGACGGCAATAACGAAACGAATCACGCGCAGGTTTTCCAAGTGCTCGACCTGCGCTATTTCGCGAACCCGTCGACGACGTTCTTCTTCCAGCCCTCGCAGCTCAAAGACTATTTGCCGAACGATCCGTATCCCCAGCACATCCCCACGATCATCGCGGGCGTCAATCACAAGCTCGGCGGCAAGGGTTCGCCGCTGTTCATCCAGGGCTTCTACGCGGGCGGCGTCGCCGTCAACCCGGTGTACGGCAATACCGGCCGCATCGGGACGATCGACGTAACCTGCGTGCAGAACTACCCGAACTGCGTGTCGTTCCCCAATCCGCGCACGAACACGGCGGTCACGTTCGGCGGGTTCAAGGCCACCCAATTCATCCTGCAAGTCGGCGTCGGCACGCCGTCGGTGATCCCGCTCTAAACGCTCGGAGAGATCGATGTTAGAAACGCAGCCCCGTTCGGGGTCCCTCGTCACGTCGGAAACGCGCGACGGCGTGCGAATCCTCACCCTCAACAATCCGCCGGTCAACGCGCTTTCGTTCGCCACGTCGGCCGCCTTGGTCGCGGAATTGGAAGCCGCGGAAAGCGACGCGTCGGTGCGCGCGGTCGTCATTACCGGCTCGAACGGGTTCTTCAGCGGCGGCGCGGACATCAACGATTTCTTGAGCGTCCCGCAGCCCGGTTCCAAGAGCGTCCGCGACGTGGTCGCCGCCATCGAGAAAAGCGATAAGACCTACGTCGCCGCGATCGACGGCAACGCGCTCGGCGGCGGGCTCGAAACGGCGCTCGCCTGCGACTACCGCATCGCGACGCCGTCGTCGAAGGTGGGTCTTCCCGAAATTTTGCTCGGCTTGATTCCGGGTGCGGGCGGCACGCAGCGCCTGCCGCGCCTGCTCGCGACGAAGAACCCGCTCAACTTCGGCGGCGTGCAGATGGCCCTGCAGTTCATGCTCGAAGGCAAACCCAAAGATGCCAAGCCCGCCAAGGGCATGGGCATCCTCGACGAGATCGTCGAGGGCGACGTCGTGGCGCGCGGTGTGGAACTCGCGCGCGAGAAAGCCGGCACCAAGAACCGCATCAGCGCGCTGAAGATCCTCGTGCCGCCGCCGATGGTGGCGATCGCGCACGGCATGGTGCCGCCCGAAGACAAAGGCGGCTTCGCCGCGCACAAACTGATCGACGCGATGGAAGCGGCCTCCGACCTCGATTTCAAGTTCGGCATCGCGCGCGAGGCGCGGCTCTTCGAAGAACTCGTCGTCAGCGCGCCCGCGCAGTCGGCGATCCACCTCTTCTTCGCCGAGCGCGAACTCGGCAAGATTCCCGGGCTCGCGCCCGACGCGAAGGCCAAAGAGATCAAGAGCGCCGCGGTCGTCGGCGCGGGCACGATGGGCACCGGCATCGCGATGGTGTTCGCCAACGCCGGCATCCCCGTGCACGTGATCGACGTCAATCCCGAGCAAGTGGAACGCGGGAAAAAGAACGTCGCCGACACGTACGAAGGCCAAGTCAAGAAGGGCAAGATGACGCCCGACAAGGCCAAAGAGCGCGTCGAAGCCGTCACGTTCGTGGGCTCGTACGATGAAATCGCCGACGCCGACCTCGTCGTCGAGGCGGTCTTCGAATCGATGGCCGTCAAGAAACAAGTCTTCGCGGCGCTCGACAAGGCGCTCAAGAAAGACGCGATCCTCGCCACGAATACTTCGACGCTCGACGTCGACGAGATCGCGAGCGCGACGTCGCGGCCCGAGAAGGTGCTCGGGCTGCACTTCTTCGCGCCCGCCAACGTGATGCAATTGCTCGAGGTCGTGCGCGGCGCCAAGACCGACGGCGAAACGCTGAACACCGCGATGGCGCTCTCGAAGAAGCTGCGCAAGAAAGGCGTGCTCTCGGGCAACGCCTTCGGCTTCATCGGAAACCGGATGCTCTTCGACTACGTTCGCGAAGCGACGTTCCTGCTCGAAGAGGGCGCGACGCCGTGGCAGGTCGATAAGGCGATCCGCAACTTCGGCTTCCCGATGGGACCCTTCGCGATGAGCGACCTCTCGGGCATCGACGTTTTCTACAAGATCGCGCAGGAGGCGCCCAAAGTCGACTACCGCCAATCCCAGATCGCGACGCGGCTCTACGACCTGGGCCGCTACGGTCAGAAGACGGGCTCGGGCTTCTTCACCTACGAACCCGGCGCGCGTAAACCCACGCGCGATCCCGAAGTCGAGCGCATCATCGAAGCCGAATCGAAGACCCTCGGCATCACGCGGCGCACCGACATCACGGACGACGAGATCGTCAACCGCTGCATGTACGCGCTGGTCAACCAGGGCGCGCAGCTCCTGGGCGACGGCATCGCGCTGCGTCCGGGCGACGAGGACATCGTCTGGATCTACGGCTACGGCTTCCCCTGGTTCCACGGCGGCCCGATGTGGTGGGCCGACACCGTCGGCGTCAAGAAAATCTACGACCAGATTCTGACCTGGCGCAAGACGCTCGGCAACCATTGGCAGCCCGCCCCCCGTCTTAAAGAGGCGGCCGAAGGTACCGGCTCGTTTGCATCCCGTCCAAAAATCGGAGCTCTCAACTAACGTGGCGACAGAAGCAGTCATCGTCAGCGGCGCGCGGACGCCGATCGGCAAAGCCTTTCGCGGCGCCTTCAATATGACGCACGGCGCGACCATGGCGGGTCACGCCATCTCGCACGCGGTCAACCGCGCGGGCATCGACCCGAACCACATCGAGGACGCGGTCATCGGCGTCGGCATGCCGGAGGGCGCGACGGGCCACAACCTCGCGCGCAATGCCGCGGTCCGGGCGGGCCTGCCGCTTTCGGTCGCCGGCACCACGATCACGCGCTACTGCGCGTCGGGATTGCAGGCGATTTCGACGGCCGCGCAGCGCATCGTCGTCGACGGCGCGGACGCGATGATCGCGGGCGGCGCCGAATCGATCAGCCTGGTGCAGAACGCGACCAACCTCAAGTTCTTTACCGAAGAGTGGCTGATGCGTCATCAGGCCGACCTCTTCATGCCGATGATCGAGACGGCCGACCTCGTCGCCAAACGCTACAACGTCTCGCGCGAAGCGCAGGACGCTTACGCGCTGCAGAGCCAGCAGCGCACCGCGGCGGCGCAGAAAGCCGGCCGCTTCGACGAAGAGATCGTGCCGCTGCCCGCCTACAAGTACGAGGAAGACAAAGCGACGGGCACCGTCCGCGAAGTGATGTTCACGCTGACCAAGGACGAAGGCAATCGCGAGGACACGACGCTCGAGGGGCTCGCCAAGCTCAAGAGCGCGAGCCTGATGAATCCGAAGTCGACGATTACCGCCGGCAACGCCTCGCAGCTCTCCGACGGCGCGGCCGCGCTCGTGCTGACCAGCTACGACTACGCCGAGAAGCACGACCTCAAACCGATGGCGTACTACCGCGGCATGGCCGTCGCCGGCCTGAAACCCGAAGAGATGGGCATCGGTCCGGTCTTCGCCGTGCCGAAACTGCTCGAGCGTCACAAGCTCAAGGTCGACGACATCGATCTCTGGGAACTCAACGAAGCGTTCGCCGTGCAGACGCTCTACAGCCGCGACCAGCTTCACATCGACAACGAGAAGTTCAACGTCGACGGCGGCGCGATCTCGGTCGGCCATCCCTACGGCATGTCGGGCGCGCGGCTCGCGCTGCACGGCATCATCGAAGGCCGCCGCCGTAAGGCGAAGTGGCTGGTCGTTACGATGTGCATCGGCGGCGGCATGGGCGCGGCCGGACTCTTCGAGCTGATCAACAGCAACTAAGCCGCCGGCAACGAAGCTCCGGCGCCCGCGGCGCGGAAGCATCGGCCGCGCTTCGCGTGGAAGGGCGCTGGCGTGCCCTCTCACCTCTGGTTGCCGTTCACGCAAATGGCGGAATTCGAGCCGCGCGAGCGGACCTTCGTTGCGGGCGCGGGGACGCGCCTCACCGACGCCCGCGGGCGCAGCGTGTTCGACGCGATTTCGTCCGTCTGGGTGACCATCCACGGCCACGGACACCCGGCGATCGTCGAGGCCGTCGCGCGGCAAGCCGCGCGACTCGACCACGCGACCGCGCTCGGCGCCTCCAATCCGGTCGCCGAAGAGCTCGCCGCGCGGCTCGCCGCGCTGACCGGCCTCGACTACGCCTTCTTCGCAAGCGACGGCGCGAGCGCGATCGAGGCGGCGCTCAAGATGGCGCTGCAATACTGGCAGCGCGGCGGCGAGCCGCAGCGCACGAAGTTCGCGCACTTGCGGGCGAGCTACCACGGCGACACCGCCGCCGCGATGAGCGTCTCCGACATCGCCGCGTTCAAAGAAACGTACGGCGCGCTCACCTTCGCGACGCTCGCCGCGGAGGATCTGGGCGAGGTGCTCGCGCGCGACGACGTCGCGGCCGTCGTCGTGGAGCCGCGCGTGCAAGCCGCCGCCGGGATGCGGCTCGTGCCCGAGGCCTGGTACGCCGCGCTGCGCGGCAAGTGCGCGCCGCTCTTGATCGTCGACGAGATCGCGACGGGCTTCGGCCGCACGGGCGCGATGTTCGCCTTCGAATCGCTCGGCCTCGCACCCGATCTGCTGTGCCTCGGCAAGGGCATCACGGGCGGCGCGCTCGCGCTGTCGGCCACGCTCGCGACCGCACGCATCTACGACGCGTTTCTCGGCACGGCGAGCGAACGGCGGCAATTCTTTCACGGCCACTCGTACGCGGCCAATCCGATCGCCTGCGCGGCGGCGCTCGCTTCGCTCGACCTCTTCGAACGCGAAGCGACGCTCGCGCACGCGGCAACGCTCGACGCGGCGCTCGGCGCGATGCTCGCGCCGTTCGCGGCGCACGCTCGCGTGCGCGAGGTGCGGCGCGCCGGCCTGATGTGCGGCATCGAATTGCTCGCGCCGGGCGGCGACGCGGCGGACGCGGCGGCCTTCGCGCGCGACGTCGCGGCGGCGCTGTACGAACGCGGACACTTCACCCGGCCCATCGGCGCGACGATCCAGCTCGTCCCGCCGCTCTCCTCGGATTCGCGCGATCTGGCGGACTTCGCAAGCGCGCTCGAGGAGGCGCTCGCGGCGTGAACTACCTTGATGCGGTGCGAACCGAACTCGCCGCGCTCGGAGCGCGCAATCTCCGCCGCGTGCCGCGCCGCGCGCTTCCCTCGGGCGCCATCGACTTCGCGTCGAACGACTACCTCGACGTGAGCCGCCATCCGCGCGTGCTCGCGGCGTTGCGCGGCGCGGAACGCGCGGGCTCGGGCGGCTCCCGCCTGCTCTCCGGCGCGCATCCCGAACACGCCGCGCTCGAACGCGAACTCGCCGATTGGACGGGCCGCGAGGCGACGCTGCTGTTTTCCTCGGGGTACCTCGCCGTGTTGGGCGCGATCGTCACGCTCGCGCGCTTCGCGCGTCACGCGTACTCGAACGCCGAGAACCACGCCTGCGCGATCGACGCGCTGCGGCTCACCAAACTGCCGCGCTCGCTCTTCACGCACGGCGCGCTGCCCCCGGCCCGGGCGCGCGTAGCGCCGGCGCTCGTCGTCACCGAATCCGTCTTCGGGATGAGCGGCGTGCGAGCCGAGATCGGCGATTTGCTCGCGGCGCTCGGCGAGCACGACGTGCTGATCGTCGACGAAGCGCACGCGCTCGGCGTCGTCGGGCCCGGCGGTGCGGGGGCGTGCGCCGGATACGCAGATCCGCGCGCGATCGTCATCGGCACGCTCTCGAAGGCGCTCGGCGGCGCGGGTGGTTTCGTCGCCGGCCCGGCCGAGGTCGTGGCGCTGCTCGCGACCGCGGCGCGAACGTTCGTCTTCGAAACCGCGATGCCGCCCGCGCTCGCGAGCGCGATGCGCGCCGCCGTCGAGGTCGTGCGCGGCGAGGAAGGCGAAGCGCTGCGCGCGCGCCTGCGCGAGAACGTCGCGACGTTGCACGAACGGCTCGCCGCGCTCGGCGTCGATGTCGCGCCCGGCACGCTGCCCGTCGTGCCGGTGCACGCGGGCGACGCCGCCGCGGCGCTCGCGCTCGGCGCCGCCCTCGAAGCGCAAGGCCTCTACGCGCCGGCCATCCGTCCGCCCACCGTGCCGCCCGGACGCGCGCAAGTGCGCGTCACCGTGCGCGCCGGCCATACGCGCGCCGACCTCGAAACGCTCGCGCGCGCCTTGGCCGCGGCGCGGCTCGCGCCCGCATGACGCGGCTGTACGTCACCGGCACCGATACCGGCGTCGGGAAAACGCGCGTAACGGCCGCGCTCGCCCGCGCCGCGCGCGACCGCGGCGGAGCGTGCGCGATCGTGAAACTGGTGCAGACGGGCCTCGCGCCGGGCGCGCCGGGCGACGCCGAAGTTGCAGCGGAACTTGCGGGGTGCGCGTGGCACGAGCTCGCGCGCTTCGAAGCCCCGGCCGATCCGTGGTCCGCCGCGCTCGCCGCAGACCGCGAGCCGCTTCGCGCCGCGCGGCTTGCCGGACTCCTCGGCGCGCTACCCGCACCGCTCGTCGTGGAAGGCTCGGGCGGGGCGGCCGTGCCGCTCAACGCCGACGAATCGCTGAGCGACGTCGCACGGATCGCCGGCTGCGAAGCGATCCTCGTCGTCGGGCTGCGCCTCGGCTGCCTCAATCACGCGCTGCTCACGCTGGAGTATCTCGAGCGCCGCGCGATCGCCGTGCGGGGCCTCGTTCTGTGCGAGGCGTTCGGTGCGACGGACCAGACCTATCGTCGCGACGTGCGGCGGGTGCTCGCCCCGCACGCGCCGGTCGCGCCTTTCATCGCCTTCGCGCCGGACGGCCCCAGCCGGATCGCCGACGACGCACGCTGCGTCGCAGGCCTGCTTGCCCGGGCCGGAGAGACTTCGGGCGCGCCGCGTTGAAAGCCGCACGGATGCATCCCGCCCTCGACGCCGCGCGCCGCGCCCTCCTCCTCGAACGCCGCGACCTGCGCCGCGACGAACTCGTCGCCCTCGGCGAACTCTCAGACGCCGACGTGCCGGCCCTCCTCGAACTCGCGGCCGACGTGCGCGACCACTACTGCGGCACGCGCGCCTACGTCGAGGTCATCTACAACGCGAAGAAAGGCGGCTGCAGCGAGGACTGCCACTTCTGCTCGCAGAGCGCTCGCTTCGCGAGCGACGTCGCTCCCGAACCACTCAAGACGGTCGAGGAGTTTGTGGCCGCGGCGCGTGAAGCGCACGAACGAGGCGCGGGCGAGTTTTGCATCGTCGTGGCCGTCCGCGGACCGTCGAACGCGCTGTTGACGCGCGTCGCCGAAGCGGTGCGCGCGATCAAGGCCGCGCTGCCGCTCGAAGTTGCGGTGTCGCTCGGCATCCTGACCGAGGCGCATCTCGCCGTGCTTGCCGAGGCGGGCGTCGATAAGGTGAATCATAACCTCGAAAGTTCGCGGCGCTACTTTCCGTCGGTCTGCACGACGCATACGTACGACGAGCGCTGGGAAACGTGCCTGCGCGTCAAGCGCGCGGGTCTCGAGCTCTGCTGCGGCGGCATCATCGGCATGGGCGAGACGCCGGCCGACCGCATCGACTTCCTCTGCGCGCTGCAGGAACTCGACCCGGCCGAAGTGCCGATCAACTTCCTCGATCCGCGGCCCGGCACGCCGTTCGGCGACCGCTCCGTCATGGAGCCGATGGAGGCGCTGCGCTACGTCGCGACGGCGCGGCTCGCCCTGCCGCGCGCGTTGATCCGTTTCGCCGGCGGCCGCGAAATCACGCTGCGCGGCCTGCAAGACCTCGGCATGCGCGGCGGCGCGAGCGGCCTGATCCTCGGCAATTACCTGACGACCAAAGGCCGCGCCGACGACGAAGATTTCGCGATGCTCGACCGGCTCGGGTTCGAGGTCGTGCGGTAGAATGCGACCGGAATCCGATGAACGTCGCGACAGCCTCGTCGAATTCTTCAGCCGATCGCCTCATCCGGAAATCAGCCTGGAAGTGCCGAGGTCGCGGGATCTCACGCGGACTATCCCCATAGCACCGCCCGACGCCGACGCAAAGGATGGAGAAAACGTGCCGACCGCAACCTCATCGATCGCCTTCATCGCCTATCCGGTCACCGATATGGCGCGCTCCGTGGCTTTCTATGCCGACGTCGTCAAGCTCCCGAAAGCGGGGCTCGAAAGCGAAAACTGGGTCGAGTTCGACGTCGCCGGGATCACGTTCGGTATCGGGAATTTTCCGCAGATCGGGCAGCCGGGGACGGCGGGTTCGCTCGCGCTCGAGATCGACGATCTGCCCGCGTTTCGTGCGCGGCTCAAGGAGCACGGCGTCGATTCGACCGAGCCGTTCGAGACGCCGATCTGCTTCATCTCGATGGCGAAAGATCCCGACGGGAATTCGCTCATCCTGCACCAAGCGAAAGCGCAGTAGGCCCGGTACCGAGCGCTTTAGCGAAACGCCTGAACGCCCGTGATGTCCTTGCCGACGATCAGCGTCTGAATCGAATCCGTGCCCTCGTACGTGTAGACGATCTCCATATCCAGGAAATGGCGGGCGACGATGTAGTCGTAGAGCACGCCGTTGCCGCCGAGGATGTCGCGCGCGTCGGCGCAGACTTGGCGCGCCTTTGCTGCGTTGTTCATCTTGGCGAGCGAACACTGGCCGTTGGTCATCTTGAACTTCTGCGCGAGCTGCCCTAAGCGAATCGAGAGCAGCTGCATCGAGGTGATCTCGGCCAGCATGTGCGCGAGTTTCGACTGCACGAGCTGGAACGAGGCGAGCGGCTTGCCGAACTGTTTACGTTCCTTGGCGTAGGCGAGCGCGCACTCGTAGGCGCCCATCGCGTGGCCGACGCATTCCCACGCCACGCCGTAACGCGTCGCGGCGAGCAACTTGCCGACGTCTTTGAAACTCTTCACGCCGGGCAGCACGTTACGCCCGGGCACGCGCACGTTCGTCGCCGTGATGTCGGCCTGCCACACGGCGCGCTTGGCGATCTTGCCTTCCATCTTCACGGCTTCGAAGCCGGGCGTGCCCTTCTCGATGAGGAAGCTGCGCACCGCGCCGTCCTCGTCGCGCGCGTTGAACACGACGACGTCGGCGATCGTGCCGTTGCCGATCCAGCGTTTGCGGCCGTCAATGATCCAGTCGTCGCCGCTGCGGCGCGCGGAGCTCTCGAGGGCGATCGAATCGGAACCGTGGTCGGGTTCGGTCAGCGCGAACGCGCCGATCTTCTCGATCTTGGCCATCGCCGGCAGCCACGTCTTCTTCTGCTCGTCGGAACCGAAGAGCCAGATCGCGCCCATCGCGAGCCCCGAGTGCACGCCGAAAAACGTCGTGAGGCTGCCGTCGCCGCGCGCCATCTCGGCCGCGACCAGGCCCGAAGCGACCATGCTGATGCCGGGGCACCCGTAGCCCACGAGCGGCCCGCCCGCGAGGTTCAGCTCGCGCAGCTTATCGATCAAGTGGTACGGAAACTCCGCCCGTTCGCAGTAGTCCGCAATCACCGGCGTCACGTCGCGATCGACGAAGGCGCGGACGCGATCGCGCACCTCGCGCTCGGCCGGCGTCAGCAGGTCGTCGATGTCGTAGTAATCGACGCGCGGCAACGTGCCGTAAGCGTGGACCGGGCGCGCCGGGGTCGGGACGGGGAGGTCGACGGTTGCGCTCATTGCGGCCCGTTAGACGGGTGCGGGCCGGATTCCGTTTCCGCCGCCGAGCGTCCGGCGTGGTGCTCGCTTCCGGACCGCTAGCGGAACGTCGCCTGCTCGACGCCGAGCGCCGTCGCCAAGCCGCGCATGGCCGAGCGCCCGCGCACGTGCACGAAGCGCGCGCCGGTGACGTCGGCTTTCGTGAAGTCGGCGCCGGTAACGTCGGCCCCGCTAAAATCGACGCGGCTCAGGTCCGCTTCGTCGAAGTTGGTGCCGCGCAGGTCGGCGCCGCGCAAACTCGCGTTGGCCAGGTTGGCGAACGACAGGTTCGCGTGCGCGAGGTTCGCGCCGTCGAGACGCGCCTGCGTGAGCACCGTGTGCAGCAGGCCCATGGGCTGATTGCTCATCTCGGGGCTCAAACGCGCGCCGCGCAGATTCGCGCCGCGCAAGTTGCCGCCCGGCGCGATCAGGTAACCAGACGCGTTCGTGAGGTTTGCGCCGCGCAAGTCCACGTTCTCCGCCGTCGTTAAGAGCGTGGCGCCCGCGAGATTCGCACCGCGCGCGTCTGCATTCGCCAATTTGACGGCGCTCATGTTCGCGCGGGTGAAATCCGCCCCGGCGAGTTTTGCGCCGCGAAAGCTCGTCTCGAGCAGGTCGGCACCGCGAAAGTCGGCGCGGCGAAAATCGAGGCCGTCGAGCCGTTGGTCGAAGATGCGATCGTGCGCGAAGTTCGGCGGGCGGCGAGCCGAGGCGGCCGCACGGAGCTCGGCCCGCACTTGCGCGGCGCCGAGCGACCTCTGCTCCGCGCCGAGCGGTCCGGGCACGGTCGCGCAGAACGCGGCGGCAACGGTCAGAACGAGACGAGTTCGTTTCATCGAGAACTCCTCGCGGTTTCGTACGGTACGTTACCGACGTTCACGCGCTCGGCGCGATACTCTTCTCTAGAAAAAACGCCAGCATCGCCTCGCTCGCGCGCGGCCCCTTGGGGTGGGTGAACGAGCCGCGGAAACTGCCGCCGCTCCAGGCGTGCCCCATCGCGTCGATGCGCCAGGCCTCGACCCGCACGCGCCCCGCCGAATCGCGCCAGCGTTCGATCTCTGCGTCGCCGAGGCGCTCCACCGCCGGCGTGCCCTCGCCCATGCCGAAGAGAACGCGGAACTGGCGCGCCAGCACCGAGGCGTTCGACGGCGCCACGAGCCGGTCGTCGGTGCCGGCCCACACGGTCGCGCGCAAGCGCGCGTACGCGGCGGGCGGATGTGAGCGGCGCGCGATCACGGGCGCGATGTCGTCGCAGTTCACGTCGCGTTCGTCTTGCATGGCGGCGTACGCGCTTTGCAGGTCGCGGCTCGCGTGCAGCCGCACGCCCGCCATGATGCCGACCGCCGCAAACCGCTCCGGCGCTTGCTCCGCCAGAATGGCGGCCATCGCGCCGCCCGAGGAGAGTCCGGCGAGGAAGACGCGGTGCGGATCGATCGGATGGCGCCGCAGGAGTTCGTCGACGAGCGCCAGGATCGCCGCCGGTTCGCCGCGCTCGCGCGACTGATGCTCCTCGAGAAACCAGTTCCAGCAGCGCTGCGCGTTGGCGTGCGGAACCTGCTCGGGATAGACGACGTACGCGCCGGCCCGCCCGGCGACTTTATCGAAGCGCGTGCCGGCCGCGAAGTCGCTCGCCGTTTGCGTGCACCCGTGCAGCGCGACGATCAGCGGCGCGGGTTCGTGCGCCGCGCCGAGCCGATTCGGAACGAAAAGCCGATGGTGAATGGCCGCCCCGAGCGTTCTATTTGACAAGCGGCAGAACGTCGCTCGGTGCGATCGGATAGAGCCCGAGCACGAGCGTGGCCGCGGCGCAGATCGCGACCCCGACCCACGGCAGCGCGCTCGCGGGCGCGAACGGCCGCAGAATCGGCGCGCCCGTCGTGCGGGCGTACATCGCGCGGACGATCTTGAAGTAGGCGTACACCGAAATCGCCGTCCCGATCACCAGCAGCGCGGCGAGCCACGTGTAGCCGGCGCTGACGGCGCTTGCCAAGATCAAGATCTTTCCGGTAAACCCTGCCGTGGGCGGCAACCCGGCGAGCGCGAGCAAGAAGAACGTCATCGCGGCCGCAAGCGCCGGCTGACGGTAGCCGAGGCCGTTGAAGGCGCCGAGCCGCGAGCCCTCGTCGCGCTCGCGCGACAGCAAGGCCACGACGGCGAACGCGCCGAGGTTCATGAACGTATACGCGCCGAGATAGAAGATCGCGTAGCGCATGCCTTGCGGCGTCGTGCCCGCGAGCGCCACCACGACGTAGCCGAGTTGTGCGATGCCGGAGTACGCCAGCAGCCGCTTGATGTCGTGCTGCGCGAGGGCCGCCACGTTGCCGACGATCATCGAGAGCGCGGCAACGAACCACAGCGGCGCGAGAATCTGCGCGGCGTGCGCCGCGGGCAGCGCGGCATAGGCGAAGCGCGCGAGCACGGCAAGCGCGCCCGCCTTGGTCACGACGCTCATGAAGGCGGTGACGGGCAGCGGCGCGCCTTCGTACACGTCCGGCGTCCAGACGTGGAACGGCACGAGGCTGAGTTTGAAACACAGCCCGACCAAGAACAGACCGCAGCCCAAATCGAAGAGCGTCGTCGAAATGTTCGGACCCGCGAAGGCCGCGAGCGAGACGCTTCCGGTGGCGCCGAACAGCAGCGCCATGCCGTAGAGCATAAACGCCGACGCGGTCGACGACAAGATCAGGTACTTGAGCGCCGCTTCGCGCGCGCCGGCTCGCGAGGCCAGCGCGCACAGGCAGTAGAGCGCGAGCGACAGCAGTTCGAGACCGAGGAAGATCGTCAGCAGGTTGGCGGCGCCCGCCATCAGCATCGCACCGCTCGCGCTCCAGAGCATCAGCGCCAGCGCGCCGCCCGCTTGATCGTCGCGGCCGAGCAGCCCGCAGAGGAGCAGCGAAAAGATGCCCGCGACGACCACGATCTCCTCGAACGCGATCGCGAAGCCGCCGCTCATGAACGCGCCGCCGAACGCCGCGTAGGGATGGCCCCAGCCGCGCAGCGCGAGCGCGCCCGCGATCGCGAACCCGGCGATGCCGAGCGCGATGCCCGCCCCGCGCCGCACGCGCCGCGGCAAGATGAGATCGGCCAGCACGATGACCAGCGCCGTCACCGCCACGACGAAACTCGGCGCGAGCGCGAACCAGTCGGCGTTGCCGAAGGGGACGATCAGCTGCGGCACGCTCATCGCAGCGCCGCCGTTTCGTACGGAGCGGCGTGCGCGGTCGTGACGGCGCGGCTCGCGGTCGACGAAGACACCGGCCCCGGATCGATGCCGAGCAGCACGATCGCCGCAACCAGCGGTGCGAGCGCCAGCATTTCGAGCGGCGACATGTCCTCGCGCTGCGGTAAATCGTCGACCTCCGGACCGTGCATCACGCCCTGGAACACGCGCAGCATGTAGGCCGCGGCGATCACGATCGGCACGAGCGCGACGATCGTCTGCCACACGTAACCGGCGCGGTACAGCCCGGTGAGAATCAGAATCTCGCCCGCAAAGCCGCACAGCCCGGGCAGTCCGAGCGCGGCGAGCGAGACGATCGTCAATCCGCCCGCGAGGCGCGGGTTGCGGGCACCGAGTCCGCCGAGGCGGCTCAGCATGCGGGTATCTTCGCGCGCCTCGACCTCACCGATGGTGGTAAAGAGCCCGGCGCTGAAGAGCCCGTGCGCCACGATGTAGACGATCGCGCCGCCGAGCGCGACCGGATCGAAACTGAAGATCGCGAGCACGATGAGCCCGAGGTGCGAGAGCGACGAGTACGCGATCACGCGTTTCGTATCGTCTTGAACGAGCGCCGCGGCCGCGCCGTAGACGAGGCCGATCAGTCCCAGCGCGAACGCGAGCGGCACGAACGCGTGCATCGCGCCGGGGAACAGCACGAGCCCGACGACGATGAAGCCGTAGAGACCCGCCTTCGATTGCACCGCGCTGACCACGGCGGCCATCGCCGGCGGCAAGTCGGCGTACGTGTCGGGCATCCAGGTGTGGAACGGCCACAGCGGCGTCTTGATCGCGAAGGCGAAAGCGAATCCCGCGAAGATCCAGAGCGACCACGCGTCGGAGATCGTCGCGAGCGAACCCGGCGCGGCGCCGAGGACGTCGGTCGAACCCTGCACCACGCCGTACGCCGCCGTCGCCAAGAGCAGCGCGAGACCGCCGCTGAGGTTGTAGACGAGGTACTTCCACGCCGTCGCCGACGTCTTCGTGGGCGACCACGCGATCAGCGTCAGGAACACCGGGATCAGCATCAAGTCCCAAAAGAGCGCGAACAGCAGCAGGTCGCGCGCGACGAACACGCCCGTCATCGCGCCCAGCAGCACCAGCATCTGCACGACGAAATCGCGCATGCGCGGCAGGCGCGCGGTCGCGAGCGCGCAGCCGGTCGACAGCGTCAACAGCAGCACGATCCAGAAGCCGGGCCCCGTGCCGAAGCCGACGTGGAAGTTCGCGGTAAACGGCCGCTGCAGCCAGCGCAGCGACTCGTCGGGCGCGCCGTACTGCGCGAGCGTCACGGCGAACGCCACGAACGCGACGGCGACGCCCGTCCACTTGGCCACGGCGTCGGCCGAACGCGGCAACGCCAGAAGCGCGAGACCGATCGCGATCGGCGCGATGACGAGCGCGGCGATCACTTGGCGCCGCCCAGGAGCGCGAAGTACGCGATGAAGCCGGCGGCGCCGATCACGATCGTCAGCGCGTAGCCGCGCACGAGCCCCGTCTGCAGCCGCCGGAAGATCGCGCCGAGCGCGCCCGCCAGCCACGCGAAGTCGCGCACGCCCGCATCGATCACGTGCGGATCGAGCGTGCGGGCGATCAGTTCGCCGAACGCCTGCAACGGGCGAACGAACAGCGCCGCCAGCAGGTCGTCGACCCAGAACGCGCGGCGCAGCGCGACGGGCATCCCGGCGGCTTCGCGGCCGAGCCGCGCGACCGCGTCGGCGCGCGCCGCGGGCGCCCCGTAGCGCAGGTACGCGACGACGATGCCCGCCGTCACGAGCGCGAGCACGAGCAGCGTCGACGCCCATTCGGGTACGAGCGGCGCGGCGAGCGGGCCGTTCTCGCCCGCGGCGAACGTCGAGCCGAAGTAGCGATACCACGGGCTCGCGGCGCCGCCCCACAGAACGTATCCGGCCACGACCGTCGGCACCATCAGGATCGCGACGGGCGCCTGCATCAGCCAGGCGGGCGCGTGCGAGCCGTGCTCCTCTTCATGCGCCGGCTGCGCTTGCGGTGCGATGCCGAGCATCTCGTCGGGCACTTCGCCGCGATACGGTCCGAAGAATGTGACGAAGAGCATGCGGAACATGTAGTACGCCGTGAGCCCGGCGGTGAGAACGCCCGCCAGGAACAGCACGGGATGGCCGTGCTCGAGCGCGCCGTAGACGATCGCGTCCTTCGAGTAGAAGCCCGAGAAAAACGGGAACCCGCAGATCGCGAGCGTGCCGAGCAGCATCGCCCAGAACGCGAACTTCATCCGGAAGTACAAGCCGCCCATCTTGCGCACGTCCTGCTCGTCGTGCAGGGCGTGGATGATGATGCCGGCGCCGAGAAACAGCTGGGCCTTGAAGAACGCGTGCGTGAAGAAGTGCAGCACGCCCGCCTGATACGCGCCGACCCCGACGCCCATGATCATGTAGCCGATCTGCGACATCGTCGAATAGGCGAGGATGCGTTTGATATCCCACTGCGCGACGCCGAGCACGGCGCCCGTCACCATCGTGAGGCCGCCGACGACCGCGACCATCTCCTGCGCCGCGGGCGACGAACTGAAGAGCGGCGCGAAGCGCGCGACGAGATAGACGCCCGCGGTGACCATCGTGGCCGCGTGGATGAGCGCGGAGACGGGCGTCGGGCCTTCCATCGCGTCGGGGAGCCAGGTGTGCAGCGGCACCTGCGCCGACTTCGCGGCCGCGCCGATGAAGAGCCCGACGCAGATCGCGACGACGAGTCCGCTCGAGAGCGTGCCCGCCTTGGCGAAGACGTCGGCGAACGCGATCGAGCCGGTCGCGGCGTAGAGCGCGAACACCGCGTACATGATGCCGAGATCGCCGAAGACGTTGATGACGAACGCCTTGCGCGCCGCCGCCACGGCCGAGGGCTTGTAGAACCAAAAGCCGATCAGGAAATACGACGCTAGGCCGACCAGGCCCCAGCCGACGAGCAGCCCGACCACGTTGTCGCTGAGCACGAGCGTCAGCATCGCGAACACGAAGAAATTCAAATACGCGAAGAAGCGCGCGATCGCGCGGTCCGACCACATGTAGCCGATCGCGTACACGTGGATGAGCCCGCCGACGCCCGTGATGATGAGCGTCCAAAGCAGCGAGAGCGGATCGAGCTGCAAGCCGAAGGCAAACCCCGCCGTCCACGTAACGAGCGGAGCGTGTACGCCTCCCGGCCCGCCCGTCACCGCGCCGAAGAGCGCAGCCGCGAGCACGAACGAAACGAGCACGACCGCCGAGCCGAGCCAGCCCGCGCCACGTTTGAGCGCCGGGCCGAATGCCCACAGCGCGATCGCGCCCGCGAGCGGCAGGAGCCAAAGCGCGTAGAGCGCCGTTTCGTTCGTCATCCGTGCATGCTCGCGACTTCGTCCACGTCGACGTTCTTCGCGCGCCGGAAGACGGCCACGACGATCGCGAGGCCGATCGCGGCCTCGGCGGCGGCGACGGTGATGACGAGAAACACGAAGACGTGGCCCGCGTTGGCGACCCAGGCTCGCGCGAACGCCACCAGCGCCAAGTTTGCCGCGTTGAACATCAGCTCGATCGCCATCAACATGATCAGCGGGTTGCGGCGCACGATCACGCCCGCCACGCCGACGAAGAACATCACGCCCGAGAGCGCGACGTAGTTGGCGAGATCGACGCTCATTTGAGGACCTTCACGATCGACTCGCGTTCGCGCGCGCGGCGCTTCGCGGGGTGCGTGCCGAGCGTCTGCTGGGGCGCCGCGTCGCCCGCGATCAGCACGACGCCGATCACGGCCACCATCAAGACGAACGCCGTCACTTCGAAGGGCAGCAACTGCACCGTGAAGAGCGCGACGCCGAAATCGCCGACGCTGCCGAACACGTTCGCGTTGCCGACGGCGCCGAGCGTCGAGGCCGAGGCGTGCGCCGGAATCGGCGCGAGGGGCGCGTGCAGCAGCCCGAAGGCGAGAAAGCCGAACGACGCCAGCGTCGCGAGCAGCGCGGGCAGCGCGATGCGCGGCAAGCGGTTCGGGCCCTCGGAGAACGGTCCGATGCCGCTCGAGAGCAACGCGATGACGAAGACGAACAGCATCAGGATCGCGCCGCTGTACACGACGATCTGGATGACGCCCAAGAACTCCGCATCGAGCGTGAAATACAGCGCGGCGAGCGTGATGAAGTTGACGAGCAAGCCCACCACGCTGTACACGGGGCTTTTCTGCGTCACCGTGAAGATCGCGCTCGCGATGAGCACGACCGCGAGCGCGTAAAACGCGATCACCGCAGGCTCACCCCGCGAGCCCCTTGCGCTCGGTCTTCAAAATCTCGCCGCGATGCGTCGCGCCGTAGCCCGCGACGATGTCGATCGTGCTCTTCTGCTCGATCACCGACCCCAGGTCGGCCGGGATGCCGCCCGGCCGCTCGTCCGGCGCCGCGCCCACGCCGGCCTCGGGCGGAACGAGCAGGCGATCCTTGCTGTAGATGAACGAGCCGCGCCGGTAATCCGCCATTTCGAAGCGCGGCGTCAGCACGATGGCGTCGGTCGGACACGCCTCTTCGCAGAGGCCGCAAAAGATGCAGCGCAATTCGTCGATCTCGTAGCGCGCCGCGTACCGTTCGCCGGGCGAGCGCCGGTCTTCGGGCGTATTCTCCGCGCCGATCACCGTGATCGCGTTCGCCGGGCAGGCGACGGCGCACAATTCGCAGCCGATGCAGCGCTCCTTACCGTCCGCGTACCGCCGCAATTCGTGCAGCCCGTGGAAGCGGGGCGCGTGCTGCTTCTTAACCGACGGATACTGAACCGTCGGCTTCTTCTGAAACGCGAACTGAAAGGTCGTTGCAAAACCTTTGGCGAGCGCGACGACTCCGCCGACGAATCCCATGACCTACCCCACGACGGCGACGATCGCGGCCGTCACCATCAGATTGAGCGTTGCCGCCGGCAGCAGCACCTTCCAGCCGAAGTTCATCAGCCGGTCGTAGCGGAGGCGCGGCAGCGTCGTACGCAGCCAAATATACATGAAGATGAAGAGTCCGGCCTTCAACACGAACCACACGATCCCAGGCACCACGGTCAATCCGAACGGTGCGTTCCAACCGCCGAGGAAGAGCAGGGTCGCGATGCACGAGACCGTGATCATGTTGAGATACTCGGCGATGAAGAACAGCCCGAAGCGCAAGCCCGAGTACTCGGTGTGGAAGCCGCCGACCAGCTCCGTTTCGGCTTCGACGAGATCGAAGGGCGCGCGATTGGTCTCGGCCACGGCCGTGATGATGTAGATGACGAAGCCGAAGATCTGCGGCACGACGTACCAGACGCGATACTGCGCGTGCACGATGCCGGAGAGCGACGTCGTCCCCGCCAGGATCAGGACGCCGATGACGGACATCGTCATCGCCAGTTCGTAACTGATCATCTGCGCCGTCGAACGGACGCTGCCGAGCAGCGGGAATTTCGATCCGGACGACCAGCCCGCGAGCGAAATGCCGTACACGCCGATCGAGGTGATCGCAAAGAGCACGAGGATGCCGGCGTTGACGTCGGAGATCCCCCAAATGCCGCCGCCGGACTCCGAGAACGGAATGACGGCGAACGCGCCCATCGCGCAGAGCAGCGAGATGAACGGCGCGAGCTTGTAGATGAGCGGGTCGGCCGTTTTCGGCGTGAGATCTTCTTTGAAGAGCATCTTGGCCGCGTCGGCGGCCGGCTGCATGAGCCCCCAGGGGCCGACGCGGTTGGGGCCCGGCCGCAGTTGCATCCAGGCCATGATCTTGCGTTCGAACAGCATCGCGTACGCGAACACCGTCACCACGACGAACAGCACGATCGCCGCTTTCACGAGCACCACGAGCCACCATGGCACGGTGCCGAGCACGCCGCTCACCTGCTCGGCCATCAGCGCGCGCCTCCCGCGGAAGCGAGCGCATCGGTGGCGACGCGCACGTTCGCCACGCGCACGAGTTCGCCGTCGGCGAACGCGCTCGCGGGCGCGGCGGGCAGCCCGTCGATGACGGTCACGAAACCCGCCGCGGCATCGCGGTTGACGCGCGCGACCAAATCGCGCAGCGTTCGTTCGCCCGCGACGAGGTCGACGACGTCGCCCGCGCGCACGCCGTTCGCCGCCGCCGTTTCCGGCGCGAACGTCGCGCTCGGCTGCGGCCGCAACTCCGCGAGCCGGTCGTCGAAGAACACCGTGCCGCCGCCCGCGAAGATGTCCGAGGCGATCGCCAAGCGTAGCGCGTCCGGCGCGGCCTCGCTCCCGCCCGCGTCCGGCGGTGCGCCTTCCTCGAACGGCAGCGCGACGGGGGCGAGCGGCGCGCGTGCCGCCGCGGTGAGCTCGTGCGGCGCGGGCACGGCGATGCCGAGTTCCGCGGCCAGCGCCACGAGCATGTCGCCGTCGGCGAGCGTGCCCTCGGGCGCGGCGTGCGCCGCGGCAAGCGACACGAGGCCGCCCGCGAGATCGTAAGTGTGGCCGCTCTTCTCGAGCGACGCGCGCGCCGGCAGCACCAAATGCGCCAAACGCGCCGTTTCGGTCAAAAACAATTCCGTCGCGACGACGAACGGCGTGCGTTCCAGCGCGTCGCGCACCGCGTCGGGCCCGCTCGGGTGATGCAGCATCGGATTCGCGCCGAACAGCGCGAGCACGGCGAGTTCGCCGGCGCGCGCGCGCGCGAAGATCGCCGCCGCGTCGCCGCCGCCGGGGCCCGGCAGCAAACCGCACGCTTCGGCACCGCGCGCGTTCGGCTGATCGCTCGTCACGAAGGCGAACGTTTCCGCGCCCGCCGCCGCGAGCGCGTCCATCAACTCGGCGGCCGCGCGGCCGCTCGCCGGGTCGATGCCGTCCCACACGAACGCGACGCGCTTCGCGTCCTCGAGAAACGGCGCGAGATCGGTCAGGCGCGCGAAACGCACGGCGGGCACGAACGAACCCGCGGCGTGCGGACCGACGACGGCGTAGCGCGCGCCGTGGCGCGAGACCGCTTTGCGGATGCGCAGGTCGAGCACGGGCGCGGTCTGCGACGGCGGGCGGCCCAGCGCCACGATCGCTTCGGCCGTTTCCAAGTCGCGGTACGTGCCGCCGCGCGCGCCGAACGACGCGTGCCGCCCGCGTCCGACGCGCCAGTCGAGGTTCTCCGAACCGAGGGCCCGCATCACGCGTCCCAGCAGTATCGCCTCTTCGTTTAATAGCCGGCCGCCGCCGAGCGCCGCGATCGAGGACGGTCCGCCCGCCGCGACCGCCGAACGCAAGCGCGCCGCCCACAGGTCGATCGCGTCGTCCCAGCCGATCTGCACGAACTCCGGACCTTCGCGCAGCAACGGGCTCGTGATGCGCCGCGCGTCGCCGAGGAAGCCGACGTTGTAACGGCCGCGGTCGCACAGCCAACCGTCGGACGCGGCGTCGTCCGGCACGGACATCGTCCGTTGGACGTCGCCGTAGCGCTCGTCGACGTTGAGCGCGCAGCCGACGGCGCACTGCGTGCACGCGGTGCGCGTGCGCGCGTTGTCCCACGGCCGCGACTTGAAACGATAAGTCTTCGACGTCAGCGCGCCGACCGGACAGAGCTCCGTGACGTTGCCGGAGAACTGCGACCGGTACGGTTCGCCCGTGGCGGTCGCGATCACGTCGCGCTGACCGCGATCTTTGACCACGAGCGAACGCTCCTGCGTGACGATCTCGTCGAAACGCGAACAGCGCTGGCAAACGATGCAGCGCTCGTCGTCGAGCACGATCGTCGGCCCGAGATCGATCGCCTTCGGTTTCGAAGCCTTCGGATCGGCCAGGCGCGACGCGCTCTGGCCGTACGCCATCGAAAAATCCTGCAGATCGCACTCGCCGCCCTTATCGCAAATGGGACAGTCGAGCGGGTGATTGAGCAGCAAGAACTCCATGACGGCGCGCCGGCCTTCTTCGACCTTCGGGCCGTAGGTGTGCACCACCATGCCCTCGGCCACGGCCGTGTTGCAGGCGATCTGCAGTTTCGGCGTCTTCTCTACGTCGACGAGACAAATCCGGCAAAGTCCCGCCGGCCCGAGTTTGGGATGGTAGCAGTAGACCGGGACGTCGGTCGCGATCGTCTTGGCCGCTTCGACCAGCAGCGTGCCCGCGGGCACGGTCACGGAAGTGCCGTCGATCGTCAGCGTAACGTCGTTTGCCATCGTCTTAACGCGCCCGCACTACGTCGGCAGTTCGGAGGTCGGCTCGGCCGGTGAGGAGCGCCTGCGTTTGTTCGCGGCGCGGCGCCGGCCGAAGAAAAATACCAGTACCACGAGGATGATGCCGAAGATCAGCCACTTGTTCGGGCCGGGCTTCTTGACCGCTTCGTAGCTCGTCTCTTCGATGACGAACCCCGCGTCGTTGCCGTTCACGCCGGCACCGCCGTGCGCTGCGGCGCGCGCACGTAGGCGCGGAACTGCGATTCGAAGCGCTTCACCACGCTCGCCAAAAACGGTTCGATGGAATCCCCCAACGGACAGAGATTGAGTCCGGTCATTTGGTGCGCCACGGCGACCAGCATATCGATGTCGGAAGCGAGACCGCCGCCCGCCAAGAGCCGCTCGAGCGTCACCTCGAGCCAATGGCCGCCCTCGCGGCACGGCGTGCACTGCCCGCACGATTCGTGAGCGTAGAAGCGCACCAGCGCCAGCGCCGCTTCGACGAAGTTCGTCGTGTCGTCGAAGAACACCACCGCGCCCGAGCCGAGCATCGTGCCGTTGGCGGCCATCGTGTCGAAATCGTACGGCAGATCGAGGTGCTCTTCGAAGAGGCACGCCGACGACCCGCCTCCCGGCTGCACCGCGACGATGCGGCGCCCGTCGCGCGGCCCGCCCGCGAGCTCGAGCAACTCCCGTAGCGGCGTCCCGAGCGGCACCTCGTAGTTGCCGGGACGCTTGACGTGTCCGCTCACGGAGACGATCTTGAAGCCCGGCGATTTTTCCGGTCCGACCGCGGCGAACCACTCCGGTCCGCGGCGCAGGATGTGCGGCAGCGTTGCGAGCGTCTCGACGTTGTTGACGACCGTGGGTTCGCCGTAGAGTCCCTTGACCGCGGGAAACGGCGGTTTGAGCCGCGGCTCGCCGCGCCGGCCTTCGAGCGAATTGATGAGCGCCGTTTCTTCGCCGCAGATGTACGCGCCGGCGCCGCGATGCACGGTCACCTGCACGCCGTAGCCGGTGCCGAACAGGTTTTCGCCGACCAAGCCCGCCGCGGCCGCCTCAGCGAGCGCCTGCATGAAGATCTCGTAGCCGCGCCGGAACTCGCCGCGAATGTAGACGAACGCGTGATTGGAACCGATGGCGTACGTCCCGATGAGGATGCCCTCGAGCACCTGATGCGGCGTCTCCTCGAGCAGCATGTGGTCCTTGAACGTGCCGGGCTCCGCCTCGTCGCCGTTGCAGACCATGTACCGCGGGCGGCCGTTGTTCGGGAGAAACGACCACTTGCGGCCCGTCGGAAAGCCGGCGCCGCCGCGGCCGCGCAGGCCGCTGCGCGACACGACGTCGAGGATCTGCGCGGGCGACATCTCCGTCACCGCGCGGCGCCACTGCTCGTAGCCTCCGCGCGCGCGATACGTTTCGAGTTCGCGCAGGTTCGCCTCGCCGATTCCCTCGGTGAGAACTTTAACGACAGGCATCGATGCTAGTGCTCGCTCGGATTCGTCGGTGAGGTGATGCGCTCGGGGCCGTCGGCCACGAGCCGTTCGCGCGTGGGCCGCACGTCGATCGGATAGGGTTGCTTTTCGAGGCGTTCGATCATGGCGACGCCGACCCGGTCGCCGAGCCCTCCCGGGGCGTTCGGGTTCGGCACGGCGCGGGCGCCCGGCGCCTTCGCGCCGTCTTGGCCGACGTGCCAGTCCGGGCCCGGCGCGGTGCTTTGCGGCAAGGGCGGTACGTCGTACGTTCCCTCGCGCATCGCCTGCAGCATCGCGTCGACCTTCTCGATCGTGAGGTCGTACACGAATTCGAGATTGACCTGCATGCACGGCGCGCGGTCGCAGGCGGCCAGACACTCCGCTTCCTCGTACGAGAACGTGCCGTCGCTCGTCGTCTGCAGGTGGCCGATGCCGAGCCGTTCTCGGAAGTGGCGCATGATCTCGCCCGCACCGTTGACGATGCACGATAAGTTGCGGCACGGCTGGAGCACGTAACGCCCGACGGGACGGCGGTGAAAGAGGGTGTAGAACGACGCCGTGGACTCGACGACCGAAAGCGGGACGCCGATCCACTCGGCCGTGCGCGACAGCGCTTCGGGGGACACCCAGCCTTCGACGTTCTGGAAGGCGTGCAGGATGGGCAGCAAGGCGCTGCGCGCGTTGCCTTCGGGATATTGCGCGATCAAGCGGCGCGCCTCGGGCTCGACCCGCGCGGCCACGGCGGCGAAATCGCGCCCTTCGGCGGCGCCCGCCGTCATCGATCGACCTCGCCGAAGACGGGGTCGAGCGAACCGATCATCACGACGGCGTCCGCGATCAGCTGGCCGGGCGCGATCAATTTGAGCGCCTGCAGGTTGTAGAGCGAGGGCGGCCGCGTGCGCACGCGCCACGGCCGGTTGTTGCCGTTGGACACGAGGTAGAAGCCGAGTTCGCCGCGCGGCGACTCGATCGCCTGATAGACGTCGCCGGGCGGCACGCGAAAGGATTCGCTGACGATCTTGAAGTGGTGGATCAGCGCCTCCATGGAGAGCGCGATCGTTTCCTTCGGCGGCTGCGCGATCTTGGGATCGTCGACCATGATCGGCCCGGGCTCGTCGAGGCGTTTGCGGACCTGCCGGACGATGCGCATCGCTTCGTCCATCTCGTCCAAGCGCACGAGGAAGCGCGCGTAGGCATCGCCCTCGGTGCGCGTGGGCACGTCGAATTCGTACGTCTCGTAACCGCTGTACGGAAAGGCGCGCCGCACGTCGTACGCGATGCCGCTCGCGCGCAGGGCGGGACCGGTCAGGCCCCACTTCACGGCGTGTTCGGCGCTGACCGTGCCGACGTCGATCATGCGGTCGCGCAAAATGGGGTTGTTCTGCAGCAGCGTGCGCAGTTCGCGCATGCGCACGGGGAACTTCGCGATCAGCGCGTCGAGCCGCGCGAGAAATCCCGCCGGCACGTCGCCGTTGACGCCGCCGATGCGCAGGTAGTTGGGGTGCATGCGAGCGCCGCCGGATTGCTCGATGAGATCGAGGATGTCTTCGCGGATATCGAAGGTGTAGAAGAACGTCGAGATCGCTCCGAGATCGATGCCGCCCGTGCCGAGCCACACGCAGTGCGAGGCGATGCGCGAGAGCTCGCAGAGCAGGACGCGGATGGCCTGCGCCCGCGGCGGGATGCGCTCCTCGATGCCGAGCAGCCGCTCGACGGCCAGCATGTAGCACAGCGCGTTGCCGAGCGGGTTGAGGTAGTCCATCCGCTCGATGCCGGTCGAAGCCTGCGTCCAAAAAAGATTCTCGCAGGTCTTCTCGATGCCGGTATGGAGGTAACCGATCTCCATCTCGAGTTTCTCGACCACTTCGCCCGAAATCTCGACGACGACTTGCAGCACGCCGTGCGTCGAGGGATGCTGCGGCCCCATCGACAGCGTCATCGTGTTGCCTTGACGTTCCACGACGTCCATCGGAAGGGGCGCCGGGTTCACGCGTTCCCCCGCTCGCGCGCCCGCGCGATCTGCCGCTGCAGCGCTTCGGCGACTTTGCCCGAGGGCGGCGTGCCGGCCGGAACGTTGCTTTTGGAGGCGAACGCGGGCCGCGGCGTCGCTTCGGCGGCCGGTCCGCGCAGCGGATAGTCCTTGCGAAGCGGATGGCCCACCCAATCGTCGGGCATCTGCACGCGCCGCAGGTTCGGGTGCCCGTCGAAGACGATGCCGAACAGATCGTACACTTCGCGCTCGGCCCAGTCGGCGCTCGGCCACAGGTCCGTAACCGACGGCAGGCGCGCGTCCTCGGCCGGCACGCCCGCGAGCACGCGCACGCGGCGCGGCCGCCCGACCGCTTCGACCGTCGCCGCCGCCTGCGGCAGCGCGAGCAAATGGTACGCGACGTCGAAGCGCGGCTCGCGGTCGAGATAATCGACGCCGCCCACGTCGAGCAGCATCGTGCAGCCGCCGTCACGCAACGCGATCAACGTCTCGCGCAACTGCTGCGGCGCGACGCGCACGACCTCGGCGTCGTCGAGCGGCGGGCGCACGGCGGTCGGGTCGAGCGCGACGCCCGCGATCGAAGGTGTTTGCGAACTCGGCACGGGCTACGCTCGCGCCAAGATTCCGCCGCGTCCGCCTTGGCGGATCTGGGCTTGAATCAAATTCACCGCGTAGAGCAGGCCGTCGGGCGTCGGCGGACAGCCCGGCACGTAAACGTCGACGGGCACGATCGTATCGACGCCCTGCACGATCGCGTAGTTGTCGAACATGCCGCCGGAACTCGCGCACGCACCCATCGAGATCACCCACTTGGGATCGGCCATCTGGTCGTAGAGGCGCTTGATGATCGGCGCCATCTTCTGCGCGACGCGGCCGGAAACGATCATGAGGTCGGCTTGGCGCGGCGACGCGCGAAAGACCTCCGAACCGAAGCGCGCGATGTCGTAGGTGGAGTTCGTCACGCTCATCATCTCGATCGCGCAGCAGGCCAAGCCCATCGTCAGCGGCCACACGGACGAACTCTGCGCCCAGCGCGCCACGTCGTCGAGTTTGGCGAGCATGAACTCGCCCGGACCTACCGCCACTGAAATCCCCCTTTGCGCCAAACGTACGCGTACCCGATGCCGAGGACCACGACGAACACGATCATCTCGAGCAGTCCGTACGTTCGCAGGGCGTGCATCTGCACCGCCCACGGATAGAACGACGCCGCTTCGACGTCGAAAATTACGAACAGCATGGCGACGATGTAGAAGCGAACGGGGAAGCGGCCGCTCACGTCCGAGGTCGGCTCGACGCCGCACTCGTAGGCTTCGGACTTTGCGGCGTTGGGCTTGCGCCGGCCGAGCAGGCCCGGCACCGCGCAAAAGGCCGAGGCGGCGACGAATGCGACTGCGAGAAATATCGCAACGGGGGCGTAGGGATTCATGACCCTCCCAGGTTTCGCGGGGGGCGGGGCGGTCCTCCGCCGTGCCGAATGCACGGCGTGTATGACGCATAGACCGCTCGGCAACTCGCCCCGTTTCCGGCGCGGCGCGTTCGCGGCCGCCGGAGCGCTCGCCCTCGGAATGCTCGCCGCGTGCGCGAACCCCAATTTCATCGGCCTGCAAGACTTCGGCACGGTCAACGGCAACGTCGTCGATCAGAACGGCAAGCCGATCTCGCAGGCGCTGGTCAGCATCACCGGCTCGAACTCCGCGGGCGTGTACACGCAGAGCAACGGCTCCTTCACGTTGGTCAACATCGCGGTCGGCGAACAGACCCTATCGGTCAGCGCCGCGGGCTACACGAGCAACAACTCGACGACCGTGATCGTGCTGAAGAATCAGAACGTGACGGCGGGAAACATCGTGCTCACTTCGACCGTCGCGGGGCACTGACGGCCGCGAGAAAGCGCTCGGCGTCTTCGATCGGGACGCCGAAACCGATGGCCCGTTCGTCGTCGAAGCGCGATTCCGCGAGCGCGACGACGTTGCCCGTTCGCGCGTCGAAAATCGGGCCGCCGCTTTCGCCCGGAATCACCGGCAGATCGAGTTCGAGCGCGTCGTTGCGGATGCTCGAGACGCGCCCCGAGTAGACGGAGATCCGCATGCCGAGCTTTTCGTCTTGGAACGCGTCGGGGATCGGATAGCCGGCCAAGCCGATCGCCGTGCCCGCTTCGATGCCCGCCGAGCGCCCGAGTCGCGCGACCGGCCGATTGGGCACGTCGATCCGCACGAGCGCGAGATCGGCATTCGCATCCGCCGCCACGACGCGCGCGGGCACCGAGCGCCGGTCGTCGAGGGTGACGCGCAGGTTGCGCGCGTCCTCGATCACGTGCTCCACCGTGAGGATCTGCGTTCCCGTGGCGTCGCTCGCCACCGCGACGCCGCTGCCGTAGCCGTCGTCCCACTGTCCCTTGCGGTGCGGATCGTCGCTCGGAATCCGCATCGTGAAGAGCACGACGGCGGGACGGATCGACCGGAACGCGGCCACGAACGGATCGCTCGACTCCTCGGAAGACTCCGAGCGCGCCGCGCATCCGGCGGCCAGAAGGCACGCCGCGGACGCGGCGGCGAGCGCGAGCGCGCGCGTCACGCGGGAGCCGCCTGCACGTCGAGCCGCGCGACGATCGCGTCGCGCAGCCGTTCGAGCCCGGCGCCGGTCCGCGCGCTCACGGCGAACGCGTCCGGCGGCAACGTCTCGGCCGCGGCGCCGGCCGCGTCGCATTTGTTGAAGACGAGTATCGTCGGCTTGCGATCGAGCTCGAGCTCGCGCAAGATCGTCTCGACGCTCGCGCGCTGGCGCGGCCAATCCGGGTTCGACGCGTCGAGCACGTGCAGCAGCACGTCGGCCCCGGCCAGTTCTTCGAGCGTCGCCCGAAACGCGGCAACGAGTTCCTTGGGCAGTTCGGTGATGAACCCGACCGTATCGGCCAAGCGCACGAATCGGCCCGGCGCGAGGTACACGCGGCGCAGCGTCGGGTCGAGCGTGGCGAAGGGCTGATCGGCGACGAAGGCGCCCGCGCCCGCGGCGTGCGAGAGCCGGTTGAGCAGCGACGATTTGCCGACGTTGGTGTAGCCCACCAGCGCCACGAGCGGTTCCGCGTCGCCGTGCGCGCGCCGCGTCTCGCGCGAACGGCGCACGTCTTCGAGTTGCGCCCGCAGCAGCGATACGCGCGCCTGGATCTTGCGGCGATCGACTTCCAGTTTCGTTTCGCCGGGGCCGCGCGTGCCGACGCCGCCGCCCAGCCGCGAGAGCGCCGCGGAAGCGCCGATGAGGTTCGCCTGCCGGAAGCGTAACTGCGCGAGCTCCACTTGCAGCTTGCCCTCGCGACTGCGCGCGCGCTGGGCGAAGATGTCGAGGATGACCATGGTCCGATCGACGATCGGCAGCGGCACGAGCGCCTCGAGGTTCTTGCGCTGGCGCGGCCGCAAGTCGTTGAAGACGAAGAGTTTGGTTGCCCCGAGTTCCTCGGCCCGCGCCGCGATTTCGCGCGCTTTGCCGCTTCCGACCAAGCTCGCGGGATCGACGCGTTCCAAGCGCTGCACGACGCGGCCGCACACCGTCGCGCCGGCGGCTTCGATCAGCGCTTCGAACTCCGCGAGTTCGGGTGCGAGCGGACGCTTGGGATCCCCCACGTCGACGGCGACGACGAGCGCGCGCTCCGGCGGCGGCGCGGCCGCGAGCGAACCCTTACGTTCCCGTGCCACGCGAGTGCAAGCGCGCGATGAGCCACGCCAGTCCCAGGTTGTAACGCGGCCCCGGCCGCTCCAAAATCGCCGCGTCGGTCAGCACGTACAGGCGACCCGCGCGCACGGCGCGCAGCGCGTTCCAAGGCGGCTGGTCGCGCACGGCGGGCAAGCCGCTGTAAGCGTCCGCCACGATCACGTCGGGCTGCCGCGCCACGAGCGCTTCGGCGCTGTAGCGCGCGTAGGGATCGCGGATGCCGCTCGCGTTCACCCCGCCCGCGAGCGAAATCAAGCGAGCGATGTACGAGCCGTCGCCGACCGTAAAGATCGGCGACGTTCCCAGCACGACGAACGTGCGCGGCCGCGGTCCGCGCGGAACCGTGCGGACGAGTTCGGCCGTTCGCGCGCGCAACCGCTTGGCCAGCGCGGCCGCTTCGTGCGATCGCCCGCACAGCGCGCCCAGACGCGCGAGCGAAGCGAAGAGATCGTCGAACGAATCGTCACGCAAGAGCTCGACGCGCAAACCGGCGCGGCGTAAATCGGCGACGAGCGCGCTCTGCGCGTCGATGCCCACCACGAGGTCGGGGCGCAGCCGTACCACGCGCTCCGCATCGACCGACGCGAACGACGCGATGACCGGCAGCTTGGCGGCCTCGGCCGGGTAGTCCGTATATTGCGACACGCCGACGACGCGCGAGCCGAGGCCGAGCGCGAAGAGATCTTCGGTGAGCGACGGCACGAGCGACACGATGCGTGCGGGCGGTGCGGGCGGTGCGGCCGAGGCTGACGCGACGCTCGCGGCGAGCGCCGCGACGAGCGATGCGAGCAAGGCGAGGCGGAAGGGCATCTCGGGCGCATTTCGTGCCGGAGCGCGGCCCGCCTACGTTTCGCCGATCGAGCGTCCGTGCGCGCGCAGATCGAGGGCGAAGCCGGCGACGACCAGGAACGCGTGCGCCGAGCGCGCGGCCAGCCGCTGCTGAACGCGGCCGAGCACGTCGCGAAAGATGCGTCCCGAAGGATACGCGGGCACGAGACCCCAGCCGACTTCCTCGCCGACGACGATCGCGTTCGCCGCGCTCGTCAGCAACTCGTCCGCAGCCGCGATCGCTTCGGCCTCGAGCAACGTTGCGTCCACCGCGCCGCCCTCGCCTGCGGCCTCGAGCTGCCGCGTCATTTCGTGCGCGAGCCAGGTTCCGAACGAGTCGACCAGCAGCGTGGTGCCGCGTCCGGCTTCGCGGGCGACGGCGACGAGCGGCGGGCCGCCGGCGGCCGTCTCCACGGTCCGCCACGACGCCGGGCGCCGCGCGGCGTGGTGCGCGATGCGCGCCGACCACTCGGCGTCGCCCGGATCGGGGCGGGCCGTGGCGACGTAGACGACCTCGCCGCCCGCTGCGAGCGCGAGCCGTTCGGCGAAGCGGCTCTTGCCCGAGCGGACGGGTCCGGTCACGAAGGTCAGGGGCACGGGGTCGCGCTTGCGCGCGCAAGGGGGCGGCGCCTGTGCCGCGGTACGTCGGCGGGGTGCTCGCCTCTCGACGCCGCGCCGGCCGGCGTGCGCTGCCGTTCGTCGCGCTCGCCGCAGCGGTGCCCGCGGCGATGGCGCTCGGCCTCTTCGTCGGCGGCTCGGCGCTCGCGCCGCGCGACGTGCTCGGCGCGCTCGCGCACCCCGGCGCCGCGGGCGACGCCGGGGCGATCGTCTGGGCGCTGCGCCTGCCGCGCGTCGCGATCGCGGCCTGCGTCGGCGCGGCGCTGGCCGTCTCGGGCGCGCTCTTGCAGGGCATGCTGCGCAATCCGCTGGTCGATCCGTTCCTGACCGGCGTCAGCGCGGGTGCCGGCGCGGCGATCGCGCTCGCCGTCGTGGCGGGCGTCGCGGCCGGCTTCGTCCCGGCCATCGGGTTCGCCGCGGGACTCGGAACGGCGTTGCTGGTCGCGTTCCTCGCGCGCCGCGGCGGCGGCGTGGACGCCGAACGGCTGATCCTCGCGGGCATCTCGCTCTCCGCGCTCTTCTCGGCGATCGTGGCGCTGGCGCTCGTGCGCCTCGGACGCGAGGGCGGCGACGCCGTGCTGGCGTGGCTCGCCGGTTCGCTCGCGTCGCGGGGCTGGCACGAATTGCTGGCCACGGCGCCGTACGCGCTCGCGGGAACGGTGCTCGCGGTGCTGGCCGCGCCCTCGCTGAACGCCTTGCGGCTCGGGCCCGGCATCGCCAAGGCCGTCGGCGTCGACATCGCGCGCACGCAGTGGCTCGTGCTGGGCGCCGCGGCGCTCTTGACCGCTTCGGCCGTAGCGCTGGCGGGGATCGTCGGCTTCGTGGGACTGATCGTGCCGCACGTTGCGCGCAGGCTCGTGGGCACCGACGCGCGCGCGTCGCTCGTCGCGGCCGCGCTGCTCGGCGCCGCGTTCGTGCCGCTGGCCGACGCGCTCGCGCGCTCGATCGCCGCGCCCACCGAGATTCCGCTCGGCGTGCTGCTCGCTTTCATCGGCGTGCCGACGTTCTTGTATCTCTATTTGCGGCCTGCGGGTGCGACCCGGCTATGGGGCACGTAACGCTTCGCGGCCTGCGCTTGACGGCCGGCGCGCGGAGGTTGCTCGACGGCGTGAGCTTCGATGCGCTGCCGGGCGAACTGATCGCGATCGTCGGCCCCAACGGCGCCGGCAAGACGACGCTGCTGCGCACGATTGCGGGGTTCGTCCCGCCGGCGCGCGGCGACGTGCTGCTCGACGGCGTCGCCGTCGAAGCGCTCGGCACGCGCGCCCGCGCGCGCGCCGTCACGCTGATCGGCAGCGATGCGGAAGCGCCGCACGGAACCGCGGTGCGCGAAGTCGTCGCGACCGGCCGCTTCGCGTACCGGCCGTGGTGGGATTGGTCGAGTTCCGACGACGACGCCGCGATCGTCGAGAGCGCGCTCGAATGCGTGGGGTTGGCGGACTGCGCCGAGCGCGCGTTCGATTCGCTGTCGTCGGGCGAACGTCAGCGCGCGTGGCTCGCGCTCGCGCTCGCGCAAAACGCGCGGCTCGTGCTGCTCGACGAACCGACGTCGCATCTCGATCCGCGCTACGCGCTCGACATGCTGCGCCTCATGCGCGGCCTCGCCCGCGACGGCACGACGGCGTTCGTGGTGCTGCACGATCTCAACGAAGCCGCAGCGATCGCCGACCGCGTCGCGGTGCTCGGCGACGGAACGCTGCTCGCCTTCGCGCCGCCGGCCGAAGCGCTCGCGCCGGACGTTTTGCGGCGCGCCTTCGGCGTCGCGTTCGAGCGCGTCACGGTCGCGGGCGTCACGCGCGTCTTCCCGCTCGCGGCGGGCTAACGATCGCCGAACATAAGAAAAACCTCGGCGTTTTCCCAGATTCGGGGGACGCGACGCATCGCGCGAAGTGACGTTCGACACGTTAAGTACTTGACCTATTGACGGCGATGTTTGCAGAGCCGAGGATAGGTCCATGCGTAACCTTACTTCCCGTTTTCTTTCCGACGAGCGCGGTCAAGGACTCGTCGAATACGCCCTGATCGTCGCGCTCGTTTCGATCGTCGCGATCACCGCGCTGCAGTTCCTCGGAAACAAGGCGAACAACACGATCAACAACGCGGCCGGGACCCTGTCCTAGCCGCGCGCTACTCTTTCGACGCGTTGAGCGGCGAGGCCGGCGTGCCGGACTTCGCCGGATGGATGTCGCTCGAGAGAACCCAGGCGTAGCGGCCGCGGTGCCGGCCGCTAAGCACTTTGATGCCGACCGCATCTTCGGCGGCGGTGCCGACCTTCGGATGCGCGATGCCGGCGATGCAGGCGACGACCATCGCCCGCGTGCCCGCGTCGGCAAGTTCCGTGTGCGCGAAGATCGCGCGCGAGCTGTCCCAACGGCCGGCCACGTAATCGACCAGCCGCGTGCGCGAATCCCACAGGAACACGTCGGGCTCGGCGGCGTCCGCCGCCAGGATCACGCGGCCGCCGGGCGCCACGGAGCACGTGGAGTCCCCGAACGCCGCGGCGGCGCCGACCGCGACGAACGCGAGCGCCGCGAACCAGCCGCGCAGCGCGCGCATCAGCCCTCCCGGTCGAGCCGGTCGCGCGCCGCGTACCACGCTCCGAAGTCTGCTGCGATCATCGGACGAGCAACGAAAAATCCTTGGATCTCGTCGCACTCGAGCGCGAGCAAGCCGTCCCGTTGCGCGGCGTTCTCGACGCCTTTGCCGATGACGCGCCAGCCGAGGGACTTTGCGACCAAGATCGTCCCCTGGACGACCGCCCGCGACGTGCGGCTCGCCATCACGCTCTCGACCAGCGGCCGGTCGAGCTTGACCGCGTCGATGGGCAGGTTGGAGAGCGCGGCGATCATGCCGTACCCGCCGTCGAACCCGTCGAGCGCGAAGCCGATGCCGCTGGCCGCGCAATGCTCCACGAAGGCGGCGAGTTGCTCCTGGCGGGCGGGGTCCGCGATCTGCTCGGCGGCGATTTCCACGCGCAAGCGACGGACGTCGGCGGCCAGCCCGTCGTCGGCCAGCAACTCGTCGATGTCGCGATAATCGAAGGCGGCGAGGTTCACGTCGAGGCGCAGCGACATGCCGGCGTGGTGCCATGCCTTCGCTTGCGCCGCCGCTTCGCGCAGGACCCAGCGGTCGAGCAGCCGCCGCCCTTCTTCGTCGCGCGCCAGCGACCAGCCGCGTTCGGGCGCGAGCAACCCGTGCTCGGGATGGATGCGCCGGATCAGCGCTTCCGCCGACGTGACGCGCCCGGTGCGCAAATCGAGAATCGGCTGAAAACAGAGTTGATATTCGGCGTCGTGCCGGCCGCCGGTCAAAGCCGCGACGGGACCGAGCGCGCGATCGGTGAACGCGCCGTTGCTCTCGCGGAAGCGTAGCCGCGAGCCGCCGTCGTCTTTAGCCGCGTACATCGCGGCGTCGGCGCAGGCGAGCAGATCGTCGCGGCCGGTCGCGTCGTCGGGATAGATCGCGACGCCGATGCTCGCCGAAAGCGAGAAACGGTAGTCCCGCACGGCGAACGGAAACGACAGCACGGTTTCGATGCGTTGCGCGATCGACTCGATCGCCTCGCGATCCGCCACGTGCGGCAGCACCACGGCGAATTCGTCGCCGCCGAGGCGGCCGATGTACTCCTCCGCGCGCAGCGTTCCGCGCAGCCGCTGCGCCACTTCGGTCAGGACCGCGTCCCCGCCCCGATGGCCGACCGCGGTGTTGACGTCCTTGAATCCGTCGATGTCGAGGAAGAGCACGGCCGCGCGCGTTCCCGAGCGCTCCGCTTCCGCCAGCGCGTCGTCGAGCCGCCCGAGCACGGCGAGGCGGTTGGGCAGCGACGTCAGCGCGTCGGAATAGGCGAGCTTCTCGATGCGCGCGTCGCGTTCGCGCCGCTCGATCCCGCGCGCGAGCGCCTCCACGAGGTTCTCGACGTACTGCCAATCGTCGTCGTCGAACGGTTTGAGCCGCACGGCCGCGCTCGAAAAGGTGAGCACCCAGCGCGTCTCGCCCACGCGAAACGCGGACGAGAGAAACGAGCGCATGTCGTTGGCGATGCGCCGGAGCTCGGAATCGGCCCCGGTATCGAGCGCGGCGAACGTCCCCGAACGCGTCAGCGCGGCACGCGAGAGGGAGCGGTCGAGCGGGATGCGCGTGCCCGCTTCGTCCTCGGGCCACGCAAACTCGACGACCAGGTCGTCGCCGTCGAGGCGGGCCAGCGACGCGCGCTCGAGTCCGATGCCCGACGCACCTTCGTGCAGCAGCGCGCGAACCTGCTCCGTGCCGGCAAAGCCGCGCCGGACGACCAGCCGCCACAAGGACTCGAGCCGTTCGAGCCGGCGCGGCGCGCCGTTCGCCGGGAAATCCCGCGCGGCCGGATCGTCGATCGCGCGAACCGAGGCGAGCAGCGCCGCGAAGCGCGGAAACGGACCGCCGTGCAGCCGCTCCAATCGAACCGCGACGCGCCGTTCGCGCGAGCCGCGCGTGAAACTCGCTTCGAAATTACGCGGCGTCAGATCCGCAAACGCGGGCAGCACGTCGCTCGCGCGCGTCGTCGCCAGCGCGTCGTCGCGCAATCCGAAGAGTTCGGCGGCCGCCCGATTGACGTACGACAGCCTTCCGCCCGCCGGATCGATGACGAGGCGTGCCTCGTTCGCGCCGTCGTCACAATCCCGATCCGAATCGTCCGGCAACTGGTCGAACATCGCGCACAGTATTGCATGCCGGGCGGACGGGGGCCCGCCGCAGGGTAGCGTCCGGGGTGCGAGATGTGAGCAGCGGGTCGCGCGCGGAGTGCGCGGTCCGGGGCCGAATAGCGGCGCTCGTGGGATCGCTCGACAAGATTCGCAAGACCCTCCGGCCGCTCGGCGCGCTCGCCGGCTTGACCGGCGCCGCCGCACTCGTCAACCGGTCCCTGCGCGAAACGGGACCCCTGCCGCTCGATTACATCGGCGGCACGCGACGCCCGTGGCGCTGGCGCGGTTACGACATCTTCGTAACCGAGATCGGCCAGGGTCCGCCGATCCTGCTGATCCACGGCATCTACGCCGGCGCGTCGTCGTACGAATTCCGCAACGTCGCGCCGCTGCTCGCGGAGCGTCACCGCGTCGTCGTGCTCGACCTGCTGGGCTGCGGTCTCTCCGCGATGCCCAACCTTCGTTACTCGGCCGAGTTGTTCGTCGAGCAGATCGTCGACGCGCTCGGCGAGTTCTTCGACGGACCGATGACGCTCGTCGGCAGTTCGCTCGGCGGCGCCTTTTCGATTCGCGCCGCGCTGCGCGCGCCCGATCGCGTGGCGCGGCTCGTGACGATTTGCCCGACGGGGCTCGGCGGCGTGCTCGACGGCGATCCCGCGCCCCCACAGCGCGCGGTCGGCAGCCTCTTTCGCGCGCCCCTGGCCGGCGAGACCGCGTTCAACGGCCTCGCCTCGAAGGCGTCGATCCGCTGGTTCTTGCGCACGCAGTCGTACGGCAAACCCGAGCGCGTCACGGACGAGATCGTCGATCACTACTACGCGATCACGCACCAACCGGGTGCGCGCTTCGTGCCCGCGGCGTTCGTCGGGGGCGGCCTCAACATCGACGTCGCGCGCGATTTGCCGTTCGTGGAAGCGCCGCTGCTCGTCATCTGGGGCGACGCCGCGTCGCGGACCAATCCGGTCGGCAAGGCGCACGAGTACGTGAGGCTCGCGCGCGACGCCCGTCTGGTGACGGTCGCGACGGCGGGCTTGCTGCCCCACGAAGAAGCGGCGGCCGAAACGGCGCGCGCCATCGAGGAGTTCGCTCCGAGCGCGGGCGGGGAGCCGCCGGAAAGGGCCCGAAACGCGCCGACCATGCCGAACCGCGACGTGCCCGACATCTTTAAGAGCTACGACGTCCGAGGCATCTATCCGGCCGAGCTCGACGACGCGCTCGCCTACGACATCGGCCGCGCCTTCGTCGACGAACTCGGCGTCGACTCGATCGTCGTGGGCCGCGACATGCGGCCGTCGGGCGCGACGCTCTTCGAAGCGTTCGCGCGCGGCGCGAACGAGCGCGGCGCCGACGTGACCGACGTCGGGCTCGTATCGACCGACGCGCTCTACTTCGCGAACGGCAAGTACGGCTTCGCCAGCGGCGTGATGATCACGGCCTCGCACAACCCGGCCAACTACAACGGCATGAAGTTCACCCGCGATCGCGCGCAGGCGATCTCGTTCGATACCGGACTCTCGGCCATTCGCGACCGGATCGCGCTGCAGCGTTTCGGTCCGCCCGCGAGCAAACGCGGCACCGTCTCGCACCGGGACATCCTCGACGACTTCTCCGCGCACTGCCTGACCTTCGTCGATCCCAAGGCGATCAAACCGTTCAAGATCGCGATCGACGCCGGCAACGGCATGGCCGGCCTGACGGTGCCGTACGTCTTCAAGCAGCTCGGCTGCGAAGTGCTGCCGCTCTTCTTCGAACTCGACGGCACCTTTCCGAACCATCCGGCCAGTCCGATCGAGCCCGAGAACATGGTTGACTTACAGAAGGCCGTCCTCGACAACGGCTGCGACTTGGGCGCGGCCTTCGACGGCGACGCCGACCGGATGTTCATCGTCGACGAGAAGGGCGGCTTGATCGGCGGCGACATCGTCACGGCGCTGGTCGCCGTGAACACCCTCAAGCGCTACCCCGGCGCGAAGATTCTCTACAACCTCATCTGCAGCCGCAGCGTGCCCGAGGCCATCGTGCGCAACGGCGGCGTTCCCGTCCGCTCGCAAGTCGGCCACTCGCTCATCAAGAAAACGATGCGCGACGAAGACATCGTCTTCGGCGGCGAACACTCGGGCCATTTCTACTTCCGCGACAACTGGTTCGCCGACTCGGGCATGATCGCGCTGCTGCAGTGCCTGGAAGTGTTCAGCGACGCGAACCGCCCGGTCAGCGAGACGATCGCGCCGATCGATCGCCGTTTCCGTTCGGGCGAAATCAACAGCCGCGTTCGCGACGCGAACGCCAAACTCGCCGCGCTCGAGGCGCACTTCAAGGGCGCGGCCGTCGACCACCTCGACGGGCTGACGGTTCAGTACGACGATTGGTGGATGAACGTGCGGCCGTCCAACACCGAACCGCTGCTGCGCCTCAACGTCGAAGGCGACACGCGAGCGGCGATGGAGTCGCACCGCGACGAGGCGCTAGCGATCATTCGCGGCTGAGCGCGGCATGCCCGACGTTCCCCAGGACGCCGTCGCCGCACTCGACGCCGTCGCAGCGCTGCTGGACGAGCCCGCGCTCGCCACCTGGCCGACGCACGCGGCCGACGTCGCGCTGCTGCAGGCGACGCGCGAGCGCCTCGAACGCCGCTACGCGCTCGCCGTCGTCGGCGAATTCTCGAGCGGGAAATCGTACTTGCTCAACGCCTTGCTCGGCAAGACGCGCTACGACCAGCAGGGCCGCGTCGCGGGCCTGCTCGCCACCGACATCAATCCCTCGACGGCGACGATCACGGAGTTGCAGTACGGCGCCCCCGAAACGGCCGTAGCGAAATATCCCTCCGGGCGCAGCGAGCGCATCCCGCTCGATCGGCTGGCGCGCTTCGTCGCCGTCGGCAAGGACGAACGCGGCGCGCTGCACGACGCGACCGCCGACGACGACGAAGCGCCGGCATTCGTCGTCGTATCGGTCGATTCGCCGTTCTTACGCGACGGATTCGTCGTCGCCGATACGCCGGGGCTCGCCTCGCTCAATCCGGCCCACCGTCGCGCGACCCTCGGCTACTTGCCGCGCACCGACGCCGTGCTGTACCTGATCGATACGCAGCAGCCGTTCACCGAGGGCGACGCCGCCTTTCTCGGGCTGATCGGCGAGCACGTGCGCACGATCTTCATCGTCCAAACGAAGATCGATCTCTGGCGCGCGCGCGAAGCGGACGGCCGCGAAACTTGGGAGGCGGCGCGGGCGCGCATCGCCGACCGCGCCAAACGCTACGCGCCGGGCGCCGAAGTCTTCTCCGTTTCCGCGCGCGACTACGCGGTGGGAACGCTCGACGGCGACGCGGCGCTCGTCGAGCGCAGCGGCTTTCCGGCGCTGTTGGCCGGTCTCGAACGTTCGCTCGCGGCGCGCGCGCAGGCGGCGCGCGTGGCGTACGCTGCGACGATCCTGCGCGAACTCGCGCACAAGAGCGCGGTGCGCGTGCGCCGCGCCGCGGCGCTGGCCGAAGCCGAGCCCGCGGTGCTGGAGGCCGAGCGCACGCGCGCGCTGACCGAACTCGCCGAACGCGAACGCGCGCTCGGCCGCGAGCGCGACGGCGTCTCGCGCGCGGGCGACGAGCGCCTCGCGTGGATCGGCGAACGCGGCAAAGCGCTCGCCGAGACGGCCTCGCGCGCGCTCGGCGCGGCGATCGACGTGGCGGACATCGAGCGCGTGCGCGATCGGGGCAAATTCCACAGCCTCGTCGACGCGACGGTCGCGCCGATCTGGAACGCGTTCGCGAGCGACGTCGCGGGCCACGTGGCGCGCGCGCTCGAGCGAGTCGCCAAGGACCGCCCCGACGTGCGCGTCGCCGATTACCTGGCGCTGCGCCTGGGCGGCGAGCCCGGCACGGGCGCGTGGTCGCGCGACCTCGCGGGCGGCATCGCTTCGACGATCGTCCTCGGCGCGATCGGCGGACCGACGGTCGACTTCGTGTACGCCGTCGGCCGGCGCTTCGCGGCGCACGCGTACGGCGCGTACATGAAGCGCGAGCTCGGCGCCGATCTGTACGCGACGCTGTTTCCGGCGTTCGAAGAAGCGGTCATCGCGTTCGTCGCCGGCATCGCGGAACGGACGCGGCAAGCCTATGGCGACGTGGCGGAGGCGATCGAGCGCGAGCGCCGCACGGCGCGCGCCGAAACGCTCGAACCGATCGACCGCGCGCTCGCGCTGACCCGCGATCCCGCAGGCCGCCGCCGCGCGTTCGCCGACTTGGCCGCGGCCGCGGCGCGGCTCGACGCGGCCGACGCGCAACTGCTCGCGCTCGACGCTCGGAGCGCCGCTTCGACCGTCGCCGCCGCGACGCTCGCGACCCGCGGCGGCGACGGCGCGGACGCGGCGTTCGACGCGGGCGCCTACGACCGCGGCTTGCGGCCGGAGCGCTATCGGATCGTCGTGCTCGGGGCCTTGCGGCGCGGCAAATCGAGCCTGATCAACGCGATCGCCGGAACGCGGCTGCTGCAAGACGACGCCGGCGCCGAAGCGCTTTTTCCGGTGCACGTGCGCTTCGGCGAACGCGAACGCGCGTACGCGCTCGAGAGCGGCGGGGCTTGGCGCGAGATTCCCACCGCCGACGCGATGGCGCAGGCCGCGCGCTCGCCCGTGCTCATCGAAACGCCGTGGACGATGCCGCGCGAACTCGTGCTCGTCCACGCGCCCGCGTTCGACTCGGGTAACGCGCAGGCGGAGGAGATCGCCTTGGCGGCCGCCGCCGCGGCGAGCGAGATTCTCGGCCTCTTTTCGCGGCAACTCTCCGACCGCGAACTCGCGCTCTACGCGCGCGTCGCCGAACTGCGCAAGCCGATGCTGCTGGCGCACACGATCGCCGATAACGAAACGCCGCAAGAGCGCCGAACCGTCGTCGAATTGGCGAACCGTTACGTGCGCGAACGCGCGATCCCGGTGGCGCGCATCTTCACGATCTCCGCGCTCGACGCCCTCGAAGCCGCTCAGACCAAACGTCCGGCGGCGCCCTGGAACGAACTCGGCGCGCTGCGCGAAACGCTGCAGGCGCACGCCGAAGAACACATGCGCCGCTCGGCCGAACGCGCGCGCCTCACGACGAGCGTCGCCGCGGCCGGTGCGCCGCGGAGCGAGGGAGCGCGACCGAAGCTCCGGCGCGCGCTCGACCGCCTCTTCGGCCGGGGAACGTAGGCGCCGCTACCGAAGCCTGCGTTCGTGCTACCCACGCTTACGCTCGGCCCCGCTCGCATCGCTCTAGGCACCGGCGAGGCGGTGCAAGGGCGTATCGCGATCGAGAACGGCCGCATCGCGGCGATCTTGCCGGGCGACGGTCCGAGCGATTTTCACGTTCCGCCGGGCGCCGTGATCGCGCCGGGAATGATCGACGTCCACACCAACGGCGCGGGCGACCTGCTGTTCAATCGCGATCAGGGCAACGCCGTCGAGGCGGCGTCGCTCGATTACGCCAAGCGAGGCGCGACGGGTTTCGTCGCCACGATCATGACGGCGCCGTGGGAATCGATGCTGCACGCGGCCACCGAGTGTGCGGAGGCGGCGCACCAGATCGCCGAAAACCTCGACGTCCGCGGCGCGCGTTGCCTCGGCATTCACTTCGAAGGGCCGTTCCTCAATCCGAAGTTTCGGCGCGTGCACCGCCACGATTGGCTGTTGCCCGCGAGTCTCGAGCGCGCGCGGGCGCTCGTCGATTCGTGCGACGGCGCGCTCGTGATGGTTTCGATGGCGCCCGAAGTCGATGGCGTCGACGAGGTGACGCGCTTCTTCTTCGATCAAGGCATCGTGTGCTCGGCCGCGCACACGTCGGCGAAATATCGCGACGGCATCCTCGCGATCGGCCTCGGTTTCCGCACGTTGACGCACGCCTTCAACGCGATGCCGCCGCTCGACCACCGCGAGCCGTCGCTCCTGGCCGCGTTCATGCAAGAGCCGCGCACGACGGTGCAAGTCATCTGCGACGGCTACCACGTGGCGCCCGTGATGATCGATATGCTCTACCGCGTGCTCGGCGAACGGCTGGTGCTCGCCACCGACTACATGGCGCCCGCCGGCAGCGGCTACCGCATCGAAGGCGGCGTCGTCCGCGCCGAGGACGGCACGATCGCCGGCAGCGCGCTGCACGTCGGACGCGCGGTACGCAACCTGATGACCTACGCCTCGATCCCCTTCGAGCGGGCCATCGTCTGCGCGACGGCGGCGCCCGCCAAACTGCTCGACCTCGAACGCGAGTGCGGCACGCTGGAAAAAGGCAAGCGCGCGGATCTCGCCGTGTGGGACGAGCGCTACGAGAACCTGGCGACGATCGTCGGCGGCAAAGTCGTCTACGGCGCCGAGCACCTCACGAGTGCCCGGGCGACCAGCGTCGGCTAGAGCCCGGGCATCCGCTTCGCGGCCGCGCACGTAATCCGCGCACATGCATTTTCAATCGCTCGGCATCCTCGCGTCCGCGCTCGCACTCGCCGACGCGACGCTTCCCCTCGTTCCGGCGCAAACGACCGTGCGCTTTCACCTCACCGCACCGCTCTCGTCGAAAGACGGCAAAGCGCACGCGGCGTTCGCATTCGTCATGGCCGAACCGATCGTCGTCGACGGCCGCACGATCGTGGCGAAAGACGCGGCGGGCTCGGGCACGGTGCTGGTAGACGGGCACGCCGGCAATTCCGGACACGAAGGCGACATTACGTTGCGCCTCGATACCGTCGCGGCGGCCGACGGACGGACGCTCGTCTTCGACGACCAGCGCGTCGCGATCAACGGCCGCAACCGCAAGATCATCTCGGCGGCGGCCGGGTTCATTCCGATCGTCGGGTTCGGATCGTTTTTCATTCGCGGCAGCGACGTCGAGATCGCGCCCACGACCGTCATTTCGACCGTCCTCGGGAAACCCGCGCACGAGGTCGAGCCGTCGCCGCAGCCGAGCGCTTCTCCCGAGCCGAGCGCGACCCCGACGTAACGCCCTACGGCGCGTCCGTGGGCGCGCTCGCGGGCGCGCCGGCGCGTCCGTCGAGCGCCGCGACCGCCGCTTCGGCGTCCGCAAACCGCGCGTAGTGCGACAGCGTCTGCGCGTAGTGCGCGCGTCCCGTGAAGGGCCCGATCCGGCCCACGAAATCGCCCGCGATCGTTAGCGGAAACCAGCCCGTTTCGTCGCCGCCCCAGGTCGCCTCGAGCGCGCCCTCCCGCGTGGGCCACGGCAACGCGTACGGCCGCTCGGTATCGCGCACGATCCGCGCCGTCGCCTCGTCGACCGTCAATGTTCCCGAGGCGTGCGCGCGATCGTGCGCGCGAGCGTCGTACGTCACGGCAACCGCGCCGGGCGCGCACGCGGGGCACGGCGCGAACGTAAAGCGATACTCGCCGACGTACCGCGGATCGTACGGATCGTGCAGCGGCGGCCGGCGCGGATCGAGCGGCGTGTCGCTGCGCACGAGAACGCCGTCCGCGAAGACGAACCACGAGTCGCGCGCGATGCGCTTGTGAAAGAGCGGCGCCTCGATCGTGAGCACGCTGCTCGAGCGCACGCCGATCGTGCCGCGCGTCGCCCGCGCGTAGACCGCCGCGACGCGGCCCATCAGCGCGCCCGCGTCGCCGGCCGGGACGCCCCCCGGGCCCGGAGGCTCGGCCGCGGCGGGCAAGGCGCTTCCGGCCGCGGCGAATGCGGCGGTGCGAAAAACGTTCCTCCACTTCATGCCCGCCCCTACGCGCCGGCGAACGCCTTTGGACGCCGTTTCTCTGCGGCGAGGGCGTCCAAGGAACGGCGAGGCCCGTATCCGTCGTCAGTGGTGCTCGCTATAGACCGACTCGCCGGCAGGAATGGGAGACTTGCACCCGCATTTTCGTTCGCCGTGACGGCGCTCGACAACGATGCCGAGCTACTGCGCGATATGGCGCGCGGGGATCACCGCGCGCTTTCGGCGTTGTACGACCGCCACGCGGCGCAGGCGTTCGGCTTGGCGCGGCGCATGCTCGGCGACCGGGACGCGGCCGAGGAAGCCGTGCAGGATGCGTTCGTCTCGCTGTGGCGCCGCGCGGGCACGTATCGCAGCGAGCGCTGCTCGGCGCGAACGTGGCTCTTCGCGATCGTGCGCAACCGCTGCATCGATGAGTTGCGCCGGCGACGCGCCCGCGGGCACGTGGTCGCTGCCGAACCCGACGCGTCCCAGCCGATCGTCGATACGGCGTGGGACGCCGCCTGGACGAACGCGCGCCGCGACGTCGTGCGCGAGGCCCTCGCCGCACTGCCCGACGAGCAGCGCGCCGCCATCGAGTTCGGATTCTTCGAGGGCTACTCGCACTCCGAAATCGCGACGCTGACCGGCACGCCGCTCGGCACCGTCAAGAAGCGCATTCGCAGCGGCCTGCGCAAACTCAAAGGCACGCTGACGGCGTTCGCCGAGAGCACCGCATCGTGAACGGCCACGAAGCCGACGACCGCCTCGGCGCGCTCGCGCTCGGCGAACTTCCCGAACTCGAGGCGCGCGCGCTCGAACGTCACGTCGCGGCGTGCGACGTGTGCCGGGGCGAACTTGCCGAATTGCGCGAAGCCGTCGCGACCTTGCCGCTCGCCGCGCAGCCCGAGACGCCGCCGGCGGCGCTCAAAGCCGCGATCCTGGCCCGCGCCGCCGCGCCGATACCGGTGGCGCGCTCCGCCGCGCGGCCGCGCCCGTCGCTTGCCGGCGGGCTGGCGGCGGCGCTCGCGCTCGCGCTGCTGGGCGACGTCTACTTCGCGACGCGCGGCGCCGCCGGCCGGCGCGTGGCCGTGCTCGCGCCGCCGCCTTCGCCCGCCGCTGCCACGCGGCCCGCGCCGGCCTCCCCAGCCGCTGCGGCCGTGAGGGCTGCTCCCAAAACGAGCGCGACCGTCCCCCGGACATCCGATACCGCCGCCTTGCGGGCCGCCGAAGGCTCCGTGCATCGCTTGCAAGTGCAACTCGCGGCGGCGCGCGCGGCGACTTTACGGGCGCGCGAGGCGCTCGCCGCCTCGAACCAAAGCGTCCTCGCGGAGCGCACGCGCGTCTCCGCGCTCGAGGTCGCGCTGGCCAACGCCAGAGCGCCCCACGTGGCCGCGATGCCTCCGAGCCCGGCTCCCGGCGGCCCGGTTGACGGAGCGCCGGGCGACGTGTTGGCCGCGCTGCAGACCGGGCGCGTCTATGCCGTCGACGGCGTCGTCGCTTCCGAAGCGTGGCACTGTACGATCGTCCAGCCCGTCCAAGGCAACGCGTTCGTCCTTACCCGCGCCCCGAGCGCCCGTTCCGGCTACGCCTACCGGACTTGGGTTCTGCGTGGGAAAACCGTGTTCGATGCCGGCGCCCTGCCGCCGGGACGGGCGGAGACGCTCGCCATGCCGATGCCGCTCGCCAAAGGGGACGTCGTCGCGTTTTCGCTCGAACCCGACGGCAGCGCCCATCCCTCGACGCCATACCTGATGAGCGTCACGATCACCCAATAACGAGGAGAACCGATGCACTACCGATCCGCAGCGCGGCGCGCGCTCGCCCTTGCCCTCCTGCCCACGGCGCTGGCCGCCTGCAGTTCGTCGACGTCCATCCAGCCGGCGGCGCCGAAGGTCGCGGCCGGAACGGCCTCCGTGCGAGCCGTGCACGCCTCGCCCGACGCGGGGCCCGTCGACATTTACGTCTACGCGCAGGGCGCGAGCATTCCGTCGACGCCGACCGTCTCGAACGCGGCGTACGGGAATATCACGAGTTACCTGAGCGTGCCCGCCGGCTCGTATACGGTCGCCGTGTTCGCCGCCGGATCGCCATCGTCGGGCACGCCCGTCGCCTCCGAAAGCGTGACGGTCGCGGCGAACGTGCAGTACAGCATCGCCGTCGCCGGCAAGGCGAAGTCGTCGCCCGCGACGCTGCAATTCCTCAACTTCGTCGAACCGGCCGAGACGGCGGGGCAATCGGCGCTGATCGTGCACCACGCCTCGCCGTACGTCGGCAGCGCGATCCAGCCGGTCGGCGTCGGCATCTACGACGCGAACGTGGTCGGCAACGGCATCCCGTCCTCGAATCTCGCGCCGGCAGCGAGCCAGACGACGCAGGTCTTCTCGTTCAGTTTCACGGCGGGTACGAGCGGCCCGGCGGTCAGCGGGAACGTCTCGGGCGGCGAATTCTTCGTCTCGCCGATCCCCGCGAACTTGCCTACGGCGGTCGGCTTCGCGGCGGGGGCTCCGGGCACGAACGGTGCGCCGCTCGGCAGCGTGGCCGTGCACGCCGTACCGTCGGTGCTGGGCTCGGCCTTCTCGAGCGATACGGGCGAGACGATCCCCGCGGGCGCGCACGTCTCGATCTTCGCGGTCGACTCGGCGAGCGGCGCGGCCTTGATCGGCACGCTCGATCCGTAACCTCGGACCGACCCGCAGGCGCCCGGCCGTTTTCGGCGGCCGGGCGCTTTTTCACGATGCGGGCTACCGCCCGCAACGTTGCGGCGTCCAAGCGTGTACGTGGTAAGGATGTTTCGCGCCCAAAAGTCCGGCTCTTAAGAGACGCCGCTGATGTACGATTATCTGGTAGTCGGCGCGGGGCTCGCCGGGAGCACCTTCGCCGAGCGCCTCGCGTCCGAACGCGGCGCGCGCGTCTTGGTCGTGGACCGGCGCGACCACGTCGCCGGTAACGCCCACGACGACTGCTATCGCGACGGACTGCAGTATCACAAGTATGGGCCGCACATCTTCCACACCAATTCCGAGCGCGTCGTCGAGTATCTCTCGCGCTTCACGGAATGGCGGCCGTACGAACATCGCGTGCTCAGCCGCGTGGACGGCAAGCTCGTGCCGGTGCCGATCAATCGCACCACGATCAACGCGCTCTTCGGCACGAACTTCGACGAAGCGGGCGTCGCGGATTTTCTCGCCGCGCGCGCCGAGCGCTTCGCGCGCATCGACAACTCGGAACAGATGATTCGCTCGCGCATCGGCCGCGAACTCTACGAAACGTTTTTCCGCGGCTACACGCGCAAGCAGTGGGGCCGCGATCCGTCGCTGCTCGACGCGTCGGTGTGCGGCCGCATCCCGACGCGCACGAGCGACGACGACCGCTATTTCACCGACCGCTTTCAAGCGATGCCCGCCGGCGGCTACACCGCGATGGTCCGGCGCATGCTCGACGCGCCGACCATCGACGTCGCGCTCGGCGTGGAGTACCGCCACGCGATTGCGGAGGTGAAGCCCGCGCACGTGATCTTCACCGGCCCCATCGACGAATTCTACGACTACCGCTACGGCCGGCTGCCGTACCGCTCGCTGCGATTCGAGTTGGAGACGTACGACGCGCCGCGCTATCAAGCGGCGGCGTGCATCAACGAGCCGGACGAACGCGTTCCGTTCACGCGCACCACGGAGTACGGCTTTCTGACGGGGCAGCGCTCGGAACGCTCCGTCGTGTCGCGCGAATACCCGGGCGCCGAGGGCGATCCGTTCTATCCGATTCCGTGCGCCGAAAGCCGCGCGCTCTACCGGCGCTACGCCGCGCTCGCGGAACGCGAGCCTGCCGTGACGTTCGCGGGGCGGCTCGGCGAGTACAAGTACTTCAACATGGATCAGGTGGTCGCGTCGGTGCTCGAAAAGGCCGAACTGCTGCTGCGTCGCGAGGTCGCCTAACACCTCACGCGGCGCCGCCGCCGAGATACGCCGCGCGCACGGCGTCGCTCGCCAGCAGATTCGCAGCCGTATCTTCGTGGACGATGCGGCCGAGTTCGAGCACGTAGCCGCGCGAAGCGACGCGCAGCGCTTGACGCGCGTTTTGCTCGACGAGCAGCACGGTGGTGCCCGCGGCGCCGAGTTCGCGGATGACGGTGAAGATCGTCTGCACGAGCAGCGGCGCGAGGCCGAGCGACGGCTCGTCGAGCATCAGCAGCCGCGGGCGCGACATCAGCGCGCGCGCCATCGCCAGCATCTGCTGCTCGCCGCCCGAGAGCGTGCCGCTCTTCTGCTGTAACCGTTCGCGCAGCCGCGGGAAGAGGGCGAGCGCGCGTTCCAGATCCGCTTCGAACTCCGCTTTCGACGAGCGGGTGTGGGCGCCGAGTTCGAGGTTCTCGCGCACCGTCATCCGGGCAAAGACGCGGCGGCCTTCGGGCGAATGACCGACGCCGCGGCGCACGATCGCGTCGGGCGTCGCGCGCGTGATATCGGCGCCGTCGAAACGGATCGTGCCCGCGTCCGCGCGCACGAGGCCGCTGATCGCGCGCAGCGTGGTCGTCTTGCCCGCGCCGTTGGCGCCGACGAGCGTGACGATCTCGCCCTCCTCGACGCGCAGGCTCACGCCGCGCAGCGCCGCGATGCGGCCGTACGACGCTTCGAGGCCGGCGACGTCGAGCAGGGCCATCAGGCCGCTCCGTCCGCACGGCCCAGATACGCCTCGATCACGCGTTCGTCGCGGCGCACGTCGTCGGGGTAGCCTTCGGCGATCTTCTCGCCGTGATCGAGCACGGCGATGCGCTCGCTGACGGTCATCACGACGCCCATGTCGTGCTCGATCAGGAAGACGGTGACGCCCGAATCGCGGATGCGGCCGATCAACGCGACGAGGTCGTCCTTTTCGCGCGGGTTCATGCCGGCTGCCGGTTCGTCGAGCAGCAGCAGCTTCGGATCGCTCGCGAGCGCGCGGGCGATTTCGAGGCGGCGTTGGCTGCCGTAGGCGAGGTTGCGGGCGTACTGCCCCGCGTCGCGTTCGAGGCCGACGAACCGCAACAGTTCGCGGGCGCGCTCGCGGACGCGTTTTTCTTCGGCGCGTTGGCGCGGCGTGTGCAGCAGCGAATCGACGAGGTTCGCGCGCATGCGCGCGTGGCGGCCCGTCATCACGTTCTCGAGCGCGGGCATGAACGCGAAGAGGCGGATGTTTTGGAACGTCCGCGCGATGCCGAGGCTCGCGATGCGGGCGGTGCCGAGCCCCGCGAGCGAGCGTCCGTCGAAAGCGATCGCGCCCCCCTTCGGCCGGTAGATGCCGGTGATGAGATTGAAGACCGTCGATTTGCCGGCGCCGTTGGGCCCGATCATCGCGACGATCGTGCCCGCGTCGACGCGGAACGAGAGGTCGTCTACGGCGACCAGGCCGCCGAAGGTCCGGCTCACGCCCGAGAGTTCGAGCAGCGGCGCCGCCATCAGCGCGCGGCTCCTTCGTACTCGGCCTGTTCCTGGTGCGCGAGGTTCGCGTCGCTCAGCGCCTCGTGGAACTCGGCCGCGCGTTGGCGGCTCGGAATAAGACCTTCGGGGCGAAAGAGCATCATCAGTACCAGGATCGCGCCGTAGAGCATGAAGCGGTAGTTCGTGAAGTCGACGTTGGCGAGCCCGAGCGAGTGCGCGATCGCGGTCGACTGCGGCAATAGGAAACTGTTGATGAACGAGAGCGTGAAACTGCCCACGATCACGCCCGCGATGTTCCCCATCCCGCCGAGCACGAGCATCGAGAGCACCAGCACGCTCACGTTAAAGCCGAACTCGTCGGGCGAGACGATGTTGAGCTTCGCCGCGTACGCCACGCCGGCGAGGCCGCTGAACGATGCGCCGAGCGCGAAAGCCGAAAGTTTTGCGGCGGTCGTATTGATGCCGGCGTGGCGCGCCGCGAGTTCGTCCTCGCGGATCGCCATCCACGCCCGGCCGAGCCGGCTTTCCTGCAGGTTACGCGCCGCGACGATGCCGAGCGCGATGAGCACCAGCAGCACGTAGTAGTAGGGCGTCGCGCTGAAGCCGAACGGCTTGCCGAAGAGCGATGGCTGATCGAGCGAACTGATGCCGTTGGGGCCGTTGGTGAATTGCGAGAGGTTGAGGAACGTCTGCGGGACGATCTCACCGAAGCCGAGCGTCACGATGGCGAGGTAATCGCCGCGCAAGCGTAACGTCGGGGCGCCGAGGAGGATGCCGAAGATCGCCGCGATGCCGGACGCCAAAAAGAGCATGACCCAAAACGGGACGTGGATGCCGAATTGCTGGCTCGCGAGCATCGCGTAACTGTACGAACCGATCGCGAAGAACGCCGCGTAGCCGAGATCGAGCAGCCCCGCCATGCCGACGACGATGTTGAGCCCGAGCGCGAGCAGAATGAACGCCCCCGCATTCGCGAGGAAGTCGACGTGCGCGTTATTGCGATCGAGCAGCGGATACGCGAGCAGCAGAACGCCGAGAACGGCGAGTCCGATGCGGCGGCTCGCGAGCGAGCGGAACACCTACACCTTCTCCGGGAGCGATTCCCCGAGCAGGCCCGACGGCCGGAATATCAGCACCAGCACGAGCACGGAGAACACGACGACGTTCGACCACTGCGCGCCTTGCGGCACGTACTGCGTCGCGATCGCCTCGATCAGGCCGATCAGGAAGCCGCCGAGCATCGCGCCCGGAATGTTGCCGATACCGCCGAGCACCGCGGCCGTGAACGCTTTGAGGCCCGCTTCGAAGCCGTTGAAGAACCACGTCGTGCCGTAGTACACGCCGCTCGCGAAGCCGGCCGCACCGGCGAGGGCGCTACCGATGAGGAACGTCACGGCGATCGTCGTGTTGACGTTGATGCCCATCAGCTGGGCCGCGTCGCGGTCCTGGGCGGTCGCGCGCATCGCTTTGCCGGTTTTGGTACGGGTGACGAACAGTTGCAGCGCGACCATCATCACGATCGCGAAACCGATCGCGAGAACTTGCTTCGCGGAGATTTCCACGCCGCCGAGCGCGAACGACGGGTTGGGGATCACTTGCGGAAACGGCACGGGCGACGGGCCGCGCCACAGCTGCATGACGTTCTCCAAGATGAACGACACGCCGATCGCGGTGATGAGCGGCGCGAGGCGCGGCGCGTTACGCAGACGACGATACGCCAGCCGCTCGATCAGCACGCCGACGATGCCGCACAGCAGCATCGAGCCGAGAATCGTGACGAGCGCGACGCCCACGAGCGCGATGCCGTGCACCTCGCCGCTGACGCCGAGTGCGGTCAAAATCGCGAGCGAGAAAAACGTGCCGAGCGTGTAGACGTCGCCGTGGGCAAAGTTGATGAGTTCGATGATGCCGTACACCATCGTGTAGCCGAGCGCGATCAGCGCGTAGATGCCGCCGAGCGAGAGGCCGTTAATCAGCTGCTGAAAGAAAACGTCCAACGCGGCCGGCGCTACGTGTGGGCCACGTACTGGTCGACGAAGACGGGCTTGCCGTGTTCGATCTCGTAGAGCGAGAGGATCGGCCGCGTCGTGTCCCCGTTCGCGTCGAAGGTCACCGAGCCGATCGGTGAGGGAAAGTTCTTGGTGGCCGCCACGTTCTTGAGGACCTCGGCGCGCGTGGGCATCTTGTTGCCGTCGGCGACGATCGCTTTCTCGATCGCGGCGATCGCGATCTGCGCGACCGTGTAGGCGTTGGCGCTGTAGGGGCCCGCGTCGGCGTGCCAGCGCTTCTTGTAGGCCGCAAGGAACGCGCGCGCCGTCCCCAGCTTCGTCGTATCGGCCGCGGCGACGGTGAAGTAGCCGCCGTTCGCCATATCGCCCGCCGCGGTGATGAACTCTTGATCGGAGATGCCGTCGCCGCCGATGAACGCCGTCTTTGCGAGCCCCGCGTCGCCCATCTGCTTGCGCAGCAGACCGCCGCCGGTCGAGGTCGTGCCGCCGTAGAAGATGATGTCGGGCGAGAGGGCGCGCGCCTTCGTCAGCAACGCCTTGTAATCGTTCTGTCCTCGGCTGAGATGTTCGTGCCCTAAAACGGTCCCGCCGCGCGCGCGGAACTCCGTTTCGAACACGCCCGAGAGGTCGGTGCCGTACGTCTCGTTGTCGTCGATGATGAAGGCGCGCTTGAAGGCGCGCTTGAAGCCGCGTTTGCGCGCGAACTCCGCAGCGGCCGCGCCCTGGCGATCGTCGGTCGCGTTGACGCGGAAGAACGCGATCGTATCGGGATGCGACGCGCGCAGCTTCTTGGCGTCGTCGCCCTTGGTGAGCCCGGTGGCCGTGTTCGCCGGGCTGATCTGCGCGAGCCCGGCGTCGTTCGTAATCGGGATCTCCGCCTTCGCGACGTTAGAGTTGAAAGGCCCGAGCATCGCGAGCACGGCGGGATCGGAGACAAACGTCTTGACGTTCTGCGCGCCTTGGGCCGGGTCGTGCGCGCCTTGGACCGCGTCGTCGAGGTCGTAGGCGACGAACTTGAAGCCGCCCGGCACGCCCTTAGCGTTCGCGTCTTCGATCGCTTGCACGGCGCCGTTACGCGTCGGAATGCCGATCGAGGCATCCGCGCCGCTGACGGGCAGATCGATGCCGATCTTGATCGTGGTGCCGGCGGCCGAGGCAGAAGCGTCGGAGGACGCTTGAGAGGTCGTGGGAGATGACGAACAACCGGCCGCGAGCGCCGCAATCAGCGAAACGACACCGAGTCGAGCGAGAACCGGGCTCCGACGCATTCACACCTCCGAAGAATCGGCTTTCTGTACGCCGGGAGAAAAACCGCCCCTCCCGCACGAAAGCCGACGGACGTGCGCATCCGGATCGGCCGTTGGACGCTCGCAACCATCGTGGTCGCCCTCGTCTTCTACGTGGCGGCGCTACGTCCTGAAGTGTACGAAGCGGCCTCGCCGCACTGGCTCTCGTGGCACGTCGTGCTCCGCAAAATCGAGAGCATCGGGGCGTTTTTCGTCGTCGCGTTTCTCTTCCGTCAGGCGCTCGCCGAACACGGCGCCACGCGCTTCGCGCTTCGCTGCATCCTGGCCACCGCTGCCTATAGCGCGCTCATCGAGGTCGGGCAGTATCTGATGGGCACGCGCGAAGGTCTTGGTTTGAACGCTTTCGACACGCTATGTGGCGCGCTCGGGGGTGCGCTCGCAAATGCACCAAGGTTGCTTAAGCGAACAAGTTGAGTTTTCCCAAGTACGAGGCGTTACTGAGTTCTCGAATGATTCCTTCTGAATCAATCATAATGCCGGCGATCGGAGAAAATACTTGTTCCAGCGCGGTCAGCGTACCGAGATTTTGAATCTCGCCCGTTGAGGGATCAAATTCTATCAACATCTTCCTATCGGGAGCGCGATACGTCTTGTAAAGTATTCCGTAATATCGCTTCTTTACTGATGAATATGCGAGCGATATGACGTGAGATTCGACCGGTGGATTGAAACGCCACTTTTCGTCCAGATCGAAAGAAACACAGTCAACCGAAGCACCCATCTTGCTTAAACAACATGAATCATCGCCGATCGCCGCATCGATAAGAACACCCCTTTCTATCCGGGTTCGACGTTTTGATGCGATTTCTAGAGTTACGTCTCGCTGGCGCCGACAAAATATCTTCGCGCCCCCTGACTCGCTCTCTACAACAAGACTTCTCCCCGGCAACTCCTCCAACGTCTCTCCGCTGCGGCAATCCAAAAGAAGCGTGGCGCATCGGTCGAGAACGCACCATATTCCGTTGTCATCTGCGGCAAGAAATAAGTCATGAATCTCCTTGATATCGCCGCGTTGCCATGCAAGATTCCCATTACGTGCATCGTACGCCGCAACGCCGCGATTCCACGTGCCTACTACGAGAAGGTCTCCATCATTTCTTAGGGCGAGCGATCCGCCGAATTCAAGTATAGTATCGAATCGAGCCAGTGGTCGTTCGTCATTAACGTTCCAAACCTCGACGGAAGTATCGACCTTGCCGGCCACCACCGTTCGGCCGTCTCGCGCACAAGCGAGGTGCCGCACCATGAATTCTGACACGGTAACTCTAAGAGCAATTCGTGCGTACTGCAATCACGCGCTTAACCGCTATCGGCCTGCGAAGCGAAAATGGCACATCCACGGTAGCGACGCTCACACCGTAGCCAATTCGCGCACCGCCCCCGCATTGAAATACGATGCCTGCGGATGATGGATGACGATAGCCGCCGTCGATTGCTCCGGAACGATCTGAAAGGCGCTCGTCAGCTCCGTCCCGAGCGCGTTCTCCGCGTCGAGCAGTTCCCACACGAGCGCGTGTTGTGAGAGATCGGGGCACGCCCCGTAGCCCCACGAGTAGCGTTTGCCGCGATCGGCATCGAGGCCGAGCTCCGAGCGCACGCGGGCGTGCGTCCATTCGGCCAGCGCCTCGGCGGACTGCACCGAGAAGCCGTGCAGGAAGTAGCTCTCGCTGTAATCGCCCGCGGCTTGCAGCGCGTCGATCAGCTGCGAAACGTTGCGCCCGACCGTAACGACCTGGAGCGCGATCACGTCCGACGCGCGGCCGTCCTCCGGTTCGCGCAGGTAGTCGGCAAGACACAGGTACTCGCCGCCGAGCTGGCGCGCGAAACGGAACCGCCCGAGTTCGCGCGCCGTGTCGGCCGGATCGTAGACGACGACGTCGTCGCCGAGGCCGGCGGCGGGGAAGTAGCCGTACACGACGCGCGGTTCGAGCACGTCGTCGCGTTCGGCCTGCGCTTGGTAGCGCGACAATCGCGGCGAGAAGTCTTCGCGCACGAGCCGTTCCCACTCCGCGCCCTTGAGATTCGCGCCGCCCCACGAGAGCCGATAGAGGCTGCGCAGGTCGAAGTGCGGCCACAGTTGCGGCGGCGCCACCCGTTCGAGCGTGCGTACGCCGAAGAACGGCGCGCGCGGTGGCGCGACGCGCGTGAGGTGCTCGCGCGCGGTTTTGCCGCTCGGCGCCGCGTGGGCGGGGGCGCGCGAGGCCGCGTCGCGGGCGCGTTCCGCCTCGGCGCGCACCTGCGCCGCGAACGCATCGCGCCGTTCGGGATTCGACGTCAGCGCGTCCATGATCTCGAGGCCTTCGAACGCGTCCTTCGCGTAGTACACGCCCGGTTCGAAATACCGCGCACCGTCTTCGAGAAAGGCGATGCGGCGGCCGAAATCGCGGTTGATGGCGGCGCCGCCGATCACGATCGGGAACGAGAGCGAACGTGAATCCTGCTCCGCGACGCACACCGGCATCTGCTTCGAAGTCGACACGAGCAGCGCCGAGAGCCCGATCGCGTCGGCCTCGACCTCAACCGCTTTTTCGAGGATCGCGTTCATCGGCACTTGCTTGCCAAGGTCGAACACGGTGTAGCCGTTGTTCGTCAGAATCGTGTTGACGAGGTTTTTGCCGATGTCGTGCACGTCGCCGAAGACCGTCGCGAGCACGACCTTGCCCTTCGTGACGCCTTCCTTCTTCTCGAGGAACTGCTCGAGGTGCGCGACGGCCTTCTTCATCACTTCCGCCGATTGCAGCACGAACGGCAAGATCAGTTCGCCCGCGCCGAACTTGTCGCCGACGACCTTCATCGCGGGGAGGAGCACGTTGTTGAGCACGTCGACCGGGTCGCGCGCGCGCAGCGCTTCATCGACCTTCGCTTCGATGCCGTCCTTGCGGCGGCGCAGGATCGCATTCGCGATGCGCTCTTCGACCGGCGCATCCGCGTCGTCGTCGGCCGCGGCCGTTTCCTTGGACGCGCTCGTGCCGACGCTCTCGAAGTGCTCGATCAGCCGCTGCAGCGCGTCGGGCCGGCGATTGAGGACGAGGTCGTCGCAGAGGTCGCGTTCGAGCGCGTCGAGTTCGCCGTAGGGCGTGATCTCCTTGGCGTGCACGAGCGCCATGTCGAGGCCGGCGTTGACGCAGTGGTGCAGCATGACCGAGTTGAGCGCCGCGCGCGCCGCGGGCTTGAGGCCGAACGAGACGTTCGAGACGCCGAGCGAGGTCAACACGTCGGGAAAACGGTCTTTGATGAGCCGGATGCCTTCGATCGTCTCCACGGCCGAGGGCAGAAACTCCGGATCGCCCGTCGCGAGCGTGAAGGTCAGCGCGTCGAAGATCAGCGCGCCCGGCGGGATGCCGTATTCGTTGACGACGATATCGTAGATGCGCTCGGCCACTTCGAGCTTGCGGTCGGCGGTCTTCGCCATCCCGGCTTCGTCGATCGTCAGCGCCACGACGGCCGCGCCCGCTTCCTTGACGAGCGGCAGGATCGCGTCGACCTTGGTGCGGCCGTTCTCGAGATGAACCGAGTTCACGATCGCGCGGCCCGGATAGATCTTCAGCGCGGCCTCGACGACTTTGGCTTCGGTCGAGTCGATCATCAGCGGCGTCTCGACCGATTGCGCGAGCCGCTTCACGAGCGTCGCCATCTGCGCGTCTTCGTCGGCGCGCTCGGTCAGCGCGGTGCAGACGTCGAGCACGTGCGCGCCGCCCTCCACCTGCTCGCGCGCGACGAGCACGATCTCGTCGTAGTCGTCGGCGAGCAAGAGCCGCTTGATGCGCCGCGAGCCTTGCGCGTTGATGCGCTCGCCGACCAATAGCGGGCTGCCGTCCTGTTTGAGCGCCGCGGCCGTCATCGCGGAGGCGGCGAATTGCAGCGGTTTCGGCTCCGGGAGCCGTCCGCGCTTGCCCGCGACGGCCGCGACGAAGGCGGCGATGTGCGCGGGCGTCGTGCCGCAACAGCCGCCGATCGCGTTGACGCCGAAGTCGCGCACGAAGGCGGCGAGTTCGCGCGCCATTTCTTCCGGGCGTTCGGGATAGATCGTTTCGCCTCTGGGCCCCATGAGCGGCAGCCCGGCGTTGGGAATCACCGCAACGAAACAGCGCGACGATTCGACGAGATAGCGCACCGCGTCGCGCATGTACGTCGGACCGGTCGAGCAGTTCAAGCCGATGACGTCGATCGGCAACGCGTCGAGCGTCGCCGTGACCGCACGGATGTCGGTGCCGAGCAGCATGCGTCCGGTGACGTCGAGCGTCGCCTGCGCTTGCAGCGGCACGCGCCGCATGCCGCGCGCGAACTCGCGCGTGATGCCGGCGATCGCGGCCTTCATTTCGAGTAAGTCTTGGCTCGTCTCGAGCAACAGCAGATCGACGCCGCCCTCGATGAGGTAGCGCGCCTGTTCGCCGTAGAGATCCGCGAGTTCGTCGAACGTGATCTTCGAGAGCGTCGGGTCCGACGACGAGATCAGCATGCCCGTGGGCCCGAGCGCGCCCGCGACGAAGCGCGGCTTCTCCCGCGTCGCAACCGCGTCGCACGCCGCGCGCGCGATGCGTGCAGCCTCGCGATTGATCTCGGCGGTTTTCGCGCCGAGGCCGTACTCGTCGAGTTTGAGGCGCGAAGCGGTGAACGAGTCCGTCTCCACGACGTCCGCGCCGGCCGCCAGATAGGCGTCGTGAACGCGACGCACGACGTCCGGCCGGCTGAGCACGAGCGCCTCGTTGCACCCGTGGTACGGCGCGCCGCCGAAGTCGTCGTGGCCGAGGTCGAGGGCCATCAGTTCGGTGCCCATGGCGCCGTCGAAGACGAGCACGCGCTCGGCGAGGGCTTCCAAATACGTGGTCATTACCGACCTTGTACGCGCCGGATGGGCCGTTTGCCCCCAAGATTTGTCTTTTTTCGACGATTTAGAGTAAAATGGACAAATGGGCGCCGACTCCGCATTCGCTCGCCTGGCGGCCGACCTCGAGCGCGAGCGGACCGCGCTCGGCCGGCTCGGTCCGCCGCCGCAAGCGGCCGAAGACGAGGCGTTCGTCGACGAGGTCTGGGCATCGACGGCTCTGGCGGGCTCGCCGCTGCGCCGGGCGGAGGTGGCCGCGCTCATGGGCCGGGGCCTCGCGGTCGGCGATCGGCCCTTCGACGCCTACGTGCTAGTCGCGGACTACGGCGAAGCCGCGCGCTTCGTTCGCGCGGCACCCGGCGTCGAGCGCCGCCGCCCGTATTTGCGCGAGAAAGAGATTGTCGAACTTCACGCTTTAGCCACCCGGCGCGCGCCCGGCGCACGGCCGGGCACGTGGCGGACGAAAACGATGCCGCCGTTTCCAAGCGGGATGGTCGTGCCGCCGCCCTGGCTCGTGCCGCGTGAGATTGCGGCGTTCGTCGAACGGCACGGCGCGGGGCCGCCGGCCGGGACGTCGCCCGTCGCCTGGGTTGCCGCGGCCCACGCGCGCTTCGAACGCATCCACCCCTTCGCGACGGCTAACGGCCGCGTCGGACGGCTCGTGGCCAACCTGCTCTTGCGGCGCTTGGGGTTGCCGCCGCTGATCGTCACGCCGCGCGACCGCTCGCGCTACTTGGCGGCCCTCCGCCGTGCGGACGCTCGCGAGCCGTGGCCGCTCGCGGAACTGTTCGCGCGTTCGCTGCTCGCGGGCGTCGTGCGACTGCGGGCCGCGCACCCGGCGAACGACGCGCTCGTGCCCCTCGCGGACCTGGCGCCCGCGCGCGAACGCGCCGCGCTCTACAAGGCGGCGCAGCGCGGCCGCCTCATCACGCTGCGCCGCGGCGGGACGCTCTTCTCGACGCCGGCTTGGGTGGCGGAGTACCGCGCGTCGCGCTACGCGGCCTCCGGTCGCCCTTCCCGAAATATATCGGATACGATATAATCCGCAGGTGGGCGAACCCAGACGGCCCGAGCTCGATCGACCCCTCGAATTCATAGGGTCGGCCAAAGATGATCTCTCCTCGTTTCCTCCTGAAGTAAAGCTCGTGACCGGCTTCGCGCTGCGCCGCATCCAACGCGGAAAGAGCCATCCCGATGCAAAGCCGATGAAGGGACACCTGAGCGATGTTACCGAGATCGTCGTCCGTGACGACTCCGGTGCTCGTACCTACCGAACGACATGCACTACGAAAATTGGTCCCGTCGTCTACGTCCTCCACGCCTTCCAAAAAAAATCGAAGTCGGGAACCAGCACTCCAAAACGCGAGCTTGATTTAATTGAGCAACGGCTAAAGGCCGCTCGACGACACCACGAGGAAACCTATGGCACGAAAAAGTGATGAAAACTTTTCGCGCGGCAGCGAAAATATTTTCGCCGACATCGGACTAGATCGGCCGGAGGAAGTATTGGCGAAAGCGCGGATCGTTGAGACGATCGCAGACGTGATTGCAAAAAAAAATCTCACGCAGCGGGAGGCCGCCAACCTCGTCAGGTTATCGCAGCCTCATATCTCGCGACTGATGCGCGGCGACACTCGCGAGTTTTCGTACGAAAGGTTGCTGAGAGTTCTAAACGCTCTTGGCCAGGACGTCGAGATCACGATTCGGGCGACGCGTACGCCTAGTCGCCGCGGCAAAGTGCTGGTCCACGGATAATAGCCGCACCTCTCCCCGGATTGGAGCTTCGCACCCATGTTCATCGAGTATCGCGGCAAGAGCCCGCGCGTCGCCGCAAGCGCGTTCGTCGCGCCGACGGCCATCCTCATCGGCGACGTCGTCGTCGGCGAAGAATCGTCGATCTGGTTCGGCGCCGTCCTGCGCGCCGACGACGGCGCGATTCGCGTCGGCGCGCGCACGTCGATCGAAGACAACGCCGTCATCCACGCCACCGGCGGCAAAAAGACGACCGTCGGCGCCGACGTCACGGTGGGCCACTGCGCCGTCCTCGACGACTGCACGGTCGAGGACGGCGCGCTGATCGGCAGCAACGCGGTCGTGCTCGGCGGCGCGACGGTCGGCGCGCGCAGCGTCATCGCGGCGGGCAGCGTGGTCACGGTCGACGAGCGCATCCCCGCGCAGATCGTCGCGGCCGGGGCGCCCGCCAAGGTCCGCAAGATTCTCGCGGGCCGCGCGGCCGAGTGGATCGCGCACAGCACGACCGAATCGCTCGAACAAGCGCAGGCGTACCGGCGCGACAACATCGGCAGCCCGGCGCATCACGAAGTGAAATCGGCGACGCGTCGCAAACGCGGCGGCGAGGTCCTCATCGAGCGGTAGCGGAAAACTCTCCCCATGCCGGACCCCACAGCCGAGCGCGCGCAATTCCGGGCCATGACCGAGGGAACGGCCCACGACTGGCAAGTGATCGCGTCGCAGCTTTTCCCTTACGCCCAGAAGCTGCCGGACCGGGTGTTGCGGCATCTCCGACTGCTCGACGGCGATTTCGGCGGCTTTCCGATCGATCGCCTGCAGCACTCGCTGCAGACCGCGACGCGCGCCCAACGCGACGGCCGCGACGACGAGTTCGTCGTGTGCGCGCTCCTGCACGATATCGGCGACACGCTCGGCACCTACAACCATGCCGACATCGCCGCCGCGATCCTCAAGCCGTTCGTCAGCGAGCAGAACCACTGGATGCTCGCCCACCATGGCATCTTTCAAGGATATTACTTTTTCGAGTATCTCGGCCTGGACCGCAACCAGCGCGATGCCTATCGCGACAGTCCGTATTACCAATACACCGCCGACTTCTGCGCGAACTACGACCAGAATTCGTTCGATCCCGCGTACGATACGCTGCCGCTCGAGGCGTTCGAACCGCTCGTTCGCCGCGTGCTCGCGAAGCCGCGCGGGTCGCTCTACGTCGCTAAGGGCACCTAGCGCCGTTTAGGCGCCGGCCGGCGCCAATTCCGTCGTCTCGTCGCGCGGGCGCGGCGTGCCGCCGTGGTCGTCGCCGTGCGGGCGTCTGAAGCGATCGCGAACGTTCGAAACCACGACGTAGATCACGGGCACGAGCACGAGGTTGAGGAACGTCGAGAGGATCATGCCGCCGAGCACGGGCGTGCCGAGGCTGTGGCGGCTCGAGCTGCCGGCGCCCGAGGCGAGCACGAGCGGCAAGATACCGAGGATGAACGCGAACGACGTCATGAGGATCGGCCGCAAGCGCGTCTCGGCCGCGCGGCGTGCGGCCGCGGCAGCGTCGAGCCCCTGCTCGCGCAACTGGTTCGCAAACTCGACGATCAAAATCGCGTTTTTGCTCGCGAGCCCGATGAGCATGACGTAGCCGACCTGCGCGTACACGTCCGAAACGATGAAGCCGATCGGCGGGAAGAACGCGGCGAGGATGTCGCGACCGTAAAGCGCGAGCAGCGCTCCGAGAATCGCGAGCGGCACCGACATCAGGATGATGAGCGGATCCGTCCAACTCTCGTACTGCGCGGCGAGCACCAAGAACACGACCACGATGCCGAGGCCGAAGATCAGAATCGACTGACCGCCCGACTGAATCTCATCGAGCGAGATGCCCGACCACTCGTGGCCGATGCCGCTGGTCTCGAAACGGGCCGCGAGCGCGTTCATGGCGGCGATGGCGTCGCCAGACCCCTTCCCTTGCTTCGGCTGACCGGAAAGCTCGATCGAGCGGAACAGATCGTAGTGAGTGATCACCGGGGCGCTGCGCGACTGCGTGCCGCGAATCAGCGTCGTGATCGGCATGATCGCGCCCGTATTCGAACGCACGAAGATGTTCTGCAAATCCGAGACGACCGAACGGTACGGCGCGTCGGCCTGCACGTACACGCGGTACGAGCGGTTGAGGTAATCGAAGTCGTTGACGTACAGCGAGCCCAGATACACCTGCATCGTATTGAAGATGTTTGCCAGCGGCACGCCGAGCGTCTCTGCCTTTTCGCGATCGACGTCCACGACCAGCTGCGGGTTGTCGTTGCGGAAGGTGGTGTACACTTGGCTGAGCGGCGAATTCGGATCGCGATCCGCGGTCCCGATGAACTCATACGCCACTTGGTTGAGCTTATCGAGGCCGACGTTGCCTTTATCTTGCAACTCGAACTGGAAGCCGCCGACGTTGCCGACGCCGTTGATCGAAGGCGGGTTGAAGGCGAAAACCTGCGCTTCGGTCACGCTCGCGAACTTTTGCTGCAGGCCGCCCGGAAAATAGAGCAACGGGAAGATCGAGCTGGTAAAAGCCGGCCGGTCCTTCCAATCCTTGAGCAGCACGAACATCGTGGCTTTGTTGGGACCGTTGCCCGAGAAGCCGAAGCCGATGACGTCGAAGATGCGCAGCACTTCCGAGCGCGTGCGGATCAGTTTTTCGACCTTCGCCGTCACCCGCTCCGTCGCGTCGATGGACGAGCCTTCCGGTAACTGGACGGTCGCGATGAAGTAGCCTTGATCTTCGTCGGGCGTGAAGCCGGTCGGCACCGACTTGAACATGAACGCCGTGATCCCGAGCGCCGCGACGAACAGCACGATGATGGCCAAGCGGAAACGGAAGAGTCCGCCGAGCGCCTCGTGATAGAAGCTGCGCAACCGGTCGATGCCCCGGTTGATCGCCGCGAAGAAGCGCCCGCGCGGACGCTCGCTGCGGCCGAGCAAGAGCGCCGAAAGCGTCGGCGTGAGCGTCAACGCGTTGAAGAGCGAGATCGACACCGAGCAGGCGATGGTGAGCGCGAACTGCTTGTAGAGTTGCCCCGTCTCGCCCGGGAAGAACGCGACCGGCACGAACACGGCGAGCAGCACGAGCGACGTCGCGACGACCGCGCCCGTGATCTCGGCCATCGCGGCCGACGCGCCGGCCAGCGGCGACATCTTCTTATCTTGAATGAAGCGCGAGATGTTCTCGATGACGACGATCGCGTCGTCGACGACGAGCCCGGTCGCCAGCGTCAGCCCGAAGAGCGTCAACGTGTTGATCGAAAAGCCGAGCACCTTCATGAGCGCGAAGGTGCCGACCAGCGACACTGGGATCGTGATCGCCGGGATCAGCGTCGTACGCCAATCCTGGAGGAAGAGATAGATCACGGCGACCACGAGCACGATCGCGATCAAGAGCGTGACGATCACCTCGTGAATCGAAGCGTTCACGAACGTCGTGACGTCGAAGGCGATATCGTAGTAGACGCTCGGCGGAAAGCGGCGCGAGAGTTCCGCCATGCGCGCGCGCACGGCGCGCGAGACGTCGAGGGCGTTGGCGGTGGGAAGCGCCTGGACGCCGAGACCGACCGCGGGACGGCCGTCGAAATGGAGGTCGCTCGAATAATCTTCGGCGCCGATCTCCGCGCGGCCGACGTCGCGCAAGAACACGTGGCCGCCGTCGGGGTTGTTCTTGACGATCAAATTTAGGAATTGCTCCGGCGTCGAGAGCCGGCCGAGCGCGCGGACGCTCATTTGGTACGGCTGGTGGCCCGTCGTGGGCGGCTGGCCGATGGCGCCCGCCGCGACCTGAACGTTCTGGTCCTGCAGCGCGGCGATCACGTCGCTCGAGGCCAAACCGTTGTCGGCCAGCCGCTTCGGGTCGAGCCACAGCCGCATCGCGTACTTGCGCTCGCCGAAAATGATGACGTTGCTGACGCCCTTGATACGCTTGAGTTCGTTCTTGATGTAGAGGTCGGCGTAGTTCGAAAGGAAGATCGGCGAGACGGACGGATCGTGCGCCGAGAAGCCGAGGCCGAGAACGAAATCGCCCGAATTCTTACCGACGGTGATGCCGCTCTGAATCACTTCCGTCGGCAGTCGCGCCTGCGCCGTTTGGATGGCGTTCTGCACGTCGTTGGCCGCGAGATCGAGATCGCGCTCCAAATCGAAGGTACACGTGATCGTGCTCGTTCCGTTGTTGCTCGATTGCGACGAGATGTACCGCAGCCCCTGAACGCCGTTGATCGCCTCCTCGAGGATCGTCGTGACCGAATCCTCGACGGCTTGCGCGCTCGCGCCCGTGTACGTGGCGGTGACGGTGACGACGGGCGGCGCGATCTTCGGAAATTGCGCGATCGGGAGCGTCGGAATGGTCACGAGCCCGGCGAGCAGGATGATCAGCGAGCAGACGGCCGCGAAGATCGGCCGGCGCAAAAAGAAATCGATCACGCGAAATGGACTTTCATGCGGAGGGGGACATCGCTACGACGTTCGCGCCCCGCGAATTGTGTCAGGCGATCCCGCAAGGGTCTCCCCCACGATACGGCCGGCGACGTTCCGGACCTCCGGCGAGCCGAAACTTTTCAGCCGCTCCGCCTCGCCAGCGTCCAGCGCCCCTAACTCGCGCAGCAGCGCCACGGCAGCCGGCGGCATGGCCCGGCGGCTCCCGTCGATCACCTTGAGCGCGAGCCCGAGCCCCGCGGCGCGCAACGCGTCGCCGTGCACGCCCTCGGCGCCCGCCTTCCCGACGACGCGTCCGCCGCTCTCGCGGATCAACGCCGTATCGAAGCGCGCGGTGCCGCCGACGTAAGCGGGTTCCGCCGTCATCGCGTCGCGCACGGCGGCGAGCGCCGCGGCGTCCGCGGGCGCCACGTCCTCGAGCGTCGCGAAGCGGGCGAAAGCGCGCGCCGCGCGACGCAAGGTCGTGGCGAACACGGGAATGCCGCAGCCGTCGATGCCGAGCACCAGCGCCGCCGGTTCTTCTCCAACCACGCGCGCGCAAAAAGCGAGGATTTCGCGTTGCACGGGATGGTCCGCTTCGAGGTAACGGGCGTCGTCGACGCCGCGATGCGCGCACATCGCGAGAATGCCCGCATGCTTCCCGGAACAGTTGTTGTGCAGCGCCGACGGGGCCTCACCCGCGGCGGCCAGCGCCGCGGCCGCGGGTTCGTACGACGGCGGATGCGTGCCGCACTGCAGGGCCGAGCGGTCGCGCCCGATCTTGGCGAGAATGCTCAGTACGGCCTCGACGTGAAACGGCTCGCCGTCGTGCGACGCGCAGACCACGGCGAGTTCGCGCGCCGTGAACTCGTAGCGGTCGGCCGCGCCGGACGCCACGATCGCCGCGGCGATGAACGGCTTGGCGGCCGAACGCAGGAAGACCGGCGTATCGACGTCGCCGTACGACAGGGCGACGCGGCCGCCTGCGTCCGTCGCGCAGGCGGCGATCGCGTGAACCGACTCGACGAGCGGCCCGCGGGTGACGCGCACGAACGGCAAGCCCGCGGGCTCGCGCGCGCTCATCCCGGCGGCGGTCCCTGCACTACTTGCACGAATCCGTCGGGCCGCACGTACTTCTTGAACGCGGCGCGGATTTGGGCGGCGCTCAGCCTCGCGTAGATCTGTGCCGCGCGATGCGCTTCGTCGAGCGGGAGCCCGTTCAGCGAACGGCTGACGAAAGCCGACGCGACGCTGTCTTCGCTCGCCTCCTCGAGCGGCAACTGTCGCAACAGGATCGCCTTGGCCTGTTTGAGCTCGTCGTCCGAAACGTCGGCGTTCTGCATCGCCGCCAGATCGCGCTCGATCAGGCGCCGCGCTTTCGACACGTTCTGCGGATCGCTGCCGAACGTCACCGTGTAGAACGAACGCGTTTTGCCGGCTTCGAGCCGATTGTCGACGCTGTACACGAGCCCGCCGGTTTGCCGCAGATCGCGATAGAGCCGCGTTGCGTAGAAACCGCCGCCGAGCACGTGATCGCCGAGTTGCAAGGCGTAGTAGTCGGGGTTCGAACGGACCAGCGGCACGACCTCGGCGAGGGACGTATCGTCTTGCACCCGGCTCGCATCCGGCACGGTCGCCGCCGACGGCGCGTTGAGCGGCAGCGCCGGCAAATCGATCTTCGGTTTCGCACCCGTAGCCTTCCACGAACCGAAATATTTTTCGATGGTCGCGCGGGCCTCGGCCGGCGTCACGTTGCCGATCACGACGATCGTCGTCATGTCGGGCCGGTACACCGTCGCGTGAAAGGCTTTCACGTCGTTCAGCGTGACCGCCGAGACCGTTCGGACCGTCGCTTGGCGCAACTCCGGATCGCCCCGCGGAAGCAGCGCCTTATCGAGGGCGCGCGTCGCGAGGTAACCCGGGCTCTGCAATTGGCCCTTGACTTCTTGCGCCGTCTGCGCGCGCACGATCGCGAAAGCGTCTGCGGGCAACGCAGGATGCAGTTCGTTGTCGGCCAGCAGGCCGACGCCCTCGTCGAAATGCTCCTTGAGCACGTGCAGGGAAAACGACGGGCCGGCCGACTCCTGCGCCGCGATGTCGTCGAGCGCTTTTTGAAAGGCGAGGCGGTCGAGCGACGTCGTGCCGTACGAGAAGAGGCCGCTCAGAACGTCGGCGATCCCGAATAGGCCGGAGGGCGACTGCATCACCGGCTCCTGATCGATGGAACCGACCACGGTCACCGTGTCGCTCGCAGCCTCGGGCTGCACGATCAGGCGCAGGCCGTTCGGCAGCAGCGAATCGACCGGCGCGAGCGTCGAGGCCGGCACGTCGAGTTGCGCGAGCTTCGCCTTCGCCCAGCCCGGCAATTCGACGGGCTTGGTCGGCTGCGACGTCAGCGTCTCGCCGCCCCCGAAGCCCTTGGACGAAACCGTGCTGCCCGAAGGCTTAGGGATCAAGTTCGCGGTGACGGCGGCGCCGGCGACGAAATACTTCTTGGCGACGCGGTTGACGTCGTCCACGGTGACGTTGCGAATCGCCTCGACGTCTTCGTCGGGTGAATTGCGGCCTTCGTCGGCCACCGCGATCGACCACGAGGCGGCGAGATCGGAAATCGAATTGCGATCGAATTCCGCGCCGGCGATCTCGCCGCGCTTGGCCGCGTCGACCAGCTCGGGCGGCACGCCCGCGCGCACGTAACCGCCGACGACGTCGCCGAGCGTCGTGGCGAAAGCCGCCGGATCGCTGCCGACCGGCAACGCGCCGTAGACGAGCGCCAGGCTCGCGTCGGGGTACGACGCCGCAAACTGCACGCCGGTCTGCAGCGCCCGTCCCTGCGCGGTGAGCGCGTACACGTCGGCGCGTTCGCTGCCCAAGACGTCGACCAGGACCCGGGCCGCCGCGTAATCGGGATCCTTCGTGCCGGGCAAGCGGTACGCGGTGAAGGTCAACGCGTACGGCAAGTCGCTGTCGAGCGCGAACGATTCCGACTTCACCGGCCCGAGCGTAACCGCGGGCCGCGGCGGAATCGGATGGGCGGGAATCGAGCCGTAGAGCCGGCGCACGAGCGCGAGCGTCGCGTCGGGGTCGACGTCCCCCGCGATGACGAGCACCGCGTTGTTCGGCGCGTACCACGCGTCGTGAAAGCGTTTGAGGTCGGCGCCGGTCGTGCGCTCGAACGATTCCCGCGTGCCTAGCGCGTCGTGCGCGTACGGCGTGCCGGCGAACAGGTCCGATGCCAAGCGAACGAAGGCTTTGTATGACGGGTTGGAATTATCGGCGGCGACTTCTTGTTCGATGGCCGGCCGCTCTTGCTGCCACTCCGCGTCCGCGTCGTCGATGTCGCGCATGCAACTCGAATCGACGCCCAGCGCCACTTCGAGATCCGCGGCCGGCACGGTTTCGTAGTATTGGGTGACGTTCTGCTGCGTATCCGCATCGCCGTCGCCGCCGAGCTGCGCGAAGATCGCGGAGGTCTGATCGGCGCTCACGCCGGCGCAGCCGCGGAACGCCATGTGCTCCTGAGCGTGCGCCATGCCGGGAAAACCCTCGGGCGTTTCGTCGGCGCCCACGAGATAGTTGTCGTACACGCTCACCACGGGCGCCAGCGGATCGCGCACGATCACGACGCGCAGCCCGTTGGCCAGCGTTTCGCGCGTCACGTCCGTCGCCGCAGGCGACGGCGCCGGCGACGCCGGCGAGCCTGACGGCGTTTCCGGCGTTGCCGACGGCGTTTGCGACGGCGCGGGTGACGGTTCGGGCGTCGCCTGGTACGCCGCACCGATCAGCACGCCCGCGGCGAGCACCGCGAGCGTGCGTAACATGGTACGCCTCATTGCCGCTTAGACGAGCGCCGATTCGACGATGTGCGCTTCTTGCTCGGAGAAAACCGGATTGGAGAGGTAGCGTTCGCCCGTGTCGCAGCCGACCGTGACGATCGTCTTGCCGGCGAACTCGGGCCGCGCCGCCACCTGCAGCGCCGCAAACAAGTTCGCGCCCGCGGAGATGCCGACGAGCATCCCTTCTTCGCGCGCCGCACGGCGCGCCATCGCGATCGCATCGTCGTTGGTGACGCGAATGACTTCGCTGTAGACGCTCGTGTTGAGATTCTTCGGGACGAAGCCCGCGCCCGCGCCCTGGATCTTGTGCGGGCCGGGAGCGCCGCCCGAGAGAACCGGCGACGCGTCGGGCTCGACCGCGATCGCGATGAAGCCGGGCTTGCGCTCGCGCAGCACTTCACCGACGCCCGTCAACGTGCCGCCCGTGCCGACGGCGGCCACGAAGACGTCCACGTTCCCGTCGGTATCGCGCCAGATTTCCTCGGCCGTCGTGCGGCGATGGATTTCGGGGTTGGCCGGGTTGTCGAACTGCTGCGGCATGAAATACTTGCCGGGATCCGAGTCGTGGATCTCCTGCGCGCGCGCGATCGCGCCTTTCATGCCGAGGGCTCCGGGCGTCAAGACGAGTTGCGCCCCGTACGCTTTGAGCAAGTTGCGCCGCTCGATCGTCATCGTGTCGGGCATCGTCAAGACGATCGGGTAGCCCTTCGCCGCGGCGACGAACGCGAGCGCGATGCCCGTATTGCCGCTCGTCGGCTCGATGATCACCGTATCGGGCCGCAACCGTCCCTCGCGCTCGGCCGCTTCGATCATCGCCACGCCGATGCGATCTTTCACGCTGCCGGCGGGATTGAACGACTCCATCTTCACGAGGACCGTGCCGCCGAGGCCCGCATTGAGGCGCGGGATTTTTACGAGCGGCGTGTTGCCGAACGTGTCGGCGAGATTGTCATAGATGCGTGCCATGCTGCCTTTGACCGCCTCACTGCGCGAAGGGGTGCAACCCGCGCCATCGAACGTGCGTTCCCCTCGCAAATGTTTTCTCTCAAAGAAAAATCCCTGTACGTCGAGGAGCTCGGGCTCTGGATCGACTCGATGCGGCCGCGCGAGCGCTGCTACGTGTCGCACGGCCACGCCGACCACGCGCGGGCGCACGACGTGGTGATCACCTCGGTCAACAACGCCAAGGTCTGCGCGCTACGGCTCGGGCCCGAGGTGGTCTTCGAGACCCACGCCTTCAACGAGCCCTGGCGCGTCGGCGCGTGCGAACTGACGCTCTTCTCGGCGGGCCACGTGCTCGGCAGCGCGCAACTCCTGGTCGAAGGCGAGCGCGGCCGCTTCGTGTACACGGGCGACTTCAAACTCGAGCCGTCGTTGACCGCCGAGCCGCCGGAGGTCAAGCGCTGCGACACGCTGCTCATGGAATGTACGTACGGGCGGCCGCAGTACGTCTTTCCGCCGCGTGCCGAAGTCGCGGGCGCCATGGTCGCCTGGGCGCGGCAGGCGCTCGAAGACGGCGCCGTGCCGATCTTCTTCGCCTACTCGCTCGGCAAGGCGCAGGAGGCGATGGCGATCCTGGGCCGAGGCGGAATCCCGCTCGCGGCGCACGGCGCGGTCGCCGCGATGGCGCGCGTGTACGAAGAGGCGGGCGTCGCGTTACCGCCCTACGTCCGCTACGACCCCAAAGGCTTTGACGGCTCGCACGCGCTCCTTTGGCCGCCCTCCGGCCGGGCGCTTCCCGTCGCGGTGCGCGGGAAGCCCGTGCGCACCGCGGCTCTCACGGGCTGGGTGGTCGGGCGGGGCAACCATTGGCAGCGCACGGATGCCGGGTTCCCGCTTTCCGACCACGCCGACTTTCCGTCGCTGCTGCGCTACATCGAACTCGCGCAACCGAAGAAGGTACTGCTCAACCACGGCTGGCGAGACTTCGTCTTTCGCCTGCGCAAGCTCGGCGTCGACGCCGAGTATTTGGAAAACAACGCGCAACTGGCGCTGTTCTAAGAGATTTCAGTTTCCCAAATCCCACATCGCGTCGAGATCGCGCTTCGAGTAGGCGCGAAACGCGATGAGCGTTTCCGTGCGCACGATGCCGTCGAGGCCGGCGACGTGGGTCGTCACCAGATCGGCGAGGTCCTCGTGACGCTTGACGCGCACGACGGCGATCAGATCGAACGGCCCGGCGACGCTGTAGACTTCGGCGACGCCCGGCACGTCGAGCAGTTTTTCCGCCAGCGGTTTGACGCGGCCGGGCGCGATCGTCAGCAACACGAAAGCCGTAATCATGACGATTACGGCCTTCGGGATTGCGACCGAGCGTCCTCGGAGCGGCGCCCGGTCAGACGATGTCGATGTCCTTGACCGTGAGGCCCGGATTGAGCTTGAGATCCTTGAATTTCTCCGATTTCACGAGCGTCGATCCCACGAACTCGTCGCGTTCGACGGGCAGGTGCGTCGATTCGTCGATCGTCAGCGTCTCTTTGGTGACGCCGTTCTTCTCGGCCGCGGAGGGCGTAAGCGTGACGACCGTCTTGCCGCCCGACTTCTCGTCGCTGAGCGTGCCCGGGGTGTTGAGGAAATGATCGAGTTCCCAACCGAAGGACGCGACCTCGAGCGTATCGCCGCGCAGCGACGTCGCGCGCGGGTCGTTGATCGAGATGATGAGCTTCACGTGCGACAGGAAGCCGCCCTGATGACCCTTGACCCGGTCGCCGCCGTGCCACGCGGCGCCGCCGCCCTTACCCGGGCCGTCCGTGATCTCGATGAGCGCCGCGGTCGGCTTGACGAACTTGTAACTGTACGTGCGGTCTTGGGTCGCCTTGCCGTCGTTGGTCGTCTCGTGCGTGACGATCGAAACGCTGTAATTATCGACCTTCGACCACGCGTCGGACATGGCGTTCAGCGCCGCGGTCGGCTTGTTCGCGGACTCGGCAGCGGCGGGCAGAGCCGGCAGCGTCGCGGCGAGCAAGGCCGCCGCCGCGCTAACGCGGACGAATTTTGAAAAATAGCTCATCGTACCTCAGTCGTTGGAGTGAATGCGCCTTCAACGTTCGCAGCGTCCCAAAAAGTTCTTCCTCAGCCGACGTCCGAGTTGCCGAGGCCCGTATCGGACTTCGTATTCGAGAACGTTTCCGTCTTGACGATCGTGGACCCGACGTACTGCGAGCGGCGCACCGGCAGGTGCGTGGCGTTGGAGAGGTAGAGGACGACCTTGGTCACGGCCGCGACGGCCGGATCCTTGACGCGCAGCGTGACCGCCGTGGTCGCAACGCCGTCGATGGCCGGTCCGGGGGCCTCCGCGAGGGTTCCGGGCGTCGAACGCATGTATCGTAAGTCGTACGAAAACGTACCCATGTCGAGCGTGTCGCCGCGCAGCGACTGGACTCGCGGATCGTCGATCGGGAGCGTGAGCTGAATTTGCGGGAGCGACCCGCCCAGATGAACCTTGACGGTATCGCTGCCGCGCCATTCGGCAACCGTCCCTTTGCCCGGCCCCTCGACGATCGTCACGTCGGCGCCGCGCTCGTTCATCGTGCGATACTCGTACGTGCGCCGTTCGACGCGGCTGCCGTCGTTGAGTTGCTCGAAGGTCACGACGGTCGTCGTGTAGTCGCGGATGTCGTGCAGCCGGCGGGCAAAGGCCGCCAGGGCGCGGGTCGGCGCGTTCACGTCGGGCCCGAACGTCGCTTGCGCGCCGGCCGGCGCGACGCCGCAGGCCCCCGCGAGCAGCAACGCCGCGAGCGCCCCACCGAGCGGTCCCGTAACCCTCTCCATATCCCCTCGCAATCGTGATCGCGTTCGCCCGCGCCTGCGACGACATCGCAGCGGTCGCCGCAAAGACGGCGAAGGTCGAACGCCTGGCAACGTACTTTCGTTCGCTCGAAGGCGAGGAACTCCGCGCGGCCGCCCGGTTCGCAAGCGGCGCGCCCTTGGCCGCGCGCGACGACCGCAAGCTCGCGATCGGCGGCCGGACGCTGCTGGCCGCCGCCCGCAACGTGTGGGCGCCGAGCGACGAGGAGCTGGCGGCGGCATACCGTGCGACGGGCGACCTCGGCGACGCCTTGGCCAGCATCGCACGCGAGCCGGCACGGGCCCAACTGTTCGCCGAAACGCTGACGCCCGCGAGCTTCGCGCGCATGCTCGACGAATTGGCCTCCGCCGCCGGCAAAGCCGCGGGCCGGCGCCGGGAGGCCGTCTGCGAGCGCGCCTTTCGCGCCTGCGCCGGCCCGCGCGAGGTCGCGTACGTCGTGAAGATCCTCACGGGCGACCTGCGCATCGGACTGCGCGAGGGCCTGGTGCTCGAAGCGATCGCGCTCGCCTTCGAGCGCGACGTCGCGACCGTGCGCCGCGCCGCGATGGCCGCCGGCGACGTCGGCGACGTGGCCCTCGCCGCCCGCGACGGCACGCTCGGCGACATCGCGATCCGTTACGGCGCGCCGATCGGATTCATGCTCGCCGCGCCGGTCGCGTACGGTTCGTCGTACCGCGAACTCGCCGCGGGCACGTGGCTCGTCGAAGACAAGTTCGACGGCATCCGCGCGCAAGCGCACGTCCGCGGCGGAGCCGCGCGGCTTTTCTCGCGCACCTTCAGCGACGTTTCGCGCGCGTTTCCCGAAATCACGGCGTCGCTCGCGAACGGCCGCGACGCGATCCTCGACGGCGAGATCGTCGCCTGGCGGGACGGAGGCGTCCTGCCCTTCCGTTACCTGCAGCCCCGGCTGCAGCGCGTCGACCCGTCGCCCGAACTGCGCGCCGAAATTCCGGTCCGCTTCGTGGCCTTCGACGTGCTCGCCGCGGGCGACCGCTTCTTGCTCGACGAGCCGCTGGTCGAACGCCGCTCGGCCCTGCCGGACTGCGTCTCCGAGAGCGAGACGGTCGCGCTCGCATCGTGGCGAACGCTCGAACGCGACGCGTCGCCGAATCTCGTCGCCGAACTCTTCGAAGCGTCGCGCGCGCGCGGCAACGAAGGCATCGTGCTCAAGCGCACGGACGCGCCGTACGCTCCCGGCCGCCGCGGCAAGTGGTGGCTAAAACTCAAACGCGAGCTCTCTACGCTCGACGTCGTCGTCGTGGGCGTCGAGTGGGGTCATGGCAAGCGCAGCAAGGTGCTTTCCGATTATACGTTCGCCGTGCGGCGCTCGGCGAGCGACGGCGAACTGCTGCCGATCGGCAAAGCCTACACGGGCCTTACCGACGCGGAGATCGCCGCGATGACGACGTGGTTCTTGGACCATCGCACCGGGACGCTGCCCGGATCGCGGCGGGCGCTCGCCGTCGAACCGAGCGTCGTCATCGAGATCGCCTTCGACGTCGTGCAGAAGAGCGCGCTGCACGCGAGCGGCTTCGCGCTGCGCTTTCCGCGCATCGTGCGCTTGCGTCCGGACAAACCCGCCGCCGAGATCGACACGCTCGAAGCGCTCGAAAACATCTACCGCGCGATGCTCGAGCGCGAGGGCGTCGCGCGGTGACGGCGCCCGCCATCCTGCGCGTCGACGCGGAGCTCAGCCTCGTGCCGCGTTGCGGCGCCGACGCCGTCGAGATGTTCGCGCTGGTCGAGCGCAACCGCGCGGCGTTGCGGGAATGGCTTACCTGGATCGACGCCACGCGCACATCCGGCGACATGCGCCGCTACGCGCAATTCGCCTACGCGCAGTTCGAACATCGCGCGGCCTTCGACTACGCGCTTCGCTACGGCGGCGCGCTGGTCGGTGCGATCGGACTGCACGACGTAGACTGGGGCAACCGATGCGGACAAATCGGCTACTGGCTCGCTCCGGACGCCCGCGGCCGCGGCATCGTGACGCGCGGCGCGCGCGCGCTCGTCGCCGAAGCCTTCGGGCCGCTCGCGCTGCATCGCCTGGAAATCCGCTGCGTCACCGAGAACGCCCCGAGCCGCGCCGTCGCCGAACGGTTGGGATTCGACCTCGAGGGGACGCTGCGCGAAGCGTACCTGCTGCACGGCCGGTTCCGCGACCTCGCGCTCTACGCCGCGACGGCGAGCGCGAATCGTTCGCGCGAGACTGCGCGCTAGCGGACGATACCGGCGCGGCCGAGTTCGTTCGGCACGAGATACAGCGTCGAATCCACGTAGTCGGTGTAGAGCGTGTAGAGCCGCAAGAAGTCCGTGCCGATCAAGCCGTCGGTTCCGTCATCGTACGCGCCTTTGGAGTCGACGACGTTCGCTTGAAAGCCCGTGAAGTTCACCTTGCCGATGCGCACGGACCCGAGCTGGTAGCGGCGCGTCTCGAACATGCCGCCCGCTCCGTTGAAGGTCTGCACGCCGAGCCCGACGGCGTCCTTACCCGACGTGACCTCGGGGTGGCGGCGCGCGAACGAATCGAACAGCATGACGCCGCCGCTCGCCCCGGTATCGATCGCGAAGCGCTCGCCGAGCGCTCCGTTGACCGTGACGTCGGTCAGCGGCTGATCCGTGCCCAGGCGCACGGTCAGCGCGTTCGTGAGCGGATCGCTCGGCGGCGCGAACGTTTCCGGCGCGATCGCCGTGACCGTGCCGTGCTCGTAGTCCATGCGCAACACGAGCGCGGCGATGAAATCGAATCCGAGCAGGCCCACCGTGCGATAAATCCGTTCGCGCCCCCCGGCGAAATGCGGCACCGTATCGGCCACGACGTCGCGCATCGTCAAGTCGCCGACGTCCATCTCGGGGACGATGACGCGGCTCGAGGTGAAGCGGCCTGCGTTCACCGCGTTCGACATCGTGCCGTGCGCCTCGAGGCCAAGCTGCTGCGCGACGTCGCTATCGATCGTGATGCCGTCCGCGCCGGTATCCAAAGCGAAATCGAGCCCGCGCGAACCGACGCGGACGTGAACGATGAATTTGTCCTCGTCGAAGCGCACCGGAAGTTCGACGGAGTTCTTGCCGGCCGGAAACCGGACGAGATCTCGGCGCGTGGGCGGGATCGCGACGTCCGCGTCGGTCACCGGACCTACGTCGTCGCGGACCACGCGGTATTCCGCATCGTTTTCGCTGTGACCGTCGCGCACCGTCCAGTGCCACGGCCGCGTGTAACCCGACGTCGTGTGAAAGTCGTCGTAGGCGTAGGTGGTGGTTTCGCGGGGACCGACCACGTCGCGGCGCACGACGCGCCACGTCGCAGCGTCTACGTACCGAATCTCACCGTAGCCGCGCGCATTGAGTCGTCGCAGCGCGTAGCCGGCTACCGGCGAGGCGATCGCGGTGACGGTCGCGCTCGCGCTTTCGGCCTCAGCCGAATCCGGTTCGGACTGTTCGAGCACGGTCTCGCCGTTTTCGTTTTGGTGCCAGCCTTGATCGCGGTAGCGTCCGCTCGCCGTCTCAAACGGCCCGTCGACGACCGTCTCGCGCACGTCGTCCTCGCGACGCACCGTCGTGCGCGTGCCGTGCAAACCGTAGGCGTCGAAGGCGACGACCAGCCGCTCGGTGGCCGGGCGCGGCCCGCTCGCGTCGCGCAACCGGCGCTCGACCGTCGCCGCGTCCGGGACGTCGCTCGCGCGGGCCGCAACGAAGCTCGCCGCGCCGGCGACGACGACGCACGCGAAAGCCCAGCGCCTCATACCCGGCGCTTCGCGGCGGGCTTGAGGCGACCCCGCAGTGCGCGCGGCAGCCACACGTTCCAATCGCAGACGGGCGAAAAGTCGCGTCCCGCGACCGCGCCGGGTCTTTCGGCGGCGACGCGTTCGGCGAGGCATGGGAGCGGCCCGAAAGGGAGGAAGCCGCACCTCTTACCGCTTCGCCTTATGGGAGGTTCCGCTCGTGGTTACAGTACGTTTGCGACGCGCGTTCTCTGCCGTCGCGGTCATCACGCTTCTCGCCGGATGTTCCGGTAATTCCGGGATCTCGGCGCCAAGCCAATCCGGCATGCTGCCGCAGTCGCACGCGTTCGGCGTCGCGACGCGCGTCTTGCCGGGCCCGGTCGTGGCCGGACCGATCGTCGTTCCGCTCGTTCCGCGGCCGCACGACGCGCCCGCCGGCTGGCCGGCGAGCGCGAAGGAGATTCTCTTCGTCGCCGACGGGTCCGCTAACCAAATCTTGATGTACAATCCCAAGCAGGCCAATCCCACCGCGATGGGTTCGATTACGAACGGCCTCAACGTGCCGTTCCAAGTCGCCGTCGACGCGAAGGGAAATCTCTACGTCGCCAACATCGGCAACAACACCGTCACCGTGTATCCGCCCGGCAAGACGTCGCCGAGCTTCACGATCACCTCGGGGCTCAGCTCGCCGTACGGCATCACGGTCGATTCCAAGGGCGACGTCTTCGTCAGCAACCTCGGTAGCAACGCGGTCACGGCTTATAGGCACGGCAAGAACACGCCGTACGAGACGATCTCGTTCAACCCGTACGGCCAAGCGGTCGGGCTTGCGGTCGACGGCAAGAATAACGTATACGTTGCCTGCGACTCGACGAACGCGGTTTACGAGATCCCCGCCGGCAAGACGACGCCGGTCAACGCCGGTCTGTCGGGCTTGAACGGGCCTGTCGGCGTCTCGGTCGGTCTCAAGAACACGCTCTACGTGGGCAATTTCGGCGGCAGCAACGTGTCCGTTTACAAAGCGGGTTCGAAAACGCCGTCCGCCGTCATTACCTCGGGCATCGAGCATAACGGTCCGACGCTCAACGGCGTCACCTCGATCGGCTCGTTCTTCCAGACCAATCAAAACCTCAACGTCGTCGGCTTCAAGGCCGGCGCGACGTCGCCGTTCTCGACGATCGGCGGCGTCAGCCAAGCGACCGGCGTCGCTTCCTCGCCGCTCGTCATGAAGTAGACCGAGCGAAACCGTCTCACGTCGCGCTCGGTGGAGCGCGACGTGAGACGGCGTACGTGCGCCTAGCGGCGCGCCTGCGGCCGCGCCACGGCGTGGTCGGTCTGGATGGTCACGGTCGAGTTCTGCGGCACCGTGAAGTTCGTTTTCAAGTTGTTGGCGTAGACGAAACCGCCTGCCGCGCCCGCCAGGCCGCCGAGATTGGTGCCGAGCAATTTCTTGCCGAGAATGTTGCCGACGATCATGCCGACGCCGGCGCCCGCGGCCTGCTGCAAGACGGCGCTCTTCTGCTTTTGATCGACGTGCAAGACGTGGCCCGACAGGGGCGAGGACGCGCCGTTCGTCAGCACGATGCTGTCGAAAGCGAGGCCCAATTGCGCTTTGCGTCCTTGACCCGCGCGCACGACGCTCGCAACGTGACCGTGAATGCGCGCGCCCGAGTAGGAGACGTCGCCGTTGGGATACGGCCGCGCCACGGCGATCGTGAACTGGTCGCCGACGTTGGCTTTGCCGGAGTCGAGACCGGTCAGAAGCGTGCCGGTGATGGTCGTGCCGGCGGGGATCGCCGAGGCAGCCGAAGCGGCGAGCGGGGCCGCCAGGGAGAGCACCGATGCCACGCCGATCGCGCCGGCGAGGGCGACGGCGCGGAAAAGGTTGTCACGGGCGCTTGCGATCATGGGAATCCTCTTTTCGTATCGGTATGAGTGCGGTACTACGATGAACGAGTTTGCGTGCCGTTCCGTTCGCCCGGCCCTTCGGTCCCGGCGCCCGCGGCGTGCTTGGCGAGCTCCAGCTTCGCGATGGTAACGCGGTGAACTTCATCGGGGCCGTCGGCTAAGCGCAGCGTGCGCGCGGCCGCCCAAGCGTGCGCGAGCCCCGCGTCGGCCGCCACGCCGGCCCCGCCGAAAGCCTGGATGGCGCGGTCGATCACGCGCTGCGCCACGTTCGGGGCGACGACCTTGATCATCGCGATCTCGGCGCGCGCGGCCTTGTTGCCCTCGCGGTCCATCCGCTCGGCGGCGTGCAGCGTCAGCAGACGCGCTTGATCGATCTCCATGCGCGAATCGGCGATCCACTCGCGGACCACGCCTTGGCGGGCCAGCGTCTTGCCGAAGGCGACCCGGCTCGCGGCCCGCACGCACATCGCTTCGAGCGCGCGTTCGGCGGCGCCGATCAAGCGCATGCAGTGGTGGATGCGCCCCGGGCCGAGGCGGCCTTGCGCGATCTCGAAGCCGCGACCTTCGCCGAGCAGCACGTTCGATGCCGGAATCCGCACGCCGTCGAAGCGCATCTCGGCGTGCCCGTGCGGCGCGTCGTCGTACCCGAAAACGGTTAAGGGGCGAACGATCGACACGCCGGGCGCGTCCGCCGGCACGAGGACCATCGACTGCTGCAGGTGCCGCGGTGCGGCCGGATCGGTGCGGCCCATGAAGATCAGCACCTTGCAACGCGGGTCCATCGCGCCCGTCGTCCACCACTTGTGCGCGTCGATGACGTACTCGTCGCCGTCGCGCGCGATGCGTGCCTCGACGTTCGTCGCGTCCGAGGAAGCGACGCCGGGCTCCGTCATGGCGAACGCGGAACGGATCTCGCCCGCGAGCAGCGGCTCGAGCCAGCGCCGTTTCTGCTCCGGCGTGCCGTAGCGGACGAGCACTTCCATGTTGCCCGTGTCCGGCGCGTTGCAGTTGAAAACTTCGGGCGCGATGCTCGAGCGGCCCATGATCTCGCACAGCGGCGCGTAATCGCGATTCGAGAGGCCGGCGCCGTATTCGCTGTCGGGCAGGAACAGGTTCCACAGACCCTCGGCGCGCGCACGGGCTTTCATCTCCTCCATGACGGGCGGAATCGACCAGCGGTCGGCGCTCGCCGCGTGCTGTTCCCAATAGATTTTTTCGCCCGGCTCGACCACGTCGCGGACGAACGCGCCCAGACGTGCGTGAAGTTCGGCGAATGCCGGCCGCTCGCGAGTGGACATGCTTCGCGCTTCGGTAGAGAACCAAGCGCGCCTTCGCGCTTGGGTAGAGGACGAAGCGCGCCTTCGCGGTACGCAGAGCGCTGATGGAGGCGACGACCGAACGAGAGCCCCGTACGGCCGGCATCGTCGGTGCCGGAACGATGGGCGCGGGCATCGCGCTGGCTTTCGCGGGCGCCGGCATCGACGTGATGCTCGTCGACGCCGATGCGGCCGCGCTCGAGCGCGCGCGCGGGACGATCGCGGCCGCCTGCGACGCGCAGGTCGCGCGCGGGAAACTCACCGCCGGCGAGGCCTCCGCGCGCGTCGCGCGGATCGTGCGCGCGACGGACTTCGCGGCGCTCGCGCCGGTCGACGTCGCGATCGAAGCGGTGTTCGAAGACATGGCCGTCAAGTGCGACGTCTTCGTGCGCCTCGGCGAGGTGTGCCGCCCGGCGGCGATGCTCGCCACCAACACCTCGAGCCTCGACGTCGACGCGATCGCGCGCGCCGCGCCGCACCCCGAGCGGACGCTCGGCCTGCACTTCTTCAGCCCCGCGCACGTGATGCGGCTGGTCGAGGTCGTGCGCGGCGCCGCCACGTCGGCCGCGACGCTCGACGCGGCGGTCGCGCTCGCACGGCGGCTCGGCAAGATTCCGGTCGTCGTCGGCAACGCCGACGGCTTCGTCGGCAACCGGATGCTGCTCGCCTACAAACGCGAAGCCGAGTTCGCGGTCTTGGCGGGCGCGACGCCGGCCCGCGTCGATGCCGCCCTGCAAGCGTTCGGTTTCGCGATGGGACCGTTTGCGGTCTCGGATCTCGCGGGGATCGACGTCGGCTGGCGCGCGAAGCGCGAGCGGATCGCGCGCGGCGCCGCGCCGCCGTTCGCGGTCTCGGATCTGCCCGACGCCTTCGTCGCCGCCGGGCGCCTCGGGCAGAAGAGCGGTGCCGGATACTATCGCTACGAGCCCGGAAGCCGCACGCCGCTCGCGGACCCGGCCGCCGACGCGCTGGTCGCGGCCGAGCGGGCGCGCGCCGGAACGCGACCCCGCGCGATGGGCGACGAAGAGATCGTCGAGCGCTGCGTGCTCGCGCTCGTCAACGAGGGCGCGCGGCTCCTCTCCGCCGGAATCGCCGCGTCCGCGGCCGACGTCGACACGATCTGGGTCAACGGTTACGGCTTTCCGCGCGACCGCGGCGGGCCGATGCGCTATGCGGAAAGCCTGGGGCTCGCGCCGGTCCTCGCCCGGATCGAAGCGTTCGCCCGCGAGGATCCCGCTTTTTGGACGCCCGCGCCGGCCTTGACCGCCGCCGCCGCCCGAGGACGATTCGACCCGGCGTAGGCAAGCGTTGCCGCTTCGCGAACACGGCGACTACGAAATTCTGCCTTCCCACCATCCGCACGAAGGAGTTTATTGGTGAACAAACGTCTGGTAAGTTCGGTCGTCGCCGCCGGGGCGGCGCTGCTGCCCATGATTGCCTTGGCCCAAAGCGAGATGGGCACGACCGACAACGCGTCCAACACGATCGGCGCGCTCGTCGCGTGGCTCCTCGTGGGAGGCGGCGCTTTCTCGATTTTCGTCATGATCGGCGTCGACCGCAGCCTGAAGAGCCGCCGCTAGAGAAGGGCGAGGGTGCCGCCGGCCGCGCTCGCGGCACGGCGGCAGCCATCGCTCGCTAACCGCGCAACCATCCCTCGAACCGTCGATCCGTCCGCAGCACGTCGAAGCGGGGATCGCGCGCGAGTTGACGACGCTCCGAGGAACGGATCCGGGCGAGCCACACCAGCGCCGCACCCGCGCGACCGGCACGCGCGTCGGCGGCCGCCAGTGCGAGCACGTCCCACGCGCCGATGCGCTCGGGATCGGTCGACGCTTCGATCTTCGCGAGCGCGCGTCGCGCTCGTTCGCGCGCGCCGCGTAACGCATCGATCTGCGCGACGAAAGCGGCGCTCTGCGTCGCCATTCCGGGTTCGCGGCCGAGCGCGGTCGCCGCCGGCAACGCCCGCTCGTAGTCGCGCATCTCGATATACGAAGCGGCGAGCGTCAGCAGCGCCAGCGATTGGAGGCGACGCGCGCGCAACAGTTGTTGCGCGAAGGCAGCCGCCTCCGCATAATCGCGCTCGAGAAAATCGGCCCACGCGAGCGAGGCGATCGGTCCCGGTGCCGTCGGATCGACGGCAACCGCGCGCGCGAAAAGACGGCGTGCGGCGGCGACTTCGCCGCCGTTCATAAGTTCGGTACCGTACCAAACGAGCGCGTCGAGATTTCTCGGATCGAGCCGCAAGGCCACGGCGAACGCGCGAGCCGCGGCCGCATCGTCGTGCTCGACGGACGCGCGCACCGCGCCGAGCGCCGCATAGGCGTCGGCCGAGCCGCTGCCGCGAGCGACCGCCTCGTTCGCAAAGGCGATCGCGCGCGCGCCGATACGCGTGCGCGCTTCCGCGTCGACGGTCCGAAACGTCAGGCTCGTCAGCGCGTCGGCCAGGCCGGCGTACCCGAGCGGACTCGCGGGGCACGTTTCCGCCACCGCCCCGAACGACGCGAGGCTGCGTTGCAAACCGCTCGCGGTGCCGCGATTGAGATTGAAGCGCCCGAGCAAATAGGATTGCAACGCGCGCGAGGGTAGCCGGTACGGGTCGGCCCCGCCGCACGCCGGCGGCGCATCCTCGCCGTGCGGCAGGCCGCTGCGCCCGAGCAGCGCGACGCACGCGAGCGCCACCGTAATCGCGCGCGCGAGCGCGTTGCGACGCGAGTGCGGCGGCGCGCTCGGCGCCGCGGCCGCACTCGGCGGAACGACGAGCCGGTACCCGCGTTTCGGCACGTTTTCGATGCGCGGTCCGCCGGGCGCGAGCGCAAAGGTCTTTCGCAAGACGTAGATGTTTTGGGTCAGGTTCGCTTCGTCGACGAACGCGTCGGGCCAGACGCGTTCCATGAGTTCCTCTTTGGAAACGACGCGGTCGCCGGCTTCCAGCAGCACGAGCAACGTATCGCACACTTTCGGCGCGAGCGCGATGCGGCGCGCGCCGACGCGCAGCGCGCGCTCGTCGGCTCGCAACCGATACGGGCCGAAAGCGTATTCCGGCGAGGCGTCGGGATGCATCGCGAGTTCCTCGCAGCCGGGTGACTGCGATTGCTACCGGCGCGCCGCCCCGACCTCCTTCGCGCAGGCGCGCATTTCGGTAACGGTATCGATCACGATCTTTGCGCCCGCGTCGCCGCCCGCGGCCCAGACGGAGCCGTCCGGGAGCGCCTTCACGGCGTTGAGCAGCGTTACCGGCCGGTGCGGAACGTTGGGCGTGGGCACCGTCGTCCAGGCTTTCCCATTCCAATGCACGAGGTAACTCGCGACGCCGTTCTTCCGCCGCGCGATTTCGCCCGCCGCGAAGACGTCGTTCGCTGCGAGCGCCGTCGCTCCGAAAACGAACGTCAGGCGGGTCCCGGAATTCGGGACCGGCACGATCGTCCAGGCCGTTCCATCCCAATGCTCGGCGAGCGGCGCGAAGGTGCGGCCGTTATTGTAATCGCCCATTGCCCAGGCGTCGTGCCGCGACAGCGCGACGACGGCATTGAAGACGTTCGAATCGGCGTTGACGTTGGGAGTCGGCACGATGCTCCACTGCGTGCCGTCCCAGTGTTCGGCGAGCGTCCGGAACGGCGCCGAGGCGGACGCCTGCGACCCGCCGACGCTCCAGACGTCGTCGCTCGCGGTCGCCGCGACCGCGTCGAGGTTGTTCGCGACGCCGGGCAGGCCGGGGACGGCGATTTGCGTCCACGCGCTCCCGTTCCAGTGCACGACGTAGGGCTGCTGGAGGCCGCCGTGCGCGAGCGCGCCGCCGGCGGCCCAAACGTCGTTCGTCGCGATCGCCGCGATACCGTAGAGGAACGTTTCGGACCCCGTGACGCGGGGCAACGGCGACACGGAGAAACGCGCGCCGTCCCAGTGCTCCGCCGCCGCCGAGCGCTTCGAGTAATGGCCGGCGCCGTAGGTTTGACCGATCGCCCAGACGTCGTTCCGTGCGATCGAGGCGATGCCGGAGAACTGCCCGCCGTAGCCGCTCGGATCCGCCTCGCGTAATACGGTCCAGGCTTTGCCGTCGAAGTGCAGCGCGTATCCCTTCGAGGTCAGGGTGCGATAGGTGGCGCCCGTTTCCCACAGATCGTGGGCGCCGGTTCCCGCGATGGCGTTCAGTTGGTTTCCGGACGGCGCCGGATCGGGCGTGCTTACGAGTTTCCAGAGGCAATCGGCCCGCGCGGCGGGCGAGAGCGTTGCGGTTAACGCGAGCGACAGAGCGGACGAACCGAGGCGTTTCAAGACGGCGTTCACGAGCGTTCCTCCGGGCAGGACCGTGCGGCGATGCGAGTAGCGTAGCCCGGACCCGGCGCCGCGCGCTTCAAGAAACCCTCAAGGCGCGCTCAACGACGCTGAAAATAAAACAAAACGGCCCGTCCGCACCGGACGGGCCGTCTTGAGACCGTATGGCCGCTCGCTATGCGAGCGCCAGACTCTTCCGATCGAGATCGAACTGCTCTTCGCTCAGAGCCATCGTCGTGGGACCGCCGGCCACGATCTCGTGCTTGTAGCCGATCGCCTTCGGCAGGACGTGGTCGGCGTAGTACCGCGCCGTCACGAGCTTGGCTTCGTAGAACGCGTCGTCGCCGAGCTTCTTCGAGGCAACGAGCGCCGCGCGCGCCATCTGCCAGCCGCCGGAGACGTAGCCCCACAGCATCAGGTAGGGCACGGCGCCGGCGAAGGTCTGGCGCAGCTCCTTGAGCGCGTTGCCGCCGAGCCACATCGACGCTTCCTGCAGCGCCTTCACGGCTTTTTCCAGTTCGACGCCGATCGCTTTGACGTGGTCGTTGTCGCTTGCCGCGCACTCTTTGACGGTCGCCGACATCTGGCCGATGATCTTGGTGGCCGTCTTGCCCATGTCTTTGAGGAACTTGCGGCCGAGCAGGTCGTTACCCTGAATGCCGGTCGTGCCTTCGTAGATTTGCGCGATGCGGATGTCGCGGTAGTACTGCGCGATGCCCGTCTCTTCGACGTAGCCCATGCCGCCGAACACTTGCAGCGCCTCGGAAACTAACTGCGTCGCCACTTCCGTCGACCAGCCCTTGACGATCGGCGTGAAGAACTCGACGATCGCGTTGGCTTCTTTGGCCGCGGCTTCGTCGGGGTTGGCGTGATTGTGATCGAGCGCCGCGGCCGTGTAGAACGCGACGGCGCGCATCGCCTCGACCTGCGACTTGCAGTCCATCAGCATGCGGCGCACGTCGGGATGCTCGATGATGCGGACGGGCGTCCACTCCTTGGCGGCGATGTCTTTGGACTGCACGCGTTCGCGCGCGTAGGCGAGCGCCGCTTGGTAGGCGCGGTCCGCAACGGCGTAGCCCTGCACGCCGACCGAGAAGCGCGCCGCGTTCATCATGATGAACATGTACTTGAGGCCCTGGTTCTCTTCGCCGACCAGGTAGCCGACCGCGCCGCCCTTCTTCTCGCCGTAATTCATCGTGGTCGTCGGCGAGGCGTGGATGCCGAGCTTGTGCTCGATGCCCGCGCAGTAGATGTCGTTGCGCTCGCCGAGCGAGCCGTCGGGCTTGACGACGTACTTCGGCGTGATGAAGAGCGAGATGCCCTTGACGCCCTCGGGCGCCGTCGGCGTTCGCGCCAGCGTTAAGTGAATGATATTCTCGGTGTAGTCGTGCTCGCCGTAGGTGATGTAAATCTTCTGGCCGGTGAGCAGGTAGTGGTCGCCGTTCGGGACCGCCTTCGTGCGCACTTGCGCGAGATCGGAGCCGGCTTGCGGCTCCGTGAGATCCATCGTGCCCGCCCACTTGCCCGAAACCAGATTCGGGACGTACATCTTCTTCTGTTCGTCGCTGCCGACGAGCAGGATCGCTTCGATCGCACCCTGATTGAGCAACGGCCCGAGCGAGAAGCCGAGGTTGGAGGCGTTCCACATCTCGAGCGTGGCGGTGCTCAGAATCCACGGCAAGCCCTGGCCGCCGTATTCGGTCGGCATCGGCAGCCCGACCCAGCCCGCGCTCGTGAACTGATGGTACGCGTCCTTGAAGCCCTTGGGCGTCGTGACGTTGCCGTCGGCGAACTTGGCGCCGTCGCGGTCGCCCACGACGTTGAGCGGGTCGAGCACGTTGCTCGCAAAGTTGCCGGCCTCTTCGAGAACCGCGTCCGCGACGTCGGGAACCTCTTCATAGCCCGGCAGCTTCGCAATCGCATCGAGACCGACGAGTTCGTTGATCAAGAAGTGGAAGTCGCGAAGTGGTGCTTTGTAGGCGCTCATACGTTGCTGAAAACCCCGGTGCGGAGAAGTGCGTAAGGGCGAAAGCGTTCGCACTCCGGGAAGAATTTTCCCCGGCAATTTCCATCTATCGGACGGCGATTTTCGTCAGCCGGAAGCTCCGATAAAGGTCGCCGCCCCGCGGTGCCGGGCCCGGGCGTCCGCCCCGTGCGGCCGTGCGTATACGCCGGCGCGCAACGCTGAATTGCGCACTACGCTACAGGAGTACGCAACCGATGATTCGCCTCACTGGAAAAGCGCTGGCCGCCGCGTGCGCGTTCGCGGCGCTCACCTGCGCGGCCGCGAGCGCACGAGACGACGCCAAGAAAATGCCCGCCATGGTTCGCGTCGTGCACGGCTCGCCCGATGCCGGCCCCGTCACCGTTTCGGTCGACGGGAAACCCGCGATCAAGAATTTTCTCTATGGCACGGTCACGCCGTACATCGCCCTCAAACCGGGTACCTACGCGCTGGCCGTGACCACGGCGGGCGGCGCCTCGGTGAAACTCTCGGCGAAACTTCAGGCCCGCACGTTCTATTCCGTCGTCGCGACGGGCGAAATTTCACCGAAAGCCTCGCCGAAAATGCCGAATATCGCCCTGACCGCGTTCGTCGACGCGCCGTTCGCGGAGAGCGGCAGCGCGATCGACTTCCATCACGCCGCCCCGGTCGCGAACGCGAGCGTTCCGTTCGGGTACGGCCTCCTCGCCAATCCGCTTAACAACCAGCTGGGAACGGCGACCTTCGGCACGGAGACGGGCCCCCTCGCGCTGCCGAAAGTTGCCGTGAACGATCCGCTCGAACTCTACGCGGTCGGCGTCAACGCGATCACGCTGATCCCGAACCAAGTCGATCCGAAGGACTTCCGGAACGTCTTGCCCGCCCCGTTCGCCCCGAATCTCTCGGTCTTCGCGATCGACGGTCCCGGCGCGGCCGCGGATCCCGACGTCGCGGGCTCGGACGCCGTGCGTCTCGTCGGCATCTTCGACGGCGCCGGAATGTAGGCACCGTCGCCTCAGTAAGCGTTCACGCAGCGTTCGGCGATCCAGTAATGGCTCCCGGTCCCCCACGGCTCGACGACGTCGATCGTCGTTTCGTACAAGAGGCGGCCGTCGAAGGAGCGTTTCGCGTCGCCGAGCACGTGAATGACGTCGCCCGCGCGCGCCGGCGGATACGTCGACGCGGCGGGCGCCGCGTCGCTCGAAGGCCAACTGTAGAGCGGCGCGGCGCGGCACACGACGAGCGCGCGGTGCACGCGCGGCGCCGCATCGTGCGGCGCGGTTGCGGCGGGCGACGGGCTCGCGGCCGGCGTCGCCTCGGCCGCGCTCGCGCCGCACGCGACGGCGAGCGCCGCGAGCGGCGCCCAGAGGTTCTTAACGGCCTTTTTTCTTGGCCGTCGACTTGCGCGCGGGCGACGCTTTGCGCGCGGGCGCGGCCTTCTTTGCCGGAGCCTTCTTCGCCGCGGTCTTGCGGGCGGGCGCGGCTTTCGAGGCGGCCTTCTTCGCCGTCGATTTCTTCGCGCCGCCGCGACGCGCGGTGCCGACCGCTTCTTTGAGCGTGCGGCCGGCGATGAACTTCAGCACGCGCTTCGCCGGCACGTTGACCGGTTCGCCCGTTTGCGGATTGCGCGCGATGCGCGCCGCGCGATCGCGAATTTTGAACTGTCCGAAGGGCGTGAGCTGGACCTTATCGCCCGACTTCAGCACGTCCGTGATCTTGTCGAGAATCCCGTCCACGATTTCGACGGCTTGTTTGCGGCTGAGCTCGTGTTCCTCGGCCAGTTCGCGGATCAATTCGTTTTTCGTCATATCATCCTACTACAAGAGCGCGGCGAAACCGCCAAGATATCAATCCGCCGACAAGTCCCATTCGCGGCGCGAGATTCCTCCGTGTTTTCAACGATTTTTTCGTCCGAGCGCCGGCGGGCGCCGCTCGCCGCCATTAATCGAAACCGCCGATGGTGGTGCCGCCGTCGACGACGATGGTCTGGCCGCTCACGAACGCGCCCGCGCGCGACGCCAGCATGACCGCTACCCCCGCCACGTCGTCGACGGTTCCCAGGCGCCCGAGCGGATATTGGCGGATCACCTGCTGCTCGATTTGGGGGTTCTCGTAGAGCGCCCGGGCGAAATCCGTCTTGATCACGCCGGGCGCAATGGTATTGACCCGAACGTTTTTCGGGCCCCATTCGACGGCCAGATTGCGCGCCAGAGCCGCATCCGCCGCCTTGGAGAGCCCGTACGCCCCGAGGAGCCTCGTCCCTTTGAGACCTGCGATGCTGGAGACGATGATGACGGCGCCGCCGCCGCCGGCGGCGATGTACGGCAGCGCCATGTTGCACAGCCACAGGTTGGAGCGCACGTTCGAATCCATGATCTTGTCGTAGGCTTCGTCGGAGATGCCGGAAAGCGGCCCGAAGTACGGGTTGACGGCGGCGTTGCACACCAGGGCGTCGATGCCGCCCCACGTCGCGCGGGTCGCGTCGACCAGTGCCTGGAGCTGCTCCTTGGAACCGATGTTGCACGGCACCGCGATCGCTTCGCCGCCCTCGGCAACGATGCGATCGCGCGCCGCATCGCAAGCGTCGGACTTGCGGCTCGAAATCGCGACGCGCGCGCCGCGCGCCGCGAACTGCCGCGCGATCGCCAAGCCGATGCCGCGCGTCGAACCCGTGACGATCGCGACCTTGCCGCTTAAATCGAAGAGATCGTCCGTCATCGACCGGCGAATGCCGGTTTGCGCTTTTCGACGAAGGCCCGCACGCCTTCGGCGAGATCGGGTCCCGCCGCGGCTTCTTCTTGCAGCTCCGCTTCGGCTTCGAGCCAGGCCGCGAACTGCGGCAGCACGGCGGCGTTGAACGCGCGCTTCGTGAGCGCCGCCGCGACCGGCGAGACGTCGGCGAGGCGCTGCGCGTACGCCGCGGTTTCGGCGGCGAGTTCGCTCGCCGGCACGACGCGGTTGACCAGACCGAGCCGGTGCGCTTCGCGCGCGTCGATCCGGTCGCTCGTCCACGCGAGTTCGAGCGCACGCCCGAAACCCGCGAGCAGCGGCAGCATCAGGCTCCCGCCGCCGTCGGGAATCAGGCCGATTTTCGAAAACCCGAGCGTGAGGCTCGCATCGTCGGCGGCGATGCGCAGATCGCAGCACAGCGCGATCGACAAACCGACGCCCGCGGCGATGCCGCCGAGCGACGCGACGACGGGCTTCTCGAGCGTGCGGATGCGCGTGACGAGCACGTTGTAACCGCGTCGCAGGTGCTCGGCGACGGAGACGGGCGTGGCGCTCATCTTCAGGCGCACGAACGCTTCAAGGTCTTGCCCCGACGAGAAGCCGCGGCCGGCTCCGGCGAGCACGACGACGCGCACGGTCGCGTCGCGCGCCGCCTCGTCGAGCGCGGCGATCAGCGCCTCGGTCATCGGCTCGTTGAAGGCGTTCAGCTTCTCGGGGCGGTTGAAGGTCAGCGTCAAGACCGCGCCGGAGCGGGTCGAAAGGACCAAAGGCTCGCTCATGAGCGCGGCTTCGTCGTGACGGCGGCCAATCTTTTGCCGCGGCGGCGGTCCCTGTAAGCCGCCTGACGTCTTTTTCCGCTCCGCGCCCGTTATCGTAACGACATGATCACGCGAACGAATCTCCTGGCCGGCCTCGGCGCCGCGCTGGTGCTTGCGGCGGCCATCCCCGGCCGCGCGCGCGGCGCCGGCGCGACGCACTACGAAGTCACGCTGACGGACGCCGAATGGCGCAGGCGCCTCTCACCGGAAGCCTACGAGGTGTTGCGCCACGCGGGTACGGAGTACGCCTTCTCGAGTCCGCTGGACCACGAAACGCGGCCGGGCATCTACGACTGCGCGGGCTGTGCGCTGCCGCTCTTCGACGCGAAAACGAAGTTCGACAGCGGCACCGGCTGGCCGAGTTTCTATCAGCCGCTCCCGAACGCGGTCGCGACGACGACCGACACGTCGCTGTTCGAAACGCGCACCGAAGTGCACTGCCGCCGCTGCGGCGGCCACCTCGGTCACGTCTTCGACGACGGCCCCAAGCCCACGGGCCTGCGCTACTGCATGAACGGCGTGGCGCTCGCGTTCAAACCCGCGAAGGCGTAAAGCGAGCGCCGCCGCTTTAGTGCGCCGCCACGCCCTCGAACTGCTCTTCTTCCGTCGACCCGTGCAGCGCCGTCGTCGAGGACTTGCCTTCCGACACCACTTGCGCGATCTCGTCGAAGTAGCCGGTGCCGACTTCGCGCTGGTGACGGGTGGCGGTGTAGCCGTCCTTCTCGGCCGCGAACTCCGCCTGCTGCAGTTCCGAGTACGCCGCCATGCCGCGCGCCTTGTAATCGAGCGCCAGCTGGAAGAACGAGTGGTTGAGTACGTGAAAGCCGGCGAGCGTGATGAACTGGAACTTGTACCCCATCGCCGCGAGCTGCTGCTGGAACGTTTCGATGTCGCGCGGCGAGAGCTTGAGTTTCCAGTTGAACGACGGCGAACAATTGTACGCCAGCCACTTGCCGGGATACTTGGCGTGAATTTCGTCGGCAAAACGCTTGGCTTCGGCGATGTTCGGCTCCGACGTCTCGCACCAGATCAGGTCGGCGTAGGGCGCGTACGAGAGCCCGCGCGCGATCGCAGCGTCGAGTCCACCGCGTAGCCGGAAGAAGCCCTCTTCGGTCCGCTCGCCCGTGATGAACGGCCGGTCCGCTTCGTCGACATCGCTCGTGATCAGGTGCGCGCCGTTGGCGTCGGTGCGCGCGACGATGATGGTCGGCACGCCGTAGAGATCGGCGGCGAGGCGCGCCGAGACGAGATTACGGATCGCGGTCTTGGTCGGGATAAGCACTTTCCCGCCCATGTGGCCGCACTTTTTCTCACTCGCCAACTGGTCCTCGAAGTGCACGCCCGCGGCGCCCGCTTCGATGAACGCTTTCATGATCTCGTGAACGTTGAGCGCGCCGCCGAAACCGGCTTCCGCGTCCGCCACGATCGGCAAGTAGTAGTTGACGTTGCCCTTGCCTTCACTCGTCTGGATTTGATCCGCGCGCTGGAACGCGTTGTTGAGCCGCTTGACGAGCGCCGGCGCGGAGTTCGCCGGATAGAGGCTTTGATCGGGATACGTCTGCGACGCCAGGTTGCCGTCGGCCGCGACTTGCCAGCCCGAGAGGTAGATCGCGTGCAGCCCCGCCTTGGCCGCCTGCACCGCTTGACCGCCGGTCAGCGTGCCGAGCGCCGCCACGTACGGCTCGTCGGCGAGCGACTTCCACAAGCGCTCCGCGCCCAGCCGCGCCAACGTGTAGTCGATGTTGACCGAGCCGCGCAAGCGCACGACATCGGCTCCGGAGTAGGGCCGCTTGATCCCGGCCCAGCGCGGGTCCGACGACCACATGAGTTCGAGCTGGCTCTGGTCGCTAAAAACTGCCACGGCGGTGTTCCGTCCTCTCGAAAACGCTTGGGTAGAAGGTTCTTTCGCATTGGCACACCGCGGTGTGACCGATGGCTGGGTGCGTTACGCACCTATAGCCTGAAAAACCTTTCCCTGCGGCCGCCGTTGTGAAACACATCATTTTCCGCCGTCCGCGGCGGCGAGCGTTACGGGGCGGGCGCCGCCAGCACGTCGCGATAGCGCTCCCGTAACTCGCGCTTGAGGAACTTGCCGACGCCCGTGCGCGGAATCGCCTCGACGAAGACGACGCGGTCGGGCACCATCCACTTGGCCACGCGCTCGGCGAGCCACGCCTGCAACGCCGCTTCGTCGGCTTCGGCCCCCTCGCGCAGCGCCACGACCGCGACGGGCCGTTCGAGCCACTTCTCGTGCGGCACGCCGATCACGGCCGCTTCGCGCACGGCGGGATGGCCCATCAGCAGGTTCTCGAGATCGACGCTCGAGATCCACTCGCCGCCCGACTTGACCAGATCCTTGGAGCGGTCGACGAGCTGCAAGTAGCCGTGCTCGTCGGCCGTGCAGACGTCGCCCGTGTGGAAGTAGCCGTCGGCGAAAGCCGGCAGCGGTTCGTCGATGCGGAAGTACGAGCCGGTAACGGCCGGCCCGCGCACCCAGAGCGCGCCCGGCGTGACGCCGTCGCGCGGCACCTCGTTGCCGTCGTCGTCGAGCAGTTTCCACGCGACGATCGGCGTGAAGCGGCCCTGCTTGAGCAGTTTTTCGCGCTGCACTTCCCACGGCGCGTCCTCGAGCTCCGCGACGACCCGCGAAAACGTCCCGATCGGGCTCATCTCGGTCATGCCCCAAGCGTGGACCGTGCGCACGTTGCGCCGATTGAGATCGTCGAAAAGCGACGGCGGCACGGCCGATCCGCCGACGACGAGCGTCTGGAGCGTCGGCAGATACGCGTCGCGCCGTTCCAGTTCGTCGCGTACCGCAAGCCACACGGTCGGCACGCCGAGCGACATCGTCACCCGTTCGCGCTCGACGATGTCGATGACGCTCGCGGCATCGAGCTTCGAACCCGGCAGCACGAGCTTCGCGCCGACCATCAACGCGAGATACGGCACGCCCCAGGCGTTGACGTGGAACATCGGCACGACGGGCAACACGGAATCGCGCTGCGTGATGGCGAGCCCCTCGGCAAGCCCCGCGCCGAGCGCGTGGATGACGGTCGAACGGTGCGTGAAGGCGACGCCTTTGGGATCGCCCGTCGTGGCCGACGTGTAACAGAGCAGCGCCGCCGCGCGTTCGTCGATCTCGGGCCACGCGAAGACGTCCGGGGCCGCCGCGAGCAGCGCTTCGTAGTCGCGCGCGCCCGGCAGCGTCGCGCCTTCGCCCATCACCACGAGCGGGCGGTCGAAGCCGGGAACGCTCGCCGTGGCGCGGGCCAGCGCCGGAGCGAGCGACGCATCGACGAAGATCAGTTTGTCGCCCGCGTGCTCGAACGCCCAGCAGATCTGTTCGGGAAAGAGCCGGATATTCGTCGTGTGCAAGACCGCGCCGAGCATCGGTACGGCGTAGTACAGCTCCAGATGCCGGTAGGTGTTCCAGCCGAAGCTCGCGACGCGATCGCCGGGCCGCACGCCGAGCGCGACGAGCGCGTGCGCCAAGCGCGCGACGCGTTTGCCGAAATCGGCGTACGTGTAGCGATGCAGCGAACCGTCCTCGAGCCGCGTGACGATCTCGCGCGCGCCGTGATTGCGCATGGCGTGTTCGAAAATCCAGCGGATCGTCAGGTCGACGTCCATCATGGTCCCGCGCATGGTCATCGTGGCTTCACCTTTCCGGGTCGCGGAGCAGCGTGCCGTCGTCGTCGGCACCGAGCAGGATCTTGCGCGCGATCGCGACCGGCGGCGCGCCGTGCGCGAGCAAGAGATCGTCGAAGGTTTGCGCGTCGTAGCGGTTGCCGGCGACGCGCCGGTAATCGTCGCGCAGCGTCAAGAGTTCCAGTTCGCCGAGTTCGTCCGCACCGTCGAGCGGATTTGCTGCGGCGCGCAGCGCCTCCCGGCGGGCGGCTTCGGCGTCGAGAAAGGCTTCGTGCTCGAAGAACGCCGTCGCCTCGTCGACGCTCAGGCCGCGAGCGTGTTCGCGCAGCGCCGCGAGCAATCGGCACGCGCCGAGCAGTTCGGAATGCAGGTGAACGAGCCGGATGCGCGGTTCGCCGGCCTCCCAGCCTTCGTCGACGATCGTGCGTTCCGCGAAGCGCGTCCAGCCGCCGGCGAAGGACGAATTCGGCAGCAGCTGCCGGATCGGCGAAAGGTGGGCGCGCCGGCCGAGCGCGGCGAGCAGGTGCGCGCCGGGAACGACGTCGCGAGCGACGGCGAGCGCGAGAGCCGCGTCGCTCGTAACGTTTTGCGGCGCGACCTCGTACGTCGCCGCGGCCGGCGGCGATTCGAGGGGTCCGGGTTCTTCGAGCGTCGCAACGCCGCGAACGCGGACGTACGGCGGCGCGACGCGCACGGTGACGTCGTCGCCCGGCGGCAGGGTTGCCACGCGATGCGCCGCCACGTACGCCCGCAGCGCCGCGATATCGGACGCAACCTCGCGCACCGTTGCGTCGGGCGGCAACGGCTGCGCCGTCTCCGCGAGCAGCGCGCGCGGCGAGCGGCGCGGATCGAGGGCCGCCGCCGCCGCGAGAAACTGCGCCTTCGCGGCGGCGAGCGCGGCCGCCGCGGCGCGTTCGCAGAGCGCGAGCGGCAGCGGCGCGAGTTCGTGGAGCCGCACGAGATCGGCGAAGCGCTCGGCGCCGAGCGCGAACGTTCCGCTCGGATGCGCGAGCGCTCCGCTTTCGAGCGCGGCGAGGTAACGGCGCAGCGCCGCAACGACGTCCCGATTCGACGCGGCCAGTTGCGCGCGCAGCGAACCGTCCTTGATCCGCGCCGCGGCGAGCGGCACGTCGTTCGCGAAGTACGCGATCGCGTCGCCGACGTCGTCGCGTGCGAGTTCGGCGTCGGCCGCATCGACCGTCGTCAGGTTGGCCGGCGCCGCGTCCAGCATCGCGGGAATGCGGCGTTCGCGCGCGACGACGGAACGAACGCGCGCGGCCGGCAGCGCGACGTCGCGCGCCAGCAGCGATTCGACCGCCGTCGCCGCCAGGGTCGCATACGTGCCCGGCTGGTGCCGCCAGGTTTGGAGCGTCCCGAGCATCAGCGTCGCAGTTTCGAGGCGGCTCTGCAATATCTGCGCGTCGTACGACGCGTCGGCGCCCATCGTGGCGGGATCGATCGCGCGCAGGTCGGCGAGAAAGCGCTTCGCCGTCGCGAGCCGCTCGGCATAGGCGTCGGGCGTATACGTGCCGAGTTCGTCGTCTTCATCGTGCTCGCCGGCGAGCGTCGCCGTCACCGGATCGTCCTGCCGCTCCGCGGTGAAGTAGCGCGCCGCGAGCGCGTCGAGCCGCTCGTCGCCCAGGGGCCGCAGAAATTGCGCGCCGGCGCCGAGCGGCACGCAGACGAGCGCAGCCGCGAGCACGAGCCGCACCGTCGCGCGCCGCGTCACGACCGGCCGCTACTCTTCGGTTTCGTGAAGGTGCAGGTGCGTGCCGTCTTCGGAATCGTCGAGCACTTCGCGCGCTTCGGCCAGCACGGCGGCCGACAACTCGGCGGTGCCTGCGATCGAACCGTCCTCGGCCAGAAAGTCGGACTCGGCCCAATCCTCCCACGTTTCGAGGGGCTCGCCGTCGACCTCGGCGGGGAACCGCACGCAAAAACCCTGCTCGAGATGGAGGCCGGCCACCATGACGCGCGTGCCCCGCGGGAAGTAGGTCCCATCCTTCCACAGCGTCCCGTAGGCCGTCTGATACTGCTCGCCGATCCTCAGCACGCCGCTAAAGTTTGCCGCCGCACGCCTTGAGTCTTTGCGTCGCGCCGCGTATCCTCGTTCACACTATGAGCGGGCAGAACGACGGCGGCTGGCAGATCGTCGAATCGGAAATCGTCATCGAAACGCCGCACCTGCGGCTGCGGCGCGACCGCATCGAACTGCCGGACGGCGCGCGCATCGGCGACTACTACGTGCGCGAATCGCGCGGCTTCTGCGTCGTGTTCGCGCTGACCCCGGACGAGCGCGTGGTGCTCGTCCGGCAGTACAAGCACGGCATCGGCGAGACGCTGCTCGAACTTCCGGCGGGCGGCGTCGACCCGGGCGAATCGCCCGAAGACTGCGCCCGGCGCGAACTCGCGGAGGAGACCGGCTACGTCGCCGACGCCGAGACCTTCGAGCGCGTCGGCACGTTCGTCTTCGATCCCACGAGTTCGACGACGCGCTATCACGTGTTCCTCGGCCGCAACGCCCGCCCCAGCGTCGCAACCGATTTCGACGCGACCGAGCAGATCGCGGTCGAACTCGCGACGCTCGAGGAGTTGCGGCGCTACGTCCGCGACGGCACGATCCACGTGGGCGTCCACGTCGGCTCGATCTATTACGTCTTGGACCGGCTCGGCCGGCTCTGAGGCGGGCGCTTGGGATCGAGCCCTTTGAGACGATAGATCGAGACGCGGTGCGAGTCGTCGATGAGATCGTAATCGCGGCGTAAGCGCGCGAGCACGAGGCGCGCGCCCGCGGCATCGAGCTTGCCGTCGCGCAAGTTGCCGGCGACGACGAAGTGCGGCCGTCCGGCGAGCACGCGCAGCACTTCGTCCGGTCCGTGGAAGCCGATCATCGGCCACATCCCGCGTTCGAGCAAATCTCCGGAAAAGACGTAGCGCGTCGGCGGCGGCGCGTTCATCTCCGCGTAGAACATCGGCGAGGCCTGCAGCACGTACAGCGAGCGGTCGTCACCCATCGCCGCGCGCAACGCTTCGCTTGCGACCGTGTAATCGCCGACGCGGAAACCGGGCTCGGCGCGGACGTAGCGATGATACGGCACCACGAACGCACCTTGTTCGGTTTCGTAATAGGAGTGCAGCGCGAAGGTCGTCAGCAGCGCGAGCGTCGTCACCAAACGCGGCGCGCGCGCCGCTCGACCGAGCGCGGTGAGGCCGGCGGCACCGAGCGCGGCCAGCGGCGGCACGAGCAGCACGAAGTGGCGATCGTAGAATTCGCCCGCCGCGAAGATGGCCGCCGCGGCCGTCGCAAGCCAAGCCCAGCCGAGCGCGAAGCGCGCCCGCGCGGGCCGCAGCGCGGCGAACGGCGCGAGCTCGAGCACGGGCGCCAAGATGCGCAGCTCTTCCCGCCACTGCCCGAGATTCGACAGCCGCGCGCTGCTGCGCGCGGAGGCCAGGCGTCGCAGCGTGGCGGCAAAGTTGGCGTCCGCAAACGCGGCGAACTCGCGCGCGCTCGCATAGACGAGCGCCTCTACGGCGAACGGCGCCAGCGCCAAGCCGGCGAAAACCGCGAGCGCCGCCGCGCCCGCCTGCGCGCCGGCGCCGGCGGCGACGAAGACGCCGAGCGGCAGCAGCATCGGCAGCGCCGTCAGCTTCATCTGCAGCGCGGCGCCGCCCGCGAGCCCGGCGAGCGCGCTCGCGACGACGCGGCGCGGCCCGAGCGCCGCGGCGTAGGCGAGCGCGACGAAGGCGTTGACGAGAATCTCGGCGTCGTTGAGAATCCCGTCGTTCTCGGTCGAGAGAAAGACGACGAAGAACCCTGCGACCGCCGCGGTTCCGGCGGATTCGCCGAATCCGTCGCGCACGAAGCGCGCCACCGCGAGTGCGGCGACCGCGACGGCGATCGCCCCGACGGACGCGCTAACGAACGAGCCGTCGTTCGTGACGCGCAGCGCCAGCGCGTAGAGGGCGAAGATGCCGGGCGGCTTGTACTCCCACGCCGTCGTGTACGGCAGCGCGCCCGCCAGCCATTGGTGCGCGACGAACAGGTACGTCCCGACGTTCGAATCGCCGAGGGTCGCTTCGAACGAACGCAGCCGGGTCAACACCGTCGCCGCTGCGATGCCGAGGACGAAGAGCGTTCGCGCGCGCGAAGGCGGCTTCAAGACGTGCGGTCGGCGTGCAACCGGCGGCGGCGAAACGGAGCGGCTTGGCGGCGCGGAGCCGGCCGGTTGACGAGCGCGCGAAACGCTTCGAGCGAACCGAAGGGAAAGACGCGTTCGAGCGTGACCGCGACGACGTGGGCATCGCCGCGGCGCACGGCCCACAGGCCGAGCGCGTCGCTAAAATCCCGCGCCAGCACGTCGAGTCCGGGCGAATACGGCGTCAGCGCCGGCAGCACGACGAGCGCGTCGCTCGCGACGAAGGCCGGCACGCTCGCGCCGCCGCCGAAGTGCAGGCTCGGATGCAGGTGGCCGATGATCGTGGGCCGGCCGAGGGCGGGCGCGCCGTCGCCGTGCACGAGCAGCCAGCCGTCGCGTTCGCACGCCTCGACCGTCGCGCCGAGCACCGCGAACGCGCGCGAGCGCCCTTCGTGGTTGCCCGCGACGAGCGTGACCTCGGCGCGTTCGCGCAGCGCGTCGAGCCCGGCGCGCACGGTGCGCACGGCACCTTCGCTCATCCGCGCGCCGTGCACGATGTCGCCGAGAAAGACGATCTCACGCGCCGCCGTCTGCGCCGCGACCAGCGTCAGCGTCGCGACGATCTCGGCCGTGCTCCACAGCGGCAGCGCCCCGCCGACGACGTCTTCGTAGGCGAGGTGCGCGTCGGCGGCGACCAGCGTGCGCGAGTGCGGAAGCCAAGCGAGTCCCGGCGCGATCGCAACGACGCCGCGCGCCAGCTCGAACCGTGCGGCGGAGCGCGACGGAGGCTTCACGCCGGGTGAGTCCACAGCGCGCCCGGCAAACCCTGCGGCGCGCCGTCCTCGCCTTCGCCGAGCCAGGCGAGCACGCGATCGTGCAGCGCTTCGACCATGCTCGCGCGATCGTCCATCACCACGGAATCGCCGAAACTGGAAGTGACGATGCCGAACGTGAACGGCGACGCGGCCGGCGGATGGATGACGCGCGTTTCCGCGGGCAGCGCCTCGAGGAACGCGCGCGCTGCGGGCGCGTCGAGCAGATCGGTCGTCACGTGGCGGATCGTTTCGCGCAGCAGCGGGAAGCCGGGATCGGCTTCGAAGAGGCGCTCGAAGATCTTCTGGCTGTTCCAGCGCAGGCTGCTGCGGCCGATGCTGCGGCCGCCGGCGCGCCGCAGCACGAGCAGTCCGGTATTCGCGACGTAGCGGAAATGCGCGCGCAGCAGGTACGAGGCGCGCAAGCCGTCGAGCAGGTCGCGATCGAAATCGCGCGCGTGCAGCATCCTGGCCCAGACGGCGTCGGGCAGCGTCTTGTGGTGCGGCATCGTCACGAGGAAGCCGTTGTCGTCGGTCGTGATCTGCGTGTTGACGCGCATCTCGCGAAAGAGGCGCGCGCCCACGATGCGCGCCAGCGCTTCGTTCGCCCGGCGGCCCGCGCAGGTGTGGAAGACCGCCGTCTGCCGGCGATCCATGCGATAGATTTCGACCAGCGCCTCGCCCGGCGGAGGCACCCACGAAATCGCCGACTGCTGCGCGACGTAGCGCAGCGCGTGCGCCGCTTCGGCGCCGTCGAGGGCGTAGCGGTGCGCGAGCCAGCGCAGCGTCGGCGCCGCGCCTTCGTCGCGCAGGCGCGTCGCGATGCCGTGACGCAGCCCCGCGATCTCCCGGGCGAGCACGGCCGGCACGCCTTTGATGTGCGAGCTCCACACCGGCACGTTCGGCCGGCCCGCGAACGGTTCGACCGTCACGCTGCCCGCGCGCACGGTCGTCACCCGGAACGTCTTGCCCGCGATGAGAAACACGTCGCCCTCGCGCAGGCTCGACGCGAAGCTTTCCTCGACTTTACCGATGGCGCCGGAGCGCGTGCCGACGGCGACCTGCGCTTCGTCGGGAATCGTTCCGACGTTTTCGAAGAAGGCCGCGCAGGCTTCCCGGCCGAGCCCATAGATCGCGTTTTCGTCGGCGCCCAAACGGCGCACGTGCGCCTCGTCGGGGCCCGCGCCGCCGCCGGAGAGATAGGCGATGACGTCGCGCAGATCCCGTTCGGCGAGGTTCGCGTACGGCGCGGCGCCGCGCGCGAGCGCGAGCGCGTCCGCGATCGGGAAACGGCGGTCGTAGCAGACGCTCATCACGAGCCACTGCGCGAGCACGTCGAGCGGGGAGTCGGGAATCGCGAGTTCTTCCAAGACGCCGTCGCGGATGCAGCGCTTCGTCGCCGCGGCTTCGATGACGTCGTCGCGATCCTGCGCCACGACGACGCCGTCGGCCACGGCACCCGGGCGGTGCCCGGCGCGGCCGACCCGCTGCAGCGTCGGCGTCATGCCGCGCGCGCCGCCGACGATGCAGACGCGATCCACGTAGCCGATGTCGACGCCGAGTTCGAGGCTCGAACTGCAGACGACGGTGTGCAGCAGGCCCGCGCGCAGCTGCGCTTCGGTGCGATGGCGCACGCTGCGCTCGAGGGCGCTGTGGTGGATGCCGATGCGCGCGTCGGTGCGCGGCCGCGGAACGGCGTCGGGCTGCAGTTCCGCAGCGGGCGCGATCTCCGGCGACTCGCGCGCTTCGATCGCCGCCATTTCGTGAGCCACGCGTTCGGCTTGGCTGCGCACGTTCGTAAAAACCAATTGCGTGCGCACGTCGCGGCCGAGTTCGACGCAGCGTTCGGCGATCGCGGTCATCGGCGCCATGGCGCCCGAAAACGGCGCCGTCACCTCGAGACGGATCGAGCGCAGGCCGCGATTATCGACGACCTCGCACGTGCGGTGCGTGCCGACGAGAAAGCGCGCGACCGCGTCGAGCGGCGCGACCGTCGCCGAGAGGCCCACGCGCACGAGATCGCGCGCCGCGAGCGTTTCGAGCGATTCGAGGCACAGCGCGAGGTAGGAGCCGCGCTTGTTGCCCGCCAGCGCGTGCACTTCGTCGACGATCACCGTCTCGACCGTCTTGAGGTGCTTGCGGTAGCTCTCCATCGCCAGCATCAGCGCGAGCGACTCGGGCGTCGTCATCAAGACGTGCGGCGGGCGCGACATCATCAACCGCCGCTCCTCGACGGGCGTGTCGCTCGTGCGGACGCCCGTCCGCACGAAGCGCTCCCGGATGCGGCCGCGGCGGAGGCTTCCGCGCTCGCTGTTCGGACGTTCGAGCAGCCCCATCTCACGCAGCGGCCGCCGCACGTTGTGCTCGACGTCGTAGCCGAGCGCGCGCAGCGGCGACACGTACAAGACGTAGGGCCGCGCGAAGAGTTCGTCGCGATCGCGCAGTTCGGCGAGCCGGCTCATCACCGGCAGAAAGGCGGCGAGCGTCTTGCCCGTGCCCGTCGGCGAGCAGATCAGGTGGCTGCGGCGCGCCAAGCCCAGCGGCAGCGCGTCGCGCTGCGGCGGCGTCGCGGCGCCCAGCTTCTCGCCGCACCACGCGCCCACCGCCGGATGCAAGAGCGAGAAGGAGTCGTCCACCCCCGCTGCTTTCGACGCCGCACCGCGCGCAACTCCGGGGAGGGGGCGCGCCGGGCGCCTCAAACACTAGGCGCGTGTCGTCCGCATTAGCCGAAATGCTCCGTAAGAGCACGCGCATTTACAACGAGCGGTGGGTCGAGCAGACCCGGTCCGAATACAAGACGACGCCCCACCCCGAGACGGTCGCGCAGCACAACCTCTATTGGGACGCGATCGTGCGGGCCGTCGAGACCTCGGAATTCGAGGAGTTGATGGGTTTCGCGCGCGCGGCCGGACGCTTCCAGTCGAGCAAAGGCTTCGATCTCAGCGACGCCATCGGCCGCACGGTCGAGGCGACCAACATGATCGAAATGGCGCTGCTCGAAGCCAACGACGGCGCGATTCCGCCGATGGAGATCATCAACGAGCTCGCCGATTTGCGGTCGATGATCGCGATGGCCGTGGCCGAGGGCTACAAGTCCGATCAGGACGCGCGCCGCACCGACGCCGCCGCCGCGGTCGAGTTCGCAAAGAAGGAAGAGTTGCGCGGCGTCATGCTGCGCAAGGCCGATCACTTCGAGGTCGCCGTGCTCGGCAACGGCGACGAGATTCCGCCGCTCTACGAAGGCGGGATGAAGTTCCACTTCGTCGATTACGGAAAACTGCGGCTGTACAACCTGCTGCCGAACGGGCGCTGCATCACGATTTCGATCCTCGGCCCCGACGACGTCTTCTTACAGTGGCGCGCCGAATCGCAGAGCCTGTCGTGCTTGTGCGCGGAAGCGATGGAAGGCTCGCGCGTCATTTCGGCGAGCGAGCGCGACATGGCCGAGATCGTCTCGGCGCAGCCGGCGGCGGCGGTCGACGTCATCGCGAACTTCGCGCGGCGGCTCACCGAGTCGCAAGTGCTCATCGAAGACCTGCTCAACAACAGCGTCAACCTGCGGCTCTACCGCACGCTGCTCGAACTCTCCAAGCAGTTCGGCAAGCCCGAGGGCGACGCGCGAGTGATCGACTACCCGCTCACCCACCAGCGCCTGGCCGACATGATCGGCTCCAACCGCGTGACCGTCACCCGCAAGTTGCACGAACTGCAGGAGCGCGGCATCATCGAATCGCGCAAGAACGCGACGATCGCGCTGCGCGACCCCGCCGCGCTCGCGGCGCTGGCCGCCTCGGGCGCCTCGGCGTAGCGAAACACCGGCGCTCGGCCGCGGGTATCCCTCCGCGGAGGGACCCCTTCGATGACCTGCTTCGTTCGGCTGACCCTGACGCTGGCGCTGGCCTTCGCCGCCCTGATGGTCGCGTTCTTCATCCTCAAACTCGTGCTGGTGGCGGCCGTCTTCGCCGCGGTGGCGCTCGTGGCGCTCTACGCCTTCAACTTCCTGCGAGCGATGGCGCGGCGCGCCGACGCGGGCGGCCTCCCCCTCCGGCGGCGGTAGCCTCCGCCCGGGTGATGCCTATCACCGAGGCGCCTTCGCGGCCCGGGCTAGAGTGAGGTAAATCGCCCACCGGGTCGAGAGGACGCCGCATGATCGACAGCACCAGCCGCCCGCTTCCGGCTACCACATCCGACCCGACGCTCTTCCGCGCGTGCGAAGCGTCCGAGACGGGCAACCGGGTCCGCAAGTACTTCGAGACGTCGGGCTTCTCGCGCTGGACGGCGATCTACGGCTCGGGCGACATTCCGCCCATCTGGAAAGTCATCCGCGACGGCCACGATCGCGCGCTCGAGACCGTCGTCTCGTGGGTCGCGACCGCCAAAGGCCACACGGCGCTCGACGCCGGTTGCGGCACCGGCAACCTGTCGATCGCGCTCGCCAACCACGGATTCGAAGTCGACGCGTTCGACGTTTCCGCGCCGATGGTGCACTTCGCGAAGTACATCAATAACGGCCGCACCAAGGGCATTCCGCCGCGCTTCATGGTGGGCGACATCGCGGCGCTCGGCGGACGCGACCGCGCCTACGACGTCGTCTGCTGCCTCGACGTGCTCTTCCACTACCCCTACGACGAGGTGGCCGAAATGCTGCGGCGCCTGGCGAACTTGGCGTCGCACAAGGTGGTGGCCTCGTTCGCGCTGCGCACGCCGATGAACGATTTCTGGATGAAGATCGGCCAGAAATTCCACCAGAAGAACCGCATGACCAAACTGCACATGTTCACCTACGACGAGGTCGAGCGCATCCTCTATCGCGCCGGCTTCAAGGTGACGCGGCGCGAACGGATCAAGTTCTTCTTCTACGATTCGTTCGTGTTCGAGGCCATCCGGGTCGGGACCTAAAGAGCGGTGGCGATCACGTTCGAAATGCCGGTGCGCAAGCCGAAGCAGTCGCTGCTCGCGCCCCGGCTGTACAAGACGGATATCGACATCCTCAACTCGCTGTCGATCGACTGGTGCCGCGACGAGTTCGAGTCGCTGCGCGAGGATTTCGAAGCCGACTACAACCGCGCGCACTTCCGCTGGGGCACCGACGTCAACGACGTCGACTACCAGCCGCTCTGGGACGAGTTCTACGAGTTCCTCCACCGCAGTTCGATCGGAGAGTTTTCGGGCTGCCTGCTCTACAGCGACGTGCAGAAGCGCGTCAAGGATCCGACGCTCGCCGCGATCTACCGCTGCATGGGCCGCGACGAAGGCCGGCACGCCTCGTTTCTCAACTGGGTGATGCGCCACATGGGCCGGCCCTTCGACCTCGCCAACCTGCCGAAGGTCGAGGGCATGTCCTACATGCACCCTAAGTGGATCTTCGTGACGACCTATCTCTCGGAGATCGTCGGCTACTACCGCTACCAGAACATCAGCGACCACCTCAAACTCCATCCGGAGTTCAATTTCCACCCGATCTTCGACTACTTCGACAACTGGTGCAAGGACGAACGGCGTCACAGCCGCTTCTTCGCGCTGATGATCCGCTCGCAGCGGACGTATTACTCGGGCTTTTGGAGCAAGCTCGGCGTCAAGTTCTTCACGCTCGCGGTGTACATCACGATGTACCTGCGCGACGCCCAATCCGAGGTCTACGAAAAAATGGGCATCGATTGGGAAAAGTACGATTTCAAGGTCATCGACGAAACCGAAGCCGCCGCGCACGGCGTGTGGGGCGTCGCGATCCGCACGAAGTCGAACTTCTTCCGCTCGTGCCTGCGCACCATGGCCGAGAACAACCGGCGCAACAAGCGCGGCCGTTCGGCGCGCGGCCTGGCCGCCGTCCCCGCGGTCGCGATGCGCTACCTGCGCTTCGCAAGCAACGTGCTGCAGTACGCCAAGCTGATGGCCCAGCCGCACGACTGGGTGCAGCCGTTGCCGCGCGAGCGTTGGCTCGAAACCTGCTGCGATCCCGGCGACTGCCGCGACCTCGCGTTGCCGGGCGCCGTGGCCGTCACGCTGCGCGGCGCCGCGAAGGCTCCGGTCTCGGCCTGACCTAGCGCGCCGCGCGCTCCGCGGCCGCCGCCACCAGCCGCGCGAGCGACTCGCCGAGTTCGTCCGGCACTTCGAACTGCGGCAGATGGCCGCAGGCGAACGCATCGAGTTGCGCACCGCGAATCCCGTCCGCGATCGCCTGCAGCAACGGCGGCGCGACGAACGCATCCTCCGTTCCGGCCACGACGCGGACGGGCACGTCGATCTCGCCGAAGATATCTTCGGACGTGACGCGCTCCGCCATGCCGCGCAGCATCGCCGCCGCGCCGCGCGGATCGGTTCGCTCGGCGATCGCCCGCGCCCGCGCCACCAGCGCCGGCTGCGTCTCGTAGACGGCCGGCGCGAAGTAGCGCGGCAGAAAGGCTTCGACGACGGGCGCGATCCCTTCGCGTTCGGCGCGCTCCGCAAGCGCGTAGCGCGCGGCGGCGACGTCGGGCGCGTCGGCGGTCGCCCGCGAGCAGACGATGCCGAGAGCGAGGCAGCGTTCGGCGAAGAGCCGGTAAAACGCGAACGCGACGTAGCCGCCGAGGGAGTGTCCCGCGATCGCCGCGCGTTCGATGCCGAGCGCGTCGAGCACGGCCGCGACGTCGCTCGCGAGCGACTCCATCAGATACGGCCCGGGCGAGACCGAGGTCGCCCCGAGACCGCGCAGGTCGAGGCGCACGACGCGCGCGCCGAGCGCGAGCCGCGCCGCCTGCGCGTCCCACGTTTCCTTCGAGAGCGGAAAGCCGTGCAAGAGCACGATGGGCGTCCCCGCGCCTTCGTCCGAAACCTCGAAGCGCGCACCGTCGATATCCAACTGCATGTTCGCCGATTCGCCGCCGCGAAGACGCGACCATGGCATCCTCCGCGCGCGCGACGTACGTCCCGTTCCCGTTTGCCGCGATCGTCGGCCAAGACGAACCCAAACTCGCGCTCGTGCTCGCGGCGATCAATCCGCGCGTCGGCGGCGTCCTGCTCTCGGGCCCGAAGGGCACGGGGAAAACGACGCTCGTGCGCGCGGCGGGCGAACTGCTGCCGGCGCTCGAGCGCGCGACGTGCGCCTACGGCTGCGATCCGCACGGCTCGAATCTGTGCGCCGACTGCGCCGCCGCGCTCGACCGCGGCGAACTGCCGAAGTCCAAGAAATCGCGCGGCGAGATCGTGGAGCTGCCCGTCAACGCCCAACTCGACGACGTCGTCGGCGCGATCGACTTGCGGGCCGCGCTCGAGCGCAGCACGATCGACTTCCGGCCGGGGCTGCTCGCCCGCGCCAATCGCAACGTCCTCTACGTCGACGAGATCAACTTGCTCTCGGACCTCGTGGTCGACGCGCTGCTCGACGCGGCCGCCCTCGGCGTCGTCCACGTCAAGCGCGGCCAGCACGCGATCGACTACCCGTCGCGCTTCTCGCTCGTGGGCACGATGAACCCCGAGGAGGGCGAGTTGCGGCCGCAGATCACCGATCGCATCGGGCTGCGCGTCTTCGTGCGCTCGGCATCCGACTTCGAAGAACGCTTGGAGATCTATCGCCGCAACGCCGCGTTCGCCCGCGACCCGCGCGGCTTCGCGGCCACGTACGAGGCCGCCACCAAGAAGTTGCGCGCCAAACTTTCGGCCGCGATGAAACGCATCGAGACGGTCATCGTCGAGGACGCCGCGCAGGCCGCGGCGATCGAAGCGACCGCGCGTTTGGGCATCGACAGCCACCGCACCGAATTCGTCGCGCTCGAAGCCGCGAGCGCGCTCGCCGCGTGGGAAGGCCGCGACCGCGCGACGGCGGCCGACGTCGCGCGCGTCTTCCCGCTTGCGGCGCGCCTGCGGCGCAGCCGGCTGCGCGTCGAGGCGCAGTCCGAACATCTGGCCGAAGACGCGGCGATCGCCGCAGCGCTCGAAGCGACGCTCGGCGAAGGCGACGCCGACGCGACGCAACCCGACGACGCGCCGCCCCCGCCGCGCATCGTCGTCGCGCCCGAACTGACGCAGAAAACGCCGCTGCCCGAACGCCCGCAACGCGAACGCGAAGGGCAGACGATCGGCGCGCAATCGCTGCGGCCCGGCGGACGGCTCGACGTTCCCGCGACCTTGCTCGACCGCAGCGCGAGCTCGAAAGCGGGCCTCGCACCCGACGCGAAGGAAGCGATCGAAGCGGCGACGCCGGCGCGGCTTTCGATCCTCGTCGTCGACGCATCGCTCTCGACGCAGAAGAGCGCCGAGCTCGTCCGCGCGGCGAGCCGCGAACTGCTGCGCCCGATCTACACCGAGCGCGAACGCGCGGCGCTCATCTCGTGCTGGGGTCCGCACGCGGAGATCGCCGTCGACGAGAACACGGGCCGGAACATCGATCTGGTGGCCGCGCGCCTCGACGAACTCGAGCCCGGACCGATCCGCGCGCTGACGCCGCTGCCCGAAGCGCTCGAGCTCGCGCGGACGATTCTCGAACGCTTCCGCCGCGCGCATCCCGGTGCCGAAGTCGACGTCGCTCTCTTCAGCGACGGCCGCGCCAACGTTCCGCTCGGCGGCGACGCGATGCTCGCGGCGGCGCTCGGAGGTGATGGGGCTCACGAAATGACGGAGCTCGCGGGCGAGCAATGCCGCCACATCGCGTCGCAATTTCAGGGCCGCGCGAACCTCACGTGCGTGAATCTCGACGAGTTCGAAGCGCATCCGCTGATGCGCGAACTCGCGGCGCTTGCCCGCGGCCGATACTTCCCGCTGTCGGCCGTTGTTGCAAAAATCCTCTAACTGTTATATAACAGGAGCAACTACCCTGACGATGTCGAACCGACCGTCGTCAGACGGACGGTTCGCGGAAAGGATGACTACCAGCAACATGGCAGTCAAGAGAAAAGCGACCCGTAAGAAAGCCGGCGCGAAAAAGGCGACGGCGCGTAAGGCGGCTCCGCGGAAGAAAGCAACGACCAGAAAGACCACCCGCAAAAAGTCGACCGCGAAGAAGGCCGGCGCCAAGAAGGCAACGCGTAAAAAAGCAACGCGTAAGAAGGCCACCCGCAAGAAAACGGTCCGCAAGGCCGCCGCTCGCAAGACGACGCGCAAGAAGACCGCTCGCAAAACGACCCGTCGCAAGGTCGCGAAAAAAGCCTAACCGGAACCCTCGAATGAGAAAACGGACCGCGTGCTCAAGCGCGGTCCGTTTCGTTTTTGGGGCCGGGTCAGGGATCAACCAGGGCCGCGAACGTGGCCAGCGTGTCGTCGTGGCGGACGCGCAGCCGCGGCAATTCGTAGGGCGCCGCGAAGTCGAAGACCCGCGAGCCGCCCTCACGGAACGCGGCCAGGATCCCCAGTTCCCGCATCACGCCGAGCGTTTCGGCGTTGTATTTTCCGGCCGGATACGCATACGTGCGCGCGGGCGCGCCGCCGAGGTAGCGCGCGAATCGCCGCAGGCAGCCCGCCGCTTCGGTGCGCTGAGCCGCGCGATCGAGCGTCGAGAGATCGAGATGATAGCCGCCGTGACAGGCCACTTCCATGCCGGCCGCTTGCATCGCGCGCAGTTGCCGCCACGTCAGGTGACGCGGCGTGCCCACGAACCCGCTCGAGACGTAGAACGTGGCGCGGACGCCGTATTTCACGAGCAGCGGCAGCGCCGTCGTAGCCGCGTCGGCGTAGCCGTCGTCGAAGGTGAGCACGACCGCGCGTTCCGGCCGCACGCCGCGCGCGAGCGCGCTCGCCAGTTCGAGGGCGGTCATGACGCGGATGCGATGCGCCTGCAAGTAGCGCAGCTGCGCCTCGAACGCCGCCGGGACGACGGTGAGGTCGCGGCCCAAGCGATCGCGCGGGACCTCCGCGTCGACGCGGTGATACATCAGCACCGGCACGCCGGACCAGCGCGCGGCGCGTGCGGAGTTCGTGCAGAGCGCGAGGGCGGCGGCGAAGGCGACTATGGCGCGCGCGGCCCTCACGGCGTGCCCGCGACGACGACCGAGGGATTGCGAAATGCGATGCTCCCCGTAGCGTGAGAGGGACCGTTTCCGAGCGAATCGACGGCGTAGAGCGCGACGAGCCGAACGGGCGGATTGAGATCGTCCGGCAGTGCGACGGTGCGCGCCTGCCAACCGTTCCAATCGACCCGCCGCGCCAGCGTCAGCGCGCGCCGCTCGCCGAAGCGGTTGAGGAACGCGACGCGCACGCCCACGCCGCTGCCGTCGCCGCGCACCTCGACCGTGAAGGCGAGCGGTTCTCCCGGCAGCACGATCGTCGCGTTCGCCGCGGCCGCGCGTTCGTTACCGGAAAAATCGTAGCCCAGCCGCAGTTCGCGCGGCTCGCCGCCGAACGCGAGCGAACCGCCCGCGTCGGCCGGGACGGCGCCGAACTGCCAGAGCGCTTCGTGATCGGCGTCGAACGCGCGCAGCGCTTCGGGGTGCCGCCCGACGCGCACGAGATAGTCCGCGCGCGTGCCGCCCGCGCTCGCCTCGACGGTCGCGTCGTGCGCGCCGGCCCGGTAACGCCCCGGACTTGCGAAGCTGCCGTCACCCGCGCTCCAGCGAACCGCGTCGCCGAGTTCCACCTCGCGGCCGCGCGCGTCGAAGCCGCGCGCGACGAGCGGCACGAGCGCGCCAGGCTCCGCCGCGCGCACGCCCGAATCGATCGTCAAGCGCGTCAAACGCGGCACCACGTCGAGGGCGACGGTCGCCCGCAACCGGCCCGAGCGCACGACGACGGAACTCGAGGCCGCACCCGCGCGCACCGCATCGCCGCCCGCGAGATGCACCGCGCCGAGCGCGTGTCCCGCGGCGTCGACGAGGGCGGCGCGCAGCGGAACGAGCGCGTGGGGCAGCGTCACGACGTCGTTCGGCCGCACCACGAGCGTCGACGCCGGTCCGAGCGGCGCGTCGCTATACACGAAGAAACCGTCGGCCACGCGCCGTTCCTCGCCGTCGCTCGGTAATCCGAGCACGCTCGCCGCGGGATCGCCGAGAACGCGCGCGACGAGCGTCGCCGAGCCGCCGGAATCGAAGGCCATCGCGTCCACCGCGCCGAGCGCGAGCAGCAACGCGGCGAATTGCGGCCGCGTCACGCCGATCGAGAGCTGCGTTTGCCGGCCGTCGACGCTCGCGAGCAAGAGTTCGCCCGACGCCGTCGTCGCCGCGCCGGAGACGGGCAGCCGGCGATCGTGCTCTTCGGGAGCGGGTTCGTTCGGATCGACTGCGGGCCGCCCCGCGGCCAGCAGCAGCGGGCCGCCGCCGACGGCGCATGCGACGCGTGCGAGCGCGGGAACCGTGTCGGCTTGCACGCTCACGGTGTCGCCGGCGGCGGGCGGCGCCGCAACGGCGCGCGCCGCGGGACCGAAGGCGAGCATCGGTCCCGTTATCGCAGCCGGTACGGCGTCGTCGACCGCGACCACCCGATACGTGCCCGTCACCGCCGCCGCGTCGTGCGAGGAAACCGCCGGCACGAGTTCCGCGACGGTGACGCCTGCTGCCGGGCGCGGCGCGCCGAAGTCGGCAGTGAGGAACGCTGCGCCGCCTTCGGGCGGCCACTCGTTGACGGCGGTCAGCGGAATCGTCGCGCCGCCGTACGTCACGCTGCCCGAGAACGCGAACGGTTCGAAGTGAACGCTGCGGTCCGCGCGCACGTCGAGCGCCACGCGTTTCGAGGGCGTGCGCACGAGCGCGCCGCGCCGCACCACGACGCCGAGCGGCTGGTTCGTGTTGCCGATGTCGAAGTAGTCGCCGTTCACGCCCGCAACGGCGTGGGTGCGCCGCGCCATCGAGGACGTGGTCTCGCCGCCCGAGATCAAGCGATCCGCGGCGAGCACGGTGTCGAAGCGCACGGTCGGTTCGCGCGGATCGACCGCGACGACGTTGACGACGAGCGGGCCGTCCGCGGTTTGCAGGCGATACGTCGCGCGGCGCACGCCGGGCGCGACGAACTCGCTCGTTTGCGCTTGCGCGACGACGAGCGGAAAGGGCGCGGGCGGCGCGAGCGAGGGCGGCAGCGGCGGCAGCATCACGGCGTCGGCCGCGCTTCCGGCACCGGCGTGGGCGCCGCGAGCACCGGAACGATCGACGGGCGCGGCGCCGAACTGTACAGGAACAAACCATCGGAAACCCAGCGCTCCGCGCTGCTGTCGGAAGGCACGTTGCGCACGCTGACGTTGGCGTCGCCCGGCGCGCGCGACACGAGCGTCACGGAACCGCCCGAGTCGAGCGCCATCGCGTCGACCGCGCCGAGCCGCTGCAGGATCGCGGCGAATTCCGGCCGGGTCGCGCCGACGGAACGCTCGGGATGGCGGCCGTCGACCGCGACGAGCATCAAGCGCCTGTCGGTTTGCCGCGCGAGCGCGACGACGGGCCAGCGATAGTTGCGCTCGTCGGGCGCGGGCGCGTGCGGATCTTCGTACCAGGCGCCGTCGCGCAGCAAGGTGGGGCCGCCGCCGATCGCCGCCGCGCCCTCGCCGAGCGGCGGATCGAGCGCGTACGAAAGGTCGACCGCGTCGCCGACGTTCGGGAGCGGGACGCGAACGCGCGTGCCGATCGCGACGCCGAAGGTGATCGCGGGATCCCCACCGGGCCGCACCACCTTCGTCACGCGGTAGTGCGACGGCGCACCCGCCGGCGCGAGCGCCACGAACGTCGCGTTGCCGACGCCGCTGAGCGCCTTACCGTAATCCGGCGTGATCACGGAGACGAACCCGGGCGGCCAATCGTTGAATTCGGTGATCGGCATCGAACCGTGCGGCGTGCGCAGCGTCCCGTGAATGTGAAACTCGGCGAACGTCACGTTGTTGCGGCGATCGATGGCGAGCGCCGCACGATCGGTGGGACCGCGCACGAGCGTGCCGCCCTTCACGAGCATGCCCTGCGGCTGGTACGTGCGCCCGATGTCGAAGTAGTCGCCGTTGACGCCGGCGACGGCGCCCGTGCGAACGCCCATCGCCGAGGTGCGCTCGCCGCCGGAGACGATGTGGTTCTCCGCAAGCGCCGTATCGAAGTGCAGCGTCGGCTCGTTCGGATCGATCGAGAGCACGCTGATCGCGAGCGGCCCGTGATCGGTCGCGAGCGCGTACTGCCCGAAGGCCAGGCCCGGTGCCGTCGCTTCGACGCGCACCGAGCGTAGCTGCGGTTCGTTCGCGATCGTGTCGATCAGGTGCGCCATGGCGCGCAGATCGTTCGAACCGTCGCGCAGCCACAGCAGCGGGGCGAGATCGTGCACTTCGCCCGCCGCTTCGAACGGCACGGTGCCGTCAAGCCGCCCCGCGAGCGCGCGCGAACCGATGCCGTCGCCCGCAACGGCGACGGTGCCGTGCATGCCGTCGAACGCGCGTGCGCCGAGCGTGAAGGCGACGTCGTCGAGTCGAACGGTCGCGGTCATCGCGGGGCCCGCGCGAACCTCGACGTCGCGCAAGAACCCCGCTTGCGGTCGCACGAACGAGCCGGCCGCGAAAGGCGCGAGCACGGCGACGGGTAGCGCGGCCGCGGACGCAACCTGCGTCGTCGCGCCGGCCGGGTCGGTCTCCGTATGCGCGGCGACCGGATAGCGCGCATCGCCGAGCGCGACGTTGCCGGAAAGATCGTACGTGAATCCCTCGGACCCGACGGCGGCGCGTCCGGCGATGCCGTCGATGGCCGCGAGCGGTTCGGGCACGCCGCCGCTGACGATCGTCAGCGCGGCATCGTGCAACGTGACGTTGAAGGCGCTGCCTTGCGCCGCGAGTCCGCGCAATTCGTCACCGCGCACCCGTTCGGGCGTGAGGAAGAGCTGCGCGCCGGCGAGGACGACGTCGAATCCCGCGCCGCGCGGTTCGACGCGCGCCCGTTCTGCGAACGCGAGCAGTCCGCCGCCGCGCGTGCGCGCGCGCACGCCGGAAAGCACATACGCGTCGCCGTCGCGCTCGATTCGATCCGCCGCGAGCGCGACCCCGGTCGCCTTCGACAAGCGCTCGACGATCGTCTCGCCGCCGAACGATCGCATGGCGACGACGCCCAGAATCGACCCGAAGGCGAGCGCGGCGGCGACGGCCGCGATGAGAGTTCGAGTGCGTGCGGTCATGAGGTCCCGAGCGGGGATTATGCGCACCGGCCGGCGCAACACCTTTTCGTGATGCGTTTCCGTCTTTCGAGCGCTCTCGCCGCCGTGCTCGCCGCGGCGCTGGCCGCAAGCGTTGCAAGCGCCGCCGACGCGCCGCTGCCGCAGGTATCGGTGAAAGGCAGGCAACCGTACGTCGCGGTGCTCGTGTGGCACGATGTCCTGCCCGCCAAAGACGTCTGGTTCGACACGACGACGGAAACCTTCGCCGGGCAACTCGCGGCGATCGCGCGCGGGAAGTTTCACGTCGTCACGCTGGCCGCGCTGCGCGATCATCTCGTCTCGGGCGCGCCGTTACCGCCGCGGCCGCTGGTGCTGACGTTCGACGACAACGGCCTCGGCATCTATCGTAACGCCTTTCCGTTGCTGCAACGCTATCGCTTCCCGGCGACGCTCTTCGTGCACACGAACTTCGTGGGCAAGACGACGAGCAAAGCGCACTGCTCGTGGGACGACTTGCGCGCCATGGAGCGCAGCGGTCTGGTCGACGTGCAGAGCCTCACCGCCAACCACCCGCCCGACCTCACCAAACTCTCCGACGCCGACGTCGTGCACGAACTGCGGCTCTCCGCCTCGTCGCTCTCGACGCGCCTGGGACACAAGCCGTACGCGCTCGTCTACCCGTACGACGTGTACGATTCGCGCGTCGAGCGCTTAGCCGCGCAAAACGGTTACACGCTCGCGTTCACCGAGGATTGGGGCAACGCGGGCGCTTCGTCGTCGCTGTTGGAAATTCACCGGTACTCGATCTTGACGCGCTTCGACCAGGCGCTCGCGGACGTGGCGAACGCGAAGCCCTAGTTTCGGATAAACCGTTTACCAAAAAGCCCCAAAGAGCTTGTTCGAAAACCTGACGATGAAAACAGCGCGAGTGAGCAGATTTCCTGGTTAAGGGATGAAGGGCGGATTTGTTGCGCACGCGCCTACGTCGGAAATCTTAAGCGTCTTGATCGGATTGCCACCTTCGGGATATCGGTACTCCGAAAACTCATTGCTCTGGGAATAGTTCACCCAAATCAGCGAGCCCGTTCCAACGAAACACCGAAAGTACGGTATGTCTCCCTGCGGAGGAGGTGCACTTAGAATTGTTGTTCGAATCGGATTCCCGAATTGACCATTGTGTGGGTGCGCGTAGGTTAAAACGTGACCGGTGTAGGCGTCACCTATCACCAAATCGTCATTAATGTTAAATTGCATGTCCGCTTCGGGAAATATATCTTCCGGGATCGTTTCCAGTTGAGCACGTGTTGCTTCGCATTCGCCGGTGATCATCGCGAAGCCACCGCCTCCACTGCCGACAAATCCTCGCACAAATAATCGTCCTTCCTTATCGAAGGCTGCTCCCAGTGAAAACGTCGACATGCCAGAAGGTTGCTTCACCGTCGCGCATGGAATCGAAGCTCCCCGCCTAAAGAAATAGGCATAACTCGCGCCGCCACCGTTCCCACCATATGTGGTCGTAACAGCGAACACCCCTCGCCCCTGGTCAATTGCCACTGACAACGTGTCGTATCTGCGGAAATTTATTGTTCTTGCTTCTTGATATGGTGGGGCGAGGATTAGCAGAAGATTCGTATAGGGATTTTCAAACCAGGGAACGTCATACAACGTCCCGTCGGAATCGGTCGCGAAAATTCCGTCGGGTGCAGCAACGGTGCCGATGATGTGATCCTTGGAATTGAGTAGCAGCGCCGTCTTTTTGCTTCCTTGCCCAACAAAAAGATGCGTGCCGTTCTTGGAATCGCCATAAAGCACTGCAGCAGATATGCGCGATTCAGGTATGTCGAGGGTGGCGATGGAGCGTGTTACGATCGGCGCGACGCAAGCCAACAGTCCGCAAGTCAGGAGTAGCAAGGAAATGGTGCGGAAGAGTGGCGCCATTCTTACCGCGTCTCGTAGAACTCCTTTGCGTAGCTTCACAGAAAACATGGAACCTAACGCCAGCAGTCCAGCAGCGGCGCCGCGGATGCGGCCTTGCCGGTGCGCGGAAGGCCGTACGCATCTTCGATCGTGCGCAGCACGTTGTAGTGATCGATGCGCTCCGGGTAGCGGCCCGGTTTGACCATCGGTCCGAAGAAGATCGTCGGCACGGTGTTGGCCGGGTCGTAGCCCTCGTCCCAGGTGAGCACGACGAGCGTGTCGTGCGCGCGCGCCCAGGCGAGCAGCTTCGCGAGGTGCGCGGCAAGCCACGCGTCGCCCGCGGCGATCGTCCCGTCGTGCATGTCGTCGTCGACGTTGGGGATCAAGAACGCGACGGTCGGCAATGCATCGTACGATGACGGCAGCGCGTCGAACGGCCGGTTCGCGCTCTTGGGCACGTTCGTAAACGCGACCCACGGCGCGTGCTTGCGCGCGTACGTCCCCGCGGCGCAGACCGTCGAGCCGGGCGCGGGCAGCGCTTCGGCGTAGCCCGCGAAGGTGAGGTGCGCGGCCAGCAGTTCGCTGCCGAGGTTCGGCGCGCGCGGATCGATGCCGGTCGCCGGACAGCCGTCGCCGTTGTCGTTGGTCACGCCGGCGAACAAGGCCAAATAATTCGGCAGGCTCGGGTGCGTCACGCCGTGCGCGTGCGTGAACAGCGCGCCTTCGCGCGCCAAGCGGTTGATGTACGGCGCGCCGCCGTTGCCGACGATCTCGGCAAACGACTTATTCTCCTCGACCACGACCACGACGTGGGCGGGCCTGGGGACGGCCGCACCCGCGCCGGCCCCGACCAACCCCAGGAACAGAGCGACGAAGGCCGCCGCCGGTCCGAGCCGAGCCGTTACTCCACGACGACCATGTCGCTGGTCTGCGCCCAGGCCGAGGATTCGATCCGCCATTCTTTTCCGTTCCAAACGAGCACGAAGGTCCACGAGCCTTCTTCACTCCGGCGCTTCGCCTTCATATAGAAGCTCACTTCCATCGGCACGACCGCCCACGCCCGCGAGCCGCTCACCCGCAGGTAACTCGGGGCGTGGCGGACCAGGTTGAGGCGAGTCATGCCTTCCGAGCGCGTGCCGGCGCGATAATCGCGCAGCCAGCGCAGGGGCGCCCCTTCCCCGGACCAGCGGAACGGGGCGAAATCGTCGACGATGGTCGGCGCGGCCACGTAGGCCGCGGCGACGCCGCTCGGCAGGTTGGAATTGGTCGAAGCCACGAGCAGGTCGACCGGCTGCAGGAGACCGAGCGCCGAGACGTCGTCGGCGGCGGCCACGCCTTGGGGCGCTACGGAAAACACGAGGGCCAAGCAGAGGAGAGAGGGCAGAACGCGCATGGCGGCTCCTTCCCGTCGGCTCGGGGAGCCGACGCTCGCTTCTTGATTACTGCAAGCATACACCCCCCGCCGGGTGATAGCCATCACCGTTCCCGGACCCGCTTCCCGGTAGCGTTGGGGAATGAAGATCGTCGGGTACTCTTCCTGGGCGCCGGACGAGCGCGCCAACGCCATCCGTTTGGCGTTCAAAAACCTGCGCTCGCGGACCGGCCAAGAGTGGTCGCTGACCCACTTCGGGGCGGCCGACTTCAACGACCCGACCGCGATCGACCGGCTGCGCGCCGCGATCCGGGAAGCCGACGTCCTGATCGGCTGGCAGTCGATGAGCGTGGACGTCGTGGAACGCATGGCCGCGCTGCTCGCGACGATGGACGCCGCGGGCGAACTCGCGCGCGTCAAGTTCCTCTGGTACGACATCCCCGACCCGCGCCTGCAAGCGATGATGTTCAAGTCGCTCGGCTTCGAGTTCGACATGAACAAGTCCAACCCGATGCGCGAACTGTCGATGGCGATCAAGCGCTTCCAGGCGAAATCGAAGAACGAAACGATCGACGCGTTCTGGGAAGCGCGTGAAGGCTTCCTCGGCATGCAAAAGATGGTCGGCGCCGCGCCGCTCATGGCGCAGCTCATGAAGAAGCCCGTCTTCAAGTCGCTCGTGATGATCGGCTATTGGAATAATCGCTCGGTCAAAAACATCGAGAACATGTTCCTGTATCTGATGAAGCACTTCATGAACGGCGCGTATACCGGCACCGTCGATCTGCCGGAAAAAGTCGAGAACGAAGGCATTTACCATCCCGCGCATCCCGGGCTCTTCCAAACGCCCGAAGCCTATCTGGCATGGTACGAACCGTGGTACCGCCAGAAATACGGCAAGGCCGCGTGGGACCGCATCGGCTTCATCACCCACGATCTGTTTCTGGTCGACTGGAACCACCCGGTGCTCGACGCGGCCATCGCCGAGTGGGAGGGCCGGGGCCTCGGCGTCATCTGCTCGATGACGGCCGTCTTCAACGCGCACATCGTCTCGCGCGGGCACCTGCTCTCGAAAAAGGGCGAGCCGCTGGTCGGTGCCGTGTATCACAACGTGCCGCTCTATCTGGCGGGCTCGATGTTCGCGGGCGCGCCGGAAGCTTCGATCGAGTTCATCCGCGATCTCGGTAATCCGCGCGTGTATACCTCGCCCGTCAACGCGGCGATGTCGCGCGAGGATCTCAAGCGCTCGAAGTTCGGCGTCGCGTCGCTCGAGTACATCGGCAACGTGGTGACGCCCGAAACCGAGGGCATCCAGCCGCTGCCGCCGATCTGTTCGCGCGAGGAAGGCGCGGAGATCAGCGCGCTCGAGCCGATCCCCGACCGCGTCGCGCTGCTAGGCGACGTGACGTCGCGCTGGCTGCGGCTGCGCAAGATGCCGAATTCCGAAAAGAAACTCGCGATTTTCGTCTACAACTTCCCGCCCGGGCCGGGCAACGTCGGCGTCGCCTACTTCCTCGACGTCGCGGGCAGTTTGCGCTCGATCCTCGGCGCGCTGCGCGACGACGGCTACGTCGTCGGCGAGGTCGACGACACCGACCAAGCCGTTTCCGATAAGCTGCGCGACATGTACGCGGGCTACCTCAACGTGGGCGCCGTGTCGGCCGGCGAAATTCGCGATTGGGTGCACGACCTGCCGCCCGCGCACGAGGCGCTGTTCTACGACGTTTGGGGCCAGCCGCCGTCGACCGTCCCCGTCAAGGGCCTGCGCTACGGCAACGTGCTCGTGCTGCTGCAGGACATGCAGGGCATGGAAGACCTCTCCGTCATCCACGACAAACAGGCGCCGCCCTCGCCGTGGCTGCTCGCATCCTACCGCTACGCGACGCGCCGCTTCAACGCGGACGCGATGCTGCACTTGGGCACGCACGGGCTCGTCGAATGGAGCCGCGGCAAAGAGTGGTGCCCGGCTAAGGGCGATTACCCCGAATTTCTGGTCGACGGCTGCCCGCACGCGTACGTCTTTAACATCCTCGATCCCGTCGAGGCCTCGATCGCGCGGCGCCGCTCGTTCGCGACGATCCTCTCGCACCTCTGCCCGCCGCTGCGCGCCGTCGAGGGCAGCGAGGACCTGCGCAACCTGCATCGCTTGGTGCACGACTACTACAACCTGCAGTCGGACGACGTCGAGAAACGCAACGACATTCACGACGAGATCCGCGAGATCGTCGAGCGCACGGGCCTGCGCATCGATGCGCCGGGCAACGCCGCCAAAGATTTCGTGGCCAAGGTGCACGACGAACTGGTGGCGCTCGAAGGCGATTTCGCGCCCGCGGGGCAGCACGTGTTCGGCCGCAATTTGAGCGAAGCGGACCGCCTCGACACGTTCCACGCGTGTCTCGAATACGCCGACGTCGACCTGTACCGGCTGCTGGCCGAGTGCTACGGTTTCGACTACGACGCGCTGACGCGCGCGCCGCACGCGCGCGACGACGAGGGCTCGTACCATCACGAGATCGTCGACGCGCTACGCGAAGCGGGCCGCGCGCTGCTCTCGTCGGAAGTCTTGCGCCCGGCCGGCGGCGCCGTCGACGGCCGCTCGAAACTGCGCCAGCAAGCGATGCTCGGCATCCTGCAATCCCGCCCGATCGCGGGCCGCACGCTGCGCAAGAGTCCTTACGAACTCGAACGGCTCGAATCGTTCGTCGGGCGGGCGCGCGAATTGTTCGTGCAACTGGGCCGCGTCGGCGACGCCGAACGCCAGGGCCTGCTCGCGACGCTGAACGGAAAGTATCTCGAACCCTCGCTCGGCGGCGAAGTCGTCGGCGACTGGAACGTTTTGCCGACCGGCCGCAACATGGCCTCGACCGACGTCCGCATGCTGCCGCGCGAGGCCGCGCAGCGTAAGGGCAAGCGCACCGTCGAGCAAATTCTCGAAGCCGCCGTCGCCGAACGCGGCCGGCTGCCCGAAGCGGTCGGCGTCGTACTGTGGGGCTCCGAAGTGCTCGAAAGCGAGGGCGTCGGCATCGCGCAAGCGCTCGACCTGATGGGCGCGCGCGTCGCGAAAGACCGCTTCAACCGCTCCGAGCGCGTCGAGCTGATCTCGCTCGACGAACTCGGCCGGCCGCGTATCGACATCCTGGCCAACACCTCGACCGTTTTCAAGAACACGTTTCCGGGCGCGATCCGGCTGATTCACGACGCCGCCCACTTGGCCGCGACCGCGGACGAGCCGCACGAGTGGAACTACGTCAAGAAGCACTCGGACTTCCTGATCGAGCAGGGCATCGATCCGCGCCTGGCACGCGCGCGCTGCTTCGGCATGGGCGAGGATGCGTTCATGGGCCAAGTCGGCATGATGCTCGACACGGGCCGCTTCGAAGACTTCAAGGACATCGGCAACGCTTGGATGAGCGACAACTGCAACGCGTATTTGCCCGAGTACATGGCGATCCGCATCGCGCCGGCGCCCGACGTCCAGAAGTATCTCGTCTCGCAGGTCGAGGTGATCCAGCAGCCGCTCATTCAAATGGCGAGCGGCGGCCCGGTCAAGGAAGACATGTTCGCCTCGTTCACCTCCGCGTTCGGCGCGGCAAAGCGCGCGATGGGTGTCGAGGACACGATGATCGTCGTCAGCGACCTCACCAAACGCGAGCCCAAGGTTCGCAACTTCCGCAACGTGGTCGTCAACGGCGTGCTCACGCGCTTCCACTCCAAAGCCTGGCGCGACCGGATGCTCGAGCACGGCTATTCCGGCGTCATGGAGTTCGGCGACATCTTCAAGGCGATGCGCTCGACCGAAGCCGCGCTCGGCAACACGATCTCGCCCGAGCTCTGGAAGCGCACGGTCGAGGTGACGCTCGAAGATTGGCAGCGCATCGCCGACGCCAACCCGCACAAGACGCGCGAACTCGGGGAAACGCTCCTGGACACGCGGCGCCGCGGGATGTGGGAAGACGCCGAGCTCGAGGACGCGCTCAAAGCCAAGCTCAACGAACTCGATAGCGACGTCGAACTCGCCACGTACAAGAAGCAGCTCGCGAGCGGCGCCTCGGGGGACTGACCCGTTCGCCGCGGGCCGTTCGCCGCCGCGCTCGGCGCCGTCGCGCTGCTGCCGGCGCGCGCGGCCCGCGCGAGCGCGCCTGCGCCCGCGGCCGTCGCGAACGAGGTCCGCCGTGAGTTCGTGCACGCCTGGGACGGCTACAAGCGCGTCGCTTGGGGTCGCGATGAGATGCGGCCCGTTTCGGGCACCGCGCACGACTTCTTCGTTCCCGGCCGGACGTTCGGACTCTCGATCGTCGAAGCGCTCGACACGCTCTACGTCATGGAGCTCGACGACGAGGTGGCGCGCGCGACGCGCTGGATTCTAGACTTTCTCGATTTCGACGTCGACGCCGACGTGCAGATGTTCGAGATCGTGATCCGGATGCTCGGCGGACTGCTGGCCGCCTATCACGCGACGCACGAGGCGCGTTTGCTCGCGCTCGCGCGCGATCTCGGCGATCGCCTCCTGCCCTGTTTCACGAAATCGCCGACGGGTGCGCCCTACCGCTACGTCAACCTGCGTACCGGCGCCGTGCGCGAAGCGAAGATGAACCTGGCGGAAATCGGCTCGAACGTCTTGGAGTTCGGCGAACTCTCGCGGCTCACGGGCGATCCGAAGTATCTGGGCGCGTCGCTGCGGGCGTACGAAGCCGTCATCTCGCAGCGCTCGCCGCTCGATCTGCTCGGCACCTACTTCGACGTCGAAACCGGCACGTTCGCCTCGCCCGAGGACGTGGCGCCGAACGATCCGGCCGACTCGTTCTACGAATACTTGTGGGGCGGCTGGGCGATGCTCGGCCGCGCGCAGTGCCGGGATTGGTTTCACGCGCTGACGGACGCGCTCTTGGCGCACTCCGCGGAACGCGCCGACGGGCGCCTCTGGTTCGCAACCGTCGATTACCGCACGGGCGAGAAACTCGGGCACACGCAGTCGGAACTGGCCGCGTTTTTCGCCGAGATTCTGGCGAAGGGCGGGTACGCGAGCGAAGGGGCGGCGTACTACGACGCCTTCACGGCCGTGCGGCGGCGCTACGAGATCCTCCCCGAGGGCTTCGACTACCGCACGCTCGAGGTAACGGCCGACCGCGGCAACTCGCTGCGGCCCGAATACGTCAACGCCGCGTTCGACCTGTGGTTTCTCACCCACGACCGAAAGTATCGCGATACCGCCTACGACTACTTCGACGCGTTTCGCCGGCACTGCCGGGTGGCGAACGGCTACACGATCGCGACGGACGTCACGACGCGGCCGATGGCCCTCGGCGATCTCTTCCCGGCCTATGCGTTTTCGGAGAACTTCAAGTACCTGTACTTGATGTTCGCCGAGCCCGCGCGATTCGACGGCGCGAACTACTACCTCAATACCGAAGGCAAAATCCTACGCGGCTTGCGATGAACGCGCGCGCGCTGACGTTTGCGGCGGCCGCCACGCTCCTCACAGCGAGTGCGGGCTGCACGCGCGTTCACGGCTCCGATGCCGGCGGCCGGCATGCGTGGACGCGGCCGCACGTGCTGCGCTTGGCCGACGTCGCCGATCCGGATAGCCTCAATCCCCTGCTCTCGACGATGGATCTCAGCTACGACATCTCGTCGCTCGTGTTCTCGTACCTAATCGTCGCCGACCGCACCGGAGCGCTGCGCGGCGACCTCGCGACGGAAGTCCCGTCGCTCGCGAACGGCGGCATCTCGCGCGACGGACGCACTTACGTGTACCACCTGCGCCCCGGCGTGCGCTGGCACGACGGCGCGCCGCTGACCTCGCGCGACGTGGCCTTCTCGTGGCGTACCATCATGAGCCCGCAAAACAACGTGCTCCACCGCGAGGGGTACGAGGAAGTTTCGAGCATCGCGACGCCCGACGACCGCACCGTCGTCGTGCGCCTGCGCCGCCGCTATCCGCCGTTCCTCACCCAGTTTTTCACCACGTTGCAAGAAGGCGCGAAGCCGGTGGTGCCCGCGCACCTCCTCGGCCGGGCGGTATCGATCGACGACGTTCCGTTCAACGCGCATCCCGTCGGCAGCGGACCCTTCCGGTTCGTGCGGTGGGATCGCGGTTCGAAACTCGTGCTCGAACGCAACGACGGCTACTACGGCGGCCGGCCGAAACTCGAAAGGATCGAGCTGACGATCGCGCCGGACGAAAACACGATCGTCACGCTGCTGCGCACGCACGCGATCGACATGCCGGTCTCGACCTCGCAGCTTACCTGGCACATCTTCCGAGGAGTCCCCGATTTCACGGCGCGCCTCGACCCGTGGAACTCCCAGATGCTGCTGGCGCTCAACAACGCGCGGCCGCCGCTGCGCGAGCGCGCCGTGCGTCGCGCGATCGCGGCGGCGATCGATTACGACGCGCTCATCGCCAAGCTCACTTACGGCACGGCGGAGCGCGCCGCCGACGTCGTCGCACCGAAGTCGCTCGGGTACACGCACGGCACGCCGTACGCCTACGATCCGGCATTCGCGCGCCGCCTGCTCGACCGCGCCGGCTGGCGCGCCGACGGCGCCGGCCGCAGCAAGAACGGCGTCCGGCTCGAACTCGTGATGGTCGTCGCGTCCAAGGGGACGGGCCCGCTCTACGCCGTGCAGTTGCAGCGCATGCTCGCCGACGCGGGCATCGGCGTCACGATCAAGACGTATCCTTACAAGGGAATCTACGCCTACGACGGTCCGATCGTCACCGGCAACTACGATCTCGCGATCTACGCGAACACGATTCCCTACGATCCCGATCGCACGAACACGCTCACCTGCGGCGAGTTCACGCCCAAAGGGATGGACGAGTTCCGCTTCTGCGATCCCCGCGTCGACGCGCTGGAGCGTGCAGGCCTCGCGACCGACGACGCGCGACAACGCGACGCGATCTACCGCCGCGCGGGCCGCCTGATCCACGACGACGTGCCGTATATCCCGCTCTTCGCGCAACGCCGCCCCGCCGTGATGAACGACGACCTGCACGGCTACGATCCGTCACCCGTCGCGGCACCTTGGTGGAATGCGAGCGATTGGGATATTTGACGTCGGGGAGCCGCGTCGCGCCGGACTCGCGCCTACGAAGCCGCCGTGCGTTCGGGGCGGAGCGCGACGGGCCCGTCGCTTTCGGCGTCTTCGGCTTCGCGCACGATGCGGCGCGCCATGTTACCGAAGATCAGCTCGTGGAACGGCATGACCGAAAACCAATACAGATAGCCGAAGAACCCGCGCGGTTCGAAGAAGGCGGTTTGCCGTAGAGACACCGCGCCGTCGGGCTCGGTGACGGCTTCGAATTGCAGCCATGCGTAGCCCGGCAGCCGCATCTCGGCGCGCAGCCGCAGGAGGCGATCGGGCTCGTACGCTTCGACGCGCCAAAAATCGACCGCGTCGCCCACGCGCAGCGTCGTCGGCGAACGACGGCCGCGCCGCGTCCCGATGCCGCCTACGAGGCGGTCGAGGATGCCGCGAAATTCCCACAGGCCGTCGGCGTAGAGCCAGCCGCGTTTGCCGCCGAGGCTGGTGAATACGGCCGCAAGCGCGTGCGGCGAAGCGTGCGCGGGCTGTTGGCGGCGATCGATCAGCATGCCGTGCTTCGAGCCGACGAAGTCGCCGGGCAGATCGCGCACGTCGTACGCGTCGAACCACGTCGTCTCGGGTCCCGCCACCGAGTAGCGATCGAGCGCCCGGCGCACGGCCGTGTCGTAGCCGACCGGATGGATGTCCGGGAAATCGCTCAGCGCGCGCGCATCGCGCACGACCACGGGATTGCGCAGCCCGTCGATCAGCGGACGCGCGATCGAGCCGGGAATCGGCGTCACCAGATGCACCCAGCCCGACGACAGGCGCGGCGTGAAGAACGGCACGACGATCATCGTGCGCCGCAGGCCGCGGATCGCCGCATAGCGCGCCATCATCTCTTTGTACGTCAGCACGTCGGTGCCGCCGATCTCGTACACGACGCTTTCGTGCGCGGGCCGCGCGAGTTCGGCCATCAAGTACGCCAGCACGTCGCGCACGCCGATCGGCTGACACGGCGTATCCACCCACTTGGGCACGATCATCACCGGCAAGCGTTCGGTCAGGTAGCGCAACATCTCGAACGACGCGCTGCCCGAGCCGACGATGATCGCGGCGCGAAACTCCGTCACCGGCACGCCGCCCGCGCGCAAGATCTCGCCCACTTCGTGACGACTGCGCAGGTGGTGCGAGAGCGCCCGGCCCTCGACGCCGAGGCCGCCGAGGTAGACGATCCGCTTGACGCCCGCTTCGTACGCCGCCGACGCGAATATAGCCGCCGCATCCCGGTCGCTGGCGGCGAAATCGCCGCGCACGCGACTCATCGAGTGCACGAGGTAGTACGCGACGTCGATGCCCTGTAGCGCCCGCGCCACGCTCGCGCGATCGAACAGATCGCCTTCGGCGATTTCGATACGTTCGAAGCGACCCTGCAGGCGCGCCGCGTCGCGCGCGAACGCGCGAACTTCGTAACCCGCGGCGACGAGCCGGGGAACGAGCCGGCCGCCGATGTAGCCCGTCGCTCCGGTAACGAGAACGCGCGTGACGCTCATCGCCGCACGAGGCGCACGTTCGCGAACCCGAGCAACCGCGCAAACCGGCCGGAACGGACGCCCGCGCCGAGTTCGACGATCGGGCGGCCGTTGCGCGTCACGACGAGCGTCACCGCCCGCGCCGCCAGCACGCGCCCGAGTCGCCGCGCCAGCGTGCCGCCCGATCGTACGAAACGAAGCGAACGCAGCGACGGCGCAAAGTCGCCGATTTCGAGCCGCACGGACGAACCCGAAGCCGTCAATTCAAACGTCCGGTCGTCCACGCCGACCTGCAACCTGCCGCTGAGGTCGAGCGCGCGCGGCACCGTTAGTGCGAGCGCGTGTCGCGTTCGGAGGTACGAATGCGAACCGCGCCGTTGACTTTCCAGCGCGCCGCCGGCGATTCCGGGTGCGTCGAGCTCGGCACCCAGACTTCCATATTGTCGAAAGCGTACTCAATCGTCGCGCCGCGGCCGGTCAGAAAGGAATAGAGACCTTCGGCCAGTTCGGGCCAGGTCGTGGTCTGTTGCTTAGCGTCGAGCATGAAAAACCTCATCGTTTCGGAAAGGGGACGCCTCTTGAGATGCCGCCGCTTCTGCAGTGGTTCCCCGCAAGCGCTCGCGCCTAACGAAAGCGAGCGAGCGTGCTCACGCCTTGCGCACGGCGGGGTTCGAAAACCAGACGCCGACGGCGAGCGCGAGCGCGAGCGCGCCGCCTAGGACGTAACTGCGCGAGAGACCGATCGCCGTGGCAACCGAACCCAGCACGAGCGAGCCAGCCGGCACGCCGCCCAGAATGATCATCGAAAAGACGGAAATCGCGCGGCCGCGCATGTCGTCGGGCGAAAGCGTCTGCAGCAGCACGTTGGAGCTGCCCGCGAACGACAGCACCGCGAGCCCGATGAAGAAGAGCACGCCGAGCGCGATCCACAAATCGTGGACGAAGCCGAGACCGACGAACCCGGCGCACATCACGACGGCGCTTGCGAACCAGACCGCACCGCGCCGCCGCGCGCCGACGACGGCCGTCAGCAGCGAACCCGCGATCGCACCGACGCCGCTGGCCGCCAAGAGCAACCCCAACCCGCGCGCGTCGACGTGCACGACGTGCGCCGCGTACGCCGGCATCAATTGCGTGTAAGGCCGCACGAGCAGGCACGTCACCACGAGCAGCGCGAGCACCGAGCGCAGCACCGGATGCCCCGCGAGAAAGCGCACGCCGGCGGCGATCGAGGCGAACACGCCTTCGCGCACCGTCGAACTGGGCGGCGCGTCGGCCATGAACAGCAGGGCCGCTACCACCGCAAACGTGCTGAGCGCGTTGATGTAAAATGACGCCGCGATGCCGACGGAGAGAATCAGCACGCCCGCCAACGGCGGCCCGAGAACGCTCGGGGCGTTGAAGGCGACGGAATTGAGACCGATCGCGTTGCCGAGATATTCGCGCGGCACGAGCAACGGCACCCAGCTCTGCCGCGCGGGCGCGTCGAACGCTTGCGTGGTCGAGCGGAAGCCGCCGAGCACGTAGATTTCCCACAGCGCGATGCGGTGCGTGCTCGTCAGCACGGCGAGGATCAGGGCCGTCACGATCTGTAGGCCGTTGGTGACGAACAGCACGCGCCGGCGCGGAAAGCGATCGGCGACGACGCCCGCGAGCGGGGAAAGCAGCACGACCGGCACGGCCGACGACGCGCCGAGAATGCCCACGTCGAGCGAGGCGAGGCGCGGAGAGCCGGCCAGTTGCACGACCATGTACCCGAGCGCCGTCAACTGCATCCAGGTGCCGAGGTTCGAGACGATCAGCCCCATCCACAACAGCCGAAAATCGCGATAGCGAAACGGCGCGAGGAGCGACGACGTGCGGCGTGGACTCGCGGCCTCGACCGTCACCGCGGGCCGCGTCAGCACGGCCCCTCCGCGCGCCGCACCGCGGCGACGATCAGCGCGACCGTGCCCTCGATGCCGAAGCGCGACACGTCGAGCGCCAAATCGTACGATCCCGCGTCGCCCCAGGCGATCTTGTAGCGTTCGCGCGCGAACTTCTTGCGGCGAGCGTCGATGCGCTCGATATCGGCGCGCGCCTGCGCTTCGGTTTGGCCGAACGATTCGACGATGCGCGCCACGCGCCAATCGAACGCCGCCGTCAAGAAGACGCGCACGAGATCGGGACGTTTTCCCAAGATCGCGCCCGCGTTGCGGCCAAGAAAGACGACCTCCCCGCGCGCCGCGCGTTCGCGGATGGCGCGCTCGATCTCGCGCCGCAATGCCTCGTCGAAATCGTCGGGCAGATCGGGCGCGCCGGGCGCCACGAGTTCCGGTGTCCCGGCCCCCAGCCGGCTCAGGATGCGCTCGGTGAAGGTCGGCTCGTCGGCCGCCCGGGCGGTCACGAGATCGGGCGAGGTCCCCATCCGCGCGGCGACCGTCTTGGGGAGCTCGTCCGTCAAGAGTTCGAGGCCGAGCGCCGCGGCGACCCCGTCGGCCACGGCCAGGCCTGCCGCGCCGTACTCGCGCGAAATCGTTACGATCACGTCGCCCTCGGCCTTCGGGGCCCCGGCCGGGCGGCCCCGTGAGCCGAATCACCGTCCGGGGCCGCCGGGGCGCGTAGCCTTACCCGAAGAGCTGCAGGAGGCTCGCGCATGCTTAAAATCGCGGTCTATGGCAAGGGCGGGATCGGCAAGAGTACCTTTTCGTCGAACCTTTCGGCCGCGTTCGGGCGCCTGGGCAAGAAGACGATCCAGGTCGGCTGCGACCCCAAGCACGACTCGACGTTCACGCTGACGGGCAACCTGATCCCGACCGTCGTCGAAGTGCTCTCGAGCTACAAGTTCAAGACCGAAGAGATCGAGCGCGACGAGATCATCTTCCACGGCAAGTACGGCGTCGATTGCGTCGAGGCGGGCGGGCCGCCCGCGGGCGCCGGCTGCGGCGGCTACGTCGTCGGCGAGACGGTCAAGCTGCTCGAGAAGTTCGGCGTGTACAAAGATTACGACGTGATGGTCTTCGACGTGCTGGGCGACGTCGTATGCGGCGGCTTCTCGGCGCCGCTGCAGCATTCCGAGCAAGTGATCATCGTCGCCACGAACGATTTCGATTCGATCTTCGCTGCCAACCGCATCGCGACGGCCATCGGCATCAAACAGAAGACGGGCGGCGGCACGCTCGCCGGCATCGTCGCGAACCGCGCCTCAAACGCCGAACTCGTCGGCCCGTTCGCCGAGCGCATCGGTTCTGTGTGCCTCACCTGCATTCCCGAAAACGACGGCGTTCGCAAATCGCGGCTGACCGCGCAGACCGTCTTCGAGATGGACGTGACGGGCGCGCTCGGCGCCCCGTGGATGGAACTCGCGGGACGCATGCTCGCGGGCGTGCCGCTCACGATTCCCACGCCGATTCCGGAGCGCGAACTCTTCGCGCAACTCGGCGCCGACTACGTGCGGCCCGCGGATATTCCGGCGCCCGCGATGGCGGTCTAGCAGCCGCTCGCAGCAGGAGCCCGGCCCCACCGGCCGTAGGTCAACCCGATGAAGGCCGCACGCCGCACCACGCTCCGTAACGTCGTCGCGACGTTCGCGCCGCCCGAGGCGCGCGTGGAACGCGTGACCGACCTCGCGGCGCAAGCGATCGACGGCCTCACGCCGCGGCGGCAAGGCGAGCTCAACCAGCTGCTCGACGTTCTCGCGCTGCCGATGCGCGCGAACGACGCGACGCGCGCGGGTGTGTTGAAGCTCTTTTCCGACTCGCCCGTGCCGAAACTGCGCACCGCCTTCGCGACGCTCAAGCGCCTCACGCTCTACTTGTGCTACGGCGAAAGCGAACCCGGTTCGCCGAACCCGCTGTGGCCGCGCATCGGGTACCCCGGCCCGCGCGACGACCGCGCGACGAGCGACGTACCCTTGGCGCTCTCCATCGCACGCGACGGCGAAATCGTGCGCGCCGACGTCGTCGTGATCGGAAGCGGTGCGGGCGGCGGCGTCGCGGCGAGCGCCTTCGCGCGCGCCGGCAAACGCGTCGTCGTGCTGGAAGCGGGTGCCGCTTACGACGCGCGCACGTTCGCGCAAACCGAACTCGCCATGTCGGACCTCTACCTTGACGGCGGCCTGACCTCGACCGAAGACGTCGGCATCGCGATCCTGGCGGGCGCGACGCTCGGCGGCGGAACGACCGTCAACTGGTGCACCTCGTTCCGCTTACCGGACCGCATCGCCGCCGAGTGGGCGGCGGAGAGCGGCATCGAAAATCTGCAGGCCGAGTTGCAGCCGCACTACGACGCGCTCGAACGCGAACTGCAACTCGCCCCGGCAGCCCACCACAATCCTAACAATCAAGCGATTCTCGACGGTGCGCGCGCGCTCGGCATCCACGGCGACGCGATGCCGCGCAACGCACCTTCGGACTGCGGCGACGGCTGCGGCTACTGCGGCTACGGCTGCGCGTACGCGAAGAAGCGCTCGACGCCGCGAGCGTTCCTGCCGGACGTCGTCGCGAACGGCGGCGCCGTCTACGCGAGCGCGCGCGCGGAGCGTATCGCGCTTGCGGGTGCGCGCGCCACGGGCGTGCGCGTGCGGCAAACGGTCGCGCCGGGCGACGTTCGCGAATTCGACGTTGCGGCCGACCTCGTCGTGGTCGCCGCGGGAACGCTGCGCACGCCGGGCCTGCTCGCACGCAGCGGGATCCGCCATCCGCTACTCGGCAAACGGCTCTTCCTGCACCCGGTCGCGGGCCTCTTTCCCGAGTACGACCGGCCGATCGAAGCGTGGCGTGGCCCGATGCAGAGCGCTTACTCCGACGCTTACAACTATCGCAGCGGCAACTACGGGCCGAAGATCGAGGTCGCGCCCACGCACCCGGGTCTGGCGGCACTGGCCGTGCCCTGGGTCGACCGGCAGCGCCACGCCCACGCGCTGCTGCGCTCGCGCAACGGCGCGACGTTCATCGCGGTCACGCGCGACCGCGACCCCGGCGCGATCGATCTCGACGACGAGGCGTACATCCGCTATCGCGTCTCGCCGTTCGACGGCGAGAATCTGCTGCACGGCATCCTCGGCATGGTCGAACTCGCCTTCGCCGGCGGCGCGACGCGCATCACGACGCTGCACAACTGGCCGATCGTCATCGAACGCGCCGCTTGGAACGCGGCGCGGCGCGACGCGTTCGTCGAGCAACTGCAGCGCATCGGCATCGCCCCGAATCGCCAGATCTTCTTCTCCGCGCACCAGATGGGGACGGCCGCGATGGGCGCCGATCCCAACGCCTCGGTCGTCGATCCGGCGGGCTGCGTCTGGGGATACGAGAATCTGCTCGTCGCCGACGCTTCGGTGTTCCCGCAAGCGAGCGGCGTGAACCCGATGCTGACGATCATGGCCCTGGCTGCCCGCACCGCGGTGCAGCACGGCGGCCGGCCGGACCGCACGTCCGCCGCGGCTGCGGCGTCTGTGAGTTGACATGGTTCCTCACCTCTACCTGCACCTGACGCTGTGCGCGGCAATCGCCAAATTGTCGCCGGACGCCGTCGTGCCGATTCACGTGAAGCTCACGTATCGCAACGGCGGCGAGCCGGCGCTCGATAAGACGTTCCGCGTCAAGCGCGGCGACGGGACGGAAGCCGTCGTCGAATTCGACGCCGATCGAAACTTCTACGCATTGCACGTCGACGTGCCCAAGTACGACTGCAGCACCTCGGATTTCCTCGACGTCCTCGAAGAGCAAAACCGGACCATCAGCGAGACACTCGAAGACGGCCCGCCGCAGCCCCAGACGCCCGTAACGATCCTCGACGGGACGGCGCCGCAATCGTTCACCTACGTCAAGCCGACGTTCGCGCTCTTCGACAACAGCGTGACCTGCGGCCAGCCCGTCACTGCGCCCATCCCCGCGAAAATCAAAGTCGAATACGATCAGGGATCGTACTACGTGTGGATGTATCCGGATGCCACGCTCGCCGCGCGCGGGCCGCTCTCGGTCGCGATGCGGCTGCGCACCGCAACGGGCACGTACCACTACGTGCACCTGCCGGTCGAATTCCCGCGGCCGTGGGGCGGCTGGCCCTATTCGATTCGCTTCCCCGTCACCGAAGACATGATCGACGGGCTGGCCACCGAGAAGACCGATACGCTGCTGTGCCCGAAATTGTGGGCGACGAGCGCGCACTAGATGGCGACGATTGAAATCCGCGACGGTTCACTCGTCGTGCACGTGGGCGGCATCGACCGGCTCTTCACGCTGCGCAGCGAACTCGCCGTGCCGCTGGCCCACGTCGCCGGCATCGCTTCGGCGGAAGCGGACGCGCGCGAGTGGTGCAAAGGCATTCGCATCGGAACCAACGTTCCCGGCGTGCTGACCGCCGGCTCGTTTTACCATCACGGGGGCTGGGCGTTCTGGGACGTCCACGATCCGGCAAAAGCCGTGGGCATCGATCTCCACGACGAGCACTTCAAACGGCTCGTCGTGCAAGTGGACGATCCGGCCGCGGCGATCGCGGCAGTCCGAGCCGCACTTCCTTGAGGAATTCGCTATGGTTTCGCTGACGATCAATGGGGAACGCCACGACCTCGACGTTCCCGACGAGATGCCTTTACTGTGGGTCATTCGCGACGTCGTCGGGCTGACCGGCACGAAGTTCGGTTGCGGCGTCGCGCAATGCGGTTGCTGCACGGTGCACGTGGGCGACAGCGCCGTGCGCTCGTGCGTAACGCCGGTGTCGAGCGTTGCGGGGAAGTCGATCACGACCATTGAGGCGCTCGGGACGAGCGACCAGCCGCACCCGCTGCAACAAGCGTGGGTCGACGAGGAAGTACCGCAGTGCGGCTACTGCCAGTCGGGGCAACTCATGGCGATTTCCGGACTTCTCAAAACGAACCAGCATCCCACGGCGGACGATCTCGCGACCTCGATCACCAACATCTGCCGTTGCGGCACGTACGACCGGATTCGCAAAGCCGTGGCGCGCGCGACGGGCGGAGGGCAAACGTCATGACCTCGCTGGATCGCGCCGATTTCATGCGACTGGGATCGATCTTCGCGGGCAGTCTCGTGCTCGGCGTCGGTCCGAGCGGTTGCGCGAATCGAAGCGGCAGCGCACCGCAAGCGTCGCCCGCAGCCGAGCCGGAAGGCTTCAAACTCAACGCCTGGCTCGTCGTGCATCCCGATGAAAAGGTGACCGTCTTCGTCGCGAAATCCGAGATGGGGCAAGGGGTCGCGACCGGCATGCCGACGATCGTCGCGGACGAACTCGACATCCCGTTCGAGAACGTGCTCGTCGAATTCGCGCCCGCCGCGGCAGCGTACCAAGATCCCCAGTTCCACCTGCAAATCACCGGCGGCAGCACGAGCACCGCGTCCTCGTGGATGCCGCTGCGCACCGCCGGCGCGAGCGCCCGCGCGATGCTCGTCGCGGCGGCCGCCAAGCAGTGGGGCGTCGAGGCCTCGACCCTCACGACCAAAGCCGGCAGCGTGATCGACGCCAAGAACGACCGCACGGCAACCTACGGAAGCTTAGCCGCAGCAGCTGCCTCGATGCCCGTTCCGGCGAAGCCCGTTTTGAAGACGCGCGAGCAGTTCACGTTGATCGGCAAAGTCAATAAGCGCATCGACACGCCGCACAAAGTCAACGGAACGGCGAAGTACGGCATCGACGTGCGCGTGCCCGGAATGAAGTTCGCTTCGATTCTCTACCCGCCGGTCTTCGGCGCGAAAGTCGTATCGTTCGACGCGACCAAAGCCAAACAAGTCAAAGGCGTGATCGCCGTCGTGCAAGTTCCAAGGGGCGTTGCGGTCGTAGCGGACAATTCGTGGGCCGCTTTTCAAGGTAAAGCCGCCCTCGTCGTAAAGTACGACGAGGGTCCGTTCGCGAGCGCAGACAGCGAGCATCTCAAAACGCAATTTCTCAAGCTGGCAAGCGAACGGACGGGCGCGATTCCGGCGGTACAGCGCGGCGCGCAAAGCGTGCCGGGGCGGCGCCTCGCGGCGCTGTACTTCGGCCATCCCGCGGCGCACGCCACTATGGAGCCGCAGAACGCCACGGCATCGGTGACGAGCGACGGCGTCGAGATCTGGGCGCCGACGCAAGTGCAGACGCTGGCGCAACTCGGCGCGGCGAAGATTGCCGGCGTGCCGCCCGAGAAGGTGAAGGTTCACACCACGTACCTCGGCGGCGGCTTCGGCCGGCGGCTCTACGCCGATTTCACGAACGACGCCGTCGCGGTCAGTAAAGCGATCAAGGCGCCGGCCCAAGTGATCTGGACGCGCGAGGACGATATCCAGCACGATTGGTACAAGCCGATGGCGGCAAACGCGGTAAGCGGCGTGCTCGACGAGCACGGCAACGTGGTAGCGATGCAACACACCGTCGTCATGGATTCGATCTTCAAACCGCTCGGCTTCCCGTTACCGCCGAGCGGCCTCGATTCGATCTCGCTGGATTCCGTGATCAACACGCAGTACGAAATCGCGAATTACCACGCGTACTACGTCAATCCCAATAGCGGCGTTCCGGCCGGCAGCCTGCGCGCGCCCGGCGCGAACTGGAACAACTTCGTGGTGGAGTCGTTCCTCGACGAGCTGGCGCACGCGGCCGGCAAGGATCCGCTCGCGTTTCGGCTCGCGCTGCTGCGCAAGAATCGGCTGGCGACGAACGTGCTCGAGACGGTTGCAAAAAACGCGGCCTGGGGTTCGCCCGCGCCGGGCACGAAGCACGGCATCGCGTTCGGCTTTTGGAACGGCACCCCGGCCGCGACGATCGCCGAAGTTTCCATGGACGGCGCGACGCCGCGCGTCCATCGCGCCTTCGTCGTGGCCGACGTCGGCATCGCCGTCAATCCGACGATCGTGCGCCAGCAACTCGAAGGCGCGACCAACTACGGTCTCTCGCTGGCACTGGCGAGCAAGATCACGATTAAGGGCGGAGCGGTGCAAGAACACAACTTTTACGATTACCGCGTCCTGCGCATCGATCGCGCTCCCGACATCCACGTCGAGGTACTCGAAACCACGGGCTCGCCTTCCGGCGTCGGCGAGATCGCGACGATCTTGATCGCGCCCGCCGTCGCAAACGCGGTCTTCGCGCTCAACGGCAAACGGGCGCGCGTACTGCCGTTCAGCGAGGCTTACGCGTAACCGGGGCCGCCTAAAGCCGCTCGCCGCGTTCGATCCTGCCGAGAATATCCGCCGCACGCTCCCGAATCGCCGCCTTGTCGCGCGCAGCGCGAGCGCGCCAGTTGCGGATCGGCAGCGCCATGCGCGGGTTCTTGGCGAAGCGCGCTTCGTGGCGTGCCATGAAGTCCCAGTAGAGCGCGTTGTACGGGCACGCGTCGTCGCCGACGGTCTTCTTCGGATCGTAGGCGCAGCCGCCGCAGTAGTCGGACATCTTGTTGATGTAGTTGGCCGACGCGGCGTACGGTTTGGTGCCGACGAAGCCGCCGTCGGCGTGCAGCGTCATCCCGATGACGTTGGGCACCATCACCCAGTCGTACCCGTCGACGAACATCTCCCAGAACCAGTCGGTCGTCTCCTGCGGCTCGCAGCCGGCCAGCAGCGCGAAGTTGCCGAGCACCATCAGCCGCAGGATGTGGTGCGCCCAGCCGAGGTCGAGCACGTGGCGCATTGCTTCGCGCTGACACGCCATCGCGGTCTCGCCGTCGCCGTACCAAACGGGGAGTGGGCGCGTCGCGCCGAGCGCGTTGCGCCGCCGGTATTCGGGCATCAGCCGCCGGTAGACACGCCAGACGAACTCGCGCCAGCCGATCAGTTGCCGCACGAAGCCTTCGACCGACGCGAGCCGCGCGCTGCCGTTGCGGTAGGCGAGTTCCGCGCGTTCGCAGAGCTCGAGGGGGTGCAAGAGACCCACGTTGATCGCGGCCGAGAGCCGCGAGTGATAGAGCCGCGGTTCGCCGCGGACCATCGCATCCTCGTACGGACCGAACAGGTCGAGCCGGGCGGTGAAGAACTCGTCGGCGTATGCCAGCGCTTCGGCGCGGGTAGTCGGGAGATCGAAGTGCGCGGTCGAGCCTGGATGGCCGGGAAAGTGCCGCTCCACGAGCGCGATCGCGTCGCGGACGTGCCGGCTCTGCGCGACGGCCGGCGGAGGCGGAAACCGCATGTCGCGTTTGGGCGGCAGGCGATTCTCCGCATCGAAGTTCCACGAGCCGCCCGCCGGCACGTCGCCGTCCATGAGCAAGCCCGTCTTGCGCCGCATCTTGCGATAGAACGTTTCCATCGTCACGCGCTCGCGTCCGCGCGCGAAGAGCTCGTCGAATTCTTCTTGCGTCGAGATGAAGTTGCCCTGCGGCAGCACGTCGACGGGAACGCCGAACGGCGCGACCGCCGCGCAGAGCCGCTCGGTCTCGCCGAAGTCGGACTGCTCCATCATCCGCACGCGCGCGGGGCGATACGCCGCTAGGTGCTCGCCGAGCGCTCCATCGAGAGCGTCGCGCTCGGCGAAGTAGTCGACCTGCCAGCCCTCGCGCCGCAGGTCGTCGGCGAAGCCGCGCATCGCCGCGAAGGTCAGCACGAGTTTTCGCTTGTGGTGAGGCCGTTCGCGCGCCCACGCGAGCGATTCGATCAGCAGGACGCGCGCCCGCGCTTTGTCGACCCCGGCCAGCGCGGGGTTGCGCGGCGAGAGCTGGTCGCCCGTCACCCATATCGTCGTTCTTGCGGCGCTCATCCAACGGTCCTCAAACGGAGGGCACGCGCGACGGCGCGAAGCGACGGCGCATGCCCATCATCGAGACGCGCGACCTCCGGAAAGTGTTCCGGACGGTCAAGCGGACGCCGGGCGCGGCCGGAGCGCTCAAGACGCTTTTCACGCGCGAATACGTCGAGCGCGTCGCGGTCGAGGACGTGACCATGGCGCTCGACGTAGGCGAATTGGTCGGCTATATCGGTCCGAACGGCGCGGGCAAGTCGACGACGATCAAGATGCTGACCGGCATCCTCGTCCCGACCTCGGGCGAGATCCGCGTGGCCGGCCTCGTACCGTATGCCGAGCGGAAAAAGAACGCCCGCAACATCGGCGTCGTCTTCGGCCAGCGCAGCCAACTCTACTGGGACTTGCCGCTCGTCGAGTCCTTCGAGCTGCTGCGCGCCATCTACGGCATTCCGCGCGAGCGGTACCGCGCCAATCTGAGCGCCTTCACGGAGTTGCTCGAGATGGGCGACTTCCTGCGGACGCCCGTGCGGCAGCTCTCGCTCGGCCAGCGCATGCGCGGCGATTTCGCTGCGGCGATGTTGCACGATCCGCGCATCGTCTACCTCGACGAACCGACGATCGGGCTCGACGTTGTCGCCAAGGAAGCGATCCGCACGTTCGTGGCCCGGGTCAACGCGGAGCGAGGCACGACGTTCATCCTGACGACGCACGACCTGGCCGACGTCGAACGCCTGTGCCGCCGCATCGTGCTGATCGACAAGGGGCGCCTCATTTACGACGGCACCATCGAGCGCATCAAGGAGCAGTACGGCACGCACCGGACGCTGGTCGTCCGGCTCTGCGACACCTATCCCCAGATCGAAATCGACGACGCGACGCTCGAGGAACGGACGGGCGACCTCGTCCGGCTTCGCTTCGACCGCAAGGCGATCAGCGCCGACCAACTAATTCGGCGCGTCACCGAGCGCTACTGCGTGAGCGACGTTTCGATCGAGGAACCCGAACTGGAGTCGATCATCCGGCGCATCTACGTCGAAGGCTACACGGCGCCGGGCACGTCGCTCGCGCCGCCCGCTCCCGTCGCCGCGCCGTGAGCGCGCTCGAGCCGTACCTCGAGTTCGCGCGCAAGGCTTTCGCCCGCGAAGCGACCTACCGCTTCGAGGTCTTCACGAGCATCGGCTCGCTGCTGTTGCGCGTGTACGTGCTGCGGTCGCTCTGGACGGCGCTCTACGCGCAGAACGCGGCCCCCGCGAGCATCCCGCTCCACGCGATGATCACCTACGCGACGGTCGCGCTCCTGATGTCGCTCGTGCTCGAAGTCGACGGGACGCGCGGCATCCGCGAGCGCGTGCGCGAGGGAACGATCGCGACCGACTTCATGAAGCCGATCGTCCTGCCGCTCTACTTCTTCAGCGACGGCTTCGGACAAACGCTCCTGCACGCGCTCACGATCGTCCCGGCGCTGGCCCTCGCACTGCTGTTCGTTCACGTGGACGTGCCGTCGCTCGCGGCGCTGGCCGCCTTCGCGCTCTCGTTCGCGCTCGGCTATTTCGTCAATTTCTTCCTGAATTTTCTGATGAACGTCGTGGCCTTCTGGACCCTCGAGACCTTCGCGGTCCAGTTGACGATTCGCTGGGCGTCGGATCTCTTGAGCGGCCAAATCGTGCCGCTGGATTTCTTCCCCGGCATCCTCGGGAGAATCGTCGAGAATCTGCCGTTTGCGGCCATTTACTCGACGCCGCTGCGCATCTACATCGGCGAACTGCCGCCGAGCGCGTGGCCGGCCGCGATGGCGGCGCAGGCGGGATGGCTCGTGCTTTTCGCCACGGCGGCAGCGTTCGTCTGGCACGCCGCCGAACGGCGCGTCGTCGTGCAGGGCGGCTAACCGGCAACTACCTCGCGTTCGAAGGAGCATCCACGTGGCGGAAAGCGTCGACCTCATCGTGATCGGGAGCGGCCAAGGCGGCACGCCGCTGGCGCGCAACTTCGCGCGCGCCGGCAAGCACGTCGTGCTGTTCGAGCGGGGCCGCTTGGGCGGCTGCTGCGTCAACGTGGGCTGCACGCCGTCGAAAGCGTTTCTCGCGAGCGCCCATAACGCGGGCCGCGCGCGCCGCGCGGCGCGGCTCGGCGTGCGGGCCGAGGTGACCGTCGACGTGCCCGCCATCATGGAGCGCGTCCGGCGCGTGCGCGACGGCTGGCACGATGCGAGCGAATCGAGCGTGGCGAGCGCCGGCGTCGATCTGGTGCGCGCGACCGGCCGTTTCGTCGCCGAACGCACGGTCGCGGGCGGCGGACGCGAAGTTACGGCGCCGCTGGTCGTCATCGACACCGGCGGCGCGCCCGCGCTGCCTCCGGTACGCGGCCTGGCGCAAACGCCGTACCTCACGAACAAGACGTGGTTCGAGCAGCCGGCGCTGCCGCCGCGCGTCATCGTCATCGGCGGCGGCTACATCGGGCTCGAACTCGGGCAAGGCGCGCAACGCCTCGGCAGCGCCGTGACGATCGTCCACTCGGCGCCGCAGATCATGGATCGCGAAGAAGCGGACGCCGCGCAAGTGATTCGCGAGAGCCTCGAACTCGACGGCGTCACGCTCGCGCTCGGCGCGCGCGCCGTCTCGGTGACGCACGACGGCGCGACGTTCGCGCTGACGCTCGACGACGGGACGACGCACGAAGCCGAAGGCCTGCTCGTCGCGACGGGGCGCGTGCCCAACACGGCCGACCTCGACGCGCCGCGCTCGAACGTCGCGCTTACGAAGAACGGCTTCGTCGAAGTCGACGAACGCTTGCAGACGACGTGCCCCGGCGTGTACGCCCTCGGCGACGCGGCGGGTCAACCCGCGTTCACGCACGTCTCGTGGGAAGATCACCGCCGGCTGACGTCGACCTTCGCCGGCAAGCCGCGCACCCGGGACGATCGCGTGCTGTCGTACAGCACGTTCACCGAACCGCAACTCGCGCGAACGGGCCTGACCGAAGCGCAAGCCCGCGAGCGCGGCTTCGATCCCGTCGTGCGAACCCTGCCGCTGGCGGAAACGGCGCGGGGCGAGGAATGGGCGCTTACCGAAGGCTTTTACCGCATCGTGGCCGACCGCGCGACGGAGCGCATCCTCGGCGCGACGTTCGTCGGCTACGAGGCGGGCGAACTCGTGCACGTCGTCGCGTTCGGCATCGAACTCGGGGCGACGTGGCGCCGGCTCGACGACTTCATGGGCATCCATCCGACGTTCGGCGAAGCGCTGCCCTCGCTGGCGCGGCTCTTCGAATGACGGCCTTTCTCATGGACTTTTCCTTGCGAATTTGACGCGGATGCCGTAATAGAAGAGCATGCGCCCGAATGTGCTCTCCGCTTTGGTAACGGCGTCGCTCGCGTTGCTGACCGGCTGCGGCGGCGGCGGCTCGTCCCCGCCCGCGCAAGCCCCGCACTTCAACGGTAATCCGCCGCTCGTGCCCGCGAACGGCATTTACGTCGGCGCTTTCGTCAACACGGGCGGCACGACGCCGCTCGGTCAGCAACTCACGCAATTCGAAGCGCAGATCGGGCGGACGCTGGCGCTGAGCGGGCACTATTACGGCTGGAACTCGACCTTCCCGACGCAGGCCGAATCGGCCGACGCGCGGGCCGGCCGGATCCCCGTCATCTCGTGGAATTGCGGCGTGTCGAACGCGCAAGTCGCTTCGGGGAGCCAGGACGCGAACATCGTCGCGCACGCCGCCGCCCTCAAGGCCTACGGCGGCCCCGTTTTCGTGCGGTATTTGTGGGAAATGAATCTCGGCGCGACCGCCAACAATCGCTCGGCGTGTTACGACCCGGCGACCGATTCGCCCGGCGGCGTTTTCTCGCCGGCCGAATTCATCGCCGCCTGGAATCACATCCATTCGATCTTCGTCGCACAGGGTGCCAACAACGTCGCGTTCTTGTGGAATCCGGGCGGCGGCGGCACGAACGCAACGCTCTACTATCCGGGCGGCGCCAACGTCGACTGGGTCGGCATCGACGAATACGATCGCAACAGCGTCCCGTTCGCCGACGTGTACAGCCTGTACTCCGCGCTGGTCCCGTACAACAAGCCCATCATGATCGCCGAAACGGGCGCGTCGCCGACGTACCAGCCCGTCTTCTTCACCGGCGCCGCCGCCGTGCTGAAGACGACCTTTCCGGCCGTGAAGGGCTTCATGTATTTCGACGCGGAGGGCAAGGACGATTGGCGGCTCTCGTCGACCGGCGTCACCGCGTTCGCGGCGTTCGCGAACGACCCGTACCTCTCGGCGCGCTAGCCGCTTCGCAACGCGCTAGCCGAGCAGACGTTTGACGAACGCGTCGTGAGCGTACGACGCACTTCGGCCGAACTTCACGACCACCGTGTCGAGCTCGGGGAAAAGGTACAGTGCTTGACCGCCCGAGCCGCTCGCGTAGGCGAGGCTCGTGCCGAGCGCGGGCGCGCCGAGCCACCAGCCGAGTCCGTACCGCGGATTGACCGCCGAGCCCGCGAAGCACGGCGCGAGCCGTGCGCCGCCGGCGACGACGGCGCGGCCGTACGTCGCCCAGGCCTCTGCGCTCAGGAACGCGCCGGTCGGCAAGGGCTGCGTCCCGTCCTTGAGCGAGCGCCACGAGGCGACGTTCACCCCGGCGGGCGCGAGGACGCGTTCGCGCAAGTACGCGTGCGGCGTGAGCCCGCGCGACGCGAGCTTGCGTGCGAGCACGGCGCCGAACACTTGCAACGGGATCCCGCCGTACGCGAACGTCGTACCGGGCTCCGTTTTGAGCGCGACGGCCAGCGCCGCTTCGTACGTCGGCACCGCGTTGCCGAGCCCGCCGAAACCGATGCCCGCGGTCAACTGCAAAAGCATCCGCAACGTCACGCGTGCCTTGGCGCCCGCCGCCCACGAGGCGAACGTCGCTCCGACCGGTTCGTCGAGCGCGAGGAGCCCGTCTTCGGCGGCTGCGAGCGCGGCGACGCCCCAAAAACTCTTCGTGCCGCTGTAGAGCGCGTGCGGCGTCGCGGCGTCGTAGTTCGCGGCATACCGTTCGAAGGCGGTCGCTCCGTCCCTGACGACGAGCAGCGCTTCGAGCCCGTGCCGCTCCGCGTAGGCCGCGGCGGCAAGGGCGTTCAGCCCGTCACTCCCACGCGACGTCGTCGACGTAACAGTAGAGCCACGACTCGCCGGGCTCGCGCGACGTGACGATCGGATGGTTCGTCGCGCGATAATGCTTGGTCGCGTGTTTGTTCTTCGAGGAATCGCAACAGCCGACGTGGCCGCACGCTTCGCACATGCGCAGATGCACCCACGAATCGCCGATCTTCAGGCAGTCTTCGCAGCCGTTCGCGCTCGGCACGACGTCGCGAATCGTATCGAGGTGGCTGCAGGGAACGCGGCTCACCCGCCCGCTCCCGCCGGCGGCACGTCCCACAGAACGATCTCGGCCGCGCCGCTCGCGTCGATTTCGAACGGACCGGCGATGCGCGCGGCGTCGCCCGCGCGCAGCGTCTCGCCTGAAACGAGCGCGGTGCCGGAAGCGACGAACAGAAAAGCATAGCGGCCCGCTCGCACGCTCTTGACGAGGCGCGCGCGCTCGAGGCGCGCGACGGAAGCGGTGGCATCTTGCCAGATGGCGATCGGTGCTTCGATGCCCGCTTCACCGCTCGCGATCGTGAGCCAGCGGTCGAGCCGGTCCGCGAGCGTGAAATCGACCTGACCGTATCGCGGCGCCAGATTCGCCGCGCGCGGCAGCACCCACATTTGCACGAAATGCACGGGCTGCGATTGCGAGTGATTGTACTCGGAGTGAGTGATGCCCGTGCCCGCGCTCAAGTATTGCACGCCGCCCGGCGCCACGACGCCGACGTTGCCCATCGAGTCGCGGTGTTCGAGTTCGCCCTCGAGCACGTAGGTCAGGATCTCCATGTCGCGATGCGGATGCGTGCCGAAGCCCTGGCCCGGCTGCACCACGTCGTCGTTGAAGACGCGCAGCGCTCCCCAGTTCGTGTTGCGCGGGTCGTGGTAGCCTGCGAAGCTGAACGAGTGGCTCGTCTGCAGCCAGCCGTGGTCGAAGGTGGCGCGGTCCGCGGCGCGCTGGACCGAGAAGCGGCTCGAATTCATGGTATCCATCCGCACCCTACAACCCCCGGACGGTTGCATGTTCAGCGTGCTTGACAAAAAGACAAGTTTACTTTACACTCCGCGCATGGGCATTCAGCGCACGGACCTGTGGCGATTCGGAGGACTGATGGCGGTCTACGTGGTCGCCGTCAGCATCGTTTCCACGGCCTTCGGGCGCGGCGCCGTCCCGGGCCCGTGGCGCGTGCCCGTCGGGCTGCTCCCCATGGTGCCGGCGGTTCTCGCCGTGTTCCCGATTATGAACTTCTACCGTACCGTCGACGAGCTGCAACGCCGCATCGTGGCCGAAGGCATCCTCTTCTCGTTCGTCCTGACGGCGATCCTGACGTTCTCTTACGGCTTTCTCCGGCTGTACGCGAAGTTTTCCGAAATCTCGATGTTCGCCGTTTGGCCGCTGATGGCGACGCTCTGGGTCGTGGGGATGGTCATCGCCCGGCGCCGCTACGGTGCGTGACCGTTGAAGAATCGCTTACGCGTCTTACGCGCCGAGCGCGGCTGGACGCAGGCACAACTCGCCGACCAGCTCGCGGTGAGCCGCCAAACCGTCAACGCGCTCGAAATCGAGAAGTACGACCCGAGCTTGCCGCTGGCGTACAAGATCGCGCGCCTCTTCGAACGTCCGATCGAATCCATCTTTTTCTACGACGAAGGAAAGACGACATGAGCAAACGTCATCTCGCCGTGGCGGCGATCGCGCTCGCGGCGCTCTCGCCGCTCGGCGCGGCCGCGGATCCTGCCGCAACGCCCGCCCCGAGCGCCGCACCGAGTGCCGCACCGGCGGCGAGTCCGGCGGCGAGTCCGGCTGCGGCGCCCGCCGTCGCGACCGAGTTCCAGGTCGGCGCGGCGCACGTGTTCAAGAGCGGCGCCGGCGCGCGCGCCGTCGTCCTGCTTCCGGGCTTGGCTTCGGGCGCGTACGTCTTCGACGGCGTCGTTCCGGAACTCGCGCAGCGTTACACGGTGTACGCCGTCACCTTCGCAGGGTTCGACGGCGAGCCGCCCGTCGCGGCACCGTACCTCGACGCGTTCGATAAGAGCATCGTCGACTTGATCGCGCGCGAGCGGCTGGAGAAGCCGGTCGTCGTCGGCCACAGTTTGGGCGGGCACATCGCTTTGCGGCTCGCGGAAGAGCTGGGCGACTCGCTCGGCGGCGTGCTGGTCGTCGACGGGCTGCCGGTGTTTCCGCCGCCGCAGCCCGGCGAAACGCCGGAATCACGCCGCGCCGCCGCCGCGCGGTTCCGCGACGGCTTCACCGCCGCGCCGCTCGACCAGTACACGCAGTACGTGCGCGATTTCATCGGTTTTCTCGTCATCGACCCGCGCAACGCCGCGCTGCTCGCGACGCGCTCGCTCCGCAGCGATCGCGCGACGTACGGCGGCGCCGCATACGAGTACTTCCTGGAAGATCTGCGGCCGGACCTCAAGAAAATTTCGGCGCCGGTCGAACTCGTCGTGCCCGCGCCGAGCGACGCGGCCGGTCCGAACGTGGCGAGCGCTTACAAAGCGCTCTGCCCCGGCATTCCCAAGCTCGACATCGTCACGATCGCGCCCTCGCGGCACTTCATCATGTACGATCAGCCCGATAAATTTCGTAGCACGCTCGACGCGTTTCTCGACGGCGTCGCCGCGCCGTAGCAACTCAGGGCACGATCTCGCCGCGCGCTTCCAGCCGCGCGAGCAAGAGATGGTAATAGAGCATCCCGCGCTCGGCTCCGAGCAGGGCGAGCGCGCTCGCCACGTCGACGCGCTCGTTCGTGAACGCCGCGACGCTACGCGCCACGCCGCTGTCGTTTTCGGGAAAGACGTCCAGCCGCCCGAGCCCGCGTAAGAGGATCACCGCGGCCGTCCACGGACCGATGCCCTTGATGGCGCACAGCACCTCCGCGGCTTCGGCGCTCGAGCGCGCTTCGAGCATCGCCTCGTCGAGCGCGCCGCTCGCCAACGCCTCGCCGACGCGCCGCAGCGCGGCGATCTTGTTGACGCTGAGGCCGGCTCCGCGCAAGACGCCTTCGGGCGCCGCGAGAAAAGCCTCGATCGTCGGAATCGCGCGCAGCGTTACGCCGCCCGTTTCGATGGCGGCACCGAGCGCCGCGATCGTGCGGCCCAAGATCGCGCTCGCCGCGTGGAGACTCACCTGCTGGAAGACGATCGCATTCACGCAGGCTTCCCAGAGCGTCGGGTAGCGCGGGGGCTTCACGCCGCGCATCCGTGCCGCGAGCTCGCGCAGCCAGGGGATGCGCGCGGCACCGCGATCGAAGCCGGGCACGGTCCGCTCGGTGCCGAGCATGCGACGCACGAACGCGAGCGCGCGCGCTTCTTCGCCCGCGCCCGCTTCCAAACGCACGTCGAGCGATGCGCCGTCGCGCGCGCGCACCGCGACGACGAGCGGTCCGGCGATGCCGTCGAGCACGCGCCGGTACGTGCCGTCCGGCGCGACGACGTCGACCACGTTGGTCGAAAAGCGCCGCAGCACCGCCACCGTCAAGTCGAGGCGATACGGCAGCTCGACGGGCAATATCATCTTCACCCCGCACACAATCGAAAGCGCATAGGGAACCGTCGGGCGGGGGCGTAGCAAGCCTCATGCGCACTTTGTTCCGCCGCCTTTTCCTGGCGACGTCGGTTCTGACCCTGACGGCGTCCGGTTTGCCGGCCGATGCGGGCACGACCAACCCGATCGTTCCCCACTTCAACGGCCGGTGGCTCACGTTCGAGCCGCGCCCGGGCATCCGCGTACCGCCACCGGTGGGCGCGCGCGAAAGCATCAGCGGGAAATGGGCTTCCGTCGGGGTCGAAGGCGGCAACGCATTCGTCTTCAACAACGCGCTCGGCCCCGACGGCAACGTCTGGTATGCGAGTTACGGTCCGAGCGGTCTGCTGGCCGTGACGCCCGCCTTGAACGCGACGTTTTTCCCGGTGTCGTTCGCAAACTCGGCGGTGTCCTGGGTCTCGCCCGGACCGCACAAGGATATCTGGTTTCACGACGCCGGCACGTTTTCTGCCGGCAGACTCGAACTTTCGAACGGTAAGATCACCGAGTATCCGTTGCCGACGACGGGATTTTTATTCGGCATGACCCTCGGGCCCGACGGAAATATTTGGTCCGACTGCGGCCAGGGATCGGTCATTTGCAAAGTCGTCGCCTCGGGCACGAAGATCGGCACCGTCACCCAGTACAACCTCTCCGGTGCGAACTCCGTACTTCTGGCACCCGGACACGACGGAAACGTCTGGTTCACGACCGGCACCTCGACCGCGATCGGAAAGATCTCTCCGATGGGCAAAGTGACGCTCGTAAACGGTCCGCCGGTCCAATTACCCTCGGGCATCGCGACCGACGCCACGTCGGCGTACTTCTCGACCGACAACTACAACAATGCCGGAAACGCGATCTGCCGCGTGCTCTACAAGCAGATCGCGAAGGGTTACAGCTGCGTCTCGATTCCCGCCAAACTGAAAGGTTTGGGCGGCGGAAACATCGGCGGGCTCGCGCTCGGCAAGCACGGCGACCTCTACTTTCCGAACATGGGCCACGTCGGGTCTTACGCACCGGCGACCGGGAAGTTCACCGACTTCGGCCAGGATCCGAATTCGGCCCTGCTCGATAGCAACGCGAGCGCAAGCGGCGCCGACGGCAACTACTGGACGTTCAGCGGACAATCGCCCTCGACGGTCGAGGTTCGCGCCGTCCCGTAAACTCGCACCGTGACTTCGGCTTTCGACGCCTACGTGCAGTACTGGCGGATCAACGTGCTGACGATGATCGAGTACCGCGCGAACTTCTTCATGTGGTTCGGGTTCACGATCGTCTACCACGCGACCGCGATCGCGGCGCTGTACGTCACGTTGCACCAGTTTCCGTCGATGAACGGTTGGGATTTCGGCCAAGTCGCGTTCCTGTACGGGTTGTGGATGCTCGGGCACGCCTTCCACAATACGTTCTTCTTCACCGTGGGCGACGTGCCGAACCTCATCCGGGAAGGCCGCTTCGACCGGTTTCTGGTGCGACCGCTCGATCCGCTCTTTCAGGCGCTGACCGTGCCGCAGGGCATGTTTCCCGACGAACTCGTCCTCGCGTTCGTCTTCTTCGCGTTCGCGACCGCGTATTCGGGCGTTCGCGTCGACCTCGCGTTCTTGCTCTACGTGCCGCTCGTCATGCTGGGCGGAGCGCTCATCGAATTCGGCATCCAATTGGCCGTGGCCAGCGCGGCGTTCTGGGTCGTCCGCATCGATACGCTGCGCTGGGTCGTCATGGAACTCGAGCAGGATTTCAGCCGCTACCCGATCAGCATCTATTCGCGCGGCGTGCGCTTCTTTCTCTCGTTCGTGTTTCCGTTCGCGTTCATGAACTACTTTCCGGCGACGTACCTGCTGCACAAGAGCGAGGGCGCGCTCGCGCTCGCGCCGCAGATCGGCTTGCTGACGCCGCTCGTCGGCGCCGCGTGGACCGCGCTCGCGTACGCGTTCTGGCGCGTGGCGGTCAACCGCTATCAGGGCACCGGCAGCTGAGGCTCGGTCGCTAGCGGCGCGAAGAGTGCGCCCGCAACGTCGCCGGGCGGTGCGACGCCTTCCGGCCGCAGATGGCGCACGAACCAGTGGACGATCGCGCGCAGCCGCAACACGCGGTTGCGCGGCTTGCCGGTGCGCGAGAGGCCGTGACCGTCGCCCGTGAAACGCACGAACTCGGTGACGCCGCGCCCCAGGCGGCGCAGCAACGTGAAGAGTTGTTCGCCCTGGTCGATCGCGCAGCGATAGTCGCGTTCCGAATGCTCGACCAGCAGCGGTGCGTCGATGTCGTGCGCGCGCCGCATCGGCGACTTCGCGAAGAGCGCCGCGCCGCCGTCGGTCCACGGCGCGCCGACCTCGCCTTCCAAGAACCAGCCGAGGTCGGTCGCTCCGACTTCGCTGACGAAATCGTTGACCGCGCGCATCGAGACGCCCGCCGCGAAGCGCTTTTCACGGCCGAGCAGCCACGTCGTCATGAAACCGCCGTAGGAGCCGCCGGCGAGGCCCACGCGCGCGGGGTCGGCGTTCGCGTTCGCGAGCAGTCCGTCGGCCAGCGCCAGCACGTCGGCCGCGTCGACTCCGCCCCAGTCGCCGGTGATCGCGTCGGCGAAGGCGTGGCCGTACGTTTGGCTGCCGCGCGGATTGCCGAAGGCGACGCCGATGCCGTGCGCGGCGAGAATTTGGAATTCGAGCATGAACGCAAAGCCGTAGGCGGTGTGCGGGCCGCCGTGGACCTGCAGCACGAAGGGCGTCGCGCCGCCGCCCCCGGCGTCGAGAATCCACAGGGCGAGGGGCGTCCCGTCGGCGGCCGGAACGCGAACGCGCCGCGACGCGCGCAGCGTCCGCTCCGCAAGCCACGGATTGCTCGCCGTTACGACGCGCTCGCCCGACGCATCGAACGCGGCGATCTCGCTCGGCACGAGCGGCGCGGTGAACGCGAACGCGAAGCGGCCGTCGCCGCCGTAGGAGAAGCCGAAGATGTCGCGCTCGCCGCCCGCGATCGTGCGATGCGCGGCGCCGTCGCGCGCGAACGCCGCGATGCCGCACGTCCCGGCGTCGGAGAGCAGCGCGAAGACTTCCGCGTCGCCTTCCGCCCACACCGGCGCCTGCTGTCCGCCGACGCCGCGCACGTCGCAGATCACGAAATCGACGGCACTGCGATCGAGCGGCGCGGAGAGCGAGCGAATCGTGCCGCCGCTCGCAGGCACCACGAGCAATTCGATGTTGAAGCGCCCGCCGGCGTCGTCGCCGCGCTCGTGGCCGAGGAACGCGATCTCCTTGCCGTCGCGCGAAAAGGACGGGCTCGCGACGGGGCCGCGCGACGCGGTGAGCTTGCGCACGTCGCGCGTCGCGAGCGTAACGACGTAGAGATCTTCGAAGAATCCGGTCTCCGGCGTATCGGCGTCGGCGACGTATGCGATCTCGCTGCCGTCGGGCGACCAGGCCGGCACCGCGACGTCGAAATCGCCGGCCGTGCGGCGCACCGGTTCGCCCCCGTCGAGCGCGATCGTGTAGAGATGCTTGCGGCAGCCGTCGAGCAAGCCGTCGTCGTCGCTCTTGAAGGGCAGCGCGCGAATGTGGCGCGCGCCCGAACGCTCGTCGTAGGCGATCCGCGCCGTCGCGGGATCGTGCGGCGCTTTCGCGACGAACGCGAGCGAACGCGAATCGGGCGACCAGGCCAGATCGCCGAGCGTCGGAAAGGCGGGTCCGAGCGGCCGCGCTTCGCCGCCGCCGAGCGGCGCCACGTAGATGCGATTGCCTTCGCCGCGATCGGCGACGAACGCCAGCGCCTTGCCGTCGGGCGCGACGCGCGGCATGCGATCCTTCGTCCCCGCCGTGAACGGCAGCGCGGCGGCGCCCGGCCGCACCGACCAAATCGCCGAGCGTCGCTCGTCGCTCGCTTCGTCGTTCGTCTGCAGGACGTAGAAGATGCGGCCGTCCGGAGCGTACTGCGGATCGCTCGGCAGCGCGAGCCGGAAGAGGTCGCTCGGAACCAGCGGCGCGGCGCTCATCGGGCGAACGTGGCGGCGAGCGCCAGGTACAACGCGCGCGCTTCGCGCCGCTGGAAGGCGGGCGTCGCGAGCAGCCGCTCTTGCGCGGGATTCGAGATGAAGCCGAGTTCGACGAGCACGGCCGGAACGCGCGCCTCGTTCGTCACCGCCAAGTCGCGCGCGCGGAACGCAGCCTCGCCGAGGCCGAGCGGCGCGAGCTGCGCGCGTACCGCATCGGCCAGCGGCCGCGAATTGGGACGCAGCCAGAAGACGCTCGTTCCGCGCGCGCCGCGGTCGAGCGCGGCGTCGGCGTGGATGGCGACGAACGCCGTCGCACCCAAGCGGTTGGCGAGCGCCGCGCGCGCTCGGTTGTCGGCACGCAAGACCGTCGCCGTGCGGTACGGCGCGGCAAAGGACCGCGTCAGGACGACGCGCGCGCCCGCGCCTCGCAACAAGGCCGCGAGGTCTTCGGCGACGGCCAGCACGACCGCGCGCTCCTCGATCCCGTCCGGACCCACCGCGCCCACGTTGAGCTCGCGGCCGCCGGGGTAGCGCGTGCCGTGGCCCGGGTCGACCACGAACACGTCGCCCGCGAGCGACGCGCGCGCGGCGGCAACGGGCGCCGCCGCGGCGGCTCCCAGGAAAATCAGCCCCGACGCGAGCGCCGGCCACCATCGTTTCATGGCGCGCGCTTCCGTGCGAGGATTCGTCGAGTCCTCGTCCGTACGCTACGCCTGCCGTGAAGCGACCAGCCTTTCTCGCCGGGATGACCGCCGCCGTGTTGCCGCGCGTCGCCGCGGCGAGCCGCATCGAGGACGCGATCGAGCGGGCCGCGCGCGATTCGTCGGGCACCGTCGGCGTGTTCGCGCGCCGGCTCGGCTCCGGAACGCCGGTCGCGTACAACGCGGATGAGATCTTTCCGTCGGCGTCGGTGATCAAGCTCGTCGTCTTCGTCTCGCTCTACCAGTACGCCGAGCACCATCCGCATGTCTTCGACGAAACGCGCGTCCTCGAACGCGACGACTTCGTCGGCGGCTCCGAAATCCTCGACGCCTACAACCCGGGCGACCGGATCTCGATCCGCACCCTGGCGCACGCGATGATCGAGCAGAGCGACAACACGGCATCCAACGTGCTGATCTCGTACCTCGGCTTCGAACGCATTCACGCGACGATTCTCGGCGCGGGTTTGCGGCACACGCAGTTGCGGCGACACTTCATGGACGTCAACGCGATCGCCCACCACAGCCAGAATCTCACGACGGCCCGCGACATGGGTTCGCTGCTGCTGGCGATCGAGCGCGGCGCGCACGAGGGCGTCCGCACGGTCGCGTCCCCCAAGTCGTGCCGCGACATGATCGACGTGCTGCTGCGCCAGGAAGATCGCGACAAGATCGCGCGGGGCTTGCCCAAAGGCATTCCCCTTGCGAACAAGACGGGCGAGATCGACGGCGTGCGCAACGACGTCGGCATCGTCGACCCGTACGGGGAATCGCCCTACGTGATCGCCGTGCTCACCAAGGATCTCAACGACTTCTCGCTCGGCAACATCGCAATCCGGCGCATCGCCCGCGCCGTTCACGGCGCGCTCTACTAGCGGCTTAGTGAAGCCCGTGCGGCGCGACCGCCGCGACCGCGCGCACGATCGTCGAGTAATGTGCTTCGACGGCAGGCGCGTCGACGAACACGAAGAGTCCGATCGAGCCGATGCATTCAACCGCGAACGCGTAAGCCGCGGCGCGCACGAAGCTGCCGTTGCGCGCCGCCAAGAGCACGACGAGCGAAACCGCGCCGATGCCCGCGCGGAACCAGGCGGAGGGATCCGTGCCCGCGCTCGCCATGCGGACGGCGAGCAGCATGCTCGTCGTCGTGACGATGATGAGCGGTCCGATTGCGGACGCTCCTCGCGAGCGGGGGCGAAGCGTGTTGCCGGTCACAGCAGATTCGTTCACCGCGCACACGCTTCGCGCTTGCGTGCCGGCAAGAATGTGACGCCCGGGACTTGTCCCGTTAGAAGAGGGTCGTTTGTGCCACCCGGCGCGGTCGCGCGCGCGCGATGCCCAACCCGGCGTAGAGCGCCCGCACCGTCGCCGGGCTGTGGCCCTGATAGTGGTTGTTCGCGTACCCGAAGACGCGCTTGAGACGCGGCGGCGCGGCACGAAGCGCCGCGATCCACCACGCGATCTCGCGCTCGCGCGGCAGCACGACCGCGTCGAAGCGAGAGAGCGCGTCGTGCACGCCCACCCAGCGAAGGTATGCGAAGTCGAGCGTCGTGCGACGCAGCGCCTCCGCGAGCAAGTCGCGCGGCACGAACGGCGCGTCGGCGAGCGCCAAGGCCATGCCGCGCTCTTCGAGCAGCGTTTGAATCTCCGGCGCGTACCACGCCGGATCGCGAAACTCGAACGCCACGCGCACGTCGCGCGGAAACGCCCCGAGCGCGGCCCGTAACGCGGGCTCGCGGTCGCGGCCGAAGGCCGCGTCGAACTGTGCGAGCACGCAGCCGAGTTTCGGTCCGAACGCGCGCATCGCGTCGAAAAATTCGGCGATGAGGCCGTGCGCCTCGATCAGCCGGTGCTCGTGCGTGATCTCGCGCGCGAGCTTGCACGAAAAGGTGAAGCCGGCCGGAACGGTCGCCGCCCACTTGCGGACGCGCTCGGGCGTGGGCGTGCCGTAGAAGGTCGAGTCGACCTCGACCGTTGCAAATTCTTCGGCATAGGCGCGGAGGTAGGTGTCCGGGCGCGCCGCCGCATCGTACATCGTGCCGGCCCAGTCCTCGTACGCCCACCCTTGCGTGCCGAACGCAAACTCCACCGCTAGGCCGCCGGCATCTCCTCGATCGTCACCTTGTCCATCACGTCGCCGACGCGAATCGCGTCGACCACGTCTTGCCCCGCGACGGTTTGGCCGAACACCGTGTACTGATTGTCCAGAAAACGCGCGTCGTCGAGGCAAATGTAGAATTGCGAGCCCGCCGAGTTGGGGCTCTGCGCGCGTGCCATCGCGACCGTGCCCTTCACGTGCGGCTTGTCGTTGAACTCCGCGTCGAGCTGATAGCCCGGACCGCCGGTTCCCGTGCCTTGCGGGCAGCCGCCTTGAATCACGAATTTGGGCTCGACGCGATGGAACTTCAGCCCGTCGTAAAACCCGGCGCGGGCTAGCTTGATGAAGGCGGCCGAGTGCTGCCGCGCGTCGTGCGGATAGAAACGAAAGACGATGTCGCCCTTCTTGGTCGAGATGCGCGCCTGGACGTGCTCGGCCTCTTTCGCGAGCGTGTCGAGTTCGTCGCCGGTGGGCGGCGTGTGGGTTGCCATGGTGCCTCCTGAGAGCGGCGCCGATTCCGGCGCCGAAACGTCCGGGGCGTTGCGCAGTTCGCGTTCGAACACCTGTCCGGCGGCCAGCGCCGCCAACTTGTCCGCGCGGCTGAGCCGCTTGAACGCTCGCTCGTCGCGCAGCGCCGCGCCCCGGTCGGGAACGAACCAAAACGCGCGCAACCGGGCAGGCAGGCGCGAGCGCACGTAGCGCGAGCCGCGACCGCTGCGGTGGACGGCCAGCCGCGCGGCGAGATCCGTCGTCCAGCCGGCGTAGAGCGAGCCGTCCGCGCAGGCCAACACGTACACGACGAAACGCCTCACGCCGCCCTCTTCGCGACCGGTGACCGCCATCACCGGTCCCCCCGCCCGGCGTCGGCCATCATAGGGAGAAGCACGGGGGAGGCCACTGGTGTTCGAAACGCAGACCGACGTCATCGAGCGGGACGATTTCTGTTCCCTCGCGCCGATCGGCTGGCTGCATCACAAGATGCAGGACAGTTTCTTTCTGGTCGTGGGCACGGGCTCGTGCCAGGGCTTCCTGCAGACTGCCCTCGGCGTCATGGTCTTCGCCAAGCCGCGCTTCGCGACGGCCGTGCTCGATGAAGACGACTTGGGCGGCGCCGATCCGCTGACCGGCCTGCGGCCCCTCGTCGCCGCGATCGTGGCGGAGCACGCGCCGCGGGCCATCTTCCTGGCCTCGACCTGCACGCCCGAGATCCTCAAGATGAACGTCGCCGGCTGCGCCGAGCCGCTCGAACGCGAGTTCGGCGTGCGCGTGTACCCGTGCCGGCTCGACGGCTTCGACCCGGCCTACACGCAGGGCGAGGACCACGTTCTGCAGGCTATGATCCTGCGCGCCCCCGCGACCGACGAGAAGAACCTCGTCATCCTGGGCTGTCTCTCCCCGCTCGAGGAGGCCGAAATCCGGCTCGAGTGCGCGGCGATGGGCTTGCCCGAACCCGGCTTTCTGCCCGCCGAAAGCGCCCTCGAACTCCCGCCGCTCGGCCCGAACACCGTACTCGCGCCCGTGCACCCGTACTTGTACGGCGCGGCGGCTTTGGCCGCGCGCGAGCGCGGCTGCGCCATGCACAAGTCGCTCTTTCCTTACGGCCCCGACGGCGCGCGCGCGTTCTACGAAACGCTGGCCGCGGCGTTCGGCAAAACCGTTTCCTACGAAGCGCGCGAATGCGAGGCGTGGGCCGCGCTCGAGCCGACGACGGCGGCGCTGCGCGGCAAGTCGATCGCCTTCTGCTCGGACGCGATGCTCGAACTCCCGCTCGCGCGGACGCTGCGCGCCGCGGGGGCGCTCGTGCCGTTCCTGGGCACGCCGAACCTCTACAAGAAGTTTCACGCGGCCGAAGTGGCGGCGCTGCCGGGCGTCGAGATCCTCGAACGGCCCGACCGCTTCGCGCTCTTCGCGCGCCTTTCGGAAAGCAAACCCGATCTCGTGGTAGCCAACCTCAACGTCGCGAACCCGCTCGAGGGCATGGGGTTCGCCGTGAAATGGTCGACGGAATTGACGTTCCAGCCGATCCACGGTTTCAGCGGCGCGTCGACGCTCTTCGGCATGTTCGCGCTCGCGCTGCGCCGTCACGAAGCGCTCGCCGCGCGACGCGCGCGCGACGGCGCCGCTGCCGCGCCGATCGACCTCGACTTCTTCCGGCTCGCGGGAGCCGCGCGATGAAGCTGGCGCTGTGGAGTTACCAGGCCCCCGCGCACGTCGGCGTTTCCAAGGCCGCGGCGTCGTTCGCGAACGTGCACTGCGTCGTGCGCGCGCCCAAAGGCGACGGCTATGGCACGATCATGCTCGCCATGTTCGAACGCCTGGGCGTCATGCCGCCGCTCTCGTTCTGCGCGATGTCGGAGGCGACGCTGGCCGGCGCGGCCGCGAACCTGCCCGCGCTGCTGCGCGAGATCGACGCGCGCGAACATCCCGAGCTGATCGTGGTGACGCGCAGCGGCACGGCGGCCGTGCTGCAGGAGCCGCTCGACGGTGAAGTGGCGATGATGGCGCCGGGCGACGTCAAGGCCGAGATCCTGATGGCGGGCACGCACCCGATTCGCGACACCGAAATCTCCGCGTTCGCGCTGACGACGCGCGAGATCGTCGAGCACTTCGCGCAGGACGTCGCGCGCACGGAAAGGCCGTCGGCGAACATCATCGGCCCATCGCTGCTCGGCTTTCACGACCGCGCGAACGTCGAGTCGCTGCGGCGCGCGCTCGAAGCGGTCGGCATCGAGATCAACGCCGTCCTGCCGCTCGGCGCGACGCCCGACGATCTGCGCACGGTCGGCCGTGCTTGGGTGAACGTTCCGACCGCCTACGAACTCGCGAAGCCGACGCTCGAGTTCCTGCGCGCGCGCTTCGGCACGCCCGCCGTCGAAGCGCTGCCGTACGGTGAAGCCGGCACGACGCGTTTCCTGACCGAACTCTGCGGCCTCTGCGAGATTCCCGCGTCGCGCATCGCCGCCGCGTCGCGCGGCGCGCAGCTGTTGTGGTACTCGCGAACGGTCGACGCGCACGCGCTTTCGACCAAGCGCGCCGCCGTCTTCGGCGCGCCGTCGGCGGCCGCGGGACTCGCGCGCGTGCTGCGCGAGGAGCTCGACATGGAACTCGAGTTCGTCGGCACGTACGTTCGCGACTACGGCGATTGGCTGCGCGCGCGCGTCGCCGATCTGACGCCGAACGTGCTCGTGACCGACGACTACCGCGCCGTCGCGGCCGAAATCGATCGCACGCGGCCCGACATCGTGTTCGGCTCGCAAATGGAACGGCACTCGGCGAGCGCCTGGGGCGTTCCGTGCGCCGTCGTCTCGCCACCCTCGCACATCCTCAATTTCCCGCTCGGCTACGCGCCGTTCGTGGGCTACGACGGCGCGAATCACATCGGCGACCTCGTCAACCAAACGCAGGTGCTCGGCCTCGAACACCACCTCATCGAAACGTTCGGTCCGCGCGGCCAGGGCCGCTTCGCCGAAGCCGCGCCGGAACCCGACCGCGACGAAAACGCCGTGCTCGTGGCGGCGGGCGCCGTCGCGGATGGGGCTCCGCGCTGGGATGCGGCGGCGGAACGGCTGCTCGGCCGCGTGCCGTTTTTCGTGCGTAAGAAAGCGCGCGCGAACGTCGAGAAGTACGCGCGCGAACGGTCGATCGCCGTGATCGACGAAGCCGTGATGCTGCGCGCGCGGGAGCACGTCGGTGGCTAAGCGCACGGTCCTGGGCGACAGCGCGCGTTCGACGGTCGAAACCGTCGGTCAGTTCGGCGCGATGATGCTGCCCTTCGCGAACCGCCAGGCGGGCGCGGCGCGCATCAACGCGTCGCTCAAGACGTTTGCCAAACCCGGCACGTGGTTCGCACCGATGTGGGCCACGATCGTCGGCTGCGTCGCTTCGGGCAACGCGCACTGGACGCTGCCTTCGGTCGGCCGCGTGCTGCTCGGCATGCTGCTCGCGGGGCCGCTGCTGTGCGCCTTCTCGCAGGTGGCCAACGACTGGTTCGATCGCGACGTCGACCGCATCAACGAACCCGACCGTCCCACCGCCGCAAACGCGCTCGCGCCGGCTACGATTCTCGCCGTCGCGCTCGGACTCTCGGCGGCCGCGCTCGCGCTGGCCTACGCGCTCGGGACGCTCGTTTTCTGGCTCGCGCTCGGCGGCATCGCGCTGGCCCTCGCCTACAGCGCGCCGCCGCTGCGCCTCAAAGCGCGCAACGGCTGGCTCGCCAACGCGGCGTGCGCGTTCGCCTACGAAGGCTTCGCCTGGGTGGCGGGCGCCGCGATCTTCGGCCGTGTGACGAGCGGCACGCTCGTGCTCGCGACGCTCTACTCGCTCGGCTCGCACGGGCTGATGACCCTCAACGACTTCAAGAGTTACGAGGGCGACAAGAGGCTCGGTCTGCGCTCGCTGCCGGTGATGCTCGGCCTCGACGGCGCGCTACGCGCCGCGTTCGCCTTCATCGACGTCTTTCAACTCGCCGCTATCGGCTTCGTGCTCGCGCACCGCATGTGGCTCGCGGGCGCGGTCATGGCCGTGCTCTTCGTCGTGCAACTCCCGATGCAACGCAAGCTCGCGACCGATCCCAAGGGGCTCGCGCCCTGGTATTGCGCGAGCGCCATTCCGCCCTTCGTATGGGGCATGCTCGTTTCTGCGCTCGCGCTACGCGCCGGAGGTTTCTAAGCAATGGACGTCATCGTCGTCGGTGCCAATGTCGGCGGAAGCATCGCGGCGGGCGACCTCGCCGCCGCCGGGGCCAACGTCACGCTGCTCGAACGCGACCTCGGGCGCAAGAAGCCGTGCGGAGGCGCGATTCCGCCCAAAGCGGTCAGCGAGTTCGGCATTCCCAGCCGCATCATCGAGCGCAAGACGACGCGCGCCGTCATGATCGGGCCGAGCGGGACCGAGACCGCGATGGACGTGCGCGGCACGCAGCCGCGCGAGGACGACTACATCTGCATGGTCACGCGCGAAGTGCTCGACCGCGCGATGCGCGAGAAAGCGCAAGAAGCGGGCGCGGAGCTGCGCGAAGCGACCTTCGTCTCGCACGAGGAGGACGCGCACGGCAAAGTCCACGTGAAAGTCCGCTATCGCGGCGGGCGCGAGGAGACGCTCGTGGCCGACGCGCTCGTCGGGGCCGACGGCGCGGGCTCGGCCGTCGCGAAATCGTGCGGCCGCCCCGCGGTCAAGCACGCCTCGGCGATCCAAGAACGCCTCGCGCTGCCCGACGACGCGATGGAATACTATCAAAATACGGCCGAACTTTACCTCGGCGACGACGTCTCGCCCGACTTCTACGGCTGGGTCTTCCCCAAGAGCGACCACGTGGCGGTCGGCACGGGCTGCCGGCCCGAACACGCGAACCGCTCGTATGCGTTCCTCGAAGGCGTCAAGGCGCGGGCCGGCCTCAAGTTGCGCGGCGCTAAACGCATTTTGCTCGAAGGGCATCCGCTGCCGATGCACCGCTACAAGAAGCTCGTGTACGGCCGCACGCTGCTCGTCGGCGACGCCGGCGGCATGGTGGCCCACACTTCGGGCGAGGGCATCTACTTCTCGATGGCCGCGGGCCGCCTTGCGGCACAGACGCTGCACGCACACTTCGGCGATGCGAAGTTTCTCCTCTCGCGGTACGAGAAGAGCTGGCAGAAGCGCTACGGCGCGATGTTCGACTTCCTCGAAGTACTCGAACGCTATTCGTATCGCGGCAACAAGAATCGCGAATTCTTCGTCGACATGTGCGCCACAACGGAAGTTCAGGAGTTGACCTTCGACAGCTATCTCTTCAAGGAGATGGCGAAGGTGACGCCCGCGCACCACGCCCGCATGGCCCTCAACGGCGTGAAGGCGGCGCTGCGTAACTGGACGCACCCGCGCAATCCGCTAAGCTCCGGTCCGCCGCAGATCACCGCCAAAGAAGCGCTGCGCGTCACGCGCATGGCGATCGCCGACGGAACCGCCGTCGACGAACGCGCCTACGCGAATGCGCAGTAGGGCGCTGGCCGCGGCGGCCTGCGGGGCGCTCGCCGTCGCGCTCGCGGCCCTGGCGTCGCTCGCTTACACCTACAGCCGCTTCTTGCACGCGGTAGAACACGCCGCCACCGAAGGCGGCGTCGCAGAACGCCCCGCCTAACCCAACGCTCTCGAGGTTCCTCCCATGCGCCTTCCCGCTTACGCCGCGCTCGCGGCGCTCCTCGTCTCGGTACCGCTCGCGGCTCACGCGAAGGATCTCGGACCGGGATACCACGCCTATCCGATCCATTTCGACGGCCCGATGGTGCGCCACGGCGACGGCCACGGTCCGAGCGACACGACCGGCAATTTGCCGAACTTCGACGTGACCTATCACGGCGGACCCGTGCAAACCTCGACCACGAGCTACACGATCTACTGGCAGCCGAAAGGCACCGTGTTCGATCCGAGCGTTCCGCCGCTGATCAACCGCTTTTTCAAAGACGTGGGCGGCAGCGCGATCTACGGCATGGCCACCACCTATTGGGGTTCCAACGGCTACGTCAAGAACAAATCGACGTTCGGCGGCACCTATAAGGCGACCGATCCGTACCCAACGGGCGGCATCACCGACAACGACCTGCAAGCCGAAGTGCTCAAAGTTGCCCAGGAAAATCACTGGAAGCCGGGCATTTCCACGCAGTTCTTCATCTACACCGCGAAGGGCGCGATCCCGGCCAACTTCTGCGCCTACCACAGCGCCTTCGACTACGGCCTGCCGCCACAGCACTACATTTACGGGGTGATCCCGTACCTCGGCACGGTCAACGGCTGCAACGAACCGTTCGGCATCACGCCCAACAACAACCCCGAAGCGGACGGCCTGATCCTGAACATGTCGCACGAACAGATGGAGATGGTGACCGACCCGCTCATCAACGCCTGGTACGACGACCACAACGGCGAAGTCGGCGACATCTGCATCTATTCGTTCGGCGTCCCGATCGCGAACAGCGGCGCGAACATCGTCATCGGCAAGGACGGGTATTTCTTACAGGAAGACTACTCGCAAGCCAAGGGTTCGTGCCAGCCGAATCTGTAAGCCGCGAGCGAT